>VOFB01000567.1_pt1 | contig 648911 bp, 637 predicted proteins | sample 5384141 | NCBI WGS metagenome assembly VOFB01 (sample SAMN12384721, study PRJNA508395) | human gut metagenome | isolation source: healthy gut A | host: Homo sapiens
GCAGCACCTCCGCTCGGAGAATTCGACAAGACCTGCTTTTTGAGACCGCGCAGCGTCTGCAGCGACGCGCCCGTGTAATAGCCGATCTCGCTGCTGGATAGGCACCCCTCGCGGAGAAGCTCGACGACCGCATAGCGCACGGCGCGCTGCGGCGTTTTGGCTCGACCGCGGCGAGCGCGTCCTCCGCGCTGACGCAGAGCGACACCATGCGCACGGACTTATCCTGCAAGCGCTGGCGCAGCTTTGTTTCGCGCACGGCAAGGCCGCAGGCTTCAAGCGAGCGGAGCGCCTTTGCCGTTTTTTTTTCGCCGCCAAGCTCATCGAGCGCGGCGCGCTCGATCTCCTTGGCGCTGAGCATCGCGCGCAGCAGCGTTTCCTCAAGGAATCCGGCGCGACGGACGAGCGCATCCTCCGCGCTGATCTCGCCGTTCACATGCCACAGCTCGCGGTACTGGAGCCACACGCCGCCGGGCAGGATCGTCTTGATCGCGTCGTAATACGTGCAGAAATAGCGCGCTTTCATCCACCGCACAAGGCGGATGTCCTTTGCATCCAGCAGCGGCGCATCGTCGAGCACCGCGTCGATGGGCTTGAGCGGCGACGCCGCCGCCTCGCGCCCGACTTCGAGCAAAAAGCCCTCCACGCGCCTGTTTCCGCGCCCAAAGGGGATCGTCACGCGCTTGCCGGCCTCGGCGCTGCCGATGAGCTCGTCCGGCACAAGGTAGGTGTAGAGCCGGTCGGCGGCATAGGGAACGGAAGAGACTGCGACGCGAGCAAGCATTTTCTCTGTCATACAGTCTCCCCCTTTGCGTTATTCAAGACTTATTTTGCGATGTGCGTGTCAATATTCTCTGCGGTGAGCTTACCGGCAGCGACCTCGTTGATGGCCGTGGTGACCGGCTTTTCGCAGAGGGATAACCCTCTTCGTCGGCCTGCTCGGCGATCTGACGGGCGCGGCGCGCGACCACGTTGACCAGCAGATAACGGTTCTCAACATACTTGTTGAGCAGACTCATAGCGGGATAAAGCATCATAATAGTTTACTTCCTTCTGCCTTCTCGGCTGATTTTTCAACTTATTCAGACAAAATTGCCATACGCTCGGCGGGCTTGCAGTGCTCGGCGAGCATGATGGCGTTGATCTCGCGCACGGCATTTTCCACCGTGTCGTTGATGACAAAGTAATCGTAGGTGTCGGCAGTCTGAAGCTCAACCTTGGCGCGCACGAGGCGTTTTTGCACCTTTTTTCGGGGCTGTCGGTGCCACGGCTCGTCAGGCGTTCTTCAAGTGCCTGCCACGAAGGCGGCGCGATGAAAATGCGCACAACGTCCGGGCGCTTATGCACGACCTGCAGGGCGCCCTGCACCTCGATATCGAGGATAACGTCCTTCCCCTGCGCCATGGCTTCGTCCACATAGCGCTTGGGCGTGCCGTAAAAGTTGCCGACATACTCGGCATACTCCAAAAAAAGGCGTCCTCCGAGATCATCTTGCGGAACTCGTCGACGTCGGTAAAGTGATAGTGGACGCCGTCTATCTCGCCGGGACGCGGCGGACGCGTCGTGGCGGAAACGGAGAAATAAAGATCGTCGCGATCCTGAAATAACTCCTTGAGCACCGTGCTCTTGCCCACTCCGGAGGGGCCGGAGATGATGAATGTTTTCCCCTTGTACATGATTTTCTATGCTTCCTCCTCCATGGCGAGCGTTTCCACGCCCAGCCTTGCGATCAGCTTGTCAGCGGCAATGGCCGAGAGCACCACATGGTCGCTGTCCATGATGAACACCGACGCGGTCTTGCGGCCGTAGGTCGCGTCGATCAGCATGCCGCGCTCGCGCGACTCCTGAATGAGGCGCTTGATCGGTGCACTGTCAGGGCTGACGACGGCGATCAGACGCTCGGCGGACACCATGTTGCCAAATCCAATATTGAGCAGCTTCATTTGCCTCGCCCCTTACTCGATGTTCTGCACCTGCTCGCGGATCTTTTCGACCTCCGCCTTCAGGGCGACCACATCGCGCGCGATGGTCATATCGTTGCACTTGGAGCCGATGGTATTGCTCTCGCGGTTGACCTCCTGAATGAGGAAGTCCATCTTGCGGCCCATGGGCTCATCGGAGAGCAGCATGCCGCGCAGCTGCGACACATGGGAGCGCAGGCGCACCGTTTCCTCGTCCACGGCAATCTTGTCGGCATAGATGGCGGCCTCGGTCAGGATGCGCGATTCGTCGATCGTCGTGCTCTGCAGGACCTCCTGCATGCGCGCGGTCAGCTTCTCGCGGTACTCGCGCACCGTTTCGGGCGAGCGCTCCTCGACCTTGCCGGTGAGCGTCTCGATGGTCGTGAGCCGGCCGCCGATGTCCTCGGCGAGCTTGTGCCCTTCCGTTGCGCGCATCTCGTTATAAGCTGCAAGCGCTTCGTCAAGCACCTCGCAGATGTCCGCGCCAACGGACTCCAGGTCCTCCTCGGCTTTCGTTACGGTCAGCACGTCGGGAATGCGGGCGAGGTCCGCCGCGTAGGACTGCTTTTTGAAGGTAATTCCCGCCGTCGATCTCATAGAGCTTGCGCAGCGCCTCTAAATAGCTGCGGGCGAGACCCTCGTTGACCACGACGACCTCTTCATCCGCGCCGGTCGAATCGATGGTGATGAACACGTCCACCTTGCCGCGCGAGACGGCCTTCTGCACACGCCCCTTGATGGCGTCTTCAGCGAAGATGTAGGCGCGCGGCAGCTTCACTGTGCAGTCAAGGTAGCGGTTGTTTACGCTGCGCACCTCGACGGTGATATCGCGATTGAGAGCGTTTTTTGGCTCTTCCGTAGCCGGTCATACTTTTGACCACGATCGTTCTCCTCCATGATATAGTAAAAACACAAAACTGAAAAGTCCAGGATTAAACAAAATCAGTAGTAAATGCAGGGCAGCAAATAGCATCCGCCGCCGCTAAAGAGCGTGCAGCACGACCATGCCGCGCAGCAGCGCAGACACGCGCTGTCATCAAAATTGGCCGTGTGGACCGAGCGGAAGCCGTTGGGCCGGTAGCCCGCCCCCGTCAGCGCAGAGAGCGCGCTGCGATACTCTGGATTGTTCGGGTCCATCTGCACGGCGGTCTCCATATAGCGCTTGGCCTCGTCCATCCAGCCGCGCCGCGAGCAGACCACGCCCATCAGGAAGTTCCACTCCACGTTGTGGTCGCTCACGCCGCTTAAGAGACGCTCAGCGAGCGAGATATCGCCGCGATTGATCGCCATGCGCACCTGATCGAGCGAGCCCGCTCCATAGGCGCCGCCGTAAGCGGAGTTGCCATAGCTATTCCCACTGCCGTAGCCGTAGGAGTGGCTCTGCGAGGCGGCGGAAGACGCCTTGCGCTGCTTCTGAATTTGGTCATAGGCCTCGTTGATCTCTTTCATTTTTTCCTGCGCGAGATCGGCCAGCGGGTTATCGTGGTAATTGTCCGGGTGGTATTTGCGGGCAAGATCGCGGTAAGCGCGCTTGACCTCCTCGTCAGTCGCCGTCGGCGGGATATTTAGGATCTGATAGGGGTCGTTCATACGGTTTCCTCGTTTTTCTCTGGTTTTATGCGGAAGTGTATCCTGCGCGGTGGCTTATGATAGACGCCCTGGAGAACGGCGCTGCCGATCCCGTATAGGCTTTCGTAGAAAATGCTGTCAAGAATGCTCGTCCACACGCCGCAGGAGAGCAGCGCGTAAGCGCTCGCCATGCGGTGCACGGAGAGGTCGAGCGAGGCGGCCACGGCTTCCCTGCTTTGCTCGTCCAGCTTGTCGCCATCAAGCTCATAGCGATAGCGCAGCGGATTGTAGCAATTCGAGTGCGCGTCCTTTTCAAAGTCATCTGCCGCGTCGACCAAGTAGATCCAGCGGCCGAGGTGGTAGAAAATTTCCTTCATCACGCGCCGCCGCATCTCGTCATCGACACAGTCGGCGATGTCCGCCATCAGCGCGGCGAAAGGCTCGGCGGCCTGATCGAGCGAGGCGCAGTGCTCCCGCTCGCGCTGGTGCAGATCATTTAGGTGCCGCTGCACGGAAGCATCAAATTCCGGCACGAACGTCCTCGCCTTGCGGTAAGCGCCGCGCAGCAAAAGCGCCGCGAGCCGGTATGGGATGGCTTTGAAAAAGCCGTGGTCTTCAATATGGTCGCGAAGCTGCCACCAGGCGAGCACCAGACTGTGGTCTGCCGCCGTTTCGAGCGCGACGGTGTGCGCCATGACGCACTGTGCCTTGCACGGATGCGCCGCGCAGCGGCAGCTCTCGCATTCCGGCTCCTTCGCGTCGGAGAGCAGGATAGCAAGGAACGTGAAGTCGAAATTCAGCACAAAGCGGGCGGCAAAGCCGTACTTTCGCCCGAGCTCGTGGCACAGCCCGCAGTAAACGGACTGGAAGCGCGCTTCGTCCTGTTCGCTGAGGTGCGGCTTGGACGGTCTGATGTAACCAAACATGCCTTAGAAAAGACGCACGATGGTGAACGTCAGCTTGCCGTTTTTCTTTGTGCGGCGGTCGCAGATGATCGCGGGGATGATGCCGATCAAAAATGCCGCGATGGCGACGGCGTAGCGCAGTCCCTCGCTTTCGAGCGCGCCGGTCGCAAAGTAGCCGACAAGAAACAGCACGATCGGCAGAAGATAGACGAGGAGCATCACGCCGAGCAGATTCTTCGTGCTGCTCTCGACCACGACCTTTTGTCCCACTTCGGCGCGGGCGTCGTTGCGCGCGACAGCGCGCACGCTTGCACCCGATACGCCGCAGCCCGCACACTCTTCACAGTCGTGGCCGCAGGCGGACTTCCGCGGAACGGAGATCTCCGCCATGCCGCCGGGAAGGATCTTTTCTACTGTTGCGATCTGAGTCATGCTGTCTCCTTTTGCGATTAGCTTAGCCGATATGAACGGTCACTTCATAGGCGCCGACCGCGCCCACATCGTAGCCGCTCACCTCAACGCGGGCGGGAACGGTGTAGCTGCCGCTGTCGGCGGCGATGTCGGATAGGTCTGCAATGACGTGGACCTCGCGCCCGTAGATGGCCTCAAGGTCGCTTGCGGAGCCTCGCAGCGTGACGGGCAGTGACGAGGTCACGACGGTGACGGTGTGATCGCCTGAGAAATTCTCGTAGCTGAAGTGCGTCGCCTCGACCTCTTTCGTGCTGATGTCGCCGCTGCTGATCGTGAGCGTAGCGCTTGTGATCCCGCTTAAGTTGTTCACCCCGTCAGGAACGGGAATGTCATAGGTCAGCGTTTCACTTCCGTGTACGTCCTCAAGCGCGAGCGTGCCGAGCGTGATCTCGCTGATGCCTGCCATCTGCGTCGCATCACCGGAAAGGGTGATGCTGCTGTGGCTGAGCGTATAGGTGTAATTCTCGAGCCGCGAGCCCGCGGATTCGATAAAGTTGACGGTCAGCGGAACGTCCTTCACCTTGAGCACCGGCATCGTCACCTGCACGCTCTCGCTCATGGGATGGATGTTCTTGCTCTCAATGAGCTGGTCGTTGAAGTCATAGAGCTCATAGTCGAGCAGCTCCACGACCGTGGAGGATGCATTTTCGATGTCGAGCGTGACCTGCGCGTAGCTGATCTGCATGATGTCAGCCTGCTGGCCGCGCACCTCGAGCGTTTCGGGCAGCATCTCGATCGTGCCGGCGATGTAGCCCTCGGCCACATTGCCGACGACCTTGCAGCGGATCTCGATGTCCTTCTTGTTGAGCTCGCCGATCTCGACCTGAACGGTGCGGATGGTCGGCGATTCGACCTTCACGCTGCTCGACGAGACCTTCGAAGGGTACAGGATCGTGTAGCTGACGGACTGCTTGCCCGCGTAGGTGATGGTCGAAAGGTCGCTCACGAGCCGCAGCTCGCTCGTGTCAAAGTCGTAGACGACGTTGCGCGGCATCTGGAGCTTCAGATCAACGGTGATCTCTTCCTCTCCGCTGATGCGCATGAGGCCCTTGTCGGCAAGCGACGTGTCCTCGTTGAGAAATTCGATCGGCACGTCATGGACGTACACGGTCACGGATTCCTTGTTGTTCACGTAGAACCAGATCGTTGCCGCGATGAGGATGGACAATGCAACGTAGAAGATCTTGCGGCGCTTACTTTTCATCGTCCTTGTCCCCCTTTCCGGCACTGAGGAGCTTCAAGAGCTTCATGTGGAGCTTGTCGTCCTGTTCGGTGGGCTCCTGCGGGACAAGCTCATTGATGAGCAGCTTTTCGAGCGTCTCGGGCATCAGGTGGCGCTTTAAGAGGCCGCCGATGGCGACGGAGATCGTCCCCGTTTCCTCCGAGACGATGACGACGACCGCGTCGGAATTCTCGCTCATGCCGATGCCCGCACGGTGACGCATGCCAAGGTCGCGGCTCAGGTTCACGTTTTTCGACAGCGGCAGCATGCAACCGCCCGCGAGCAGCCGCCCGTCGCGCATGATGACCGCGCCGTCGTGCATGGCCGCCTTAACGAAGAAAATATTTTTGAGAAGCTCGCTGCTCACGCGCGCGTCGACGATCGTGCCCGTGCGGGCGATGTCGTCCAGCGCCATTTCACGCTCGAAGACGATAGAACGCCCGTGCGCGTTTTGGACATTTCCGTGCAGGCAAGCACCGTCTGCGCAATGGCATTTTCAATGGCCGAGACCTGCTGCGTGCGCGCGAAGGGGTTGAACGAGCGCCAGCGGCTCGAGCCGAGCTGATCGATGAGGCGGCGGATCTCGGGCTGGAAGAGCACGATGAGCGCCAGCGCACCGAGCGAGAGAATATGGCTCAAAAGGAAGTAAATTCCGTTGAGCGAGAACGCGTCCGAGAGCATCAGCGCCAGCAGGAACAGCAAAATCACCTTGCCGACGCTCTCGACCTTCGACGTGCCGACAAGCTTTAAAAGCCAATAGATCGCATACGCCATCAGCGCAATATCAAGATAGTCCGAGATCCTGAGCGTGAGCACATAGCGCCACGCGCCTTCCAGGATGGGCATGACAAATTCCATAGGCACGCTCCCCTTAAGCAATAGTTATTACTTATTCTAATATGAAACACTCCAAATTGCAACGGTAGAGCGATGAATTTTCTATGAAATCTCAGTTTTTTGCCTGACCTGCCGCGATCGCGCGCAGAGAGGAAAGAAACGTGTCGATCTCGCTTTCGCGATTAAAGGCGGAAACGCTCAGCCGCACCGTTCCGTCGGGCAAAGTGCCCACCGTTTTGTGCGCGAACGGCGCACAGTGCAGCCCCGCGCGCAGCGCGATACCGCGCTTTGCCATCTCCTCGGCGACACTTTCTGGCGAAAGGCCGTCCACCGTGAACGATAAGACCCCTGCCTGCAAGCTTGCCTCCAGCGAGAGAAATCCGTGTACATTTGGAATTTTGCCGAGGCCCTCTCCTGCTCGACGGATGAGCGCGCGGCTGTGGAGCCGGATGCGCTCCGGGCGCTGCGCGCGCACGAAGGCGATGCCCGCTTCGAGCCCCGCGATGCCAGGAACGTTGTGCGTCCCTGCCTCCAGACGGTCGGGAAGAAAGTCCGGCATGCTCTGACGCAGCGATTCGCTGCCTGTGCCGCCCTCAATGAGCGGGAGCGCGTCGCTGCCGCAGAGCAGCAGCCCCGTCCCCTGCGGGCCGTAAAGTCCTTTATGCCCCGGCATGGCAAGGAATGCGGGCGCGAGCGCGGAAAAGTCGATCGGCAGCGAGCCCGCGGATTGAGACGCGTCGATGATGAGCGGCACGCTTGCGCCGCGGCAGAGCTGCGCGATGCGCTCAATTGGCAAAATAGCGCCGAAGACATTGGAGACATGCGTGCAGATAACGGCATCGGGCTCATGCGCAAGCGCGCGCTCGAAGGCTTCGACCGTCTCCTGCGGCGAAAAAAGCGGCGCGGCGGCGACGATGACCTCCGCGCCCAGCGCGTGCAGCGGCCGCGTGACGGCGTTGTGCTCATAGCCTGAGACGACGACCCGCCCGCACGGGCGGACAAGGCTCTTGATGGAGATGTTCAGTCCATGCGTCGCGTTCATCGTGAAAACGACCTGCTCGCTCGACGGCACGGAGAAGAGCTCCGCGGCTGCGCTGCGGCAGCGAAACAGCAGCTCGTCGGCCTGCTGCGCCGCGGCATACCCGCCGCGCCCGGGCGAGCTCATCGTGCGCATCGCCCGCGCGACGGCCCGCTGCACCGCAGCGGGCTTTTGAAACGTCGTGGCAGCGCTGTCGAGATAGATCATAGCGCCACCTCTTGCATGCCGTCATCCGAGACGAAAAGCACCTTGACCGGCAGCACGCTGCCCGCGCGGCAGGCCTGCATGGCGCGCGCCGCGTGGCGGCGCGGGATTTCCAGCGTATAGCCGCAGCCGCGCTCGGTGATCTCAGCGCCCGCGCGGTGGATTTTGGCAGAGATACCCGCGTCGCTCAAAAGCCGCGCCATGCGCTGGGCATGGGTGACTGAGCGCGCGGCAAAGAGATAATAGTCCATACCGATTCCCCCTCACAGCATGATATGCGTGCGCGGCGGCGGTGTGCGGGCGAAAAGGGACGGGCGCTCAGAAAAAGCGTCCGTCCGAAGCGGTTTTGATTCAGTTGTCCGCGCGCTCCAGGAGCGCGATAGCGTGGGCGGCCATCCCCTCGCCGCTGCCGGTGAAGCCGAGGTGTTCCTCGGTCGTGGCTTTCACGCTCACGCGCAAGACATCAATCTGGAGCTCGCGCGCGATGTTCGCGCGCATCTGCTCGCGGTACGGTGCGAGTTTGGGTGCCTGCGCCAAAATCGTCGCGTCAATGTTGACGACATCGTACCCCGCGGCGGCGAGGTGCAGCTTCACCCGCCGCAGCAGCTCTAAGCTCGAGATGCCGGCAAACTCATCGGCGGAATCGGGAAAGAGCTTGCCGATATCGCCGAGCGCCGCCGCGCCGAGCAGCGCGTCCATCACGGCATGCGTCAGCACATCGGCGTCCGAATGACCGAGCAATCCCTTTTCGTAGGGGATCGTCACGCCGCCTAAAATCAGTGCACGGCCTTCTGTCAGGCGGTGCACGTCGTAGCCGTGCCCGATGCGTAAATTCGTCATGGTATGGGTCCTTTCTTCAAGAAAAGGCAGAGGGGAAAGGTTCATTCCCCTCTGCGCTGTAAAATTGCTTCTGCGATCGCAAGGTCGACCGGCGTGGTGATCTTGATGTTTTCCTCGCTGCCCTCTGTCAAGTGGACTTCCTTGCCCATCCGCTCTACAGCGGAGCAATCGTCCGTAATAGTCGCGCCGTCCGCAATCGCGGACTGGAGCGCCGCCTTCAAAAGGTCGGCGGCGAAGACCTGCGGCGTCTGCACGGCGAAGAGCGCGCTGCGATCGGGCGTGCGCTCGACGATGCCGTCGTGCGCGACCTTGATGGTGTCGCGCACCGGAACGGCGGGCGCGGCGGCGAGATAAACTCTTGCCGCGTCGAGCACTTCGTCGATGAGCTCGACGGTGACGAGCGGACGCGCACCGTCCTGCACGGCGAAAAATTCCGTCTCGGGCGAGGCCTCGAGCGCCGCGCGCAGCACGGACTCTGTCCGCGTTGCGCCGCCGACGATGACCTTTACGGGTTTTCTGAGGCCAAAGGTCTTGCAGAGCTCAGCATAAGGCAGCAGCTCGTCCTCCCGCGCAGCGATGACGATCTCGTCGATGCCCTCCACGCGGTCGATCGTGAGCAGTGTGCGCACAAGGACGGGGATGCCGTCAAGGGTTTGCAACAGCTTGTTCTCCCCGCCGTAGCGCGTGGAGCTTCCGGCGGCCGCAATCAGCGCGGCGCAGTACGGGTGAGTGCGGTTTTGGCGCTTGCCGAACATCTTTTGCAGCAGGCTCATGGACTCAATCGCTCTCCTTTAACAGCATCGCGGCGTTGACGCGCCCCTCAGCCTCGGGATACTCCACGTCTTCTGCCAGGACGATCTCTGATACGAGGATCTGCTTGGCAATGTGCAGCATCTTGCGCTCGCCGTTGGATAGTCCGCGCGTGCTGTCGCGATGCATCAGCGCCTTGATGACGGCGCTGACCTCGTCGAGATCGCCGCTTTTCAGGCGATCCATATTCTCGCGGTAGCGGTGGTTCCAGTTCGACGTCATGTCGACGCCGAGCTTGGGAATGTGCGCGATGACCGCTTCGATCTCACTTCTGGACTTGATGGCACGGATCCCGATGGCAGCGGAATTCTCGGTCGGAATCTTGAGCGTCAGCCCGGAAATGGGCATTTTGAAGACGTAAAAATCCATTGCTTTGCCGCTGATTTTCTCGCGGACAATGCTGTCGATCACTCCGGCGCCATGCATTGGGTGCACGACCTTATCTCCCACTTGAAACATTCTATGCCCACCTCCCTTCAGGCAGAATGCCAATCCGGCATTCGCCCCGGTTTTCCGTGCGATGGAAAATAAAAATAACACAAACACACAAGAGGAAACAATTCCCCATACATAGTATAACGTACTTTGCCATCATTTTCAAGCGACTTTTGATGAAATATCGCATAAAAATGGAAACGAGGTGGATTTTCGAAAAAATGTGGGCTCCCCTTTTCAGGAAAGCCCACGTGACGGAAGAACGATTGATTGCTTACTTATTGCTGCGGCGCCAGATGTGCATCTTCTCCGCGTCGGCGATGAGCTGCTCGCGGAAGTCGGGATGCGCGATGCCGATGAGCGCCTCGGCACGCTGCCAGGTCGAAAGGCCCTTGAGGTTGACCATGCCATACTCGGTGACGATGTAGTGCGTGCAGGAGCGCGGGTCGGTGCAGATGGAGCCGGGCGTCAGCGTGGGAACGATGCGGCTCTTGACCGTGCCGTCCTTGCCCGTGACGGTCGAGGACATGCAGATGAAGCTCTTGCCGCCCTTGAGAGGTACGCGCCCATCGCAAAGTCGAGCTGGCCGCCCGTGCCGGAGATGTGCTTGATGCCCGCGGACTCGGCATTCACCTGACCGAACAGATCGCAGTCGATGGCGTTGTTGATGGAGATGAAGTTGTCGATCTGGGAGATGACAAACACGTCGTTCGTATAGTCGACCGGCGCACCCATGACATCGGGATTGCGATCCATGTAGTCATAGAGCTTCTGCGTGCCGGCGGCGAAGGCAAAGACCTGACGGCCCTTGTCGAGCTGCTTGTGCTTGCCGGTGATCTTGCCGGCGAGCGCCATATCGACAAAGCCGTCGACATACATTTCGGTGTGAACGGACAGGTCCTTGAGGTCAGACTGCGCGATCATCGAGCCGATGGTGTTTGGCATGCCGCCGATGCCGAGCTGGAGGCACGCGCCATTCGGGATCTCAGGCACGACAAGGTTGGCGACCGCGGTGTCGACCGCGGTGGGGGCGCCGCCCGCGCCGAGCTGCGCAACAGGAGGATTCTCCCCTTCCACAACCATGTCGACGTCCTTGAGGTTGATCTCGCAGCCGGTGAGGCCGTAGACCCAGGGAAGGTTCTCGTTGACCTCGACGATGACAGTCTTGGCGGCATCCAGCATGTCGGCTAAGTGAGAGCACGCGAGAGCGTAGCTGAAGTTGCCGTGCTTATCCATCGGCGTGACCTGGATCATCGCAACATCCGTGGCGTTGCCGTCGCGGTAGAAGCGCGGCAGCTCGCTGTAGCGCATGGGAATGAAATAGCCCATGCCCTTGGAGATGATCTTGCGGTCGATGCCGCTGCAATGCCAGGAGTGCCAGGTGAAGTGCTCGCCGGCGTCCTCTGCTTTGCAGATCTCGGGCATCCACATTGTCACGCCGCCGCGCACCTTGATGTCCTTGAGCTCATTCTGGCGTGCGGCCAGAGCCTTGTCGAGCGTGTAGGGATGGTTGGTGCACCAGCCGTAGTCGACCCAGTCGCCGCTCTTGACGACCTTGACGGCTTCCGCGGCAGAGGTCAGCTTCTTCTGATAAAGCGCTGCGTAATCCATGGATAATTCCTCCTGTATGTATGTGAATTTGATTATCATTTCGGAACTATGTCGAAACTTTAACAATTATAGCATACCGATCGCCGTTTGCAAAGTCTTTCTTACGTGTCAGCGTAAAAAAGAACGTAAAAAAGAGACAGGCCGGAGCCTGTCTCTTTTCAGTTCGGGAAAATTACTCCTCGACAGGAGCCTCTTCCTCGCCGCCGAGCAGAGCACGGATGCTGAGGGAGATCTTCTTCTTCTCCTCGTCGATGGCGGTGATCTTCGCGTCGACCATCTGGCCTTCGGACAGAACGTCGGAGGGCTTGTCGATGCGGCGGTCAGCGATCTGGGAGATATGGATCAGACCGTCCACGCCGGGAACGACCTCAGCGAAGGCGCCGAAGGTCATCAGCTTGACGATGCGCACGTTGGCAACGTCGCCGACCTTGTAGGTGTTCATGAACACGTCCCAGGGGTTCTGGGTGCGATCCTTGACGCCGAGGGAAATCTTGCGCTTCTCGGGATCGAAGGAGATGACGTACACGTCGAGGTGATCGCCGATGGAAACGACCTCGGCGGGGTTCTTGATGCGGCTCCAGCTCAGCTCGGAGATGTGAACCATGCCGTCCACGCCGCCGATGTCGACGAACACGCCGTAAGAGGTCATGGACTTGACAACGCCGTCATAGTGCTTGCCGACCTCGATGCCTTCCCAAACGGCGGCCTGAGCAGCCTGACGCTCCTCGTTGAGCACGGACTTGATGGAACCGACCACGCGGCGGCGGGCACGGTTGACCTCGGTCACGCGGAGCTTGACCTTCTGCTTGACCATCTGGCCAAGGTCGGAGTCCTTGGGCATGCCGCTCTGAGAAGCGGGCACGAACACGCGCACGCCCTTGACAGAAACGACAATGCCGCCCTTGTTCACTTCGGTCACGGTGCCTTCGAGAACGGTCTTGTCCTCAACGGCGGTCTCAATGTCTTCCCAAAGCTTGACAGCGTCGAGACGCTTCTTGGAGAGGGTGGCGTAGCCTTCCACGTCGTTGACGCGGACAACGTAGGCCTCGATCTCGTCGCCGACCTTGACGACGTCCTCGGGCTTGACGTCGGGGTCGCTGCTCAGCTCAGAAACAGGGATATAGCCTGCCTGCTTGCAGCCGACGTCGACCTGGATCTCGGTCGTGCCGATCGCGGTCACGATGCCGGTCACCTTATCTCCTGTATTTAGAGTCTTGAAAGATTTTTCAAGCAGTTCTTCAAAGGATTCGCTGGTTTCAGGGGCAGTGGTGTTGATGTTTTCTTCCGTCATTGTTGTTAATACCTCCATAATGATACTCGCAGGAGTAGATGCGCCGGCTGTCAGTCCCGCCACACGGCATCCGGAAAAGAATTCCGGTGAGAGCTCGTCTGCGGATTCGATCTGGAGGACTCTCCCGCAGTTCTCTCTGCAAATCTCGGTCAAATGCCTTGTGTTGGCGCTTCTTCGGTCGCCCACAACCACCATCGCGTCTACCTTGGCGGAAAGTTCTGCCGCCTCAGTTTGACGTTTCTGCGTAGCATTGCATATTGTATCATTGATTTTCAGATTTGTACACTCGTTTTTTTAGAAAATTCACGCAACTTTCCCAAAGCGCACGAATACAGGTCGTTTGCGCCAGCATGATACTGGGTAAATGGGCAAAATCGGGGTGTTCCTGCAAGTATTTTTGCGCTTCCTGCACATTTTCAAAAATCAGCGGGTCGCTGCACCATCCTGCGATGCCCTGCACCTCGGGATGATGGCGCTCACCGATCAGGATGACGCGGCGTCCCTCGTGCTCTGCCTCCTGTGCAAGCTTTCGGATGCGCTCGACATGCGGGCACACGGCGCTCACGACCTCTGCCCCGCGCTCTCGCAGCGCATCAAGCGTCGCTCTCGGCTCGCCGTGGGCGCGGATGAGCACGGCCTCCCCCGCCTTTGCCTGGTCGGGCGACGTGATGAGGCGCATGCCAAGGTCTTCGATCTCGCGCACGACGCCCGCGTTGTGCACGATGCTGCCGAGCATTGCGCCGCCGCGCGCTTTTGCCGTTTCGCGCGCAAGGTTGACCGCGCGCTCCACGCCATAGCAGAAGCCGGCGGTCTCAGCTAAGATGACCTTCACAGCGGCGCGCCTCCCACCTGCTGGCCGCCGAGCGCGTAGGCCTGACGCAGCATTTCGTCGGCGATGGCCTGCAATTCTTCGGACGTGCCGCGGCGGCCCGTGACCTCAGGCACATACGGCTCGCCGAAGATGATGCGCGTTTTATGGAAGGGCTTTTTCTGCCCGTCGCAGAACACCGGCACGAGCGTCGCACCCGTGCGCACGCCGATCATCGCGATGCCCGCGTGCGCGTGCGCGGGGAGTCCGTCGTGATAGCCGACGCCGCCCCGGATCGTCGTCCCCTCGGGGAAGATCAGAAGATTCTCACCCTTGTGGAGCACCTGCATCGCGGTCTTGATGGACTGGATATCCTTGCCGTCGCGCTGGACGGGAAATGCGCCGAGCGTGCGGATGAGCCACGCGAGCGCGCGGTTGTCGAAGAGCTCGGCCTTGGCCATAAAGTGCAGATGGTAGTCGAGCGGCAGGCACAGGCCGATGAGCACGGGGTCTAAGTCCGTTGAATGGTTCGGGCACAGCAGGACACTGTGCTTCGGAAGATTTTCAAGCCCCTTGACGTCCACGCGGTAGATCCACAGCAGCACCCGACCGATGATCCAGATAAACGCAAAAAAGATACGGTGCATCATTTCAATTTCTCCTGAATGAGGCTCAGCAGCGCCTGCTCGCTCTCTTCAAAGCTGAGCTTCGACGTGTCGAAGTGCACGGCGTCCGCCGCCTCGCGCAGCGGCGCGATGGCGCGGTGCATGTCCTGCTCGTCGCGCTCGTTGATCTCGCGCAGCACCTCTTCATACGCCTTGGGCGTGCCGCGCTCGGAGAGCTCGAGGCAGCGGCGGCGCGCGCGCTCCTCGGCCGAAGCCGTCAGGTAAATTTTGAGGTCGGCGTCCGGCAGAACGACCGTGCCGATGTCGCGCCCGTCCATGATGACGCTTCTCTTGCGCGCGATATCGCGCTGCATCTCAAGAAGGTATGCGCGCACGCACGGCAGCGCCGAGACGTTCGAGGCGTACATCGAAATTTCCGGCAGGCGGATCTCGGTGCTGACGTCCTTGCCGTCAAGCAGCATCTTCTGTCCGCTATTCTCGTCAAATGCCATGTCGATTTGGATCTCTTTCAGCAGCGGCGCGATCTGGGATTCGTCCTTGGCGTCCAGTCCGCGGGAAAACGCCGCGTAGCCGATGGTGCGGTAGATCGCGCCCGTGTCGACATGCAGAATGTTCAGCTTTTTGGCAACGGCCTTGGCGAGCGAACTCTTGCCCGCGCCGCCGGGGCCGTCGATGGCAATGGAAAAATGCTTTTTCATCTGTTTGATTCTTCCCTCTTACAATAAATATGTGCTTACTGCGTCAGCAGTGCGTCCGCGGCAGCCTCGCCCGCGGCCTTGCCGGTCGCCCAGGCGATTTGCAGATTGTAGCCGCCCGTGTAGGCGTCTACGTCGATGATCTCGCCGGCAAAGTACAGGCCGCCGATCTTTTTCGACGCCATGGTCTTCGGATCGATCTCCCCCACCTTGACGCCGCCGGAGGTGATGATCGCGTTTTCGACCGGCATCGGCGCGGTGACGTTGACCGTCCAATGCTTTAACAGCGTGCGGACGCGCTCGCGCTGCGCGCGCGTGATGTCATGCACCTTCTCGTGCGGCGGGATGCCCGAGCGGTCGATGAATTCGTCGATCATCTTTTGCGGCAGGAGCGCTCCGAGCACGTTGCAGTAGTCGCTGTTGGCGTGCTTTTCAAAGTCCGACAGCAAGCGCTTGTCGAGCATTTGCTCGTCGAGCGCGGGCTTGAGGTCGATCTCCAGTCGGTACTGCTTTTTGTCGAAATGCCGCATGTGCGCGCTGGCCGACAGGATGAGCGGCCCGCTTACGCCGAAGTGCGTAAACAGCATTTCGCCGAAATCCGAATGGATCTTCTTATTGTTTTCATAGACCGTCAGCGCAACGTTGCGCAGGCTCAGCCCTTGCAGCACCGCGCATTCGCGCGCCTCAAGCGGCACGAGCGAGCCGCGCAGCGGCGTGACTGTGTGGCCGAGCGCTTCCGCCATGCGGAAGCCGTCGCCCGTCGAGCCCGTCGCGGGATAGGACAGCCCGCCCGTCGCCAGAATGACGGCGGAGGCGGTGTAGTCCCCTTTTTCGCCCTTGACGGCGGCGACATGGCCGTCTTCGACCGAAATACCGAGCGCGCGGTCGCGCACGAGCTTGACGTGCAGACGCTTGAGCTCGCGCTCAAGCGCCGCTGTGATGTCGAATGACCGGTCGGACACGGGAAACACGCGCTTGCCGCGCTCGACCTTGAGCGGCACACCGAGCCCCTCGAAAAAGTCGATGGCGTCGTGACCGTCAAAGCGGGAAAACACGGAGTATAAAAACCGCGGGTTCTGCGGCACGTGGGCGAGCAGCTCTTCGCAAGTGCTGTCGTTCGTCACGTTGCAGCGGCCCTTGCCGGTGATGTTCACCTTTTTGCCGAGGCGCTCGTTTGGATCGAGCAGCGTCACGTGCGCACCCTTGCGCGCGGCGCAGATCGCGGCCATCATGCCGCCCGCGCCGCCGCCGATGACAACGATCGCCTTATTCATCTTCGATCTTGCCGAAAATGTCGAAGCGCTCCCAGATGTGCTCGAGTTCGGAGAACGTCGCGGAGATGTCTGCGCCCTTCTTGTTGGCCACGGCCAGAATGAGTGCGTTGAGCATGCTCATGGGCGCCGCCAGCGAGTCGACGAACGAGATCATCTCGCTGCGCACGAGCAGCGAATTGCTGGACATCTGGTTGATGGGCGACATCTCGCTGTCCGTCACGCCGACGATCGTCGCGCCGCGGTCGCGCGCAAACTGGATGGTCTTGAGCGCAAGCTCACTGTAGCGCGGGAAGCAGATGCCGATGACCACATCGTCTTTGGAGACGCGGAAGAGCTGGTCGAACGAGCCGGCCGCGCCGCCGTTGACCAGAGTGACGTTGTCGAAGATCAGGCGGAAGTAGAAGTTTAAGTACCCTGCCAGAAACGAGGACGAACGGAAGCCCACGATGTAGATGCGGCGCGCGCCGATGATCGTGTCGACCACGCGCTCAAATTCCGCGCCGTCGGTCTGGTCGATGGCCATGCGGATCTTCTCCATGTCGCGCTGCAGGACGTTCGTCATCAGATCGGACCCTGCGAGCTCGCCGTCCGACGCCTGAATGCGCTGGATGCTCGTGAGCTTGCCGCGAATCATCTCCTGCAATGCACGCTGCATGCTCGGATACCCCTCGTAGCCGAGCTGGGTGGCAAAGCGCACGACGGTCGACTCGCTGACCTGCACGGTCTTGCCGAGCTTGCTGGCCGTCATAAACGCGGCCTTGTCGTAGTTTTCCAGAATGAAGCGGGCGATGAGCTTTTGCCCCTTGGAAAAGCTGCTCATGTTCTTTTCGATATTATGTAAGATATTCTTCGTCATAAGATCGTCCTCTGTTACTTTGATTTTGTTGCATGGAGCTCTTGCTCCGTTAGATCGCGCCACACGCCGACGGGAAGAGCCCCGAGTTTGAGCGCGTGCTCCTGCACGCGCTTTAGGCGCTTGACGTGCAATCCGGCGGCGGCGCACATGCGCCGGATCTGCCGGTTTTTTCCTTCATGGATGGTGATGGAGAGAACGGCGGTGTCCCTCCCCTGCCGCAGCACGCGCACCTGCGCGGGCCGGATGGGCTCGCCGTCGAGCTGTGTCATGGAAGCGAGCGCTTCTGCCGCTCCCCTGACCTCGCCCGCGACGCTGACCTCGTAGACCTTGTTGACCTCGTAGCGCGGGTGCAGAAGATGCTGCATCCATTCGCCGTCGTTCGTCAAAAGCAGCAGTCCCTCGGAGTCGAGGTCGAGCCGCCCGACGGGATAGACGCGCGCGCCGCAGTCTCTGACGAGCTCGGCGACGGTCTTTCGCCCTTTTTCGTCAGAGAGCGTGCAGACATAGCCGCGCGGCTTGTTGAGCATCAGGTAGCGCTTCTGCCCCTCCTGTGTGAGCGGCCTGCCGTCGACGGTAATTTCGTCGACTTCGGGGTCGGCCTTCTGCCCGAGAAGCGCAGTCTTGCCGTTCACGTGCACGCGTCCCGCGGCGATCCACTGCTCGGCGGTGCGACGGGAGCAGAGCCCCGATTCGGCGATGAGCTTTTGAATTCTTGCTTCGGCCAGGTCGATCCCTCCTTTACTTTGCCGACAGAAATTGCCAGAGCTTTTCCGCCAGCGACTTATTCTTGCTTGTTTCGCTCTTTGTTTCCTGCGCCTGTACGCTGCGCGCGCTGACAAGGTCAACTCTTCCGACCTCAGTCTCGCCGCAGGAGATGACGAGCGTGCCGAACGTTTGTCCCTTCCGCACGGGGGCGGAGACGGTTTGCGGCAGCTCGGCGCGCACGCTCAACGATTCACTCTCCGAGACAGGATAGCAGAAGCTCTCCGCTGCGACGGCAGACACGCTCTGCCCGTCGACGCTTACGCTGCCGTAGGCCTCGCCTTTTTTCGCACCGCTTGAGAGCGCATACGCCGAAAAGCCGTAGTCGTAGAGTGCCGCGTGATCCGTCCAATCGCTGCCGTCGTGCAGCGTGACGGCGATCATGCGCATCCCGCCGCGCTCGGCACAGGTGACGAGTGTGCGCCCCGCGTCGCCGGTGTAGCCGGTCTTGAGACCGACGCAGCCGGAATACGACGCGAGCAGCTTATTGTGGTTCGTCATCGTGCGCGTGCCAACGCTCGCCGTGCGCGTCGAGACGATGCGCGCGAACGTCGGATTCTGCATGGCGTAGGCCGCAAGGCGCGCCATATCGAGGGCACAGGAGCTGTGCCCCATTTCGTCGAGACCGCTCGGGTTGGCAAATGACGTGTGCTCCATGCCGAGGGCTTTCGCCTTTTCGTTCATCCATCGGACAAACTGCGCGCTGCCGCCGCTCCCGCCGCAGTGGGCGGCGATGCACTCCGCCGCGTCGTTGCCGGACGGCAGCATCAGACCGTAGAGAAGTTCCTCCATCGTGAGCGTTTCGCCCTCGAGAAGGTACATCGACGAGCCCTCGCGCAAGTGCTCGCGTTTGACCGTGACCTTCTCCGTGAGTTCGCTGTGCTCCAGCGCGATTAAGCAGGTCATGATCTTCGTCGTGCTCGCGATGCTGAGCTCCTGCGTTTCATTGCGCGACGCCAGCACCCGCCCGCTGTCCGCCTCCATCAAAATGAACGCGGCGGCGGCAGTTTCAGGCGCGGCAGCCTGACAGGTCAAACTGCTTGTCAGGCAGGAAACAGCAAGGAAAACGGCAAATACGCATCGGGCAAAACGCGGCATGGGATCACTCCTTGTTTCAGAATGCCCCTATTATGCCCGAATTCAGTAGATATCTTTCTCTTCTCTCTTCTTGTCCACGAAATTCTGCATACGGTCAAGAACCTCCGGCACGAGATCGAGCACGCGGTCGACCGTTGTTGCCGCAGGCATAGCCACGGGCATCACGCGCGTCATGCCGTCCTTGACGATAAGGAAGGCAACGGGGTCGACCTTGACGCCCGCACCCGCGCCGCCGCCAAAGTGTGCGGTGTCGGTCTTGCCGTAGTCGCCGCCGCCCGCGCCGAAGCCGAAGCTCACGCGGGAAACGGGGATGACCGTTACGCCGTCGGGCGTCGTGATCGGCTCGCCGATGATGGTGTTGGAATCGACCATATCACGGATCTTATCCATCGTGGTGTCCATGAGATCGTTGAGCGGGGTCTTCTTTTCGATGTTTTCCATGAGGTTCATCCTTTCTTTTTATGCGGTCAGTTTTTCACTGTGTTCACTGTTTTGAGGTGTGCTCTCCGTTGGTTTTTCCGCGGGAGCGTCGTTTTTATGCGCCTTTTTATAGCGTAGGTACCATTTGAGCATCGGAATGAGCAGCGCAAGTGCGATGTGCAGCCCGTCGCGGATGCGAAGCGACAGGCCAACGGCACCCTCTGCGTGCGTCTTTTCAGAGCTGTAGTCCATGCGCAGGTGCAGTGAGGGATCAGGGATATGGAAGAGGTCTTCAAGGTGCGGCATCACACCCCACATCGCGGCGCTCGCATAGCCGTAGGTCTGCGCGATATCCGCGGGGTCCGTGCCGCCAAAGACGATGAGAATTTCCAGCGGGTCGATGCGAAGGCGCTTGCAGGTGCGTTTCGCTGTCTCCTTGAGCGCCGAGAGCGCCGTCGTGATGAGGTCCCTGAGCTCCTCTTTTGTCGGCTTGGGGAGCGAGGGCTTTTTCTTTTGCTTCGCCTCTTCTCCCTCTGACTTTGGTTTCTTCTCCTTTGCCTTTTTTTTCGGCGTTTCTTTCTTTTCCTTTGCTGGCAGCAGCGTGAAGCGGAACGGGCCGACCGAAAGCTGCACGCGCAGCTCGTCGCCGAACTGCATCAGCGCGCCCACGCGCAGAAAGCCAATCAAAATAAAAATGAGCAGGATGATGCCAATTACCTTCAGCGCAGTCAATCGACCACCTCCCTCTTTTTACGCTTCACGCGGTTTTTATGCTTTACGCGGTCAGTGTTCCCCGTTTTCGGGAATGCTGCCTTCTTTTTCCGTCATGGCGCTGGGGTCGAGGATCGTGCCGTCCTCCGTCATGCGGAGCTGACCGTCGGCCTCAAGACCCGGCATCTCCGGCAGCTCCTCGAGCGAACCCAAGTGGAAGTCGCGCAGGAACTTTTTCGTCGTGCGGTACAGCCTCGGCCGTCCCGGCACCTGCAAACGTCCGCACTCCTCAATGAGCCCGCGCTCAAGCAGCAGGCCCACGGTGTACGAGCTGTCCACGCCGCGCACCTGATCGATGTAGGCGCGGGTCGTGGGCTGGTAGTAGGCGATGATCGTCAGCACCTCCAGCGCGGGCTGAGAGAGCTTGGCGGTCTTGCGGATCTCAAACGCCTTGCGGATGACGTCGGCATAGTCCGGCGACGAGCAGAGCTGATAGCTGTCCTCCATGCGGACGAGCCGGATGCCGCGGCGCTCAAAGGCGTAGTAGTCGCCGAGCTTTTGCAGCACCTGCTCCGCGGTCGGACGGTCCAAATCGAGCGCAAGGCAGATGCGGTCGATCGGGAGCGGTTCGCCGCTGGCGAATAAAATGCCCTCGATGGCCGACTCGACCTCGCGCAGGTCCAAAGATTCCAAAGACATAGCGTTCCTCGCTTTTTACAGATTGATACGGTCGGGGGCGTCGTCCCCGCACTCCACGGTGCAGTCCGTGTCAGAACCGGCCAGATGGATGACCTTTTCGCGGCAGAGCTCCAGAACGGCGATGAACGTCGCCACGATCTCGCTGCGGCTGCGGCTGCCGCGGAACAGCAGCTTGAAGCGCGTCATGCCGAACTCCTTGAGCCGGTGCAGAATTTCCTCCGCCTTGCCCTTGACGGGATACGGCTCGCGGCGCACGATCTCGCTCAGCGCCGCGCTCGGCGGCGCGGCCAGCTTCTCTCCGCGCTCCATGATCGTCTGCATGGCGAGCACGAGGTCGGCCTTTTCGTGGCTGTACTCGTAGATTTTGCCGCGCTGCATGGGCTCGGGCTGGCGCGTCATGATGCTGCGGCCAAACTCGCCCATCGGGCCGAGCGTTTCGGTCAGCGTCTTGATGCGAAGGTACGTGTCCTTTTGCTGGCGCTCCTTGAGCGAGGCGATGAGTTCGTCCATCTCGCTCTGCGCCTGCTCATCCTCAAGCGAAAGTAGCATGCGCGTTTTGATGTACATTAAATGTGCCGCCATCGTGATGAATTCGCTCGCGACCTCGAGATCGAGCTGCTTTCGCTGCTCGAGATACGCAAGGTACTGATCCAGGATCAGCGCGATGGGAATGTCCTGGATCTCTATTTTATTTTTCGACAGCAGGAAGAGAATGAGGTCGAGCGGCCCTTCAAAGTCTTGCAGCGTCTCCGCGCTGCGCTCGTGCACCACGCCCTCCAGCTTGAAAACGGGATTGTCCATGACATTCCTCTCACTTTATCAATATACGATCCAGTTGACCAGAAGCTCGTACACGCGGTAGATGCCCTCACTGAGGATATTGTCTCCCACGCCGAGCCAGACGAGCACAAAAAGAACAAGCATGCCGTATTTTTCATACTGCATCAGCGTCATGTACGCGCGGTCGGGCAGAAAGGCGAAGAGCACCTTCGACCCGTCGAGCGGCGAGATCGGGATGAGGTTGAAAAGCCCCAGACCGACGCTCATGTACGCCGTCATCGCAAGGAAATTCAAAAGGCCGCTGCAAAACGCGGTATCGACATAGTGCGCGATCGTGATGCGCGCGCCGAGCAAGAGCAGCATCGCCAGCAGCAGATTCGACACCGGCCCCGCCAGCGCTGTGATGGCCATACCCTGCTTCGGCTTTTTGAAATACCGCATGTCGACCGGCACGGGCTTTGCCCAGCCGAAGCCGACGAGCAGCATGGCAGCCAAGCCGAACCAGTCGATATGGTGCAGCGGGTTTAAGCTCAAGCGGTGCTCGCGCTTGGCCGTCGGATCGCCGAGGGCATAGGCTGCAAGGCCGTGACAGGTCTCGTGCACCGTCAAGCATAAAAAGACGCCGAGCACACGCAAAAGCGCATCGGTCAACGAGCCCCAGTCGATGGACTGGAGCAATTCCTGAAAACTGTTCACGCAATTTCTCCGTAAAAAATATGCAAATCGCGAAGACTTGCATTGCATTCTAATCCTATTATAACAGCCCTTTTCCCACATGACAAGGGATTTTGCAATTTTTGCTGCATTTTGCTTTCAAAAATTGACGCATTTTTTTCTGTCAAATTGCGAAAAATGACAAAAAAGCGCCTCAACCGTGCGGTTGAGGCGCTTTGCAGGATGGAATATCCGCTTATTTTTTGAGGCGCTTGTCGCTTTTGGTCGCAAGGTGCGTGCCCAAGGACTGGAAGATCTGCACCAGAATGATAAGCAGCACGACCGCCGCAAACATCACAAGGTACTTGTAGCGATAGTAGCCGTAGTCGATGGCGATTTTGCCGAGGCCGCCGCCGCCGATGATGCCGCTCATCGCCGAGTAGCCGAGGATGGTCGTGAGCGCGATGGTGAAGTTCTGGAGCAGCGAGGGAACGCTCTCGGGGATCATCACCTTGCAGATGATCTGCATGGGCGTTGCGCCCATGCTCTGCGCGGCCTCAATGATGTTGGGGTCGACCTCGCGCAGGCTGCTTTCAACAAGGCGCGCGACGAACGGGAACGCCGCCACGACCAGCGGAACGATGGTCGCGGTGGTGCCGACGGTCGTGCCGATGATGAGGCGCGAGAGCGGGAAGACCATGATCATTAAGATGAGGAACGGGATCGAGCGCAGCAGGTTGATGATGACGTTCAGAATGCTCATCAAGGCCTTGGGAAGCGGCAGAACGCCGTCCCTTCTCACCCGCTACGAGCAGCACGCCCAGCGGAAGGCCGATGACGACGGCCAGCGCCGTTGACAGCAGCGTCACATAAAACGTCTCCCAGATCGCCTTGGGGAACTGCGTCTGCATGGCGACGGTGAGCTCCGCGATGGAATCCGGGGAAAAGAGATTACTGTACATCGACGCTCGCCTCCTCTACCTGAAGATTTTCAATGCCTCTTAAAAAGTCCATGGCCTGCTCGAACTGCGCGTTCGGCACGCCGAGGAGCATGCTGCCGTACACCTCTTCGGAGAGCTTCTGCGTGTTGGCCGAAATGACCGTCGCGCTGATGCCCTCGTCGGTCGCAAGGCGCGCGACGAGCGGAATGGATGTCGTCTTCGCGCTGCGGAAGATGAGGCGGATGCGGCGCTGCTGCTGGGGGTCGGACACGTCGATGTCCGCGCCGCGCGGGAACACGAGGTGGCGCGCCGCCGCGGACTTGGGCGCGGAAAAGACGGTAGAAACAAGGCCCTCTTCCACGACTTCGCCGTCGTCGAGGATCGCAACGTGATTGCAGACCTCCTTCACCACGCTCATCTGGTGTGTGATGATGACGACGGTGATGCCAAGCTTTTTGTTGATGTCGCCGATCAGCTCGAGGATCTGGCGCGTCGTCTTGGGGTCGAGCGCGCTCGTGGCCTCGTCGCAGAGCAGAACTTTGGGGTTCGTGGCGAGCGCGCGGGCGATGGCCACGCGCTGCTGCTGTCCGCCGGAGAGCTGCGCGGGATAGGCCTTGGCCTTATCCTTGAGCCCCACGATGTCGAGGAGCTCCAGCGCCCGCTGTTCGCGCCACTTCTTCTCTCCCCGCAGTCCGGAAAGCTCCATCGGGAAGCAGACGTTAGCGAGGCAGTTTCTTTGCATCAGCAGGTTGAAGCGCTGGAAGATCATCGTGATCTCGCGCCGCGCCGCGCGGAGCTGCGCGGGGGTCATCGTGTCCAGACGCTGTCCGTTCACGATGACCTCGCCCTCCGTCGGGCGCTCGAGCATATTGATACAGCGCACGAGCGTGGATTTGCCGGCGCCGCTCATGCCGATGATGCCGTAAACGTCACCGTCCGGTATGGTGAGGGAGACGTCCTTGAGCGCGTCTACCCGTCCTCCGGCAGTTTCGAAGGATTTGCTTAAATGCTTCAGTTCGATCAAGAACGCTCCCTCCTTTCTCTCTTACTTGGCGCTCAGCGCATCGAGCGTGGTCTGCTTGCCGCCGTAGAGACCCATGGGCTCAACGTGAATGGCGGCAACAGAAACGATGTGGGTGCCGTTCTCGGCGTTGAAATCGTCGAGATAGGGCTTGTGCTGGAAGTAGTTGGCGTCCACGGTGCCGTCTTCGACGACGGTGTTGGGCACGACGTAGTCGTTGTAGGTCTGGATATCGAGGGTGATGTTCTTCTCGGCAAGGATGCTCTTCACGATCTCGAGGATCTCAGCGTGCGGGGTCGGAGAAGCGGCGATGGAGATGGTCTCGCCAGCGAGAGCGTCGTAGTCGACAGTGGCGTCAAAGCCGTCGGTCGGGGTATCCACGGTGCTGACAACGGAGCCGTCATACTTCTCGTTGATGTAGTCGACGACCTGCTGGCTCTCCAGAGCGGCGATCAGGGCAAGGACCTTGGGAGAGGACTCGTTGCCTTCCTTCACGGCCAGAATGTTGGCGTAAGCGGAGGCGGAGCCTTCGATCACGAGGGAGTCGGCCACGGGGTTCAGGCCCGCGTTGATGGCGTAGTTGGAGTTGATGACGGCGTAGTCAACGTCCTGCAGGATGTTGGGGATCTGCGCGGCCTCGGTCTCGACGATCTCGACGTTGTACGGATTCTCGACAATGTCGTTCTTGGTGGCGGTGATGCCGGCGCCGTCGGCGAGCTTGATGATGCCGTTGTCCTCGAGCAGCAGCAGGGCGCGGGCTTCGTTGGTGGTGTCGTTGGGGACGGCGATCTGGATGGTGGTGGCACCGTCGGAGTCATCGCTCTTGGAGCCGCAGCCGGTCAGGGCCAGAGCGGCAGTGAGGACCAGTGCAAGGACAAGTGCGGTCAGCTTGATAGAATGCTTTTTCATCGTTTTGTTCTCCTTACTTATTTTATAATAGCTTCTTTTTGGAACGGACAGGCCGCGGGGAGTGTATGCTGTTCGAGCAGTAAAAAACAGCGGGAGGTCATTGACCTTCCGCTGCCGCTTCGCTGTTTTTCTCAGACAGTTTCTGAAAGGAAATGACCATTTTCTCCATGACAAAGCATGCACATGCTGAACATGCGCATCATCGGCATCATCATGCAGTTGGCAGAGTACGAAGTCTTCATGCCAATGGATCCTTTCCTTCGAGCATTCCCCATGGGGGTGGGTTCCGTTTCAATGTGCGTATCGTAGCACCGACGATTCCGCTTGTCAACACCAAATGCGCACTTTTGTATGATTTTCCACTTTTTTGGCGTTTTCTGCGGGATTTTTTATTTATTGCTCCCGTTTTTCAAGCACACGGACGAGGTGAATGAGAAAATCGGTGTCCTCCATGTCGCCCAGCGCTTCGACCGCGCTCTCGCTGTGTGCCTCGATGACGCGCTGGCAGCCGTTGAGACCTAAAATGTCGACAAACGTCGTCTTCCCCTCTTCCCTGTCCGAGCCGATGGGCTTGCCGAACGTCTTTTCATCGCCGATGACATCGAGCATGTCGTCGCGCAGCTGGAACGCGAAGCCGAAGTTGTCGGCGTAGCTGGCCGCGGCCTTCTCCTGCTCCTTCGTGCCGCCCGCCGCGGCCACGCCCATCAGGCACGCCGCGCGGATAAGCGCGCTCGTCTTGCGCAGATAAATTTCCTCGAGCTCCGGCGCGCTCAGAATCTTGCCCTCCCACTCAAGGTCGAGCTGCTGGCCGCCGCAGATGCCCTCGTGTCCCGCGGCATTTGCCAGGACCTGCGCGCATTTGAGCACGCGCAGCGCGGGGAGGTCGGCCTTCAGGACCGTTTCAAATGCCAGCGCCTGCAGCGCGTCGCCCGCGAGCGTCGCCGTGCATTCGCCGAAGACCTTGTGGTTCGACGGCTTACCGCGGCGCAGATCATCGTTGTCCATCACGGGCAGATCGTCGTGGATGAGCGAATACGTGTGCAGCATCTCAACGCCGCAGGCCACGGGCAGCGCCTTTTCGACGTCTCCCCCGCAGATGCGGCAGAATTCGAGCACTAAGATCGCGCGCAGACGCTTGCCGCCCGCGGTCAGACTGTAGTGCATCGAATCGGTCAGCTTGTGATAGCTTGCGCACTGCGTTTCCTCAAGGCAGGCGTCAAGATACTTGTCCACCGCCGACTTATACTCCGCCATGCGGGCGGAAAACAGCTTTTCGTCCATGGATTACTCCTCCGAAATGAATGGGCTCTCGACCGGCGCGCCGTCCGCGCCCTTAGAGAGCTTTGCGACCTTCTGCTCGGCCTTGTCGAGCATCGCGCCGCAGTCGTGCACGAGCTTCGTCCCCTCTTCAAAGAGCTTGAGGGAATCGGCGAGCTTTGCGTCGCCTTTTTCAAGCGCCGTCACGATCTCTTCGAGACGCGCGATATTGTCTTCAAACGTTTTTGCCATCGTCATTTCCTCCCATATTGCACGCGTTCACCGTGCAGTTGAGACTTCCCTGCCCGAGCAGTACCTCGATTTTTTCGCCGGCTGCGGCCTCCTGCGCCGCACGCAGAATTTGTCCCTGTTCATTTCGCGCCACGGCGTAGCCGCGGCCGAGGACCTTGAGCGGACTCAGCGCGTCGAGCTTGGCCGCAAGCGCTGTAAACTGCTGTGTGCGCTGCGCCATCTGATGCTGCGCGAGTGCGGCAAGGTTTTTCTGCGTGTAGTCGAGCAGCATCCGCTTGTCGTCGATAAATGCCATGGGGTCTTGCAGCGCACGGCTGCGGGACGTCTTTTCAAACTGCTCGCGCAGGGCTTTCACGCGCTTTTGCTCGCTCTGCACCATGCGCGTTTGCAGCGCGTCGAGCCGGCGGTAAATTTCGCGCTGGTCCGGCACGGCGATCTCCGCCGCGTTCGACGGCGTCGACGCCCGTGCGTCGGCAACAAAATCGGCGATCGTCACGTCGGGCTCGTGCCCGACGGCGGAGATGACCGGAATGTCGGAGTCATAAATCGCACGCGCCACGCGCTCGTCGTTGAACGCCCATAAATCTTCGATCGAACCGCCGCCGCGCCCGGTGATGATGAGGTCGGCGACCCTCCATTTGTTTGCGTAGCGCAGCGCGCCCGCGATCTCGGCCGGCGCTTCCGCGCCCTGCACGCGCACAGGCAGGAGCACGACTTCGCTCATCGGCCAGCGCGCATTCAAAATGCGCAGCATATCATGCACCGCTGCGCCCGCGGATGAGGTGATGATGGCAATGCGCTTGGGATATTTTGGCAAGGGCTTTTTATGTTCTGGGGCAAAAAGCCCCTCCTTGAAGAGCTTTTCCTTGAGCTGCTCGAAAGCGACGTGCAGGTCACCCACGCCCTCGACACTGAGTTCTGAACAGTAGAGCTGGTACGCGCCGTCGCGCGGGAACACGCCGATGCGGCCAAAGGCGATGACCTTCATGCCGTTTTCCGGGCGAAAGCGAAGTTTTGACGCCATGCCGCGGAACATCACGCACCTGAGCGCGCTCCCCTCGTCCTTGAGCGTAAAGTAATGGTGGCCGGAGGGATAGAGCTTGTAGTTCGAGATCTCGCCGCGCACGAAAATGGTCTGGAGCTGCGGCACGGCGTCGAGCAGCGCCTTGATGAAATTGTTGGCTTCCGATACGCTGAAGACCATCTGCTCCTGCGCCACGCCGCTTCACCTCTTTTGCAAAAATAATAAAAAACGGAAGAAAAGCAGAGCGCCGCGTTGGCGGTACTCTGCTTTTGGCAATGCCTTATTCCGCGCTGATCTCGCCGCGCACAAAGCTGCCGAGGATGCCGTTGATGAACTTCACTGTTTCCGGCGTTTCATACTTTTTGGCGATCTCCACGGCTTCGTTGACGGCCACGCGCGTCGGAATGTCGCTGCGGTAGAGCGACTCATACATCGCAACGCGCATGATCGCCGAGGCGACAAGCGGAATGCGGTCGAAGCTCCACCCCTTGGCGTACTTGGCGATATATCCGTCCAGCTCCGGTGCGTGCTCGGCAACGCCGGAAACGATGGAGCGGATGTATTCCGTCTGCGGCGCCGGGGGCCTTTTCGTAGATGTCGTCCTCGTCCTTGAGCGTGTCGAAGTATTCCTTCGTCAGCCGCTCGTCGAGAAGCTCCTCCACCGTCTTATCCGTAAAGCTCAGTTCGTATGCAAGATGCACTGCGATCTCTCGCGCTGTATTGCGAATCATTCTCGTCTGTTCCTTTATCTGTTGATCTTATCTTTCTTTAGTTGAAGCTGATCCCGCCGACGTGGACATTGACCGCGTGGACATTGTAGCCCGTCATGCCGCTCACGGCGGCGGACACGCTGTCCTGCACCTTGCGCGCGGTCTCGGGGATGACGTAGCCATAGCGCACCATCAGGTAGACGTCGACGATGATCTCGCCGTCCTTGACCTCGGCGCGCACGCCGCGCAGGCCCTTTTTGCCCGTGAACTGCTCGGTGATCTGTTCGGTCATATTCTGGCACATGGAGCCAACGCCTTCGATCTCGCCGATAGCATCGGCGGCGATCGCGGCGACCACGTCTTCTGCGATGTTGATGCTGCCGTTTTCCTCGGCGCGGGTCAGATACTCTCGATTCTCAGCCATTCAGATATCCTCTCCTTGTTTGTGAATGCTCATATCGAAAGTATTTTATCATCTTTTTCCCAAAATTACAACAGCTAATTTACTTCCATGATCCTGATGTTTTCTGCGCCGAGCCCGGTTTCCTGCTTGACGATGTCCGTGATGCGCGCAATGTCCTCGGTCTGAAGCCCCTCTTCTCCCGTCGAGACGACCACGCTCACACCGTCTTCGGACATGAAGACGACGCAGTCCTCATAGCCCTTGGCCGTGACCATGTTTTCGATCTGCGCCTCACTGAGCGTATAGGAAGCGAGCGTTTCGATGCTTTTTGCCGCCTCGCTCGCGGTCTCGGCGTCCACGTCCTGGTTTTCGCTCGCCTCTTTCAAAAGCGACAGCGCGCTGTCGCGCGCCTGCTGGCGCGTCAGGCGGGCAGAGGCAAAGTAGTCCTTCCCCTCCGCGTTTGCCGAGACCTCGGCGGCGTCGCCGTCCGTGCTCACAAGCTCGGACTGGCCTAAGACCTTTGTGGGCTTGTCGACCTTTTCGGCGTACTTTCCATTCAGAAAGATTGCCGCACAGACAAAGACCACGATCGTACCGACCACTGCGTTTCGCTTCCATAACTGCTTCATCACTGTTTCCTCCCTGCGTTTTGCATAATAAAAATACTGTAGCTTCATGGCGTTCCTTTAACAACGGAGATGCGCTCGGACGAAAGCCCCGTCAGCGCGCTGACGGCCTGCGTCACCTTGAGCTGGACATCCGCGCGGTCTCCGCCCTCGCACACGATGAGCGCGCCGACAAAGCGCGGATAGCGGCTGTGGGTCACGACGACCTCGGCGCTCGTGCCGCTGCCGAGCACAACGGTCTCCGTCTTTCGCGTCTGCTCGTCGACCTCCTCCCCTCGGGCTTTGAGCGACGCGGTCTCATCCTGAGCCAGCTCGTAAGCGCCGCCGCCCTCGACAGTCAGCATAAGCGAGAGCTTCCCGACGCCGTCGAGCGAGGAAAGAATATCCTCCATCTCGTTTTGCAGCGCCTCGCGGTCGAAATTTTCCGCGGCGGACGGTGTCGCGGAGCCTGAGTCTGCCGCTTTCTCGTTCTGCGGCAGCAGCAACAGCAGCACGCCGAGCAGCGCCGTCAGGAGGACGTATTTGTACTTCTTGATGCCTTGCAGCGCCTTCTGCACGGGCGATGCGTTCACTTCGGTTCGATCCATAGCTGATTCTCCTCTGCAATGCCAAGCTCCTGTACGATGTACGCGCCGAGCGCCGCGCTGTTTTCTCCGTACAGTGTGACGCTGTCCGGAAACGGTACGCCGTCGCGTAAAGCGGTCTGCACTTCGGCGCGCACGCTCAGACCTAAGGAGCTGGCTTTGTCCTCAATATATGCCTGCGTCTGCGCAGCTATGCTATCACCGAGCGCACTGTCCTGCTCGGCGTTCAGCGTTTCCTTCAGCGCTTCGACCGCCTCGCGGTAATGACCGCCGTCGAGCTCCGGCAGATCGAACGTGAGTGAGAGCAGCGGGCGCAGCATCGCAAGCATCAGCACCATCCCGCCGACAAAACGCACGATCTTTTTCATCGTGCCGCCGTCCGTGAGCTGCTGGACGATGCTTACCAGTACCGCGCAGGCTGTCACGCTTAAAAGCCACGAGCGAAGAAACGTCATACCGTCACCACCATCATCATTGCAATCAAAAGCGACACGAGCAGCAAGAACGCCCCGCCCGCCGTCATCGCCAGCATCAGTGAAAACGCGGAGGAGAGCTGCTCTAAAAACTTGCTGAGTGATTGTGACCCCACCATGCCGCTGAAAAACGCCGCGAGCTGATAAAAAAGATACTGCACCGCCATGCGCAGCAGCGGCACAAGGCACAGCGCCAGCACCGAAAATACGCCCAGCACACCGAGCGTCCCGCGCAGCGTGAGCGCCGCGGCGGCGACGGCCTCCGTCGCGTCGGACAATATTCCGCCGACGACGGGCACCGCGCCGGAGATGACGGTTTTGCCCACCTTGACCGCGAGCCGGTCGGCAGAACCGGCCAGCAGGTTCGAGAGCGACAAAAACGCGGTAAATACGATCAGAATCGCGCTCAAGCCCCACGAGAGCAGCTTGCCGATGCCCTTGGAGAGCAGCGATAAGCGGCTCTGCTCCAAAAGCGCGCCCGCGGCCGCCGTGCCGATCATGCAGTAGAGCACCGGCACGAGCACATTGCGCATCAGCGAGAGAAAGAGGTCGCTGAGCATCAGTGCCCCCACCTGCCACACGCTCGCCGAGCCGCACGCAGCCGCCGCCCGCCATCGCCGCGGCGATCGTCGGCAGCAGGAGCTTTGCCATCACCGAAAGCTCGTCCATCGTCTCGACGCCGAGGCCGATGAGCGCGCTTAAGTCCCCTGCTGAGAGCGCCGCCGCACCCAGCACGCCGAGATAGCCCGCGTATCGCGTGGGCGTCTCCCCCGCGCTCTCCGCCGTGCCCTCGATGAGGCCGCACAGGAGCGAGAGCAGCATCAGCGCCATCGCGCCGCGCAGGGAATTTGCCACTGCATCCTGCAATGCCGCGCGAAAGTGCGAAAAAAGGTACTGTCCGCCGCGCAGGAGCAGATCATCCCCCGCCTCGGCGCTGTCGATGAGCTCGCGCGGCACGGTGCCGTCGAGTTCTGACGGCAGTTCGAGCGCCGAGGTGCTCACGCAGAGCAGCAGCGCGGCAAAAAGAAAGCAGGGCAGCCTCCTTTTCATAGAAATCCCTCCACCATCTCGAGCAGGGCTTCCATCAGCGGCAGCGCGCAGACAAGCGCGCACAGCGTCCCCGCCGCGGCGAGCAGACTCGACAGCGCGCTCTGCCCCGCATCCGCGCACAGCGCACAGGAAAAGCGCGCTACCAGCGCGATGGCCGTGACCTTGACGACCGGTACGAACAGCGTGAGCGGCAGATCCGTGAGCAACAGCGCCCGCTCGCAGAAGTCGAATAACTCGGAGAGCGCGGGCAGCAGCATCGCGCAGCCGACGAGCACCGCCGCGAGCAGCAGAAGAAGCGAGAGCGCTTCGTCGCTCTTTTTGAGAAGCGCCGTCACGGCGCTCACGCACAGGCTCAGCGCCGCAAGCTTGATGAGCAGCTCCATCCTAAAACCCGAACAGGCTCTTGATGAGATCAAAGAGCGAGCTGATCTCCCGCACGAGCAGCATCATCGTCGTGATGAGACCGGCCAGGCTCACGAGCATTGCCTGATCCGGACGGTCCGAGCGCACGAGCAGCTGATTGAGCACGGCGACGACGATGCCCACCGCTGCGATCTTGAACACGAGGTCAATATCCATAGACGACTTCCTTATGTAAAGCGTTTATCCTTTTCAATAACGTTATAGCAGCAGAATACAGAGCATTGCCCCGCCTCCGAGGCACAGTGCCGCCGTGATGCGGCCCGTTTCGCGCTCCCTTTGCCGCAGCTCCTCTTCAAGGCGCGAGAGCTCGCTTGCCGCGAGCGTCAGCGCGGCGCAGACGCTTTCCTCATCCCCGCCGAGCGCGTGTCCCAGCGCCGATACAGTCTCCCGCTCCCGCGCGGCGATGGGCAGAGTCTTTGCGGCGTGCTCCCATGCAGAGGCAAGCGGTTCGCCGCGCGCAAGATTGGCGGTCACACCTTCAAAGAAGCCCGCGGCTTCCGGTTCGCAGCTCAAGTGCCGCAGCAGCGCGGGCAGCGGCGTCAGCGTCAATCGGACGGCGCTCTCGAGTGCGAGAAACGCACCGGAAAGCGCGCGAAGCGTCCTTTGCCGCAGTAAAGTACGTAAATGGAAACTCCTTTGCAGCCACAGCACTGCGCCGAGGATCAGCGCACTGCCCGTCAGTCGGAGCATGGCAGGTCACCCACTTCGTAAGAACGTGCACCGCCGTTCGAGCGGATGACGATGCAGCGGCGAAACACCCTCGCGCGCAGAAGCTCCCGCCAGAGCGGCTTCTGGTGCAGCTCGTCAACGCTCGCGGCGTGGATGCTCGCGAGCAGCCCGACGCCGCAGTTCGCGGCCAGGCACATTGCGCGGATATCCTCCTCCGCCGTGATCTCATCGACCGCGATGACCTGCGGGTTCATACCGCGCAGCACCATCGGGATGCCGACTGCCTTGGGGCAGAGCGAGAGCACGTCCGTGTGGTTGCCAAGCTCCATCTGCGCTCGCCCCTTGCAGCACACGGCGAGCTCGCAGCGCTCGTCGATGACCGCCACGCGCAGCGCGCGGTGTTCGGCATCCCCGAGCGACAGCACGCGGACGAGATCGCGCAGCAGCGTCGTCTTTCCGCCGCCGGGCGGCGAGAGAAGAAGCGTGCTCAAAAACCGCCCGTCAGCGCTGAAGAGCTGCGGCGCAATGTCGCTCCCGAGCCCGATGTGCTCGCACACGATGCGCAGCGCGAGCGACGAAATGTCCTTCAGATTGCTCACCTCGCCGTCGCGCACGACGGCGCTGCCGCACACACCGAGGCGGAACCCGCCCCGCAGCGGCAAAAATCCCTGCCGCAGCGTTTCAATGCAGGCATAACGTGAGTATTCCGTCACCGCGCCGAGCATCTGTTCGAGGTCTTCCGCCGTCACGAGCGACGCGCGCCTGTCCGGCGCGGCGTTCAGCTCGCCCTCCAGTGTCAGCACCGTCAGCGGGTGCATCACGCGAAGGCGCAGCTCCTCGACGCGCTCTTTCTGCTTGTCCGGCAGCGACAGGGCGAGACTTTTGAGCCGGTGCGGTAAAAACTCGCACGATTGTTCGTAGCGATAGATCCGTTCCAGACGTTCCACCGTTCCCACTTCCCTTCTTTGGTGTTAGTCCAATCTATGAGGCGGTGGACACGCTTATGCCGCCTTGTCCCGTTTCCGGCAAAAGAAAAAACGGGGAATTTCCCCGTTTTTTCGCGTTTGATTTTTACTGTTCGCCGCAGGGGCACGCGCAGCCGCAGCCGCCGTTGGGCATTGCCGCGGGCGGGAAGAAATCGTCCATCGGGAACTCCACCGCGTCGAAGACCCGGCACGGATCCTCGCAGCTGCAATCGCCGCCGGCGAGCGTGCACTCGTTGGACGGAATGCAGTAGTCGTACACGGGGATGAGAAGCTGCGTGTCGCGTTCTAAGCGCACGGTCGAAAACTGGCCGAGCGAGATGCACACGCGGCGGATCGCGGACTCGTCGAAGATGATTGGCTCGTCGAATGCTGCCAGAATGCCCGCGGGCACGCCGCCGAGCGTACCGCGGTCACAGCCGCAGCGGCAGTTGCAGTTGTCGGCAAAGTGCGCGCACAGCAGCATCGGGTCGACGACCTCGACCACCGCGGTCGGGAGATTTGCCGTCAGGTTCAGCGGCGCGTCGATAGCGTTTGCCTCGGGGATGGAAGAATAGATCTTCGCGCCGCTCTCGCTGCCGAAGAGCACGACGCGCTTATCAAAGGTCGCAAGACCCTCGATCTCCGTGTAGCGCGTGCTGCCGTTGAGCGCCTGCAAGGTGATGCGGTAGAAAAAGTGCATGTCGACGGTGTAGTACCCGCGGTTAAAGTTCACGGGCTCAACGTCCACAAAGGTGTAGATCAGCTCGGCGCTGCCGCCGCGCAGCCCCTGCGCCGTGCTCAGAACGCTCTGTGCCGTGGCCGTGGGGTAAAAGCGCAGATCTTCGATGCAATCCTTGTCGCGGCAGGATGAGTAGATCTTTTTCGTATGAATACAGACCGCCTCGCGCGCGCCGTTCGCGCCGCCGACGGGGCCTGCTGCTACTTTATCAGCCATAAAGCAAGAATACCTCCTATTTTAAGTACTGGAAAGTCGGGCGCGACCGCGCCTTTCTTTCACCCCAGTCTATGCCGTACGCGAAGATGGGTGTGCCGCGTTTTTGCCGATTTTGAAAAAGACCTATACAAGCGAAAAAAGGTGTGCTATACTAAATATAGATTTTGACCGACTGATACCGACAACTTTTTGTGGTATTGTTCGCAGTTTTATGCTATGATCGTTGAAAATTGACCCAAGGAGGTGCGCTATGGGGCGCGTCGGTTTTATTCAGGACAAGTTGGAGATCAAGTTTCTTATTCTGTATGTTGCTGCCCGGCTCATCGAGCCGGTCCCGTTCGAGGCCATGCAAGAGCTGACGATGTGCGACGACGGCATCGACTTTTTTGACTTTTCCGAATGCCTGAGCAATTTGGTCGAGTCGCAGCATTTGACGCTCTCGGACGACGGGCTCTACGCCATCACGGAAAAGGGCCTGCACAACGGCGCGATCTGCGAGTCGAGCCTTCCCTATTCTGTGCGCCTGCGCGCCGACAAGAACATCACGATCTTCAACCAGAAGCTTAAGCGCCGCGCGCAGATCCAGTCGGACATCGCGCCGCGCCGCAACGGGACCTACACGGTCACGCTCGCGTTCAACGACGACGAGAGCCAGCCCATCTTGAAGATGGAGCTCATGGTTCCCAAGGAGGTCATGGCCAAGGATCTCGCCGAGCGCTTCCAGAAAAATCCCGAGCAGCTCTACACCGGCGTTTTGAACACGCTCTTCTCCGAACCCGACGAGGAAAAATAACGTACATAATGAAAAGAGACAGCCGTTCAGGCGTGTGCCGATAAAACAGTAATTTGAGAAAACTACAAAATCGGCATCTGCCAAGCAGGATTGGACAACAAAACAGGCGGCACTCAACTTCGGTTGGGTGCTGCCTGTTTTTGTACATCTGAGGGTCAAAAAACGCTTGTTTTTCGCTCTGTGAGGCGTTGTTCAAAAGTGAGCATATCAGATATTATCTATTTGTGTGGGTTTGATAGAAGAATAAAAGCAGTTGCAATTCACCACATTGGCTTCATAAATTAGCTGGTCACTATATGGCAAAACCTTTCTGCTTGGCAATCTAGTCTTCACGGAAGTCATAGCAACAGATTAATTCAAAGCTAAAAAATGGACGTTTCATCTCAGAAGTTCAATCGCTCCAAGAACTTGAAGCTTTTTTGCGAATAAGCGTAGTATTATATTGAATTCGTTGATGATTTGTGATATTCTATATACCAACATGTATAAGCAATATCTAAGAGGTGTTTGCATGAAAATTTGCTATAAAAAACTCTGGATGCTTCTTATTCAAAAGGATATTACGAAAGTAATGTTGCGTAGAGATCTGGGCATCGCACCTGGCACGATGAGTAAGCTCAATAAGGGTGAAGAAGTTTCCCTTTCCGTTCTCCTGCGCATTTGCGAATATCTAAATTGTGATATTGGGGATATTTGTGAAGTAATCCATTCTAACAAAGTAGCAGATAAGTGAAGGAGAAGAAGATGGCAACCGTAAAAGCTGGCAGAAATAAAACTATTGATACCCCATTAAGCGAAGGACAGATTTATCTTGATCGTTGTATCGCAGTTACACAAAGGCAGGTAGACCTTGGTGGAGTCTTGGACAAAACTGTTATTGGCGATATGCTGGATGTATGTTCGTTGCTACCTCCCAAGAGTATAGATTTGATAATTGCAGACCCACCGTATAATCTCACAAAATCTTTTAACGGAACAACATTTACAAAGAAAAAAGAAGCCGACTATGAAGAATACACACGCCAATGGCTAAGTGCAATTAAACCGTTGTTAAAAGACGATGCATCTATTTATGTCTGCTGTGATTGGGAAACAAGCCTAATTGTTGGTAAAGTATTAAGTGAGTTTTTCTATGTCAGAAACCGCATTACATGGCAGCGCGAGAAAGGACGTGGCGCAAAAGCAAATTGGAAAAATGGGATGGAAGATATTTGGTTTGCTACAAATAGCAATAATTATAGATTCAATCTTGATGCTGTCAAAATCAGAAAAAAGGTTATTGCTCCTTACCGCATAGATGGAAAACCGAAGGATTGGGCTGAAACTAAAAACGGTAACTACCGCGATACTTGCCCTTCGAATTTCTGGGATGATATTACGATTCCTTTTTGGTCTATGGCGGAAAACACAGCACACCCCACACAAAAGTCAGAAAAGCTGATCGCCAAAATTATGCTTGCAAGTTCCTCAAAGGGTGATGTTGTATTTGATCCATTCTTAGGTTCCGGTACAACGAGCGTTGTAGCAAAAAAGCTCAACCGCCATTATATTGGAATTGAGATAGAAGCTCAATACTGTGTGTGGGCAGAGCAACGACTTGAGATGGCAGAGAGTAATCCAGATATTCAAGGATATGTTGATGGCGTTTTTTGGGAGCGCAACTCTTTATCTGAACAAAATGCGTCTTCAAGCAGAGCAAAGAACACAAAATCTCCAAAAGGATGCAGGCGTAAAGCAGAAGAGCCTCCATCTATGATCGAGCCAGATAATATGCAGAAAACATTGTTTGATTTTTGAGAGGTGCAATATGTACAATAGAGAAATTATTGGACAGTTAGTCGACTTCATTTCAAGCAAGGATGGAAGAACAGACAAGAGCCGTTTGCAGAACGAAGTGCAAGAAGCGTTTGGCCTTGTGAAAGATAGAAGCGTATATTACTGCGATTGGTTTGCAATTAGATTCTGCAAAGCAGCATCAAGAAGTTTTGGCAATACCGTTTTGGCATTATCTGCGCTCCATAGATACGACGGTATTCCATTTATAGTTTGCTTAGTAACACCGACACGCAACTATTTGATGTTGGCAAACACCACGTTCCTTAGGAAGATTAGTCATTCTTCACAGGAGTTGCGCCGAGATAACATCAAGGGCAGTTTCAACGGAAGTGACATCATGCGGGAGTTTGAAGGCATTGAAAATATTCCTGAAAACTTTGAGTTTCTGTATAATTCTCACGAAAACTATACCTTTGAAGAAAATCTTGACCGTTTGGTAGAAGCAACAAATAATATTGCTCCCACCGGAAAAAGATTTGTGCCTACTGAATTACAGGTTGAATGCATCAGAGAATCCGTTGACCGAGCAATTTCATTTTTGAATTCCGCAGAATACGGGGTTTTGAACGATGACTTAAATGACCGTGTTCGCGCAGTAGAATCAGAAATCGCAATCGCAGCTTTTATTGACAACGTTAATTTGCGGGGAAGAATCATCGAATACTTGATTACTGCTGAAGATGATCTGAAAGCAACCCTAATGAACTGTCTGCATACAAGACAACCTCTCCCAGAAATTTTTACAGCCGATGAATTGGGCGACTATGAACGAGAGTTTGAGCATTATCTTACGGAAACGGATATTAAGACAAAAGTTTTGTTCTTATCCAGTAACCCGAAAGGCTATAATATTGATAAATTGCTCTCGTTTCTCTCCGAAGAGAAAAGCGTGTACTTAGTTTTTGTCGTTGCTATTGATGAAGACAGGACAATTCAAACCCGGCTGTGTTCAATGTTCAATCGACAACTCTTGTCCGGCACAAGAATTATTAAACATTGGGCGGAGCGGAATTCTCGTGGTGTAACTCAATATGAAGGAAGAGTGTTAGAAGCCATAGTAGAAGATTTTGATTCTGGTATTGACTATGATGCCTCGCAAGATATGATTACCGATTTTCTCCGTGGTTAATTTGCATCTTCAATTGATAGTTCAGCTCCGTAGGAGCGCAGCCGATTTCTCTGAAATCGTTCAGGGGTTTGGGGCATTTCCCCAACAAGATTGCACGGGAGTATAAACGCGAGCATTGCTTGCCGGAATGGCAAGCTCCGGTGTGGGTACTCACCGGATTTGCTTGCTATTCTGCAAGGAAATCCCGGTCGTGCCACGCCGGTTTTCGCAAGTGTAGCTACACTTGCTGTGCTTGCTATTCTCCGTTTCCCATGTTAGCAAGCGCCATTTCCTTAATTGGAAATCGGCGGCAACCGCCGCCTTGTCTGCCCAAAAGCGAAGCGGACGGACGGAAGTCAATGGCGGCGCAGCCGTTCATCTTGACCATTGACGGCGTTCGTCCGTTTTGCTACAAGATAAGGCTAATTGTGTCGAGGAGGATTACAATGCGTGCACCCTTTCAAATACTTGCAATACCATATCAGATTGTCGATGGAACTCCAATGTACTGCGTTTTTCACCGTGCTGATCACGACCAATGGCAGTTCATTGCCGGAGGCGGCGAGGACAACGAAACACCTTTGGCGGCAGCAAAAAGAGAAACCTTTGAGGAGGGTGGTGTACATTCTACTCAGTGGCTTGGATTGAAAAGCCTGTCGTATATTCCAGTTACGATCATATCAGAAATGCGTCGCAAACATTGGGACAGCAGCACCTATGTAATTCCTGAATATACTTTTGGCTTTGAATGTCAAGATGATGTACGGCTATCTCCTGAACATACCGACTGCGTATGGTTGACCTACGACGAAGCAAATCAAAAACTCAAGTGGGACTCAAACCGTACAGCACTCTACGAACTGAATTGTCGTTTGAAAAAAGCGAATGAAAAGGAGGCTTGACGAAGTGAATCCAAAAGAAAATGACAATGAGATCATCGAACTGACCGACGAGGAACTGGACGAGATTTTTGCCGATGATGATTTTGATAACGGCGAAGAGGACGCTGAAATCCGCTCGTTTTATTTCTCCAATCCTGACCCATATGCCAAGGTCAAGCCACGCCCCGACGATGCCCCCAAGAGGGTGTTTTCTTTCGATGAAAAGGGCAACATCGTGGTGAAAAATCCGTCCGCCTTTTGGCTGCCCGACGTCAAAATCGTGGAGGAACACGGCGGCACGGAATACACCGTAACCGGCAGCTACGAGGGTGCGGAAACCCTCGACAAGAAGCTCAGACGCATTATGGAGCAGAACGCTGCCGATGATAAAAACGGTATCACGGAGGACGCCGATGAGTAACGACGTTTCTCTTGATATAAACCAAGAATCCAATCCTGTTCAGACAGTTGCCCCACCGAAGGAGGACAACAATATGTTAAGGGCAACCGACAAAATCACAGCGCTTTATTGCAGACTGTCCGTGGAGGACACCAAAGAAAAAGACGGCAAGGATGACCCGTCGAACTCCATCCAGCATCAGCAGATCATGTTAATGGAGTATGCAAAATCTCAGCACTTTCCGAACCCGACGTTCTTTATTGATGACGGGTACAGCGGCGTGGATTTTTCTAATCGCCCCGGCTTTCAGAAGATGCTTGCGGAAATTGAAGCCGGTCATGTGGAAGTGGTGATTACGAAAGACCTTTCAAGACTCGGTCGTAATTCCTCGCTGACAGGGCTTTATATCAACTACACGTTTCCTCAGTACGGCGTGCGGTATATTGCCATCAACGACCACTTTGACACCATTGACCCCAACAGCACCGACAGCGATATTGCGGGTATCAAGAACTGGTTCAATGAGTGGTATTCCAAGGATACCAGCCGCAAAATCCGTGCCGTCAGCAAGGCAAAGGGGGAGCGTGGAGAGCGCTTGACCACCAACGTTCCCTACGGTTACAAGCGTGACTCTGACGATCCTAAGAAATGGGTGATTGACGAGGAAGCTGCACAGGTCGTGAAGCGGATATTTGCGCTCTGCATGGAGGGAAAAGGGCCGAGCCAGATCGCCGCCTTGCTGGAAAAGGAAAAGGTGCTGAATCCCACCGCCTATAAACAGCGGGAGGGCAGAAAAACACCGCATCAGACCCCGGAGAACGAATATCGCTGGCACGAAAGCACCGTTGCTTACATCCTCGAATACATGGAGTACACAGGCTGCACGGTCAATTTCAAGACCTACACCAACTCCATCTGGGATAAGAAGCAGCGGGAAAATCCAATGGAGAATCGCAAGATTTTCTATAACACCCACCCGGCGATTATTTCGTTAGAAGTCTTTGATAAGGTGCAGGAGATCAGGCAGCAGCGGCACCGCAGAACGGCAACGGGCAAGAGCAATATGTTTTCCGGCTTGGTGTTCTGCAATGACTGCAAGCAGAAGCTCTACTACTCCACCACCAGCTATTTTGAAAAGCGGCAGGACTTCTTCATCTGCTCTACCCATCGTGCCAACAAGGACAAGTGCAGCGGACATTATATCCGTGCCGTTGTCCTGGAACAAATCGTCTGGAAGCACATTCAGGAGGTCATATCGGTAGTCACTTGCTATGAGGCTTATTTCCGTTCCGAAATGGAGCAAAAGCTCCGTATACAGAGCGAGGAATCACTGCGGCTGCATCAGAAGCGGTTGGTGCAGGCTGAGAAGCGAATCGGAGAGCTTGACCGTCTTTTCATCCGCATTTACGAGGACAATGTTGCCGGTCGGCTGGACGATGAACGCTTCGCCATGATGAGCAAGAACTACACCGATGAACAGAAAGACCTCAAAGCCGAGGTCAAGAATCTGCAACAGCAAATCCATGAACAGGAACAGCAGGCAGAGAATATAGAGCAGTTTGTTCAGCGGGTAAAGAGGAACAGCACCCTCACGGAGCTGACGCCCTATGCCCTCAGAGAGCTTGTCAAGGCGGTCTATGTAGATGCACCTGACAAGTCCAGCGGCAAGCGCAGACAGAAGGTACATATCGAGTACGACCTTGTGGGCTACATTCCCGTGGATGAGCTGCTAAAAGCGGAACAGGCATGACCGAGATCATGCCTGTTCCAAGAATTTTGATTTTACTGTCTTACCAGCAGGGAGCTTCGGCTGTCTCTTTTTTGCTTCAATCCTCGCTTTTCTCCTCCTGCGTCTCATGCAGCAGTTCTTCGACCGGGATGCCGTAGAGCTTCGCGAGCGCGCAGAGATTCGACGTGCTGGGGTCGGACGTGCCGTTCTCCCACTTGCTGACCGCCTGACGGCTGACGCCGAGCGTCTCGGCAACGAATTCCTGCGTCATCTGTTTTTCCGTCCGGTGCGCCTTGAGCGCTTCGCCGAGCGAGCGGCAGACAGCCTTCTTCTCCTCGCGCACGTCTTTGGACTTGATGTACTTTCGCAGCGCCTTGACGAGCAGCACGAAGAGGTAGATGATCGCGCCGTAGATCGCAAGCGCGATTGGGAATAAGATTAGAGTGAGTTGCATAGTTGTTCTCCTTTTCGTTTGATGCGCTCATCATAGCGAAAAGCAGCGGTTTCCTCCAGCAACTATCGCGCAATTTTGCGTTGCGATGGGCAGATTTTCACTTTACCACAACGTTTTCCTTGCCGAAGCGCTCTTCCAAGTCGCACACAAGCGAGGTGTGCAGGTCGCAGGTCGTGCCGATGAGCTTGCCGGTATCAAGCACGCGGATGCGGACGTTGTTCTCTTTTCCCTCGAACATATAGAGGATTTTGCGGAGGATCGCCATCTCCGGCCCGTCAACCGACGGCAGGCGCAGATAGAGCGTCTGCCCCGTCCGCTGCTGCGGCGCCTGCGCAGGCGCTGCCGTTCCCGTCGAAAAATTGGCGTTCAGCGGACGGGCAAAGTCACACATGAGCTGCGGTGCCTTTTCATCGCGCACGGACAGCGTACCCGTGACATAAATGACCTGTCCCTCCTGTAAATAGCTGCCGTACTGTTCAAGCGCGCGCGTGAAGCAGAGCATTTCGATGGCTCCCGTGCCATCTTCGAGCGTCACGTAGGCCATGAGGGTATTTTTCTTTGTCATCTTCGTCTTGCTCGCGGTCACAACACCCGCGAGCGAAATTTTTTGCCCGTCGGAGAACGTCGTCGGCCCTGCCTCCTGCGAAAAGTCCTCCATCACGCGGCCAATGGCCGCCGCGCCGGACGAACGTACAAGCGAACGGTAGGCGTCCATCGGGTGGCCGGTGAGGTAGAGCCCCGTCGTGGCTTTTTCCATCGCCATGAGCTCCTGCGGCGTGAACTCAGGAATGTCCGGCAGGACGAGAGCCGCCTGCCGCGCCGTTTCCGCACCCATGCCGAAAAAGTCGATTTGCCCCTCCACATTGACGCGATTGCCCTCGGCAATGCCGTCCATCACCTTTTCGTAGACGGCGATGAGCTGCGCGCGCTTCGCGCCCGTCGAATCGAACGCGCCTGCGCGGATCAGGTTCTCGACCGCACGCTTATTGATCTCCATGCCGTCCATGCGGCGGCAGAAATCCTGAAAGTCGACGAACGGGCCGTTGAGCTCACGCTCCTGCATCATGCGCAAAATGAGCCCGCGGCCAATATTCTTGATGGCGACGAGACCGAAGCGAATGCCTTCAGGTTCGACCGTGAAGCGGTCGGCGGAGTGGTTGACGTCCGGCGGCAGGAGCTTGATGCCGCACTCGCGGCACTCGGCGAAGTACTCGCCCACCTTGTCGGACGAGTCGAGCACGCTCGACAGAAGTGCCGCCATGTACTCTTTCGGATAGTGGCACTTGAAGTATGCCGTCTGATATGCGACGACCGCATAGGCCGCGGCGTGCGCCTTGTTGAACGCGTAGTTCGCGAAGGCGTAAATTTCCTCGTAAATTTCCTGCGCGGCCTTCTCGTCGATGCCGTTTGCCACGCAGCCGGAGATATTGCGCGCGGGATCGCCGTGCAGAAACGCCTCGCGCTCGCGCTCGATGTCCTTGACCTTCTTCTTGCTCATCGCGCGGCGCAGCATATCCGCCTGGCCGAGCGAGTAGCCCGCGAGCTGCTGGAAGATCTGGATGACCTGCTCCTGATACACGATGCAGCCATAGGTGATCGACAGGATCGGCTCAAGCTGCGGAATGAGGTATGTGACCTTTTTCGGGTCGTGTTTGCAGGCAATGAATTTCGGAATGGACTCCATCGGCCCCGGACGGTAGAGCGCGATCAGAGCCGTGATGTCTTCGATGTTCTGCGGCTTCAAGCTGACGCAAACGCCCGTCATGCCGCTCGATTCGAGCTGGAAGACGCCCGACGTCCGCCCCGCGGCCAGCATTTCGTAGGTCGCGGCGTCATTTTCAGGAATACCGGCAAGTGTAAAGTTTTTATCCTTTTCACGGATCGTCTTGACTGCGTCATCCAGAATCGTGAGGTTGCGCAGGCCAAGGAAGTCCATTTTGAGAAGGCCGAGCTCTTCGAGCGTCGTCATCACGTACTGGCAGACGATCGTGTCGTCGTTGCGCGCCAGCGGGACATAGTCGACGACGGGGCGCTTCGTGATGACCACGCCGGCGGCGTGCGTCGAGGCGTGGCGCGGCATCCCTTCAAGGGCGCGCGCCGTGTCGATGAGCTTTTTCACCTGCTCGTCGCCCTCGTACTTTTCGCGCAGCTCGCGCGAGATGCGCAGCGCGTCGTCGAGCGTGACGTGCGGCCCTGCGGGGACGAGCTTGGCGATCACGTCGCAGTCGGCATAGCTCATATTGAGTGCGCGTCCCACATCGCGGATGACGCCGCGCGCGGCCATCGTGCCGAAGGTCACGATCTGCGCCACATGATCGTCGCCGTACTTGCGGCGCACATACTCCACGACCTCGCCGCGGCGCGTATCGCCGAAGTCCATGTCGATATCAGGCATGGACACGCGCTCGGGATTCAGAAAGCGCTCGAAAAAGAGGCCGTATTTCATCGGCTCGATGTCTGTGATCGACAGGCAGTACGAAACGATACTGCCGGCCGCGCTGCCGCGGCCCGGACCGACGGGGATACCGACGCTCTTGGCGTAGCGTACAAAGTCGGAGACGATCAAAAAGTAGTCGACAAAGCCCATGCGCTCGATCATGTTCTGCTCGTATTCGAGCTGCGCGCGCTGCTTGTCCGTCCCTTCGCCATAGCGCTGGGCGAAGCCGTCGGCGCAGAGCTTTTTGAAGTATGTGAGCGAGGTGTAGCCCTCCGGCACCTTGAATTCCGGCAGATGGTACTTGCCGAACGTGAACTCCAAATTGCAGCGCTCGGCGATCTTGCCGGTGTTCTCGATCGCCTCGGGATAGTCGGGAAACAGCGCCGCCATCTCCTCGGTCGAACGAAGATAGAAGCGCTGCGGCTCATAGCGCATGCGGTTTTCATCGTCCACGGTCTTGCCCGTCTGAATGCAGAGCAGCACGTCGTGCGCGTAGGCATCTTCTTTTCGAAGATAGTGCGCGTCATTTGTCACGACGAGCGGGAGACCCGTTTCCTCATGCAGGCGCAGGATGCCCTTGTTGACGATGGCCTGATCGCGGATGCCGTGGTCCTGCAATTCGAGGTAAAAGTGCTCGGGGCCAAAGATTTCAGACAGTGTCAAGGCATATTCCTTGGCACCGTTGTAGTCGCCATTGCGGAGCCTTCTCGGGATCTCACCGGCGAGACACGCCGAGAGCGCGATGAGGCCCTTGGCGTGCTCGCGCAGAAGATCCAGGTCGATGCGCGGCTTGATGTAAAAGCCCTCGACATGTGCCATTGAGACGAGGTAGGAAAGATTCCGATAGCCCTCCTCATTCTCGCACAGCAGCACGAGATGGCGGGCCTCGCTGTCGAATTCGTGCTGCTTGTCAAAGCGTGTGCGCGGGGCAACATAGACCTCGCAGCCGATGATGGGCTTGACGCCCTCGGCCTTACAGGCGCGGTAAAAATCGACCGCACCGTACATCACGCCATGGTCGGTGATGGCGCAGGCGGTCTGCCCCATCGACTTGACGAGCTTGGGGAGGTCGCGGATACGGCACGCGCCGTCGAGCAGGCTGTATTCGGTATGGACATGTAAATGGGCAAACGACATGGCGCGCTCCCTCCTATTCGTTCTCTTCTTTTTTTGCGATCTCCATGAGCTTTCGGATGCGGTGATTCAAACACGACTTCGTCAGCGGCGGGTCAAATGTCGCCGCCAATTCTGAAAGCGTCAGCTCTGGCTGAAGTAACCGCGCGACAGCGACCTCCTGCAATTTGACGGGCAGGTCGTTGATCGCACCGGACTCGGTCAAGCGTGTAAAGGCTTCCACCTGTTCACGTGAGGCCAGCACTGCTTTGTCAAGGTTGGCCGCGTCGCAGTTTACGCGCCGGTTCACGGTGTTTCGCATTTCCTTTTCGATTTTGGCCGACATGATCTCAAGCGCGCGCCCCGGCGCGCCGATGAGCGTCAGCAGGTCTTCGATATGGGTGCTGCTCTTAAAATATGTAATGAGGTTATTCTGCCGCATGACATTTTTCGGCTCAAAGCCCATGTCGCGCAGCAGCGCCTCAACCTCGCGCCCCGCCTGCACGTGCGAGGTCGCAAGCTCTAAGTGATACCGCTTTTGCGGGTCGGTCACGCTGCCGCCGGACAAAAACGCCCCGCGCAGGAACGACGCCCGACAGCACTCTTCTTCAAGCAGCGCAAAGTTCAGGTGCAGCGCAAAATGCGCCCGGCGATCGTAGCCGAGCGCGCGCCAGATCGTGTCGAGCTTGTCCTCCTGCGTGATGCGGAAGACGAGCTTGCCGCCGTCCTTCGACTTGTCAGGGAGTTCGTCAAAGCGCAGGGAAAATGCCTTTTGGAAGAGCTTTGGGAGACGCGCGGCGAATTCGTCATTTTCCGTGACGATGCGCACCTCGTTTGCGGTGAATGCGCTGGCGTACAGCAGCACGCCGCAGCCCTCGGCCACGGCGCAGCAGCTCCGGTTGATCGGAACCTTGCAGAGCTCCGCTTTTACGTCATAGGCGAACGACATGCCGCCACCTTCTTTCGTTTCAAAAACTTGCTTCAGCCGCGCGTGATGTCGCGGTGATTTTCAAACGCGGGATAGCCCAGGGCCGTGAGGTAGGACGCGATGCAGCGCGCGACGGACACGCTGCGGTGGTGCCCGCCCGTGCAGCCGACGGCGATGACGAGCGTGCTCTTCCCTTCCTCTGCGTAGAGCGGAAGCAGGAATGAGAGCATTCCCTCGAGTTTGTCGATAAACGTCTTCGTCTGCGGGAACGAGAACACGTAGTCATAGACCTCACTGTCCATGCCAGTCTTGTGCTTGAGCTCCGGCACGTAAAAGGGATTGGGCAGGAAGCGCACGTCGAATACCAGGTCGGCTTCCAGCGGGATGCCGTATTTGAAGCCGAATGAGACGACGTTCACGCTCAGCTTGCCGCGCGCGCTCTTGTCGCCAAAGAGACCGTATAGCTCATTTCTAAGCTTGGCTGCGGGCATGAGCGTCGTGTCGATGACAAAGTCGGCGTGCTCGCGCAGCGGGCGCAGCAGCTCCTGCTCGCGGTGCATCGCCTGCTCGATGGTCATGCCGTCAGACATCAGCGGATGGCGGCGGCGCGTCTCCTTGTAGCGCTTGATGATGGTCTCAAGGTCCGCCGTGACGAACAGCAGCCGGCAGATATCGCCGCCCTGCTTGAGCCGCTCCATTGCGTCTAAAATCCCCTGAAAGTTGCCGTTGCCCGAGCGGATGTCGCTCACGAGCGCGACGCGGTCATAGCGGCCGTCGCTCTGCGCGCAGAATTCGGCAAATTTCAAAATGATGTCCGCCGGTACGTTGTCCACCGTATAGTAGCCCATGTCCTCCAGATAGGTGGCGGCGCTGGACTTGCCCGCGCCGGACAGACCGGATATGATCAGAATTTCCATCGTTGTCTCTCTTTCTATTTACCGGATGATCTTGACCTCCGGCTCCAGCATCACGCCATGCGCGTCGTAAACGGTCTTCTGTACCTTTTCGATGAGGGCGAGCACATCGGCGCAGGTCGCGCCGCCGACGTTCACGACGAAGCCCGCGTGCTTCGGCGATACCTCTGCCCCGCCGACGCGGCAGCCTTTGAGGCCGCAGCCCTCGATCAGCGATCCCGCGTAGTAGCCGGTCGGGCGCTTGAACGTGCTGCCCGCGCTCGGCAGCTCGAGCGGCTGGCTTGCCTTGCGCCGCGCCATCAGATCGTCCATCTTTGCCTTGATGGCGTCCGGATCACCCGATTCGAGCTTGACCTTCGCGCCGAGGACGATGCCCTCGCCCGCGGAAAACACGCTGTGGCGATAAGAAAAATCCAGCTCCGCAGGTGTTAAAACCTTCACGCCGTCGGGATACAGCGCCGTCACTTCGGTGACAACGTCCTTGAGCTCGCCGCCGTAGGCGCCTGCGTTCATCACGACGCCGCCGCCGAGCGTGCCGGGGATGCCGTGGGCAAATTCCAGCCCCGTCAGGCCGTTTTTCCATGCGAACAGCGCGAGCTTCGCGAGCGACACGCCTGCGTCCGCTGCGATCTCGCCCTCGTCCGTCAGCTCAATATGAGAAAGCTCGGCGGACGTGTCGATGACCACAGTGTCAAGGCCCTTGTCGGCGACGAGCAGGTTCGTGCCGTTGCCGATCAGCAGCGGCTTGACGCCCGCGTCCTGCAAAAAGCCCATCAGCACAACGAGCTGCTCGCGCGTTTTCGGAAAGGCCATGCGTCTGGCAGGGCCCGCCGATGCGGAACGACGTGTGTTTTGCCATCGGCTCATCTGCGGCCCATTTGAGGTCGGGCAGATAGTCATGGATCTGGCGGTCGAGTGCGGTTTCCCAAGACATAGATGCTCCTCCGTTCACGGATTCTGGTTTTTCAGCTCATTTTCGCGGGTCACGCGGTCAATGTGGCCGTCGATCTGCGCGGCAAACTCGCGCGCGGAGTTGAAGCCGTGCTTCTTCTGGCGGTTGTTCATCGCTGCCAGCTCCACGATCGCAGCAAGGTTACGGCCCGCACTGACGGGAATGGTGATCTGCGGCACGGGCACATCAAGGATGGTCGTGTCGTTTTCGTCGAGACCCAGACGGTCATAGAATTTGTCATCCTCCCACTTTTCAAACTGGATGACAAGGTCGATCTGCGTCGAATCCTGCACAGAGCCGACGCCGAAGAGCTTTTCCACGTCGATGACGCCAACGCCGCGCACCTCAAGGTAGTTGCGGATGAGCTCAGGCGCCGTGCCCGAGAGCGTTGAGCCGATGCGCGTGATCTCGACCGCGTCGTCGGCAACAAGTCGGTGTCCGCGCTTGATGAGCTCAATGGCCGTCTCGCTCTTGCCGATGCCGCTGTCGCCGAAGATGAGCACGCCCTCGCCGTACACGTCCACCAGAACGCCGTGGCGCGTGATGAAGGGCGCAAGCACGTGGTTCAGGTAGTCGATCGTCATGGCGGTGAACTCCACGGAGGTGTACTTCGTGCGAAGCAGCGTGCGGCCGTGCTTTTGCGCCATCTCGAGGCACTCCGGGAAAACATCCAAATTGCGCGAGATGACCAGTGCCGGGATCTCATAGCAGAACAGGTCCTCGAAGCGCTTGCGCCGCTCCTCGGCCGAGTAGCCGCGCAGGAACGTCACCTCGCTCTTGCCGATGATCTGCAATCTTCTCGGATCAAAATAATCGAAAAAGCCGATGAACTGGAGGCCGGGGCGGTTGACGTCCGTGATGGTCAAGATCTCGGTGTCGTAATCCGTGCCCTTGTTGATGACCTCCATCTGAAATTTTTCTACGATGTCCTTTACGCGGACGGAGCGATTGGTATTCATAGTTCCCTCCATGCGGGCCTTGGCCCGCGTGATAAAATACACTTTAATTATAATCGCTGCCCCCCTTTTTTACAAGCGAAAACGCCCTGCCGCGCCACGCTTTTTTCGCATTTGCGCCGCGAGCGGAAAAATTACAGATTTTTTCATCTTTTTTGAAAATAGTACTTGCATTTTGTGATGCAATCTGTTATAGTATCAACTGCTTGTGAAAGACCAAGCCTTGATTTGACTACAGCAAGGAGGTGCAACGGATGGCAAAGTGCGAGTTTTGCGACAAGGGTGTTGCGTTCGGTATCAGAGTTTCCCACTCTCACCGTCGTTCCAATCGTCCCTGGAAGCCCAACGTCAAGCGCGTGAAGGCTATCGTCAATGGTACGCCCCGCCATGTCTATGTTTGTACCCGCTGTCTGCGTTCCGGTAAGGTTACCCGCGCGATCTAAGCGACCAAACAGATTAGAAGCACTGCGAAAGCAGTGCTTCTTTTTTTGTATATCAAAAAGCCGCCCGACGGGCGGCTTTTTCTGATTTCAGGGACTATTGCGCCTGCAAATCCATCGTCATGTACTTTTTGGTTTCTTTGAAAGAAAGTTTCTCATAAAGGCGCAGAGCGGCTTTGTTGCATGATAGCACCTTCAGTTCGATGCGGCAGGCGCCGTTTTCCTCCGCAAAGGGCTTAAAGGCAGAAATGAGCTGCGATGCATAGCCCTTCCGGCGATGTTCTTTCTCAACGTACAACGCATCGAGAATCGCAATCGGCTTTGCAAGCATGCCGGGAATTTCGTAAAGAAAGCCATACAGGAAAGCGACGATCTCTCCTCCGTCCTCAATCAGCAGAAGCTTATGGCCCTCCAAGCCAATGCGGTCGAGATAATTATCGGTGACGACATACGAACCATTCAAATTAGAATCGTACTGCGCCTCATCATGGATGAGCTTTGTCAGTAGCTCGTCTAAACGAGCCGCATCCGCAGGGGTGGCATCTCTTAACTTCATACGTTGTTGCTCCTTCCTTATTTTTCCACGTGAAACTGCCGCATCTTCTCGTTGAGTTTATTGTAGATGTGCTCGCGGAACCATTTTTCGCTGCTGGCTTCCACCGCGCCCTCGGGCGTGAACCATTTCACGCCGCTGTTCTCGTCGGGCTTGACCGTGAGCGCGTCCGTGTCGTCCGCGATGAGAAGATAGGTGACGTTCAGATGCAGGTGCGAGGAGACGTACTTCCCGCGCTTCATGTGGCCGTCGACAGTCAGCACCTCAAGCGAGAAAATGTCCTCGCTTGCCGGACGGACGTTTTTGACGCCGCTCTCCTCGCGGACTTCCCTGAGCGCGACGGCGAGCAGGTCCTCTTCCCCGTCGGCGTGTCCGCCGAGCCACGACCACGAATCGTAGAGGTTGTGATACGCCATCAGCACGCGGTCGAAGCGCTCGTTCACCACCCAGGCCGACGCCGTCATGTGCGCCAGTGCATTTTCCCGCGTAAACACATCCTCAAACGCGCGCAGACAGTCGAGGATCAATCCCTTATCCCGCTCCTCCTGCTCGTTGTAAGGCCGGTAATTCTCAATTTGTTCAATAAGTTCCATCGTTACCCTCAATATATTTTCGCGCCCGCAGGCGCAAAAGCCTCGCAGAGTTTGCGCCGCGCACGGCGCAAATAAATTTAAATCATTTTTCTGACGACAGAAGGTGAATTGCCGCAGAGCGGCAAGAGAGACCGCCCTGGGGCGTGCGCGTCAGAAAAATTCTTTGCACGTAGTGAGTGTCGAGTTGTCCGCCTGCGCGGACAGCTCGGCACAGAACGAAGTGAATCTTTTTCAAAAGCGAGGGGCAAAGCCCCTCGCTTTTGAGTCATAGCCAGCTGCAGTCGCTTTCCTTTTTCGGCGTGCGGCTCATCAACACACTGATGAGCGGCGCGGCGCTCTTGCCCTCGTAGAGGACTTCGTACACCGCCGTCGAGATCGGCATTTCCACGCCGCAGCGCTGCGCAAGCTCGTGCGCACTGCGCGCGGCATAATAGCCCTCAACAACTGCGCCGACCTCATCCATGGCCTCCTGCGTGCTCTTGCCCTGACCGATCAGGATGCCCGCGCGATGGTTGCGTGAGTGCATCGACGTACACGTGACGATGAGATCGCCCATGCCGGCAAGACCGGCGAGCGTCTCCTTGCGCCCGCCCATGCACTCGGCCAGGCGCGAGATCTCACTCAGCGCGCGGGTGATGAGCAGCGCACGGGTGTTGTCGCCCATGCCGCAGCCGTCGCTGATGCCGCAGCACAGCGCCGCGACGTTCTTGAGCGCGCCCGCAAGCTCCACGCCGACGACGTCGTCGTGCGTGTAGACGCGGAAGACCTCGTTCATGAACGCGCGCTGCACGGCCTCGGCGCTCGCCTGATCGGCGGACGCCGCCACACAGCCCGTCGGCAGACGGCGCGCGACCTCCTCGGCGTGCGAGGGGCCGGAGAGCACTGCGATACGATAGCCCTCGCCGCATTCCTGTGCGATGATCTCGCTCATGCGCAGGTGCGTTCCGCGCTCAATGCCCTTCGTGAGCGAGACGAGCAGCGTGCCTTTTTTCAGGTGCGGCGCAGCCTCATGCGCAACGGAGCGCAGTGCAAACGACGGCGACGCGAAGACGGCCATCTCCGCATTTTTGAGCACCGCTAAGTCGCTCGTGACGGCGATGCGCTCGGGAATGCGCACGCCTTTGAGTAAAGGATTTTCCCTTGTCTTATCCAGCAATTCCGCCTTTTTCGGGTCGTGCGACCAGAGCGCGACGGTATGGCCGTTGTCCGATAACAGCATCGCGGCGGCGGTACCCCAGCCGCCCGAGCCAAGCACTACAATGTTCATTCGTCCTCCCCCGGTTTGGGCGCGTTCACATGGAAATGGAACTTGCTCTCCGTACCGCTTAAGAGTCTTTTGATGTTGCTGCGGTGCGCCCACAGCACAAGAAGCGAAATGCACGTGCCGAGCACTGTGCAGGCCGTGTTATGGAACACGAAATACGTGGTAAACGGCTGGCTGACCGCCGCGGCGACCGAGCCGAGCGACACATAGCGCGTCGTGAGCCACAGCACGACAAACGCGCCCCAGCCGACGAGCGCGATGCGCCAGTCGAGAAGCAGCAGCAGCGTGCCGCTGCACAAAATGCCCTTGCCGCCCTTGAAGCCGTAAAACACCGGAAACATATGGCCGATGACGCAGAACAGTGCGCCGAAATACTTGCCTGCGGCGCCCCAGCCGAGAAGATAGCCCAGGAAATAATTGCCCAGCAGCACCGCGCCGACGGCCTTGAGCATGTCGAACGCGATGACCATGGGCGCGCACTTTGCGCCATAATTGCGGTAAAAATTCGTCAGCCCCGCGTTGCCGCTGCCGTGGCGGCGCACGTCGTCATGGTAGAAAAGGTGCGACGTGGCAATCGCTCCGTTGATGCAGCCGAGAAGATACGACAGCACCGCAACAGCGACCGGTACGCCATACAGCACTACTGCTGCGAACGTAGTGACCTCATCAGGATAAATGCTCTCCATCACTCTTCCTTGTCTCCCTTCTCGCGAATCGACATGATGACCGGCGTACCCTCCAGTCCGAAGACGTTGCGGATGCAGTTTTCAAGGTAGCGCTGGTAGGAGAAATGGAAGAGCTTGCGCTCGTTGCAGAACACGACAAAGTGCGGCGGGCAGACGCCGACCTGCGTCATGTAATAGATCTTCAGTCTGCGGCCGCGGTCCGTCGGCGGCTGCACGCGCGTCTGCGCGTCGGCCAGAATGTTGTTGAGCATGCCGGTGGAGATGCGCATGCAGGACTGGTTGTGCACGTAGTTGATCATCTCGAAAAGGCGCGGCACGCGCTGCCCGTCGCCGCCGAGATGAAGAGGATCGGCGCGTAGGTCATGTAGGAGAGGTCGCGGCGGATGTCGTCGCGCATTTTGTCCATGGTCTTGCCGTCCTTTTCGACAAGATCCCACTTGTTTACGACGATGATGCAGGCCTTGCCCGCGTCGTGCGCGAGACCGGCGACCTTCGTATCCTGCTCGGTCACGCCCTCCTGCGCATCGATCATGATGAGGCACACGTCCGCGCGGTCGATGGCCATGGTCGCGCGCAGCACGCTGTAGCGCTCGATCACGTCGTCGACCTTCGACTTTTTGCGCATGCCGGCGGTGTCGATGAAGACATACTTGCCCTGCTCGTTTTCAAAGTACGAGTCGATGGCGTCGCGCGTCGTGCCCGCAACATTGCTGACGATCATGCGCTCGGTGCCGAGAATGCGGTTCGTCAGCGATGACTTGCCGACGTTGGGTTTTCCGATGATGGCGACCTTGATGACGTCCTCATCCTCTTCCTCGTCATCCTCGGGCGGGAAATACTGTAAGCACGCGTCGAGCAGGTCGCCCGTGCCGTGGCCGTGCACGGCGGAAACGGCGATGGGATCGCCGAGGCCTAAATTGTAGAACTCATAAAAATCGGGGTCGACCCGTCCGGTCGAGTCCATCTTGTTGACCGCCAGCACGATGGGCTTGCGGGATCGCAGCAGCATATTCGCGACCTCCTGATCGGAAGCCGTCAGGCCGGTCTTCACATCCGTCAGGAAAATGATGACGTCCGCGTGCTGAATGGCGATCTCCGCCTGCTCGCGCATGAACGACAAGATCTGATCGTCCGTGCGCGGTTCGATACCGCCGGTGTCCACCAGACGGAATTTGCGGCCGCACCACTCGCTCTCGCCGTAGATGCGGTCGCGCGTGACGCCCGGCGTATCCTCAACGATGGAGAGCCGCTGGCCGATGAGCTTATTAAACAGCATGGACTTGCCCACGTTGGGTCGGCCCACGATCGCAACCAAAGGTTTCATCTCTCTGCCTCCTTTATTCCAAAGCGGCGCGCGATCGCACCGCTCTTTATCGCAAAGCAAAATATTACAAATACAGTATAACCGAATTTTCGGCATTGCGCAAGGACAAGCTGGTCTGCGCACAATATAAATTTCTTGTGAAAATGCAGCGTTGGGGCTATAATGAGAGCCACTATACGAAAAAGGAGCGCCTTTCGATGAAGTCCCCCTCTGTTCGCGCGTCGGCGCTTGCGCCCTACGCGCTGATCCTGCTGCAAAATGTCATCTACGGCTTCGGCGACCCGATCTCCAAGGTCGCCTACGACACCGTGCCTGTTTTTTCGCTGCTGGCCGCGCGGTACCTGATGGCTTTCACCTTTTTACTGCTGCTGTTCGGAAAACGCACGGTTCAGGAGCTCAAGACTGCCCCGCGGCGGCAGCTCATCCTCCCCTGCCTCTGCATCTCGTCGAACCTCATCGGCAACGTGGCCCTCGTGCTCACGAGCGCGACGTCCGTTGCGTTCCTGCGCTCGCTCTCGACGGTCATTGTGCCGCTGCTTGCCGCGATCGTCTACCGGCAAAATTTGCCGAAAAAGCTGCTGCTGGTCTATGTGCTCGTCGTTCTGGGCTCGTACCTTCTCTGTGGTATGGGCGGGCTGTCGGGCTTTGGCTGGGGCGAGGTATTGTCGCTTCTGTGCGCCGTGCTCATTGCAGGCTCGCTGCTCTTTGGGCAGAGAAGCCTGGACTGCGTGAGCGCCACGACGCTGACCACCTTGCAATCCGCCGCGGCGACTGTGTTGGCGCTCGCCTGTTCGTTTCTGTTCGAGGGCGGCATCCACGTGTCGAACGTCTCGCCTCTCGCGTGGAGCATCATCGCGTATCTCGCTATCCTCTGCACGTCGCTCGGCTATTTTTTGCAGAACAAGGCCATGTGCGCGATCTCCGCGCGCTCGGTCGCGCTGCTCCAGTGCCTTTGCCCAGTGATGACGGCGCTCTTTTCCTTTCTGCTCCTTGGCGAAAGGCTCAGCGCGGCGGGCATCCTCGGTTCTGCGCTCCTGCTCATCGCGCTGGTCGCGGCCACGCTGCTGCGCAGCGAAACGCCGGCAGAACGCATAAGAAAAAGCTGAGTGGAGTTCCACTCAGCTTTTCTTAACGATTTTCGTTCCGAATCAATTATTCGGCTGCGACCTTGGACTCGATGACCTTGACCTGACGGCCGTTGTAGGTACCGCATTCCGGGCACATTCTGTGAGGCTGGTGCAGAGCACCGCACTTCGGGCACGCGACGAGCGCGGGAGCGGTGAGCTTCCAGTGAGAAGAACGTCTCTTATCACGTCTCTGACGGGATACTTTCCCCTTGGGGACTGCCATGTTGACACCTCCTTAAAGTTAAGCTGAATGAACAGCGTATTTATTGTTCCAAAAGTTTTGCGAGGGCTGCTAACCTGGGGTCGACTTCCTTTTTGCAGCGGCACTTCTCATAGTTGAGGTTGACGCCGCAGCCGGAACACAAGCCCCTGCAATCCTCGCGGCAAAGGGTCTTGCTTGGCATATTGAGGATGAACGTCTCCCGCGCCAGCTCGCTGAGATCAGCGGTTCCGTTGTCCAGCAGCAGGATATCGTCGTTGTCGTCTTCCTCCAGCTCCTCAGCGAGCAGACACTCGAACGGGACCTTGTACGGAAGATCAAACGGCGCTCCGCAGCGATCGCACACGGCGGAAAGCGTTGTAGTCAGGTCAAACTGCAACCGCAGCATCCCCGCAATGTTCTCTGCCTGCCCTACCACTGAGACCGGCCGAACCGCAGGACACACGCCGCCGAAGTCCACATCAGAAAAGTCCTCTGTAAAGTCAAAGGGGATTCTGCCTCCGGGGGTGTTAATGATACGTTTTACATCTAAAACCATGCTACACCTCGCAATGACACGAGTGATATTATAGAGGACGTTTTCTCGATTGTCAAATACTTTTTTCACGGTTGCGGCAAAAATTTTGACAGGATTTCTTTACTTTTTTTGCCCGCTATCGTACAATAGCAGAAAATCGCGCGCTGCGCAAGCGGAGGTGCCGCCCATGCGGGAGTTTCACATCGGAAAAAATGACGAAAATCAGCGGCTTGACCGCTTTCTCGGCAAGGCCATCCCCCTGCTCCCCGCGTCGCTCGCGCAGAAGTACATCCGCCTAAAGCGCATCAAGGTCAACGGCGCGCGCGCCCAGCGCGACCAGAAGCTCGTCGCGGGCGATATTTTACAGTGCTACATCAACGATGAGTTTTTCGAGTCGCCGAGCGAGGAAAACGTCTACCTCACGATCACGACGCCGCGGCTCAAGATCGTCTACGAGGACGAGAACATCATGCTGCTCGACAAGCCCGCGGGAATGCTTGCCCACGCCGACGAGCACGAGAAAGTCAATACGCTCGTCAACCACATGCTCGCCTACCTCTATCAAAAGCGCGAGTGGCGGCCACGCGAGGAGAACGCCTTCACCCCCGCCCTCTGCAACCGCATCGACCGCAACACCGGCGGCATCGTCATCGCGGCGAAAAACGCTGAAGCGCTGCGCATCCTGAACGACAAGATTCGCGACCGCGAGATCGCCAAATACTATTTATGTATCGCCCTCGGCCGCGTCGAGCCGCCGAAGGGCCGCATCGAGTGCTTTCTGCGCAAGGACGAGAAGAGCAACACCGTCCGCGTTTACCACCGCCCCGTGCCGGACGGCCGCAGCGCGATCACCTTATACCAAACGCTCCAGACGCGCGGCGAGCTGTCGCTTCTGGAGGTCGAGCTGCTCACGGGCCGTACGCATCAGATCCGCGCGAGCATGGCCGACCTCGGCCATCCCCTGCTCGGCGACGGCAAGTACGGCGTCGGCAGCGTGAACCGCAAATATGGCGAAACGCATCAGGCGCTCTACTCCTACCGCCTGCGTTTCGACTTTCCCACCGACGCCGGCATTCTCGAATATCTGCGCGGGCGGGAATTTCAGGTGGACGAAGTGCCGTTTCAGAAGAAATACTTTGGTTAAATCCCACAAGCGGAGAGCTGCAATCGGCTCTTCGCTGTTTTATTTTTCAAAAGTTCAAAATATTGAACTTTTTGTTAAATATACTCTTGCAATTTTGCACGCGCTGTGTATAATAGTCTCGGTTTAGCAAAAGCTGACCAAAAGTTTAGTATATCGAACGAGGAGGCATGTGCATGGACATCGGCAATAAGATCAAACAGCTGCGAACGCGACAGGGACTGACTCTGGAGGAGCTTGCCAGCCGAAGCGAGCTTACGAAGGGGTTTTTGTCCCAGTTAGAGCGCGACCTCACCTCCCCCTCGATCGACTCGCTCAGCGATATTCTCGAGGCCCTCGGCACCAATCTCTCGGAATTCTTTCAGGAGGATAAAAACGACCAGTTCGTCTTCCGCGCCGACGACTTTTTCGTCGACGAGCGCGAGAACTGCACCGTCAACTGGATCGTTCCCAACACGCAGAAAAACCAGATGGAGCCCATTTTATTGGAACTTCCCGCGGGCGGCGAATCGTTCGAGGTCGAGCCGCACAACGGCGAGGAGTTCGGCTACGTGCTTGACGGCAGCGTCATTTTAGAGTGCGACGGCGAACGCAGCGTCGTGCGCCGCGGCGAAACGTTCTATCTCCACGGCAGAACGTTCCACTGCCTCAAAAATGAACGCAAGACCGCCGCGCGCGTCCTCTGGGTCTGCACGCCCCCGCTTTTTTAACTACTATTCTATAAAATTGTGAGGATATCGGAAATGGCCGAAGAAAAGAAAAAGATCATTCAATTCAAGAACATCGTCAAGAGCTTTGAGGACGGACAGGTCGTTCTCAAGGGCGTCTCTCTTGACATTTACGAAAATGAGTTCGTTACGCTGCTCGGCCCCTCTGGCTGCGGCAAAACGACACTGCTGCGCATCCTCGGCGGCTTTTTGCAGCCGAGCGAGGGCAAGGTGCTCTTCGACGGTGAGGACATCGTCAGCGTCCCGCCCTACAAGCGCGAGATCAACACCGTCTTCCAGAAGTATGCCCTCTTCCCCCACATGGACGTTTACGACAACATCGCCTTCGGCCTGACGCTCAAGAAAGAGCCGAAGGACGTTATCGAGCAGAAGGTCATGCGTATGCTGCGTCTGGTGAGCCTTGAGGACTACGCCCACCGCAACGTGACCGAGCTCTCCGGCGGCCAGCAGCAGCGCATCGCCATCGCCCGCGCGCTCGTCAACGAGCCGAGCGTGCTGCTGCTCGATGAGCCGCTCGGCGCGCTCGACTTGAAGCTGCGCAAGGAGATGCAGCAGGAGCTCAAGTACATCCAGCAGGAGGTCGGCATCACCTTCATCTTCGTCACGCACGACCAGGAAGAGGCGCTGACGATGTCCGATAAGATCGTGGTCATGAACGCGGGCGAGATCCAGCAGATCGGTACGCCGACCGAGATCTACCGCACCCCCGTCAACGAATTCGTCGCCAAGTTCATCGGCGAGACGAACATCATCGACGGCGTCATGCTTGAGGACGACCTCGTCATGTTCGAGGACAAGAAGTACGCCTGCCGTGCCCGCGGCTACAACAAGAACGAAAAGGTGGACGTCGTCATCCGTCCCGAGCATCTTGACATCGTTCCCCGTGCCGAGGGCATGCTCAAGGGTACGGTCAAGTCCCAGCTCTTCAAGGGCATGCACTATGAAACCGTGGTCGAAACGCGCGTCGGTACCTCCATCACCGTCAAGATGCAGGTCTCGCAGGACCGCCCTGTCTACAACGAGGAAAAGGGCGAGAAGATCAGTGCGAACGCCTTCCTTCTGGACGTGGAGGACGTCGAAGAGCTCGACGACGCCAAGGTCGTCGCCCTCGCCTCTGCCGAGGCGTGGGACGCCGAGACCGAGGAGCCCATCTCCATCAAGACCGTCGAATACGACATCAAGCCCGAGACCGGCAACTACACCGTGACCTTTGCCACCGCGAACGATACGTCTATCACCGTCAAAGTTCTTGTCGTTGCGGAGAACCGCGTCGAGAGCAAGGTCTATCAGGAAGAAATTTACGCGATGAACTTCTTCAAAAAGGTCGAGGACATTCAGGAGAGCATCGCGCTCGACACCGATCTTGAGACCTGGGCCAGCGCGTCGGCGTGGTCCCTCGAAGACGGCGAGCAGGTCGAGATCACGGACGTCAAGTACGACTTCGACCCCGAGACCATCACTCCGGGCGTTTACGATGTGACCTTCTCCACCGAGGGCTATGAGTACAAGGTCTCCACCACCCACGCCTTTGAAGAGGGCGAGCAGGTCGGCCTTGTCTTCCGTCCCGAGGACATTCACGTGATGAAGAAGGAGGGCCAGTGGTGAAGCGCTTTCGTTCCATGACCTACCCGTATATTGCGTGGATCATTGCGATCATCGTGGTGCCGATGCTTCTGATCGTGCTCTATGCCTTCACGACCTCCGGCAACTCGGTGCTGACATTCCAGTTCACCTTTGAGAACTTTGCCCGCTTCGTCACGGACAAGGTCTTTATGGATGTGTTGCTGCGCTCGCTCTATATCGCGCTCATCACAACGCTCATCTGCGTTGCGCTCGGCTACCCCATCGCCTACGTCATCGCGCAGCGCGGCGGCCGCAGGAACACGATCTTAATTCTGCTCATCACCATGCCGACCTGGGTCAACATGCTCGTGCGCACCTATGCGTGGATGGGCATTTTGCAGGACGAGGGCATCTTCAACACGATCCTTTCGTGGTTTGGCATTGGCCCCGTATCGATGATCCACACGAGCTTTGCCGTCATTCTCGGCATGGTCTATAACTTCATTCCCTTTATGATCCTGCAGATCCACACCTCCCTTGCCAAGATGGACAAGAGCCTTTTGGAAGCCGCCAACGACCTCGGTGCAACGCCGGTGCAGGCATTCCTGCGCGTGACGCTGCCGCTCTCGCTCCCCGGCGTGATCTCCGGCATCACGCTCGTGTTTTTGCCCGCGGTGTCGAGCTTCTTTATCCCGAAGCTCCTCGGCGGCGGACAGTATGTCCTCGTCGGCAACATCATTGAAACGCAGTTCCTCACCACCGGCGACTGGAACTTCGGTTCTGCCATCTCGCTCATCATGGCGGTCATCATCATGATCTCCATGTGGCTCACGCGCAAGGCGGACGTTCAGGTCGCCTCGCAGGGAAAGGAGTGAGACGCGCATGAAAAAGAAAACTCTGTCGGCTCGAAGATCATCCTGACGCTCACGATGCTCTTCTTCTACCTCCCCATTCTCTATATCATTATCTTTTCGTTCAACGATTCCCGCTCGCTGACGAAGTTCGGCGGCTTCTCGCTCCGCTGGTATGAAAAGATGTTCGCCGATTCGACGATGATGGAGGCTGTGCTCTACACGGTCATCATCGCCGTCATCGCGACGGTCGTCGCGACAGTCGTCGGCACGATCACGGCCATCGGCCTTTCTAAATCCCGCAAGGTTGTGCAGAAGATGGTCGAGCGCATCAACGACCTGCCCGTGATGAACCCCGATATCGTCACGGCCATTTCGCTTCTGATGTTTTTCAGCGTCCTCACGGTCAAAAAAGGCTTCGGCACGCTGCTCATCGCGCATATCATGTTCTGTATCCCCTACGTGATGCTCTCCGTTACGCCGAAGCTCCGCTCGCTCGACCCTAACCTGATCGACGCAGCGATGGACCTTGGCGCGACGCCGTTCCAGGCGCTCACGAAAGTCATTGTGCCGCAGATCAAGCCGGGTATCGTCTCCGGCGCGCTCATTGCGTTCACGATGAGCTTTGACGACTTCGTCATCTCGTACTTTACGACAGGCAACGGCGTCAACAACATTTCGATTTTGGTCTACACGATGTCCAAGCGCGTCAACCCGTCCATCAACGCCCTTTCTACCATTGTGATTCTTCTCATTACGCTGGTGCTCGGCGTCGTGAACATCGTGCCGATCGTGCGCGAAAAGCGCGAAAAGGACGGCAAGACATCCCGCGCCGTGAGCCGCAAGGCCATGGCGGCTGTTGCCGCCGTGCTGGTGCTGGCCGTTGTCGGCGGCACCGTGGGCGCGAGCCTTTCCCAGCAGCACAAGAGCGCCGCGGCTGTCGAGAAGTACGGCAGCAACGTTTTGAAGCTCTATCTCCCCGGCGAGTATCTGGGCGAGAATGTCATCTCCGACTTTGAAAAGCAGTTCGGCGTGCGCGTCATCGTCGAAAACTTCGACTCCAACGAGATGATGTACACCAAGCTCATGGCCGGCGACCGCTACGATGTCATCATTCCGTCCGACTACATGATCGAACGCCTGATGAACGAGGACTTCCTCCAGCCGCTTGACAAGAGCATGATCCCCAACATGGAGAACATGTCTGATGCCGTGCTCGGTATGAGCTATGATCCTGACAACACGTACTCCATCCCCTACTTCTGGGGCAGCGTCGGTCTCGTCTACAACCACGAGAATGTCGACCCTGCGGTCATTGAGCGCGAGGGCTGGGAGATCCTGCGCAACACCGACTACGCCGGTCACCTCTACATCTACGACTCCGAGCGCGACTCGTTCATGATGGCGTTCAAGGCGCTGGGCTACTCGATGAACACCGACGACCCCGACGAGATCAACGCCGCCTATGAGTGGCTCCTGCAGATGAACAACACCATGTCCCCCGTCTACGTGACCGACGAGGTCATCGACGGCATGATGAACGGCTACAAGGACATCGCCGTTGTCTACTCCGGCGACGCGGCCGTGGTGCTTGATGAAAACGAAGACATGAGCTTCTATATGCCCTCCCAGGGCACGAACATCTGGTGCGATGCCATGGTCATTCCCCAAAATGCCGAGAATCCCAAGCTCGCCCACGAGTTCATCAACTACATGCTCACCTATGAAGCCGCGTTTGACAACACCGAAACGGTGGGTTATACTTCTCCCAACGCGGAAGTGTTTGAAGAGATGACCTCGTCTGAGGATCTCTACGCGGACAATGCCGCCTACCTTCCCCGCACCGGCTACGACAAGGACGAGATGTTCCACGACAACCAGACGCTCATGCGCGAGCTGAGCAAGCTCTGGATCAAGGTCAAAGCTGCCAAATAATATCGTAAAGGAGTTTTTTAAGATGAAAATCGGAGATACTTTTACCGTCAAGAAAGTTGTCACGGAAGACATGACCGCTGCCGCGCTCGGCAGCGGCGGTCTGCCGGTGTTTGGCACGCCGTATCTCGTCGCGATGGTCGAAAACGCCGCCTTCACCTATCTCCAGCAGGAGCTGCCCGAGGGTAAGAGCACCGTCGGCACCAAGGTCGAGGTCTCCCATGTCTCCCCCTCGCCCGTTGGCATGGAGATCACCGTTACCGTCGAGGTCACGGATATTTCCGCAAACGGCAAGATGGTCGACTTCAAGGCAACCGCCACCGACGCCGCCGGTCTCATCGGCGAGGGCACGCATCAGCGCGCCGTCATCACCGTGGATCGTTTCATGGACAAGTGCCAGGCCAAGCTCGGCTGATTTTGTAAGGAGGAACCCTGATGCATTATTCGGGAGCCGTTTACCGTCCCCCCAGCGAGGCGCGCAGCCTCATCGTGCAGTGCACGCTTGGCTGCAGCCACAACAAGTGTGCGTTCTGCAATATGTACAAGGATAAAAAGTTCTCCATCAACCCCGTCGAGCAGGTGCTCTCCGACCTCGACGAGGCGCGCGCCTACGGGCGCTATATCGAGAAGATCTTTTTGGCCGACGGCGACGCGCTGATCCTGCCGATGGACTATCTTCTGACCGTTCTCGACTATATCCGCGACCACTTCCCCACCTGCAAGCGCGTGGCGGCTTACGCAACGACCAAGGCCATCATGCGCAAGACGGACGACGAGCTGCGTACGCTGCGCGAGCACGGCCTCGGCATCGTGTATATCGGCCTTGAGAGCGGCAACGAAGAGCTTCTCAAAAAGTTCTGCAAGGGCGTTACTGCCGAGGAGATCGTCTTAAACGCCATCCGCTGCAAGCAGGCGGGCATCGCCACCTCCGTCACGGCCATCAACGGCATGGCGGGCGCGAACGGCGACTGGCAGGCCCACGCCATCGACACGGCGAAGGCCGTTTCCCGCATGAAGCCCGACTATATCGCGTTTTTGACGCTTCGCGTCTACTCGGGCACGCCGCTGCACGACTGGATCGCGAGCGGCGAGTTCAAGATGATGGAGCCGCCCGAGCTGATGCGTGAAACACGCCTCTTTTTGGAGCACATCGACTCCGACGGCAGCATCTTCCGCTCGAACCACGCGTCGAACTACCTCCCCCTCGGCGGCACGCTCAACCGCGACCGCGAGGCGCTGATCCACACGATCGACGAAGCGCTCGACGGCAAGGTTAGACTTCGCCGCGCCGTCGAACTGGGACTGTAAGACCTAAAAATAGAACCTGCCGCAAGGTAGGTTTTATTTTTGCGTTTTGCCCTAAAGGGTAAAGGGGTATCCCGTACCGTGCGGGGTGCGAAAAAAGGGGGATATTCTCTCACGTGAGAGAATATCCCCCTTAGACCCCCAAGAGAACGCAAGGGGCCCTGCCCCTTGACCCCGCCATTGCAAGCCAGCAGCTCGAAGAGCTGCGACGCTTGCCGAATCGACTGCCTGCGTGGCGGCATCGCTAACGCTCGCCGCCAATGATTTTGCTATACGACTTGTCTCTGCTCCTATTATCCGCTGTTGCGCAGCCGTTGGCGGCTCTGACGCCTTACGGATGCGGCACCCCCTTGCGGGTGCCGCTCTGCCCATCTTGTAGAAATTCGCAGTAATTTCCGTCTACCGCCAGTCTTATCAATGCGGCGAGCGCAGCAATGCCGCATTCGGTAAGCAGTCTGCCGTCCAACTACCGTCACTCGCGCCTCACGATAGTAAGGCGCGGTTGAGAGCAGTAACGAAATGCAGGGATTCATGGCGAAGCCATGTACACCGCACCCGATTCCGCAGGCTGAGCAGCTCTTCAAGATCGAGACTGCCAATGTGCGGGGTCGAGGGGGAAGGCCCCTCGTCCCTTTCTCTTGGGGGGGGGTATAAGGGGGGCTATTCTCTTTCCGAGGAAAGAGAATAGCCCCCCTTTGCCGTTCCCCTGCACGGTGCAGGGAAAAACGCCCCCCCTGCGAGTACGCAGGGAACAATACAACACAGTGTGTTAAAACAATGTTAACTGGCTCGTTTCAGGCAATCCCGCAAACGCGCCCAGCGCGCGCAGCTGGTCGATATGCGTCTGCGACAGCTTGTTGCAGCAGAGGGAAAACTCCTCCACCGATGTAAAGTCCTTCCCCTTGCGCTTCTCGACGGTGTCGAGCGCTGCGGTCTCGCCGAGTCCGCGGACGGACGTGAACGGCGGCAGCAGGCCGTTTTCCGTGACGACGAACTTCGTCGCATCGCTGCGGTAGATATCGATGGGCTCAAAGTGGAAGCCGCGCAGGCAGAATTCGTAGCAGACTTCAAGCGTCGTCATCAAGTCCTGTTCCACGGCGGTCGCGTCCTTGTTGTTTTCGATCTCGCGGATGCGGCGGCGCAGCGCGTCGGCATCCTTGCAGCACTCGGCGGCGTCAAACGCCTTGGCGCGGATGGAGAAGAAGGTCGCATAGAACGCGAGCGGCTCATGCACCTTGAACCACGCGATGCGGAACGCCATCATAACATACGCGACCGCGTGCGCCTTCGGGAAGAGGTAGCCGATCTTGGCAAGCGACTCGATGTACCACTCCGGCACGTCGTGCTTGCGCATCTCTTCGACCCACATCGGCCAGTCCCCCGCCTTGCCGCCTTTGACCTTGCCCTTTCGGACGGCCTCCATGATCTTGAAGCTCATCTTCGGGTCAAGCCCCATGGAAATGAGGTAGAGCATGATGTCGTCACGGCAGCCGACCGTCTCCAGAACGCTCGCCGTGCCGCTGACGATCAGATCCTTCGCGTTGCCGAGCCACACGTCCGTGCCGTGGGAGAAGCCTGAAAGGCGCAGCAGCGTGTTGAAGTCCTTCGGCTGCGTGTCGACGAGCATCTGGCGCGTGAAGCGCGTGTTAAACTCGGGGATCGCGACGGCGCCCGTGGGGCCGAGCACTTCATCGTTCTCATAGCCGAGCACCTTGGACGAGATGAAGATCGACATCGTGTCGGGGTCGTCGAGCGGGATAGCGCGGGCGTTCACGCCCGTCAGATTTTCGAGCATGCGGATCATCGTCGGGTCATCGTGGCCGAGCATGTCGAGCTTGAGGAGGTTGTCCTCCATGCAGTGATATTCGAAATGCGTGGTGATCGTGTCGCTGTCGGGGTCGTCCGCCGGGTGCTGGACGGGACAGAAATCTTCGATATCCAGATCGTCCGGCACGACGACGAGGCCGCCGGGGTGCTGACCCGTCGTGCGGCGCACGCCGACGCAGCCCGCCGTCAGGCGGTCGATCTCGGCGTTGCCCGCGGCGATGCCGTTTTCCTCGAGGTATTTTTTGACGAAGCCGTAGGCCGTCTTCTCCGCGAGCGTACCGATCGTACCCGCGCGGAACACCTGCGTCTTGCCGAACATCTCGACCGCGTGCGCGTGGGCGCGCGCCTGATATTCGCCTGAGAAGTTGAGGTCGATATCCGGCACCTTGCCGCCGCCGTAGCCGAGGAATGTTTCAAACGGGATGTCGAAGCCGTCTTTGACGTACTTCGTGCCGCAGACGGGACACATTTTATCGGGCATGTCCGCGCCGCAGCCATACTCGCCCGCGTGGAACTCGACGTTGCGGCACTTCGGGCAGCGGTAGTGCGGCGGCAGGGCGTTGACCTCGGTGATGCCGGCCATGTACGCCACGAGCGACGAGCCGACCGACCCTCGCGAGCCGACGAGGTAGCCGCACTCGAGCGAGCGCTGCACGAGCTTCTGCGCCGACATGTAGACGACGTCGTACTTGCCCAGAATGCTGCCGAGCTCGACGTTCAGCCGGTCGACGATCAGCTGCGGCAGATCGTCGCCGTAAAGCTCGTGCGCTTTCCCCCACACCATGCGGTTAAGGTCTTCTTCCGAATTTTCAAGCCGCGGCGGGAACAGCTTGCCCTTGGGCAGAAGCTCGATATCCTCCACCTGCTCGGCGATGGCGCGGGTGTTCGTCACGACGACCTCGTAGGCTTTCTCCTTGCCGAGGTAGTCAAATTCCTTGAGCATTTCGTCCGTCGTGCGGAAGTAGAGCGGGACGGGCTCGTTCGCGTCGGCGAATTTCTTCGACGCAAGCAGGATATGGCGGTAGACCTCGTCCTCGGGGTCGAGGAAGTGGACGTCGCCCGTCGCGCAGACGGGCTTGCCGAGCTCTTCGCCAAGCTTGACAACAGTGCGGTTGAAGTCCTTGAGGTCTTCGTCGTCGCGCACCGTGCCGTCGCGCACCATGAAGCGGTTATTGCCGAGCGGCTGAATTTCAAGATAGTCGTAGAACGAGGCGATGCGCTTGAGCTCGTTCCAGTCCTTGTGGTCGATGATGGCGCGGAACAGCTCGCCCGCTTCGCAGGCGGAGCCGATGATCAAGCCCTCGCGGTGCGCGACGAGCTCGCTTTTCGGAATGATCGGCACGCGCTTGAAGTACTTGAGGTTCGAAGCAGAGATGAGCTGGTAGAGATTTTTCAGGCCAACTTTATTCTTGGCGATCAGAATGATGTGCTTGGGGAAACGGTTGCGCTTGACGCCGAGCGGGCGGAGCTTCGTCATCTCGTCGTTGATCTGCTGGAGGCGCGTGACGCCGCGCTCTTCGAGCATGACGAAGAACTTGGCCAGCATCTGCGCGACCGGGACCGCATCGTCGGACGCGCGGTGGTGGTTGAACTGCGGGAGCTGCAAGTGGTCGGCCACGATGTCGAGCTTGTACTTGCCGAGCTCGGGCAGGAGATTCTGCGCGAAAATCAGCGAGTCGAGATACGTCGGCTCGAACGGGATGCCGCACTTTTTGCAGCCTGCGCGGATGAAGCTGATATCAAACTCCGCATTGTGCGCAGCGAGCGGGCGGCCGCCCGCAAAGGCCAAAAACGCGTGCAGCGCGTCCTCGAGCTTCGGCGCGCCGCGCAGCATGTCGTCCGTGATGCCGGTCAGGCCGATGATCTCAGGCGAAAGCCGGCGCTCGGGGTCGACGAAGGTCTGGAACGTGTCGACGATCTCGCCGTTTTTGAGAATAACGGCGCCGATCTCGGTGATGGCGTCGGACGCGACCTTAAGGCCGGTCGTTTCAATGTCGAAGCAGCAGATCTCGCTCGAAAAATCGCCGTCCTGCGCTCCGTGCACGGCGATGCGGTCGTCGATATTGTTGAGAAAATAGCCCTCGCAGCCGTAAAGGATTTTGATTTTACCCTCGCCGGTGTGCCAGGCGTCCGGGAAGCTCTGCGCTACGCCGTGATCCGTGATGGCGATGGCGGGCATCCCCCACTTGATCGCGCGCTTGACGACCGCGGCGGTGTCGGTCAGCGCGTCCATGTTGGACATACGGGTATGTAAGTGCAGCTCGACGCGCTTTTCCTCCGCCGTGTCCGTGCGCTCGGCGTGGTCGATCTGCATGATGTCCTGCGGGTTGAGCTGCATGTCCTTACCGTCGAAGGAAAGCTCCATGCGGCCGCTGACGCGCAGCCACATGCCGACGCTGATCTTGCCGAGAAGCTCCGTCGCCTCGCGCTCGGGCATGCTGCGGCGGATGAAGAGCGAGCCTTCGTAGTCCGTCATTTCGAGCAACATCGTCCAGACGCCGGCGCGGCGCGTCTCGTGGCAGTCGAACTTGAAGACCTTGCCCTCAACGACGACGTGACCGGCCTTTGGCGTCAGCTCGCTGATGGGGAGCACTCTCCCCTTTGCAATCTCGCGGCCCATGATGACACTGCCGCTGCCGCTCACCTTGCGGCCAGCGTTCTTCAACATGTCGGGAAAGGCCTCCGCCGTTGATTTGACGTGGATGTCCACGCGCTTTAAGTCGTAATTGCGCGCAAGAAGCTGCTCGACCGTTTCGCGCGTCGAGTCGTTCATCTCCGCGCGCACGGTCATGTCAAGCGTCATCGTGCGCTTTTCCGGCTCAAGCACCATATTGGTGACCACGGCGGCATTGAGCGGGACGCGCAGGTCAAAATCCGGCGAAAAGTCGGTGAATAATTCAAAAAAAGGAATCTTTTGTGCCATAGCCACAACCTTATCTCAGTATCGTTTCCGCTCGATCAGAGTTTTTTGATTTCCTCCATCAAAGCGTCGACAAGCTTTTCCTGCGGCACTTTGTAAAGGATTTTTCCTTTTCGGAAAATCATGCCCTCACCTTTGCCGCCGGCCACGCCGATATCGGCGGCCGAGGCCTCACCGGGCCCGTTGACGACGCAGCCCATCACGGCGACCGTGATATTCTTCTTGCAGTCGGCAAGACGGCGCTCTAGCTCCTCGGCGATCGGGATCATGTCGTACGCCGTGCGGCCGCACGTCGGGCAGGAGACGAGGTTCACGCCGCTGCGGCGGATGCCGCAGGCCTGCAAAATGCGCTTGGCGGCGTAGACCTCCTCCACGGGGTCCGCCGTGAGCGAGACGCGCATCGTATCGCCGATGCCCTCGCACAGAAGGCCGCCGATGCCGATGGCAGACTTCAAAAGTCCCATCGAGGGCGTGCCCGCCTCGGTCACGCCGAGGTGGAGCGGATAGTCGACCTTTTCGTGCAGCAGCCGGTAGGCCGCCATGTTGAGCGGTACATCAGAGCTCTTGACCGAGATGCAGATGTCGGTAAAGTCGAACTTTTCAAGCAGGCGCACATGTCTGAGCGCGCTCTCGACGAGCGCCTCGGGCGTCACGCGGCCATATTTTGCGAGCAGCTCCTTTTCAAGCGAGCCGCCGTTCACGCCGATGCGGATGGGGACCTTGTGCTCACGGCAGGCGTCTACGACTGCCTTGACGCGGTCATCTCCCCCGATGTTGCCGGGGTTGATGCGAATTTTGTCCGCGCCGCGCGCCGCCGCTTCGACGGCGAGACGGTAGTCGAAGTGAATGTCCGCGACGAGCGGGATGGAGATATTCTCCTTAATTTCACTCAGCGCGTGCGCGGCCTCCATATTCGGCACCGTGACGCGCACGATCTCGCAGCCTGCCGCCTCGAGCGCATGGATCTGCGAGATGGTGGCCTCGGCGTCCTCGGTGTGCGTATTGCACATCGACTGGATCGTGACCGGCGCGCCGCCGCCGATAGCGACGCCGCCTGCGATAATTTGCTTGCTCATAAGATCATCCTCCTCACAGGAGCTTGACAATGTCGTGGAACGTGACGAACAGCATCAGCGCCATTAAAAGCGCAAAGCCGATGCCGTTGATGACGTTCAGATATTTGGACGGAATTTCCTTTTTGAAAAGCGCCACGGCGATGCCGTTGACGAGCAGGAACAGCACGTGTCCGCCGTCGAGTGCGGGCAGCGGCAGCAGGTTCATCACGGCGAGGTTCACCGCGAACATCGCGGCGAAGTAGAGAATGCTCTCGAGTGCCGCGCCGAAGCCCGCCTCGGCCTCGGTCTCCTTGCCGACCTCCGTGATGGTCGAGACGATGCCGACCGGGCCGCTCAGATCGTTGACGCCCGCCGCGCCCGAAAGCAGCATTTGCAGGCTTAGACGCACAATGCGGACATAGTCCATCGTCTGGTACCAGCTGTATTGCAGTCGCAGAAGAGGCGTTGCCTTGACGATACCGCCATAGGTGAAGCCATAGGCCTCGTACTCCTTACCGTTTTCGTCGGTGTAGACTTGCTTCGTGAGCGTGCGGTCGAACTTTTTGCCGTCGCGCAGGACGGTCATGTCGATCGTGCCCGTGTCGCCAAGGCCCATGATGAGCGACACGTCGCTCTTTAAATAGATGCGCTCTCCGTTGATGGCGTAGATCGTGTCGCCGGGCATCAGGCCGTCCTCTCCCTGCTGCGGAAAATCGGGGTTCAGCTCGACGATCTCCGTCGTGTAGAATGCCTGCGCACCCGCATACAGACAGATGACGATGATGAGGCCCGTCAGGAAGTTCATGAACGCGCCCGCGACGAAGATGATGAACTTCTTCCACCAGACCTGGCGGCCCAGCGCGCGGTCGTCGTCCGAATCCTCGTCCTCGCCCTCCATGGCGCAGTAGCCTCCGATGGGCAGGAGCCGCAGGGAGTATTCGGTGTCTCCCTTTGTCTTATGGAAGAGCTGCGGGCCCATGCCGATGGAAAATTCATTGACGCGCACGCCGCAGGCCTTGGCCGCCAAAAAGTGGCCGAGCTCGTGCACGGCGATGAGCACGCCGAAAATCAGGATCGCAATGAGAATATAAACCATGGTCTCTCCTAAATTTGGTCAGTTGAGCTTTTCGCGCACGACCTCGCGCGCGAGCCGGTCTGCTTCCAGAATATCCGAAAGCTGCGGCTGATATACCGTCTCGGTTTTATCGAGCGCCGCTTCGATGAGGTCAGGGATGGCACAGATGCCGATCTCGTCGCGCAGAAATGCCGCGACAGCCTCTTCGTTCGCGCCGTTCATCGCCGCGCAGTAGACATTGCCGATGGCGGCGCACTGCTTGGCGATCTTCAGGCAGCGGAAGACCTCTTCATCGGGCTCGGCGAACGTCAGCGGCGGGCACTTGAGAAGGTCAAGCGGCTCCGCGGGCGAAACGGCCCTGTTGGGGTACGTCATCGCGTAGCGGATGGGCAGCTTCATGTCCGGTGTGCCGAGCTGGGCGAGCATCGCCCCGTCGTGGAACTCCACGAGCGAATGCACGATGCTCTGGCGGTGGATGACCGCATCGACCTGACGCAGCGGCAGGCGGTAAAGGCGCATGGCCTCGATGATCTCAAGGCCTTTGTTCATCAGCGTCGCGGAGTCGATGGTGATCTTCGCACCCATCGTCCAGTTCGGGTGCTTGAGCGCGTCGGCCTTCGTCTTAGTCGCAAGCTCCTGCAGGCTCAGGCCGTAGAACGGCCCGCCCGAGCAGGTCAGGATCAGGCGCTTGATCTCGCCGCGGTCGCGGCAGCCCTGCAGGCACTGGAAGATCGCGCTGTGCTCGCTGTCGACGGGGACGATCTCCGCGCCGCAGTTCTCCGCCGCGTCCACGACAAGCTCGCCCGCGCAGACGAGCGTTTCTTTGTTGGCAAGCGCAATGCGCTTTTTCTTCTCGATGGCGGCAAGCGTCGGCTTGAGGCCAATCATGCCCATCACGGCGGTCACGACCGTGTCGGCGTCGTCCGCCGTAGCGGCGGCCAAAAGCCCCTCCATGCCGGAGAGGACTTGGGTGTTTGTGTCGGAAAGCCGCGCGCGGAGCTCCCGCGCCGCGTCTTCGTCATAAAGCACGGCAAGACGCGGGGAGAATTCCCGCGCCTGCTGTTCGATGAGATCAACGCTCCTATTCGCCGTCAGTGCGGCGACGGAAAGCCCCAGCTCGCGCGCCACCTCAAGCGTCTGGCGGCCGATGGAGCCGGTGGAACCGAGTAAAGCAATACTCCTTGTCATAATAGGCCTCCACAGGCCGCAGCCCACACGACCGGCGCGATGAAGAGCGTGGAGTCAAAGCGGTCGAGCATGCCGCCGTGCGTCAGGAAGAGGTGGCTGTAATCCTTGATCCCCGCCTCGCGCTTGATGAGCGACATCGAGAGGTCGCCGAGCTGGCCGAAGATGTTGGCCACCACGCCGACAAGAATCAGCATGAGGTAGTTCGGCGCATAGCCGAGCAATTTCTGCCCGACAACGCCGAGCAGCACCAGCGCAAGCGCGCTGCCGATGGGCCCGCCGATCGCGCCCGCCCAGGTCTTGTGCGGGCTGACGTGCGGCGCCATCTTGCGCTTGCCGAACCACATGCCAAAGTACATCGACAGCGCATCGCCCACAAAGGCGACGCAGAACGGCGCGAGCACATAGAGCTTGCCATAGTTTTCGTCCATGCGCAGCAGGAAAATGCAGCTGTACATCGCCGGAAACACAATGCCACCGATGATGGCCACCGCCACATCGTGGAACGTGAACGGTTTTTCCTTTCCGTAAGAGATAACCGCAAAGAGGAACGCCATCATCACAAGAATCCAGCGGAAGATCGTAACGGTCGAAATCGGAAGATCGTATGTGCCGCTCATCTCTTCCTTAAAGAGCCATATCTCCTGCATGACGACCGTTGTGACAAGTCCCCAGTAGAAATTCGCCGGGACGTTCTCTCCCGCCGTGTGCAGCAGCTCATAGGCCGCGATGCCCGCGATGCCGCAGACGACGAGCATCGTCGCCCACGCGGGGCAGGCAAGCAGCACGGCGAGCAGCGCCGGCAATCCAACAATCACCACCAACCATCTTTGTTTCATTTCTGTTTCTCCTGTTTCAGTCCGCCAAAGCGCCGCTCGCGCTGCTGATACGCGATGAGCGCCTTGTCGAATTCTCTTTCCGTAAAGTCGGGCCAGAGCGTGTCGCAGAAGTAGAACTCGCTGTACGCGCACTGCCACAAAAGGTAATTGCTGATGCGCTTCTCCCCGCCGGGGCGGATGAGAAGGTCGGGATCAGGCAGGCCGACCGAATAGAGGTAGCGCGAAAAGCTATCCTCGGTCAAAGCGTCCGCGTCCTGCTCCCCTGCTGCGCAGTCGCGCGCGAATGCGCGGGCGGCGTGCAGAATCTCGTCGCGCCCGCCGTAGTTGAGGCAGACGTTGGCCTGAAAGCCCTCGATGCGGGATGAAATCTCATTCGTCTCATCGATGAGTTCCCGAAGTTCCGGCGTCAGGACGCTTAAATCACCCAGAAAGCGCAGGCGGTTGCCGTCCTTTTCCATCGTGTCGATGCACTCGTGCAGATATTGCTCGAGTAAGTGCATGATGCCGTCGACCTCGTCCTTCGGGCGCTTCCAGTTTTCGGTCGAAAAGGCGTAGACCGTCAGATAGTCGATGCCCAGGTTCTTGCAGTAGGTGCCGAGCTTTCGAAACGTCTCCGCCCCCGCCTTGTGACCGGCCGAGCGCGGGAGGCCGCGCTTTTGCGCCCAGCGGCCGTTGCCGTCCATAATGACGGCAACATGACAAGGCAGGTTGTTCAAATCAACCTGCCCTGCCTTGTTCTCTTTGGAAAAGAGCCCCATATCAGACCGCCATGAGCTCCTTCTCTTTCTTCTCGAGAAGGGCGTCGATCTCTTTGCACATGTCGTCAGTCAGCTTCTGAAGATCCTTTTCGGCGACCTTCAGATCGTCCTCGGTGATCTCGCTGGCCTTCTGCTTTTTCTTGAACGCTTCCATCGCATCGCGGCGGATGTTGCGGATAGCGACCTTGCCGGTCTCGGAATACTTATGGATCTGCTTGACGAGCTCCTTACGGCGCTCCTCCGTGAGCTGCGGGAAGTTCAGGCGAATGGACTTGCCGTCGTTCTGCGGGTTGATGCCAAGGTCAGACTCCTGAATGGCGCGCTCGATGGGCTTGAGCGCCGTGCCGTCCCACGGGGTGATGACGAGCTGGCGCGGATCGGGAGAAGCGATGGCCGCGATCTGCTGGATGGGCGTGGGAGAGCCGTAGTAGTCGACGCTGATGCGGTCGAGCACAGAGGCGTTGGCGCGGCCTGCGCGCACAGAGGCAAAGTCCGCGTTCACCGCGTCGATGCTCTTTCTCATTTTGTCGGAATAAACCTTGTAATCTTCTTTATTCATGGGGATACCTCCTCAAAAATTTTTATCGTAAAACCGCAGATGCGGGATCGCTCAGTTTTCGCCAACAATGGTGCCGATCTTTTCGCCCTCGACCGCACGGATGATGTTCTCCGGGTCCTTGAGGGCAAAGACGAGCACGGGAATGTGGTTGTCCATCGAAAGCGACGTGGCCGTGGAATCCATAACCGCAAGGTGCTGGGCCAGCACGTCCTCATAGGAGATGGCGTCGTACTTGACGGCACTCGCGTCCTTGGCGGGGTCGGCGTTGTAAACGCCGTCGATGTTCTTGGCGAGCAGGATGACGTCGGCGTTGATCTCCGCCGCGCGCAGCACCGCTGCCGTATCGGTCGAGAAGAACGGAGAGCCGATGCCGCAGCCGAAAAGCACTACGCGGCCCTTTTCCAAATGCCGGATGGCGCGGGCTCGGATGTAGGGTTCGGCAACTTCTTTGATCTCAAGCGCCGTCTGCACGCGCACATCAACGCCCTTCTGCTCCAACACGTCGGCGACCGCCATGCAGTTCATCGCGGTGGCCAGCATACCCATGTGGTCGGCACGGGTGCGCTCGATGTAGCCCTCGCCGTTCTTCACGCCGCGCCAGAAGTTGCCGCCGCCGATGACGACGCCCATCTGCACACCCATGTCCGTGCACTTTTTGATGACGTCGCACACCTTGGAAACGACGTCGAAGTCGAAGCCGAAGTGCTTGTCGCCCGCCAGCGCCTCGCCGCTGATCTTGAGCAGCACGCGCTTATACTTGAGTTGAGCCATGCTCATAATCTCCCCTTTCAGGAACAAGTTCAAATTTTCACAGCTACTATTTTAGCGTATTTTTGCTCTTTTGCATAGGGGGAAAGCGTAAACTTTTTTCACAAATTCGCTCTTTCCTTTTTCGTCAAGTTGAACCGCCGTGAATAGCGGAAAAAAGCAGCCGTTTCATACGGCTGCTTTTTTAGATTTTTCGTTTACTTGATGCCCTTGATGCGGATAAGGTCCTTCAAAAGCTCGACCGTGCCATCGATGCCGAGCAGGCTCGAATCGATGCAGAGGTCATAGCTCTTGGCATCGCCCCAGTCCTTGGCGGAATAGTAGTTATAGTAGGAAGCGCGGGACTTATCCGTCTTCTTGATGCGGTCTTTCGCCTCGTTCTCGCTGATGCCGTTGCGGGCGGCAACGCGCTTGATGCGGTTTTCGAGCGGAGCCGTGATGAAGAGATTGATGACGTCGTCGCGATCCTTCAGCGCGTAGTCCGCGCAGCGGCCGATGAGCACGCAGGGGCCTTTGTCCGCAAGCTTTTTGATCGTGTCGTAAGTCGCAAGGTACACCTGCTGCTCAATGGAACCCTTGGGCGTCACGTGGTTCATCGAGAAGGAGTAGGGATCCATTGCGATGGAATAGAGAAAGCTCTTCGGGCGTTCATCAAAGGAACGGAACAGCTCTTCGCAAAGCCCACTCTCCTCTGCCGCTTCCTTGAGCAGCATGTCGTCGTAATAGGCGATGCCGAGCTGCTTGGCAAGCATGGTGCCGATCTCGCGCCCGCCGCTGCCGTATTGTCTGCCAACCGTAATGACCATAGTGATTCCTCCTTTTTCGCGCCTTGAAACAAAATCGGTGCTATTTGGATTATAGCACCGATTTCGTAAGAAGACAATATTTTTTCCTGTTTCGATTTTGTAAAGGCTCGGCCTTATTCCGGAAGCGGCAGGCCGAGGCGGCGATACATCGTCTTTTTCACCGCGCGCAGAATATTTTCATAGCCCGTGCAGCGGCACAGATGGCCGGAGAGGAGCTTTCTGAGCTCGTCATCGGTGTAGAGGCGGTTCGTCTCCAAGATCTCGACCGCAGTCATGATGAAGCCCGGCGTGCAGAAGCCGCACTGGACAGCGGTCTCTTCAATGAACGCCTGCTGGATGTCGCTCAGCTCGCCGTCGGGCCCCATCAGGCTTTCGAGCGTGCGGATGTGCTTGCCGTCCGCCCAGACGGCGAGGTAGATGCACGAGTTGAATGCCTCGCCGTCGATGATGACGTTGCAGGCGCCGCACTCGCCGACCTCGCAGCCCTTCTTCACGGACGTCATGTGGTAGTCGTTTCGCAGCATATCGGTCAGCGACGCGCGCACGTCGACCATTTTCTCAACGTCCTTGCCGTTTAAGTTGAATCGCACCAGCTTGTACTGACTCATTTGATGACACCTCCCGCCCGTTTGATAGACTCGATCAGGCAGCGCTTGGCCATTTCGACCGCGATGTGTTCGCGGAACGCCTTGGAGGCGCGCCAGCTGTCACGCGCGTGGATATCGTTGAGCACGGCGAGTGAGAACTCTTCCGCCGTCGTAAGCGTCAAGGGTTTATCCTTGGCAGCTGCCTCCGCGCTCGGGCAGCGCATCGGCACAGGACCGGCAACGCCGTAGGCGATGCGGGCGCGCTCAATAGTCTGCTTGTCGGGCGACAGGCGCACGTTCACGCTGCACCCGAGCGTCGCGATGTCCATCGCGTTGCGCATGGCGTACTTGATGTAGTGGCCAGAGCAGTTTTCATAGCTTGCCTTCGGAATAAGGATGGCTGTCTGGATCTCGCCTTCCTCTGCGCGGATGTCGACCTGACCTGCCCGGATGTAAAAATCCTTGATGGGCAGGCGGCGGATGCCGCTTCTTCCCGTCAGCTCGACGATGGCCTCCCATGCGTGCAGCGTGGAAGCGGAATCCGCGCTCGTCACGCCGTTGCAGGTGTTGCCGCCGATGGTGCCGATGTTTCGGATCTGCGGGCCGCCGACCATGTCGACCGCCTCGCCGAGGACGTTGATGTACTTCTGAATGATGGGGTCGCGCGTGATGTGGGAAAAGCTCGAGAGCGAGCCGATGCGGATGTTTTCCTCCTCGTCGATGCTCACGCCGCGCAGCTCGTCGAGGCCGTAGATGGAGATGAGCTCCTTCCCGGCGCGCTTGCCCTCGCGCATCTGCACGAGCACGTCGCTGCCGCCGGCGATGATCTGCGCCTCGGGATGCTCCAAGCGAAGGGCGACGGCGTTTTCGACGCTTTCCGCCTCATAGAGTGCTTTCATGTCATACATGGCTCACTTCTCCTCCTTCCAGCTGTCGTGGATGAGCCCCGCCTTGCTGAACTCGGCGTACAGAACGTGCGGGGTGATGGGAATGGTGTCGATGGCAACGCCGGTGGCGTTGTAGATGGCGTTGCGGATAGCGGGCGCGCCCGAGCAGGCGGGCGGTTCACCGAGTGCCTTCGTGCCGAACGGCGAGGTCGGCTCCGGATTTTCGACAAACTGCGCCTCGAGATGCGGGTGGTCCATGAACGTCGAGAGCTTGTAGTCGAGAAGATTATTGTTGAGGGGGCGGCCCGTCTTCTCGTCGAATAAAAGCTGCTCGCTCATGCCAAAGCCGATGGCCATGGACATGCCGCCGTGTACCTGCGCTTCCGCAAGGGCGGGGTTGATGAGGTTGCCGCAGTCGTGGACGTTGATGATCTTCTTGAGCGTCACCTTGCACATCGGGATATCGACCTCGACGTCGGCAAAGGTACAGCCGAAGGAGTAGGCATTGTTGCGGATGGTGTAGGTCGACTCGGCGGTGATGTGCTCGGAATCCGCGGCGTTGTACTGCGCGGTCATCGCAAGGTCTTTCAGCGACATGAGCACCATGCCGTCGCCCTTGCGGATGATGTTGCCGTCGACGATGTCCATATTGTCGACCGCCTGACGGGTGAGCTTTGTCGCGTACTGAAGAATTTTCTGCCGCAGGAGCGTCGCCGTCTGGCGGATGGAGAAGCCCGCGACGTAGGTCTGGCGGCTCGCGTAAGCGCCGAGGCCTGTGGGCGTGATGTCCGTATCCTGACACGAGACGACGCGCACGTCGTGATAGCTCTTGAGGCCGACGGCCTCGGCCGTCATCTGCGCATAGGCCGTGTCCGCGCCCTGCCCGATCTCCGTCTCACCGCACTGCATCGTCACCGTGCCGTCGAGGTTCAAAAGCATGCGGTTCGAGGACGTTTCAAGCGAGATGGGATAGACCGCCGTGTTGTACCAGAAGGCCGCCACGCCGATGCCGCGGCGGACGGGGCCGATGTCCTTGGCATACTCCTCGCGCTTTTTGTCGTATTCGATGTACTCCTTCCCCTTTTCCAGACATTCGCGGAAGGAATCGTAGTAGTTCGTGTTACCTGAGAAGCCGTCGTGGAAGCCCTTGGGCATGATGTACTTCATGCGGTATTCGAGCGGCTCCATGCCAACGGCCTTCGCGCACTCGTCGATGTTCGCGTCGTCCGCGAACGACGCCTGCGGCATGCCGTAGCCGCGCATCGCGCCCGCGGCGGGACGGTTGGTGTACACGGTGTAGGCGTCGCCCTCGAAATTGTCGCAGGGATAGATCTGCGGGAACGAGCCCATTGCCTTGGCGACGATTGAATGGCCGTGCGAGGCGTAAGCGCCCTGATTGGAGAAGCACTCGACCTTGCGCGCGGCAATCGAGCCGTCCTTATGGAGCCACGTGATGATATGGAAGCGGATCGAGTGGCGCACACGGTTACTGACGAATGTCTCTTCACGCGAGCAGTCGATGCGCACGCATTTTCCGTGCACCTGCGTAGAGCACCACGCGCACAGCGGCTCATAGAGCGCATCCTGCTTGTTGCCAAAGCCTCCGCCGATGTAGGGCTTGATGACGCGGATATCCGCCCACGGACGCCCGAGCGCCTGACCGACGATGCGGCGGATGATGTGCGGAATTTGCGTGGAGGAAACGACGACGATGCGCCCGTTTTCCTCGTAAGCGTAGCAGCCGTGGTTTTCAATGTGGCTGTGCTGCACGGTGGGGGTGTTGTACCAGCCCTCGACCTTGATGAGGCCGGGCTCTTTGATCGCCTGCTGATAATTGCCCTTGCGGATATCGGTGTGCTTCAGGATATTTCCCCGGGAAATTTTCGTGGATGCAGGGCGCGTCGGGCTCCATCGCCTTCTGCACGTCGAGTACAAACGGGAGTTCCTCATATTCGACCTTCAGCGCGCGCACGCCCTGCATAGCCGAGACCTCATCCTCCGCAATGACGACCGCGACGTCGTCGCCGTAGTAGCGCACATGGCGGTTCAAAAGATTGCGGTCGGCCACGTCCTGATGCCCCGGGTCCATCGACCAGGGATGGCCCGCCGTCGGGAAGCAGTGCTCCGGCACGTCGAAGCAGGTCAGCACCTTCACAACGCCGGGGATGGCCTCCGCCGCGGACTTGTCGACTGATTTGACAAATCCGTGCGCGATGGTGGAATGTTTGATGCGCGCATAGAGCGCACCGGCCGGCATCCGATCCTCATAGTATTTCGTGCGTCCGGTGACCTTGTCGAACGCATCGACGCGGATCTCGCTTTTTCCTACCTTGCTCATCTGTCTACCTCCTGTTCCGAGCAGCCGCTTTGTCGGTTTTGCTCGAAATCTGCAACTCCTTTGCTATTATTTTAGCACATTTCGCACAGCGTGTACAGTGCTGCATGCGTGATATAATACAAATGATCGCGGATGTACCATTTTATCCGCTTTTTTCTGCCGATTGGTGAAAAAGAAACGAATGACTGGTGATTTTAGATGGATAACACGTTGAAAATAGGATGCGTGGTCATGGCGGCGGGCAATGCCGCGCGCTTTGGCAAAAATAAACTCGCCGCGATGGTAAACGGAAAGCCGCTTATCGAGCATGCGCTTGAGGCGATCCCGCGGGAGAGCTTTTCCCGCGTGCTGGTCGTAACGCAACACAAAAACGTGGAAGCGGCCGCCAAAAAGTTTGGCTTTGAAGCTCTGCGGAATGAGCATCCCGAGCGCGGCCAGAGCGAGACGATCCGCCTCGGCACGGCGGCGCTGTCAGACTGTGACGCGCTCTGCTTCATGGTGGCCGACCAGCCGATGCTCAAGCGCAAGACCGTCGCGCAGGAGCTTGAGTTCTTCCGCGCGCACAGCGAAAACATCGTCGGATTGGGACACAACGGCGTGCGGGGCAACCCCTGCCTCTTCCCCGCCCGCTTCTTTCCTGAGCTTTTATCGCTTGAGGGCGACGTCGGCGGCAGCGCGGTCATCAAGAGACATTTAGATGATCTGCTGCTCTTTGAAGCGCCGGAGACGGAGCTTTGCGACGTTGACACGAAGGAAGCGCTCGAAGCGCTTAAGAAACGCTGATCTCGCCGCGGAGATCCTCCTCCATTGCCTGCTTGATCTTCTCCTTGTCGTAGCCGCAGGAGAAGAGATAGTAGAGCTTGGCGACGGCAGCCTCGGTCGTCATATCAAGTCCGCTGACCGCACCGGCCTTTTTCAGCGCGCTGGAAGTCTCATACGCACCGAGCGACACCGCGCCCTGCGGGCACTGGGAGCAGACCGTGAGCACCGTGCCGTTCTGGAAGGCCTTGCGGATGATGGGCAGCAGCGCGTTCCCGTCGCCGGGGATGTTGCCCGCGCCGAACGTCTCGATGACGATACCGCGGAGCTTTTCGGTCATAATGGCCTCGAACAGCGAAAACTGAATGCCCGGAAATACCTTGATGACGCCGATGGGAATATTGTCAAGCGTCTGGAGCTTGAGCCCGCCTTCCTGCCGCGGCAGGAGGGCGGCTTCGTTATATTTGATGGAAATGCCCGCCTCGGCAAGGCTCGGGTAGTTGGGCGAAACGAAAGCGATGAGTCCGTCGGCGGAGTATTTTGTCGCGCGGTTGCCGCGCAGCAGCTTTCCGCCGAAGTACAGGCACACCTCGCGCACGATGCCTTCCCCCGCAATCAGCAGCGCGGTGATGAGGTTGTCGCGCCCGTCGCTACGAATTTCGCACAGCGGGATCTGCGAGCCCGTGAGCACCACGGGCTTGTCGAGCCCATCGAGCATAAACGACAGTGCCGAGGCCGTGTAGGCCATCGTATCCGTACCGTGCAGAACAACAAAACCGTCGTAATCGTCATATTTCTGCGCGATCAGCTCTGCGATGCAGTTCCATTCGCGCACGGTCATGTTGGATGAATCCAGCAGCGGCGAGAGTTCATAGAATTCCCACTCCGGCATCTCCGGTGCGCGGAGGTCTGGAATGGCATCGAGCGCGGCGCGGAAGTAGCCCGCGCGCGGCGCGTAGCCGTTTTCCGCGCGCGTCATACCGATGGTGCCGCCGGTATAGATGATGAGAACTCGTTTCATAGCTCTCTCCTGATTGTATTACTTTTTGTACGGCGTATGGTCGAGCGGCAGGCTGCGGCGGCGCTCGCCGTCGTAGCGGTAATACGCCTGCGCGATGGCCGGCGCCGTGGGGATGGACGTGATCTCACCGATGCCGATGGCGCCGTTGGCGAGGTTTAATCCCGGCTTGTCGATGACGATTGCCTTGATCTCGGGGATCTGATGCGAGCGGAACAGGCCGAGCGTGCCGTATTTTGCCGTGGGCTTGCCGTGGTCAAGCGGGTACTGCTCTGTCAAGGCGTAGCCCATGCTCATCACGACGCCGCCCTCGATCTGCCCTTCGCAGGAGAGCGGATTGATGGCCTTGCCGACGTCGTGCGCGGCGACCATCTTTTTGATGATGCCCGTTTCCTTGTCGAGAATGCACATCTGCGTCGCGTAGCCATAGGCGACGTGGCTGACGGGATTCGGCACGTCCGCGCCGAGCGGGTTCGTCTTGGCGTAGTATTCGCCGTAAAACTCCTGCCCCTTCAAATCGCTCAGCGAGCGGTACTCCATCGCGTCGCGCAGCAGCAGGCATGCGCGGCGGCAGGCCTCGCCGGTGACGAGCGTCTGGCGCGAGCCGGAGGTATCGCCGCTGTCAGGCGTTATGAACGTGCTGTTGCCGTCGTAGACGACCTGATCGCGCGTGAGCTTTGCGTTTGTCACGACGAGCTGCACCAGCACCGTGCCAAGACCCTGACCGATGCAGGACGCGCCCGCGCGGATGTGGACCTTGCCATCATCGCCGATGACGAGCTTGCAGCGTCCGTAGTCGGGAAGGCCGACGCCGACGCCCGCGTTTTTCATCGCGCAGGCAAGGCCGACCGGCTCGCCGTTTTTGACCGCTTCGTCATAGTAGGGCTTGATGGCCTCGAGCGTTTCGACAAGGCCCGTTTCGGGGCCGACGATCTGGCCGTTCGGCAGCACCTCGCCCGGGCGGATGGCGTTGCGGTAGCGAATTTCCCACGGGGAGATGCCGACAAGGTCGGCCATCTCGTTGAGTAGCGTTTCAGTCGCAAAGCAGGTCTGCGTCACGCCGAAGCCGCGGAACGCGCCCGCGGGCGGATTGTTCGTATAGTAGGCGTGGCCCTCGATCTCAAAATTCTCATAGTGATACGGGCCCGCGGCGTGCGTGCACGCGCGCTCAAGCACGGGGCCGCCGAGTGAGGCAAAGCCGCCCGTGTCGGACACGACGCTCGCCTTCACGCCCTGAATGATGCCGTTTTCGTCGCAGCCCATCGTGAAGTCCATCCACATCGGGTGGCGCTTGGGGTGGACGAGCAGCGATTCCTGCCGTGTGAGCTTCACCTTGACCGGCACGCGCGCGATGTATGCGATGAGCGCCGCGTGGTGCTGCACGGACATGTCCTCTTTCCCGCCGAAGCCGCCGCCGACAAGCATATTTTCGACCTGGCAGTGGGCAAAGTCGACGCCGAGCATCGCCGAGCACTCGTGCTGGGTGGTGTGCGCGCTCTGGTCGGTCGTCAGCAGCTTCACGCCGCCGTTTTCAAGCGGGAGCGCCACGCAGCACTCGGGTTCCAAAAAGGCGTGCTCCGTCCACGGAGTCTCAAACTTCTCGTGTAAGACGTATTTGGAATGTTTGATGGCCTCGTCGGCGTTGCCGCGCACAACGTGGCGGTGCGCCTGCAAATTGCCGCGGTTGCCCATGATGACCTCGGGCGCACCGGGGGCGGACGCCTCCTCGGGCCCGTAGACCGCGGGAAGCTCTTCGTAAACGACACGTACAAGCTTTTTTGCCTGCTCGAGTGTTTCTAAGTCGCGCGCACAAACAAGCGCCACCGCATCGCCGAGATACTGCGTGATCTCCCCCTCGCCGATGAGCGTCGGCTGGTCCTTCTGGATGTGGCCGACGTTTTGCTGACCCGGAATATCCTTTGCCGTCAGCACGCAGACGACGCCGGGGAGCTCTTCCGCTTCTTTCGTGCGGATATAGAGCACGCGGGCGCGCGGGTACTGGCTGCGCACCGCGCCGCCATAGCACATGCCGTCAACATAAACGTCGTCGGGGTACTTGCCGTAGCCCTGCACCTTTTCGGCAACATCGATGCGATGCACGCGCGAGCCAACCTGAAAGTCTTCCTTCTTTTCGGGAATTTTCCCCTCGCGTAAAATCTTCGCCGCAAGCAGGATACCGTCGATGATCTTGACATAGCCCGTGCAGCGGCAGATATTGTTGCGGATGGCAAAGGCCGCCTCTTCGCGTGTCGGGTCGGGGTTCTGGTCGATGAGCCCCTTGGCCGAGATGACCATGCCTGGGATGCAGAAGCCGCACTGCACGGCTCCGGCCTCGCCGAAGGCGTAGGTAAAGGCCTCTTTTTCAAAGTCGGAAAGGCCCTCGACCGTGACGATATGTTTCCCCTCCAGCTTGTCTGTCTGAGGGATGCAGGCTTTCGTCGGCTTGCCGTCGATGAGGACATGGCACGTGCCGCACGCGCCCTCACTGCACCCGTCCTTGACGCTGGTCAGGTGCAGCTCGTCGCGAAGATAGCGGATGAGTTTTTGATTTTTCTCCACCGTGACCGGTGTACCGTTGACAACGAATGCAGCCATTTCAGATCTCCTGTTCACGAGAAAATCACAAATATCACAATTATTTTGGTTGCCTAACTAATTTTATTGTAGCACAAGCACAACAAAGACGCAACACAAATTCTAAATTCCGATATTCTATTTTCGGAATCACGCTTTTTGCCTCAAATCCTTGACAAATTTCTCCTGATGGGCTAAGATGTCGCCGTACCTGCAAGGGGCGCTGGCGCAAGCCGGCTGTGATGCGGCGTATCGCCGTCGCTGTCCCTCAGACCTGATCCGGGTAATGCCGGCGTAGGAATGCAAAGCATCTTGCCTAACTTTGCACCGTGACGTCGACGCCGCGGTGCTTTTTTCATGCCGCGGCGCGGACAGAGACCATATTTTTAGGAGGAATCTCTTATGAGCAACACGTCCACCCACTCCAGCACCCGCCGCCTGGCTGAAGGCGGCATCTGCATCGCGCTCGCCCTTGTGCTGAGCTATCTCAAAATTCCCATCGGCCTTTCGTTCGGCGGCTTCGGCGGCTCGATCAACCTCGTGATGGTCCCGCTCATTCTCTTCGCCGTGCGCTATGGCGCGCCCTGGGGCATCCTCGCGGGCGTCGCGTTCGGCACGCTCAAGTATTTCTTCGCCGAGGGCTTCGCCGTGAGCTGGGTGTCCATCATCTTCGACTATTCCGTCGCCTACGGCGCGGTCGGCCTTGCGGGCCTTTTCCGCGTGAAGGGCAACGACTATTCCAAGCTCCCGCTCGCCGCGTTCGTCGGCTGCCTCGGCCGCTTTGTCATCCACTTCATCTCGGGCGTGACGGTCTACGCGCAGTATATGCCCGAGGAATTCATGGGCATGACCATGACGTCTCCCGTGTTCTACTCCGTGCTGTACAACGGCACGTATATGCTGCCGAACACGATCCTCGCGATCATCATCTGCGCGTTGCTGATGAAGCCCGCAGCGAAGCTGCCGAGCGCAGAGTAAAAAAATAATATGGCAGCGCGACAGCGCTGCATTTGTTCCCTGCGCCGCGCAGGGGTGCGATAATAAGGGAGGGGTATCTCTTTTTGAAAAAGAGATACCCCTCCCTTACACCCTCCCAGAGAAAATTTTCATTGCAAGCGAGCAACTCGAAGAGGTGCGATGCTTGCCGATTGCGCTTCCCTGCGCGCGGCGAAGCCGCGTTAGCATTGCTATACGATTTGGCCTACTTCTATCATCCGCTGCCGCTCTGCTCATCTTGTTTTGGTGCAGCCTAATCATCTGACAATGCATATCGTCTTGGTAGTGCGTACTGCGGCGAGCGCCAGCAAAGCCGCCTCGGCAGGCAATAGCAAATCTGTACAAGTCCAAAGTAGGCGGAAATTGCGTAAGGCTACCGAATCGCAGGCAAAGCGACAGCGAAGATAGAAGCAAACCAAGTCGTTTAGATACAACACCCAGCAGGCACCTGATTCCGCAGGCCGCGCAGCTCTTCAAGCGCCAATCTGCCAATGCAAAGCCTTTCTCTTGGGGTTCCAAAGGGGCCATTCTCTTTTGCGAAAGAGAATGACCCCTTTGTCCCGTTTCCCTGCGGAGTGCAGGGGAAACACGCTCCCCGCGCAGCGGGAATGCTGTATTTACTTCTTGCGCTCCACCAATTTCTGGTATTGTTCTGAGATCTTTTTTCGAATATTTTCGATCTCGCGGCTTCCTTCCTCCTGCGTGTCGAGGACGAAGTTCTTCGTGCCGAGTTTGAAAAACAGCATGAACGCCTCAGTCACCATGCGGCGGGTCTCGCGGTCGAGGTTTTTATAGGTCTTGAGCATCGCTGCGGCGCTTTTGAGCTTTTCCTCGGTGAGCTCGCTGAGCGTTTTTGCGCCCGAGGCGGTGAAGACGCTGTACAGCGCGTCGGCCAGCGCTTCGCGCTGCTGGGTGTTGAGAGAATCGGCCCAGGACGAGAGCGTTTCATCGACGAGCTTTCCCTCGCGGGAGAAGTCGTCGAGGTGGACAAACTGCGTACCCAGCACCTGCCAGGAAAACCCGTCATGCTGGTAAAGGCCGTCATAGGTCGAATGCACGACCTGATAGCGCTTTTCATGCTCCATCAGCATGCCGACGACAGACGTCTGCGGCAGGATGGTATGGATGCGGCTTGCGATGCGCTTGTGGCCCGGCGTCTCGCTGATGTCCCAGGCGAAGCCGGGGCCGTCGTTATTATGGACGGCGACGATGCGCTCCTGGATCGCGCCGTCGCTCTTTGCGGCGCTGTAAACGGCAAGGTTGCCGCCCTTGGAGTGTCCGCCGATGCGGATGGTCTTGTCGCTGTACTGCCGCGCGACGCGCGCGACGTATTCGACCGCCTGCTTCTGCGAGGGGATCTCCTCCAAAAAGCCCATGTTGAGGTCTTCCTTCCACCCGACGATCGTATCGTCCGTGCCGCGGAACGAGATATAGATGCTGCCGTTGCCAAGGTCGATCGTCAGCGCCGCAAACTGCTGCTCGATGGAATCGTCAAGCAGCGCTGTGTAGCCGTTAAGCGTCATATTGCGAAAGCGCGGGCTCGTCATCAGCTTGCGCAGCATTTTCGAGATCGTGTCCGGCACGAGGACACCCATGGGGACGTCCTTCCCGCCATGGCGGGCGAAAAACGCCTCCGCCGCCTCGTTCAGCGGCAGGCCGCGCCCGAGCTCGGGCGGCGGCACGATGCCGTCAAAGTCGACAAAGCTCAGCTCTGCCAGAATCAGCGCGTCCACCTCGTTGAACGGCGAAATTTCGAGCGTCAGATCCCCGCGCCAGTCCAGATAATCCATCAGATTTGCCATTTGTTACCTCCGTCAATGCGTCTCGTTTTCTTTCATCGTATGGCGCGCATAGCCGCTGCGCCACAGCCGCACGGCGCGCGCTTGCAGCGCCTCGGGCTTGTTGGGGAGTTTTTCCGCCGCGACCTCGTCTAAAAGCCGCGCAAGCACCGCGCCGATCTCGCGCCCGCGATAGCCGAGGGCGGCGAGGTCTTCCCCGCTGATCTTGAGCTCGTGGATCGAGCAGCACGCGCCCTCTGAGATCAGCTCGTCGTAGATTTTCTGTGCTTCGTGCCACAGCGCCTGCGCACGCTCTAATCCTGCGGGGGCCTTGGCGGCGTTGTCGGCCTGCTTGGTGTAGAGCAGATTCTGCACCGTTTCCGCGCCGAGGCGCGCCATCTCCTTATGGATGGCCACCCGCTCGGGGCGGAACATGTCGTCGAAACAGGCGAGCTGCGCGCGTATTCTGTCGCGCAGCGCCTTTTCAAAGTGCAGCCGCGCCATGATGTCCTCCGCCATTTGAGCGGAAATCGCCGTGTGACCGTAAAAATGTCCGACGCCCTGCTCGTCAAACGTCCGGCACAGGGGCTTACCGAGGTCATGGAAGAGCATCGTCCATCTCAGCTCCCGCTTTGGCGGCACGGCGGCGACAGCGCGCGCCGTGTGACCCCAGACGTCGAAGCAGTGGTGGTAATTGCACTGGTCAAAGCCGACGCAGGGTGAAATCTCCGGAATCGGCACGCCCAGAATGTCGGGAAAGGTCAAAAGCGTCTCCCCCACGTTTTCGCCGAGCAGGAGCTTGTTCATCTCCGCATACACGCGCTCGTGCGCGACATGGGCGAGTAGGCCGCGCGCCTCATGCGCGGCGCGGGCGGTCTCCTTCTCCGCCGAAAAACCGAGCACGGAGCAGAAGCGCACGAGCCGTAAAATGCGCAGCGCGTCTTCCTCAAACCGCCGCTTCGGCTCGCCGACGCAACGCAGGACGCCTGCTTTCAGGTCTTCCTGCCCGCCGTAGGGGTCGACGAGCGTGCCGTCCGGCGACAAAGCGATGGCGTTGACCGTGAAGTCACGGCGGGCAAGGTCCTCTTCAATGCTCGTGCCGAACGTGACGGAATCGGGGTGGCGGTTATCCCTGTACGCGCCGTCGCGGCGCATCGTCGTGAGCTCAATGGGCAGTCCCCCGCTCACGACCGTCACCGTGCCGTGCTGCAAGCCCGTCGGATGCGCGCTTTCGCTGAAAAGGCGCAGCACCTCCTCCGGCGGGGCGTCGGACGTCATGTCGTAGTCGGACGGCGCTTTGCCTCGCAGCATTTCGCGCACGCAGCCGCCGACAAGGTACGGCGAATAGCCCGCGCTTTGCAGCGTGGTGATGACCGTTTCGACTTCCTTCGGTAAAAAGAGCATGGAACCCTCACAAAAAATCATTTTTTTAGCATTGCACTCCGTTCGCCGCTATATTATAATAGAAAATCCATAAAAAGTAAATCTCCTGTGCTTCGCACAAGGAAAGGATTTGATACAATGACTAATCAGAAGGATATTTTCTCCTATCTCGTCCCCGGCAAGTGCGCGCATCTGGCCGGCATCGGCGGCGTTTCGATGAGCCCGCTGGCAGAGGTGCTGCACGGCATGGGCCTCAAGGTCCAGGGCAGCGACATGAACGACGGCCCGTCCGTCGAGCATCTGCGCTCGCTCGGCATCCCCGTGGCCATCGGCCACGCGGCGGACAACCTCGGCGAGTGCGACTTTGTCATCCGCACCGCCGCCATCCACGACGATAATCCCGAGATCTCCGGCGCGGTGACGCGCGGCATCCCCGTTTTCGAGCGCGCGCAGGCTTGGGGCGCTATTATGAAGGGCTACAAAAACGCCCTCTGCATCTCCGGCACGCACGGCAAGACGACGACCACTTCGATGGCGACGCACATCTTCATGGCCGCGCAGAAGGACCCGACTGTCATGATCGGCGGCACGCTTCAGCTTCTCCATTCCGGTTATCGCGTCGGCAAGGGCGACACGATCATCGCCGAGAGCTGCGAATACTGCAACTCGTTTTTGAGCTTCTTCCCCACCGTCGCGGTCATTTTGAACGTGGAGGCCGACCATCTCGATTTCTTCAAGGACTTAGCGGATGTGGAGCACTCGTTCCGCCGCTTTGCAGAGCTTGTCCCCATCGGCGGGCACGTGGTCGCCAATATGGACGATCAGGGCGCGCGCGATGCGCTCAAGGGCATCTCCCAGCCGGTCTTCTGGTTCAGCTACGACGATCCCGCCGCGCAGTGCCGCGCGGAAAACGTCGTCTGGACGGACGGGCTTCCGAGCTTTGACATCTATATCCGCGGCAGTTACTACGCTCATGTTTCCCTGCGCGTGGGCGGCAAGCACAACGTGATGAACGCACTGGCCGCGGCGAGCGCCGCATATCTTCTCGGCGTCAGCGGCGAGGCCGTCGGTCTCGGCCTTGCAACGTTCACCGGCGCAGGGCGGCGCTTTGAATACAAGGGCAGCTACCACGGCGCGGACATCTACGACGATTACGCCCATCATCCCGGCGAGCTGCACGCGCTGCTCGAAATGGCGAAGACGCTTCCCTACAAGCGCATCATCTGCGCATTCCAGCCGCACACCTACACGCGCACGAAGGCGCTGTTTAACGATTTTGTCAAGGAGCTGCGCGTGCCCGACGTCGTGGTGCTGGCGGAAATTTACGCCGCGCGCGAGCAGAATGACATCGGCATTTCGTCTATGGACCTGAGCCGCGAGATCCCCGGATCCGTTTACTGCCCTACGCTCGACAAGGTGACCGCCGCGCTCGCGCGCATCGCCTGCCCGGGCGACCTTATTTTGACCGTCGGCGCGGGCGATATATTCAAGGCCGGCGAAAAACTGCTGAAAGAAGAGAAATAAAGCAACATGGAAATCTCCCCGATCTATCACAATTCCCGCCCCGAGGGTGAGCTGCCCGCGCAGGAAGCGACAGCGTTCGACTTTCTGGATTCCCTCGGCATCGACTATGAGCGCGTGACCCACGAGCTGGCCGACACGATGGAAAAGTGCGACGACGTCTCCGCCGTGCTCGGCGTGGACGTGTGCAAGAACCTCTTCCTCTGCAACCGGCAGAAGACGAATTTCTACCTTTTATGTATGCCGCCGCACAAGGCGTTTCATACGAAGGACTTGAGCCATCAGATCGGCTCGGCCCGCCTGTCGTTCGCGCCGGAAGAGCAGCTTTGGGACTTGCTGCACTGCACGCCGGGTTCAGCGACGATCCTCGGCCTGATGAACGATGATGAAAACCGCGTGCAGCTGCTCATCGACAAGGAGACCTATGAGGCGGAGTACTTCTCCTGCCACCCGTGCCTCTGCACCTCGACCATCAAGCTCAAAACGAGCGACGTCAAAAATATGCTGCTGCCGAAAGTGCACCACGAGCCCATCGTCGTGGAGCTGTAAGAGGAAAAATCAAGCAAAAAAGGTTCCGAAGAGACTTCTTCGGAACCTTTTATATGAGCTCTTTTACTGTAAGGTATATCGGCTTGTCAACGTCCGCGTCAGAGCAGGTACAGACGCTGGCGGTGTAGTCGGGGAACGGTTCGAGCGCGAAAACGCGCTCATTCGGGAAGCTCGGCACTTCCCTGTCCCGCAATGCGACGGCGCTGATCCCCGCGCGCTTGCAGCGGCTCTCCCGCTGCACCCAGAGGCGCCAGAAATCGGCGTCATTTGCCGCGTGAAAGCGCGTGCGCATCGCGCCGCTCACAGGGCGAAGACACTCGATATCCGCGCCGATTGGCTCGTTGTGAACAGCCAGCAGTGCAGCGCCGCGCGTGTGGCTCAGGCTGAAATGAACGTCCGGATGCGAAGCAAAGTACGGCTTGCCGTGCTCGCCGTAGGAAAGCTGCGGTAAGTCCTCCAAGCCGTAAAGTTCATGCAGTGCACGGCAGAGCAGCGCGTAGGCGCAGAGGGGTTCCGATGTTTTGATGCGGTCTTGCCGCTCAGGTGGCAGAAAACACGCGAGCGTGGACCGTTCCGCTTCTGAGAGCGGTCGATCTAATTTTACCGCATACAACCGGATATTCACGATGTTCCGCCCCCTTTGCGCAGCGATTCCTGCGGAAATTATAGGAGAAATGGCACAGTCTGTCAAATTTTCTCCGCACAGGGAAAAATTTTTTGAAATTTTTCCGTCAAAAAAGAGGAAAGCAACCATTTTCGGCGTATATATACCATAGACAGAAAAATGTTCCGTGCGCAGAAGTGAGAAAGGAGGACGCCATGGCCTTTGACCGTCAGTTTTTGGACGAGCTCATCGCCCGCAACGACATTGTCGACGTTGTCAGCAATTATGTCTCGCTCCAGCCGCGCGGCGGGAGCCTGTGGGGCTGCTGCCCCTTTCACAGCGAAAAGACGCCTTCGTTCCACGTGCTGCCGGACAAGCAGCTGTGCTACTGCTTCGGCTGCAAAAAAGGCGGCGGCGTCATCAACTTCATCATGGAGGAGGAGAACCTCTCCTTCCCCGATGCGGTGCGCTTTCTCGCACGGCGCGCGAACATGCCCGTGCCGGAGGAAGAGCACAGCGACGAGAGCCGGCTGCGTTCGCGCATCCTGTCGCTCAACCGCGACGCGGCGCGCTTTTACTACGACCAGCTCTACTCGCCCAAGGGTGCGCCGGTGCTCGAGTATATGAAAAACCGCAAGATCACGCGGCGCAACGCGACGAATTTTGGACTCGGCGCGGCGGCAGACGAGTGGGACGGCCTTCTCACCGCGATGCGCAAAAGGGGCTACGGCGACGGCGAGCTGCTTGCCTCGGGTCTTGCCATCCGCGGGAAGAACGGCGGGCTGTACGATAAATTCCGCAAGCGGCTCATCTTCCCCATCATCGACGTGCGCGGCGATGTCTTAGGCTTTGGCGGGCGCATCATCAGCAAGGACGATCCGGGCGCAAAGTACATGAACACGCCCGAAACGGTCGTTTACAGCAAGCGGCGCGTTTTATACGGGCTGAACCTGGCCAAAAAGAGCAAGCGCAGCAACATTATTTTGGTCGAGGGCAACATCGACGTCGTGATGCTGCATCAGGCGGGATTCGACAATGCTTGCGCCTCGATGGGCACAGCGCTGACGACGGAGCAGCTGCAATTACTCAGTCGCTACACGAAGGAGATCGTGCTCTGCTACGACAACGACGACGCGGGCAAGGTCGCGACGCAGAAGGCGCTGACGCTTCTCAATAACACCGACTTTCAGGTCAAGGTGCTCGAGCTCCCCAAGCGGCTCGTCGACGGAGAGTACATCAAACAGGACGCGGACGACTTCATCAAGTTCCAGGGTAAGGACGCCTTTGAGCATCTGCTTTCCGGCAGCGAGAGCGGGATGGACTTCCGCATGGCGCAGCTCAAGTCAAAGTTCGACCTCAAAAGCGACGAGGGACGTATCGGCTTTGCCGAAGCGGCAGCAGGATTGCTCTCCACAGTGCCGAACGCGGTTGAGCGCGAAATTTACACCGTGCGCGCGTCCGAGGCCGCAGGCATCACGCCCGACGCGATGAAGCTCGAGGTCGAGCGCGCGCGAAAACGCGCCCGCTACAAGGAAAAGCGCGAGCAGGAGCGGCGGGACTTGAATCCCGCGGCGTCCGCCCAACCGCGCGAGCGGTCGATCCGCTATACCGACCTTCGCTCCGCGCTTGCCGAAGAAGGCGTGCTGCGGCTTTTGACGCTGGACGATTCCCTCTTTGGCGAGAATCCGCCGATCCGGGAAGAGGACTTCTCCTCTCCCCTCCTGGGCCGGTTCTTCACGGCGCTGCGCGCGCAGCTGCGCGAGAGCGGGCAGGTGAACATCCCAGCGCTGGCGGAATTTTTCACGTCGGAGGAGATCAGCCACTTGATCGGTATCCTGCAAAAGCCGGAATCGCTCAAAAACGGTGCACAGGCGTTGCAGGATTACTGCAATATCATTTTGGACGAAGCGCATAAGCGCGCGGCCGTGGACGAAGATCCCCTGATGGCCGCGATGGAAAAGAATAAATATAAGGGTAACGGAGGAAAGCAAACATGGAAGAAAAACAGCTGACCAGCAGAGAGCTGGAGGAACAGGCCAACGCGCTGCTCGCCGAGGCGGATTTTGAGGAGATCAATCTGCCGAAGAAAGCGAAAAAGGCCGCAGCGGCCAAGAAAGCGAACGAGGATACCGCGCAGGCGGAAAAGCCCGCGGAGAAGTATCCCCCGCTGGATGAAAAGCTGGTCGCCTCCCTGCCCGCGGCGGCGCTGCTGCAGGGCAGCGAAAAGCTCATGGAGATCTTCGCCAAGGGCAAGGCCAAGGGCAAGCTCAGCTCCAACGATCTGATGGAGACCATCGACGAAATGAATCTGGAGAGCGAGCAGCTCGACCAGATCTACGACTCGCTTGAAACGCTCGGCATCGACATCGGCACCGCCGAGGCCATCGACAGCAGCATCGACGATGTGGAGCCGCCGATGGAGGAGATCGCCGAGATCGAAGAGGAAGAGCTTGTCGACCCGAACGAGCTGGTCGACAGCTTTTCGACCGACGACCCCGTGCGCATGTACCTCAAGGAGATCGGCAAGGTTTCTCTGCTGTCGGCGGACGAGGAAATTTCGCTCGCGACCGCGATGTCCGCGGGTGTCGAGGCCAAGCAGAAGCTCGAAGAGGCCGAAAAGAACGGCACGGAGCTGAGCGAAGAGGAAATGAAGGCACTCAAATCTGCCGTCAAGAAGGGAGAGCGCTCCAAGCAGCGCCTGGCCGAGGCGAACCTGCGTCTCGTCGTGTCCATCGCCAAGCGCTACGTGGGCCGCGGCATGCTGTTCCTCGACCTCATTCAGGAGGGCAACCTGGGCCTCATCAAGGCCGTCGAAAAGTTCGACTACACCAAGGGCTACAAGTTCTCGACCTACGCAACGTGGTGGATCCGTCAGGCCATCACTCGCGCCATTGCTGACCAGGCGCGCACCATCCGTATCCCCGTTCATATGGTCGAGACCATCAACAAGGTCATCCGCGTGTCCCGTCAGCTCTTGCAGGAGCTCGGCCACGACCCCTCCCCCGAGGAGATCGCCGCCGAGATGGATATGCCCGTCGACAAGGTGCGCGAGATCCTGAAGATCGCGCAGGAGCCCGTCTCCCTCGAAACGCCGATCGGCGAAGAGGAAGACAGCCACCTTGGCGACTTCATCCCCGACGAGGGTGCGAGCGAGCCGAGCGAGGCCGCGTCGTTCACGCTGCTGCAGGAGCAGCTCGTCGACGTGCTCTCCACCCTCACCCCGCGTGAGGAGAAAGTCTTGAAGCTGCGCTTCGGCATCGAGGACGGCCGTCCCCGCACGCTCGAAGAGGTCGGCAAGGAGTTCAACGTCACGCGCGAGCGCATCCGCCAGATCGAGGCCAAGGCGCTGCGCAAGCTGCGCCACCCCAGCCGCAGCAAGAAGCTCAAGGACTTCCTGAACTAAGCAAAAACAAAACGAAAAATTAAAATGCATGGTCAAGTTGCAGAAATGCGATTTGACCATGCTTTTTTCTTTCATTTTGCAGGATTTCCGTCAAATATCTGCTCAATTCTCTCTCAATCACTGTAAACCTATCAAATATTTATGGTTGACAGTCAAGAAGTTCTCTGGTAGATTGTAAACATCATTTTTCTTGGAGGTTTACAATGTCAAAGACCAAGCAGCTTGTATTTTGCAGCCTGTTTACAGCGCTGATCGCTGTGGGCGCATTCATCAAGATCCCCGTCCCCGTCGTCCCCTTTACCCTGCAATACTTATTTACGATGCTCGCAGGGCTCATTTTAGGCCCGCGCCTCGGAACGATCTCCGTGACTGCCTACATGCTGCTGGGATTGGCCGGCCTTCCCATCTTTACGGAGGGCGGCGGACTGTGGTACGTGCTCAAGCCGAGCTTTGGCTATATCATCGGCTTCTGCATCGGGACCTACGTGACCGGTACGCTCGCTGCCAAGCTGAAAAAGCGCACCTTTGCCCGCTATCTTGCTGCCAATCTGGCAGGCCTCGCCGTGGTGTACGCCGCGGGGATGATCTACTACTATGTGATCTGCAACTACGTGCTGAACACCCCCATCGCGGTGGGCCCGCTGTTCCTGTACTGCTTTGTTCTCGCCGTTCCCGGCGACACCGCACTGAGCGTTCTGGGCGCAGTTCTCATCAAGCGTCTCGCTCCGCTTCTGGAGCGCAGCGGCATCTGGACCGTCTCCGGAACGCCCAATATTCCTCAGGCGGCAACGGCAGCAAGATCTTGACAAGCACACGGAGGTAACGCGATATGGACATACTCAACTTGGCACAGGAGATCATTCACGGTAAGCGCCTGACACGCGAGGATGACCTCTCTTTCTTCCTCACCTGCGATTTAGAGCCGCTCTGTCAGGGTGCGGACGAGATCCGAAAGGCCTGTGTCGGCGACAAGGTCGACCTCTGCTCGATCATCAACGGTCGCAGCGGCCGCTGTCCGGAGGACTGCAAATACTGCGCGCAGTCCACGCACTATCACACGGAATGCGACGTTTACGACTTTCTCCCCAAAGAGGCGATCTTAGAGGCCTGCAAGATGAACGAAAGCGAGGGCGTGGACCGCTTCTCTATCGTCACCGCGGGAAGAGCCCTGACCGGCGAGGAGTTCGATCAGGCGATCCACGCTTATGAGACGATGCACCGCGAGTGCAAGATCGACCTGTGCGCGTCCATGGGCTTTTTGAGCGCCGAGCAGCTTCACCGGCTGCACAAGGCGGGCGTCACGAGCTATCACCACAACATTGAGACCTCCCGCCGGAACTTCCCCAACATCTGCACCACCCACACCTATGACATGAAGATCGAGACGCTGAAAAAGGTCAAGGCGGAGGGCATGTGCGCCTGTTCCGGCGGCATCATCGGCATGGGTGAAACGTGGGAAGACCGCCTGGACATGGCGGTCAGCCTTGCAGAGCTCGGCATCGACTCCATCCCCATCAATGCGCTGATGCCCATCCCCGGCACCCCGCTTGAGCATCTGCCCCGCCTGACGGAGCAGGACATCCTGCGGACCATTGCCTTTTTCCGCTACATCAATCCGGAGGCGAACATCCGTCTGGCGGCGGGACGCGCGCTGCTGACCAACGACGGTGAGACCGCCTTCCGCGCGGGAGCCTCCGCCACCATCACCGGCAACATGCTGACCACTGCCGCCTGCGCAACGATCCGCAGCGACCGCAGCATGCTCGCGTCTCTCGGGCGGGACGTGACCCCCGCCTATTGGAAGGAGGCGTGAGGCATGGCAAAGGCTCTTTTTGTCACGGGGACCGGAACGGACGTCGGCAAGACCTATGTCACGGCGCTGATGGTGAAAAAGTTGGCGGAATCCGGAGAGAACGCTGCATACTATAAGGCCGCCATGAGCGGCAACCGGCGAAGGAGCGACGGCAGCCTCATCCCCGGCGACGCCATGTTCGTACAGCAAACGGCGGGACTTTCGCAGCCGCTTGGCGAAATGTGCCCTTATGTCTATGAGCATGCGTGGTCGCCCCATCTGGCGGCGCGCTATGAGGGGAATCCCCACCCGAGCTGCCGGTCATCCGGCAGGGCTTTGAGGCCGTGTGCAGCCGCAACGATTATGTCACCGTCGAGGGCAGCGGCGGCATTCTCTGCCCGCTTCGCGCAGAGAACGGCAAAACGCTGTGGCTCGAAGACGTCATTCGTGCGTTGCAGCTTCCAAGCGTGATCATCGCGGACGCGGGTCTTGGTACCATCAACAGCGTGGTGCTGACGGCAGAGTATATGCAAGGCAAAAAGCTCCCTGTAAAGGGAATCCTCTTTAATCACTTTCATCGCGGCGACACGATGGAAGAGGACAACATCGCCATGTGCCGACAGCGCACGGGCCTGCCCGTGCTCGCCTGCATTCCCGACGGCGCACAGGAACTTCCGATGGAACCAACCGATTTAGCAGCACTGTATGAGGAGGTATCGCTGACATGATCTGGTATCCGTATGAGCAGATGAAAACCATGAAAGCGCCCTATAAGATCATCAAGGCAAAGGGCGTCCATCTTTACACCGAGGATCAGGAGCTGATTGACTCCGTCTCCTCCTGGTGGTGCATGATCCACGGCTATCAGCACCCCGAGTTGACGGCCGCCATTCAGGAGCAGGCCGCCAATTTCTGCCACGTGATGCTGGGCGGACTCACCCACGATCCGGTCGAAAAGCTGTCGGCCAAGCTGGAAGAATTTCTGCCGGGCGATCTGAACTACTGCTTCTTTTCCGACTCCGGCAGCGTGGCTGTCGAAGTCGCCCTCAAGATGGCGCTGCAATACAACACCAACCAGTGCGACGATCATCCGGAGATGAAAAAGCGCACGCTGATCCTCGCACTGGAGCACGCCTACCACGGCGACACCTTCAAGGCGATGGAGGTCGGCGACGACGAGGACTATCACTTCGCCTTCGACAAAAAAGAGGGCGTCGTCCATATCCCGACCGAGATCCCCGCGCTCGAAGAGGCCTTTGCCCTCTATCACGACAAGCTGAACTGCTTCATCGTCGAGCCGCTGCTGCAGGGCGCCGGTGGCATGAAAATGTACGACATTTCGTTTTTGAAGCGCGCCCGCGAGCTGTGCGACGAGTACGGCGTGCTGCTGATCTTCGATGAGGTCGCCACCGGCTTTGGCCGGACGGGCAATCGCTTTGTGGCCGACCTGGTCCTGCCGGACATTCTTGTGCTCGGCAAGGCGCTGACCGGCGGCTACATCGGCCATGCGGTGACGGTCGCCAACGAAAAGGTTTTCCGCGGCTTCTACAGCGACAATGACCGCCACGCGCTGATGCATGGCCCCACATTCATGGGCAACGCCCTCGCCTGCGCGGTCGCGCTCAAGGGCATTGAGATCTTCGAGCGCGAAAACTACATGGAGAAGATCAAGAAGATCGAAGAGATCTCCAAGCGTGAAATGCTGGGCTTTTCCGACGAGCGCATCAAGGAGGTGCGTGTGATGGGCGGCTGCACCTGTGTGGAGGTGTACGATCCCAAAACGCTGGAGGGCTTCCAGCAGTATGCCTATGAGCGCGGCGTATTCAGCCGTCCGTTCCTGAGCTATATGTACTCCATGGTCCCCTATGTCATCGAAGAGGACGAGCTGGTGCAGATCTTCACCGTTATGAAGGACTGGTTCCGCCGCGGATGACTCCCCTCCCCGCTCAAAAGAGCAATTGAATCAGAAAAGGCAAAGGCCGGTCACGTACATGACCGGCCCTTTCCTATGGTGAAGGTTCTATGGCTGCAATTTTTTATTCGCCATCGGCGAGGAACTTCTCTTCCAGCACGAGCTGATAGGCCTTGTTGATGTCGTCATAGACACTGCGGTTGCTCTTCATCTCGGGAACGACGGCTCGCAGCACATCGTAGGCCTTCTGCGTACCCTTACCAAGGTGGATGTAGTCGCCGTTATCGTCGCTCTTACGCAGATCGACGGCCTGAGAGGCGAACAGCGCCTCCATACCGACGAGATAACGCAGGTTGTCGACCATCTGGCGGCACTTGGTCACGGCCAGCGGCAGATTGCTCGCGTGGTCCTCAATGGAGCCCTGCATGGGATAGAAGTCGACGGACGACGGGGTCGTGAGATAGCGGTTCTCCGCGTCGAGGCAGGAGAGCACATTCTGCACCTCGTCATAGCCGTGGGCACTGCCGTTGCGCGGGGCAAGGAAGCGCGGCAGGTGTGTGAACTCGGGCATGCACATGCGAATCAGACGGTAGTTGACCGCGCGGGACAGGTGCGCCAGCGCGATAGCCAGCATCTCGACGCCGATAACGAGCGATGTCGTCTCGAAGTTCGAGTTGACAAAGACGTCCTTCTTGTCGAGCATGATGCAGGGGTTGTCCGAGGGGGAGTTGATCTGGATGCTCAGGAACTTCTTGACGTAGTCCAGCGCATCCTCGACCGCGCTCGTGATGATAAAGCCGCCGCGGAAAGTCAGCGGGTCCTGCAGCGCGTGCTCGGGGCGATTGTCGCTGTAAAGGTAGCTGCCCTCAAGATCCTTGCGGCAGCGGGCGGCGCAGCGGATCTGGCCGGGCAGGCCGCGCAGCTCGTTCACGTCCTCGCGCATCGGCTCGATGTTGCCGTTGAGGCCTTCATAATCGAGGCAGAAGATGCGGTCGGACATCTTGACGAGATTCTCGACCTCGTGAACAAGGATGGCCGCGGTGCCCTCGCCCTGGCTGTTGGAGAGCATGATGGTGTGCGTGTCCTTGAGCTGGAGATGCAGGGGCTTGAGGCCCTCCTTCTCCATGGCTTCCTTGGCGCTCACGACCTTGCCCTTGTAGTTGACGTCCTCCTCGCCGATGAAGGCAAGGCCGATGTGGGTGATGGTGGTGATGTCTGCCTCGCCGACGGCGCCGCGGCGCGGGATGCGCGGCGTGATGCCGTGGTTCAGGAAGTCGCGGTAGCTGTTTGCAAGGTCATCCGATGCGCAGGAAGCGCCGACGAGCATGTTGTTGAGGCGGATGACCATCATCGCGCGCACTTCCTCGTCCGTGTTGAACGGAGGAAGGCCGAGGGAGTGGGAGCGCAGCATCATGCGGTTCTGCGTCTCCATGAAGTCCTCGTCGATGGTGACGTCCTTGTTCTGGCCGACGCCGCGGTTGAAGCCGTAAATGGCCTTGCCACCCTTAGAGAGCTCCTGCATGATCTCGCGGCCCTTGGCGAGGCGCGCGTAGGCATCGGCTGCGATCTCGACCTTGCGGCCGTCGTAGGCGACGTCATAAACGTCCTGCAAGGTCAGGTCGTGGCCGTTCAAAATCAAAGTGTCCATACTGCTTGTCCTTTCGTAATTTTCATTCAGTCGTTATGTTTAAGCATCGTGACCGCGGCCAGTTCTTCACCGGCGTTGATCTCGATTTGATCTCCGGTTTTTACTGCATTGTAAAATTCGTCCTCCACGTGGTCGACCATCGGGATCTCCATGATGATGGCCGTGGAGACGAGCACAGTGTCGGGCTCGCGCACAATAAAGCCAAGCGGCGCGGCGCCGTTGAGTTCGAGCTTGTAGAGCCCGTCCATCTGCACGACGGAGCTGCCCTTTCCGCCCGGGAAGACGAGAATCTTATCCTTGACGCTCACGCCCTCGAGCGCGTGGCCGACTTCGGTCACGACGCCGGTCTTCGGGTCGGTGTGGTAAAAGAGGATCTGGTCGGTGCAGGTGAGCACCTCGCCTCTCACCTTGCCCGCGGCGATCTGGCGGCAGGAAAATGTCTTTTTCATCAGCACACCCTCCCCTGCTTTGCCCAGTGGATGCAGGTGGCCGTGTCGCGCACGGCCATGCGGATGCCCGCCGTTTCCATGTAGTATGCGCCCTTGGGCGAATCCGTCACGCCGGGCTTTCCGGCAAGATAGCCCCAGCAACATGCCTCGTCCACGCAGGTGTCGGCGATCAGGTCCGCGCCAAGGTCCAGAAGCCGGTCTTCCAATCCGCTCTCCTTCGCCGCGCGCTTGATGGCGGCGGACGTCAGGATATGGATGTCAGCCTTCGCCTTTTCGCCGCCGAGCAGTCGCTCGACTTCTTCGATCTGCGCATACGTGTAGTGCGGGCAGCCAAGAATGCAGTATTCGATGCTGCCGTCCGCCGAGGGAGAGAACGCCTCAAGCGTCTGCTCCAAGTCAGACTGTGTGATGGTGACCTCCCTTTTCGGCGCTTTGCCGCCAAAAAGGTCGAACCCGTGCGCGGCCTCTGCCGTGACATTTGGAATGTGGTAGAGGTCGTAGCTGCCCGAAACGTTCAGCTCCGCGCCGAGCGCGATAAGCGCCTCGGTGCTGATCTTCTCGGGAAGGCCAAGGAACGCCGGAATACCCTTGCCGATCTTCTTTCCGCAAAGGCCGAGGACGGCGTAGTCAAAGTCCGACTCCATCTTCGCGTCCACGCGGACGGCGACGTCGGCGAAGCGGTTCTCCTGCAGAAGCATCCCATATTCGGGCGCGTAGCCTGTCACGGCAGCGCAGAGGGCGCTGGCCGCGCTCTCGCGGTTCGTGCGCGCGCCGAGAACAGCGTTGGCATAGATCGTAGCGTTCGTCTCGGAAAAGGCGATGATCTCGCCATACGACGGGACGTTATCGGCAAGATACGGCGTGCAGCAGTACGTCAAACGCGCGCCGAGGCCGCGGTAGATACGCTCGGTCTTTCGCATGTTTTCGACGGCGGCATCAGTCAGCCGAGAACGAAAATAGTCGACGGAATAGCCGGGGTTGACAGTCGGCGCGATGGCGCAGGAAGCGCCCGCGTCCAGGAGCTTGCCCGCAAACCAGATGTCGGCCTCCTGCGCGCTGAGGGATACGTGCGCGCGGCTGACGGGAACCAGGCGCTCCGCATCAAAGCACTTGCCCACGCCGATCTGGATCTGCATGGCCATGGCCTTACCCTTGCCGAACGCGCCGTCCAGCATTTTCTGCTGGTGATCCGTGAGTTTCATGGACCTCTCCCCTGCTTACTTCTTGCCGACGTCCAGGTTACCGGCCTCGGTGTCGTAGCCGGAGTAGAAGCCCTGGCCGGTCTTCATGCCGAGGTGGCCCGCGTCGATCATTTCCTTGAGCTTTGCGGGCGGCTTGTCGCGCTCATCTCCGCTGGCGGCGTAGTAGGAATTTTCGATGTTGTAGATGGTCTGAAGGCCGATGAGGTCCATCAGCTTGAACGGGCCGATGTTGCTGTGCCACTCGGTCATCCAGCCGCGGTCGAACTCGGCGACGTCGGTGACATAGCCGTTGGCCCACAGGTACAGGCACTCGCGCTTGACGGCGCGCCACACGCGGTTGATGGAATAGCCCTTGATCTCGCGCTCGGTGATGACGGGCTCAAAGCCGAGGGTGTGATAGTGCGCGATAGCGGCCTTCTTCGTCTCCTCAGACGTGCTGGGGTTCCACATCATCTCCAGATAGCTGTTGCGGATAGGGTCGTCGTGGTCGACGGAGAAGGTCATGGCCTTGCGCTCGTCGCTCACATCCTTATAGATATCGCTCATCAGGAGCGAGGAGGTGTTCGAGTTCAGATAGCAGTGCTTCGGGCAGACCTCGTCGAGCTGCTTGAAGACCGCCTGCTTGACTTCGATCTTCTCCGGCACGTTCTCAACGACGAGGTCGGCGTCCTTGCAGGCCTCTTCGAGCGTCGTCGCGTAATGGATGCGGTCGCGGACAGCGTCGGCCTCGTCCTTTGTCAGCTTCCCCTCTTCGATGAAGTGAGCGAGCCACTTGTCGATCTTATTCTTGCAGGTGTCGATCGACGGCTGCGTGCGGCTGTAGCCGGTCACGTTCTTGCCGTAGAGCGCGTTGCGGAAAGCGATCATCGACCCCTGCGTGCCAATGCCGACAATGGTTACGTTTTTGATGTGATCTACTTCAGACATATTGCACCTCTTAAATTCCGGAGGGAGGAACTTCTGCGCCTCCGTTGTGATGATGGTAGTATAACACGCCATCGTTGAATTCGCGTTTATCTTTCAACGCTATCAATAAAAATTTTTTAAGAAGCCGCTTTCGGCCCGCTTTTAAGGGAATGACCTGCCCTATCGCCCGCCAGATCAGCGAACGATAGAGCAAGAGAAGGCAAACCCGGAAAGGTCTGCCTTCTCTTGGAGCATTTGAATTACTTCTTCTGAGCGGGAGTCTTACCGAAGGTGAAGACCTGATACAGATAGCGCAGGAAGATTGCGGTGGTGGAGATACCGGCAACCAGCGGGGCGACCCAACCGATGATCCAGTCGATACGGTTGATGATGCCGAAGCTGTAGAACGCGGCCAGCGCCACATAGACAAGGCACAGAGCGCCGTCGATGCCGAGCCACTCGACTTTGATCTCCTTCTTGTACTCTTCCTCGCTGACGGGGCCGGAGGAGGTCATGATCATGCCCTTCTCAATGTTCACACCGTCGGGCTTGGCAAAGCCGGTGTTGAGAACCTTACCGAACTGGTTGCCAATGAGGAACGCTACGAAAGAAATAGGCAGAGACACGAGCATCGGATCGACGTTACCGCCGAGGGCTTCAATGCTGAGGGGATTAAAGTCAAACCAGAGCCAAGAGAGGATACCAACGATCATGGAGCAGAGGCCGGACATGTTGGTCTTCTTTCCATCGTACATGATGGCAGCCATCATGGGAACGAACAGCGCAGACATAGAGAGGCTCGTGACGAGGATCATCGCATCATAGACCAGCTTGAACTTGAACGCAACGCTCAGGCCGATGACACCGAAGATCACGCAGGCAATACGGGAAATGAAGATGGACTGCTTGTCAGTGAGGGGCTTCTTGCGCAGAACGCCGATGATATCGTTGGACACGATCTCGCCGCCGACCAGATAGTAGGTATCCATCGTGGAGATGATGGCGCCGAGCATCGCGAAGACGAACAGGCCGCGGCCAACGGGAGGCAGACCGCTGAGAACGAACTGCATGTAAGCAACCTCGGGCTGGACGGTCAGCGCGGGATCCATCGCGCGGATGACGATAGCGGTGAACATCAGGCAAACGTCCATGCTCAGCCAGATGGAGAAGCAGGTCAGCATCGCGCGCTTACCGGTCTTGGGCCCGTTGGAAGCGGTGAAGCGCTGATAGAACGCGGGATCCTTATAGACGTTGATGCAGATGAGGATCAGCACGATGGCACGGCCCAGAGGGATGCCGCCGAACGGGGTCATCATCGAGGGATCAACCGTGCTGAAGATCTCGTCGAGAGCAGCGAAGCCGCCCACGCCGTAGAATGCGCTGGGGAAGACAAAAGCGACAGATACGATCATCAGGAAGAAGAAGATCATATCGGTGATGGCGACGCCGAGCAGGCCGCCAACGCAGGAAAGGCCGATGGAAATGGCAATGACGATGGCTGCGGCAAGGAACTTGTTCATGTTCCACGCAGCAACGCCGACGTAACCGCAGGCGCCGATCTCAGAGATGGAGAGGCAGGTCGCCAGCAGGACAATCGCGCCGATAAAGGAAGCAATGCGGCCGTAGAAACGGTCGAGCAGCTCGGTCATCGTGGAGTTGACCTTGACGGAAATGCGGGGAGCAACCCACAGAGCCAGCGGGAAACGCACAAGGTGCGCGCCGATGGACCAGATAAAGAATGCGGAAAGGCCCATGGTGGTAACATAGCCGACCGTACCGATCGTACCGTTGCCGCCGTACCAGGATGCAGCGATCGTACCGACCGCGAGAGACCAAGGCAGAGCCTTGTTTGCGTGATAATAGGCTTCCATATCAGTGTTCTTCTTGCTCATGAAGATGCTGATGGCAAAGATGCCGACCACGCACAGGACAATTGTAATATTGTCAATCAGTGTAAGCATTTTCTCCTCCTGTTGTTTCGTTGCAGAGAGGGATCTGCCTTCCTCCCTGCGAAGTTTGAGCGGGGTGCCTATTTTTTGCGTCTTCCTTACCGCAAAATTCGTTGCCTTTCCCGCGATGACGACACTATAGCACAGTAAAGTTGGAAAAACGTTGAATCGTTTGAACGGGGTAAATTTTTTTCTTTCATAATTTTCAACGCTGTTTTGACGGCTCACTATTATAATATAAACAATCAAAGTGACAACAATTTGTTTTATTTACCGCAAGGAGGTTTTTACAAAATGAGCGAAACTCTGATCTTAAACGGAAAAGACCTGACGCTGGAGAATCTTTACTCCGTCGTTTATGACCGCCGCCCCGTGCAGATCGACCCTGAGGTCATCCCCCTCGTCGACAAATCCCGCCAGGTGCTTTTTGACATGGCGGCTGACGGCAAGCCCGTCTACGGCCTGAACCACGGCGTGGGCTGGAACAAGGACCGCGAATTCAGCCAGGACTTTTTCGAGCAGTACAACCGCAACCTCATCAACAGCCACTCCCTCGGCGTTGCGCCGTTTGCCAGCGTCGAAGAAGTGCGCGCGATGATGTGCATCCGCCTCAACACCGCCCTCTGCGGCCGCACGGGTATCGCCTCGAACATTCTTAAAATGTATGAGGAGTTCTTAAATCGCGGCATCCATCCCCGCGCCATGCGCCGCGGCGCCGTCGGCGAGGGTGACGTGAGCACGATGAGCATGATCGGTCAGGCCATGATCGGCCAGGGCGAGGTCGAGTATCACGGCGAGATCATCCCCGCGATCGACGCCATGCGCGCCGAGGGCATCGAGCCCGCGATCCTCGGCCCCAAGGACGGCCTTTCCATCGTCTCCTCGAACGCGCAGGGCGAATCCATGGTGGTCCTGCTCGTCAAGGAGGTCGAAGAGCTCATCAAGCTGAGCGACGCCATCTACTGCCTGCACCTCGAAGGTCTCAACGGCGGACTCCAGCCGCTCGGCGAGCGCGTGAACGAGGTGCGTGGCCTGCCCGGTCAGATCCATTGTGCCGCAGAGTGCCGCCGCTTCCTCGAGGGCAGCTATCTCGAGCATCCCGATTCCAAGCGCGCGCTGCAGGACCCCCTCTCCTTCCGCTGCGGCGCGGCCATCAACGGCTCCGTCTACGATTCTCTTGAGTACGTCAAGAAGATCCTCGAACTCCAGATCAACCGCACGGACGATAATCCCTGCATCCTCTACGAGGAGGGCACCACATCCGTCAGCCCGAACTTTGAGGTCACGACCCTCTCTCTCGGCGTCGACATGCTGGCCGCGGCGCTGTGCCACATGTCCCACGCCATTACGAACCGCCTCTACAAGATCGTCGACCCCGGCTTCACGGGTCTCAACCGCTTCCTGACGCCGCACGAGGTCAAGACCATCGCGTTCTCCACGATACAGAAGACCTTCGCCGCGCTCGATGCCGAGAACCGCTGGCTCGCCAACACGACGACGCTCGACATCACTTCCTTCGCCAACGGCATCGAGGATCACGCCAGCAACCTGCCGCTCGCCGGCATGCGCTCTCTTCGCATCGTCGACAACCTGCGCTACATGCTCGGCATGGAGCTGATGCACGCCGCTCAGGCCGTCGAAATGCGCCGCGACCAGCGCGCTGACAACCTGCTCAAGCTCGGCAAGGTCACCGGCCCCTCTCAAGGACGCTTACCGCAAGACCGTCCCCTACTACGATGCCGACCGCAACCTCAGCATCGACATCGAAAAGTCCTATCAGGTCATCAAGAACGGCTCGCTGCTCAAGGTCATCGAAGAGGCCGAGCGCGCGTAACATACAATCGCAAATGAAAAAGGACGCATCCGACCGGATGCGTCCTTTTTCTATGCTGTTTTTCGCGTTACAGGCGGCTCATCAGCTTGGCGAAGGTATCCGCCGTCAGGCCGCGGGCGGCCTCAGTCTTATAGAGGCGGTTTGCCGGGCGGCAGTTGTTGTGGATGGTCTCGGCGACCATCGGCGTGATCTCTTCGACGAGCTTTTCATCGAGCACGCGGCCGCGCATATACTCCTCTGCGTCCGTCACGCGGATCGGCGTGCCGCCGACCGCGCCGAGCGACAGTCTCGCCTGTTCGACCTTACCATTTTCGTCGAGCCTGACGGCGGCGGCCAGTCCCTCGCGGGAGATGGACACGCGCTCGCGCGAACCGATCTTATGGAACGCGCTGACAAAGCCCTCAAACTGCTTTAAGCCGATCAGAATGGCCGTGACGGCCTGATCCGGCCGCAAGATCGTCTTCTGCGGGCCGGTGATAAAGCCGTTCACCGGCGTCACGCTCGCCGTGCCGTCGGCGTTCATCAGCTCAAGCTGCGCATCATACAGCCACGAGACCGGAAGCATGTCACCCGCGGGCGAGGCGTTGCAGAGGTTGCCCGCCATCGTGCCCTTGGCGCGGATCTGCGGCGAGCCGACGTCGGACGCCGCGTCCGCGATGGCGCAGAACGCCTTGTCGTCCTTGAGTGCGGCGGTGATGCCGTTCATCGGCACGGCCGCGCCGATGCGCAGTACGCCGTTTTCTTTCGTGACGGTGTTCAGCTCGGGAATGAAGCCGGGGTAGATCAAAAGGTCGGGCGCGAACTTGCCCGCGCGCTCCTTGATGATAAAGTCTGTGCCGCCTGCGATGATCTTCGCCTTTTCCGTGGCGGCGGAAAGCGCCTGCGCGAGCTCGGCAAGCGTTTTGGGCGTTAAGCTCTGCACTGCGCTTCCCTCCTCTCCTTCGCGGCGCGCTTGACCGCGCGCACGATCTGGACATAGCCGCTGCACCGGCAGATATTGCCGGAGAGCGCCAGACGAATCTCATCTTCCGTCGGGTCAGGATTCCTGCGCAGCAGCGCCTCGGCGGACATGATCATGCCAGGCGTGCAGTAACCGCACTGGATGGCAAGCTCTTCGACAAAGCAGGTCTGGATGATATCGAGCGAGCCCATCTCGGCAAGACCCTCGATCGTCGTGACCTCGCGGCCTTCGAGCTGGATGGCGGCGGTCAGGCAGGAGTGGACGGCTTCGCCGTCGAGCAGCACCGTGCACGCGCCGCATTCGCCCTCCGCGCAGCCTTCCTTCGTACCCGTGAGGTGCAGGTCCTCGCGCAGGATGTCGAGCAGGCGGCGGTCAGGCTCGGTCTCGAGCGTGACGGGCTTTCCGTTTACAATAAAATTAAGCGTCATGGTTCTCTCTCACCTCCGCCAGATATTTGAGAATGCAGTCGGGATCATACGGCAGCACCGAGAGGTTCGCGTGCAGCGCGTCGTTCACCGCGCCGCACACCGCCGGAGCGACCGGCACATAGCAGACCTCGCCGATGGATTTCGCGCCGAACGGGCCCTCCTTCGAGCGTCCGTCCTGCAAAAGCTCCACGCGGATGTTCGGCAGGTCGTTTGCAAGGAACAGATGATATTTGGACAAACTCTCCGTGCAGCGGCCGTCCTTCTGCATGGTCATCTTTTCGCGCAGCGCCGCGCCGCAGCCCATCTGCACCGCGCCCTGGATCTGCGCCTCGCACAGGCCGGGGTTGATGGCCTGACCGATATCGTGCACGGCGAGATAGTCGAGCACCTTTGTAAAGCCCGTCCAGGTGTCGACCTCGACATGGGCGAAGTGCGCGCCCGTCACGCCGGGGTTCGTCACGTTCGAATAGCTCGCGTAGGCCGTCAGGTTGCCGGCGTGGGTGTGCATGCTCTTTTTGGCAAGCTCGGCAAACGAAAGGAGCGGCTCGTCCTGCCCCGCACGGCAAATGTGGCTGTCGTTTAAGAACAGCTCGTCTTCTGGAATATCCAGAAGCGTAGACGCCGCGTGCAGCATCTTCTTTCTCAGGGCGCTGGCCGCATCCTGCACGGCGCGGCCGACCACATAGGTTGTACGGCTGGCAAAGCAGCCGTAGTCGATGGGCGTGACCGCGGTGTCGCCCTCGGTCATGTAAATTTTATCCTCAGGCACCTTCAGCACCTCGGCGGCGATCATGCGCATCGCCGTCACCGTGCCGCAGCCGTGGTCGTGCAGGGTGAAATTCGCCTGCATCGAGCCGTCGGCATTTAAGCTGATGCTGCCCTCGCCGTAGTCATTGAAGCGCGGGAAGTATGTGTTGCCGTGACCGCCGATCCCGATGCCGACGCCCCTGCGGTAGCGCTGCTGGGAGGCGTTGAACGCCGCGTCCTCAGCTTTCAGCTTGTCCCAGCCGAACTTTTCGCTGCCGAGTGTGATCGCATCGCCGATGCGGATATCTTCGAGCGACAGGTGGAGTTTCTTGTCCTCTTCCCCGCTGCGCGCCACATTCTTGAGGCGGATCGCAAGGCGGTCCATGCCGAGCTTTTCCGCTGCGGCGTCGAGCTGGCGCTCCATCATCAGCGCCTCTTCTGCCGCCGACCAGCTGCGGAACGCGCCGGAGACCGGCGAGTTCGAGCTGATGACCTGTCCATGATAGTGCATGTATGGAATGCGGTAGCAGCGCGTCGGCTTACCGGCCAGCGCGCGGACATAGTCGCCCGCGTTGCCGATGTAAGCGCCCGCGTCGAGCGTCACATCGCAGTAAATTTCCTTCATCTCGCCGTCAGGCGTGTAGTAGCCGCGCGCGCTCATGCGCATCGCGCCGCGCACGATCGTGTCGGTCATCGCCTCGCCGCGGGAATAGACGAGCTTGACGGGGCGGCAGAGTTTTTTGGCGACGAGCGCCGTGACGGGCTCTAAAAACCACTCCTGCTTGGCACCGAACGAGCCGCCCATCGTCGCCTTAACGACGCGTACATGGCTCTCCGGCATCTCCAAAAAGTCCGCGAGCACGGTACGAATGCCGTGCACGGCCTGGTTCGGACAGTAGACTGTCAGCATGTCGCTATAGGGGTCATAGTCGGCAATGCAGGCGTGTGTCTCCATCGTGGCGTGGTGCAGGCGCGGCAGCTCCATCGTGCTGCACACCTCAATGAGCCCCTCGGCGCTGCCCTGCTTCTCGCCGACATCCAGCTCATATTCGTCGCGGACGGGTGTTTCGCCGTCCAGACAATTCTTACCCGCGAGCGTATCGTCGAAGCCGATGGAAAACGAGAGCTCTTCATACTCTACTTCGACAAGGCGCGCGGCCTTTTCCGCCGTCTCCTGGTCGCAGGCCGCGACCGCGCCGATCTTGTCGCCCACAAAGCGCACATACTGATTGAATGCGCGTTCCTCGTTCGCTAAGTACGCCTGATCGAAGCTTGAACGGTAGCGGTTATACTTGCGCTCGCTCGTGTTCAGGCAGTGATAAACGCCGTAAACGCCCGGAAGCGCCAGCGCCTTTTCCGCATGGACCGCCTTGACATAGCCGTGCGGGATCTTGCTGTGGAGCATGCAGAGATACGCCATATTCGACAGTGAAATGTCGCCGGCGTATTTGGTATACCCCGTGGCCTTGCCCTTGGCGTCGTGGATCGGCCGCGCTGTTCCAACGTAATTCAAATGGATGCCTCCTAAACTAAACGGGCAGCAAAAGGCAGACCCGTACTATTTTGATGCTGCCTTTATATCATACGCGCGTTGAATTAGCGTTGAGGTATTCGACCATAGCGTTATTTTTCGCTTAGAATATCGTATTTTCGTCGAAGTACTTGCTATTTTTCAACGGTTTGAGTATACTACCTTTGTTTACTGCACTAACGTGTTATTTCTGTTGGGAGGCCTTGACATGCCTGAGTTAAACGCAAAACTGTTCGGTACGCCCGCCGTTTCCGTCGACGGGCGGGAGATCACGCTCCCCTATAAAAAAGCCGACGCTCTTTTGTACTATTTGATCCTCAAGCGCAAAACCACCCGCAGCGAGCTCATCGGCCTGCTCTACGAGGATACCGATTCCGCCACAGCGCTCAAAAATCTACGCCACGCGATCTACACCATCCGCAAGGCGTTTGCCTTCGATCCCTTCGTCCCCGGCCAGCGCTCGATCGTTGAATTCTCCGCCGACGTTGAGATCGCCTGCGATGTCTACGATTTTGAGCGCGGCGACATGCTCAGTGCCTATCACGGGGAATTTCTGAAGGACTTCAATGTCTCCCACTCCTCCGCGTTTGACGCATGGCTGAGCGATCAGCGCAATCTCTATCAGTCGCAGTACCTCCACCAGCTTTTGGCGGCGGAAAAGGAGGCCTATTACGCCGGCAAGCTCGACCTTGCCGAAAAGTACGGCACGGAGTACATCGCCATCGACCCGCTGGAGGAAAGCGCGTTCTCCACGCTCATGCAGGTCTACCGCGACCAGAAGAAGTTCCGTAAAGCACTTGGCCTTTACCATACGCTCTGTAAGAACCTTTCCGACGAATTCAGCATCTCCCCGCTCAAGGAGACCTCCGCACTCTACTATCAGATCGTCGACGCGTGGAACACCTCGACCTACAAGCTCGAGGTCGGCAGCGACCAGCAGCTCATCGGCAAGGACGCGGTGCTGCACAAGCTCGTATCGCTGTGCAACGGCTCGCGCCTTGAAAGCGACAAGATCTGCGCGCTGATTCAGGGCAAGACGGGCGTCGGCAAGACATACCTCATCAACTACATCCTACACCAGTACGATTTTTCTGGCTGGGCGATCTGCCAGGCCTCGTGCTACCAGTCCGAGATGAACACCGTGCTCGCCCCGTGGAACACGATCATGCTCCAGCTCATCCCGAAATTCGAATCCGAAAATATCCGTATTCCGGATGTTTACATTAAGACCGCCGCGGGCCTCTTCCCCTGCTTGTCCGTTGAATGCCAGCACAATTTCTCCGGCATTTCGAGCGACTATCCCGCGGGCGCAGATTATCTCGCCGCGCTTGAGAGCACGCTGCTCATTTTGTCGACGGTCGCCAAAAAGGTGCCGGTGCTGCTCATTTTGGAGGACATCCATTGGATCGACAACAACAGCGCCGACCTCCTTTCGATGCTGCTGCACCGCCTGCGCAGCACGAACATCACGATCATCTGCACGAGCCGCGACATTTTGCAGCCCTACGCCCAGCAGGTGCTCAACAACGCCGTGCGCGACAAGCTGCTCGACGTGTACAATATCGACGCCTTTTCGCAGGAGGAGACAACGCGCTTCGTCAACTTCTACGCCCCGGGCCGCTACTCGCAAAAGGAGATCGACAACCTCTACCAGAGCACGGAGGGCAATGGCCTCTTCCTCGTGCAGCTGCTCGACTCGATGCACGAGTCGAATGGGCTCAAAAACATCCCTGCCAGCGCGGACAGCATCATTCAGATGCGCCTCGCGGGCCTTTCGTCCGATGAATTGCAGGTGCTCGACGTCATCTCGGTCTTCCGCGACTGGGCACCGTTCGACATTCTCACTTCCCTTTTGACGAAAACGCCGCTGGAGCTTCTGTACCTCTGCGACCAGCTCAAGCAGAAAAATCTGCTCACCGAATCCACGCGCGGCAAGGTGCTCGGCTATTCGTTCACGCACGAGCGCGTGAAGGCGATGCTCTCGCAGCGCCAGTCCGAGTCCGCGCGCCGCATCCTGCATCTGCGCGCCGCGCAATATCTGGAGGCGCAGCTCGGCAGCGACGGTTCGACCGACCTCTACGATCAGCTCGTGCAGCACTTCACCGCAGGCGGCGACACCTTCAAAGCCTTCAAGTATAAAGTACTTTCCCTTGACGCATTTGCCGGTATGTGCTATGAGCTCATGCCGATCCTGACCGACGGCTCGGACGCGCTGACAGTCAAGGAGGATGGTCTGACCGGCTACTTTCAGATCCTCGAGCGTGAGCTTGCCTCGCTGCGCTCCACGCAGTTCGGCGCAAACGCCAAGGAGCTCGACCAGCTCGAGCGTCAGCTCTTGTACGTCGAAAGCCGCTACTACATCCACGGCGGCGAATACGACGCGGGCCTCCCCGTTGTCGGCCAGCTCCTCAAGAGCAGTACCACCGCGGGCGACTGGCAGATGGCCGCGAACGCGCATTTGCAGTTCATCTACTATGCCATCCAGACCTATGATCTTCCCGTCATGCGTGAGCATCTGCGCCTTGGCATGCAGTATAAATCGCGTTTGGAGAATACGCCGGACTGGGGTAAGTTCCTGCGCCTACAGGGCCTCATGTACCTGATGATCGGCGAATACGACAAGTGCCGCAGTTGGCTCGACCGCTCCATCAGCTTTTTTGAATCACTCGACGCGGACGGCGAGGGCCGCTATGTCATCAGCATCGCGGGCGCGTACAACTATATTGCCGAAACGTACCGCCTTGAGCGCAACTTCGACAAGGCACTCGAATACTACGACAAGGCCATCCTCTTCAACCAGCGCCGCGGCTCGTACCCCGGCGCGGCCATCATCTACACCGACTACGGCGTCGCCGCCTATCAGAGCGGTGAAAAGGAGGTCGCGCGCGAGCTGCTCTCGTACGCCGAGGAGCTCTATCAGTCCTTCCATGAATACAGCCAGATGCCGATCGCGCTGTCGTACCTCGCGCTGTTCGACGTGGAGGACGGTCAGTACGTCTCCGCCGCCGCGCGGCTGAGCAAGGCGCTTGATGTCGGACGCAAAATGGGCTCCCCGTGGTGGAATGGTATTACGCTTTACATCACCTGGAAAATAAGGCTCTTGCTTGAAAAACAGGCGATCAACGTGCCGGAACTCAGCGTCCTCTGGCCGCAGGACAAGCGCAAGCACTGCATCGAATGCCTCGACTGCCTGCATCGCCTTGAGCCGCGCACCGAAACGGCCGAAATGGAGCAGACACTTGAAGCACTGAACGCTGAAAAGGCCGAATCGTGACAATTTACAATTGATATTGTAATAGGAAAGACCCGCCTCAGTAAGGCGGGTCTTTTTGATTGAGCTCTGTCAAAAACCGTCCCAGTGCGGGGTTCTGGTTGCCGCTCTGCCAGGCGGCGATGATCTCTTCCTCCTCCCCTTCGCCCACGAGCGGGACGAAGACGAGGTTGTCGGCATTGTAAAGGCGGTCGGTACAGTAGTCGGGCAGGAGCGAAATGCCCTCCTCCGCCGCGACCATCATCAGGATGCTCTCGGTGTCCGCCGAGCGGAAGAGAATGTTCGGCTTGTAGCCCGCCTCGGCGTAGCGCTGCATGAAAAAGGCGTCGCCGTAGGAATCGGGCGCGGCGTCGGGCGACATATATAAGATGTTCTCCCCGCGCAGCTCTTGCCGCGTGAGCTGGCGGCGCTGCGTGAGCGGATGGCCCGCATAGAGCGCGACAACGAGCCGAGCCTTTTCGACCGTCTGAAACGTGACGCCCTCCTGTGTGCGCAGGTTTGTCGAGTCCCAGGTGAAGACGATGTCATACTCCTGATGGAGTAACCCCGCGGCCAGCACATCCGTCGAGCAGCGGTAGAACGAGATGAGCACGTTGCTGTTCTTCTGGTGGAAGTGGCGCATCAGGACCGAGAGGTCGCTGCGCTCGTAGCCGCGCACATAGCCGACGCGCAGTGTGCCGGTCAGGCCCGTCGCCGCGTCATGCACGCGTTCCTGTGCGCGGCTCATGCGCTCTAAGATCGCTTTTGCGTCCAAAAGGAACGACTTTCCCGCGCTCGTCAGGCTTACAGGACGTGTGCTGCGGTCAAAGAGCTCGCAGCCGAGCGTCTGCTCAAGCTGCTGGATCTGCTGCGTCACCGCGGTCTGCGAGATGTAATACTGCTCCGCCGCCTTTGTGAAGCTCCGGTGCTCCGCGGCGGAGACAAAATAGCGTAGCTGATTGCGATTCATGTACTAATTTCCTCATAACATAAGTTTTACTTATTATATCATCCGATAATCGGTCTTGTAAAGCATCGTTTCCTGCGGTAAGATAAGCGCATCGTTCACAATTCTTTCACAAACGAGGTAGATCGACATGAAACGCGAATCCTTCCGTTCCCGTCTTGGCTTCCTGCTCGTCAGCGCCGGCTGCGCCATCGGCATCGGCAATGTCTGGCGCTTTCCCTACGTAACGGGCAAAAACGGCGGCGGCTATTTTGTTCTCTTTTACATTCTGTGCCTGCTCATCATGGGCGTTCCCGTGCTGACGATGGAGCTGGCCGTCGGCCGCGCGAGCCGCAAGAGCGCGATCCTCGCCTACAAGACGCTCGAAAAGCCCAAGTCCAAGTGGCACATCCACGGCTGGTTCTGCCTGATCGGCTGCTACCTCTTGATGATGTACTACACGACGGTTTCCGGCTGGATGGTGAGCTACTTCGGCCGTTTTCTGAGCGGTAAGTTCTATGCCGGTATGCCTGCGGAGGACGCGTCCGCCGTGTTCGGCGAGCTGCTGGCCAATCCTGTTGAAATGGGCATTTTGGCGGTCGCCATCGTCATCGTCGGCTTTATCGTCTGCTCGTTCGGCCTTCAAAAGGGCCTTGAGCGCGTGTCCAAAGTGATGATGATCGCGCTGCTCGCGCTCATCTTCATTCTCGCCGTTCACAGCCTGACGCTCTCCGGCGCGGCAGAGGGCATGAAGTTCTATCTGCTTCCCTCCCTGGATTCCATCCGTGAAAACGGCCTGCGCAGCCTCATCACCGATGCGATGAATCAGGCCTTCTTCACGCTCTCGCTCGGCATTGCGGCGATGGAGATCTTCGGCAGCTACATGTCCGACGATCACACCCTCGCCGGTGAGTCCATCCGCATCTGCGCGCTCGACACCTTCGTTGCGCTCATGGCCGGCACGATCATCTTCCCCGCATGCTTCTCCTACGGCGTAGCGCCCGACAATGGCCCGCTCCCTTCTCTTCGTCACGCTGCCGCAGGTGTTCGTCAACATGGCGGGCGGCCGCTTCTGGGGCACGCTCTTCTTCCTCTTCATGATGTTCGCGAGCATGTCCACGGTGCTGGCGGTGTTTGAAAACATCCTCGCCGTCTGCATGGATACCTTTGGCTGGAGCCGCAAGAAGGCCGTGCTCATCAACGGCGTGCTGCTGATGCTCCTGAGTCTCCCCTGCGTGTTTGGCTACAACATCTGGAGCGACTTCCGTCCCATCCTCGGCAAGGACGTGCTCGACAGCGAGGACTTCCTCGTGAGCAACCTCCTGCTGCCCATCGGCTCTCTGGTCTACCTGCTGTTCTGCGTCACGAAGTGGGGCTGGGGCTTTGACAAGTATCTTGCCGAGGCCAACAAGGGCGCGGGCGTCAAGCTCTCCCCCAAACTCAAGCCCTATTTCCAGTGGGTGTTGCCGATCCTGATCGTCATCATCCTGCTCCAGGGCCTGCTGTAAATTTGCTATTCTCTCATCTCTCATATCTCTCAAAAGGGAAAAGCCGCAGTGAAATTCATTGCGGCTTTTCCCTTTTTCCGCTTTCTTCGCAATTATGAACTCCGTGTAAATTCGCATATAATTCGTAAATATATTTATATAAATCTATTGACAAAATTTGTTCTCGTGCTATGATAGCATCCAGAAAGAAAAAGAACCCCAAGGAGGCGCATGATGAAAAAAAATCTGTACAGTCTGACGCTGTCAGACGATGTGGTGCGCGAGGTCGACGCGCTGGCTCACCGGATGGGCACGAACCGTTCGGCGCTCGTCAACCAGATTTTGGCCGAGTACGTCTCCGTGCCGACGCCCGAGCGCCGCTGGAACGATATTTTCGAGGCCATCGAAGAGCTGATGACGCCCACGCGCGAGCTGGTGCCATTCTTCGCCCCCGGCTCGTCCACGATGTCGCTCAAGTCGAGCTTATCGTACAAATACCGCCCCACGGTCAAGTACGAGGTCGACCTGAGCAATGGCGACGCCCAGACGATGGGCACGCTGAACATCGTGTTCCGCACGCAGTCGGCGGCGCTGATCTCCGCAATGACGAGCTTCTTCCGGCTCTGGGTGCAAATCGAAGACAAGTGCCTCGCACCGCTTCTCGGCAGCTCCATTTCCTGCGCGCTGTACGACGGGCGCTTCGTCCGTCCGCTCGCGATGCCGCGCGGAAAGGCGCTGACTGCCGATGATGTCGCCGGTGCGATCAGCGCTTATGTCCAGCTCTTCGACCGGCTGCTCAAGGGCTATCTCGACGGCTCGCTCTCCGCGAGCGATGTTGAAATGGCCTACCGCGGCGATCTGCGAAGCAGAACGCTGCTGATTTAATCACTTAATTGTAAAAAACACGAATTTGAGGTGAACTTGAATGAATGCTGAAAAATATACGCAAAAGGCTTTGGAAGCCGTCAAGACCGCGCAGAACATGGCGCAGGAAAACGGCAACCAGTATCTGACCCCCGAGCATCTGCTCTATGCCCTTGTCGATCAGGACGGCGGACTCATTGGGTCACTGTTCGGTAAGATGGGCGTCGATTGCGACGGCTTACTCTCCGAGCTCGACACGCTGATCCGCAAGCTGCCCCGCATCTCCGGCGGCAGCGGCGAGGTGTACGCCTCGCCCGAGGTCGGCAAGATCCTGAACCTTGCCGAAAAGACCGCCGAAAAGCTGCACGACGAGTATCTCTCCGTTGAGCACCTGATGCTCGCCATCTTCTCCGAGGGCTCGCAGAGCGTGCGCCAGCTGCTCTCCGACCACGGCATCACGAGAAGCCGCTTCTCCGATGAGCTTGCAAAGGTCAAGACCTCCCCCGTGACGAGCGACAATCCCGAGGATTCCTACGACGCGCTCAAGAAGTACGGCACGGATCTCGTCGAGCGCGCCCGCACGAAGGAGCTTGACCCCGTCATCGGCCGTGACGCAGAGATCCGCAACGTCATCCGCATTCTGTCGCGTAAGACGAAGAACAACCCCGTGCTCATCGGCGAGCCGGGCGTCGGCAAGACGGCCATCGCCGAGGGCCTTGCCCAGCGTATCGTGCGCGGCGATGTGCCCGAAGGGCTCAAGGACCGCACGATCTTCTCGCTCGACATGGGCGCGCTGATCGCGGGCGCGAAATACCGCGGCGAGTTTGAAGAGCGCTTAAAGGCCGTTTTGAACGAGGTCAAGAAGTCCGACGGCAAGATCATCCTCTTCATTGATGAGCTGCACACCATCGTCGGCGCGGGCAAGACCGAGGGCAGCATGGATGCCGGCAACCTCTTAAAGCCGATGCTCGCTCGCGGCGAGCTGCACTGCATCGGCGCGACCACGCTCGACGAGTACCGCCAGTATATCGAAAAGGACGCCGCCCTCGAGCGCCGCTTCCAGCCCGTCATGGTCAACGAGCCGACGGTCGAGGACACCATTTCCATCCTGCGCGGCCTGAAGGAGCGCTATGAGATCTATCACGGTGTGCGCATCCACGACAACGCGCTTGTCGCCGCCGCGACGCTCTCCGACCGCTATATCACCGACCGTTTCCTGCCCGACAAGGCCATCGACCTCGTCGATGAGGCCTGCGCGATGATCCGCACGGAGATCGACTCGATGCCCGCAGAGCTCGACGATCTGCGCCGCAAGATCATGCAGCAGGAGATCGAAGAGATGGCCCTCAAGAAAGAGGACGACCAGCTCTCCCGCGACCGTCTCGAGGAGCTCAAGAAAGAGCTTGCCGATGAAAAGGAACAGTTCAACGCCATGAAGTCCCGCTGGGAGGCGGAAAAGAGCGGCGTGGACAGCGTGAAGCAGCTCAAGAGCCAGATCGAGCAGATGCACGGCGAGATCGAGCGCGCGCAGGCGAACCTCGAGTACGAAAAGGCCGCAAAGCTCAAATACTCTGACCTCCCCGCCCTCGAAAAGCAGCTCAAGGACGCCGAGGCCGCGGCCGAAAAGCACACGGGCGACAACTCCATGGTGCACGACACCGTAACCGAAAACGAGATCGCCGACATCGTCGGCAAGTGGACGGGCATCCCCGTCAGCCGTCTGATGGAGGGTGAGCGCGAAAAGCTGCTGCGCCTCGACGAGATCATTCACAAGCGCGTCGTCGGTCAGGACGAGGCCGTGCGTCTCGTGACCGAGGCCATCCAGCGCTCGCGTGCAGGCATCGCAGACCCGAACCGCCCGATCGGCAGCTTCCTCTTCCTCGGCCCCACGGGCGTCGGCAAGACGGAGCTTGCAAAGTCCCTCGCCGACTGCCTGTTCGACGATGAGCACAACCTCGTTCGCATCGACATGACCGAGTACATGGAGAAATTCTCCGTCTCGCGTCTCATCGGCGCCCCTCCGGGATACGTCGGCTATGACGAGGGCGGCCAGCTCACTGAGGCCGTGCGCCGCAAGCCGTACAGCGTCGTGCTGTTCGACGAGGTCGAAAAGGCGCACCCGGACGTGTTCAACATCCTGCTGCAGATTCTTGACGACGGCCGCATCACCGATTCGCAGGGCCGCACGGTGGACTTCAAGAACACGATCATCATCCTGACCTCGAACCTCGGCTCTTCCGAGCTGCTCGACGGCATCCAGCCGGACGGCAGCATTTCCGAGAGCGCCCGCGCCGCCGTCATGGGCGAGCTGCGCCGCGCGTTCCGTCCGGAATTCCTGAACCGTCTCGACGAGATCATCATGTTCAAGCCCCTCACGAAGGAGAACCTCAGCGGTATCATTGACATTCTGATGGAAGGTCTCAAGAAGCGCCTTGCCGACAAGACGCTGAGGCTCGAAGTCACGGATGCGGCCAAGAGCCTCATCATCGAGCGCGGCTTCGACCCGATCTACGGTGCGCGTCCGCTCAAGCGCTACCTCCAGAGCGCAGCGGAGACGCTGATCGCGAAAGAGATTTTGCGCGGCGACCTCGCCGCGGGCAGCACGCTCGTGCTCGACGCGGAAAACGGCGAGCTGACCTGCCGCAAGAAGTAAATACGCGTGAAAAGCCGCCCATTCGGGCGGCTTTTTCCGTTTCGCTACCGATAGTAGCGGAATACTTGGTGGACTTTTGCGCCAAAAACTGCTACGATAGCGCCATCAAGGCAAAGGAGGCACGATCATGGACAACGAACTCGGCACGCGCATCCGCGCACTGCGCAAGGAACGTGGGCTGTCGCAGGAGGCGCTGGCGCAGGCACTCGAGGTCTCGCGGCAGGCCGTGACAAAGTGGGAAGACGGCTCGTCCCTGCCGAGCACGGCGAACCTCTTCGCGCTCGCAGGCTTTTTTTCTGTTCCGCTCGCAGAGCTGACCGGCACGCCGGAGAGCACTTCTCCCGCGCCGCCCGCTGCATCTGTATCGGAAAAAGAACGCCGCACGCGCACAAAGGTTTTGACCATCGGCGCGTGTGTACTGCTTGCCGTCAGTGTGCCGGTGCTCCTCTGGGGCGCGGTGCAGTACTTTACCGCCGGACCGCCCATTCCCGAGGGAATGAATTACGCCACAGGACCGGTTGCTGACTGCGAGGCGATCATCGGCTATGCCGACACTCTGACCGCGATCTATGTCGCAAACAAATTCCCCACCTGGCTGTTTTTGAGCGCGGTATCGCTCTTTGCCGTGGGGGTCGGCGTGCTGTCCGGCTTGCTATTTAAGCGTTGGAAAGGAAAACCACATGACAGGTAAACACAGAATTCTGCTGCCGCTGCTGCTCATCGTTCTTCTCGTCGGCTGCGGTAAGGAAGATGACAGCCTTCGCATCGAAGGCCACGACTGGACGTCGGCGCAGGCCATTGACAGCACGGGGCAGCCCCTCGACCTCCCCGCCCTCACCTGCGCCGCGCAGGACGGCACGCTGACGCTCACGGATTCAGACGGCAGCACGCAAAGCGGCACCTACACCCTCACCCAGCACGATGCGAACGACGTCCTCTATGATCTTACGCTGGATAGCGAGACCGGTACGGCGCTTGTCGGCGTCACGGAATACACCGATGCTGCAGGGGAGAAAAGCAGTGAGTATACGCTCATTTTATCGCTGCCAGAGCGGACGGTTTATTTTCGTGCCGATATGGCACAATGAATCAAAGTCGCCCGAAAGGGCGGGGTTTTCCCTGCACCGTGCAGGGGGACGATTAAGGGGGATATTCTCTTTTCACGGAAAGAGAATATCCCCCTTTGACCCCCAAGAGAAAGGGATTCGCATTGCAAGCGAGCAGCTCGAAGAGCTGCAATGCTTGCCGATTGCACTACCCATAGCGCGGCGAAGCCGCGTTGGCCTCTGCTATACGACTTGGCTTGCTCCTACTATCCGCTGCCGCTCTGCCCATCTTATAGAAGTGCGCAGTAATCACCGTCTACCGGAGTGCTAATCAATGCGGCGAGCGTAGCAATGCCGCATTCGGCAGGCAGTCCGCCGCCGAGGTAACGTCACTCGCGCCTCACGATAGTAAGGCGCGGTTGCAACATGCAACGAAACGCAGGGATTCATGGCGAAGCCATGTACACCGCACCCGATTCGGCAAGCATTGCAGTTCTTCGAGCCTCAGACCGCAATGGCGGGGTCAAGGGGCAGGGCCCCTTGCGTTCTCTTTGGGGGATCTAAAGGGGGCCATTCTCTCACGTGAGAGAATGGTCCCCTTTGCCGCACCCTGCGCCGCGCAGGGAATCCCATTGCAGCCTTCAGGCAGCAATGGCCTGTAAAGCACTATTGCTTTAATAATCTATTGATCTCACGCTCTGCGAGCGCAGTGACACCCTCAAAATCCACGCAGGGATGGTATGCATTCTCCAGCGCGTCGTGCGCCTTCTTGGCGTCCGACAGTGCGCCCACTGCCTCGTCTAAGAGCGACGCCTCCACGCGGCGCGTGAAGCGCAGCTTCGCCTTCTGCGCGCGCGTGAGCTTCTCCTCCGCCATCGCGTCGAGACGCAGGCGGCGGTAGGGCTTCCCGCCGTACGGGTTGCGCGCGTTCGTTGTGATAAACGCCAGCCCTTTTTCCGGAATCAGCACGTGATGGAGCTCCCGCGGCCGGTCTGGATTCGGGCAGGCGATGATGTCGAAATGCTTCGCCTGTGCCGCCTGCACGACGGTCTCAAGCATTTCGTTTCCCAGCCCCGCACTGTCGATGATGGCATAGATGCGCGGGCAGAGGGCTTCGACGGTGTCGAACCGGCAAATCTCGCCCCGATGCGTCACACCGCCCAAAAACGCGCGGTCGACGCGCCCGCTGCCGCCTCCCTCGCCGCGCAGCTCGCGTGCGAGGATGCCGTCGGTGCGGCGGCGGAGCTTCGAAAAATCCATCTGCGCGTGCATTGCCACGCGGCGCTCGCTCTCCACCTCGCCCATCGCGCGCAGGATGCGATAGGCGCTGCGGTAGTGTGCGCGATATTCGTCGCTCAGCGCGACGATCTCCGCGCGGCGTGCCTTGGCTACTTCCACGTCGTAAAATCGCGTCAGATCGACATAGCGCTCGCTCGCGACCGCGTAGGTCGGCTCGAGCACATGCGGGCTGGTGCCGTCCACGATAGCAGCGTTTCGGTCCAGAAAGATCGCGCCGTCGAGCGAATCGGGGTCACCCGAGCAGTTGATGTACACGATGCGCTCGCCCGCGCGCTCCATCGCCGCGCCCACGCGGCGCATAAAGGTCGACTTGCCGCAGCCCGGGCCGCCTTTCAGAATCATCAGATCGTCGAGCCGACCGCCCAAAAGCTGGTCATAGTGCGAGAAAAAGCCCTCTTCGCTGTTTGCGCCGAGGAAAAAGTACACCGGTTTCATAAGATCCCTCCCAAAATTGGTGCTTTCTCCATAGCGTATGCGTGCGTGGCTGTCCCCGCTTCCCGCCCTTCCCAAATTTTGTTTGTAAGGCAGCAACGTTCCGTCATTCAGGAATGAAAAAAGCTCTGTTTGGGATTCCCAAACAGAGCCTTTTTATGTACTTTCTTACGCCGTGAAGATCTTGTCCTCCGCTCTGCGCGTGTAGTCGCGTTCGAGCATTGCGCGGTGCGAGAGGAACGCGGGATCGTCGAAATACTTCGCACCCATCGGGCAGTTGCGCACGCAGGAGTGGCATTTGATGCACACGCCCACGACCTCGGTGACATCATCGGGATTGATCGAGCCCATCGGGCAGAGGGAGGCGCACACGCCGCAGTGGATACACTTGTCGAGGTCGGTCTTGGGCTTCGCCTTCAGAAACACCTTCGGTTCGCCATCGAGGCCCAGCGGGCGGTAATACGGCGCGTCGGCGTCACCATCGACCGTGACGGGCGCGGGGAAATCCGTCATCTTCACGATGCGGCCCACGACCGCCGAGCCGAGCTTGGCGAGCTCGGCCATGTCGTCGGAATCGGGTCTGCCGTTGGCAAGCGCGTCGGTAAAGGCGTGACGGCAGGCAAACGCGCCCGCGCCGATGGTATGGAAGCCGTCCCCTTCGAGGCAGGCGCAGAGCTCGGCAAGGGAATTATCAAAGCTGCGGTTGCCGAACGTCACGACCGGTACAGCCAGCGCGCCGTTTCCGTGAAAGCCGGACTTCACAAACTCGAGCAGCTTATTCGGCAGCTTGCCCGCGTAGGTTGGCATACCGAATACGACAAGGTCGCCCGCGGCAAACTCATACGCTTCCTCGCGCGCAGCGGGCAACGTGAAATCGCGCACCTCGAGCGGCACGTCGAAGCTGACGGCAAGGGCATTTGCAAGCGTGGTGGTCACCTTTCTGGTGTTGCCGGTGGCGCTGAAATAGACTGCGTAAACCTGAGAAATGTTCATGGGAATCGGCCTTCTTTCTTTATTGTTCGGGGCGCTGCCCGGCCTTACAGGGAAAAATCCTCGGAAGTATACTGATCGCGCAGCGTGGCGGGTCTCGGCGGCACACGTTTGAGCGGATCATAGCAAAAGTGACGGCAGTGGTCAGCAGAGTCGACCACGCCGCGGCGGGAGCAGATGACCTGCCCTTCGTTGATGACAGATCCGCTCTTGCAGTAGGCGCAGTGCTTTTCAATGTCCTTGCGGAACAGATGGAACATGGTCTCCCTCCCCTTTCTTTTACAGGCTGCGGACGACGAGCTTGCCGTCCTCCATCGACGCATGGATCTGCGTGACGGGGTGCTCGTAGGAGTCGATGATCTGCGCGGCCATGACGTCTTCGAGCTCTTTCTGAATGGTGCGGCGCAGATTGCGCGCGCCGTAGGTCGCGGAGTAGGACTTCTTGACGAGGTAGTCCTCAACATCCTCGTCCCACGTAAAGTGCAGGCCCTTGTCCTCAAGGCTCTTTTGCAGCTCATCGAGCATGATGTGGGCGATGCCGGCGAAGTTCTTCTCGTCAAGGCGGTTGAAGCAGATGACCTCGTCCACACGGTTCAGGAATTCGGGGCGCAGGAACTCGCCGAGCGCCTTCATAGCGCGGTCGCGGTTCTGCTCGTTCACCGTGTGGCCAAAGCCAACGGTGCCCTCCTTGCGTTCGCTGCCCGCGTTGGATGTCATCACGATGACGGTGTTTTCAAAGTTGACCTTGCGGCCGTGGGAGTCGGTGATCTCGCCGTCGTCGAGAATTTGCAGCAGAACGTTCATCACGTCGGGATGCGCCTTTTCGATCTCGTCGAAAAGGATGACGGCGTAGGGCTTGCGGCGAATCTTTTCGGTCAGTTGGCCGGCCTCGTCATAGCCGACATAGCCCGGAGGCGAGCCGACGATGCGGGAGACCGAGTGCTTTTCCATAAACTCGGACATGTCGAGGCGGATCAGCGCATCGGGCGAGTTGAAGAGGTCCTGCGCCAACTGCTTGACAAGCTCGGTCTTGCCGACGCCCGTGGGGCCGACAAAGATGAAGCTCACCGGCTTATGCTTGGGCGAGATGCCCACGCGGTTGCGGCGTATCGCCGCAGCGACAGCCTCGACAGCCTCGTCCTGACCGACAATGTGCTCTTTTAAGCGCTTGTCAAGCTCGCTCAGACGGCGGAACTCGTCTTCACGGATACGCGAGGCGGGAATCTTCGTCCAGAGCTCGATCACGCGGGCGAGGTTGTCCATCGTGAGCTGCGGGTCACCCTGCGCGCAGAACGCGTCAAGCTCCTCCTGCGCCTTCATGGTGAGGCTCTTGAGCTCGGCGAGGCGCTCAAAATCAGGCTCCTCCGCGCCCTGCAACAGTTCGCGCTCCTTGTCGTAATCCTCGATCTCGCGGCGCAGCTCCATGCGGCGGTTGATGTTCTTGTCGTGCAGGTTCAGATCCGAGCATGCCTCGTCGATGAGGTCGATGGCCTTGTCGGGCAGGAAACGGTCGGTGATGTAGCGCTCGGATAGCAGCACTGCCTGACGCAGAATGCCCTCGGGAATTTTGACGCCGTGGAACTGCTCATAGTAGTGGGCGATGCCCTTCAAAATTTTGAGCGTGTCCTCCATGTTCGGCTCGTTGACCGTGACCGGCTGGAAGCGGCGCTCGAGCGCGGTGTCCTTTTCAATGTGCTTGCGATACTCGGTGAACGTCGTCGCGCCGATGACCTGAATTTCGCCTCGGGAGAGCGCAGGCTTCAAGATGTTGGCGGCATTCATGCTGCCCTCGGCGTCGCCCGCACCGACGATGTTATGCACTTCGTCGATGACAAGGATGACGTTGCCCATCTTGCGGATCTCCTCGATGAGGCCCTTCATGCGGCTCTCAAACTGGCCGCGGAACTGCGTGCCCGCGACGAGCGCGGTCAGGTCAAGAAGATAGACCTCCTTGCTTCTCAGCTTGAACGGCACGTCGCCCGCGACGATGCGCTGGGCGAGGCCCTCGGCAATGGCCGTCTTGCCGACGCCCGGCTCACCGATCAGGCAGGGGTTGTTCTTCTGGCGGCGGTTCAAAATCTGGATGACGCGCTCGATCTCCTCCTCGCGGCCGACGACCGCGTCGAGCTTGCCGTCGCGTGCACGCTGGGAGAGGTTGATGCAGTAGGAGTCGAGGAATTTGTGCTTGCTCCCCTTTTCGACCTTCTTGTTGCTGCGCGGGCTCTGCGTCTGCTCGGCCTCGTTGCCATTTTGTGCGTCGTTCGCAGCAGGATTTCCGCCGAAAAAGCGGCTCAGGAACGGGAATGTGGCGGTCTTGCCGTCCTCGTCCTCGTTATCGGCGTCCGGATCGTCGGCGTCGGTCAGACCTTCGAGGTTTTCCGCGCCGCCGAAGGCGCCCATCATTTCATTGGAGATATTGTCAAGGTCCTCATCCGTGATGCCCATGCGGCGCATCATCTCGTCCACCTGCGGCAGTCCGAGATTTTTCGCGCACTTGAGGCAAAGTCCTTCGTTGACGTTCTGCCCGTTTTCCTGACGGGTGATGAACACAACGGCGATATTCTTTTTACATCTGGAACAAAGTTGCGGCTGCATAGTATTTCCTCCTTGGGGTAAAGATCAGGGTAACAGCGCGGCGACAAGCCCGCGCGGAGTATGACTCATAAAAAACGATAACAGATACGTGCCCTCGTAGTCGGCAAAGGCCTTGACGCCGAGCTTCGGTGCGACATCGCAGACGAGAAACAGCAAAAGTGCGCCCTCGATCAGGCCCAGCGCGCCGCCGCCGATGGTGTTGAGCGCGTTCAACACTGGCAAGTCTAACACCTTGTCAATGCCGCCTGTCACTAAGCGGAGCAGCAGCGTGAGCACCAAAAAACACAGCACGAACACGAGTGTCCTCACCACGCTGCCGAGCAGCGTCCTTACGGCGGCAAGCGCTGCGTCGCGCGCGGCATTTCGAAGCGACTGACGCACCGCGCCGTCGAAATCGAAGCGCAGCAGCTTTTTGAGAAGCCCTGTCACCGCGAGCGGCGAATCGTCCTGCCAAACGTTTTCCGCGTCCTGCGCGGCGTCGCCGTTTGCCGTTTCACCCGAGGCGTCGCTCTCCGCTGGGGTCTCCCCCTCGATCTGCGGGACATCCCCCTGCGGTGTCTGCGATTCGGTATCAAACCACTCCTCCACGCTCTTTTCAAGGCGCGGCATCAGCATGTCGGTCACGGGCTCGGTCAAAGCGTCGGTCAGAAGCGACGCGCCGATCAGCGCGAGCACGATCGCCGCCAGCGCCATAAAGCTGCGGAACAGCCCCCGCCTGGCGCCGAACACGACGCCTAAAATGAGCACGAGCGCGAAGACTGCATCGATCATAAGACCATTATTCACGTTTCCCGCGCTCCTTTCAAGTCATAAATTGTAACATTTTTAGCGTTTTACAGAAATTACGGAATATAAAGCCAGGCGGACGACGAGCCGATCAGCACCGCCGTACCATCCTCGCGCATGATGACAGAGCGCGCGTACTCCGTGGCGTCCAGCCGCGCGTATTCCTGCAGCTGCGGCGTGTAGAGCACCAGACTGTCGCTGTACAGCACGGCGATATACTTCCCCGCCGCGGACATGGACAGAACCTCCTGACTGCTGTCGAGACTTGCCATCTCTGTACCGTCGGACGAGACAGTCACGAGCTTCGTGGTGCTGCCCGAGCGGTAGCGGCTCAGCAGCAGCGCCGCGTAGTTGTCGCCGCCCATGCTCGAACCGCGCAGATACGGGTATTCGTAGCGATAGCTGCCGGAAAGCGTACCGTCCGATGAAAAGAGCGTCAAGCTCTCGTCCGTCAGGCACGAGAGCGTACCGGCCACGCTGTCGAGCGATAGCAGGAGCGAGCCCGTGAGTGTGTTGACCGAGTCCGCCTTATCGCTGCCGAGGGAATAGATGCTCACCGTGTCGGCGAATGTGCCGTCCGACTCGCCGAGCGTCACCGCCGCCATGCGCTTGCAGTCGCGCATGACGACCGCGTCGATGACATAGTGCTCCGAGGAGTTGAAGGCAAACGTCTTCTCGCCCGAAGCGTCGTACACCGTAACAGCGGACTTGTAGCCGCTCTTTTCGGCGTTGAGCGCCAGATAGTCCGAGGAATTGACGCTGACCGACAGGATATTGCCGCTGCACTCGCCGCTCATATCGCGCACAAGGCCGCTTGCAGAGTAAATAAGAAGCGTCTGCCCGCCGATATCATAGACCGCGGCGGTCTGGCCGCCGACAGCGATGGCGGGATTCGTGAGCTTCACACTCATGCTGTCCACCACGCTGCCGCTGCTGCTGTAGATCGACACGCCCGTCGTCGAAGCGACGATCAGATGGTCGCCGAGCAGCGCAAAGGTGTTGCTGCGGTCGTTGCTGAACGAGTAGAGCTCGACCTTGCCCTGCTCATCCTGCGTGACATGATTGTAGGAGAACAGGCGGCGCACACTGTCAAGGCCGCTCAGATCCTTCCACGCCGCGGCGACGACCACGGCCAGCACGACCACAAGCGCCAGAATCACCATCAGCGTCCGCTTGAGCCCGCCGCCGGAGCGGCGCGGGGCCGCCTGCGAGCGCCTCAGCTCCTCGCGTGTTCCCTTTTCCTCTTTGAGATCATTCATTGAGCCGTTCATCCTCATACCAAAGTCTCGTCATGTACAGTCCGCCCGGCGGCACCGTAGGGCCGGCGAGCGAGCGGTCGCCGGAGGCCAGGATCTCGGGAATATCCTCCGGCGTGAGCTTTCCCTCGGCGGCGTAGAGCACCGTGCCGGTGATGGCCCGTACCATGTTATACAGAAATCCGTCCGCGCAGACCTTGAGCTCTAAAAGGTCGCCAGAGCGCGACACGCGGCAGTAGTGCACGGTGCGCACGGTGGTCTTTGTCTCCGTGCCGACGGAGCGCACGGCGCGGAAATCGTGCGTGCCCTCAAAGGCGCGCGCCGCGCGGTCCATCACCTCTTCGTCGAGGTGCTTGGGGTAAAAGTAGGCCCTGTTCACATAGAACGGATTTTTGATGCGCGAATTGTAGATGCGGTAGGTGTATTCCTTTTTTTGACACGAGAGGATCGCGTTGAAATCCTCCGCTACTTCAAGCGCCTCGCGCACGACGATATCCTCGGGCGTGTGCGTGTTGATGGCAAAGGGCAGGCGCTCGACCGGAATGCGCGACTCGGTATGGAAATTGGCGATGTAGCGCTCGGCGTGCACGCCCGCGTCCGTGCGGCCGCAGCCGACGAGCTTGACGTTCCCGCCGCAGACCTTTGAGAGGCCCTTTTCCATCGTCTCGCAGACGCTTGAGACCGTCTTCTGCACCTGCCAGCCGTGATAGGCCGTGCCGTTATACATGAGCTTGAGGGCGATGTTTCGCATAAAAGCGTCCTTTCTTCTTATCGCAGCGCGATGACCGCGGCCACGAGCACGGCATAATAGCCGAGCACCAGATAGTCGCGCGTCTGGTAGTGCAGCACATTGAGCTTCGTGCGGCCTTCGTCGCCGTGGTAGCAGCGGCATTCCATGGCCGTCGCCAGCTCGTCGGCGCGGCGGAACGCGCTGACAAACAGCGGCACAAGCAGCGGCACGAGCGCCTTGGCGCGCTGCATAAGGCTTCCGGTCTCAAAGTCGGCGCCGCGCGCCTTCTGCGCGGACATGATCTTATCCGTCTCCTCGATGAGCGTCGGGATGAAGCGAAGCGCGATCGACATCATCATCGCCAGCTCGTGCACGGGGAGCTTGATCTTCTTGAGCGGGCCCAGCAGGCTCTCCAGACCGTCCGTCAGGCGGATGGGAGAGGTCGTATACGTGAGCAGGAACGTTCCCATGATCAAAAGCGTGATGCGCAGCATCATCGTGATGGCGGCGCGCACACCCTCGATCGTAATGCGGAAGATCCAAAAATGGCACAGCTCCGTGCCGGGGGTGTAAAAGAGGTTCAAAAGCGCCGTGAACGCGATAATGAACAGCACCGGCTTTAATCCCTTGAAAAGCGCCTTCGCGCCCACGCGCGAGATGCGCACGGCGACGATCAGCGTCAGAATGAGAACACCGTAGGCAATGTAGCTCTTCGCCGTAAAGAGCGCCACGATGTAGAGCACCGTGACGAGGAGCTTGGTACGCGGGTCGAGCTTATGGGCGAGCGTGTCGCCGGGGAAATACTGTCCAAGCGTGATGTCCTTCAGCATTTTTTGCCGCCCCCTCTCTTGAGCGCGACAAGCTCTTTGCTGAGCTCATCGACGGTGTAAACGGCGGGGTTGATGGCAATGCCTTTATCGCGCAGCGCCATCGCGACGCGCGTGACCTGCGGCACGTCGAGGCCCGCGGTCATCAGCTCGTCGCCGCGGGCGAAGACCTCGCGCGGCGTGCCGCTCATGAGCACATGGCTGTCCGACAGGACAACGATGCGGTCGACGTTTTTCGCGATCTCCTCCATGCTGTGGCTCACGAGCACAACGGTCGTGCCGCGCGCGCGGTGGAATTCGCGGATGTTTGAAAGCAGCTCTTCCCTGCCCTGCGGGTCAAGGCCCGCGCTCGGCTCGTCGAGCACGAGCACCTCGGGCTCCATCGCAATGACGCCCGCGATGGCCACGCGGCGCTTCTGTCCGCCGGAGAGGGCGAAGGGCGACTTTTCCAGCAGATCGTCGGTAAGCCCCGCAAAGTGCGCGGATTCGCGCACGCGGCGGTCGATCTCGTCTTTGGATAGGCCCATGTTCGTCGGGCCGAACGCGATATCGCGGTAAACGGTCTCTTCAAAAAGCTGGTATTCCGGATACTGGAACACGAGGCCCACGCGGAATCTTACGTCCCGAATTTTCTTCGGGTCCGACCAGATGTCCTCTCCACCGAGAAGTATCCGGCCGGAGGTCGGCTTGAGCAGGCCGTTCAAGTGCTGGATCAGCGTCGACTTGCCGCTGCCCGTGTGGCCGATGATGCCCAAAAATTCGCCGCGATAGATCGCGAGCGACATATCCTGCACCGCACTGCGGCAAAAGGGCGTGCCCTCCCCGTAGGTGTGCGTCAGGTTTTCTACACGAATGATCTCTTCCAAGGTTCAGTCCTCTTAGGTAAAATTTTTCGCAATGGCGTCTGCGCATTCCTCTACGGTGATGGCATCCACGGGGACGTCCATCCCCGCCTCGCGCAGGGAAAAGAGCAGCGAGACCGTGTCCGGCACGGCAAGGCCGATGTCCTCCAGCTCTTTTTTGCGGGTAAAAACCTCGCGCGGCTTGCCGTCCATGACGACAAGGCCGTCGTTCATCACGATCACGCGGTCAGCGTGCTCGGCTTCGTTCATGTGGTGGGTGATGAGAACGACCGTGATGCCCTGCTCGCGGTTGAGCTTTTCGACGGCCGCGAGCACCTCGCGCCGGCCGATGGGGTCGAGCATGGCGGTCGCCTCGTCGAGCACGATGCACTCGGGCTTCATCGCCAGCACGCCCGCGATGGCGATGCGCTGCTTCTGTCCGCCGGAGAGCAGGTGCGGCGCGTGCTTGACAAACTGCGTCATGCCGACGGCCTCGAGCGCGTCGTCCACGCGCTTTCGGATCTCGTCGCTCGGCACGCCCAAATTCTCCGGCGCGAATGCGACGTCCTCTTCGACGACGTTCGCCACGATCTGGTTGTCCGGGTTCTGGAACACCATGCCCACGCGCCTGCGAATTTCAAGCAGGAGCGATTCGTCCATCGTGTCCATGCCCTCGACATAGACCTTGCCGCCGCTTGGCAGCAGGACTGCGTTGAAGGTCTTGGCAAGCGTCGATTTTCCGCTGCCGTTGTGGCCGAGGATCACGACAAAGCTGCCGCGCTCGATGGTCACATCCACCCCGCGCAGCGCGCGAGTGTTCACCTGGTCTTCCGTGCCCGGATAGGTGAAGGCCAGGTCTTGGGTCTTGATCATTTCCATAAAAGTTGCGTTCCTTAATCGTTGTCCCGAAAGAGCCTTCGGGGATTCATCGCCGCAAAGCGGCGGATTCCTTTATTCCGAGAACCAGCGGCCCGTCGCGCCGCAGGGCAGCGCGAGCCCCGTCTCCGTCACGGGCAGGCCCAGCTCGTCCCACGTGACCTTGCCGCCGTACTTTTCCGCAACGAGCAGGTGCAGCATGTAGCCGAGCACCGAGGGAGCGAGCCCCGTCGTATACGAGTTGATGATGACAAAAAGCGGCTTGTCCGATAAGACCTGCGCGCAGAGCTTCACGAACGGGAAAAGATTGTCCTCCAACTTCCAGACCTCTCCCCCGGGGCCGCGGCCGTAGCTCGGCGGGTCCATGATGATGGCGTCATACACCTTGCCGCGGCGGATCTCACGCTCGACAAATTTCGCGCAGTCGTCGATGATCCAGCGCACCGGCGCATCGGAAAGGCCGCTGACACGCGCGTTCTCGCGCGCCCAGTTGACCATGCCCTTTGCCGCATCCACGTGGCAGACCTGAGCGCCTGCCGCCGCACACGCGACCGTCGCGCCGCCGGTGTAGGCGAAGAGGTTCAGCACGCGGATGGGCCGGCCCGCGTTTTTGATCTTCTCGCGCGCAAAATCCCAGTTGACGGCCTGCTCGGGGAACAGGCCCGTGTGCTTGAAGTTCATGGGCTTGACCTGGAATTTGAGATCCTTGTAATTTACCGTCCAGCTCTCGGGCAGCTTTTCCTTGTCCCAATGTCCGCCGCCGGAGGACGAACGGTAATAGCGGCCCTGCGCGTTGCGCCAGCCGCGGTTCGTGCGCGGCGTCTCCCAGATCGCCTGAGGGTCAGGCCGCACCAGAATTTGCTTTCCCCAGCGTTCGAGCTTTTCTCCGCCGCCGCAGTCCAGCAGCTCATAATCTTCCCAACCGTCCGCGATCCACATACATTTTCTCCTTTGCCGCATGGGCATACTTGTTCATAATAATCAATGTATTATACTACGCATTCGATTGAATAGTCAATGTATAAATCGTGAACGATCCTGCGCCATTCGCTTAATTTTCTTTTCCCGTGGACTTTGCCGCGCGCTTGTGGTATGCTGGCAGAAACGACACAAGGAAAGCTGGTCTTTTTTGATGGATAAACTGCTGCTGCACTCCTGCTGCGCCCCCTGCTCGGTCTACTGCGTAGACACGCTGCGCGCTGAGGGCATCGAGCCCACCTCGCTCTGGTTCAACCCGAATATCCACCCCTGGACGGAATACGACGCACGCCGCCGCACGCTGCTCGAATACGGCGAAAAAGAGCATCTTGCTGTGCATATTTTAGAGGATTACGGCCTGCGCGACTTTGTCCGCGCCGTGAGTGCAGATATCGACCACCGCTGCGCGCACTGCTACACCATCCGCCTCGGCACGGCGGCCAAATACGCCGCCGACCACGGCTACGACGCGTTCACATCGTCCCTGCTCATCTCTCCGTATCAGGACCACGAGCTTTTAAAGGCCGTGGGCGAGACGATGGGCAAGAAGTACGGCGTCGAATTCTACTACCGTGACTTCCGCCCCGGTTTTCGCGAGGGGCAGAGCAAGGCGCGCGAGATGGGTCTTTATATGCAGAAATACTGCGGCTGCATCTTCTCCGAGGAGGACCGCTACGAAACGAAGATCGAAAAGGCGAAAAAGCGCTACGCCGAGGAATAAGTGGATTGCAAAAGGCAAGACCCGTTGGATGCTCCAACGGGTCTTTTTTCATTCTTTCGCGGCGATCAGCGCGTCGTGCACGAGCTGCAAGGCGCGCTCTGCGTCGTCGCGCAGGACGTAAAAGCTCATGAACCGCTCCCCCGCCGCAACGGCGAAGACGGTGATCTCCGCCCGTTCGAGCGCCGTGACGGCTATCTTCTCTTTCTCGATGCTCGGCAGCGCGCCGCCGACCGCCGTGATGGCCGCAAGGCGGCTCCGCCCGCTCTTTTTCTGCGTCACGCCGACGACGCTTGCGTCTTCATCCGTTTCGCAAACGATGCTCCCCGCGCCGCCTTCCCTGCACGAGCGCACGGTGATGGGCACGCCGCCCGCCTGCGCGAGCGCCACGCTGCGGTCGTGAAGCACCTGTGCGCCTTTCTGTGCGAGCAGCAGCATGTCGTCATACGAGATCACCTCGCGCCGCACGGCGTTTTGGCAGATGCGCGGGTCAGAAGAAAAAATACCGTCTACATCGGTATAGATGAGGAGCTCATCGGCCTTCAGCGCCGCGGCGAGCGCCACTGCACTCGTGTCCGAGCCGCCGCGTCCGAGCGTCGTGACGTCGCCATTTTCGTCGACGCCCTGAAAGCCCGCCGCGACCACAACGTGGCCCTCGGCCAGCTCCTTCCGGATACGCGCGGTGTCGATCAGTTCGATCTCCGCGTTCCCATGTGTACCGTCCGTTTCGATGGGGATCTGCCATGCGCAGAGGGATACCGCCTCCACGCCGATGGACCGCAGCGTCATCGCGCCGAGCGCGGCGCTCATCTGCTCGCCCGCGGAGAGCAGCATGTCGAGCTCGCGCGGCGAGGGACTCTCGCTGATCTCCTTTGCCTTTTGCAGCAGGCTGTCCGTCGTGTCGCCCTGCGCGGAGAGAACGACGACCACGTCGTCGCCTTCGTCCACCCGCGATTTGACGATGCGCGCCATGCGCAGAAGATGCGCATAGTCGCGCACGGAGCTGCCGCCGAATTTCTGTACGATCAGGCTCATAAGAACCACTTCCAACAAAAAATGGATTGACAGCGCTCATCTCAGCCGCTGCCAATCCATCGTATGAACTTATACAAGCCCGCGTGACTCTCAGGCCGCGAGGATATCGAAGCGCACCACGCCCTCAAGCGCGAGCGCCCGCGCCATCATCTCCTCGATCGACTCCTGCATTTCGGACGTCTCGGCCGAGATCGTCACCGCGGCACAGCCGTTGGTGGGAATGCTCTGGTTGATGGTCAGAATATTTGCGCCGGAACCGGCAAAAATAGAAAGGACGTCGGACAATACGCCGGGGTTGTTCTTGAGCATCGTGTAGAACGTGATGATGCGGCCGGTCTTCATGTCGTTGAAGGGGCGCACCGCATCGCGGTACTTATAAAATGCGCTGCGGCTGATGCCGACGGCGCGGGCGGCGTCGCCCGCGGTGCGCACCTCGCCGGACTGGAGCATGCGCTTCGCCTCCGCCACCTTGATAAAAATTTCCGGAAGGGCCTCTGCCGAGACCAAATAAAATTTCGTTGCAGGCGCCATAATGTTTCTCCTCCGCGGTCATCTGTCTTTATATGGCAGGATTTTAGCATATCTTAACGCATATTGCAACACTTTTTTCGATGGGAGGTCTGCAAAATTTGAATGAAGAACGGCTGAGACGCTTCCTCACTTTGTCGCTCGCGCTTTTCATGGGTGCATCTCTCTTTTATATCTGCTTTCGCTATGTGCTGCCGTGGTGTTTGCCGTTTCTGCTCGCGCTGCTCGTCGCGGCGCTGCTGGAACCGGTCGTTTTGTATCTGCGGCGGAAATTTCACTTTCAACGTGGCTTTTCCGCGCTGATCCTGACGCTGACGCTGCTGTTTCTGCTCGGCGGGCTGCTGTCGCTCCTGTGGTCTACGCTGCTTTCTCAGACGAACGCGCTGCTCGCCGCCGCGCCCGCGTTTTTCGACGCGATCCCCGCCGCAGCGGACGATCTGCTCTCCCGATTGGAGCAGTTCAGCGCGTCGAGTCCCGAATGGCTCAGCGGCTATCTGCACGAGCAGCTTTTCAGGGCCGTCACGGACGCGGACAGCCTGCTGCGCTCGCTGTCTTCGCGCGCGATGGCGTGGCTCGGCTCTGCCGCCGCGGCGCTGCCGGGCGGCGTGCTCGCCATCGCGACGGGCGTGCTTGCGATCTTCTTCACCTCCGCGTCGTACCCCGAGCTCTGCGCGGCACTCGAACACGCCGTGCCGGAAGAAGCGATGGCAAAGCTGCGGCTCTTTCGCGGCGGCGTAATGCGCTCGCTTGCACGGTGGCTGCGCGCGCAGGCAACGCTGTCGCTCATCACGTTTTCAGAGCTTCTTATCGGCTTTCTCCTCATGCGCCAGAGCTATTCCCTGCTGCTCGCCTTTCTCATCACACTGCTCGACGCGCTGCCGGTCTTCGGCACGGGCACGGCGCTCGTGCCGTGGGCGGTTTTCACGCTGCTGTTTGGCTTTCCGCCCCGGGCGATCGTTCTGCTTGCGCTCTACCTCTGCACGCTCATCACGCGCAACACGCTCGAGCCCAAGCTTCTCTCCGCGCAGGCGGGGCTGCCGCCGGTCGCGTCGCTTTTTGCGATGTACCTCGGCTACTGCACATTCGGCGTGGCAGGGATGGTGCTCTTCCCCTTCCTCTTGCTGCTGTTCGCGCAGATTCGAAACGCAAAAGCGGAAGCTGCCGCATAAAAAAGAGAACGGTGAAAACCGTTCTCTTTTTTATTGCTTTTTACCGGCCTGTGCCGCCGTTGTTGAGCAGCCAGTTGAGGAACTGGCCGTTGTCTCCGACATCGCCGGATGCGCTGTCTCCCGCTGTGCCAGTGTTGTCAGACGGCGTCTGTGTGCCGCTGTCGCCGCCAGTGGTGGCATCACCGCCCGGCGTCGTGCCGCTGCCGTCATCCGGTGCATCCGGGTCCGGCGTGGGCTCCAGCGGCGTTGTGTGCGTCGTGCACATGCCGCTGTACATCAGGTCGCTGTATAGCTGCACCGTGCCGCTGTTCGTGCGCACCGGCTCGCCCGCGGGGATCGCCGAAATGAGCCCCTCCGCAAGCTGTGCCTGATACGTTGCCTGAAGCGCGGCGCTCAGCGGCGTCGTGAGAAGCTCGCGCTTGTAGCCCCAACCGCTGCTGACGTTCGGCTGGCTCAGATCGAGCACATAGGCCGTCGTAACATTCGGGCAGTAGTCGGAGGCGAGCATGCCGGAATCGGCGCAGACGGTTACGCTGATGTGTCCGTCGCAGCTCAGCGAGGGCGCATAGCTCTTTGCGACCTTGACAGTCTGCGAGGGACAGCCGGCCGAGGCCAGAAGTCCCGTCTGCGTGCAGACGGTCACGCTGACCATGTCGGCGCTGCTGACTTCAAAGTCCTTGTTCGGAAGGCCCGCGTGGACCTTGCTCATAAACGTCTTCCACAGCGTGGCCGCGGGGTTGCCGCTCGCCACGATGCGCGTCGGCGTGTCGTAGCCGACCCAGACCGCTGCCGTGTAATACGGCGTGTAACCGACAAAGTAACGGTCGTTGTTGCTGTTGGTCGAACCGGTCTTACCGGCGATGGTCATACCGGAGAAGTTCGCGCCCGTACCCGTACCGTTGCGCACGACATTTTTCAGGAGCTCGTTCATCGCGTAGGCGGTGCTCTCCTTCATCGCGGCGTGGGACTCGGTCTTATTTTCAAGGATGACGTTGCCGTTGTGGTCAAGCACCTCGGTATACGTTCTCGGCGTGGTGTAAACGCCGCCGCGGGCAAAGGATGCGTAGGCCGCCGCCATCTCGCGCGTGGTCACGCCCTTGGAAAGGCCGCCGAGCGCCAGTGCGCCCGCCGCGGTCATATCATCGTTTCGTCAGCGTCGAGAAGCTTAAGTTTTCGGTCATAAACGCATACGACGCGGGCAGCGTCAGCTTGATGGCCGTGCGCACCGCCGTGGGGTTGGACGAATTGCGGATGGCGTCCTGCAGCGTCATAATGCTGCGGTAGCCCGAGTAGGCGTTCACCGGCCAGATGCTTCCGCCGAGCATTTCAACGGGATAGTCGTCGATGACGCTCGCGGGCGTGATGACGCCGGCGTCCAGCGCGGGCGCGTAAACGCTCAAAGGCTTGATGGCAGAACCGCACTGACGCACAACGGTCGAATAGTCGAGCAGAAACCGGCCCTCGCGCTCGCCCACGCGGCCCGCAACGGCGACGATGTCGCCCGTCGTGTTGTCGATGATCGTCGCGCCGGACTGGAGCAGCTGGCCCTTGGACGAGGTGTAGTTCAGGTTATTGCGGTCGGCATAAACGCTCTCCACGATGGACTGCACCTTGGGATCGACCGTGCAGTAGATGGAGTAGCCGCCGGTGTAGAGCATATCCTTTGCCGTTTTTTCGTTGTAGCCGAGCTGCTCGTGCATGTCGGAGACGATATCGTTGAACATACGCTCAACAAAGTAGGAGTCATACGTCGTATTCGACGCACTGTCCGCCCTGCTCGCCACATTGGCGGAGGGGACAAAGTCCGCATCCCAGGTGAAGACGAGCGGCTCGGCCTGCGCCTGCTCGTACTCTTCGTCGCTGATCTTGCCAAGCTCGTGCATCTTATAAAGAACGGTGAGCTGGCGCTCCTTGTTCTGCTCGCGGTACCAGTCGCCGCGCGACGGGTCATATTTATAGGGGAACTGCGTGATGCCGACGATGGACGCCGCCTCGGCGATCGACAGCTCGCCGACGGTCTTGCCGAAGTAGCCCTCGGCCGCGGCCTCGATGCCGTAGCAGCCGTTACCAAAATAAACCTTGTTGAAATACGTCTCGAGAATTTCCTCCTTTGAGTAGTTCTTCTCGAGCCGCAGCGCGCGGAAGATCTCTGCCACCTTGCGCTTGATGGTCACCTCATTCTCGCCGGTCGTGTTTTTAATGACCTGCTGGGTGATCGTCGAGCCGCCGCGGGTCGACGTGCCGGTGAGCTTGCCGAGAATGGCCTTGGCCGTGCTCTTCCAGTCAACGCCGTGGTGGCTGTAGAAGCGCTCGTCCTCGATGGAGATCAGCGCCTCCTGCACATGCTTGGGGATCTCGTCGATGCTGACGAGCGTGCGGTTCTCTACGCCGTGGAGCTTCGTGAGCTCCACCCACTCCCCGCTCGTCTTATCCTGATAGTAGACCGTTGAGCTCTGCTTGAGCGTGTAGGCCGAGATGTCCACATTCAGATCGAGCGACGTGTGCACGTAGACCATGAAGATGGCGAAAAACATCAGGCAGGTCGTGAGGCCGATGGCGAAGATGGTGCCGATGACCCGCTTGGCCGTGCCGGACTTTTTCTTCTTGTGTGCCTGATGCGTGGGGTGCTGGGTGTGCTGTCTTCGGGGCGTCTGGTTTTCTGCGCGGTTTTCTTCCATAAAGCGCCTCCTCCTTTGCGATAGAAATATGCGCAAGCGCGCATAGCTGATTTTCAATAGTGATACAGAATATAGTATAGCACGGCTGTCAAGTGGTACGTATCTTGTCTTGCATTTTGCCGCAAGGTGCGGTATAATGCGAACACAAACTTTCAGGAGGTGTTCCCCCATGAACGATGAGTTCGGCCCCAATTTCGTCACGCTGACTGATGACGAGGGCAACGATATAGAGCTGGAATACGTCGACGCGCTCGAGCATAACGGCACGACGTATATGGCCTTCTTCCCCGTGGTCGAAGAGGACAGCGAGGACGAGGAAAACGAAGAGGAATACGGTCTCGTGATCCTCAAGAGCCAGATGGAAAACGGCGAGGAGTTCCTTGTCACCATTGACGACGAAGAGGAGATCGACAAGGTCTACGACCTCTTCATGGAGCAGATCCTTTCCGACGAAGAGTAAAACTTCGATTGCGACGGATTTTTTCTGAAAACTGAGATAAACTGAACATGCCCTGCGGGGTGCGTGATAAGTTCTTTTTAAACCCACATTTCGTCATAAGGGACGCCGGTACGCTCCGGTGGTTTGCAGGCCTCCCGGCTGCCGTCTGCGGCTGGACGTTGGAAGCAATAAAGCCGGACAGAGGCGACCCACCTGTCCAGAATGGTGCAGGTTTTGACGGGGCTTACACGGCCGCTGCGGGGCATCTTTTTATCTTTCCACGGATTGCACAAAATTACGTTTTTATTTTCTACGTCAGTTTAGACGAAAAAAACGTGCATTTTGTTCGCGATTCCTGTAAAATATTTTTACAAACTAAATTACCGTTTGGTAGCTGCAACGTAGTGCTTCGCGCACGGGCTGTACGGTCTCCCCTTTCGGGGAGATGATAAGGTCTGTGTGAGGAGCGCTTTTTTCTTTCCCCTTGCGGTGCCGCTTTCGCGGCGGGGAAAAGGCAAAAGAAAAAGGAGGAGCAAACTTATGAAACTTGTCACCAACGGTCGTCTCATCACCCGCGACGCGAGCGCGCAGGGCTATTACGAGCACGGCGCCGTCGCCTTTGAGGGGACGAAGATCGTCGAAGTCGGCGAAGAGGCGGCGCTGCGCGCAAAATATCCCGACGCCGAGATCATCGACGCCAAGGGCGGCGTCATCATGCCCGCGTTCATCAACGCGCACACGCACATCTACTCCGCCCTCGCCCGCGGCCTTTCCATCGTCGGCAACAATCCGACGAACTTCTACGAAGTGCTCGACGGCACATGGTGGGCGATCGACCGCCATCTGATGATGGACGGCACGCGCGCCTCCGCCACCGCGCTTTACATCGATTCTATTAAGCAGGGCGTGACGACCATCTTCGACCACCACGCCTCTTACGGTGAGATCCCCGGCACGCTCCACACGATTGCCGAGGAGAGCAAGCGCCTCGGCCTTCGCTCCTGCCTCTGCTATGAGGTCTCCGACCGCGACGGCGAGGAGAAGTGCTTACAGGCCATTCAGGAGAACGCCGATTTTATCACCGAATGCGAAAAGAATAAGGACCCGATGCTCGCGGCAATGTTCGGCGGCCACGCGCTGTTCACGATCTCCGATAAGACCTTCGACCGCATGGTCGCGGCCAACAACGGCCGCACGGGCTATCACATCCACGTGTCCGAGGGCATGAACGATGTGTACGACTCCCTCCAGAACTACGGCCGCCGTCCCGTCCAGCGCTTGCAGGATCACGGCATTCTCGGCCCCAAGACCATCCTCGGCCACTGCATCCATGTCAACACCGCCGAGATGGAGATCATCAAGGAGACCGGCACGATGGTCGTGAACAATCCGGAATCCAACATGGGCAACGCCATCGGCATCTGCCCCGTCCTCCAACTCCACAAGCGCGGCATCCTCCTTGGCATGGGCACAGACGCCTACACGAACGATATGCTCGAATCCCTCAAGGTCGCCCTCTGCTCCCAGCGCAGCCAGAACTGCCTGCCGAACGTCGGCTGGTGCGAGGTCACGGACATGCTCTTCAAGAACAACGCGAAGATCGGCGAAAAATACTTCCCCGACACGCTCGGCGTGCTGAAGCCCGGCGCGGCGGCGGACATCATCGTCATGGACTATAAGCCGTTCACCCCGTTCTCCGACGAGAATATCGACGGCCACATGATCTTCGGCATGACGGGCCGCCAGTGCCAGACCACCATCGCCGCCGGCAAGACGCTCATGCTCGACCGCCAGCTCGTCGGCATCGACGAGGAAGCCGAAAACGCGCACATTCTTGAAGCCGCCAAGAAACTCTGGGGCGAGCTGAATCACAGAACCTATTAAGCAAGCGGGAGGAAAAAACAATGTCTGAAGAAAATGTATCCCATTCCGTTCGACTCTCTGATGAACTGGGTGACGAGCGAATACGCGCAGTGCGGCGATGTGTTCGGCGTTCATAAGCACTATCACGCAAGCGGCAAGAGCCTGCCGATCTTCGGCGAGCGCATCGAAACACCGTTTGGCCCCGCCGCCGGCCCCAACAGCCAGCTTGCGCAGAATATCATCGCGGCCTATGCCGCCGGCGCGCGCTTTTTCGAGGTCAAGACCGTGCAGAAGATGGACGGCGCGGAGCTTGCCGCCTGCGTTCCCCGCCCCTGTATCCTCGCCGCTGACGAGGGCTACAACCAGGAGTGGTCGACCGAGCTGACCGTACAGCAGGCGCAGGACGAGTACATCAAGGCCTGGTGCGCGCTCAAGATCATGAGCAAGGTCTACGGCTTCGGCGATCCCGACGGGTTCGTGTTCAATATGTCCGTCGGCTACGACCTGGACGGCATCAAGGGCCGCAAGGTCAACACCTACATCAACAACATGATGGACGCGGGCAAGACCGCGCAGTTCAAGGAATGTAAAAAAGTCCTGACCGAGCTCTTCCCCGAGGAAAAGGACTTCATCGCCTCGATCTCCCCCAACGTTTCCCGCTCCGTTACGCTCTCCACGCTCCACGGCTGCCCGCCGCAGGAGATCGAGCGCATCGCAAGCTATCTTCTCAAGGAAAAGCATCTGCACACCTTCGTCAAGTGCAACCCGACCATTCTCGGCTACAAGACCGCGCGCAGCATCCTCGATTCCATGGGCTATGACTACATCGTCTTCGATGAGCATCACTTCAACGAGGACCTCCAGTGGGAGGACGCCGTGCCGATGTTCGAGCGGCTGCAAAAGCTCGCGGACAAGCAGGGCCTCGAGTTCGGTCTCAAGCTCTCCAACACCTTCCCCGTCGACACGACGCGCGGCGAGCTTCCCAACGAGGAAATGTACATGTCCGGCCGCAGCCTCTTCCCGCTGACGATCGAGATGTGCAATCGCATCTCCCGCCAGTTTGGCGGCAAGATGCGCATTTCGTTCGCAGGCGGCGCGGACTACTTCAACTGTGACAAGCTCTTTGCCGCCGGCATCTGGCCCATCACCGTCGCCACCACCATCTTGAAGCCCGGCGGCTACAACCGCCTGCACCAGATGGTCGAAAAGGTCGAGGATATGCCCTACCGCGCATTTTCCGGCAACGACCCCGCCGCGATCTCCGACCTTGCCGCCTCCGCGCTGCACGACTTCCACCACCTCAAGGCAATCAAGCCGCTCCCCTCGCGCAAAAAAGATGAACAGGTGCCGCTGCTCGACTGCTTTACCGCGCCCTGCAAGGGCGGCTGCCCCATCGAGCAGGACATTCCCGAATATCTTGAGCTCTGCCGCAAGGGGCTCTACGGCCCAGCGCTCAAGCTCATCACCGAGAAGAACGCCCTGCCGTTCATCACCGGCACCATCTGCGCGCACCGCTGCCAGGGCAAGTGCTCGCGCAACTTCTATGAGGAATCCGTCCACATCCGCGAGACGAAGCTTCTTGCCGCGGAAAAGGGCTACAACACCTTGATGGCCTCCCTCCGTATGCCTGAGCCGGTCGAGGATAAAAAGGTCGCCATCGTCGGCGGCGGCCCGACCGGTATCGCCGCGGCGTACTTCCTCGGCCGCGAGGGTGTTCCCACCACGATCTTTGAGCGCGAGCGCAAGCTCGGCGGCGTGCCGCGCTACGTCATCCCCGCCTTCCGCATCAGCGACGAGGCCATCGACAAGGACATCGCGCTCATGGAGCGCTACGGCGTCGAGGTCAAGCTCGGCAAGCCTGCTCCGTCCGTCGAACAGCTCAAGAAGATGGGCTACACGCACATCCTGATGGCCACCGGCGCGTGGAAGCCCGGCAAGCTCGACATTGAAGGCAACGTGCAGGGCGTCATCGAGTGGATGAAGCGCATGAAAAAGCAGGTCAAGCCCTGCCTGAGCGGCAACATCGTCGTTGTCGGCGCGGGCAACACCGCCATGGACGCCGCGCGCGTTGCCAAGCGCATGGGCGCGCACGCCACCATTCTCTACCGCCGCACCAAGAAGTTCATGCCCGCCGACGAGCACGAGCTGCAGCTCGCCATCGACGAGGGCGTGGAATTCGTCGAGCTGGCCGCGCCCGTCAAGCAGAGCCGTGGCAAGCTTCTGTGCGATAAGATGATCCTCGGCGAGCCGGATGAGAGCGGCCGCCGCAGCCCCGTCAAATCCGGCGAGCAGTTCACCATCCCCTGCGACATGGTCATCTCCGCCGTCGGCGAACAGGTCGACGCCGATCTCATGGCCGCGAACGGCATTGAGATGGAGCGCAAGGGTCCCGCGTTCGAGACGAACATCCCCGGCGTGTACTGCGCGGGCGACGCGCACCGCGGCCCCGCCACCGTGGTCGAGGGCATTGCCGACGCCGCACGCTTTGCCGAGATCGTCGTCGGCCACCCGCACATCTACGACATCCCTGCCGAGGCCGACGTGACCGAGTTCGACGCGCAGAGCAAGAAGGGTGTCCTCTCGATGGCCAGTAAGTGTGTCTGCGACGGCGAGCGCTGCCTGCAATGCTCCACCGTGTGTGAAAACTGCGTCGATTCCTGCCCGAACCGCGCGAATGTCGTCATCAAGATGGCCGACGGCTCGCATGAGATCGTCCACGTCGACAAGATGTGCAACGAATGCGGCAACTGCACGCAGTTCTGCCCCTACGCAAGCGAGCCCTGCCACGACAAGTTCACCCTCTTCCAGACGAAGGAGGACATGGACGAGAGCGAAAACTACGGCGTGCTCTTCGAGGACGACGATATGGTCCGCCTGCGCTACGAGGACGGTGTAAAGGAATATGACTTAGCATCCTGCGACAACGATCTTCCCGTTGAGCTGGAGGCACTCATCCTCACCGTGCGCGATAAGTACAGCTATCTCTACCTGTAAGCAAAACGAAAAACGAGGGAGCCGGTGCGATGCACCGGCTCTCTCTTCCCTATTGGCAAAAAAAGAGCGCTGCTTCAAGCAGCGCTCTTTTCGTTGTTCTGTGCTTCGCCTTACTTCTCGATCAGGTTCAGCTGATAGATGATCTTGGCGATCTGCGCGCGGGTCAGAGAGGCATCGGGCTCGAAGGTGGTCTCGGTCATGCCGTTGATAACCTTCGCATCGACGAGCGCCATGACGTAACCGTCGGTGCAGTCAGTGAACTTGCTCTCGGTCTTGGACTCGGCAAGCTTGTTGAGCTTGGCAGCGACCTGGCAGAACTCGAGACGGGAGATGGCCTTCGCACCGTCGAGATCGGCGGCAACAAGACCCAGCTCCGCAGCCTTGGCGATGGCGTTCTTGCTCCAGTCGGCGCCGGTGGCGTCCGCAGCCTTGAGATCGCCGTTGCTGACAAGCAGGAGCTTGAGCGCGGCAGCCCAGGTCAGGGTGTCGTTGGGCGCATAGGTGGTGGCGGAGGTGCCGTTGATGATGCCGTCATTGTAGAGGTCGATGACATACTTGCCGAACCAGGAGGAAACCTTGACATCCTTGAACGGGTTCAGCAGGATACGGCCCTGAGGCGCGGCATACTGCGCACCGATCACGCCCTTGAGCTCGGTGGTGACGTACTCCATCACAGCCTCGTCCAGAGGGATACCGGTGTCGAACTGTGCGGAAGCAGCAGCGAAGGCATAGTAGGTGTCGCCGCCGCCGGCAACAAAGTTATTGGTAACGACCGCATAGGTATCGTCCGCCTTGAACTCCTTGCCGTTGATGCTGTTGATGACCACGCGGTTGATGCTCTTGGGGCCATAGTAGGTGGAAGCAGGATAGGTCTCAGCATTGGCGTCATAGGCAACAGCCGTAGAGATGGTGTAGTTGATGCCGGCAACCTGCGGGAAGCCGCCGACGGGCAGGCTGTAGGTGGAAGCCTCGAGCGCTTCAAGAAGCTCTGCGCCGGTGACATAGATGACTGCGACCGTGTTGCCGAACGGCAGAACGGTGTTGATGTCCTTCTTGGTGACGTCGCCCGGCTCGATGGCCGCGCGGATACCGCCGCCGTTGGTGATGGCAACCACATGGTCAGCATCGACCGTCAGACCTTCCTTGTTCTGCATGACCTTCCAGAGCATTGCATCGGTGATGAGGTCGCCGTTGTTGGTCTCGCAGTCGCGGTTGCCGTTGGGGGCCTTCGCGCCGTTGAGCGTGACCTCGCTCTTGGCGAACACAACATCGTATTCCGCGTCGACGCGGTCAACGATCGTCTTCGCGGCAGCGGCAACGGTCGCGTCCTTGGCAGTGTCTTCCTTGATCTCGAAGAGGGAGTTGCTCTCGATCTTCTTGGTGGCGTTGTCAATGACGATCACGCCGATGTTGGCAAACGCGGTACCGGTGGACTGAATGGGCTCGCCCTTCTCGCCCTTGATCATCACGGTGTGGGAGTGACCGTCGATGATGAAGTCGATGCCCTTGACGGCGGCATAGAGATCGGTGGAGCGGTAGGGCTTGGACTCACCGTCAACACCAAGGTGCGCAAGGCAGATGACAACGTCTGCATCCTTGAGCGCCGCGACCTGATCGGCGGCCGCCTTGGTGAAGGCGTCACCGGTCGCAAAGGTCAGGCCCTTGATGAGCGCGGGGTTGGCCTTGGTCTGGGTCTCGGGGGTCTCCATGCCGAAGAAGCCGACCTTCACACCGGACTTGGTGGTGTAGGTGTAATTCGCGTCGAAGATGGGGGTGCCATCCTCATTGAAGACGTCCGCGCAGACGACCTTGAACTTGGCCTTGCTCATGTTTTCCTTGAGCTGGGCGTAGCCGTAGTCGAACTCGTGGTTGCCGAGGGTGACGACATCGTAGCCGGCGGCATTCATCATCGTGACCGCATCAGCGCCCTTGGTGACGCTGACATAGGTCGTGCCCTGGCTGTAGTCGCCGGCATCGACGAGAATGACCTCGGCGCCCTTGGCCTCATAGTCGGCCTTGAGCTGGGCGATGTAGGCATAGCCATCGACCGCACCGTGCACATCATTCGTATGCAGAATGACAGTCTTGCCCGCCATCTCGGCTTTCGCATCAGCGGCGGTGTCCGCCGCAAAGCTGGTCACAGTCAGGCTGAGAACCATCGCCATTGCGAGCAGGACGGATAGGAACTTGCGCATAGTGTTTTCCTCCTCTTTTTTCACTCCGCTTTTTCTCTGTCCGCTCTTCGTGACACACAGCTTCTTTTCACATCTCTCAGTTGGTCTGCGCGCCAAAAGTTCGCTTTTTGTACAAATAAAAGCGGAATGTGGTATGATTTTATTGTATCGTATGTCTGCTACTTTCTCAATACGGCATTGTTCCGAATTTGCGGCAAAAATCTTGGCGCTTCTCACATTTTTTCCAAACTCTATGGAAATTGGGCAAAAAGTATGCTATGCTTTTGTCAATTTGGTACGGTATTTTTTCAAAGGAGGCTTCTTCCATGAAAACACTGCTTCGAGGCGGCTATGTCGTCAGCGGCCGCGGCTGCCGCCGCGCCGACGTGCTCATCGACGGGGAAAAGGTCGAAATGCTCGGCCACATCCCGCCCGAGCTCGCCGCGCAGAGCGAGGTCGTCGACGTGACGGGCTGCATGCTCTTCCCCGGCTTTATCGACGCGCACACGCACTTCGATCTCGACGTGTGCAACACCACGACGGCCGACGACTTTGAAAGCGGCAGCAAAAGCGCCATCCGCGGCGGCACGACGACGGTCATCGACTTTGCCTGCCCCAATAAAGGGGAATCCCTTGCCTACGGGCTTGATCTCTGGCATAAAAAGGCCGACGGCAAGTGCTACTGCGACTACGGCTTCCATATGACCATCGACGACTGGAACGAGAGCATCGAGTCTGAGCTCGACGCGATGTTCGACGCCGGTATCACGTCTTTCAAGATGTACCTCACCTACCCCGCCATGATGATCGGCGACGGCGCGGTCTACCGCGCGCTGAAAGCGCTCAAGCTCCGCGGCGGCATCGCGGGCGTCCACTGTGAGAACGCGGGCGTCATCGACGCGCGCATCGCCGAACTCAAGGCGAGCGGTTTGGGCGCGGACGTCGTATCGCACCCGATCTCCCGCCCCGACTATTTAGAGGCCGAGGCTGTTTCGCGTCTGCTGCGCATCGCGCAGGCGGCCGACGCGCCCGTCATCATCGTCCACACGACGAACCGTGCTTCTCTTGACGAGATCGCCGCGGCGCGCCGCCGCGGACAGACCGTGTATGTCGAGACCTGCCCGCAGTATTTGGCGCTCGACGACGGCGTTTACTACGATCCCGACTTTTCCTCCGCCGCGCGCTACGTCTGCGCGCCGCCGATCCGCTCGCAGGAGGACAGTGAAGCGCTCTGGAAGGCGCTGCGCCGCGGCGAGGTGCAGACCATCTCGACCGACCACTGCTCGTTCACGCTCGAGCAGAAGGACATGGGCCGCGACGACTTTACGAAGATCCCCGGCGGTCTTCCCGGCGTCGAAACGCGTGGCGAGGTCGTCTACACTGTGGCCATCAATGAAAACAAGCTCTCGCTCGGCGGCGTCTGCCGCGCGCTGAGCGAAAATCCCGCCAAGCTCTACGGTCTCTACCCCCGCAAGGGCGTCATCGCTGCGGGCAGCGACGCCGACATCGTCGTCTACGATCCCGGTGCGAGCCACGTGCTCCGCGGCGCGGAGCTTCTCTCCAAGGCGGGCTACACGCCGTTTGAAGGCTTCCGCACGAACGGCGGCGTGTCGAAGGTCTATCTGCGCGGCAGTTTGCAGGTGGACGGCGGCAAGGTCGTCGGCGGCAAGATGGGCGAATATTTGAAGCGCGGCAAATGCGCACTGTGAGGTAAACCTATGGATCTGAGAGAGATATTATTTGCGCAGTTCCCTGCGTTTTTTCTGCTGAGTCTGCTGTTTCTGGCCGCGCATCTGCGCGTGCGCAAGCACAGCGCAGTCAAGTCGGTGCTGTGGGTGCTGCTCTTCGGCGCGGCGCTGGCCGTGTCGATCCTGTTCTGCTTCCTCGGCATGCAGGCGAAGTACTGGACGGTCAAGACGCTCTTCGAGCTCAAGTTCTGGAGCTGGCTCGGCCTTGCGATCGTGGTGTTCGTGTTCGTGCTGCGGCTGGTGTTCAAGCTGCAAAATAAGCACGCTCAGCACATGGTCGAAAAGGAGCGCGTCAAGGCGGAAAAGACCCGCGAGGAGGCCGTAAAGCAGGCGCGCGAAGAAGGCCGCGCCGAGGCCATGGCCGCCCAGCAGGCGCAGGAGGCCGAAGCTGCCGCGGCAGAGCCCGCAGCGGATGAGTCTGCCTCCCCCGCTGCCGAGGAGACCGCACCAGCAGAGAACGAAGATCCTGAAAAGGCGGTCGAACGTTAAGTATGGAACAGACACAACCGCAGCGCATCGCGTATTTTGACGTACTGCGCATTCTGGCGACTTTCGCCGTCATCGTGCTGCATCTGTCCGCGCAGCACTGGGCCGATACGGACGTCTATTCAAGAGCCTGGCAAGCCTTCAACCTTTACGACAGTGCTGTCCGCTGGGCTGTTCCGGTTTTTGTGATGATCAGCGGCGCGCTGTTTCTCTCCGGCTCACAGAGCATCGGGCACATTCTGAAAAAGAATGTGTCGCGCCTTGTCACAGCGTTCATCTTCTGGTCGGCGCTCTACGCCGTCTTCATGGTGAACTTCGAGGGATGCCCGACGAACCTTATTTTGCAACAGTTTCTCAACGGTCACTATCACATGTGGTTCCTCTTTATGATCGTGGGACTGTATCTGATCGTGCCGTTTCTTCGCCCCATCGTGCGGGATGAAAAGCTCCTGCGCTATTTTCTATTGCTCACGCTCATCTTTACGTTCCTGCTGCCGCAGATCGCGTCGGCCGTGTCGCTTCTCTCGTGGCAGTACTGCGCTGAATTCAAGGCGCTCACGGGCAAATTCTATTATCATTTCACGCTCGGCTTCGTCCCCTACTTTGTGCTCGGTTACTATTTGGTCCGCAAGGAGTTTTCCTTGACCGCAAAGCGTGTGCTTTACGCGCTCGGTGTGCTCGGCTTCGTCCTCACGGTCGTGCTGACGTCGTTCGCCTCGCGTTTGCAGGGCGCGGCAACAGAGCTGTTCTACGGCTACGATTCGCTCAATGTACTGTTTGTCTGCGTGGGGCTGTTCGTCTTTGCCAAAGAGCATCTGAACTTCCCGAACTTAAGCGAAAAGTGTCACAGGTGCATTCGCGCGCTGTCGCGCTGGAGCTTCGGCGCGTACCTCGTACACCCGCTGTTCATCGAATCGTTCGACATTTTTCTGCACTTCAACACGCTGTCACTCAACGTGTTTTTCTCCGTTCCCCTGCTGACATTGATCATCGGCGCGCTGTCGTTCCTCATCTCAGCGCTGCTTCACCAGATCCCATTTGTCAAAAAGTATTTTGTATGAAAAGAGCCCCGCGGATCATGCGATTCACGGGGCTCTTCTTTTTCTGTTATGCCTCGGTCCTGATGCCGCGCTTGTCGAATTCCTCGACCAGCAGGTCAAGGTCGTTCGGCAGGCTCATCGGCTCGCCGCAGAACTTGATGGCGTTGGCCACGTCCTTGAGGCCGTTGCCCGTGACGACGGAGACGACCGTGTCGTTCTCGCCGAGCACGCCCTGCTCGCAGAGCTTCTTCACGCCCGCCGCGCCGGTGACGCCCGCAGGCTCGCCGAAGACGCCGCAGGTGCGGCCGAGCAGCTTCTGCGCCGCCATGATCTCGGCGTCGGAGACATTCACAACGATGCCGTTCGATTCGCGGATGGCCATGAGCGCCTTGTCCGCATTGCGCGGCACGCCGACGGCGATGGAGTCGGCCAGCGTGTTCTCCTCCATCGGCTCCCAGGGCTTGTTCTCCGCGATGGCGCGGTTGATGGGGTGGCAGCCCTCCGCCTGCGCGGAGATAAGGCGCGGGAGCTTGTCGATAAAGCCGATGGCGTAGAGGTCCTTGAGACCCTTCCACACGCCCGCGATGGTGCAGCCGTCGCCGACGGAGATGGCGAGATAATCCGGCATCTTCCAGTCGAGCTGCTCGGCGATCTCGATCGAAACGGTCTTCTTGCCCTCGGAGAGATACGGGTTGATGGCCGCGTTGCGGTTGTACCAGCCCCACTTGTCGATGGCCTTTTTCGACAGCTCGAACGTCTCTTCATAGTTGCCTTTGACGGAGATCACGTTTGCGCCGAAGGTCATCAGCTGCGCGACCTTACCCTTGGGCGCGCGCTCGGGAACGAAGATGAAGGTCTTGAGGCCCGCGGCCGCGGCGTTGCCCGCAAGAGAGCTCGCGGCATTGCCCGTGGACGAGCAGGCGATGATCTTCGCGCCCGCCTCCCCCGCCTTGGCGACCGCCATGGCGGACGCGCGGTCCTTGAGCGACGCCGTCGGGTTCTGGCCGTCGTCCTTGACCCAGAGCTTTTTGAGGCCGAGCTGCTTTGCAAGGCGCGGCTCTTCGTAGAGCGGGCTCCAGCCCACGCGCAGCGGCGTGTCGGGTGTTGTCTCCTCGACCGGCAGCAGCTCGCGGTAGCGCCACATTGTGTTCGGGCGGGACTTGAGCGTTTCCTTCGTCAGGTTCTTTTTGATGTAGTCGTAGTCATAGATGATGTCGAGAATGCCGCCGCACGAGCAGTTCGTGAGGTTCGCCGTGGCCTCGTATTCTTTCCCGCACTTGACGCAGCGGGCGCATTTGACGTTTTTTAACATAATAACTCCTTATTGTCCGCGCACTGCGCGGTGGGTTTTTGCAGCGTGAAAGCGCTGCTGCTTTTTGTCCCCCTATTCGCAGAGGGGCGCGAGACAAAGGGGGTATTCTCTTTCCAAAGAGAATACCCCCTTTGGAACCCCCAGAGAAAGGCAAGGGGTCTTACCCCTTGACCCCGCACATTGGCAGTTTTTATCTTGAAGAGCTGCACGCGCTGCGCAATCAGGTGCGGTGTACATGGCTTCGCCATGAACCCCTGCGTTTCGTGACAACTCTCAACCGCGCCTTACTATCGTGAGGCGCGAGTGATGTTAGAACGGCGGCAGACTGCTTGCGAAATAGCGGCATTGCTTCGCTCGCCGCATTGTGGAGACTGGCGGTAGATGGTGATTACTGCGCACTTCTACAAGATGGGCAGAGCGGCACCCGCAAGGGGTGTGCCGCATCCGTAAGGCGTCAGAGCCGCCAACGGCTGCGCAACAGCGGATGATAGGAGCAGAGGCAAGTCGTATCGCAATGCTAACGCGGCAACGCCGCGCGCAGGAAGTCGCATTCCGGAGGCACAAAGGTCATTCAAGCCTGAGACTGCCAATCTAAACGCCTTTCTTTTGGACGGGCGACGCCCGTTTTCTTTCTCGGGAAAGAAAATGGGGGTCGCATTCGTGCAGCGCCTGCGGCGCTGCTTTCCCCGCGCCCGCAGGGCGCGTCCCCCCCCTTTGAGGGGTATAAAAAGGGGGCATCTCTTCGAGATACCCCCTTTTATCATCCTAACAGGGTTGGAGCAAGGGGTTCCTGCTCCCCTTTCGCGCTCTTAGAGCGCTTTGAGAAGGCCGGTGGCCTCGTTGAACTCGTTGATGAGCTCGTCGAGCTCCTTCGCCTGCGCGTGGACAACGTCCCACGTGCCCTTGGTGTCGTACCAGAGGGCGTTGAGGTCCTTGACGTCGCGCGCCTGCTGCTCGACCCAGGTGTAGTACTTGAGGTTGTGGATGCGCTTGCGGTCGTTGTAGGTCAGCTCCATCATGCTGTCGGTCTTGAGGCCGAGCATGTGGAGGTTGTGGTCGAGGCGGGCTTCCTCGGCGTTGTACGCGCCGTGCATCTCGTTGAGCTCATCAATGCGGCTGCCGTACATCACAGCGGAGTCGGTCAGAACGGTGCAGACGACATCGTCCTCGGTCAGCTCATAGTACTTGGCCATCTTGATGCAGCACAGGACGTTTGCGATGCCGGAGATGCCGAGCCAGGTGAGCTTTTCGATGAGCTCGTCGGAGAGCTTGAGCTCCTCCTTGAGATACTTCTTACCCTCTGCCGTGTTGAAAAGGCGCAGCAAACGCTGGGAATCCTCATCGTCGATGGCGATGGCCATGTCGGTGTTCTTCACGTTGTGGATCCAGGGGATGTGCTTGTCGCCGATGCCCTCAATGCGGTGGCCGCCGAAGCCGTTATTCAGGATCGTCGGGCACTGGAGCGCTTCGCCCACGCCGAGTTTCATGCCTGGATAACGCTCCTTGAGGAGGTCGCCCGCGCTCATCGTACCGGCGGAACCGGATGTGAAGCACGCGCCCGCGAGACGCTGGCCGGGCTTCTTCACGGCCTCGAAGAGGTCTGCAAGGGCGTAGCCCGTGACATTGTAGTGCCACAGCGGGTTGCCCATCTCTTCAAACTGGTTGAAGATCATCATGCTGGGGTCCTGCTTGAGCTCCCAGGTCTTGTCGAAGATCTCCTTGACGTTACTTTCGCAGCCCGGCGTCGCGATGACCTGACCGGCGATCTTGCTGAGCCACTCAAAGCGCTCCTTGCTCATCTCCGCGGGGAGAATGGCGACGGAGTCGACGGCGAGGAGCTTCGAGTTGAACGCGCCGCCGCGGCAGTAGTTACCGGTGGAGGGCCACACGGCGTGGTGATACGTCGCGTCGAACTGGCCGGTGACGAGGCGCGGGGCGAGGCAGCCGAACGAAGCGCCGACCTTGTGGCAGCCCGTGGGGAACCACTTGCCCGCCATGGCGAGGATGCGGCAGGGAACGCCAGAGAGCTCGGACGGAATTTCAACATAATTCGGCACGGCCTGATAGAGGCCGCCGGACTCCTTGGCTTCGTTCTTCCACGTGATGCGGAAGAGGTTCAGCGGGTTGACGTCCCAAAGGCCGACGTTCTTGAGCTTTTCCTGAATTTTCTCAGGGATGGTCTCAGGATGCTGCATCTGCGCGATGGTCGGAATAATGACGTTGTTTTCCTTGGCCTTCTGAATGTTGTGCTGCAGGCCGGTCTTGTTGATGGTCAAATCGATCTTGCCCATGGTTCACTTCTCCTCCTGTTGTTTGTCAATATAAGAATATAGTGTATATTTGGATATGCCGAAGTATTTTGCGATCTTGTCTCCGGACTTTGTGACGAGGAATGCCCCGCTCTGGCTCAAAAAGCCGATGGCACGCATCTTGTCCTCCTTATTCATCAGGGCGACGGGCTTGCCAACGAGCGCGACCGACTGGGCGATGAGCTCATCCAAAAGGTCGTTGACGTTCACGATCTTTTCCGGCTCGCTCTGCGTCTGATCCTTGGTGTCGATCAGCTCGTGCACCGCATCCTCGACCATCAGGAGCGAGGAAATATCGTAGTTGATGCCAAGGATCGCAGCCACCTTGCCGTTCCTGCCGCGGATATACATGGTAGAGGACTTGAGGATCTTCCCGTCCGGCGTTTTGGTGAGGTAGCTCAAGTGGTCGCTCGGCTGCGCGTCGGCCTGACGCACCTGCTCTAAAACAACGTGCGACGCGCCGTCGCCCACCTTGCGGCCCGTGACGTGGCCGTTTTCGATGGCGACAATGGAATGCTCCGGATGCTTGGCGCCCACGTCGTGGATCACCACCTCACAGTGGCTGCCAAACGTCGCGGCGATGCCCTTTGCGACCTGCTCCAGAGTCTTCAGCGTTGCGGCTTCTATGGTCTATCCCTCCTCTGATCGCCCGTCCGCCCTATTTTGCTGTGCAAATTGCACAGCTTTCCATCGGAACGGGCATGTTCTTTCATCCCTATAATACCATAAATTGATCGAATTGCAATCACTTTCTTAAAAAATTTTTGAAATGCAAATTTTTTGTTTGACAACTGCCGTTCTTATGCTATGATAAGGATAGTGTAACAGAAAATTGACCTCGACTGACAGAAAATACTATTACTTTTAACGGAGGTTTTACCATGGATTTTGAAGCCATCAAGAAAGCCGCACAGGCCTACGGCCCCGATATGACCCGCTTCCTGCGTGATATGATCGCCATCCCCAGCGAGAGCTGCGAGGAAAAGGGCGTCGCCCACCGCATCGCCGAGGAGATGAAGAAGCTCGGCTACGATAAGGTCGAGTTCGACGCGCTCGGCAACGTCATCGGCTGGATGGGCTCGGGCGACAAGATCATCGCCATCGACTCCCACATCGACACCGTCGGCATCGGCAACCGCGAGAACTGGACGCACGACCCGTACGAGGGCTACGAGGATGACAAGGTCATCTACGGCCGCGGCGGCAGCGACCAGGAGGGCGGCATGGCAGCGGCGGCCTACGGCACGAAGATCATGAAGGACCTCGGCCTCATTCCCGATGGCTACAAGATCATGGTCGTCGGCTCCGTGCAGGAGGAGGACTGCGACGGCATGTGCTGGCAGTCCATCGTCAACGAATACTTCAAAGGCCCCGAGGACGCGAGAAACCAGATCGAATTCGTCATCTCCACCGAGCCGACCGACGGCGGCATCTACCGCGGTCACCGCGGCCGCATGGAGATCCGCGTCGACATGCACGGCGTCTCCTGCCACGGCTCCGCGCCCGAGCGCGGCGACAACGCCATTCACAAGATGGCCGAGGTGCTGCTCAATGTGCGCGACCTGAACGAGAACGACGCCGCTGACGACAAGGAGATCAAGGGCCTTGTCAAGATGCTCGATCCGAAGTATAATCCTGAGCATTGGGAGGACGCGCGTTTCCTTGGCCGCGGCACCTGCACCACGAGCCAGATCTTCTTCACCTCTCCCTCCCGCTGCGCCGTCGCCGACAGCTGCTCGATCTCCATCGACCGCCGCATGACCGCAGGCGAGACCTATCAGTCCTGCCTGAAGGAGATCGAAGACCTCCCCGCGTGCAAGAAGTACGCCAAGGATATCAAGGTCTCCATGTACATGTACGACCGTCCGTCCTGGACCGGCCACGTCTACGAGACCGAGGCCTTCTTCCCCACCTGGATCAACAAGGAGACCGCGCCCCACGTGCAGGCGCTCGTCGACGCGCACCACGCTCTCTGGGGCACCGAGCGCATCGGCGCGGACGAAAAGGCCATGTCCACGCGCACTGGCCGTCCCTTAACTGACAAGTGGACGTTCTCCACGAACGGCGTTTCCATTCAGGGCCGCTACGGCATCCCCTGCGTCGGCTTCGGCCCGGGCGCTGAATCTCAGGCCCACGCGCCCAACGAGATCACCTGGAAGCAGGATCTCGTCACCTGCGCGGCGCTGTACGCGGCTGTCCCCGGTCTCTACAAGCCCGAGAACAAGGACGGCTCCGCCACCTCCTTCCGTCAGGAGTTAACGGGTAATAATATCAAATAACGTGCTTCGCCCGTCATTTGATATTAAGAGGTTGCACTCCGCTTCGCGCCTCGCCTTTGGCTCGACGCGCGCTGCGTGAGAAGTGTTTTTTGCCACGCGCATGTCGCGGCAAAAAACGGATCAAGATCATTTGCGCCGTGCGCGGCGCAAATATTTCAAACGATTTTTAATATACTATAAAATAAAGGAGAAAATTATCTATGAGCAAGACTGTTGAACTGGCGCGCCATCTCGAGACGCTGCACATCAATAACATGTACAAGACCGACTTCTACTGGACGTGGGACAAGAGCGACGAGGAGATCGACGCGGTCTTCACCGTGGCCGACGCGCTGCGCGACCTGCGCGAGCGCAACAAGAACACGAAGATCTTCAATTCCGGCCTCGGCATTTCGATCTTCCGTGACAACTCCACGCGCACGCGCTTCTCGTTTGCCTCCGCGTGCAACCTGCTGGGTCTTGAGGAGCAGGTGCTCGATGAAAAGAAGTCCCAGATCGCACACGGCGAGACCGTGCGCGAGACGGCGAACATGGTCTCGTTCATGGCCGACGTCATCGGCATTCGCGACGATATGTTCATCGGCGAGGGCCACAAGTATCAGAAGACCTTCATGGACGCGCTCGAAGAGGGCTACCGCGACGGCATCCTCGAACAGCGCCCGACGCTTGTGAACCTCCAGTGCGACGTCGACCACCCGACGCAGTGCATGGCGGATATGCTTCACATCATCCACTACTTCGGCGGCGTGGAGAACCTCAAGGGCAAGAAGGTCGCCATGACCTGGGCCTATTCCCCCAGCTACGGCAAGCCCCTCTCCGTCCCGCAGGGCGTCATCGGCCTCTTCACCCGCTTCGGCATGGACGTTACCCTCGCTCACCCCGAAGGCTACGAGGTCATGCCCGAGGTCGAGGAGATCGCAAAAAAGAATGCGGCAGCCACCGGCGGCAGCTTCAAGAAGTGCAACGACATGAAGGAAGCCTTCAAGGACGCCGACATCGTCTATCCCAAGTCCTGGGCGCCGTTCAAGGCCATGGAGGAGCGCACGAAGCTCTATCAGGCCGGCGACAAGGACGGCATCGACGAGCTGGAGAAAAAGCTGCTCGCGCAGAACGCCGAGCACAAGGACTGGGCCTGCACCGAAGAGATGATGAAGCTCACCAAGGACGGCAAGGCGCTCTATCTCCACTGCCTGCCCGCCGACATCTCCGGTCTTTCCTGCCCCGAGGGCGAGGTCGACAACAGCGTGTTCGACCGCTATATCGTCCCCCTGTACAAGCAGGCTTCCTACAAGCCGTATATCATCGCCGCAATGATGTTCCTCGCGCAGGTCAAAGACCCCGTCCGCGCGCTGATGGAGATGGACAAGAGCGGCGAAGAGCGCAAGATGTTCTAAGGCGCATTTCATATGTAAAAAGGCGGGTCAGCCGCTTTTGTCAGCCGCTTTTGAGAGAAGAGAGTTTTCAAAAAATCAAAGGAGAGATAGTCATCATGAGCAAGAGAATCGTCATCGCCCTCGGCGGCAACGCGCTGGGCAACACCCCCTACGAGCAGCTCGCCCTCGTCACCGAGACCGCCAAGCCCATCGTCGACCTCATCGCGCAGGGCAACGAGGTCATCATCGCCCACGGCAACGGCCCGCAGGTCGGCATGATCAATCTCGGCATGGCCACGGCCGCCGAGGCCGGCGCCATCAAGTCCGATATGCCCTTCCCCGAGTGCGGCGCCATGAGCCAGGGCTACATCGGCTATCACCTGCAGAACGCCATCGGCAACGAGCTTGCCGCGCGCGGCATGCACAAGGACGTCGCCACCGTCGTCACGCAGGTGCTCGTCGACGAGGCTGACCCCGCCTTCCAGCATCCGACCAAGCCCGTCGGCGCGTTCTACGACAAGGAGACCGCCGACCGCATCGCCGCCGAAAAGGGCTACACCATGGTCGAGGACGCGGGCCGCGGCTACCGTCAGGTCGTTCCCTCCCCCAAGCCGATCGACGTCATTGAAAAGAACACCGTCAAGGCGCTCGTTGACAACGGCACGGTCGTCATCACGGTCGGCGGCGGCGGCATCCCCGTCGTGCGCAGGGACGGCAAGCTCTACGGCACGCCCGCGGTCATCGACAAGGACTTTGCCTCCGCCAAGCTCGCCGAGCTCCTCGACGCGGATATGCTCGTCATCCTGACGGCCGTCGAGAAGGTCGCCATCAACTTCGACAAGCCCGACCAGAAGGGTCTCGACACCCTGACGCCGGACGAGGCGCGCAAGTATATCGACGAAAAGCAGTTTGCCCCCGGCTCCATGCTGCCGAAGGTTCAGGCCGCCATGTCGTTTGCCGAGAGCAAGCCCGGCCGCGTCGCGCTCATCACGCTGCTTGAAAAGGCAGCCGAGGGCATCGAGGGCAAGACCGGCACCCGCGTGCAGATGTAAATCCCGCCAAACCTTCCTAAAAAGGGTCCGTTTCGAAAAGCGGGCCCTTTTTTTCGTGCTTTCTCCGCTATGGACAAAAATTCATGCTGCTTTTTTGGTCAAGTTTGACCCTCATTTTTTCTTTTTCCTGTTGATAAATTTCCCCTTTTTATGTATCATGGTGATAACGGTATTCAAATCTTTTGATTGCCGTAAAATTTAAGGAGGATTTACCGAAATGAAGAAGTTCCTTGCACTGCTCCTGAGTCTCGTCATGGTCCTCGCCCTCGTCGCCTGCGGCGATAAGAAGGACGATACCAACACCGACGATCAGGACAACAACGAAGTCACCGATTTCAAGGTCGGCTTCATCATGCTCCACGACGAAAACTCCACCTACGACCTCAACTTCATCAACGCTGCGAAAGAGGCCTGCGAGACGCTCGGCGTCGAGTACACCATCGTGACCAACGTTCCCGAAGGTCAGGAGTGCTACGACAAGGCCGCTGAGCTGGCCGACGCCGGCTGCAACATCATCTTCGCCGACTCCTTCGGTCACGAGGACTACATGATCCAGGCCGCCAAGGAATTCCCCAACGTGCAGTTCTGCCACTCCACCGGCACCAAGGCGCACACCGAGGGTCTTGCCAACTACCACAATGCGTTCGCTTCCATCTATGAGGGCCGTTACCTCGCCGGTGTTGCTGCCGGTATGAAGCTCAACGAGATGATCGCCAACGGTGAGTTCACCGCGGACGAGGCCAAGATCGGCTACGTCGGCGCCTTCACCTATGCCGAGGTTATCTCCGGCTACACCTCCTTCTTCCTGGGCGCTCGCTCCGTCTGCCCCACTGCCACGATGGAAGTCACCTTCACCGGCAGCTGGTATGACGAGACCGCCGAGAAGGAAGGCGCGCAGAAGCTCATCAAGAACGGCTGCAAGCTCATCAGCCAGCACGCCGACTCCATGGGCGCTCCCACCGCTTGCGAGACCGCCGGTGTCCCGACGTTTCCTACAACGGCTCCACCGAGGCTGCCTGCCCCAACACCTATCTGATCTCCTCCCGCATCGACTGGGCCTCCCTACTATGAGTATGCCATCACCGCTGCCATGAACGGCGAGACCATCGACGCCGACTGGACCGGCACCCTTGCTACCGGCTCCGTCGTCCTGACCGACCTGAACGAGAACGTCGCCGCCGAGGGCACCGCCGAGGCCATTGCCGACGCGACTGCCAAGCTCGAGAGCGGCGAACTCCACGTCTTCGACTGCTCCGCCTTCACCGTGGACGGCCAGCCTGTCACCTCTTACATGGCTGACGTCGACACCGATCCCGACTACACGCCCGACACCGAGGTCGTCCAGGACGGTTATCTGGCTGAGTCCACCGCCCGTTCCGCCCCGTACTTCCAGCTCATGATCGACGGCATTGATCTGCTGGATACTAATTTCGGCTAATTGTTTCTGCTACTACATATCGGGCTGCCTTCGGGCAGCCCGATATCTTTTTCTTTTTATGGCACTTTTCTCTATTTTGCTAAAAATTTTTGTACGCTTCTAATTTTTTTTGTGTTTTTTTCTGTTTTACATTTACAACGCCGTTCAATTATGCTAATATATGATTTGTACAAATACAATGCTGCGGGGTTTTCTTCCTGTGCCCTCCAGCGGAAAAAGGGGTGACCGCCTTGGGAACTGCATGCGCAGTTAAAATGGAGAATGTCACGAAGCGGTTCGGCAAAGTGGTGGCGAACAATGCCATCAACCTTGAGCTGCACGAGGGCGAGATCCTGTCTCTGCTCGGCGAAAACGGCAGCGGCAAAACCACGCTGATGAACATGCTCTCCGGCATCTACTTCCCCGATGAGGGGCAAATCTACATTCACGGGGAACCTGTCACGATCGCCTCCCCCAAGGATGCCTTCGAGCACGGCATCGGCATGATCCACCAGCACTTCAAGCTTGTCGATATTTTCACCGCCACGGAGAATATCATCCTCGGCCTTGAAGGCAAGCTCGACATTGCCGAAGCCAGCAAAAAGGTCAAAGAGATCTGCGACAAATATGGTTTCGACATCGACCCCAATCAGAAGATCTACGATATGTCCGTTTCGCAGAAGCAGACCGTTGAGATCGTCAAGGTGCTCTACCGCGGCGCGGATATCCTCATTCTCGACGAGCCCACCGCCGTGCTCACCCCGCAGGAGACGGACAAGCTCTTCGCCATCATGCGCAACATGAAGGCCGACGGCAAGTCCCTCATTATCATCACGCATAAGCTGCACGAGGTGCTCGACGTGTCCGACCGCGTGGCCGTGCTGCGCAAGGGCGAATACGTCGGTGACGTCGCCACCAAGGACGCCGACCAGCAATCGCTGACCGACATGATGGTCGGCCACACGGTGAGCCTGAACATCAGCCGCCCCGAGCCGAAGGACGTTGAAAAGCGCCTCGTCATCGAAGGCCTGACGGCTTACGACGAGCTTGGCGTCAAGCGTCTGGACGATGTCAGCTTCACCATCAACGCGGGCGAGGTGCTCGGCATCGCGGGCGTCGCAGGCAGCGGCCAGCGCGAGCTGCTTGAGTCCATTGCGGGCCTCTACCCCGTCGCCTCCGGCCATGTCACGTTCTATCCGCCCGACGGCGGCAAGGAAAAGGAACTCGTCGGTCTCGACCCGATGAAGATCCGCAAGAGCGGCATTTCGATGTCGTTCGTCCCCGAAGACCGACTCGGCATGGGCCTGGTCGGCTCGATGGGCATGACGGGCAACATGATGCTGCGCTCCTGGCGCAAGGGTAAGGGTCTGTTCCTCAACCGCAAGGATCCCGAGGCGCTCGCAAACCGCATCTGGGAGGAGCTCGGCGTCGTCACGCCCAGCACCAGCTTCCCCGTCCGCCGCATGTCCGGCGGCAACGTGCAGAAGGTGCTTGTCGGACGCGAGATCGCCCAGTCCCCCGCCGTGCTGATGACCGCTTACGCCGTGCGCGGCCTGGACATCAACACCTCCTACACCATTTATAACCTGCTGACCGAGCAGAAAATGCACGGCGTCGCCGTCGTCTATGTCGGCGAAGACCTCGACGTGCTGCTCGAGCTGTGCGACCGCATCGTCGTTCTCTGCGGCGGTCAGGTCTCCGGCGTGGTCGACGCCAGAAAGACCGACAAGCGCGAGGTCGGCGCACTGATGACGCTCGTGAGGGGAGGCAACAAGGATGAATAAGAAACAGTCGCTCTTCCACATCGCCAAGCGCGATACGCTCCCCTGGTACAAGGCCGTTTTGATCCGCGGCGGCGCGATCGTGCTCGCTTTGATCGTCTGCGCGATCGTCACAACGCTGCTGACGGGCGAAAATCCCATCAAGGTCTACTCCACGATCCTCTACGGCGCGTTCGGTACGTCGCGCAAGAGCTGGGTCACGTTCCATAACCTCGCGATCCTGCTCGGCATTTCGCTCGCGGTCACGCCCGCGTTCAAGATGCGCTTCTGGAACATCGGCGCCGAGGGTCAGGTGCTCATCGGCTGCCTTGCCACCGCGGCCTGCATGATCTGCCTTGGCGGCAAGATCCCCAACGGTCTTCTCATCGTCATTATGATCGTCGCCTCCGTCGCGGCAGGCGCGCTGTGGGGCTTCCTCCCCGGTATCTTCAAGGCCAAGTGGAACACGAACGAAACGCTCTTCACGCTCATGATGAACTACATCGCGACACAGCTCGCCGCGTTCTTCATCATCGTGTGGGAAGTGCCCAAGGGCTCGGGCAAGATCGGTATCATCAACCAGAATACCGAGGCCGGCTGGCTCCCCGTTCTCGGCGGCCAGCGCTATCTCCTCCCGATCCTGCTTGTGGCGATCCTCACGGGCGTTATGTACATCTACCTCAATTACAGCAAGCACGGCTATGAGATCGCCGTCGTCGGCGAAAGCCAGCGCACCGCGAGCTATGCCGGCATCAAAGTTGAGCGCGTCATCGTGCGCACGATGGTGCTCTCCGGCGCGATCTGCGGCCTCATCGGCCTGCTGCTCACCGCCGGCACCGATCATACGCTGACGACCACCATCGTCGGCGGACGCGGCTTCACCGCGGTCATGGTCTCCTGGATGGCCAAGTTCAACCCCATCATGATGATCTTCACGAGCCTTCTTATCGTGGTTCTGAGCCGCGGCGCGAGCGAGATCTCCAGCGTGTTCAGCCTGAACCACTCCTTCGCCGATATCCTGACGGGCATCATCCTCTTCTTCATCATCGGCAGCGAGTTTTTCATCAGCTACAAGGTCAGCCTGCGCAAGAGCAAGAAGGAGGCGTGAAGCAATGACATTTGATCTAACTGCTTTTCTTCCCCGTGCGGTCATGCAGGGCATTCCCCTGCTCTACGGCAGCACCGGCGAAATCCTAACGGAAAAGTCCGGCAACCTGAACCTCGGTATCCCGGGCGTGATGTACGTCGGCGGTATCTGCGGCGTCATCGGCGCGTTCTTCTACGAGCAGTCCACCCCGGCTGCCGACATGAACGCGTTCCTCGCCATCGGTATCCCGATGCTCTGCTCGCTTTTGGGCTCGCTTCTGATGGGTCTTCTCTACTGCCTGCTGACCGTTACGCTGCGCGCCAACCAGAACGTCACGGGTCTTGCGCTCACGACGTTCGGCGTCGGCATCGGCAACTTCTTCGGCGGCTCGCTCATCAAGCTGACCGACAGTGAAGTCCCCTCCATCGCGCTGAGCGCGACGAGCGCCTATTTCAGCAAATCCCTGAATGTCGGCGGCTGGTTCGGTCAGGTTTTCCTGTCCTACGGCTTCCTTGCCTACCTTGCCATCGTCATCGCATTGTTCGCGTCGTACTTCCTCAAGCACACCCGCACGGGTCTTCACCTGCGCGCCGTGGGCGAGAGCGCCGCGACGGCGGACGCTGCCGGCATCAACGTGACGAAGTATAAGTACTTTGCCACCTGCATCGGCAGCATGATCGCGGGTCTCGGCGGATTGTACTACGTCATGGACTATGCCTGCGGCGTTTGGTCGAACAATGCCTTCGGCGACCGCGGCTGGCTCGCCATCGCGCTGGTCATCTTCACGATCTGGCGTCCGAATGTAAGCGTGCTGGCTTCCATTCTGTTCGGCGGGTTCTACATCCTCTATATCTTCATCCCCACCGGCACCAATCTTGCCATCAAGGAGCTCTACAAGATGCTCCCCTATGTCGTCACGCTGGTCGTTCTGATCATCGTGTCGCTGCGCAAGAAGCGCGAGGATCAGCCGCCCGCATCGCTGGGTCTGAGCTACTTCCGCGAAGAGAGATAAATCTTAAAACAAAAGCACCCGATGGGTGCTTTTGTTTTAGACAAGTTTCAGCGCTTGTCGCTCACCGCTCCAATCGCTGCAAAGTGTCGCTGCGGACGCGCATGTCGTCCTCCGCGACGAATTCCAATTTATTTCACGCCGTGCGCGGCGCGAAACTCTGCGAGGCTTTTGAGCTGTTTTGCCGCTGGAGGCAGCAAAATGCGCTTCTTGCTATTTTTCACTAAATCTGCCTGCGTTTGGCGCGGGTCTAAGAGGTATTGCTATGTCTACTCTGCTCATTCAAAACATTCGTTCGCTGGTGTCGTGTGATGACGCGGACACGGTTTATGAAAACGTCGATCTGTATGCTGAGGATGGATTCATCCGCGCGATCGGTAAAAATCTGCCGCAGGAGGCGGAAAAGGTGATTGACGCGAGCCACATGCTCTGCTACCCCGGCCTTGTCAACACGCACCATCATCTCTATCAGGTCTTTTCCCGCAACCTGCCGGAAGTACAGAACATGGAGCTCTTCGACTGGCTCAAAACGCTCTATGAGATCTGGAAAAACCTCGACGAGGACGTCATCCGCCTCTCGACGCTCACAGGCCTTGGCGAGCTGATGAAGCACGGCTGCACGACCTGCTTCGACCATCACTATGTCTTTCCCGCAGACGCGGGCGACCTGATCGGCGCGCAGTTTGCCGCGGCCGACGAGATCGGCGCGCGTATGTACGCCTCGCGCGGCAGCATGGACCTCTCTGTCAAGGACGGCGGCCTGCCGCCCGACAGCGTCGTGCAGACGGTCGACGAGATCATGGCCGATTCCGCCCGTGTCATCGAGAAATACCACGACAAGTCGTTCGGCGCGATGCACCGCGTTGCGCTCGCCCCGTGCTCGCCGTTCTCCGTGTCTGCCGACCTTCTGCGCGAGAGCGCCGTGCTCGCGCGAGAGTACGGCGTGCGCCTGCACACCCACCTGTGCGAGACGAAGGACGAGGAAAACTTCATGCTCGCGCGCGAGGGCGTCCGCCCGCTCGAGTACATGGAGCGCCTCGGCTGGACGGGCGACGACGTCTGGTTCGCCCACGGCATCCACTTCAACGACGAGGAGCTGCGCGTGCTGGCAAAGACGCACACCGGCGTGGCGCACTGCCCGATCTCCAACATGAAGCTCTCCTCCGGCATTGCCCGCATTCCCGAGATGCTCTCTCTCGGCGTGCCGGTCGGCCTCGCGGTCGACGGTTCTGCCTCGAACGACGGCTCGTCGCTGATGGAAGAACTGCGCGTCGCGTTCCTGCTGCACCGTTTGAACAGCAGCAAAGCTGCCCCCAGCGGTTACGACGTGCTCAAGATGGCAACATGCGGCAGCGCGGCCATCCTTGGCCGCAGCGACGACATCGGCTCGCTCGAGGTCGGCAAGTGCTGCGACCTCTTCATGATCGACTCGCGCAGGCTCGAGCTCGTCGGCTCGTGCTTTGACCCCAAAAGCGTGCTCGGCACTGTCGGCGTGCGCGGACCCGTTGACTACACAGTCGTTCAGGGCCGTGTGACGGTCGACCACGGTCATCTTGTCACAGTCGACGAAGAACAGCTTGCGCACGACGCGGAGGCGAAGTGCCGCGCGTATCTGAACCGCTGAGGAGGCTGCCATGACCGTTGAGATCATCTGCGGGGACATCTCCGCCCTCCCCTCTTCCGACCATGCGACCGAACTTCTGCCGCTCACGGACGGCGACACGCTGACCCTCTCCTGCACAGACAGCGACCTGAAAGCCGCCTACCGCGTCCTGCGCGCCATCATGGACTACGGCTATGAGCACGCACAGCCGTCGCGCGTGCGTTTAATTTGCGCGGACGAGGCGTCGCGTAGGGCGTACTCCTTCCAGTGGAACATGTGGTTCGCTGCGGAAAAGCCAAAACACGAAGATTAAAAAGAAAAGACGAGCGAATTTTCGCTCGTCTTTTTCTCATAAATAGCGGTCCACTTTTTGCAAAATCGTCTCGTAGCGCTCGGCGAGCTCCTGCTTTGTCTCGCCGAACCGCCCGCGAAGCTCCTGCCGCGAACGGACAATGGTCTGCAACGCCTCGTCGCGCTCAATGCGCAGCTCCGCGGCGATCTCCTCGCTCAGCTCGCCCACGCTGGCAAAGGCCTCCATCAGCCCGCCCTGCGTTTTGAAAAACTCGTCGCCGAAGCGCTCGCGCTTCGGATATTTTCCGCTGCGGTAATTGTCGATGACGACCTCGTAGCGTGCCATGGCGCGCTGCACCGCCGTCTCCCATGAAACGTACAGCTCGCGCTGGGCGTTTTCGCCGACCACTTGCATCACCTCCGGCGCGCGGCAGAGCTCTTTGAGCTTTGCCGCCATCGCCGCGGCGTTTTCCTCAATGCAAAAGCCGTTTCGCCCGTCGCCCACGCCCTCGGACGCGCAGGAATTTCGGATCATCACAGTCGCCGTACCGCTGGCTGCGGCCTCGCGCACGACAAGGCCGTTCGTGTCGAACGTCGACGGGAAGAGAAACAGGTCGGATCTGCCATACCACGCGCGGATGATCTCGCGGTCAGAGATCGCACCTGTGAAAAAGCAGCGGTCGGAGAGCTTCTGCTCTTCCGCATAGCTGCGGATCTCCGCGCCGTCTGCGCCCTCGCCGACAAACACCATGCGGAAGTCGACATTTTTCTCGCGCAGCGTTTTCAGCGCGTCTAAAATGATGCGGATACCCTTGTACCACATCAGCCGCCCGACGAAGAGAAAGACCGGCACGTTCTGCGGCAGGTCATATCTGCCCGTCGCCGCGGCGATGGCCTCGTCAGACACCCGCCCGCGCGGCACGTCCACGCCGTTTTCCATCACGATGTAGTCGCCCTCGTAACCGAGCGAGCGCAGATTTTCCCCCGCCCCGCGGCTCACGACCCAGACCTCATCGCAGCTTGCGATGTTCTGCACCAGCGCGCGAATGGCGCTCTCCTGCAAGAGCTTGCCGCGCACAGCCTTGGCGATGTCGACATCGTACTTCGTGTGATACGTCAGCACGAGCGGCGCGTCGACCACGGCGCGCAGCGAGCGCGCCAGCAGGCACGACGTGATGGGACAATGCGTGTGCATCAGTTCGACCTTCTGCTCCGTCAGCACGCGCGCGGTCTCGGGTGAAAACGGATAGCCCGCCACGTAGCCGAGCTTCTTGCGCGTGTCGATGCTCGGGTAGCGCAGCACGGGGAATGGGAACGCGCTGTCGTCCGCGCCGGGCATTGTCGGCGTGACGACAATGGCGTTTTCGCCGCTTTTCGTGATGTTTTTCGCGTAGTTCACCACGGCGTTCGCCACGCCGTCGATCTCGGGCGGAAAGGAATCGTTCAAAAGGCAGATGGTTCTCTTGTCCATGCCATTGCCCTCCTGTTGCTTGTTTTTCGGCAGCGCCGAAGTGTGATTCAGTATATCATTTTTCGCGCGAAGATGGTATACTATGTGTGAATTTTACGCGCCGTTTACTTCGGGAAAGGAGAACTTCCATGCGCATTCTCACATACACCGTGACGCCGGAGGAGGACGGCCGCATGGTCAAAGGCATCCTGCGCGGCAGTCTTCAGCTTTCCTACACGCTGCTCAAAAGCCTCAAATGGCGCGAAAACGCCATTTTATTGAACGGACAGAGTGTCCACGTCAACGCCATCGTCCACGCGGGCGACGTTGTCAGCGTCGCCCTCAGCGAGCGTACGCCGCGCGAGGACTTGTACTGCGCAAATGCGGCAAAGCCCGACATCGTCTACGAGGACGACGACCTGCTCGTGCTCAACAAGCCTGCGGGCGTCGCCATGCACCCGAAGTCGGGTGACGCCTCCGCGCCGAGCCTCGCAGCGATGCTGACGAGTTATCTCGGCGAGGGCAGCGTGCCGCATTTTGTCAGCAGGCTCGACAAGGGTACGTCTGGCCTCCTCATCGCCGCGAAAAATGGCTATGTGCACGACCGCCTGCGCCGCGCACTGCACTCAAGCGAGCTGCGGCGCGAGTACCGCGCTGTCGCCGTCGGCAGAGTTGAACCGCCGTGCGGCGTCATCGACGCGCCGATCGGCCGCGCGGAGGGCTCCATCATCCGCCGCTGCGTGCGCGCGGACGGACTTCCGAGCCTCACGGAGTACGAGGCCCTGCAAGTAAGCGGCCGCTTCACGCTCCTGCGCCTGCGCCCACAGACGGGTCGCACGCATCAGCTTCGCGTCCACATGGCATACCTCGGTCATCCCCCTCGCGGGCGACTGGCTCTACGGCACGGAGGACAAAACCCTCATCGCCCGCCCCGCGCTGCACTCGTACGAGCTGTGGTTCACCCAGCCGGTCATCGGACTGGAATTACACTTTACAGCGCCTATCCCGCAGGATATGCAGCGCTTGATGGAATGAAAAAGCACCGTTTTGGGCGGTGCTTTTTTCAGACGTGTGGTAAAATACCATAGGTCTATAACCAATTTTTACTTTTCCTTGTAGTACAAACGGCAGTGGCAGTAGCCCTCGAATTCGGGGTCAGCGATCTGGTCGCGGAACTCCTTGCACATGCAGACGTTGTCCTCGATCTTCTGCAAGCGGCAGGGGCACTGTAAATCGCGCTTTAAGAGCGCGGCGCGCAGGCGGGCGACGACCTCCGCGTCTTCGTTGTATCGAATTCTCATGCCTTGCACTTCTCCAGCATCGCCTTGATGTCGGCCTTATCGTGCACACCGACCATGCCGGTCAGCGTGTGGCGGTCCTGCACGACGGCGAGCGTCGGGATGGAGTCGATACCGAACATCGAAGCGAGGTTCGGCTGCTCGTCGACGTTCACCTTGCAGAACTTGACCTTGTCCTCTTCCCCGTTGAGCTCGGCAAAGACAGGCGCCATCATCTTGCACGGCTGGCACCACTCGGCCCAGAAGTCGATGATAATGAGGCCCGGATCGTCGAGCACCTCAGTCTGGAAGTTGTCTTCCGTCAGCGTGACGATATCGGTGAACGTGCGCGTCTCGACGTACGGCTCGTGGAAGCCGCCGCCACAACCGCCGCAGCCACCGCCGCATGCGCTGCATCCGGCCCCGCAGCCCGCACCGCAGCCGCCGACACTCGCGCTGCTGTCGCCGGTCATCAGCTCCAGATTGCCCTGAAGGAAGCTGTCGACCGCCTCGTCGGCATTTCCGGTCACGCCGGAAATGAGCAGCATATGCGCGTTGTCGATGGCGGCGTGCGCGCCCTCGCCGATATTACCGCAGATGACGAGATCGACGCCGCGGGATTTGAGCCCGCCCGCGACTTTCTCGTGGTTGGTATCGTCAAACGTGACGGTCTCTTTTTCGATGGGCTTGATATCCTCAATGGTGTAAACGGTAAACTCCGTGGCATGGCCGAAATGCTGCATCACTTCGCCATTCTCGCAGGGAATTGCAATTTTCATAGTATGTTCTTCCTTTCCGGTCTATTGCTTCGGCGGCAGCGCCTCCGCTCGTTGCTATGAGGTAGTTTACCACGCTTTCGCGCGCCGTACAACCGGAAATTTGTAAACAAACCGTAGGCGCAGCCGTTTTGTCTTGCAATTGTAGCCGCCCCGTGATAGAGTGAAATCAAACAAGGCGCTTTGCCGCAAAATGACAACCGACAGGAGGCAGCACTTATGAAAAAATCAGAACTGGCGATCCTTTCCGTCCTCATCCTTGCCGCCGTGTTTGTTTTCAACGGCAAGATCAACAAGGTGACGAATCCCTGTGTGCAGGACTATATCGCAGGTCAGGGGAACATCAGGGGGAATGTAAACGTCGAGGACTATTACGAGCGCGACGCGCGCTTTGCGATCGGCGCGGGAGAAGACGGGTATGCCGTTTTCAAGGACCCCGGCGAGGCCTTTGCCGCGCTGCGCGAGCACTATCCGGAGGGCATTTCGCTCATCCGAAAAGAGTTCCATCTGCTCGGGCTTTCAAAGCTCAATTACCCCTCCTACCAAACTTACGGCTGGCAAACCACGACCGGCTCGGAGGAAGCGCGCCAGCAGGCCCAATTTGTCAGCAGATTTTTTGATATTTACGAGAATAGCTTCCGCTGATTTTCTTCCGTGCAAAGCTTATAAAAACTGCCGCAGCATCTGCTGCGGCAGTTTTGATTATATGGGATTTGGGGACGTTTAGTCGTCCTTCTCTTCCTCGTCTTCCACAAGGTCTTCGGGGTCGAATTCGAGCGTCGCGCCGCAGTTGGGGCACTCGACCTTGCCGTCTTCGAGAACCGAATCGTCGAAGAAGATCTCTTCCTCGCACTCGGGGCAGGTCGTGGCGTAGCACTCCTCCTCGTCGTCCTCGTCGTCTTCCTCATCCTCGTAGTCGTCCTCGTCCTCATCATCATAGACGATGTCTTCCACGTCGCCGAGGTCGTCGCTGATGACGTCCAGGCCGTCGCCGAGCTCCATGACCTCGTCGGTCAGGTCTTCGACTTCGAGAGCGATCTCGTCGAGAACGTCGGCGATCGCGAGGAACAGCTTGCCCTCGTTGGAATCCGCATTCAGGTTCATGCCCTCCATCAGGCCCTTGAGATACGCGACTTTTTCAGAAATACCCATCGTAAAACTCCTTTCTGTTACCGGAACTACGATTTTCCTGTTGCTGCTTACTTAATGTCTATTACTTGGCGCGGCCGATATACTCGCCCGTGCGGGTGTCGATCTGGATCTTGTCGCCGATGTTGATGAACAGCGGCACCTTGATCTCCGCGCCGGTCTCGAGCGTTGCAGGCTTGAGGGTGTTGGTCGCGGTGTTGCCGGCCAGACCCGGCTCAGTCTCGGTGACCTCAAGGTCAACGAAGTTGGGGGGCTCGACGCCGAAGACATTGCCCTTGATGGACAGGATCATGCACATGGTGTTCTCCTTGACGAAGCGGAACGCATCGCCGAGCATATCGCGGTTCAGGGGAACCATATCATAGGTCTCCTGATCCATGAAGTAGTACAGATCGCCGTCGTTGTAGCTGTACTCCATGTTCTTGCGCTCGATGGCCACTTCCTCGAACTTCGCCGTGGGGTTGAAAGAAGTTTCGGTCACGCCGCCGGTAACGACGTTCTTCATCTTGGTGCGCACGAAGGCCGCGCCCTTACCGGGCTTGACATGCTGGAACTCGACGACCTGATAGTACTTGCCTTCCATTTCGAATACTTTACCGTTTCTGAACTCACCAGCGGTAATCGTTGCCATAACTGTTTCCTCCTGTATTACCGAGGATATCATCGCTATCCTCAAATTCACAAAGTATCGGTTCTAAACCTATGGTATTTTACCGCATATAGTGCGGCAATGCAAGTGTTTTTCTTGATGTTGTGGGTGAAATTTGCAAATTTCAGTGCTTTTTCCGCTCGTCGTGCGCGCTTGCGGCCTTGAACGGCTGCTGCAAGGCGTGCAGCACATGGTTCCACGCACCCACCGCGCCGCCGCGCGGCTCGACCATCAGCATCAGAACGCCGCTGCGCCGAGCGCCGAGCGTGTCGGTGAGCAGCTTGTCACCGAGCATTGCCGTCTCCCCCGCGTTCACGCCGTAGCGCGCCATCGCCTCGTGAAAGCCGCGCGTGCCGGGCTTGCCCGCGTGGCCGACGTAGCCGACTTTAAGCGGCTTGCAGAACTTTTCCACGCGCACGGGGCTTCTATTGTTCGACAAAATCGCAAACTCGATGCCCGCCTCCTTCAGCGCGCCGATCCAGCGCGTGAGCGACTCGTCCGGCTCGCTCTGGCTTTTGGGCGCGAGCGTGAAGTCGAGGTCAGCGAGGAGCAGCTTCACGCCATGCTCTTTCAAAAACTCCGGCGTCACGGCCGTATAATCGTCAAACACCCATTGCGGGCAAAGCAATCTGAGCATATCGTTCTCCCATCGCGCATAAAAGTATTACGGTTATTATACGCGCCGAACGCGCTTTTCACAAGGGGGGATTTTTCTGCTCACCTACCTCGCCATCACGCCAAAGGCGCTCTCTGAGTGTGCCTCAAGGCCCGCACTGCCGCTCGTCCATGTGGCCTATGCCATCGGTCAGGGCGGGTGCCTGACGCGCTGCGACGCAACGGCCTTCCCGCGCGGCGGGCTCATGGGCCTTTCCGACCGCTGCACCGGGGCGATCCCACGCATCGACACGCTCTGCCGCACCATCGTCGCGGAATGCGTCAAGCGCGGCTTTCAGGGCGTGCTGGCGGACTTTGAGACCAATCCGTATTCTGACCGGCTTTCGTTTCTCTCGCGTCTCTCCGCCCGCCTGAGTGCGCGGGGGATGGCGCTCTACTGCCCCCTCTCGCTCCCGGCCGAGGGCGCAGCGCTCCTCGTCGGCACGGGTCTTTCCGGTGGGTCGCTGCGCGCGCTGCTGGAGGAAACCGCCTGCCGCTATGGCGCGGAGCGTCTGGCGCTCGACTTGGAACGCGTAATGATGGACTTTCCCCTCCCCTGTCCCTCCGGCTGCGGCACACCGCTCACGCGCGAAGAGCTGCTCGCCCTGCGGGAAAAGCATCCATCGTCCGTCTATTTTTCCCGCGAGCTGATGGCGAAGTATTTCACCTACTCCGCGGGAAATGGCACGCACTTCGTGCTGTTTGACGATGCAGAGACCTTGCGGCAAAAGGTCAAGCTTGCGCAGAATTTAGGCATTCAAACGGCGTTTCTCATGTTCCCTGAGGTCGTTGACCTGCTCCCAGAGCTTTAAGCGGCGCGCTGCGCCGCGGGGAAAGCAGCGCCAATGGCGCTGCACGGAATAAGGGGGATATTCTCTCACGTGAGAGAATATCCCCCTTGGACCCCCAAGAGAACGCAAGGGGCTCTGCCCCTTGACCCCGCCATTGCAAGCGAGCAGCTCGAAGAGCTACAATGCTTGCCGATTGCACTGCCCATAGCGCGGCGGAGCCGCGTTTAGCGTTGCCATACGATTTGCCTTGCTCCTATTATCCGCTGTTGCGCAGCCGTTGGCGGCTCTGCTGCCTTACGGATGCGGCACACCCCTTGCGGGTGCCGCTCTGCCCATCTTGTAGAAGTGCGCAGTAATCACCATCTACCGCCAGTCTCCACAATGCGGCGAGCGAAGCAATGCCGCTATTTCGCAAGCAGTCTGCCGCCAAGCAAACGTCACTCGCGCCTCACGATAGTAAGGCGCGGTTGAGAGTTGTCACGAAACGCAGGGGTTCATGGCGAAGCCATGTACACCGCACCCGATTGCGCAGCGCGTGCAGCTCTTCAAGCTGCAAACCCGCAATGTTGGGGGTCGAGGGGGACTCCCCTCGCCTTTCTCTGGGGGGATTCAAAGGGGGTATTCTCTTCGGAAAGAGAATACCCCCTTTGGTGCCGCGGCGCGCACGCCGCTCCCCCTCCCGCGCTCGCGCGGGAAAATCAGGGCACCCCTTTGGAAAAGGGTGTAAAAAAGACCCGCCACATCTGTGGCAGGTCTTTTTCTGAGCTAATTAGTAATAACGCTTGTTGCGGTTCTTACGGGCGGCCTCGCTCTTCTTGCGGCGCTTGACACTGGGGCTCTCATAGCACTCTCTCTTGCGGACCTCCGCCACGATACCGGCCTTGGCGCAGCTTCTCTTAAAGCGCTTGAGCGCGCTGTCGAGAGATTCGCCTTCCTTGACGTGGATCTCGGACATTTATGTTTTCCCTCCCTCCGATGCACCCGGCTCTATCCTGGGTGCTCTTTAAGAGTCATTTACATGACTAACGGTGGTATTATATGAGAAAAATCTCAGCTTGTCAATAATCTTTTCTCATATTTTCAAAAAAATCCGAAATTCCGCTCAGCAGGGCTTCACGATCAGGTTGACGAGCTTGTTCTTGACGTGAATGACCTTGACGATCTGCATGCCGGCGATGGCCTTGGCGACCTTCTCGTTTGCCTTTGCCGCTTCGACAACGCTTTCCTGATCGCTGTCCACAGGAACGGTGATCGTGCCCTTGAGCTTGCCGCCGACCTGAACGGCCATCTCAACGGAGGAGGCGACGGTCTTGCTCTCGTCATACTCCGGCCACGCGCACTGCATCGCCATCTTGCCCTCGTACTTGGCGGCAAATCCCTTCTGCTCCCACAGCTCTTCGACCATGTGGGGTGCGAACGGAGAGAGCATGAGCAGCAGCGCCTCAAAGTCGCCGCGGCTGAGGCCGTTCGAATAGAACTCGTTGACCATAGCCATGAGGGCGGCGATGGCGGTGTTCATCTTCAGCGTGTCAATATCGTCCGTGACCTTCTTGATGGTCTTGTGGACGATGGGCGCGTTCTTTTCGGAAACGCCATCTTCCTCCGTCACCTGATCGGCGAGGTTCCACACGCGGTCTAAGAAGCGCTTGCAGCCCTTGACGGCGTCGTCCGACCAGGTGGCGACCTTTTCAAAGTCGCCGATGAACATGATATAAAGGCGCATCGTGTCCGCGCCGTAAGCCTTGACGACATCGTCGGGGTTGACGACGTTGCCGAGGGACTTGCTCATCTTGACCGCCGGGCGCAGCGCCTGATTGCCGTACTTGGCGATGAGCGCGTCCTTCTCCTCCTGCGTGGAGACGTTGCCGACGTAGTGCGGGTTCTGGCCGAGGATCATGCCGTGGCTCGTGCGCTTGGCATAGGGCTCTTTCGTGTGCACGACGCCGATGTCGTACAGGAACTTATGCCAGAAGCGGGAGTAGAGCAAGTGCAGCGTGGTATGTTCCATGCCGCCGTTGTACCAGTCCACAGGGCCCCAGTAGTTTTCCGCCTCGTGGGAGACGGGCGCCTGGTCGTTGTGCGGATCCATATAGCGCAGGAAGTACCACGAAGAACCCGCCCACTGGGGCATGGTGTCGGTCTCGCGCTTGGCGTCGCACCCGCACTTGGGGCACTTGGTATTGACCCAGTCGGTCATCTTGGAAAGCGGGCTCTCGCCGTCGTCGGTCAGCTCGTAGCTGTCCACCTGCGGCAGGACGAGCGGCAGCTCCTCTTCGGGAACGGGCACCCAGCCGCACTTGGGGCAGTTGACAAGGGGGATGGGCTCGCCCCAGTAGCGCTGGCGGGAGAAGACCCAGTCGCGCAGCTTGTAGTTGACCTTTTCATGGCCCCATCCCTGCTCGACGGCGTACTTCTTCATCGCGGGGATAGCCTCCTTGACGGTCATACCGTTTAAGAAGCCGGAGTTGACCATGATGCCGGTGTCATCCTTGAGCGTGAAGGCCTCCTTCGTGATGTCGCCGCCCTCGACGACCTCGACGATGGGGATACCGAACGCCTTGGCGAAGTCCCAGTCGCGCTGGTCGTGGCCCGGAACGCCCATGACGATACCGGTGCCGTAGCCCATCAAAACGTAGTCCGAAACAAACATCGGCACGACCTTGCCGGTCGCGGGGTTGATGACTTCAATGCCGTCGAGGCGAACGCCGGTCTTATCCTTGTTGAGCTCGCCGCGCTCAAAGTCGCTCTTGCGGGCGGCGGCAGCCTGATAGGCCTCGACCTCGTCCCAGTTCTTGATGAGGTCCTTCCACTTCTTGAGCAGCGGGTGCTCGGGAGAGATGACCGTGTACGTCACGCCGAAGAGCGTATCGACACGGGTGGTGTAAACGGTGATGTCATCCTCGGTGTTGGTCTTGAACGTGACCTCGGTACCGGTGGAGCGGCCGATCCAGTTGCGCTGCTGGGTCTTGACGCGCTCAATGTAGTCGACGTCGTCGAGATCGTCGATCAGGCGGTCGGCATACTTCGTGATGCGCAGCATCCACTGGCTCTTTTCCTTGCGGATGACGGGCGCGCCGCAGCGCTCGCACACGCCCTCGACGACCTCTTCGTTGGCCAGCACGCACTTGCAGCTCGTGCACCAGTTGACGGGCATTGTCGTCTTGTAGGCAAGGTCATGCTTGAACAGCTGGAGGAAGATCCACTGCGTCCATTTATAATACTGCGGGTCGGTCGTGTCGATCACGCGGTCCCAGTCGAAGCCGTAGCCGAGCATCTTGAGCTGACGGGTGAAGTTCTTGATGTTCTGCTGCGTGACGATGGCGGGATGGATGTGGTTCTTGATGGCAAAGTTCTCCGTCGGCAGGCCGAAGGCGTCAAAGCCCATGGGGTTGAGGACGTTGTAGCCCTGCATGCGCTTCTTGCGGCAGATGATGTCCATCGCCGTGAACGGGCGCGGGTGGCCGACGTGCAGGCCAGCGGCGGAGGGGTACGGGAACTCAATGAGGCCGTAGAACTTGGGGCGCTTGTCGCCTGTTACGGCAGCATAGGGCTTTTCCTGCTCCCACTTTTCCTGCCATTTTTTCTCAATGGCTGCGAAATCGTACTTCATGGATCTTCTCCTTTATGTGAATTATTTTTTGACGCGAAAAAAGTCCCTGACCGTTCCAAAAAACGGTCAGGGACGTAAAAACTCATTACGCGATACCACCCTGATTCAGCGCGCGGTCACCCGCGAGCCCTCAGCGGCTTCATAGCCTTGCCCGTAACGGGGGCGACCGTTCCGCCCTTTCAGGCGGACTGCTCGGGAGTGAGTCATCCACGCGCATTCTCCCACCGGCTCGCACCGACCGCCGGCTCTCTTCAGGTGAAAATCACGCGTCTTTTTGCTCCGTCATCGCGTTTTGCATAAATTCAGCATGACCATTTTAGGCGTTTTGTCCCGCCTTGTCAAGCGTTATTTTTCCTCGGCGTGGGGCAGGATGGCGCTCAGGTCGACTTCCTCGCCGTCGGCCCACAGGTGCTCGAGGGAATAGAACTTGCGCGCCTCGTCGTTGAAGACATGGACGACGACGCATCCGTAGTCGAGCAGGACCCACGTGCCGCCGCGGTAGCCCTCGCGGTGCAGCGGCTCCTCGCCCGCGTCCGTCAGCTCCTTTTCCACTTCGTCGCACAGGGCGTTGATCTGCGTGTTGGACGTACCGGTGCAGATGACAAAGTACTCCGCGAGCGTCGTGATCTTGTCGATGCGAATGAGTCTGATCTCCTTACCCTTTTTGCTGTCGAGTGCTTTCACGGCGATCTCGGCCATTTCTCTGGAAGGTAACATAGGGGTCTCCTTTTCTTATTTTGAGTTTTTGATCTTTTTTATTCTTTTACGTTACGGGCGCAGCCATTCCGGCATTTCGTCGCTGCCGGTCGTGCCGCTGTTGTCGCCGGTCGTTCCGCTCTCGCCTGTACCCGGGTCGGTCGGCGTCACGGGGTCGACGGGCGTGGTGGGCTCACTTGGCGTGGTCGTACCGCTGTTATCGCCCGTGTTGCCCGGATCAACGGTCGTGCCGCCGCTGCTGTCGCCGGTATTGCCGGGGTCGACCGTCGTGCCGCTGTTGTCGCCGGTATTGCCGGGATCGGTGGCCGTACCCGGGTCGGTCGTCGTGCCGCTGTCCCCTGTGCCGGTCTGTGAGCCGGAGGAGGAATGGTGGTTCTGCGGCTGGGCGGCCTTGCTGTCCTCCACATGTCCCGTGGACGAGGACACCGAGCCATCCGAGTTGACGGACATGATGTCAAGGTCGCGCATCGTGAACGTCTCGACAAACGGGCTGAGCTCGTTGTTGACGAGGTCCAGCAGCTCCTGCGCGTTCGGCGTCACGTAAGACTGCATTCTGTGGTACACGCGGCTGTAACACGATTTGTTCGTGTTCGGCATCGTGACGAAGTTGACATTCTCGATCTTGAGCCCGCCCATGACGGCCTGCGAGCCGAACCACAGCATTTCCTCAAACGTCAGGTCGGAGGTAACGTTGTTTTTCACCACGCGGGCAAAGTCGCCGATCTTCGTCACGTTCTTGAGCTGCAAAAGCTGCTCGATCATCGCCTTTAAAAGCGACTGCTGCGTCTTGATGCGGCCAAGGTCACCGTCCGGATAGCCGTAGCGCGAGTCGGTGTCGTGGCGGTAACGCAGCACCTGCATCACGTCGCTGCCGCTGAGAAGCCGGTAACCCTTCGTCTGGTGGATGTGCAGGTCCTGATAGGGGTCGTCGTAGTTCATGTTGCGCGGCACATCGTAATAGACGCCGCCCATGGCCTTCACGATCTCGCCGACGGCGTCCCATTCGACAATGACCTGATAGTCCGGCTCAAAGCCGACGAGCTGGGCGATCTCCTTATAGAGCGCCTTGATGCCCTTTTCGCCCCCGCCGTAGTAGTTGTAGACGGAGTTGATACGCTTGATATCCCACGGGACGTTGACCATCGTGTCACGCGGGATGGACATGACGGTCGCCTTCTGGTTCGTCACGTCGTAGCTCGCGAGCAGCATCGTGTCGGTGTTGCCGCCGCCGCCCGTGTCGCGGCCGAGAATGAGCACGGTGTAGAAATCCTTGCTCTTTCGCTCGCCGCCCGCCTTCGGGCGCACGCCGTCGCCATAGTCGATGCCGTCGGTCTGCTCGGTGTTGTTATTCTTGCTGTCAGTGTCCTTGCTCGGCAGCTCCGGCGCGCGGATTTTCAGCAGATAGCTGCCGCCGGCGACCACACCGCACAGCAGCGCGATGAGCAGCACCTTGGCAAAGAGCCTCCCTGGGTGGGAAAAGGTCTCCTTGACCTGCTCCCAGGCCTCGTCGCAGTTGCGCTCGAAAAAGCCCTCTTTCCGGTGCGTGTGCCGCCCCTCGTAATAGGGGTCTTCCCTGTCTCTCTCGTAAATCTCTCTTTGATCACTCATGGGTATGTCCTCTCAGATATTCCAGCGCTTGCAGCGTGTTGTGGTGAACGGGGTTGCCCATCTGCTCCATTTCCTCCACGGTCATGGCAAGGCCCATTTCAAGGCCCTTGTCCAGATCCTCCCACACGACCTTGCGGAGGTCCTCCACGCCGTCGAAGTCGCGGTTCGGCTCGATGTAATCGGCAAGGTAAATGACCTTTTCAAGTAACGTCATATTTGCCTTGCCCGTCGTGTGCCACAGGATCGCGTTGTAAATCTCGTCGTCCGCGCCGAACACGTCGCGCGCGAGCGCCGCGCCGGTCTTGGCGTGCAGCAGCTTGAGCGCCTGCTGCTCCAGCTCGTCGAGCGCGATGTGGTAGTGCTCGCACAGCGCGAGCTGCTCTTCCATCGAAAGACGCTTGGTCGAGTCATGCAGAAGCGCGGCAAAGCGCGCCTTTTCGACGTCCGCGCCGTACTTTTCCGCGAGCGCCTTGGCCGTCTGCTCGGTGCCGAGCACGTGCGGGATGCGCTTGGCCTTGAGGTAGGAGAGCGCGATGGGTCTCAGGTCCTCTAAGGTTAGACGTTTTAAATTGAGATTTGTTCCATAAAGATGCTTGCGGTAAATATATCCCAGCACCGCGGGGGCAAGAAGCCCCGCCGTTTCCCCCTTCGGGATGCGCGCGCGCAGCTCCGTCGACGAGACGTCGACAAGGTTCGGCAGCGTCATCGTCACGATGCGGCTGCCCGGAAAGCGCTGGCCGAGGTACTTGCGCTGCGGGGCGAAAAGCTCCTCGCCGTCTTTTTCCGTGCGGCCAAAGGCGCACAGGCCTGCATGGCGCAGGATCTCCTCCGGCTTGTACCAGTACTGGAACGAGAAGAACATGTCCGTCCCCATCAGAAGCCACAGCTCGTCGTCGGGATGCTCCTCATGCAGGATGCGCAGCGTGTCCGCGGTGTAGCTCTTACCGCCGCGCGCGATCTCCATGTCGGAGACTGTGACCTTCACGCCCGTGTCGAGCGCGATCTGCTCGCCCATCAGGCGCGTCATCGCAAGGCGGTCGTCCGCCCCTGCCGCGTCGGCGGAGAGCATCTTGTGCGGCGGGATACCCGCCGGGATGAGCAGGAGCTCGTCGAGCCCCAGATACTTCGCCGCGCTTTCCGCTGCGGCCATGTGACCCAGATGCGGCGGGTTGAAACTGCCGCCGTAAATTCCGATCTTCAAGTTTGTTCGACCTCTTTTTCTCTTTTACACGGTCTTCGCTGCCTTGGGCAGCACGATCTTGTCCTTCTTGTCCTTTTTGTGCGAGGGGCGGTAGAGCACGAATTTCGTGCCGATGACCTGCACCTGCTCGCTGCGCGTCAAGGCGCTCAGCTCGTCGCACGCCTCGCGCGCGGTGAGCATACTGTTATCGAGCACGCGGCACTTGATGAGCTCGCGCGCCTCCAGCGCGTCGTTCGCCTGCTTGACGAGGTTGTCGCCGATGCCGTCCTTGCCGATGTGGACGATCACGTCGAGGTCATTGGAAAGGCTGCGCAGATACGCGCGCTGTTTGCTGCTTAATTCCATAGTATTTCCTTATCCTTTTTTATTGATGTTCCGCAAGATAATTCCTGAGCGTTTCCTTGAATGCCCGCAGTGCCTTGCCGCGGTGCGAGATCTCCGCCTTCTCTTCCGCCGAAAGCTGTGCAAAGGTCTTTCGCTTGTCAGGCATGAAGAACACGGGATCGTAGCCGAAGCCGTTTTCGCCCATCGGCGCAAAGGCGATCGTACCCTCGACCTCGCCATCGTCCTGCAAAATATCGCCGTTCGGGAACGCGTGCAGGTGATCGTCGTGTGGAAGTGGGCGCGGCGGTCGGCCTGCCCGTGCATCATCTGCAAAAGAAGGCGGTAGCGGCCGGTGTCGTCCAGCCCCTCGCCGCCAAAGCGCGCGCTGTAAACGCCGGGGCCGCCGTTCAGCGCGTCGACGCACAAGCCCGAATCGTCCGCGATGGCGGGGAGCTTCGTCGCCTCCATGACGGCCCTGGCCTTCAAAAGCGAGTTCTCCGCAAACGTCTCGCCGGTCTCCTCGACCTCGATCTTCACGCCGAGGTCGGCCTCAGACACGACCTCCACGCCGAGGTCGCCCAGAATGGCGCTCATTTCCGTCAGCTTTTTAGGGTTCTGCGTTGCCAAAACAAATTTCATCGTCAAACCTCCCACGGGTCTTTCTCCCGTCTTTTTCTGCTCTTTTCTTCGCGCTTTTCTTCCTCGCGCTGCGCCTTGCGCTCTTCGCGCTGCGCGCTTATTTTTTCCTGCCATGCCGTGAACTTTTTGTCGAGCTTATCGAGCGGCCACTCGATCTCCGGCACGGGCACGATGACCACCTTGCAGCTCTCACAGTAACGGGCGGGCGTGTAATAATCTCCTAACAGCCCCGCTCTGCCAAGCCAGACCTGTTCCTTCTCGTCGCCAAATCCGTCTTTGAGCATGCCGTCCTCACCTCTTGGACACCAGTAAATATCACGCAAGACAGGGATGGCTCCATCTCGCATTTCCTTTCCGCAATAGGGGCAAACAGAAGTGATTTCCATATTCGTCTCCTTTTTATCTCGCGAAATGTTTGCTTTTTGTCTTAGATCAGCGCCTTGACGTATTCCTCCGCGTTGAACGGCTGGAGATCGTCGATGCCCTCGCCGAGGCCAACAAACTTCACGGGCACGCCCAGCTCCTGCGCGATAGCGACGCAGATGCCGCCCTTGGCCGTGCCGTCGAGCTTCGTCAGGATAATGCCCGTCAGGCCCGCCGTCTCGCGGAAGACCTTCGCCTGCTGCAAGCCGTTCTGCCCCGTCGTCGCGTCGAGCACTAAAAGCGTCTCCTTCGCGGCGTCGGGCGTTTCGCGGTCGATGATCTTGCGAAGCTTCGAGAGCTCGTTCATCAGGTTCACCTTGTTGTGAAGTCTGCCCGCCGTGTCGCAGAGGACGACATCCACATTTCTCGCCTTCGCCGCGGCGAGCGAGTCGAACAGCACCGCGCCGGGGTCCGCGCCCTCGACCGAGCGGACGATCTCGCACTCGGCGCGGTTCGCCCAGATCTCGAGCTGATCCGCCGCCGCCGCGCGGAACGTGTCCGCCGCGCATAAAAGCACGCGCTTGCCCTCGCCCTTCAGACGGTGGGCGATCTTGCCGATGGACGTGGTCTTGCCCACACCGTTCACGCCGATGACCAGCACGACGCTCGGCTTGGTCGACAGGTCGAGCGCGGTGTCGCCCACGTTCAGCTTTTCAATCAAAATCTCGCGCAGCGCCTGCTTCACATCGTCGCCGCGCTGGATGCTCTTCTGGTACACGACGTCGCGCAGCTTTTTCACCGCGTCGTGCGCGACCGTCGCGCCGAGGTCAGCCATAATGAGGCTGTCCTCAAGCTCGTCATAGAATTCGTCGTCGATGGTCTCCCACACGATGGTGTCGAACCACGCCTTTTTGATCTTTGCAAAAATACCCATTTGTTTCTCCTCGCGCTTTATTCCTTAATGTTGAGTTCCTTCGCCATGTCGTTCATATTGATCGTCAGCACCTTGCTCACGCCGCGCTCCTGCATGGTGACGCCGTAGAGAACGTCCGCCGCCTCCATCGTGCCGCGGCGGTGCGTGATGACGATGAACTGCGTCTTTTGCGTGATGCGGCGCATGTAATTGGCCACGCGCACCACGTTCGGCTCGTCGAGCGCCGCCTCGATCTCATCCATGACGCAGAACGGCGTCGGATGAACCTTCAGGATGGCGAAGTACAGCGCGATGGCGACGAACGCCTTTTCGCCGCCCGAGAGCAGCGTGATCGTCTTGAGCGCCTTGCCCGGCGGCTGAACCTTGATCTCGATGCCGCAGGAGAGCACGTCGTTCTCGTCCTCGAGCTCGAGCGTGGCCTTGCCGCCGCCGAACAGCTCCAAAAACGTCTCCTGGAAGCTCTCGCGGATCAGCGCGAACTGCTCTTTGAAGATGACGGTCATCTCGCTTGTGATGCTGTCGATCACGCCGACGAGCTCGCTCTTCGCCTTTTCCACGTCGTCGCGCTGCTCGGTGAGATAGGTGTAGCGTGTGTTCACGCGCTCGAATTCCTCGATCGCGCCGACATTGACCGCGCCAAGACCGCTGATGGCACGCTTGAGCTCGCCGATGCGGCGGCTCGCCTTAGCGACGCTCTCTAATTCAATGCGCTGCTCCTGCGCGGCGGAGTGCGACAGCTCGTAGTTTTCCCACAGCTTGTCGAGGATCTGCTGCTCCTCCATCGCGCTCGTCGCGCGCTTCTGTTCAAGCTTGCTGACGCTGCGCTCCACGTTGAGCACGTTTTCGTTGAGCTCGCGGCCGCGGCGGTCGCTCTGGCTGCGCTCGGCTTCAAGTGCGAGTTTCGCTTTGGAAAGCGCTTCGAGCTCGGCGCGCTTTTCCGTCATTTTGCCGTTCAGCGCGGCGATCTCAGTCTCATGTGTGCCGATCTCGCGCTGCGACTGCTCGCTCGCGGCCCTGTACTGCTCGATGAGCGCGTGTCTGCTCTGCTCGTCGCCCTGCATCTGAGCACGCAGGCCCTCCAAGCTCGCGAGCGACTTTTCCGTCGTCTCGCGCTCGGCGGCATAGCCTGCGAGTACGCTCTTTTTCTCGGCGATCTCGTCGCCGAGGCGCGAGGTCGAACGCAGCAGCTCGCTCTGGCCGGAAAGGCTCTTTTCCGCCTGCGCGCGCAGCTCGCCCGCTTCCTTCTCCTGCGAAAGCGCGAGCGCTTCCTTTTCCTCCGCCACGCGCTTCACTTCGCCGCGGCGGCGCGCGATGGTCTCGCGCTCGGTATCCAAACTCTCGAGCCGCTCGCGCAGCGACGAGAGCAATAAGTCATAATGATTTTTATCGCCCTGCAATTTGAGCACGGCGTCCTCCGCCGCGCGCTGCTGGCCCTGTGCGACCTCCAGCTCGTAGCGCGCTTTGGCAAGCTCGCGCTTGGCGTCCTCGGCGGCCTTGGCAGCGAGCGTCAGCTTTTCTGCAAGGCTGCCGCGCCGCGCCGTCAACTCGCGCAGCTCGCCGGCTCTGCTCAGAATGCCTGCGCTGCGAGAGATCGAGCCGCCCGTCATCGAGCCGCCGCGGTTCAAGACCTGACCGTCGAGCGTCACGATGCGGAACGCATTCGAAAACTTACGCGAGATCGTGATGCCGCAGTCAAGGTCCTCGACCACGACCGTGCGGCCAAGCAGGTTTTTGAAGATGCCATCGTATTCGCGGTCGTATTCCACCAGCTCGCTCGCAAGGCCGACGTAACCGTACTCGTTCTGCACGCGCGCATCGCGCAACGCCTCGCCGCGGATCGACGAGAGCGGCAGGAACGTCGCGCGCCCGCCGTCGCGCTGCTTTAAGAGTTGGATGGCGCTCTTCGCGTCCTCCTCGCGCTCAACGACAATGTTCTGCAAGCCCGCGCCGAGCGCGATCTCGATCGCGACGGCGTATTTTTTGTCGACCTTCATCAAATTGGCGACCGGCCCGCGCACGCCGCGCAGCGCCTTGCGCTCCGACGCCTGCATGACCGTGCGCACCGCCTTATTGAAGCCCTCGTACTCTTTTTCCATCTCGCTGAGTAAGCGGATGCGGGAGTCTAAGTTGTTCATCTCCATCGTGAGGGAAACGTGCTTCTCGCCCGTCTCCTTCTCGCGCTCGATTCTGCCCTGCATCTTCATCGTGTGGCCGGCGATGATGTTGCGGATGGCGTCGGCTTCCTCCTGCGCACTTTCGAGCGCGCGGCGGTTCTCCGCGGCGCTTTTGCGCGTGTCGGAAAGCTGGGCTTCCCCGCTCTCCTGCTCGGCGGCGATGGCGCTCTCGCGCTCGTCCATTTCAGAAAGCGTCGAGCGCAGGGCGGCAACTTCCGCGCGGCTGTCCGCCGCGGCGGACAGGGCAAGCGCTTCGCGAGCGCGCAGGGTCTCGGCCTCGCTCGCGGCCTCGCCCGCGTTTTTCGACAGTTCCTCCGCCTGCTTGAGCAGCGCAGCGAGCGCCGTTTCGACTTCGTTTTTATCTCCAGCTCTTCGATGCGCGCGCGCTGCTGCGCGATCTGCTCGTCCATCGAACCGACGCGGTCGGACTGGCTTCTCAGCTCCTCCTCCACGCGCGCGATGTTCTCTTCGTTATGCGCGATGCCCGTTTGCAGCACCGCGACGGCAGATTCCTGCTCTTTGACCTGCGCGTCGAGCTCCGAGAGCTGCGCGCGCTTTTCCTCCTGCGCGATGTCGTTCTCGTGGATGCGCGCGGAAAACTGCTCGGACGCAGCGTACAGCGCCTCTAAGTCCGCGTTCGCCTTTTTGAGCTCCTCGCGCGCGAGCGACAGGTCGGTGTCGAGCTTGATGGCGTTCGTCTTGAGCGTTTCCAGATTTTCAAGCCACACGGAAATCTCCAAAAGGCGCAGCTCGTCGCGGTAGATGAGATATTGCTTCGCCGTCTCCGCCTGCGCACGCAGGGGTTCGACCTGCAATTCCAGCTCGGCGATCTTGTCGTTGATGCGCACTAAGTTTTCTTCCGTGCGCTCCAATTTACGTTCCGTCTCCTCCTTGCGGTAGCGGAAGCGGGAAATGCCCGCCGCCTCCTCAAAGATCTCGCGGCGGTCGCCGCTCTTTTGCGACAATATCTCGTCGATGCGGCCCTGACCGATGATGGAATAGCCCTCGCGGCCCATGCCGGTGTCCATGAACAGCTCGTTCACATCGCGCAGGCGCACGGACTGCTTGTTGATATAGTATTCCGATTCGCCGCTGCGGTAGTATCGGCGCGTGACGGCAACCTCGTTTTCCTCCATGCTGGGGAAAATGTGCTCGGTGTTGTCGAGCACGAGCGTCACCTGCGCAAAGCCCATCTGGTTGCGCGTTTCCGTGCCGCCGAAGATGACGTCCTCCATCTTCACGCCGCGCAGCGACTTGCTCGACTGCTCGCCCATGACCCAGCGAATGGCGTCCGAAATATTCGATTTACCGCTTCCGTTCGGGCCGACGATGGCGGTGATGTCCTCACCGAAGTTGAGTACCGTCTTGTCCGGGAAGCTCTTGAACCCTTGGATCTCCAATGCCTTTAAGTACACGAGCGATATCCTCCTTGGAAAAAGGCGTCATCCCCCACGATAAGGGTATAATGACACATTTTGACTAATACTATATACCATTTTTCCGCCGTCTTTTCAAGTGGATTCGATGAACAAAGCGCAAAAAGACGCCCGAAGGCGTCTTTCTTTGTCTTCAAAAAAGCTGCCTTGGCAGCTTTTTTGAGAAAGTTTCGCTGCGCTTCGTGCCTTGCCGCCCAAAGGGCGTCTGCGACATTGCACCGTCGCGGCATTACGATTCCCGCGCCCTTTCAGGCGCGCCAATCGTGCCGCTTCCTCGAAAACGGCTTGCTGTTTCCGTCACAGACGGCGCTTCACCGTTTTCCGCTCCGCGCAAAGTGTTTTCTGCCAGAAGGTGAATTGCCCCGCAGCGGGCAAGAGAAGCCCCTCTGGAGGACGCACATGTCGCGGCAGAAAACGGATTTGAATTGATTTCGTGCCGTGCGCGGCACGAAACTCTGCGAGGCTTTTTACTTCTTCTTTTCGTCAATGAGCACATACAGCGCTTCCAGCGCGTCGGAAAGGCTTCCGAGGCGCTGGATGAGACCGCAGGCCACTGCTTCTTCCCCGTAGAGCACGCTGCCGACGTCAGAGGCGAGGTCCTGCGTGTCCATCATCAGGCGCAAAAACTCGTCGCGCCCGATGCGTGAGTTTTTCGTCACAAAGCGCACAATGCGCTCCTGCAAGCGTTCAAAATACTGGTAGGTCTGGGGTGCGGCGATGATCGTGCCGCTTGTGCGCACGGGGTGAATGGTCATCGAGGCCGACGGCGCGATCATCGTCACCATCGGCGCGACCGCAAGCGGCACGCCGATGGAGTGTCCCCCGCCGAGCACGAGCGAGACGGTCGGCTTTTTCATCCCCGAGATGAGCTCGGCGATGGCAAGCCCCGCCTCCACGTCGCCGCCGACGGTGTTGAGCAGGAATAAAACACCGTCGATGTCCTCGCTTTCCTCGAGATACGCAAGGAGCGGCAGCACGTGCTCGTATTTGGTCGCCTTCTGCGTGTTCGGCAGCAGCATGTGGCCCTCGATCTGTCCGGCGATCGTCAGGCAGTGGATGGCCGCGCGGCTATTTTTGATGACGACCGAGCCGAAGTCGATGACCGGCTGAATGGGCGGCAGCAGCGGCTCCTGCCCGTTTTTCTCCTCGTCCTGCGAGGGTTTCGTTTCGCTTCTCATGGCAAAGTCCTCCCGAAAGTCATTTCCGGTAGGATTTGCAGAAAGCGCGAAAAGCATACCCTTTGTGCCGTCGGAAATACGAGCCTCAAACCGGGAAGCACTTTAATATCCCCAAGTCATCAGTTTCCATTCCCCGCCATCGCTGCGAGCCAACCACCAGGACCATGTGTATTCCGTGTCCGGCTCCCAAGCTCCGCCGCCCTCTTTCGGAGAGCGAAAGCTGCTGTCGAACATGATGCATTGTGTAAAAGCCAGATCGTTGTCATTTGCCTTTTCCAAATCATTCATCCACGAAAGGTTCTTTTCATCCGTGCAGACGTCATCTGACGAATATGAAATGCTATGTAATTCGCAGCCTTCCCACGAACCGATCATCTCTTCGATCACCTTTATCGCATCATCCATATCCTGTTCTGTGTAAACAACCGAATCGCCATAATCGACCGTTATGTTTGACGTTTCCTTGCTGCCGCATCCAGCCAGCAGGGCAAAAAGCACTACGCAAATAACCGATAAGCTGTATTTTTTCATCTTATGGCCTCCATATCTCTCATTTTTCTATATTTTTATACTGCTTATTTTACCAGAAAGCATTGTCCGAATCCAGCGAAAAAGCGCCCGAGGGCGTTTTCCTCGGGCGATTGCAGCTTTTTATTTGTACGTCAGCAAATCTTCCACGCTCTTGCGCTTCGGCGCGGCAGGCTCCTCATCGGGATAGCCAAGACCGATAACACAGCCGACCTTCTGATTCTCCGGCAGGTTCAAAAGTCTCGTGATCTTCTCTTCGTCGAAGTAGCCCGTGATGACCGTGCCGACGCCGCGCTCCCACGCGGCAAGACAAAATGTCTGCGCCGCGATGCCCGCGTCGAACATCTCAAAGCCCGCCTCCTTCGGCGTCGAGAACGAGCCGTCGCGCTCGTAGCCCGAGCGGCCGGTCACATAGGTAAGCACCATAACGGCGGGGCAGTTTTTGAGCGTCTTCTCGTTCAGCTTGAAATCAAGCACCATCTCCTCCGCCATTTTGTCGATCGTCGTGCGGTCCTCGACGAGCACATAGCGCGCGATCTGCGTATTCTTCCACGAGGGGGCGTAGGCCGCGTCCGCGACGATCTGCTCGATGACCTCGTGCGGAACGGGTCTTGGCTGGTACTTACGGATGCTTCTTCTGCTTCTGATGGCCTGTATCGTTTCCATATTCGTTTCTCCTTTGCTGACGGTCTGATAAAATGCCGATCCATGGCGTTTCTTTGGCGTTTATCATAACAGAAGCGTGCGCAAAAATCCAGTGGAAAAACAGCCGGTTCTGCCGATTCATCTTATTGCAGGCCCGTCAGCGGATTTTCCTGGCAAAATCCGTCGGTCAAACTATAGGACATGCCAAGCGTTCCAAACGGGAAATAGTGAACCGTATAATAGGCCCGTCCCGCTGAAAACTGCTCGATGGAAATGTAAATCGGCAGCAAGGGCACTTTCTTTGAGTAAACTCCCACCGACTGCGCGCGGATCTCAGCGACATACTCCTCCGGCACCTCGCACCTGCGTGAAACAAAAGGATGGGAAGAAATGCCAGCCAATATCATACCGAACAGGGCTACGATCAGCAGTGCGATCATCGCTTTTTTGTGTTTCTTCATGTTCTGTCACACCCCTGTGCGTTCTTCTGCTTTCTGCCTCTTCTCCATACGATGATCGCATGGATGATGAGGGACGCGACCGATATCGCGACGATCTGGGAGTGGGATGTAAACGGCTTGCAGTACCATTCCATCGGGTCTAACTGCGACAGCTTTGCCGTCAAATAGGAGGACATAAAGCTCAGTATATTCCCGATAAAAATGATCGGAACGTTGTCTGTTTTCAGCGCGCAGCGGTACAAAATCACAAAGCTGACGATCATCACGCCGTAATACACCATCGTCCCCGAAGTAATATCACCCTTCACAGAGAAAAATGCAAACGGTACGCAATACGCGGTGAGCAGCAGCGCTCTGATGAGCCACGTCTTTTTCATAAAACCCTCCCATTTTTCTCTCAAAATCTCTCTTTCGTCATCATATCAGGTCTTTTGCGCAAAGTCTACCATAGAAAAACCGCCCGAAGGTTTCCCTTCGGGCGCTCCTTATGTTCACTTTTCTTTTCCGTAGAAGAACAGCGCCACCGTTCCCGGGCCAACGTGGGCGCCGGTGACGGGCTCGTAGACCACGTTCAGGCATTCGCCGGTGAAGCCCTTGTCCCGCAGCAGCGCGATGAGCGCCTGCGCGCCCTCTTCATTGTCCGCGTGGGCGATGCCGAGCATCTCGCTCTTGTCGAGCGCGCGGCCGTCGTAATAATTCGCAAGCTCCTGATAGGCGCGCTTCATGCCGCGCACCTTGCCGCAGGAGACGATGTGCCCCGTCTCGTCACCGCACAAAATCGGCTTGATGCTCAGCACCGTGCCGATCAGCGCCGTCGCGCTCGAAATGCGGCCGCCGCGCTTTAAGTAGGCAAGGTCGTCGACCGTGAAAAACTGGCACATATGCGGTCTTCTCGAAAGGAGATGCGCTTTGATCTCATCGAGGCTCGTTCCCTCTTCGATCATGCGCGCGGCTTCGAGCACCTGTAACCCCTCGCCAAGGGAGGCAGCGTAGGTGTCGATCGTGACGATCTTCCGCGCGGGATATTTTTCCGTCAGCTCGCCCGCGGCGATGACCGCGGCCTGCGCCGTGCCGCTGATGCCGCCGGACATGCCGACGTAGAGCACATCGTCGCCCTGAGAGAGCGCACGTTCAAAGTAGTTCGCCATCAGGTCGGGATTGACCATCGACGTTTTGACGACCGCGCCGCGGCGCATCGCGCCGTAGAACGCCGCGCCGTCGAAATCCGCATCATCGGGATAGTCCGTCTCCTTTCCATCCACCGTGTAGGAAAACGGCACGACGGTGATGTGGTGTTGTTTCGTCAGCGCGACCGGCAGGTTCGCGGACGTATCGGTGAATAACTGGAGCATGACTCTCTTCCCTTCCTGATCCTTTGGCATTCTGACAGCTTATCACGCCACGCTCGCTTATGCAAGCAAAACCGCAGGAAACTTTACAATTTGTTCAACATTGTATGACTTTTTGGCTGAAAACGCCCTCCCACGGCACGTGGGAGAGCGCTTCTCGGAATCTCAGAATATTTTCTTACGCCTGCTCAAAGATGGCCTTCATGCACTTGTAGGTCATGTAGCAGTCGAGCTTGGCGACCGTTTCATACGGTGCGTGCATCGAGAGCACGGGCACACCCGCGTCGAGCGTGTCGATGTTGCGCTGGGCCATGAACTTGGCGACCGTACCGCCGCCGCCTGCGTCGGTCTTGCCCATCTCGGCCATCTGCCAGAAGACGCCGTTGTCGTTCATCAGCTTGCGCACCTTGCCAACGACCTCGGCGCTTGCGTCGCTTGCGCCGCCCTTGCCGCCGGAGCCGGTGTACTTGCACAGCGCCACACCGTAGTTGACGAAGGCGGAGTTGCGCTTGTCGTACACGTCGGCAAAGTTCGGGTCATACGCCGCCGTCACGTCCGCGCTCAGGCAGAAGGAGTTGGCAAAGCAGTCAGAAAGCGCGACGCCCTGCGTGCGGCACATGTCGCCCATGAACCACTCAAACGCCTGAGACAGCATACCGGACACGCCCTCGGAGCCGATCTCCTCCTTGTCCGCGAAGATGCAGACCGCGGTCTTCTTCGGGGACACAGCGTCAAAAATACCTGCAAGCTCTGCATACGCGCAGACGCGGTCGTCGTGACCGTAGGACGCGATGAAGCTGCGGTCAAAGCCGATGTCGCGCGCCTTGCCGGCGGGGACGACTTCGAGCTCGGCGGAGATGAGGTCCTCCTCCGTAATGCCGTACTGCGCGTTCAAATACTGGAGAACGCCGAGCTTGAAACGGTCGGAGCAGTCCTTATCTTCAAACGGCTTTCCGCCGAGCAGCACGTTCAAGCTCTCGCTCGGAATGGCCTCGTTGAGCGGCTTTTTGCCCTGCTCGCGGCCAAGGTGCGGGAGAAGATCGTTGATGATGAACTGCGGGTCGCCTTCCTTGCCGCCGATGTGGACGTCGACCTTCGAACCGTCGCGCAGCACGACGACGCCGTGCAGCTCGAGGGGGATCGTCACCCACTGGTACTTGCGGATGCCGCCGTAGTGGTGGGTCTTGAAGTAGGCCATCTCGGCTTCCTCGTAAAGCGGGCGGGGCTTTAAGTCGAGGCGCGGGGAGTCGGTGTGCGCCGCGCCGATGTTCGCGCCGTGGCTCAGGTCCTCGCTGCCGATGACAGCGAGCATGATGCCCTTGCCGCGGTTATTGAAGTAGACCTTGTCGCCGGCGCTCAGCTTCATACCCGCTTCGTAGGCCTTGAAGCCCTTCTTTTCCGCCAGCTCGATGCAGTACTCCACGCAAAGGCGCTCGGTCTTGCCGTTGTTGAGGAACTTCTTGTAGTCCTCGCAATAGGCCTCCATCGCTTTTTCATCCTCTGCGCTCAGGCGGTCATAGCCATTCTTGGGGGCGTAGAGCAGTTTTTCAGCGAGCTTGTTCTTTTCACTCATCTCTCAGTTTCCTCCTTCAAATTGTTGATGATCGTGTTGATATAGACCTCTGCCGCGTGTTCCGCCTTTTCAGCGGTCGGCAGATCGTTCACAAATTCATAATCGCACTGCGCGCGGAAATAGTCCGCGTCCTTCTGTGCCGCGATGCGCGACCTCGCATAGTTCTCCGTGATGCTGTCGCGCGCCATAATGCGCTTGACCCGCACCTCTTCAGGCGCCGTTACGGCGACGGTCGCGTCGCAGATCGCGCCAAGGCCGCTCTCGATGAGCTTGATAGCATCGAGGCCGATGATCTCCGCGTTCGTCGCCGCCATTTTCTGCGCCAGCGCGCGCGGGATGTGCTCGTGCACGATGGCGTCGAGCTCGGCGAGCTTTTTTCTGTCCTTGAAGACGATCAGGCCGATGGCGTGGACGTCCACGCTGCCGTCCTGCCGAAAAATGACATCGCCGAACGCCTCGCGCAGCGCGCGCAGCAACGGCTCGTCATCTTTTAACATCTCGTGATAGACCGCGTCGCAGTCGAGCACACATGCGCCCTTTCTTTCAAGCGCGCGCAGAAGGCTCGTCTTCCCCGCGCCCGTGCCGCCGGTGATGCCGATGACGATCTTGCCGTCGTCCGCGTCCTCCACATGGAAGCCCGCGGCCTTTTTGAGGCGGTTGCCGATGGCAAGGCCAAGGCCTTTACTGTCCGGACACTGTGCCCAGATCTCGCCCACATTCGTCTCGTCGAACGTCCGCAGCGCGTCGAAGACGTGCTGCGCCTGCGCGCGCTTATCGTCGCTCGCACCGAGGGGGTGGACGATGTGCCCGTCGAAGAGCCGCGTGAACTCGTCAAAGCAGATGATGCCGGACTTCTCGCCCGTGTGTGTGAGCAGATAGCGCGCGCTCGCCTTCGCCCCGCCGGTCACGACCGTGACGGGGGCCTTAGGCGCATAGTGGCGGTACTTCATGCCCGGGGCGCGCGGCTTTTCGCCGTCATTCATCTTCTGCGTCACGGCCTTGTCGACCGTCACCTCGCCCAGCGCATCGCGCAGGCTCTCGAGCGGCAGTCCGCCCGGGCGCAACAGCTGCGGCGGCGTGACCGTCAGGTCGATGATCGTCGACTCCACGCCCACCTGACAGGGGCCGCCGTCGACGATACCGTCGATCTTGCCCCACATGTCCTCGCGCACGTGCTCTGCCGTCGTGCAGCTCGGGCGGCCCGAGGTGTTCGCGCTCGGCGCGGCGACCGGCACGCCGGATGCTTCGATGATGGCGCGCGTGACCGCATGGTCGGGACATCTCATGCCGACGGTCTCGAGCCCGCCGGTCGTGCGCAGCGGCACGCAGGGCTTTTTCTTTAAGATCATCGTCAGTGGGCCGGGCCAGAAGCGCTCGGCCAGCTTGTAGGCCGCGTCCGGCACGTCCTCGCAGTAGCGCGTAAGCCAGCTTGCGTCCGGAATGTGCAGGATGAGCGGGTTGTCCTGCGGGCGGCCCTTGGCCTCGAAAATATGCAGCACGGCGGTCTCGTCCAGTCCGTTCGCGCCGAGGCCGTAGACCGTCTCCGTCGGGATGGCCAGAAGCCCGCCGCGGCGCAGAATGTCCGCCGCCTGCGCGATGCTCTCTTTATCCTCCACCGTGCGGAGGGTAAACCATTTTGTCTCCAATGCTCTCTCTTCTTTCTTAAGCTTCGCTGCTCTCGCGCAGCTTTTCCGCCTGCTCCTGCATCGTCAGCGCGTCGATGATAGGGTCTAAATCGCCGTTCATCACGGCGTCGATGTTGAAATTCTTGTTCTCGCCCGTCAGGCGGTGGTCGGTCACGCGGTTTTGCGGGAAGTTATAGGTGCGGATGCGCTCGTTGCGCATGCCGCTGCCGACCTGCGCGCGGCGCTCGCTCGTGATCGCACCCTCCACGCGCTCGCGCTCAGCCTCGTAGAGCTTGCTCGCGAGCATCGCCATACACTTGGCGCGGTTCTGGAGCTGGGAGCGCTCCTCCTGACACGAGACGACGATGCCCGTCGGCTTGTGGATGAGGCGCACGGCAGAGCTCGTCTTATTGACGTGCTGGCCGCCCGCGCCGGAGGCGCGGTAGACCTGCATTTCGATGTCCTCGGGCCGGAGGTCGACGTCGACCTCCTCCATCTCCGGCAGCACCGCGACCGTCGCGGTCGAGGTGTGCACGCGCCCGCCGGACTCGGTCTCCGGCACGCGCTGGACGCGGTGGACGCCGGATTCAAACTTGAATCTCGAGTACGCCCCGTCGCCGCTGACGATAAAGTCAGCTTCCTTTACACCGCCCAGCTCCGTGTCGTTGTAGTTCAAAAGCTCCACGCGGTACCCCCGCTTTTCCGCATACATCGCGTACATGCGGTAGAGGTCCGCGGCGAACAGCGCGCTCTCCTCTCCGCCCACGCCGCCGCGAATTTCAACGATGACGTTTTTGTCGTCGTTCGGGTCGCGCGGCAGGAGCAGCACGCGCAGCTCGTCAAAAAGGCGCTCTTTTTCCGCCTTGGCAGTGTTCAATTCCTCCTGCGCCATGTCCTTGAGCTCGGGATCGGATACAAGCTCCAGCGCCTGCGCGATGTCGTCCTCGCACTTCTGGTACGCGCGGTAGGCCTCTACCACGGCGGAGAGCTCCTTCTGCTCGCGCGTGAGCGCGCGCAGCTTCTTTGGGTCAGCGTAAATTTCCGGCACTTCGAGCAGCTCGCCGATCTCGTCATAGCGGCGCGCGAGCTGTTTGAGCTTTTCCCACATCAGGCCTTGTCCTCCGCAATGAAGTCAGAGCAGGCCTTGACGAACTGGTCTCGCCAGAAGTGGTAGCCCGCGGAATCGGGGCAGAGCGAGACCTCCGCCACGTGCGGCGTCTGCAAATAGAGGTCCATCTGGCGGAAGACGTCCTTATAGTCCTGCTCGCTCTTGTGCGTGATGAGGTACGCCGCGTTCTGGATCTCGTAGCCGCGGCGCTTCAAAAAGCCGCGGATAACGCTCGAACAGCGGCCCGCCCACACGGGCGTGCCGAGGATGACGAGCTTGTAGTCCGACAGCGGCTTCTGGCATTTCGGGCGCGAAACCGCACTCGTGCGCTTGTGCATCGCGTCAAAGCAGCAGCGAAGGTACCCCATCGTGCCGCTGCGGTCGACCTTGTCGCGAATTTCGAGACATTCGCAGTCCAGCGCCTCGGCGACCTCCTCCATGGCTTTTTTCGTGTTTCCCGTGCGGGAATAGTAAATGCATAAAATGTTATCGTTCATACTCAGTTTCCTCTCAGCAGGAGCCAACCGGTGGCAAAGGCCTCCCGCACATAGTAGTTGAGCTGTAAGGCATCGTAATAGGCGCTGCGCGGCAGCGTCGCCGCCACGCCGCAGGCCGCATCTGTTCCGGCGATGCGCCCCGCCCTAAAAATATGGTAGTCGTTCGTGACAAAGGCGAACGTGTCGCCCGCATCAAGCCCCAGCTCCGCCATGATCTCTTCGCTGTAAGCAAAGTTCTCCTGCGTACTGGTCGATCGGTCCTCGCGGTAGATGCGGCTCTCGTCCACGCCGTGGGCGATGAGCCAGTCGGCCATGCAGTCGGCCTCGGAGATATCCTCCCCCGGCCCCTGGCCGCCTGAGCAGATGATGGGGATGTCCGGCTTGTCCGCGATGAAGTCAAGCGCCGCCTGCAGCCGCGACGAGAGCATCAGCGACGGCGTCGTACCGTTCACGCCCGCGCCCAAAATAACCACGCACTGCGCGTCTTCCGCGCGCCCGTCCGTGTGCGCGCCGCGAATAACGAGCGATTCAAGATACCCGAATGCGACAAGGCCTAGGCACACGAGCGCGAGCAGAACGCGTTTTCCCCACTTTGCCCACGCATGCTCTTTGTACTGCTCGAGCATCGCAAAGACGATCAAAAGCGCCGTCAGGCACCAGAACAGCAGTCCTGCAAAGCGCACACCCGGGACGGCCCGGCACGCCGCGCCGAGCACGGCACAGGCTGCTGCCGCCGTCCACAGTCTTTTCTGTCTCTTCATGGTATGTTCCTCATTCGCCCGCCTGCTCGGCGAGCGTTTCCCACTTTTCCATCAGCTCGCTGAGCATCTCCTCGGCCGCTTCCTTTTCTTTGTAAATTTCGCTGTAGCGCTCGTAGTCGCCGCCCGCCTCTTCGAGGCGCTGCTCGATCTCCGCAATGGCCGCCTCCTGCGCCGAAATTTCCTTTTCACAGATGGTGAGCTGCCGCCGCGCCTGCTGCGCGGAGCGATTCGGCTTCGGTTTTTCTGTAACCGTCTTTTCCTTTACAGTCTTTGGCGTGTGGTCGATCTTGTTCTGCGCCTCCAGCGCCTTGACCTGCCGGTAGCGGGCAAAACCCATCGGATAGTCGGTGATGACGCCATTCTCCAGTTCCCACACGCGCGTTGCAAAGCGGTTGATAAAATAGCGGTCGTGGCTGACGAAGAGAAGCGTCCCGTCGTAGCTTTCCACCGCCTCCTCGATCCACTCGCGGGACGCGATATCGAGGTGGTTCGTCGGCTCGTCGAGAATGAGAAGGTTCACTTCCTCATCCATCAGGATGCAGAGCTTGAGGCGCGAAAGCTCGCCGCCCGAGAGCACGCTGACGCTCTTAAAAACGTCCTCGCCCGTGAAGTGGAACGCAGCCAGGCGGTTGCGCGCGCTCTGCGGCGTGATGTTGCGCTTGGAGTAGAGCATCGTGTCGACCAGGTTCCGCTCCGGCACGTCGAATTCGACGATCTGCGGCAGGTACGCGATGCGCACCGACGGGCCGAACTTGATCTTGCCCTCGTCGGGATATTCCTCTTCCATCAGCATCTTGATAAGCGTTGACTTGCCCGTGCCATTGTCGCCGATGAGCGCGATGCGCTCGCCGCCGCGCACCTGCAAGTCAACATCGTGGAAGAGTACGCGGTCGCCAAAGCTCTTTTTGAGCTTTCTGAGCGCAAACACCTCGTCGCCGTAGAATTCCTGCGACTTGAACTGTACGCTCAGTGCCCGTTCCTTCGTAGGCTTGTCCGTCGTGCGCATACGCTCGATGCGCTTTTCCATCGACAGCGCGCGGCGGTACGTCTTGTCCATGCCCTTGAAGGCAAACATGCGCAGCTGCTCGGCGCTCTTTTCAAGCTGAGCGATCTTGGCCTGTTCCTTTTCGTATTGGCGCATTTTTTCGAGATAGCGCCGCTCTTTTTCCACCGCGTAGAAGCTGTAGTTGCCGCTGTAGAACTCCGCCTTGCCGTCGAGCACCTCGATGACGCGGGTGATGGTGCGGTCTAAGAAGTATCGGTCATGCGAGATGGCCACGACCGTACCCTTGAACGTCGAGAGATACTGCTCCAGCCATTCGATGGCGTGCAGGTCCAGATGGTTCGTCGGCTCGTCGAGAAGCAGAATATCCGTATCCTCCAAAATGAGGCGGCCGAGGTTCACGCGCGTCTTTTCGCCGCCCGAGAGTGTGTCGAACAGGCGCTCGCGCATCTCCGGCGGGATGGAAAGGCCGTTCGCGACCTTGTTGATGGGCGTCTCGGTGTCGTAGCCGCCGAGACCCTCGAACTTGGCCGAGAGCTCGCCGTAGCGGCGCAGCGTCTCTTCGCTCTCGTCGCCGCTTGCCATCTGCTGGGAGAGGGCGTTCATCTCGTCCTCCATCCTCTGCATGCGCGAAAACGCGCTCTTGAGCACGTCTTCGACCGTGTAGCCCTCGGGATACACGGGGATCTGCGAGATGAGGCCAAGCCTGCGGCCCGAGGCAATGCTCACCTCGCCCGCGTCGTAGTCGAGCTCGCCCGTCAGGATACGGAAGAGCGTTGTCTTGCCCGCGCCGTTTTTGCCGAGAAGGCCCACGCGCTCGCCCGTGTCGATCTGAAAGGTGATACCGTCCAGTATTTTCTTTTCGAGGTCAAAGGACTTGACGAGTCCCGTAACGCTGATGTCGATCATGCTTTGGTCAGTTCCTCTACGATCTTCTCAAAGTGCATGGAGTGCGAGGCCTTGACGAGCATCGCCGTCTCCGCCGTGAACGCCGCCTTGACGGCGCCCATCGCCTCGTCCACGCTCCCGAACCACTGCGCAGAGGGGTTCCCTTCTGTAAAGTATTTTGCCCGTGCACCGATTGCGATGACAGTGTCGATGCCGAGCTCTTTGGTGAGTTCTCCGATTTCCTTATGCGCACGCTCGGTGAGCTCTCCGAGCTCCGCCATATCGCCGATGACGGCGGCCTTTTTGCCGCCGCTCGCGCCCAATACGCGCAGCGACGCCGCCATCGACTGCGGACCCGCGTTGTAGCAGTCGTCGAGCAGGCGGCGGTTTTCAGAGAACGTGATGACGTGCATGCGTGAGCCCGCGGGTTCATAAGCCGCGACGCCGCGCTCGATCTCCTCTTTGGTCTCGCCAAGGTACTCACCGATGGCCGCGGCCATCGCCGCGGAGTAGACCATGTGCTTTCCCGGCACGGGGATGGAGAGCGCGTAACGCTCCTTTGCCGTCGTCACGACGCAGCGAATGCCGTCGATGCCAAGGTCTTCGACCTCGCTGACGCGGACATCGCAGTGCTCGGACAGGCCGCAGCGCAACGTTTTCTGCGGCAGAGAGACGGTGTTCAAAAGCTCGTCGTCGCCGTTTAAGACGGCGAGGCCGTCTTTTTTGAGGTTTTCGAAGATCTCGCACTTGGCCTTCAGAATATTTTCGCGCGATCCGAGGTATTCAATGTGCATGTCGCCGACGTTCGTGATGACGGCGATATCGGGCTTCACCATCTCGCCAAGGTAGCGGATCTGCCCCGCGCGGTCCATGCCCGTCTCGATCACCGCCGCCTGATGCGCGCGGGAGAGCCCCAGCAGCGTCTGCGGCGTGCCGATCTCGTTATTATAGTTGGCCGCGGTCTTGAGCGTATGGAACTTCACGCCCAGTACCGAGGCGATCATTTCCTTTGTTGTCGTCTTGCCGACGCTGCCCGTCACCTGCACAAAGGGAATAGAAAACTGCGCACGGTACCACGCGGCCAAGTCCTTGAGCGCAAGCAGCGTGTCAGGCACCTTGATGTAAAACTTTCCGGGCAGCAGCGCTTCCGGCACACGCGCGCAAAGGCAGCCATCCGCGCCCGCGGAAAGCGCCTTTTCGATGTAATCATGCCCGTCGAAGCGCTCGCCGACGAGCGGCACGAAAACTTCACCCGCTTTGACGGTGCGGCTGTCGGTGTTCACGCCGAGGATCTGCGCTGTCTCATCTCCCTGCAAGAGCTCGCCGTGCACCGCCGCGAGCAGTTCCTTTACCGTGATAGCCTCCATTTACAGCCCTCTTCTCTGCTTCAGCGACTCTTCGACGATCTTCTCGCACAGCTCCTCGTAGCTGATGCCGACCGCCGCCGCCTCCTGCGGAAGAAGGCTCGTCTTCGTCATGCCGGGCAGCGTGTTGATCTCAAGGAAGTACGGCGTACCGTCGGGCGTGACGATGAAGTCCGCGCGGGAATAGACGCTCAGGCCGATCAGGCGGTAGACCGTCTCGGTCGCGGTGCGCACGCGCATTTCCCAATCCTCGGGAATGGGAGAGGGGCAGATCTCCTCCGCCGCGCCGGCCTGATACTTGTTCGCGTAGTCATAAAAGCCCGTCTTCGGGATGATTTCGATGGAGGGCAGCGCCTTGCCCGCGATGATACCAACCTGGATCTCGCGGCCGGAGATGTACTGTTCGAGCACGACCTGCGCGCCGAATTGCAGGCACGCTTCGAGCGCCGTCTTCAGCTCCGCGCCCGTGTGCGCGATGGAGACGCCGACAGACGAGCCGTTGGCGACCGGCTTGACGACGCAAGGGAGCTTCGTTTCCGACACAAGGCGCGCAATGTCTCCTTCCGTGTAGCGCACGGTGCGCCACTGCGGCGTGATGACATATTCCGACACAAGACGCTTCGTCAGGTCCTTATCCATCGCAATGGCGCTCGATAAGTAGCCCGCACCCGTGTACGGGATGCCGAGCAGGTCGAACGCGGCCTGCACGCGGCCATCCTCGCCGCAGGTGCCGTGCAGCGCCAGAAATACGACGTCCGCCTTGGCACACACATCGAGCACGCCGGGACCGAAAAGGCTCTTGCTCTGGTCCTTGCGGCTCGCGCGCACAGCGGCGAGATCGGGCTCCGCCTCGGCGACGGAATAGTCGCCGCAGAAGCCGTTCGGTGCGTCGAAAACATCTTCGAGCTTACCGTCGTAGTCCTCAAAGCCCATGAACATATCCACCAGAATGGCCTGATGTCCGCGCGCTCTCAGCGCGCGGCAGATCTTGTTGCCGCTCGAGAGCGACACATTGCGCTCCATACTCAGCCCACCTGCTAAAACAACGATACGCATACCGTTTTCCTCCTTATTTTTGAAAGGGACGTCGCCGTCCCCGTTTATCCATACTATACTAATTTATACTTTACCACAGCTTTTTCCCAAATACAAGCAAAAGAGAGCGGCGTGAAAACCGCTCTCTTTTGTTCGCTTTTCTCACTTTTTGCCCTTAGCCGAAAATGCCGGAGAGCAGTCCGCCCTTTCCCGCGCGTCCGTCCTTGAGCGTCATCGCCGCGCTGAGGATCTCTGCCGCCTGCGCACGTGTCACGCCCGAGCGCATCTCGTCAGTGGAAAAACGCCCACTCTCGATCACGCTGACGGACTGCAAATTCGCCACCGCCTGTGCGCACCAGGCGTTGTCCGCGTCCTGCACGTCGTAGTCCGAGAGGTCAACATCCGTCACGCGAAGCAGCCGGTTCAGCACGACCGCGGCCTCATTGAGCGTAATGGCGTCATTCGCGCGAAAGGCAACGCCCTCCGCCGTGCTGACGCCGGACACAACGCCCGCGTTCAGCGCGCTCACGGCGTAGCCCTTCGCCCAGGTCGGGATGCTCGCATCGTCGCAGAAGCCGGTCATCTGCACATCCTCCTCGCTCACGTCCATTGCCGCAAGCGCCATCGCGACAAATTCACCGCGCGAGAGCGTGCGCTCGGGCTCAAAGAAATAGCTGTCCCCGATCTTCGCGCCCACAAACACACCGTGCTCGGCAAGATCGACCGCCGCCGTATGCGCACGGCTGCCGCCCATATCAGCGTAGCAGACGCCGCTATTTGCCTTTTCGATTGTGATGCTCACCGTCGCGGGCAGCGAGATGTTGCCGTAGGCGTCGATCGCCGTGTAGGTGAAGCTGTCCGTCCCCAGCTTGCCGTCCGGCGTGTAGACAAAGCCGAGGCCGTCCTCCGTCAGCGCGACCATGCCCTTTTTCGGCTCCTGCGCGATGGCAAAGGTCATCTCGTCGCCCTCGTTGTCCACCGCGCGGAATTCGCCCTCATACGCGACGCCGCGGTAGACCTTGATCTCCATGTTCTCTGCCACCGGCGCGCCGTCGACAGCTTTCGCCTCCTCTTTTCCCTTGCCGAACAGCGCCGACGCGCTCTGCGCCGGCACGAGGGTGAGCAGCAGCAGCGCCATCACAAACGGCAGCGCGCGCCAGAATTCTTTTCGCTTTTCCATATTGAAATGCTCTCCTTCCAAATAAAACTTGCGGAGTTATTGTTTACCGCGCGGTGAAAAGTATGCAAAATTGCATTTCTACAGCGCAAAGCGCTGCTCCTTGTTCCCCGCGCCGCGCAGGGGACGCGGACAAGGGGGCCATTCTCTTTCGCAAAAGAGAATGGCCCCCTTGAACCCCCAAGAGAAAGGTTTTGATCGGCAGTCTCAGGCTTGAATGGCCCTTGTGCCTCCGGAATGAGAATACCTGCGCGCGGCGTTGCCGCGTTTGGTGTTGCTATACGACTTGGCCTACTTCTACTACCCGCTGCCGCTCTGCTCATCTTGTTTTTGTGCAGCCTAATCACCTACTATCGGCAATACATATCGTCTTGGTAATGCGTACTGCGGCGAGCACAGCAATGCCGCCTTGGCAGGCAATAGCAAGTTTGTGCAAATCCGAAGTAGACGGAGATTGCGTAAGGCTAACGACACGCAGGCAAAGCGACAGCGAAGATAGAAGAAAGTCAAATCGTTTAGATACATCATCAAGCAGGCACCTGATTGCGCAGCGCGTGCAGTTCTTCAAGCTGCAATCTGACAATACAAAGTCTTTCTCTTAGGGTTCCAAAGGGGATATTCTCTTTTGCGAAAGAGAATATCCCCTTTGACCCGTGCAGCGCTTTGGCGCTGCTTCCTCGCGGCACACGTGCCGCGACTCACTTTGCACCTGAGCAAAACCGCACAGAGAATTTTCCAAAAACCTATTGACTTTTTCAAAGTCAGAAGTTATACTTGAACAGCCGCTTTGAATGGGCTTAAAGTTTCGGAAGGTTTCGAGACTTTTCGAACGCCCCCGACAGCGAGTCCGTAATTAAGGAAAGAGGTGCAAGCAATGCAAGCGATCATCGTTACCGGCGGTAAGCAGTACGTGGTGAACGAGGGCGACACCCTGTTCATTGAGAAGCTCCCCGTCGAGGCGGGCGACGCCGTTACCTTCGATCAGGTTTTGGCGATCGTTGACGGCGAAAACACCAAGTTCGGCACTCCCGTGGTGGAGGGCGCGAAGGTGGAGGCCACCGTCGTTAAGAACGGCAAGGGCAAGAAGGTCCGCGTCTACAAGTACAAGGCCAAGAAGGGCTACCACAAGCGTCAGGGTCATCGTCAGCCTTATACCAAGGTTGAGATCGGCAAGATCTCCGTCTAAGGCATGACCACTGTTACATTCCTCACTGAGGGGAAGCGCATCATCGGTTTTGATGCTAAGGGCCACAGCGGTTACAGCGAAGAGGGCAGCGATATCGTCTGCGCGGCAGTCACAAGTGCGGTCCGCCTTGTGGAAAGCACCGTGAACGATGTTTTAGGCCTCGCCGCTTCCGTCAAGGTCCATGAACGCTCCGGCGCTGTGGAATTCCGGCTCCCCGGCGGTCTGTCCGCCACGAACGAGAGCACCTGTCAGGCTCTTTTAACGGGTTTGATGCTGCTCTTTTCCGAGCTGCACAGCGAATATCCGGACAATATCGAAGTCATGGAGGCGTAAGCCCCCTGTTCCGATCATCTTACAGAAAGGATGGCAAATCACCATGCTGAACATCGGTCTTCAGTTTTTCGCCCACAAGAAGGGCGGCGGCTCCACGAAGAACGGCCGCGACTCTAACGCCAAGCGCCTTGGCCCCAAGCGCGCTGACGGTCAGTTCGTTCTCGCCGGCAACATTCTTGTGCGCCAGCGCGGCACCCACATCCATCCGGGCGTCAATGTCGGTATCGGCTCTGACGATACTCTCTACGCCAAGGAGAGCGGCGTGCTCCGTTTCGAGCGTCTCGGCAAGGATCGTAAGCAGGCTTCTGTTTACCCCGCTGAGTAATTGCACAATGAAGAGCCTCGAGCGAATGCTCGGGGCTCTTTTCTTTATCTTTTCCGCAGGAGGTCACTTTTCATGCTCAAGGCAGTTTTGATGGATATCGACGACACGCTGCTCGACTTCGGCAAATGCGCCGAGCAGGCCATGCGCATCGGCTTTGCCGAATGGGGTCTCCCCTATGACGATTCCACTTACGCGACGTTCACGCGCATCAATGACGGCCTCTGGCTCATGATCGAGCGCGGCGAGCTCACAACGCAGCAGCTTTTTGAATTCCGCTGGAACCGCATCTTCGAGGCCCTCGGCATCCAGGCCGACGGCGCCGCGTTTGAAAAGCGGTTTTTGGACCTCCTCTACGAGACGGCCATCCCAGTCGACGGCGCGGACGAGATCTGCCGCTACCTCAAGGAAAAATATATCCTCTGCGCGGCGAGCAACGCCTTCCACGACCAGCAGCTCAACCGCCTCGCAATGGCGGGCCTTCTCCCCTACTTTGACCATGTATTTGTTTCGGAGTCGCTCGGCTACCGCAAGCCCGAGAAGGCGTTTTTCGACGCCTGCCGCGCCTTTCTTCCCGATGTTGCCGCGGACGAATGCGTCATGATCGGCGACTCGCTGACCGCCGACATCACCGGCGGCAAAAACGCGGGCATGAAAACGATCTGGTACAACCACACGCACCGCCCCGTTCCGGAGCGCTGCGAGGCCGACCAGATCGTCGATTCGCTGCTCAAATTAAAGAACCTGCTGTAATTTAAGAGATCGCTTCCGCGCCGACGGTGTATTCCCAGCCATTATCGCCGCGGGAGGCCGTACACTTCGTAAAGTAATACGCGCCGAGCGGCGAGCGCCACTTTTCAGCGCTGAAGCAGACAGACGCGCCGTTTTCCTGCGTCTCGTCCGGCGTGATGGTAAAGAGCAGACCGTTCGTGAACGAATAGGCCGTGCTGCCGCCCCCCAGCTTTTCACCCGTGAGATAGCCCTCCTCGCGCAGCTCGTCGAATGTCATTGTCAAGCCCTGTACGCCGTGCTTCTGTGCGAACACATAGGCGACCGCCGCCTTTTCGCCCGCGGTCAGCCCGCCGGGTGCCTTGCTCAGATCCACGCTCACGATCTCCGCGCCGCCGTTGAGCCCCTCGTCCTTGTTCCACAGGTCCTCAAGCACCTGCAAGTAGAGGCCGCAGAGGTCATACTGCGCATTCTCCTCACGCGAGAGCGACACGGCCACCACCTGCGAAAACTTCGCGGGATACGTCTCCTGCACGCCGCCGGTGTACCAGACCTCGGCGCTCATGCCGCTTTCGATCTCGGAAGCGGACACACTGCCGCCGTCTAAGTACAGCGTCACGCCTTCGAGCGGCAGGGCGTAGACCTCCGTCTCTCCCGCTAAAATGAGCGTACCGTTTTCACCGTCGCCCACGACGCGCAGCGTCATCGTGTCCGCGCCGGCGTACTGCGGCTCAGGATTGGACGTGTCATTTCCGTCTTCGTTATCGCGCCCGCCCTTCGTGCAGGCCAAAAGCGCCGCCGTTACGGCGACGACCATCATCAATGCAAGCAGTCTTCTCAAGGTTTCCGCTTCCTTTCCCGTTGTGTCTTTTCCTTTGACGAAAGGGAGCACAAAAAAGTTCCCAACTTTTTTCGATTTTTTCTTTTTTGTGAAACATTCCGTTTTTCTTGACGAATCGCCAAAAAACGGATACACTATTTGTTTAGGAATAACAAGAATCCAAGGAGGTGCCAACATGGCAGCATCTTTTATTGATAAGGCGCGCATCTCCGCGCCGGTAAGGGCGGTAACGGTGCGGTGGCGTTCCACCGCGAAAAATATGTCTCCGCAGGCGGCCCCGACGGCGGTGACGGCGGCAACGGCGGCAACATTGTCCTTGTCGTCGACGACAACATGTCCACGCTGATGGACTTCCGCTACAAGCGCAAATACGTCGCCGAGACCGGCATGGACGGTCAGGGCGCGCGCAAATTCGGCAAGCAGGGCAAGGATCTCACGATACGTGTGCCCCGCGGCACCGTCGTGCGCGACGCGGAATCGAACGAGATCATCAAGGATATGTCCGACTCCGAGCCGTTCATCCTCTGCCGCGGCGGCAAGGGCGGCTGGGGCAACGCGCATTTCGCAACGCCGACGCGTCAGGCGCCCCGTTTTGCCAAATCGGGCCTTGAGGGCGAGGAGCACGATATCGTGCTCGAGCTGAAGCTGCTGGCCGACGTCGGCCTCATCGGCTTCCCGAATGTCGGCAAGTCGACGCTTCTTTCCGTTGTGTCGAAGGCGCGCCCCAAGATCGCAAACTACCACTTCACCACGCTCTACCCCAACCTCGGCGTCGTGTACGTCGACGAGGGCGTTTCGTTCGTCATGGCCGACATCCCCGGCATCATCGAGGGCGCAGCCGAGGGCGCGGGCCTCGGTCACGACTTCCTGCGCCACATCGACCGCTGCCGCCTGCTCGTTCATGTCGTCGACGTGTCGGGCAGCGAGGGGCGCGACCCGGTCGAGGACTTTGACGCCATCAACGCAGAGCTCTCGCAGTATTCCCCCGACCTTGCCACCCGCCCGCAGATCGTCGTCGCGAACAAGACCGACATCATGGAGGACGAGAGCCTGCTCGAAAAGCTGCGCGCGCATGTCGAGCCGCTCGGCTATCCCCTCTTCGCCCTGTCCGCCGCGTCGCACACCGGCACGCGCGAGCTCGTGCTCAAGATCGCCGAAAAGCTCTCCACGCTCCCGCCCGTCACGGTCTACGAGCCCGAGTACGTTCCCAAGCCCGTGAAGATCGACGCGAGCGAGCCGCTCAAGATCACCGTCGAGGACAACACCTACATTGTCGAGGGCAAGTGGCTTGAACGCCTTATGAGCAACGTCAACTTCGGTGACTACGAGAGCCGGATGTTCTTTGATAAGATGCTGCGAGAAAACGGCGTTTTCCAGCAGCTTGAGGACCTTGGCATCAAGGACGGCGACATCGTCAGCATGTACGAGCTCGAATTCGAGTATCAGCACTAATTTCTTTCGGGAGATGATCTCATGTCCATCAGCCTGTGCGAGGACTGCGTTTATTACAGCTACGATGAAGAGTCCGACAGCTACTACTGTGACGAGCAACTCGATGAGGACGAGATGGCGTCGTTCCTGCGCGGCAAGCTGACCGCCTGTCCGTTCTACCATCCGGGGCAAAGCGACTACTACCTCGCGGGAAAGCAATAAAAATCGCAAAAAGGGAGCACGCGCAAGCGTGCTCCTTTTTTCTGTCAGTCTCGATCAAAATGTGATGCGCATCTGGTGCCAGACAACGCCGCCGTGCACGGACTTGTCTGTCACGCCCTCGTCGACAAAGCAAAACTTCGCGTAGTAGTCGACGAGCCGCTGTTTGCAGGTCAGGACTGCACCCTTTCTCCCCTGCTTTCTCGCATCCTCAACGGCACGGTGGAGCAGTTCGCCCGCGTAGCCGTTTTTCCGGTACTCCGGCAAGGTGTTCAGACCGAAGAGCATCTGCCACGCGCCATTTTCGTCGTGCATGGATGCTTTCGCGTACATTTCGTCGGTCAGGTCGGGCTCGTCCGTCACAAAGCCGTCGAGAAACGCGATGAGCTTGTCGCCCTCGAACATCAGCCAGAAGTGGTCGCCGTAGTATTTGATCCGCTCGGCGAATTCCTCTTTTGTCGCCGCTTCGGCCACAGGAAAGCACTCGGCTTCCACTGCCGCGACCGCGTCCAGATCGTTCATCGTTGCTGTTCTGATCTCCATGGTTCTGCCCTCTCTATTTAGTCCCACTTTTCACGGCTGAGCTCGCGCATGTAGCCAGCCGTAATGATACCGGTGGGCAGCGCGACGATGGCGATTCCCATGAACGACGACATCATGCTCACGATGCGGCCGATCTCGCTCGTCGGATAGATGTCGCCATAGCCGACAGTCGTCAGCGTGACGACTGCCCAGTAGATGGCGTCGAAAAACGTGTCAAAGCTGTCGGGCTCCACCTGAAACATGATGAGCGCCGACAGCGCGATATACCCGCCCGCCAGCACACACACTGCCGCAAGCGCGCGTTTCTCGCGCTTGATAACGTTCAAAATAAGTTCAAAGCTGTGCGAGTAGCGCAGGAATTTGAGCGCCTTGAGCGCTTTGTTGAGGCGGAAAAGCCTAAACAGCTTGAACCCCGACGACAGCATCGTCAGCGACGGCAGGATGGACAGCAGGTCTACAATACCGAAAAAGCTGAACGGATAGCGCAAAAACGCCCATTTCCCGCTCTTTTCGTACTTTAAGTCCGCCGTCCACCAGCGCAGCAGATAGTCCACGATGAACACCGTGACCGTTGCGCGATCGAGCCATATAAACAGCGCATTTGTCTCCTTGAAGCACAGCGGCACGATACTCGCCGCGATGCACACGAGCATGAAGCGGTCGTAAATGAGACTGTCGCGGTCGTCCTTGTCCGCGACCTCGATGACCTCGTAGATTTTTCTTCGCAAACTCATGCCGTCACTCCCTTGCGCCGGGCAGAAAGCGCTGCTCGACCTCTTCCGCGCTCATCTGCCCGCCGGAGAGCTCCGTGAGCGCGGCGGAAAAGTCCGCCGTCTTCTGCACAGGCAGAAGAAACGTGAGCGTCACGGCAGCGCCGTAATCGCTCGACTCGATTCTGCCCTCGTGTCCCTCGATCAGCAGCTTTATGCGCTCGAACATCGGGTACGGGCATTCGAGCAGCAGCACGGAAAACGGCTGCATCCGCGCCTTGCCCGCTTTGTCAAGCGCATCCTTCGCCGCCTTGGCGTAGGCGCGCGTCAACCCGCCCGCGCCGAGCAGAATCCCGCCGAAGTAGCGCGTCACGATGCACACGACGTTTTCGACGTTTTCGCGCTGGAAGACGTTCAGCATCGGCTGGCCTGCCGTGCCCTGCGGCTCGCCGTCGTCGCCGTAGCGAACGGTGCCGTCGTGCAGGACGAAGCACCAGCAGTTGTGGCGCGCGTCGTAGTATTTCTTCTTCATCTCGTCGATGCGCGCGCGGGCCTCCGCCTCGCTCTCCACAAGGAAAACGTGGCTGATGAAGCGCGAGCGCTTTTCTTCAAACTCGCTCTCCGCGCTTGCGTATGGGACAAGGTACTCTGTCATGGTTTCAATGTTCCTTTCAGCGGGTTTTCTCCCACTTTTCCTTCGTAAGGGCGTAAAAAAGCGTTGGCCGCAGCGCATCGTCCACAAGCGCCGGCCTTTCACAGGTCAGCTGATAAGAAAAGCCGCACTTTTCGATCACGCGCTTTGACTTCTCGTTGCCGGCATAGTGCGAACACCAGACCCGCTGTGCGCCTTTATCCTCAAAGCAGTACCTCAGCAGCTCTCGCACGGCTTCGGGGATAAGCCCCTGACCCCAGAACGGGCGGCCGATCCAATAGCCGATTTCCGGCTCACTCCCGATTTCCGGCGCTTCCGTCGGAAACACGCCGATGGAGCCGACAGGCTCGTCTGGCCGTTCCTTCAAAATGACTGCAAACGTGTCCGGCTCCGAGAGGACGGTTCGGATGATCTCGCGGGAATTCTCCACGCTCGTATGCGCCGGCCAGCCTGCGGCGGGACCGACAAACGGATCCCTCGCGTATCGATAGCAGCCCTCCGCGTCGCTCTCGCACCACGGACGCAGGAGAAGGCGCGTCGTTTCGAACGTCATTCCTCCCAGTCCTCCTTCGGCTCGCGGTAGCCCTCGATATAGTCCTTGACCTGGCCGATGACGCGCGGCACGCAGGTGGCCACGATGTCGATGCTCTCGCCGTATTCGACGGATTCGACCTTCGCCTCGCGGTAGAGCATATCGAGAAGCCCGCCCTTGTCATAGGGCAGGTGGATCGTCACGCGGCGCGTGCCCTTGTCGAGGAGCTTGTCGATGCGCGCAAGCAGCTCATCCACGCCCTCGCCGGTCTTGGCGCTGATGTTGACGCTGTTCTCCCCGTGCGGGCGGATATCGCCGAAGTAGAGGTCGGACTTGTTGTAAACGCGCAGGCAGGGAATTTGCTGCGCGCCGAGCTCTTCGATCAGCTCGTCCACGATCTGCGCCTGCTCGAGCCAGTGCGGGTCGGAAATGTCGATGACGTGCAGCAGAAGGTCGGCGTATTCGAGTTCCTCGAGCGTTGCCTTGAAGGCCTCGACCAGCTGGTGCGGCAGCTTGCGGATAAAGCCGACCGTGTCGGAGATCACGACATCCAGCGTGTCGGACACCGTGAGAAGGCGCGTCGTCGTATCCAGCGTGTCGAACAGGCGGTCGTTCGCGGGAATGTCCGCGCCGGTCAGCGCATTCAGGAGCGTTGACTTGCCCGCGTTTGTGTAGCCGACGATGGCGACAACCGGGATCTCATTCTTGCTGCGGCGGTCGCGCTGCGTCGCGCGCACGCGGCGCACCTCCTCAAGATCGGCCTTGAGTTTGTCGATCTTGCGGTGGATGTGGCGGCGGTCGGTCTCAAGCTGCGTTTCGCCGGGGCCCTTCGAGCCGATGGGGCCCTTGCCCGACGTGCCCGCCTGACGCTCCAGATGCGTCCACATACCGATGAGGCGCGGCAGCAGGTATTGATACTGCGCAAGCTCCACCTGAAGCCGGCCTTCCTTTGTCTTCGCCCGCTGGGCGAAAATGTCAAGGATCAGCCCGCTGCGGTCGAGCACCTGCACGCCGAATTCTTCGCACAGAACGCGCATCTGCGAGGGCGAGAGGTCATTGTCGAAGATGACCATTGTCGCCTCCTGCGACTTTACCAGCTCGCGGATCTCGTCCACCTTACCCTCGCCGATAAAGGTGTGCGGATTGGGCGAGGGCAGCGTTTGCAGCACGACGCCGACGCTGATGCCGCCCGCCGTTTCGACAAGCGCCCCGAGCTCTTCAAGGCTCTCCTCGTCGGCATTCTCTTTTTGATCGAGCCGCGGCGACGAAAGGCCGACTAAAATCGCCCTGTCGCGCGGCGCGTTGTTCTCTTTCAATTCTTCCATAGATTCTCCTTATCGCGCCGTGCGGCGCTGTACAAATCATTTTTATTATAGTGTATTTTCCGCCAAAAGAAAAGGCAAAAACGCTTTTCATTGACATTTCCGCCCCTTTCATGTGAAAATAGGGTGGACGCAACCTCAGGTTGACAAAAAGAAACGCCCGGTTGGTGGTGTTTTCTCCCGTTTTCCTGCTATGCTTTTCCTGCAAAGGCGCAGTGCACGGCGTCGAACGCAGCATCATTCCCCAAAGGAGGAATCCCGCATGGAACTTTATGAAAAGCTATACGAACTGCGCCGCGCGAGCGGCATGTCGCAGGAGGAGCTGGCGGAAAAGCTCGGTGTCTCGCGCCAAGCCGTTTCCAAATGGGAGAGCGGCGCCACGCAGCCGGAGCTTAGCAAGCTCATCGAACTCTCTAAGCTCTACTCCGTTTCCGTCGACGAGCTGCTCAGTCTGGAGCATGCCAAACCCGAGCAGGATGCCGCCGAATCGCCGGTTCAAAGCAACGCCGAAAAAGCTCCCGCGGAAAAGCTGAGCTTCCGCGATTTCTGCATACAGCACAAGAAGATCGTCGGCGGCGCGGCCGTGGCGCTCGCCGCGCTCATCGCCGTCGGCGTGCATTACAACAACCGCATCAACACGCTCAGCACGCAAGTAAATGACCTTCGCAGCCAGCTCTACAACGTGCAGAACAACCTCTCGAACCAGATCGCGGGCATCAGCAATAATGTCTCGGACATTTTGGCGCGCGAGTCGAGCCTGATCTCGCAATACAGCTGCGAGGTCAAAAGCGTCAACCTCAAAAAGCAGGAGTGCACGCTTGCCTTTTCTCTGTTGCCGAAGACGATCGGCGAAAATACGGCTGTCTCTCTCCTTGTGACTGACCGCAACAGCTCATCCTACACGAGCGACAGTCCGCCGACCCGCACCGCCGATCTTAAACAGGACAGCTTCGGCTATCTGCACGGCGAAGTGACCGTACCGCTGAGCGATGAGCTCAGCGTCAGTGTCAATTTCAAGACCCACGGCGAAACACAGTCAGAAGAGCTTGATACGATCTACAACCTTAAAACTCAGAATTCCCCTGTCCTCTACAGTTTTAATCCACCATTTTCCTATATGCGCCGAGACTCCGGTTCGCCGCTCACCTATCAACTTTCCTTTGAAAAGGGTGTGGATTACCGATTCGGCAGCTTTACCCTTGGCGTCTACGACGACCGCGACATCCGCACCATGCGGCTTGAATACACGCGCAACGGCAAGCTGATCTCAACTGTACCTCTCGAAGCTGTTCCTGTTTCATCTGTGGAAGAGGCCTACCCTGTCAACGACCTCAGTGATACCGCTGAGGCAACTGCAGCACGAGACCTTGGTACCTCGTACTTCATCCGCTATCCCATTGATGAGAATGCGCTTGACCTCTGCATCAGAATCACCGACTCTCCACTCATCTGCGAGATGATCGTCGAACTGTCCGACGGTGCCGTTCTGCGCGTCCGTCTTCTTCAGGTGCAAACCATTGCAGGCGGCAGCGACTATTATGAGGAGACAAATTATCTTGATCAGGCCCTTGAGCCGCTCCCCTTCATCGTCGAATATCCCGACGGGCAAAACTGAGCGTTCCAAAAAAGCAGAAAAAAGCAGCTCTGCCGTAGCAGAGCTGCTTTTGTGATTGAATTAGTTCAGGCCGAACTTCTTGTTGAACTTGGCAACGCGGCCGCCGGTATCGACCAGCTTCTGCTTGCCAGTGAAGAAGGGGTGACACTTAGAGCACACTTCCACCTTGATATTCTGCTTGGTGGAACCTGTCTCAATCACATTACCGCAGGCGCAAGTAATAGTAGTCTGCTGATAATTGGGATGGATTCCTTCCTTCATTGCTCGTGTTCACCTCTTTCCGATCCAAATGTGCTTTTCTAAAAAAGCCATATAGGATATTACCACGCTTTGTGTCAAATTGCAAGAGAAATTTTTGATCCTCTCCGTGCTTTTCTCTTCCTTAGCACTTTTCCCTAATTTCATCGTCAATTTTTTAACGCTCGTTATGCAATTTCTCTTTACTTCTGCCGTTTTCAGTCGTATAATGACATTTATGCGCCTTGCGCACGGATGATTGGAAGTAAAGGAACATCAGAATTATGTCGAAAAAACATTTCCTGCGGGGACTGCGCGACGGCATCCCCATTGGGCTTGGTTATTTTGCTGTCAGCTTCGGCATCGGCATCAGCGCGCACAACGCGCACCTGAGCATTTTTCAGGGCTTTTTGCTGAGCTTTTTGAACAACGCCTCGTCGGGTGAATACGGCGGCATCACCATCATCGCCGCCGACTCCGGCCTCTGGGCCATGGCGCTGATGATGCTGGTCGTCAACGCGCGCTATCTTCTGATGAGCTGTGCGCTCAGCCAGCGTCTCTCGCCCGATACGCCGCTTCCCTGGCGGCTCCTCATCGCCTATGACCTGACGGATGAGATCTTCGGCCTCGCCATCGCGCAGCCTGGGTATCTTGAGGTGTGGTATTACTTCGGCACCATGTGCGCGGCCATGCCGGGCTGGAGCATCGGCACCGTGCTCGGCGTGCTGATGGGGAATCTCATGCCCGTCTGGGCCGTCAGCGGTTGCTCCGTGATGCTGTTCGGCATGTTTCTCGCCATCATCATCCCCGTCGGCAAGCAGAACCGCATCGTGCTCGGCTGCATCGGCGTGAGCTTTCTCTGCTCGCTTCTTGCAAGCGTTTTGCCGTTCACGCGCGAGCTGTCCGAGGGCATGCGCATCCTGGTCTTGACCATCGTGATCTCTGCTGCCGCCGCCATTCTGTTCCCGCACAAGGAGGATGATCTCGTCGCATGAAAACGTATTTATATCTTTTCGTCATGGCGGCCACGACCTATCTCATCCGCGTCCTGCCGCTCACGCTGATCCGCAAGCCGATCCAGAATCCCTTCCTGCGCTCGTTTCTCTTCTACGTGCCCTACGTCACGCTCGCGGTGATGACGTTCCCCGCCATCATGAACGCCACGCAGTCGCCCATCGCGGGCGCGGCGGCCATGGTCATCGGCATCGTCGCCGCCTGGTGCGGACTGGGACTTCTCCCCGTCTCGCTCGTCTGCTGCGCGACAGTGCTGATCTTAGAGCATTTTATCGTGTGAGCAAATCTTGTAAAACACCCTCCGCGGATTTCCCGCGGAGGGTGTTTTTATGTATTCACAGCACCTTTTCTTCGCCGACCGAGAAGAAATACAGCACCTTTTCCCTGACCTTTTTGCCCATCACGCGCATAAGGGCCATGGAGTATGCCTCGAGCTGAGGGCGGTAGTGCTCAGCTCGTTCTTCGATCTGTGTTCTTCCGATGCGGTCAGTCTTGAAGTCCACGACCACAAGCTCGCCGTCCTCTTCAAAAAAGCAGTCTACCACGCCCTGCAGCAGCACCGCGTCGTCGGCGTCCAGCGTGGCAAAGTCCCGCACCGGCCGCAGCAGCGAGAAGCGGTACTCGCGCCGCACCGTCTGCGCATTCTTGCGAATGCGCGCGGCAAGATCACTTCGCAAAAATCGGACGATCGCGCGCACATCGACGGCGCTTGCCTGCTCGTCGGTCAGCTTGCGCTGCGCTCTGAGCTTTTCGACCTGCTCACGCACGCTCTGCTCGCTTGCTTCGCAGAAAAAGTCAAGGTCCTGCATCACAAGGTGCAGCGCCGTGCCCCGTTCCGCGCCCGTGAGCGTCGTTTCGCCCGCAAGGAATTTTGGTTTATATAGGCTGCGCAGCCGCGGTGGGAGCGTTGTATTTTCGGAGATCTCCTCGTCCAGCGCGCGGCCCTTGAGCTGCGTGGCCGTCAGCTTGGCGGGAAAGGCCGTCTGCCCCGCGTAGGGGTAGCGGTACGACAGCGCGGCGAAGTCCACCGGCAGCTCATCCTTCGGCGGCGCGGCATCCACTGGCGCGTCATCGGGCCGCTGCTGCGGCGTCACAAAGCTCAAACCGTCGTGCACACGCACCGTCCACGGCGTTTCGTCAGCATAGAAACTCCCCTCGCCATTCTGCCCCGCAAGCTCGCGCAGGGACGCCGCTTCGCTGCGCTGCAAAAGCGGCAGCATGATCCAGTCGCCCATGCACTTGCCGCTGTCCACAGCCTCGGGCAGCACAGGACAATCGCTCAGCGCCAGAAGGTCGGCGACGCGGCTTTTCGCGTTTGCCTGCGTGTGCACCATGACGAGCTTTTCCTTCGCGCGCGTCATCGCAACGTACAGCACACGCAGCTCCTCGGCCTTCGCCTCGCGCCGCAGCGTGCGCTCGAGCGCCTGCCGTGCGACCGTCGGGTACTGAATGTGCCTTTGCGTGTCCACGCACACCGGCCCCAGCCCGAGCTGCGGGTGCACGAGCACCGAACTCAAAAAGTCCATATTGCTGAAGCGACGCGCGAGGTCCGAGAGGATCACGACCGGAAATTCAAGGCCCTTCGACTTGTGGATCGACATGATGCGAACGCCTGATGATGCGTGCGCGGTCTGCATCGAACCCGCCTCGCCTTCGGCAAGCTGCTCGCGCAGCGTGCGCACAAAGTCGAAAAGCCCCTGCCGCCCCGAGCGCGCGTAGTCTTCGCTGAGTTCCAAAAACGCGAGCAGATTTTCCTTGCGCTCCGCACCACGGCGCATCGCGCCGAAGATGCCGAGCACATTGCACCGGCGGTAGATTTCACTCAACAGCTCGCGCACGCTCAGGTGCGCCGCGCTATTGCGCAAAGCGTCCAACGTACTGAGGAATTCTACGCTGTGGATGTCCTCACTCAAAAGCAGCGCATCGTAGAAGTCACCCGTGCGCTGCCGCGCGCGGATCGCCGCGAGCTCATCGGGTGTAAAGCCGAAGAGCGGAGAGCGCAGCACGGCAATGAGCGGCACGTCCTGCCGCGGATTGTCGATGACCTGCAAGAGCGCGAACAGCACTGCGATCTCCATCGAGGCAAAAAAGTCCTCGCCCGCATCAGCGGCACAGCGGATCCCGCGCGATTCCAACGCGCAGCGATAGTCCAGAAGGCGCGTACTCGGTGAACGCATCAGTATGACGATGTCCTCCTCGCACACGGGCCGCAGCTCTTTTGTTTTGTCATCCTGTATAGGAAATTCACTTGTCAGCATATTGCTGATATAGTCCGCGACGAACGCGGCCTCAGCCTCGCTCGCGCGCACGCGCTGCTCGCCCGTCTGCGTCGGCAGATCGAGCAGATGGAACTCCGCGCCGCACGCGCTCGATTCGACATAATTCGCGCCGAGGCGCAGCATTTCATCCGCGCCGTAGTCGAGCTCACCCATTTCCTCGGAAAGAATATTGCAGAAGATAAAATTCGTCGCGTCCAGCACTTCCTTGCGCGAGCGGAAGTTGCGCGAGAGCAGCAGCTTCGCGCTGTCGTGCTCCTCTGCGTCCTCAAGCGGCGGCCAGGTGTTATAATGCTGCAAAAAAATACGCGGGTCGGCTAGGCGGAAGCGATAGATGCTCTGCTTCACATCGCCGACTGTGAAAAGGTTTTCTCCTTTACAAGATATCGCGTCAAAAATGCGGTTCTGCACCTCGTTGGTGTCCTGATACTCGTCCACCATGATCTCGCGGTAGCGCGCGCTGACGATGCGCGCAAGCTCTGTCGGCGCGCCGTCCTCTCCGATGAGAAGGCGGATGGCCTCGTGCTCCTGATCGGAGAAGTCAGCAGAATTCCGCCGCCGCTTTTCCTCGTTGTACCGGCGGGAAAAGTCCGCCGTCAGGTCGATGAGCGCGAGCATTGCGGGCGCCATCGTGCGCAGGTCCTCCACCGCCTCGTCTGAAGAGGCGGAAAAAAGCTCTGCAAATCCCTTGACGGTCTCCTTACAGTTATCCCACAGTCCCTTCATGCGTGCTTTCATCTCGCCGCCGTCGCTGTCCTTCACCGCGGCAAGCCGCGGGAACGCGATGGTCACGCCGCGCGCGGCGTCCCACCCTCTGCGGTCTTCCCCTCCAGCGCTTCGAGCTGGTAGGACGCGTCGAAAAACGCCGGCGCATACTTCTGGTTCAGCGCGTCATTCGCGCACATCTCCTGCGCCGCGCGCTGCAAAAGGTTTTTGCAGTGGCGCGCCTTGCGCCGCACCTCGTTGAGCAGGATCTTTCCATAGGGCGTGTCCTCGATCTTATCCGGCACCGCGCGCCAGAACGCGCGCTGCGCGTCGAGCCATTTGTCCTCATACGGCTGCGCCTGCAATTTTGCGTGCAGCTCGAGCACTAAGTCCTCAAGCGCGCTGTCGTCGCGCCCCGCGCCAAGCGTGTCGGCAAGCAGTGTGCTGCCAGTCGTCAGACAGTCGTAAAAATCGTCCAGCGTGCGCGCGAGCACGCGCCCGCGCAGCACCTCTGCCTCATTTTCATCCAACACGCGGAAATCCGGGCGCAGCGCGTGTCCGCGTGCGTCCTCTCCGAGCAGATGGCAGTTTTCGCGCAGGAGCGAGGTGCAGAACGCGTCCACCGTTTTGATGTCCGCGCGGTAAACGCGCAGCATCTGCTGCCTCAGATGATAGTTGCCGGGGTCGCGCTCCATGCGCTCATTGAGCGCTTTGGCGATCTTTCCGCGCAGCTCGCTCGACGCGGCGCGCGTGTAGGTGATGATGAGAAAATCATCGAGGTTCGCACCCTCGCGCTCCACGTAGGAAAAGAGCCTCTCGACGAGCACCTTCGTCTTGCCCGAGCCCGCCGCCGCGGAGACAAGCAGACTGCGCTCGCGGCTGTCCACCGCCGACTGCTGTTCGTTCGTCAATTTTTCAGCCATTTTCGTGCGCGCCCTCTCCGTTCACCTCGTCGATATACTGCCAGAATTCGTCGTTTTTCGTCGCCTTGATGTATTCCATGCGGTCGCTGCCGCAGCCGTTTTCAAAGTGGCATGCGCTCGCAAACTCGCAGTATGTGCAGGCCGACTGCTGCGGCGTGCGCGCGTAGGGATCGGCGTCGATGTTGCCTGCAAAGACCTCCTGCGTGATTTCATGTAAAATATGGTCGACGTATTTCGAGAGCTTGCCCAGCTGCTCGGCAGAAGCAAGGCTCCCTGTCACCGCGCCGTCCTTTTCACCGCGATGGGCAGGTAGCACGGCGATTCGAGCGCGCTGTGCTCCATCGCCTGCAGGACCGCCGGGTCCTCGAGCACCATGCCGCTGCGGCGCAGCTCCTTTTTGAGTGCTTTTTCGATCTTTTCGGGCTCCGTGTCGCGCGCGCAGCGCAGCATCGGCTCGCGCGCGGGCGTGTAGAGAACGCCCGCGGGAACGATCTCGTGTCCGCCAAAAAGCATCTGTCCCTCTTCTTTAAGCGTAAAGAGGTAGAGCAGCATTTGGAGCCCCAGCCCGTAGCGCAGTTCGGCGAGGTCGAAACTCTTCTTACCCGTCTTGTAGTCCACCACGCGAAGGTAGAGCTTGCCATCGTGCAGCCAGCCGTCCACGCGGTCGACCTTGCCGACAACGCGCGCCGTACCGTTTTTCTCGCGGATCGTAATGGCCGGCAGCTGGCCGTCCGCGCCGAAGGCAAGCTCAAATGCCAGCGGCTCAAAGTCGGAGCTTTTCAGCTCCTCGCTCACCTCGTCCATGATGCGGTCGACCGCCGCGCACAGGCGGTTGAACAGATAACGGAAGCGCGCGCTTTTTTCGTTCAGATCCGGCAGCACACGGTCGATGTATGCCTCGATCGACGCGCGCACGAGCGCGTGCAGCTTGTCCTTCGATAGCGTATGCAGTCCGCCGCACTCCTTCGCCTGCCGCAGCGTGTGCTCCATCACATCGTGCACGAACGTACCGATCTGCGGCGCATCAAAGCCCGCGCCCGTGCGCTCCCTGGCTTTCAGGCCGTAGCGCATGAAATAGGCAAAGTGACATGAGCGCGCCATGTCCATGCGCGAGGCGGACAGTGTCACCGCGCCGCCGTAGAGCGCGCGCACCGCGTCGCGCGACAGATGCCCGCGTGTATAGCGCGAAGCGTCCTTCATCGCGGCAAGCGCACGCTCCGCGTCGCCCTGTCCTTCAAAATACTGCCACAGCGCGCCGCCGATCTGCTCACCCGCATACTCAAGCGCCGTCGACTTTGCTGACAGGCGATATTCCTTGTCAGCGCTCTCTGTTTCGACGCTGATCGACGGCAGCAGACGCGCGATGCGCCCGATGACGAACGACGGCCGCTTCTCCGCGCCCTTTCCGTCCGAAACGGGATAGGACACCGTCAGCTTCTCCGTCGGCTGGGCCAGCGCGGCGTAAAGATTCTGAATTTCCAGATGAAACTGCTCCATCCCGTGCGGCGCGAGGAAGATTTGCTGCCTCTCGAGCGCCTCGCGATCCTCGTCGCGCAGCACGCCGCCGCGGTTCTCCGCCGCAGGCAGCACGCCGTCGTTCGCGCCGAGCAGGAAAAGCGCGCGCACCGTGTGGCGGTCGTTTCGCGTCATTTCGCAAAGGTTCACCGCGTCGAGCGTCACAGGGATCGTCCCCACACTGTACTGCGTCAGCATCAACGCATCAGACTTGCAAATTCCTCGGCGTCGAGGGTCGTGTCTCCCAAAATTTCCACAAACTGGTCGAGCACGCCGCAAAGAATGCCCCACAGCTGTGCCGTTTCCTCTGCCCGCTGGGCATCGCCCGCGGCGAAAAGCTGCTCGGTCTGCGTCTGCAAGACCTCCGGCAGTTTGATCTCCTCCAAATAGCCGTACAGCGCGCGCACCTTCTGCTCGGCCTCGCCGCTGCCGCCCACGCCTTTTTTTTAGGCGCGCAAACGGCCCCTGCACGCGCTCGCGCAGTGCGTTGACCGTCTTGAGCTGCGCCCTTGCCTCGTCCGTCCAGTCTTCGCCGTAGCCGTCGGGATGCGCCGACCAGGGCGTCTCGCGCGTCCACATCGCGCCGCGGATCTCCCACTTGAGCGCGTAATTTTCCAGAATGTCGCACTCCGCCATGCTGAGGCCGGCGAGGCCGGTCTTGAGGCAGCGGAACACATCCTCGTACTCAAAGCCGCCGCTCGCGGCGTCCAGCGCGCCGAGCAGCAGCGTCAGCACGGGGCTTTTCAAAATGTCGCTGCGGTGGGCATAATAGAGTGGAATGCCGTAGCGGGCAAACACGCTTTCGATTGCGCCCGCGTAGGAGTCGAGATCGCGCGCCGTAACGGTGATCTCGCGGTAGCGGTAGCCTCGCTCGCGCACTAATTGCAAAATCTGCGACGCGACCCACTCGCACTCGCTGTACGCGCTGCCCGCCTCATAGAGCGCGACGGTGTCGGTCGGCTGGGTAAATTCGTCCGCCGCGCCGAAAAAGCAGCGCTCGATATGGTCGAGCGCGCCGCGCACCTCGCCCTGCGGAAGAATTTTCTCCTCGCATGCGACGCCGGCATCGCGCGCGAGCGCGTACAGCCGCTCGCGCACGCGCAGGCTCTCGGAAAAGAGCTCGCGGTCCTGCGTGTCGCCAAGGAGCGTGACGGTCACGCTGTTCGCGCGCCGCAGCAGGATACGCAGAATGCGCAGCTCACGCCCCGTAAAATACGAAAAACCGTCGAGGAAAATGTCTTTATTGTCAATATACCCCGACGCTTCGAGGTTTTCCTCCAGCTTTTCAAGCACATCGCGCGCGTCGTGCCCCGGTGCGTGGAGCTTGCTGAGGTAAATGCCGTAGATCAGTGAAAGGTCGCGCAGCTTGTCGCCGCTCTCCCCTTCGATCTGCTCCACGCTCTGCGCAAGCTGCTCGGGCGAAACAGCGTAAGCCTGCAATTCCTCCATCACGGCGAGCAGGCTCTCCAAAAATGCCGCGCGCTGCGACGGGCGCTTGTAGACCTTGAGCACCGGCGCAAGCTCCGTGAGCGTGCGCTGGAGCGTCAGGAGCTTTCCGCCCGAATCGAGCGTCACATCCGCGCTGCCGCCGCAGATGCCCAGCACACGCGAGGCAAGCAGCTTGAACGTCAAGGCCTCGGCATGGCGCGACGCGGTGTCGCCGCAAACACGGCACAGGTCCATCTCCGCCACATGCGAGGCGTGCTCCGGCACAAGCAGGATTTGCTGCGACGAGTCCCCCAGTGCGGCGATCCTTTGCAGCACGCGCTCGGATTTGCCCGTGCGCGCGCGTCCCATCAGTATGTGCAGCAAGCGTCCTTCCCCCTTTTTCTCTCTTAAAGTTATCAATATTTTATCCTAATTTTATCATAGTTTTCTTTTTCGGGCAACGCAGAAAACGCCGTACGCATATTTTCGCCCATCACGGGAAGACTACCGAAGACCAAACCATCTTTTTAAGGAGGGAACTTCATGGTCATCGACAAGATCGCACTGACGCTTGCTATCATCGGCGCGCTCAACTGGGGCAGCGTGGGCCTTTTCGGCTTTGACTGCGTCGCCTTTCTCTTCGGCGGACAGACCGGTATGCTCAGCCGCGTGATCTACACGCTCGTGGGACTCGCCGGCATCTGGTGCATCACGATGCTGTTTCGCGAGAAAGAGCCGATGGAAAGCGGCGGCCAGGCGTAAAAAATAAAAGGAGAGGGGCTTGCCCTCTCCTTTTATTTTTGCGTTAAAAATTTTCTTTACCGCTCCCCAGTCGCTTCCGCACCTTCCAGCTCGCGCATTGAGCGACGGAACTGGCGATAGAATGTGAAGCTCGTCAGCGCCACCGCGCCGAAGTCCGCCACGGGCTCGGCCAGGAACACCGCGAACGCCTTGTCCGCGAAAAAGTGCGGCAGAATATAGATGAGCGGGATGAGCAGGATGATCTTGCGCCACACGGCGAGGAAGAGCGACGTCTTCGCGTTGCCGAGCGCCACAAACGTCTGCTGGCAGGCGATCTGGATGCCGAAAATACCGCTGCACCCCATGTAGATGCGCACGGCCCACGCCGCGTATTCGACCAGCGCGGGGTCATTATTGAAAATCAGGATGAACGCGCGCGGGAAGAGCTCGACCAGAAGCCAGATGGCCATTGAATAAGTAAAGCACGCGCGCAGCAGGCAGAAATAGGCGTCGCGCACGCGCTGGGCGTTCTTTGCGCCGAAGTTGTAGCTCACGATGGGCTGTGCGCCCTGTGTCAAGCCCTGAAGCGGCATGTTCGAAAACTGCATGATGCTCGTCAGCACTGTCATCGTGCCGACGGCCATGTCGCCGCCGTAGCGCAGGAGAGATGAGTTGAAGCAGATGGCGATGAGGCTCTCCGTCGACTGCATCACAAACGGGGAAAGTCCCAGCGCGATACACGGCAACACGATCTTCGCGTCCACGTGCAGGTTCTCGCACTTTAAGTGCCAGCGCGTCTTCTTTCCCGTGAGGAACGTCATCACCCACACGGCCGACACTGCCTGCGAGATCACCGTCGCCAGCGCCGCGCCGCGCACGCCGAGACCGAGCACGAAGATGAACAGCGGGTCGAGAGCCGTATTTAAGAGCGCGCCGATGAGCACCGTCTTCATGCTCACGGTGGCGAAGCCCTGTGCCGTGATGTAGGCGTTCATGCCAAGTGTCAGCTGCACGAAGATCGTGCCGAGGGCGTAGATGCGCATATAGTCGAGCGCGTAACCGATGGTGTTCTCGCTCGCGCCGAACATCAGTAAAAGCGGCTCGGCAAAGGACTCGAACAGCACCGTCAGCACCAGCGCCGTGATCACAAGCATCGTCAGACAGTTTCCCATGATGCGCTCGGATTTTTCGCTCTCGCCTGCGCCCTCGGCGATCGAGGCGCGCGGCGCGCCGCCGATGGCCATGAGCGACGCGAACGCCGAAATAACCATGATGATCGGCAGGCATACGCCAACGCCCGTCAGCGCGAGTTTTCCGACGGTCTCGGCGGGCTGCATGTGGCCGATGAACACGCGGTCGACCAGATTGTAGAGCATGTTGACGATCTGCGAGGTGATCGTCGGCACGGAGAGCGAAAAGAGCAGCTTTTTGACGTCCCCGTGTCCCAGATCTGCGCGCTTATCCAAAATCATCACCTGAATCTTTCGTATTTTTCCGCATAGTTTGTTAGAATATCATGCCGCGGGGCGTTCGTCAAGCAAGCGGGCCGCGAAGCGCTCTATCATGGCATTTCCATAAAGCGCTTTTGGACATTTTTTCACTTTCTCCATTGCTTTTTCCGCGTGGGCTATTGTATAATTTGTTTTACAATCGCACCAGCGGAGCGCCCCGCGTTCCGCTTATCAAACAAATAACGGAGGAATCACCATGAACGAAAAGTTTTCCAAGCTTGGCTTTTATCCTTCCGACATTCTGCTGCCCAAGAATGTCGATATGAGCAAGTGGGCGGTCGTCGCATGCGACCAGTTCACTTCTGAGCCCGAGTACTGGGAGCGCGTGGAGAAGACCGTCGGCGACGCGCCTTCCACCCTGCGCCTCATCCTGCCCGAGGCCAACCTGAAGGCCCCCAACGTCGACGAGTTCATCGCCGACATCAACGCTTCCATGAGCAAGTACCTCAAAGAGGGCATCTTCGAAACGCTCAAGGACTCCCTCATCTACATCGAGCGCGGCCAGAGCGACGGTAAGATCCGTCACGGCCTCATTGGTATGGTCGACCTCGACCAGTACGACTTCACCCCCGGCTCCGGCGCGCTGATCCGCGCGACTGAGGGCACCGTGCTCGACCGTATCCCCCCGCGCGCCCGCGTGCGCCGCAACGCCCCCATCGAGCTGCCCCACGTCATGCTGCTGATCGACGACCCCGAGAAGACCGTCATCGAGCCCCTGACCGCCGCGGCCGACAAGATGGAGAGCGTTTATGACTTCGACCTGATGGAAAACGGCGGCCACATCAAGGGCTACAAGCTCTCCGCCGCGCAGATCGACGCGGTCGCCGACGCGCTGACCGGCCTCACGACCGACGAGGCGATGAAGAGCAAGTACGGCGTCTCCGGCGTCGCTCCCCTGCTGTTCGCCGTCGGCGACGGCAACCACTCCCTCGCCACCGCCAAGGCCTGCTATGAAGAGCAGAAGAAGGGCAAGACTCCCGAGGAATACCTCGCGCTGCCCTCCCGCTACGCACTTGTCGAGGTCGTGAACAACCACGACGACGCGCTCCAGTTCGAGCCCATCCACCGCGTGCTCTTCGGCGTCGACCATGAGAAGTTCATGGAAGAGTTCAAGAAGTTCTATCCCAACACCCACGAGGGCAAGGGCGAGGGCCACGTCATCGAGGTCTGCTGGAACGGCCACGACGATTTCATCACCGTTCCCGACCCGAAGGTCCAGCTCGCCGTCGGCACGCTGCAGGCCTTCATCGACGAGTACCTCAAGCAGTTCGGCGGCGAGGTCGACTACATCCACGGCGATGAGGTCACCCGCGAGCTCGGCTCCAAGGAGGGCAACATGGGCTTCCTGCTTCCCGCGATGGGCAAGGAGCAGCTCTTCAAGACCGTTATGGCAGACGGCGTTCTGCCGCGCAAGACCTTCTCCATGGGTCATGCGCAGGATAAGCGCTACTATGTGGAAGCGCGCAAGATCCGCTGATCAATTACAACCATTGCAGAAAAGCGCCGCCTTGCGGCGCTTTTCTCATCAGGAGGATTCATTATGGATTTGAAAACAGCCAGGATCTGGCAGGACGTATTGCTTTGGGGCGGCGCGCTGGTCTCCCTCGTCGGCGCATGGGGATTTCAAAACAATGTCGCCGCACTCATCGGTCTTATGATGATGGGCGCTTCGCTCATCGTCTGGGGGCGCTTTTACCGCTGTCCCAAGTGCGGCGAACACCTTGGCCGCGGCACACCGAAACGCTGCCCGCACTGCGGTGCATGGGTCGCCGACGAGCCGGAGCCCGAGGAGAAGAAAAAGATCCAGCACAAGAAAAAGAAGCACTGAGCGCACAAGGAGGCCGCGATGAACGACAAAAAGCCCCTGATGGACTATCGCAGGGTCCAAAAGCTCCAAACACCGCTGCTTCTTACCGGCGCGCTGCTCAGCGGCGTCGGCACAAGCGTCAGCGTACCGCTTGTTATTCTCGGTATCGCGATCATGCTCTTTGCCATCGTGATTGGGGTTCTTTACTACCGCTGTCCGCACTGCGGCAGACCGCTCGGACGCATAGGTGAAGGCGGTGCCTACTGCCCCCACTGCGGCAAGGCGCTGGATGCGCCGGTCGAGGAGCCCGTGCGCAGCATAACTGTCCCCGCCTATGCTAAGCTCAACCTGACGCTTGACATTCTTGGCAAGCGCGATGACGGCTACCACGAGATGCAGATGGTCATGCAGACCGTTTCGCTCCACGACGATGTGACCGTCACGCTCACAGACGGCAAAGGCATCACCTGCCGCGTCGACGGCGCGGCGCTTCCCTGCGATGAGCGCAACCTCGCTGTCAAGGCGGCGAGAGCCTTCTGCGAGGCGATGGACTACGGCGGCGGCATCGACATCGCGCTTATCAAGCGCATTCCGTCCGAGGCCGGCATGGCCGGCGGCAGCGCGGATGCCGCGGCGGTGCTGCGCGCACTGCGCGATCTTGTCTCCCCCGCGCTCACGGACGAGCGGCTCGAGCAGATCAGCGCGCGTATCGGCAGTGATGTCCCCTTCTGCATCCGCGGCGGCACGCAGCTGGCCGAGGGCCGCGGCGAAAAGCTGACCGTCCTCAAGCCCGCACCGCGCTTCTTCGTCGCCGTCTGCAAGCCGGATTTCCCGATCTCCACACCCGCGCTCTTCGCGCGCGTAGACGGCGTGACGATCACCGACCGTCCTGATACAGACGCGATGCTCGCCGCCATCGAGCACGGCGACGCGGACACGCTGTGTGCAAACGTGCGCAACATCTTTGAGCAGGCGCTCGACGGCGAGCAGCGTGAGCGCATTGAGACCATCAAGTGCGATCTTCTCGCCTACGGCGCGAAGACATCAGCGATGACCGGCTCAGGCAGCGTGGTGTTCGGCCTCTTCTCTGACAAAGCGGCTTGCCGCAGAGCGTGCGAGGCACTGCAAGGCGAGTGCGTCAAAACTTTCTGCGCCGAATTTGTTTGAAAACTCAGAAAACCGTCCATACTCGAAGCAAATTCTTTGAGATGGGCGGTTTTTCGATGAAATGGACAAAGTGGGAGCTTTCCCTTGCCGTTGGCCTCGCGGTCATGCTGCTTTTCTGCGCCGCGCGCGGCACTAATACCCTCCAGTGGTGGAGCGCAGCGTTCTCCCCGCTGTGCGACGGCATTTTAACGCAGAGCGCCGCCACTGGCGACATCGTGGTCAAATCGAAGCTCGCAGAGCTTTTAGCGTTACTGATGGGTGGAAAATAAAGCGTGCACAATGTGCACGCTTTATTTTTGACATAGCATTACAACGCTCCTGTTTACACTGCAACTTTTCTGCAACCAAAAGGGCATTTTCGCGCCGTTCGGCGCCATCTTGCAAAAAGTTTTCTTTGGAAAAGATAAGAAAAAAGCATCAAAACCATACGGTTTTGATGCTTTTTGGTGGAGATAAGCGGGATCGAACCGCTGACCTCTTGACTGCCAGTCAAGCGCTCTCCCAGCTGAGCTATACCCCCATGCCGTTTTGTTTTTCATCGTTCCGTTAGGCTCGGAACAAGTGATAATATAGCACAGAGAGTCGAAACTGTCAATACTTTTTTGAAGAAATTTTTGCTTTTTCAAAAAGTTTTTTGTCAGGTGAGAAAAGCGCTCCGTTTGCATGACATTTCCAACCTTTTACCCTCTCGCAAAGACTGTGTAGCGTCCGCTCGGCGCGTCGAAGAAGTTTTCGCCTGCGACGGATTTGACGTGCAGGCCGTCGCTGCCGCGCAGCAGCGTGAACGCGCCGTAGCGCACCGTGCCCGCATTCTCGTTCAAGTGGTAGCCAAAGACCATGCCCTCGCCGTTCGTGCCAAGGTAGTTGAGCTGGCCGGTGTACTCAAAATAAATCCCGACCTCGCTGTTGATGTCCTGCACCGTGAGGCCGCCGCCATCGGTGAGCGTCAGGATATAATCGCTGTCGTAGCTGCCCTGTTCGGCCGTGTCGTGCGTCACGGTCGCCGTCCACTCGCCGAGAAATTCCGACGGGATCGTGTAGTCCGCGTCGCCGACCGCGCCGGAGAGGTCGTGTTTCTCCCCTGATGCGTCGACGGCGAACACCGTCTGATACGTGCCGTAGTCCTCCTCGACCACACCGGACTCGAACGAAACGATATTCTTCACGCCGCCGAGCGGCCCGCCGTCACAGAGGAAGCCCGCCGTCAGGCCCTCGAGCAGGTTCACATACTCCACCGCCCCCTCGCTCGTCAGCAGGAAGATGTACGGGAAGTACCCCTGCCCCACCGAACCGACGAACACATCCGTGTAGTCGGAATACAGTCCCTCCACGGGGTAAAGGGTCTCATAGTCAAAGCGGAAGTTTTCCGCGTACCACGCGGAATCCGCAGTCTTTTCAAAGCTGACCGTCAAATTGCCGCCCGAGAGCGCTGCCTTGACAAAGCTCTCCTCCGCCGTCTTTTCGACCGTCTCGCGCGCGGAGAGGTCGAGCGCGAGGTCAGCGTCGTAGCTCTCCGCCCCGGCAAACGAGCCGATGGGCACGATCATGTGCAGCGCGCCGCCGTCGAGATAGATCCGCATCTCCGCGTTGATGTTCTCGTCCGAGAGCGTCCACGCGCGGCGCTCGGCGTAGGACGCGATGAAGTCCGCGCCGCCCATGCTGCCGCTGAGCGCATCTCGGTACGTCTCATCAAAGTAGTTTGCCGCGGTGCGGCGCGCCGCCGTGATGAAGTCCTGCGTTGAAAGCTCGCAGCGCGCCAGCAGATCCTCGCTCATCAGCCGCTTGCCGCCGAAAAAGTCGTAGCTGTACGTCTCCGTCATGCTTGTGTCGCCGTCCATCTCCGCGCGCACCACAAGGCAGAGCAGGCTGTCGTTCCAGTAGCTCGTCCACGTGACGGAAAGGCATGTGAGCGAAACGCGGGAGGCCATCATGTTCTTCTGCTCCTGCACGAGCGCGCCGAATTGATCGGCGATCTCGTCGTTCAGCGCGGCGGCGACCGCCGTTTCCGACACGATTCTTGGCACATGGTAGCTGTATGCGAGCGTGTTGTTCTCGGCATCCGTGTACTCGCCCTCCTCGCTGTAAAGCTCGGAAATGAGTGAATCGTCGTAGCCGGACGGGGTGTCGTCCGGCTCCTTTTCGCCGCAGGCGGCAAGGTTCAGCAGCAAAAGCGCCGCAAGCAGCGCGGAAAACAGTTTTTTCATAGGGTCCCTCTCTCAAATTCAGTGTCTTGTCTTTTCTGCCATTATAGCGGATTTTTGCAAAAGCGCAACGGCTTTTCGCGCGCGGCAGCGCGCGCCGATTGACAGAATTCCGACAAGGTTATAGAATATGTGTACTTTCAAACCTCAGGAGTTTTTATGTACGATTATACACAAGCCAAAATGAACGACGACGCCATCCGCGCCATCAGCTCCATCGGCCTCGCCCACCTGGGCGACGCGGTGTATGAGCTGCTTGTGCGCACGTATCTGTGCGTGCACGGCAAGGCGACGGGCAAGGGCCTGCACCGCGCGACGGTCGAGCTCGTCTGCGCGCCGCAGCAGGCGCGCTTTGCCGAAAAGCTCTTACCCCTTTTGACGGAGGAAGAGGCCTCTGTGTTCCGCCGCGGGCGCAACGCGAATGTCCATTCCATCCCCCACCACGCCGACCGCGCGGACTATCAGAAGGCCACAGGCCTCGAGGCGCTGTTCGGCTGGCTGTACCTGCGCGACGATCACGCGCGCATCAACGAGCTTTTCAACCGGATGATGGAGGACGACAATGCCACTTGACGCGATCTGCCTGCGGGCAGTTTTACACGAGCTGAGACCTCAGCTCATCGGCGCGCGCATCGACAAGGTGCAGCAGCCCGCGCGCGACCAGATCGTTCTGCTGCTGCGCGGCAATCTGCGCCTGCTGCTCAACGCGGGCGCAAACCAACCGCGCATCCAGCTCACGAACATCCTGCGCGACAACCCTGCCCAGCCGCCGATGTTCTGCATGCTGCTGCGCAAGCACTTAGTCGGCGCGCGCGTGCTGTCCATCGAGCAGCCGGATCTTGAGCGCATGGTGATTTTAACGCTCCAGTGCACGGACGAATTCGGAGAGATCAGCCAAAAGCAGCTCGTGCTCGAGTGCATGGGGCGGCGGTCGAACCTCGTCCTGCTCGACGCGCAGGGGCGCATCGTCGAATGTCTGCGCCGCGTGGACGCGGACCTTTCCGCCACGCGCCAACTGCTGCCCGGCCTTTTTTACCATCTGCCGACGCCGCTCGACAAGCTGTCGCTTTTATCGCAGGAGGAGGACTCCCTCGCCCTCGCGCAGCGCGGCGGCGACGCGGAGCAGGCTGTCGACAAGTGGGTGCTCGACCATTACACCGGCATTTCGCCGCTGATCGCGCGTGAATTCGCCTTCCGCGTGGGACACGAGACCGACGTGCGCTTCGGCGCGCTGAACGATACGCAGCGCGGGGCGCTGGTGCAGGAATTTTCCGATACAGCCAACGCTGTAAAGGAAGATAACTATATGCCCGTCATCCTCTACCGCGACGGCAAGCCCGTGGATTTCACCTACCGTCCCATCGCGCAGTACGGCGCGGAAACGCAGGTCGAGACGCGTGAGAGCTTCTCGCAAATGCTCGACGAGTTCTACGACGCGCGTGAGCGGCAGGAGCTCTCCGCCCGCCGCGGCCGCGAGCTGACGCACGCGGTCACGGTCGCGCGCGACCGCATGGCGCGCAAGGCCGAGAACCTAAAGCGCGACTACGCCGCGACGCAGAAGCGCGACGAATTCCGCCTGCGCGGCGACCTCATCACCGCAAACCTGTACCGCATGAAGAGCGGAGAAAAAGTCTTGCATGCGGAAAACTACTATGAGGACGGCTGCCCGACCATCGACATCCCGCTCGACCCGCTGCTCTCCCCCCCAGCAGAACGCCGCGAAAAACTACAAGCAGTACAACAAGCTCAAGACCGCCGAATTCCACCTGCGCGAGCAGATCGAAAAGGCGGAAAACGAACGCGCGTACTTGGAAAGCGTCCTGCAGGAGCTTTCGCAGGCGGAGACCGAGCAGGAATTCAATGAGATCCGCCGCGAATTGCAGGAGACGAACTATATCCGAAAGTCGAGCGGCAAAAAGGAGCTCAAGCGCGCCTTCTCCCCGCGCACATTCAAAACGTCGAGCGGGCTTGAGGTCCTCGTCGGCCGCAGCAACGTGCAGAACGACCAGCTGACGAAAAAGGCCGACAAGCGCGACTACTGGTTCCACACCCAGCACATCCACGGCTCGCACGTCATCCTGCGCTGCGCGGGGCTCACGCCGGGCGACGAGGATCTGCGCGAGGCCGCGATGCTCGCATCCTACTTCTCGCAGGCGAAGGAGAGCAGCAGCGTCCCCGTCGACTACTGCCCCGTGAAGTTCGTCAAAAAGCCCGCGGGCGCACGCCCCGGCATGGTGACCTACGACAATTACCGCACACTCTATGTCACGCCCGAAGAAGGGCTTGCCAAAAAGCTCTTTATCAGGTAAACTGTTGGAAAGCGATTCCCCTCTCCCCTGTTAGACGACAAAAGCAAGCTTGATTTTGGAAAGGAGAACCCCATGGATAAAAAGAGAAAGACTCTGCTCATTACTGTTGCCGCAGTGCTTCTCGTCGTTGCCGCGTTTTTGCTGCTGCGCCGTTCGCAGCCGCTCGGCGAGCTGATCCCCGCGCCTGAGACCGCCCGCGTCGACGGACTCTTCTGCATTTCGACCATTGTTCCCACGCCGGACGGCTACGGCACGTTCGACACCGGCGACTGCCGGGTAGAGGGCTATCCGGACAGCGAGGCCGCCGCAGCTCTGCGCAGCGCCATGTCCGAAATTTCGGTGCAGCGCTATTATCGTTTGCCCACATCGCTGCTCTCCCGCTTCACCCAGAACGAGAACTATGTCACCGTCTGGTGGATCCCCGAAGACGGACAGAAGCACGACCTGTACCTCAACTGGGACGAGGGCTTCATCTACGACGACGCCAACCGCGCCGTCGCCTACAAGATCGACGGCGACGCGCAGCAGGTGTTCAGCGAGCTCTGCGCCGTCATCAGTGAGTACGGCACGTACACCCGATAAAATTCAGCAATAAAAACCTCCGTATGAGAAATCTCATACGGAGGTTTTTTTGCGTCCTTACAGCATTTTCTGCGGCATCTGCCACGCGTTGTGGTCGGTGTGCAGCAGGTGGTGCGACTTTTCGCCAAGCGGCGCGCCGAGGTAGTCCTTGTAGAGCGCCTTGACATCCGGATTCTCGTGCGAGAAGCGCAGAAGCTCACCCTGATCGAGCCGCCAGAGCACGTTGCCGCGATCCTCGGCAAACTCGGTACCGTCGTGGATGGGCTGGCCGCCGCCGCCCGCGCAGCCGCCGGGACAGGCCATGACCTCGACAAAGTCATATGCTGCGTCGCCGCGCTTGACAGCCTCAATGAGCTTGCGGGCTTTCCCGAGCGAGCTCACGACCGCGACGCGCACGTCCCCTGCGCCGGGGATGTTGAACATTGCCTCCTTCCACCCGTCCATGCCGCGCACGGCGGTGAAAGCGTCAGGGTCGGGATTCTTGCCCGTGACGAAGAAGTACGCCGAGCGCAGCGCCGCGTCCATCACGCCGCCGGTCGCGCCGAAGACGACCGCCGCGCCGGTAGCGGAGCCGAGCGGGCTGTCGAACTCCTCCTCGGGCAGGTACTTGGGTTCAATGTGATTCGCGCGCATCATAATATTGAGCTCGCGCGTTGTGATGCTCACATCGACCTCCGGGTCGCCCGCGTCGTTTTTCATCGTGGGCAACTCGCATTCGCTCTTTTTCGCCACGCAAGGCATGATGGAGACAACGAACAGACGCTTTGCGTCGATGCCGGCCTTTTCGGCAAAATAGCTCTTCGCAACGGCGCCGAGCATCTGCTGGGGCGACTTCGCCGTGGAGAGGTTGCCCGTCAGCTCGGGATACTGCGACTTCACGAACCGCACCCAGCCGGGGCAGCAGGAGGTGAACATCGGCCACTGATACTGCTCTTTATGCGTGAAGCGCTCGATAAACTCGCTGCCCTCTTCCATGATGGTGAGGTCGGCGGCAAAATCGGTGTCGAACACATAGTCAAAGCCCAGCTCGCGCAGCGCCGCGACCATGCGCTTCGGCGTTGCGAACTCGCTGTCGAGCCCGAACTGCTCCGCCCAGGCCGCGCGCACCGCGGGCGCGACCTGCGCCACGGTGATGACGTTCGGATCGTCGATCGCGTCGAAGACAAGACCCGTGTCGTCGCGCTCGCGCAGCGCCGCCGTCGGGCAGTGGGTGATGCACTGGCCGCAGTAGGTGCACTCAGTGTCCTGAATGCGGCGGTTGTACGACGCATCCACGACCGTGCGCGAGCCCGTGCCGAGAAGGTCCCAGATCTTCACGCTCTGCACGTTTTCGCACACCTGGATGCAGCGCAGGCACTGCACGCACTTGTCGTTTTCGCGAATGAGCGGCGTGGAATAATCCACCGCCTCGTGACGCAGCTTTTTGGGGAAGTGCGTGCCGCGCATGTTGAAGTCGTTCGCGAGCTGCTGCAAGGTGCAGTTGCCGCTTCGCGTGCAGTTCGTGCAGGATGTATCGTGGTGTGAGAGGATGAGGCGCAGGTTCATGCGGCGCGCCTCGCGCGCCTTGGCGCTGTTGGTAAAGACGACCATGCCGTCCGCCACCACATTGTCGCACGCGGGTACCAGGCGCTCCATGCCCTCGACCTCCACGCAGCAGATGCGGCACGCGCCGATCTCGTTGATCTCCTTTAAGTAGCAGAGCGTGGGGATATTGATATTGACCGAGCGCGCGGCCTCCAAGATCGTGGTATTCTCGGGCACGGTGACGCTCTTGTGGTCGATGGTCAGCGTCACATTTCTTACCATTTGCCCTTCCTCCCTCCGCGGAAAATGCCGTAGCCGAAGTGGTCGCAGCGCAGGCAGCGGGACGCCTCGGCGTAAGCCTCCTCGTCCGTCAGGCCGCACTCGATGCACTTGAAGTCGTGCTTGCGTTCGCCCGCCTCGCGCTCGGTGGTGTCGATACGGCCGTGGGGCGGCTTGTTGTTCAGCCGCGCCGTGGGGATCTCGACGCCGGGGTCGATCTCGTGGTGGAAGCCGAGGTATTCGTCGATGTTCGCCGCGGCGACCTTGCCGGCCGCGATGGCGCGGATGACGGTCGCAGGGCCGGTGACGCAGTCGCCGCCGGCGAAGACGCCGTCCATATTGTCGATCTGGCCGCTGGCCTCGGCGACGAACGCGCCGCGCTTGATGGCGATCTTCGTCTGCTCAAAGCCGTGGGTCTCCACGCCCTGACCGATGGCGACAACGACAACGTCCGCCGCGATGCGCTTTTCGCTGCGCTTGGCCTTTTCGGGCGCGGGGCGGCCCTTTTTATCCATCTCGCCGATGATCTGCGGCTGTGTCCACAGCGCGACGGCGTGACCGTTCGCATCGGTCTCGATGCGGACAGGCGCCTGAAGCGTCACGAGCTCCACGCCCTCGGCAACGGCGCCCTCCACTTCCTCGGGAAGGGCCGTCATGTCCTCCTGGCGGCGGCGGTAGACGCAGCTCACTTTGCGCGCGCCGAGACGAACCGCGCTGCGGCAGACATCCATCGCGACGTTGCCGCCGCCGATGACGACGATGTCCTTGTTGCGGAAGTCCGGCATGTAATCGTCGCCGATCTCGCGCAGCATCTCGACCGCGGAGATGACGCCCTCAGCGTCCTCGCCCTCGATGCCGGTCTTTTTATCCGTGTGCGCGCCGAGCGCGATGTAAAGCGCGTCGTTCTGCTGGCGCAGTTCGTCGAACGTCACATCGTCGCCGACATTGACGTTGACATGCACGTCGATCCCGAGCGCCAGCATCGACGCGATCTCCGCGTCGAGCACTTCGCGCGGCAGACGGTAGTTGGGGATGCCGTAGCGCAGCATGCCGCCGAGCTTCGCGCGCTTTTCATACACGGTGACCTTGTGGCCCATCAAAGCTAAGTAATACGCTGCGGAAAGGCCGCTCGGGCCGCCGCCGATGACGGCGACCTTCTTGCCTGTGGGCTCGGCACAGTCGGGCTGCGGCACGTAGCCCGCGTTATCCACCGCGTAGCGCTTGAGACCGCGGATATTGACCGCGTCGTCGATCATGTTGCGGCGGCAGCGCGCCTCGCAGGGATGCTCGCAGATGTACGCGCAGGCGGAGGGGAAGGGGTTATCCTTGCGGATGAGGCGCACGGCGTCGGCGTAGCGGCCGTACTTGATGAGCACGAGGTAGCCCGGGATATCCACGCCCGCAGGGCACAGCGCCACGCAGGGAACGGGCTCGCGCATGCCGCCAAGGCAGCGGTGGCGCAGAATATGCTCTTCATAGTCGTCGCGGAAGCCCTGCACGCCGTCAAGCACCAGGCGCGCCGCGTCGCGGCCGATGGCGCAGTCGGCGCTGTTGACGATCACGCGCGCCACGCGCTCGATGATCGAGATGGTCTCCATCGTGGCTTCGCCCTCGAGCACCTGCTCCATCAGCGCGGAAAGCTGCCCCAAGCCGATGCGGCAGGGAACGCACTTGCCGCAGGTCTGCGCGTGGCAAAGGTCCAGAAAGCTCTTGGCAAGATCCACCGGACAAAGACCCGGAGGGCTTGCGGCAATACGCCGCTCCACGTCGCGGTACAGCCCGTCAATAACGGTCTGCGCGTGGGAGGGCGTCATAATATCGAGTCTTGACACTGCTGTTTTCTCCTTTCACTGCTTGCCATCAGTGTAGTATCGGCCGGCAGGACAAATGCACGTATCCCGCCGCCTGATGTCAGCATCCATAAATAGATGTTATCTATAATAAACGTTAGTCATTCCATTTTCAATAGTCAATGCGGATTTTTTGTCATATTTTTCCATTTCACTCCATTTGCCTAACAAAGAAAAGCGAGGGCCGCAGCCCTCGCCTGTTCTTCCCTTTTATTTGCCGCAGATCTCGTCGAAGGTATCGGTGACGGCCTTCTCCGGCGCGGGCGTCGCGAGCGATACGATCACGATCGCAATGCACGCCGCAAGGAACGCGGGGAGCAGCTCGTAGATGGCCCACGCGCCGCCCATCGGCGCGATGAGGTACTTCCAGATGAAGACCACCGCGCCGCCAGTGATCATGCCCGCGAGCGCACCCTGTTTGTTCGCGCGCTTCCAGAAGAGCGAGAAGAGCATCACGGGGCCGAACGCCGCGCCAAAGCCCGCCCACGCGAACGAAACGACACGGAACACGGAGCTGTTGGGGTCCCAGGCAAGCACCATGCCGATGATGGCGATGCCGATGACCGTGGCGCGCGCGGCCAGCATCGTCGTGCGCTGGTTCATCTTCATGCCGAACGAGTGCTGCATGAGATCCTGCGACACGCTGGACGCCGCGGCCAAGAGCTGCGAGTCCGCGGTCGACATCGTTGCGGCCAGAATGCCCGAGAGGATGATGCCCGCCATGACGGCGAGCAGCACACCGTGGCGGCTCATCAGATCTGCAAGCTTGATGATAATGGTCTCAGACTCCGCGCTCGTCGTCAGGAAAGGCACCTTGCCCGCGGCGGACACGCTGTAGCCGATGACGCCGATGCACACGGCGATGAACATGGAGATGACAACCCAGATCGTCGCGATGCGGCGGGACTGGTTGAGCTCCTTTTCCTCGCGGATGGCCATAAAGCGCAGCAGGATGTGCGGCATGCCAAAGTAGCCGAGGCCCCATGCGAGCGTGGAGACGATGCTCAGAGCGCTGTACGTCGAGGCCGTGCCGGTCGAGGTGTCGTAGCCCTGCGTCATGTTGAGATAGCCCGGCAGCGCGCTGGCGTTGTCGATGACCGTGTCCAGTCCGCCCGCCTGCTGCACGCCGAAGCATACGATGACGATGAGCGCGATCGTCATGAAGATAGACTGGATCAGGTCGGTGAACGAAACGGCCATGAAGCCGCCCATCACCGTGTACAGCACGACCACAATGCCGCCGACGATCATCGCCGTGTGGTACTCCACACCAAAAAGGCTATTGAAGAGCGTGCCGATGGCCTTGAAGCCGGACGCCGTGTAGGGAATAAAGAAAATGAGGATCACGACCGCCGCGATGCAGGAGAGCAGATGCTTCTTATCTCCGAAGCGGCGGGCGAAAAAGTCGGGGATCGTGATGGCGCCGAGTTTGGCCGAATACCGGCGCAGGCGGCGCGCGACGATCAGCCAGTTGAGATACGTGCCGATGGCCAGACCGATGGCCGTCCACGTCACCTCCGGCAGTCCGCAGAGGTAGGCAAGGCCAGGCAGACCCATCAAAAGATAGCTGCTCATATCGCTCGCCTCGGCGCTCATGGCCGTGACGATGGGGCCCATCTTGCGGCCGCCGAGGTAGAAGTCGTCCGAGCTGCTGCCGCTGCCCTTCTTGCCAAAATACACGCCCACGAACACCATCGCGGCGAGGTAGAGCACGATGGTCACTACAATAATGATCTGTGCGCTTGTCATGTGATTTTCTCCTTTAGCTTTCGTTAAGACGAGCACAATATAGCACAAAAGAAAGTAGACGTAAATACAGAACGCCGTACAGAATAAATCCTGTACGGCACTGCAAAATTTTGAATTTTCGATTGATTTTACTGTATTTTCTGTAAGACGATTTAGTAGACTGTTTTTGAAACGAATTTTATTTTTTTCGAAAGCCATCTAAAAACAGCGGCATCATCTGCTGCGCATACTGGACAAGCGAATATTCCCCGCCCGAAAGGCACCAGTCATACATCAGCCCGCGCTCGAACATCGCGTAGGCCTTGACGATCTCGCTCACGGTACGCGTGTCGGTCAGCTCCTCGCGCTCCTGCCCCTGAGAGACGATTTGGCGCAAAAGACGATAGTACGTGCGTTTGCGGTCGAGCAGGTGCTTTTCTCCCTTGGTCACGAGCTGGGAGGAAAAAAGCCGCGCCAGAAGCTCGATGGAGACCGTGTTCTCGATCGTCGTGAACAGCTCCTGATTGAGCCAGCATAAGAGCTCGATGCAGTCCATCTCGTCGTGGGGCTGCTGCATCAGCTCCTCATACCGCTCGTCAAACAGCACCGAGAGGGACGAGAGCAGCGCGTCCTTGCCGTCAAAATAGTGGTAAAACGAGCCCTTCGACGTCTCCGACTCGAAGATGATCTCCTCCACCGTCGTCTCCTCATAGCCCTGCTCGTAAAAGAGCTTCCACGCCGCCGAGACGATGCGCGCCTTGGTGTTGCGGCTCGATTTTTTTGCCATGTGCTCCCCTCCCCTGTTTTTATTGATTGTATCACAGTGCGCTGCCCGCTGCCAAGCGTTTTGCGCTCATCCGAGGTTTTTCCGCAGAAAAGCGCGTGCATTTTCAAAGAAAATGCCGTCCGCGTCCTGCTGCGATACGTCGCGCGAGAGCAGATACTCGTAAAAGTCCGCCGTCTTTTCCGCCGAATCGAGGCACGGCGGCAGCGCCGCGCCGTCGAAGTCCGAGCCGAGGGCGAGGTTTTTGCGCGCACCGAGGTCGAAAAAGTGCGCCACATGGCGATAGACGTCGTCTAAGCTCCTGACCGCTCCCCCGTCGCGCAGGAATGGCCCGTAGTAGTTGAGGCCGATCAGGCAGCCGCGGCGCACCATCTCTTTGATCTGCGCGTCCGTCAGGTTGCGCTTGTGCGCGCAAATTGCGCGGGCGTTGGAGTGCGTGGCGAGAAACGGCCTTTCCGCCGTCTCGAACACGTCCGCGAGCCCCGCGTCGTTCAGGTGCGAGACGTCGATCAAAATGCCGCAGCGCTCCATTTCGCGCACGGCGGCGCGGCCAAAGTCCGTCAGGCCGCGGTCCGTCACATTGCCCGAGCCGAGCTCGTTTTCCCCATTCCACGTCAGCGTCACGGCGCAGACGCCCTGACGCTTCAGCTCCCCGATGCGCAACAAATCGCCCGCAAACGCGCTGCCGTTTTCCACACTCAAAAAGGCCGCGGTCTTCCCCGCCGCCCACGCGCGCTCCATATCGGCAACATTGCGGCAGGGCGACACGCGATCTGCGAATTTTTGCATCTGGCGGTTGAAATTCGCGCAGGCGTCATCAAAAAAGCGAGCAGCCTTCTCCCCGCGCAGCTCATCGGGCACGAACACGGCGAAAAACTGCGCCCAGTGGATGTCCTTCGGAATACTTGTGAGCGACAGCGTGCGCGCGGGATCGTCGAGCGTGTCGATGATGTTCGATCCTGCGTACATGCAGTCGGTCAACGTGTCGCAGTGGAGGTCGATGAGGGCGTAAGGGCGCATGCGGCCACTTCCTTTTCAAAAAAGATCACGCTGCATTATACGCTCTTCCCGCCCGTTTCTCAACCGGCAAAGTTTAAGGAATTCTGAGGATTCTTAGCGTGCTCTTTACAAAGGCGCGGCAATACTGATATACTGGGCATCGAAAGGGGCGAAACGCCATGGACAATATTTCCAAGATCATCTCCCGCTCGATCGGTGGCTACAGCATCGGCAGCATCCTTTCCGCGCTGCTGACGTTCCTCATCTGCCTGATCGTCGTGCGGCTCGTGCTCAAGCTCTGTTCGCGGCTGCTCTCGCGCGCGAACCGCCTGAACGAGCGGCTGCAAAAGGTCATCCTCACGAGCCTCAAAACGCTTCTGTATCTGCTTACCATCATCATCACAGCCGAGGCGCTCGGCATCAACACCTCGTCGCTCACCGCCATCATGTCGGTGCTGACGTTGGGCGTCACGCTGGCCGCCGAGGACATTCTCGGCAACGTCGCCGGCGGACTCGTCATTCTCTTCTCGCATCCGTTCTCGCTCGGCGACGAGATCGAAGTCGGCGGCACGACCGGCACGGTGCGTGAAATTTCACTGACGCACACGAAGATTGAAACGCCGGACGGACAGATCGTGCTCCAGCCCAACCGCGAAATGTCCAGCTCGAAGATCATCAACTTCACCGTCCTGGGCCGCCGCCGCATCGTCTACAAGGTCACAGCATCCTACGACGCGCCGACGGACGAGGTGAAGCAGGCCTGCATGGACGCCGTTCTCGCCTTCCCCGCCGTGCTGAAAGAACCCACGCCGACGGTGTATCTCTCGAATTACGGTGCCAGCTCCATCGAATACACCATCCGCTGCTGGACGGCGGCAGACGCCTACTGGGACACTTATTTTAAGATGTACGAGCGCCTGCGCAACACCTTTGCAAAGCACAACGTGGAGATGTCCTACGATCATCTGAACATCCACGTCGTGCCGGAGAAACAGAATGAAAATTAAAGTCGTCGACCGGACCTACGAGCAGGTTCTTGCCCAGCCGCCGCAGGTGCACAAAAAGCCGAAAAAGCCGTCGCTGCTGTTCCGGACGGTTCTGCGCGTGGCCTCCGCGCCCGACCTTTTGGCGACGCATTTCCACTGCGAGAAGATCGGCATGGCGCAGATCAAAAGCGATGAGCCCTGCCTTGTCCTGATGAACCACTCGTGCTTTCTCGACCTCAAAATCGCGGAGGCGGTGCTGTACCCGCGCCCGTTCAACATCGTCTGCACCTCGGACGGCTTTGTCGGCAAGGAGTGGCTGATGCGCAGCGTCGGCTGCATCCCCACGCGCAAGTTCTGCTCGGACACGACGCTCGTGCGCGATATGCTCTACTGCGTGCGGACGCTCAAAACGTCGGTGCTGCTCTACCCCGAGGCAAGCTACAGCTTTGACGGCACGGCCACACCGCTGCCGGAGAGCATCGGCAAGTGCGTCAAGGCGCTGAATGTACCGGTCGTGATGATCCGCACCTACGGCGCATTCGCGCGTGACCCGCTCTACAACGGGCTGCAAAAGCGGCGCGCGAAGGTCTCAGCGCAGATGCAGTGCCTGCTCTCGTCCGACGATGTTGCGGAGCTGAACGTCGCCGAGATCAATGAGCGCATCTTTTCCGCCTTCCGCTTCGACAATTTCCGCTGGCAGGAGGAAAACGGCGTCTCCGTCAGCGAGCCGTTCCGCGCCGACGGACTCAACCGCGTGCTCTACAAGTGCCCGCACTGCCTCGCCGAGGGGAAAATGGAGGGCAAAGGCACATCACTCATTTGCCGAAGCTGTAACAAGGAATACCGCTTGACAGAGATTGGTACGCTGGAATGTTTGAACGGCGAGGCCGCGTTCACCCACGTGCCGGACTGGTACACCTGGGAGCGGCAGTGCGTGCGTGAGGAGCTGGAAAGCGGCGCATATCAGCTTGATATTCCCGTGCAGATCTGCATGATGGTCAACATGCGCGAGATCTGCCGCGTGGGCGAAGGCCGGCTGCACCACGATGAAAACGGCTTCCACCTGACCGGCTGCGGCGGGAAACTGGACTATTTCCAAAAGCCCGAAGCCTCGTACAGCCTGTACGCCGACTATTTCTGGTACGAGATCGGCGATATGCTGTGCATCGGCGACCACAAAGCGCTGTATTACTGCTTTCCGCAAGGCGGCGGGGATGTGGTCGCCAAGACGCGGCTGGCTGCCGAAGAGCTCTATAAATTAAAGCGCGCCGCTAAGGCGCGGGGGTGATGCAGCGCGGCAGCGCTGCTTTTGTCCCTGCACCGCGCAGGGGTGCGTTAAAGGGGGCCATTCTCTCACGTGAGAGAATGGCCCCCTTTAGATCCCCCCCAAGAGAACGCAAGGGGTCTTGCCCCTTGACCCCGCACATTGGCAGTCAGGCACTTGAAGAACTGTTCAGCCTGCGGATTGCACTGCGGTGTACATGGCTTCGCCATGAATCCCTGCGATTCGGCACCGATTGCAACCGCGCCTTACTATCGTGAGGCGCGAGTGACGTTTGTCTGGCGACAGACTGCCTACCGAATGCGGCATTGCTGACGCTCGCCTCATTGAGTAGTGCCTCGGTAGACGGAAATTACTGCACACTTCTACAAGATGGGCAGAGCGGCACCCGCAAGGGGTGTGCCGCATCCGTAAGGCAGCAGAGCCGCCAACGGCTGCGCAACAGCGGATGATAGGAGCAGCGGCAAATCGTATCGCAATGCTAAACGCGGCTTCGCCGCGCGCAGGCAGTTGCATTCCGGAGGCATCAAAGTAGTTCAAGCCCGAGGCTGCCAAGTAAAGCCTTTCTCTGGGGGTTCCAAAGGGGGGATTCTCTTTTGCGAAAGAGAATCCCCCCTCGCTCCCCTGCGCGGCGCAGGGAATCCCCCGACGGCCTCAGGCCGTCATAATTTTCAAGCGCTTTGCGCATCAAAGCCTTTCAAAGATTTCTTCTCCTCGCGGAGAAACACGATCACGCTCAGAAGGAACGGGAAGAAATACGTCGCCACGCGATAAAGTACCAGCGCCGACGAGGCGATTGCCGTGTCCGCCCACGGGGCGAAGAGCAGCAAAAACGCAAACTCCATCGGGCCCACGCCTGCGACGTTCGGCAACGCGCTTGTGATGAGCAGCATCAGCGAGGCGAGCATCTGCGCCTGCGCGAAGTTAAGCGCCGTGCAGCCCACGAGCCGCAGCGCGGCATAGGGGATGGAATAGAGCACGAAGAGCTTCACAAGGCTCACGGCGATACCTTTGACGCGGATTGACGGAACGAGCAGCACCTTTTTCGCCTCGCGGTTGAGCTCGGTGAGACTATTCGCCCACTTTTCGCGGCGTTCGTCCCACTTCGGCGTGTGCGGGAGCTTGCCGAGCAGCATCAGCACTAACTTCAGCACCTTATCCCAGGTGTAGAGCAGCGTGAGCGCGATCACGATGAGCGCGCCGATGACATAGCCGATCAGAAGATAGCGTGCAAGGCCGCTGGCGCTCTGCTCCAGCCAGTCGCCGCCGAGCAGCAGCGCGACCGTCGCGTAGATCAGCACGGATATCTTGTGCAGCACGTATTCGCTCGCCATGATGCCAAGACCGCTGCCCGCGTCCAGGCCTCGCCTGTAAAGGTAAAAGCTTTGCATCGGCAGCGTGCCCGCACCCAGCGTCGCGATATTGCCGAACACGCCGAGGAATGTCACGCGCAGCGCGTCAATAAACGTGCAGTCCGGCTTTTTGTGGTGGATGATGACGAGGCATAGCACAGATTCCATCGCCTCGTAGGCAAAGCCGAGTGCGAGCAGGAGCAGCACACCCCAGAACGGCACAGTACTCAGGTCCTTGACGATATCGGGCAGCACGTCGCGGAAAACAAGGATGATGGCAACAAAGATCAGCGCCAGCGTGAGACCGCTGACGAGATAGGTTCTGCTCCGTTTGCTTTTCAATGCTGTTCCTCCCCGCCTTCGCAGATGATGTTATGATAAAATTTCCTTTTGCAGCACCTCGGCGATGTCGGTCCACTCCCACGGAAGACCCACGGCATTTTCGCCGAAGTGTCCGCCGCAGGAGACGCGGCGGTAGATCGGGCGGCGCAGTTCAAAGCGCGACGTGATGCTGCCTGGGCGCATGTCGATATGCTCCATAAGCCAGCTCGCGATCTTTTCGTCGCTCACGCGCCCCGTGCCGAACGTGTCGACCATCACGCTCACAGGGTCGGCGAGGCCGATGGCATAGGCAAGCTCGATCTCGCAGCGGTCGGCCAGCTCCGCGGCTACAATGTTCTTGGCGAGATAGCGCGCCATGTAAGCGCCCGTGCGGTCGACCTTGCTCGGGTCCTTGCCCGAAAAGGCTCCGCCGCCGTGGCGCGCCACGCCGCCATAGGTATCGGCAATGATCTTGCGGCCGGTAAGGCCGCTGTCGCCCGCGGGCCCGCCAACGACAAATCGTCCCGTCGGGTTGATGAAATACTCTGTGTACTCGTCGAGCAGTTCCGGCGGCAGCACAGGGAAAATGACCTGTTCTAAGATCGCATCGCGCAGCGCGTCGATGCCGACCTCCGCGCTGTGCTGTGCGGAGACGACGACGGCGGAAATGCGTTTGGGCTTGCCGTCCTCGTATTCGACGCTGACCTGCGCCTTACCGTCCGGCAGAAGATAGGGCAGCAGCTTTTCGCGCCGCACCTGCTCGAGCTTTCTCGTCAGGCGGTTCGCAAGCGTGATCGGCAGCGGCATCAGCGCGCCGGTCTCGCTGCAGGCGTAGCCGAACATCATACCCTGATCGCCCGCGCCGGCTTCTTCCGGCGCGCCGCGGTCAACCCCGCGCGCGATGTCCGGCGACTGGGTGTGGATGCTGACGCGGATGCGCACGTTTTCGGCGTCAAAGCCGACAACGGGCAAGGTATAGCCGATCTCGGCGATGACCTTGCGCGCAATGGCTTCATAGTCCGGCACATAGGACGAGGAGATCTCGCCCATCAGGTGGACTTCGCCGGTGCAGGCCGTCACCTCGCAGGCGACGTGTGCGTCGGGATCGTTGGCAAGGATATCATCGAGCACCGCGTCGGCGATCTGGTCGCAAACTTTATCGGGATGTCCGCACGTGACGGACTCAGAGGTGAAATAGGTTTTCATCGCTTTCGCTTCCTTTCTGCTCGTTCGCATGGGGAAAGAGCGCTGTCTCAGTTTTTGACAGTCTGATGATAGCGGGAATATGAAAGCGGGAAAAGTGGCAAAGTCCGCAAGGCGCACAAAGTTTTCACACTCCCGCGAGGCTGACCAAGTTTCCGACAGGAAGCGGCGAGTATAGTGTAAAGATTTCGTTAAATGTTCACGATTTTGTCACTTGCAAGTTTTTTCCATATCGGATATAATGAATGAAAGCAAATCGAGAAAGGGAGGAACCTACCCATGGCCCTGCGCACCAAAAACGCCATCCGCCGCAGCTTCATCGAGCTCCTGGCAGAGCGTCCTTTTGACAAGATCTCCGTCCGCGACATTGCGGAGAGAAGCGAGGTCACGCGGAATACCTTTTACTATTATTACACTGACATCTACGCGCTGGCCGAGGATGTGTTCGAGTCGGAGATTGAAAAGCTCTCCGAGCGCGTGGAGGGCTATGACTCGTGGCAGAAGGCATTTTTGACCGCCACATCCTTCGCCGCGGAGAACAAGCGCATGATCCTGCACCTGCACAACTCCGCCCACAGCGATATTCTGGCAAGATATTATCATAAAACGATCCTGACGACAATGCTTTCTTACGTCCGCAAGGAGGCCGAGGGCCTGAAAGTCAGCGAAAGCCAGATCATGGCGCTCGCGCGCTTCTACACGGCAGCGCTCGCAGGGCTGACGCTTGAATGGATCGGCAGCGGCATGAAGGGCGAGCCGGATTCGTTCATCGATGATCTCGGTGGAATGCTCGACGGCAACATCCGCCGCTCGCTCGAGCGCGGATGCGCGCACGCGGCACAGTAAATAATATGCATTAAAAATGGGAAAGCGGCGGGATGGTTTGACCATTCCGCTGTTTTCGTCCACGTCGGGTGAACAAGCTTAACACATCCTTTACCCTTTTTTCCTGTTCATCGTGGCGAATCTCTGCTATGATATTTTTGGAAGTATTGAATTGATAAAGGAGTGAGGTTTTGTATCAGAAACAGATCTTAATGGAAAAGCTGAAAGAAGCCACCGCCTCCGTCCTGCCCATCAGCCTGATCGTTATGGCGATCAGCTTTGTGCTCGTGCCGGTGGACGCGGGACTGATGCTCTCGTTCGTGATCGCCACGGCCATGCTGATCCTCGGCATGGGGCTCTTCACGCTGGGCGCGGACATGTCGATGAGCCGCATCGGCAACTACATGGGCTCCAAGCTGACGAAATCGCGCAAGCTGCCGCTCATCCTGACCGTGAGCTTCGCCCTCGGCGTCGCCATCACGGTGGCGGAGCCGGATTTGCAGGTGCTCGCGGGCAACGTGCCGGAGATCGACACAACGGTGTTGATCTTGACCGTTTCGGTCGGCGTCGGCTTCTTCCTGATGCTGTGCATGGTGCGCATTCTCTTTTCGATCTCGCTGCGCACGATGCTCATCGTATTTTACGCCATCGTCTTTGCCGCGGCGTTTTTGTCGGAGCCGAGCATTCTCTCCGTCGCGTTCGACTCCGGCGGCGTGACGACGGGACCGATGACCGTGCCGTTTATCATGGCGCTCGGCGTCGGCGTTGCGTCCATCCGCAGCGACGAAAACGCGAAGGCGGACAGCTTCGGCCTCGTCGGTCTGTGCTCGATCGGGCCGATCTTATCGGTGCTGCTGCTCGGTGCGATCTACAAAACGCAGCCCGCGCAGGGCGAGAGCAGCGCCGTCTCTGGCGTCGCCACCACGGTAGAGCTCGGCAAGGACTATCTGCATGCCCTGCCGGAGTATTTATGGGAAGTGACAATGGCGCTGCTGCCGATCGTTGTCTTCTTCCTGATTTTTCAGGTCATTTCGCTCAAGCTCCGCAAGCTGCCTTTCATGCGCATTGTGATTGGTATCCTCTATACATACTTGGGTCTCGTGCTGTTCCTCACGGGCGTGAACGTCGGCTTCTCGCCGCTGGGCTACGCGCTCGGTGCCGCGCTGGCAGAGGGGTGGAAGGTCTATCTCCTCGCCTCCCCTTGCGATGCTGATGGGCTGGTTCATCATCAACGCCGAGCCCGCCGTTCATACGCTCAACAAGCAGGTCGAAGAGCTGAGCGCGGGCGCGATCTCTGCCAAGGCGATGGGCATGAGCCTATCCATCGCGGTCTCCGCCGCAGGCGGGCTTGCGATGCTGCGTGTCATCACAGGCATTTCGATCATGTATTTCCTTGTGCCCGGCTATCTTATCGCGCTGGCTTTGAGCTTTTTCGTGCCGCGCACGTTCACGGCCATCGCGTTCGACTCCGGCGGCGTCGCGTCAGGTCCTTTGACGGCGACCTTCATGCTGCCGTTCGCCACAGGCGCGTGCGAAGCGCTCGGCGGCAATGTGATGACGGACGCGTTCGGCCTTGTCGCGCTCGTCGCGATGATGCCGCTCATCACCGTGCAGGTGATGGGAGCCATCTATGTCGTCAAATCCCGTCATGCTTCGCAGGAGCCCCAGCTCCCCGACTTTGGCGACAACGAGATCATCGAACTGTGGGAGGCCTGCTGACATGGAACTCTATTACATCATTGCCATCACGGATCACGACCGCGGCGAAGCGATGGGCTCGCTCTACCACGCGGCGGGGCTGCACCTCATTTTGAGCATGCCCGCGCGCGGCACAGCCACGAGCGAGCACCTTGCCATCTACGGGCTGGACGCGACGGAAAAGTGCGTTATCGGCGCCGTCGGCAGCGCGCAGGAGGCGGATTCGCTTATCCGTTCCGCCAAGCGCAAGCTCTTTATCGACATTCCGGGCAACGGCGTCATGCTGACCGTGCCTCTCAAGAGCGTGGCCGGCGGCAAGACACTGTCCTATCTCACCGACGATCTCAAAGCAGGAGGAGCGCCGAACATGAACTTTGAACATGAACTCATCACCGTCATCTTAAACGAAGGCTATTCCGACTTTGTCATGGACGCGGCGCGCGCCGCGGGCGCGGGCGGCGGCACGGTGCTGCACGCCAAGGGCACGGGCGGCACGCGCGGAGAAAAATTCTTCAGCGTCAGCCTTGCCGACGAAAAGGATATGATCTACATCATCGCCCACAAGGACGAAAAGGCCGCCATCATGCGCTCGATCAACGAGCAGGCCGGTCCCGGCACCAAAGCGGGCGCGATCTGCTTCTCGCTGCCGATCTCGTCCGTCGCAGGCCTGCGTGCACGGGAGGAAAACTAAGCGTCCCCGTAATACAACAAAGCGCCGCTGCTCACGCAGCGGCGCTTCCCTTTTCAATTTTCAATCTTCCGTCTTTTCCCCGCGGGCGAGGCTCACGATGTCCCCCACACCGTCCAGCACCATGCTCGGGCGGTAGGCGTAGGTCTTGATGGTCTCGCGCGTGGAGACGCCTGAGAGCACCAGCACCGTGGACATACCGCTCTCCATGCCGGAGATCACGTCGGTGTCCATGCGATCGCCCACCATGACAGCCTCGGCGGAGTGGCAGTTCAGCATTTTGAGCCCCGTGCGCATCATCAGCGGATTCGGCTTGCCGCAGAAGTACGCCTGCGTGCCCGTCGCCATCTCGATGGGCGCGACGAGCGCGCGGCAGGCGGGCGCGATGCCGTTTTCGATGGGGCCGGAAACGTCGGAGTTCGCGCCGATGAGCTTTGCGCCCTTCCAGACGAGGTTCGTCGCCTTCGTCAGCGTATCGAGCGAATAGGAGCGTCCCTCGCCCACGACCACATAGTCGGGGTTCACATCGTTCATCGTGATGCCCGCGTCGTAGAGCGCGTTCAAAAGCCCCGCCTCGCCGATGGCAAAGACCGAGCAGCCGGGCGCCTGATCGCGCAGGAAGGCCGCCGTCGCGAGCGCGCTCGTATAAAAGTGCTCCTCCGTCACGTCGAGGCCCATGCGCGCAAGCTTCTGGCTCAGCTCGCGCGGCGTGTAGCCGCTGTTGTTTGTCAGAAAGAGGTATTCCTTGTCCTCATCGTGCAGCCACTGGATAAACTCCGCCACCCCCGGCAGCACGCGGTTGCCGTGGTAGATGACGCCGTCCATATCGCAGATAAAGCCTTTTTTCTTGTTAAAGTCGATCATGTTGTAAGTATCCATTTGTATCACTTCTCCTCTCTTCTCTCCAAATTTCATCAAATACAGTATAGCAGAGGGATTTGTCAAAAACCAGCAAAGAAATGTAAAATCTGCGTGAAATGCAAAAGGAAAAGAGACAGCCGAGGCTGCCTCTTTTTTCTCTTTATACTTCGCCGCTTAAAAGGCGCGCGACGGTGCGGCGGTAGACCTCGCCGCAGTTTTTCACCTGCCATGCATAGCCGTACTCGTTGTCACCGTGCATGTTGCCGCCCGAGGGGCCAAACGTCACGACCGGAATGCCGAGCGAAACGGCTAAAATATTCGAATCGCAGACCGAGGCGTCGTATGCGCACGGAAGATCCTTGCCCGTGACGGAGTTAAACTCCTCCTGCAAAATTTTGACGAGCGGATGATCCTCCTCCACCGCGAACGACTGCATGTAGGGCGATTTTCTCGGCTTGAGGCGCACGTCGACCTTGCCGGAAAGGCCGAGCTGCTCCGCCGCCCCCATGATCTGCGCAATGCAGATCTCGTCCGTCTCGCCCGGAACGACGTAGCGGTCAACGAAGAGGTAGCACTTCTCCGGCACAACGAGCGTGCCGGGATTGCCGCCCTCCATATAGCGCACGCACCACGTGCCGTGCTTGAGGTGCGGGTGCTGGAGCGTCGGCAGCGCCTCGATGGCCGCAGCCAGGCGTCCGCCGGAGATGAGAGCGTTTTCACCGACCTCGGGATAGTGGCTGGCGTGCGCGGTCTGTCCGTGGACGGTCACCTTAAAGCTGTAGCGGCCGCGGAAGCCGACAGCCACATTGTCGTAGCGGCACTCGCCCATGATGGCGTAGTCGGCGTGGATGACGTCCTCCGCCACAAGCTGATAGGTGCCCTTGCTCAGGCCCTCCTCGTCGGCGACGAAGCAGGCCAAAATTTTGCCGTTGATCTCGTCGAGATGGGCGGCGTAATAGGTCAGCGTCTCCAGGATCGCGGCGAGGCCGCCCTTCATGTCCATCGCGCCGCGGCCATAGACCTTGCCGTCGATCTCCGTGGGGGTAAACGGGTCGGTCTTCCAGCGGTCGGACACATCGACGGTGTCGAGGTGTCCGATGAGCAGCACGGTCTTGCCGGGCCGGCCGCTGTCGAGCACCGACCAGACCGACGGGCGCTCGCGCGCGGTGTCCTCTTCAAAATAGCTGTAATGCGCTTCCATGCCGAGCTCACGCAGGACATTCGCCACGTAATCCGCCATCTGTGCCTCGTGTCCGTTGACCGAACGGATGGAGATCATATCGTACCAGCGCTGTAAAATCCGTTCCATACCTTAGTTCTCCTTCGCCTTGGCCGTGCCGATGCCGGTCACGGCGTAAATGACAGAAAACACGATCGACAGCCACAGCATCGGCGCAAACGGCGCGAATGCCAGATTGGAAACGCCAAGCGTCGTGGCGGTGTAAGAGCCCGTAGTCGACCACGACACCATGGGGGCAAGGCCCGTGCCGGTGTCGAGCATCGTGCGCATCAGATTCTTGCGGTCGAGATGATATTCCGGATACAGGTCCTTCACCATACCGCCGACGACAGGATAGGACACATAATAAGCGCCCGTAATCGTGAAAAACACCGCGTGCAGGATCAGCACACCGAGCGACATCGAACGAGAGGTCTTCGCGATACGCTCCACAAAGGCGAGCAGCACGTCCACAACGCCCGCTGTGCGGAGCGGTGCACCGAAAATGCCCGCCGCGATCAGAAGACCGATGGTCGAGAGCATCGAGGTAAAGCCGCCGCGGTTGAGCATCGAATTCACGACGTCCGAGCCGGTATCGGCAGAAAAACCGGAGTACATGACCGCCAGAATATCGTGCAGGCTGACACCCTGGCAGAGCATCGCCATCACCGCGCCCGCGGCGATGCCGGCGATAAAAGTCGGGATCGTCGGCTTTTTCATCAAAATCAGCACGACCACGACCAGCACGGGCAGAAGCAGCACGGGGCTGAGCCAGAACTCGGCGGAAACGGTGGAAAGGATATCCTCATACACTTCCCCGCCGACGCTGCCGCCGGAATAGCGCAGGCCGTAAACAAAGTAGAAAACGAGCGAAATGAGATACGCAGGCCCCGTGGAAATGAGCGCGTGGCGAATGCCGTCCATCAGCGGCACCTCGCACACCGTGGCGGTGATGACGGGCGAGTCAGACAGCGGCGAGACCTTGTCGCCGAAGAACGCGCCGGTGCAGACCGCGCCCGCGGCCGCGGGCAGCGGCACACCGAGACCCTGTGCAACGCCCATGCAGGCGACGCCGACCGTCGCGAGCGTGCCCCACGACGTGCCCGCCATGGTGGACATCAGCGTGCAGAGGATGCAGACGACCGGCAGAAACAGCCCCGGCGTCAACACCTTCATGCCGTAGTAGATCATGACCGGCACCGTGCCGCTCGCCATCCACGTGCCGACGAGCACGCCAACCGCCAGCAGGATCAAAATGGCCACGATCATTGACGAGACCGTCTCCTTGATGCCCTGCTGGAGCTCGGCGTACGGAATGCCGAAGCACCACGCCATCAGGCACATGATAACGCCGTCGAGCGCCAGCACGATGCGGTTGTTGAGCTTCATCACAAGAAGCCCCACGACGATAACGGCGATGCCGACGAGCAGCATCAGCCCTGCCTGCCAGGGCTTTACGATTCTTTTTTCTTCCATGATTGTCGTCCTTTCTCGTTTTGGCTGGATCAAATTGAAAAAGGATAACAAAAAGCGGCTCTCTCCCGCTTGGGAGAGAGCCGCTTTTTATTCACTTGTTGACGCAGGTATCGGCAAAGCTGAAGCCGTTTTTCATTTGCTCGCTGGCAGTACGCAGGACCTTGTTGAGGATCTGCGTGCTCTCCTCTTTCGCCATCGCGCAGAGCTCGTCGTTCGCCTGCGCGGCGAGCGTGAAGTCGCCGCTCTCGCGCATCAGCCTGTCGTATTTAAGGACGATCTGTCTGCCGCGGATATTCACCGCGTCCTGATAGCCCCAGACATTCTGGATGCACGAGCCGTAGCACTTGTCGGCCAGCGCGCCGACAAAGCGGCTGACCCAGTAGAGATTGTCGGTCTCGGCGTCGAGCGTCACATTGCTCAAATAGTCCGGCATCTGCGGGACATTTGTGTACACCGGCAGCCACGCGGAAAATGTCGTGGAGCCGAAGCACACCCACTCGATACCCTTAATGGCATCGGGGACGTCGCTTCTAATTTGACAGATCGTCGTCACGCCCGTGCGGTTGATGCCGATAGGACGGTAAATGCCGCCTTTTTCCGCATGGCCCGCATAGGGATCGTAGGGTGTACCCTGATAGTGGGACGAGAGCAGGTACTGAATATCCTCGGCGGCAACCTTGCGCTCGGGAACGTAGGACCACGGAATGTCATCGCTTTCGGGCGTGAAGTCCGCGTTTTCGCCGTCCCAGCGGTAGGTGTGCGGTGCAAGGCAGCGGCCCATGAACCACGCGCGCGGCGTGTTGTAGATGTGGTCCATGTCGCGGTGCGAGCCGAAGATATCCCGCGGGTTGAACTCGCCATCCTGATTCAGATCCAGATGGTTTTCCGAGATGAACTCTCTGAGGTCCGCCGAGCAGAGGTGAAACTCCTGCGCACCGAAGGCGTCCTCCAGATCGAACGAATCCATACCGAACTGGTTCGGGTTGATGATGACGCGATCCTCGGGAATTTTCTTCGCGATCCAGTGGTGGCCGCCGATGGTCTCGAGCCACCAGACCTCGTTTTCGTCGTTGAAGGCGATGCCGTTCGACTCATAGGTGCCGTATTGCTCCAGAAGCGCACCGAGGCGCAGCACGCCCTCGCGCGCGGAATGAATGTAGGGCAGGACGAGGACAACGATGTCCTCCTCGCCGATGCCGCCGCAGCGCTCCTCTTCCCCATCCTTCGCCTCGCGCAGCTCGACCATCGGGTCGGCCGCGAGCACGCGCGGGTTCGAGGTCGTGGTTTCCGTCGCCGTCATGCCGACGTTCGCGGCGTTGATGCCGGTCGCGGCCCAAATGCCGTGCGTGGGATCCACGCTCGGGCAGGACGTGTAGCGCATGGGGTTCTCCGGCAGTGTGATCTCCACGTGGGACTCTACGCTTTTATAAATCTTCGGCTGCTGGTCGGGCTCGACCACGATCAGCTTTTTCTCATCAAAATGACCGTCGTCCGTACGGGCGATCATCGTCGAGCGGTCATTCGTCGCCAGCTTACCGGCCAGTACAGTGGTGCAGGGCATAATTACATCTCCGTTTCCTGTCGATTTCACCGCAGCGCCGCTTTTTCGCAGCGCCGCCAAATTTTATCTGCATCCATTATATTCACGGAATCGTCCTCTGTAAAGGCAAAATCCCCTTGCAGGTGCATCTCCCCTGCTGCTCTGCCGCGAAAAAATGTGGACAGGCCCGCTAAAAAGCGGACCTGTCCAAAAGGTTGGTAAAGAGAGGTCGTACCTATCAAGTTTGGATCGATCACACCATGATGGGCTCGTCCCAGAGCTTGAGCTTCTGGCCGATGCCGTTTTCCTTGGCATACTGGTAGACGCGCGCGGCGATCGCCACGTCGTAAAGGCCGAGGCCGACGTTGCAGGTGTAGGTGAGCTGGTCGTCGTTGTCGCGGCCGGACTTCAGGGTTCCAGTGGGGAACATAGTTCAGAAACCTCCTGTTTTATGATTGAATGCGAGGGGAATAGAGCCTTCTTTCCGTCTTTTTGCTTCTGTTTGCACGAAAGCAAAAAGTGTGCCAACTCAAAAAGTTTGCTTTGGACAGAAATATTTCGACATTTTCCCCTCTCGCACGTCAAAAATGGTATATTAAATAGCATCAGCGGGATGAAACTATACCTTTTCCATCCCACTGTGTTATTTTTTAATGCAGCAGCACGATTCCCGCGCGGCCGCGCCGGATCTCGACCGAACCGCTTTCCCGCAGGATCGCCAGCGCCTTTTTCACGCGGTCCTCGGAAAGGCCCGTCGCTACGGCAAGGCTGCGCCGGCCGGATGCCTCTCCCCTCTTCTCGCGCTCGCGCAGCGCTTCCAAAACGATCTGCTCATCCTGAAGCGGACGCGGACGGGATGGGACGACCTCGCCAAACGCGGGCGAGATATCCGGACATAAACCGTTTTCCGACGTGCAGACGAGGAATTCCACCACATTGCGCAGCTGCCTTGCGTTGCCAGGAAAATCATACTGCATCAGCTCGTCCAGCTTTCCAGCAAAGAACACGTCAAACAGCGAAAGCTTCGGCAGTGAAGACGCCATCTCGCGGTAAAACTCTCTGGCAAGCGGAAGGATATCGGCGCGGCGCTCCCGCAGCGGCAGCAGGTGCAGCGGCAGCACGTTCAAGCGGTAGTAGAGGTCCTCGCGGAAACTTCTCTCCCGCACGAGCTGGGCGATATCCTTGTTTGTCGCAACGATGACGCGCACATCGACGGGAATGAGTTTGTCGTCCCCGATGCGCCGCACCTGCTTTTCCTGCAAGACACGCAGGAGCTTGATCTGAAAGCTCAGCAGCGAATCACCGATCTCGTCGAGAAACAGCGTTCCCCCCGTGCGCCTGCTCAAAAACGCCGGTCATGCCGCCCTTTTCGCGCCGGTGAACGTGCCCTCGGCGTAGCCGAACAGCTCGCTTTCCAGCAGGCTCTCAGACATGGCGGCAAAGTTGACGGCGATGAACGGTCCGTTCGCGCGCCGTGAGCATGCGTGGATGGCCTGCGCAAAAAGCTCTTTGCCTGTACCGGACTCCCCGTAGATATAGACCGGCTGGTCGAAGACGGCGATACGCCCGGCCAGCTTTTTGAGCAAACGGATCTCCTCGCTGCTGCCGAGGATATCATCCATCGTATAGCGCGAGGTATAGCGCTTTCTTGCGAGCTTGACGCGCACCTCCTGCTCAAGCTTTTGGATCGCTGTGACCTCGCGGATCATATAGACCTTTTCCGCATGTTCCTCATTCAATCTGACCTCGGAAAGCGAGATCGCAAGCCTCTTTCCATAATAATCGTAGAGTCCGCCGCCGCGTTGAAGACGAGGACATTGTCGCGGGCATCCAGCGTGATGATCCCCTCGTCCACCGTCTGCACAACCGTCTCCATCTCGCGGCGCATGGATTCGTTGTTGTGGTTGAGGTGGTTGATCTCCCGCGTGAGCGCGATCAGATCCTTCACATACTTCGCCGTGACCTGATGCATTTTCTCGTCCGGCAGGCCGAGACGCAGCATGATCTCGACGATCGTGCTGATATCGATAGTGCGGATGCCGACATCGATGATCTTTTCAATGCACCGCGGCAAATAGTGACATTGATCGTCGTATTCGCCAAACGTGATAAGCGGGCGCGCAACACCTTCATCCTTCGCACCGGGGTAAAACGGGATATAGCGGAACTGGTTGAGGCCCAACGTTTCAAAAAGGCGCACCGCGTCATAGGCAGAGGACTTAAAGTCATTCAGCACATACACCTCCGAGCCCTCCGGCAGGCCGAAGACCTCGTCCAAGCGCTGCGCGGCAGACATTTGTCACAGCTGCACAGTGCTTTTTATCATCATAAATCAAATTTTTTGTAAACACCTATTGACACAGTAGGAATTAAGCGTTAAAATTCCTATCTGCAAGGTAGGCAATTGTGAGCAAGGAGGCATGCCGCATGATGATCTCAACAAAAGGGCGCTACGCTTTGCGGGTCATGCTGGATATGGCCGAGCACGGAGGCAGCGAGTGGCATCGCCTGAGCGATGTCGCGCAGCGCCAGCAGCTCTCCAAAAAATATCTGGAGAGCATCATGGCCGCGCTGAGCCGTGCGAATCTGGTCGAGAGCGCCGTGGGCAAATCGGGCGGCTACCGTCTGACCCGCTCCCCCGAGGATTACCCCGTAGGTGAAATTCTGCGGGCGGTGGAGGGCAACCTGTCGCCGATCGCGTGCCAGTCTGAGGACGGCTCCGGCTGCGGTGCTTCCTGTGACTGCGACGCGCGCCTTTTCTGGCAAGGGCTGGAAGACCAGATCAACAGCTATGTCGACAATCATACGCTGGCGCAATTCATGCGAGTCAATGAAAAAACACCGGCCGTCCTGAACGGCACGGAAAGAAGATAAGGTGGTTCAATATGAGTAAGGCACTTTTAGAGATTCAAAACCTGCACGTGCGGGTCGAGGAAAAGGAAATTCTCCACGGTGTGGATCTGACCGTGGGACAGGATGAGACCCATGTGCTGATGGGCCCCAACGGCACCGGCAAGTCGACGCTGGGCTATGCCATCACCGGCAATCCGACCTACAGCGTAACCGGCGGTTCGATCATTTTTAACGGCGAGGACATCACGGAGCTCCCCGTCAACGAGCGCGCGAAAAAGGGCATTTTCCTGTCCTTCCAGAACCCGCTCGAGGTGCCCGGCGTAACGCTGAGCGCGTTCATCCGCAGCGCGCTGGAGCAGAAGACCGGCGACCGCCTGCGCCTGTGGGACTTCAAGAAAAAGCTCAAGGAGACCATGGCGCTTTTGAACATGGACGAGAGCTACGCCGAGCGCGACCTGAACGTGGGCTTTTCCGGCGGCGAGAAGAAAAAGGCCGAAATTTTGCAGATGCTCATGCTTGAGCCCAAGCTCGCGATCCTCGATGAGACCGACTCCGGCCTCGACGTCGACGCGGTCCGCACCGTCAGCGAGGGCGTGCGCCTGTTCCGCGAGCGGACGCACGGCTCGCTTCTCATCATCACCCATTCCACCCGCATTCTAGAGGCGCTGCATGTGGACGCGGCCCACGTGATGGAAGAGGGCGTCATCGTCCGCAACGGCGGCGCTGAGCTGGTGGATGAGATCAACGAAAAGGGATTCGGCAGCCTGAAGGAAGACTGAATCGGGAGGCTCTTGACATGGCAGATTTGAAAGAAAAAACCTATGTGGAGGACGTGGACCGCAGCGTCTACGACATGCGGGACGCGGAAAACGACGCGTACCGCATGGAATCCGGCCTGACGCCGGAGATCGTCGAAAAGCTCTCCAAGGAGAAGGACGATCCCGTGTGGATGCAGCAGTTCCGGCTCGAATCCCTCCAGATCTACAATGAAATGAAGATCCCCAACTGGGGCCCGTCGATTGAGGGCCTTGATATGGATCATATCGCGACCTACGTTCGCCCGAACACCAAGATGCGCAACGACTGGAAGGACGTGCCGGAGGACATCAAGGAGACCTTCGAGCGCCTGGGCATCCCGCAGGCGGAGCGCAAGTCTCTCGCCGGCGTCGGCGCGCAGTACGACTCCGAGCTTGTTTACCACAATGTCAAGGACTCCGTCGCCGCCGAGGGCGTCGTTTACACCGATATGGAGAGCGCCATGAAGGGCGAATACGCCGACATGGTGCGCAAGTACTTCATGAAGCTCGTGACGCCCCACGATCACAAGTTCGCGGCGCTCCACGGCGCGGTGTGGTCCGGCGGCTCGTTCGTGTACGTGCCCAAGGGCGTGCACCTCTCCATTCCTCTGCAGTCCTACTTCCGCCTGAACGCCAAGGGCGCCGGCCAGTTTGAGCACACGCTCATCATCGTGGACGAGGGCGCGAGCCTGCACTTCATTGAGGGCTGCTCCGCGCCGAAGTACAACGTGGCAAACCTCCACGCTGGCTGCGTGGAGCTGTACGTCAAGAAGGGGGCCAAACTCCGCTACTCGACGATTGAAAACTGGTCGAAGAACATGTACAACCTGAATACCAAGCGTGCGCTGGTGGAAGAGGGCGGCACGATCGAGTGGATCTCCGGCTCCTTCGGCTCCCACGTCGGCTGCCTGTACCCCATGAGCATCCTCAAGGGCGACAACTCCCGCATGGAGTTCACCGGCGTCACCTTCGCCGGCGCGGGGCAGAATCTCGATACCGGCGCAAAGGTCGTCCATGTGGGCAAAAACACCAGCTCCTATATGAACACGCGCTCGATCAGCAAGAGCGGCGGCATCAGCACCTTCCGCTCAAGCGTTGTCGTGGAAAAGGGCGCCAAGGGCGCCAAGTCCGCCGTGTCGTGCCAGTCGCTGATGCTCGACTCCGAGTCCCGCTCCGACACCATCCCCGCCATGGACATCCGCACGAAGGACGCGGCCATCGGCCACGAGGCCAAGATCGGCGCGATCAGCAACGAAGCCGTCTTTTATCTGATGAGCCGCGGCATGAGCGAGGAGGACGCGCGCGCGATGATCGTCAGCGGCTTTGCCGACAATGTCTCCAAGGAGCTGCCGGTGGAGTACGCGGTGGAAATGAACAACCTCATCCGGCTCGAGATGAAAGGCAGCATTGGCTGAAAGGAGTTTGGACATGAACGATACGATTTTGATCAACCGGCTCCCGACCCGTACCTGGAACCGGCTGGGTGTGAACGAAACGGCCATCCCCTGGGGGCAGGCCGACGATTTGGGCGAAGAGAAAATCACCGCCGCCGGTCAGACCGAGCGGCTTGAGATCACTGGCTCCGGCGAGCGCGGCGAGAAGACGGTCGACATCCACGCGCCCGCGGGCCAGACCGTCACGGTGTTTGAAACGCTGAGAGCGGAAAAGGGCCTGCTCGTGCGCACGGCGATCCACGTTGAAAAGGACGCAAAGGTGCGGCTCGTGCAGATTCAGAATGCGGCACAGGGCTCGCTTCTCCGTCTGGAGACGAGCGGTGAGTGCGCCGAAAACGGTCAGGTAGAGCTGATCCAGGTCCTGCTGGGCCGCGGCGATGTGTACAGCGACGGCCAGTTCGAGCTGAACGGCAACAGCGCGGGCTTCACGGCGGGCATCGGGTATCTGGGCCAGAAACAGCAGACCGTGGACATGAACCTTGTCGTGAACCACTGGGGCCAGAAGACCACGAGCGAAATCAATGCCGCTGGTGCGCTCAAGGACGATGCGCAGAAGATCTTCCGCGGGACCATCGACTTTAAGAAGGGCTCCGCGGGCTCCGTCGGCAGCGAGCAGGAGACGGTTTTGATGCTGGGCGACGGCGTCGTCAACAAGACGGTGCCGCTGATCCTGTGCGCCGAGGAAAACGTCGTCGGCAACCACGGCGCGACCATCGGCGAGCTGGACGAGGACACGCTGTTCTACTTTGAAAGCCGCGGCATTTCCGCAGCGGAGGCGGAAAACATCATGGCCCGCGCCGCCATTGAACGGCTGGCCCGCACGATCGAGGATGAAGCGGCGCAGGCCGCGATCCTCTCCGAGCTTGAGGAGGTGCTGTAAGATGGCGCATACTTATCGGGACGATTTCCCGCTTCTCAACAGTCAGGATGTAGCGTATCTGGACAACGCCGCGACGGCGCAGCGCCCGCAGTGTGTGCTGGACGCCGTAACGGAGTTTTATAAAAGTAAGAACGCCAACCCCTTGCGCGGCCTCTATCCCCTGAGCATCGCCGCGACGGAGGCTTACGAAAACGCGCGCGAGGCCGTTCGGTCCTTTCTGAACGCGAAGAGCAGCCGCGAGATCATCTTCACCCGCAACACCACCGAGAGCATCAATTTAGTGGCTTACAGCTACGGTCTCTCCCACGTGAAGGCCGGGGACGAGGTGCTCGTCTCCATCATGGAGCACCACAGCAACCTTCTCCCCTGGCAGATGGTTTGCCGCCAGACCGGCGCGTCGCTCAAATTTATGGAATGCGAAATGGACGGCACGCTGGACTTAAATAAGGTCGAAGCCCTCATCACGCCGAAAACAAAGATCGTCGCCTGCACGCACGTTTCGAACGTCTTAGGCCGCGTGAATCCCATCCGCGAGCTCGCGGCGCTGGCGCACCGCGCCGGCGCGGTGCTGGTCGTCGACGGCGCGCAGAGCACGCCGCACATTCCGGTGGACGTGCAAGCATTGGACGCGGATTTCTTCGCCTTCTCCGGCCACAAGGTCTACGGCCCCATGGGCATCGGCGTTCTCTACGGACGTGAAGAATTGCTGAACGCCATGCCGCCGTTCCTCACCGGCGGCGAGATGATTGAATCTGTCACCCGCGATGGTGCGGTCTTCGCCGAGCTCCCGCACAAGTTCGAGGCCGGCACGGTCAACGCGGCAGACGCCGTGGGCCTGCATGCGGCCATTGACTATGTCAAGAGCACCGGCTTTACAGCGATGCATCAGCAAGAGGTCGCGCTGACACGCCGCACGATGGACGCGATCGGCGAGATGCCGCACGTCCACGTGCTGGGCTCGGAAAAGCCCGAGGAGCATTGCGGCATCATCACCTTTACGGTGGACGGTGTTCACCCGCACGACATCAGTGAGATCCTCGCGAGCGACGGCGTCGCCATCCGCGCAGGCCATCACTGCGCGCAGCCGCTTCTGGCCTATTTGAAGCATCCGTCCACCGCGCGGGCAAGCCTCGCGTTTTATAACACGGAATCCGAGGTCGACCGGCTGCTTGACAGCATTTCCACGCTAAGGGAGCGAATGGGTTATGGAAAATAGAAGCTTTTACAATGAAATTCTCACCGAGCACAACCTACATCCGGAGTTCAAGCACGACCTGCCGGACGCCGACATCGTGCTCGAGGGCGTCAACCCGAGCTGCGGCGACGACATCTTCCTCAAGCTGAAGCTTGACGGCGATGTGATCACGGACGGCGCGTTCGTCGGCGACGGCTGCGCCATCTCGCAGGCGTCGGCGGACATCATGCTCGGCATGATCGTCGGCAAAAAGAAGGAAGACGCGCTGAAAATGGGCGAGATCTTCCTGAAAATGATCCAGGGCGAGGCGTCGGAGGACGAGATCGACAGTCTGGAAGAGGCCTCGGCTCTCCGCGATATCGCCCATATGCCCGCGCGCGTCAAGTGCGCGGTGCTCGGCTGGCGCACTCTGAAAGAGGCCCTGCTGGACGGGGACGAGCTGTCGTAACGCGGTCGCTCCGTTGAATTTCAAATCAAAATAATAAAAAGAGGTATTTGCCGCAGCATGCGGCAAATACCTCTTTTTTATTCAAGCAAAGCAGGGCGAGAATTCGGCCTTTGCCGTATTTCCGCCCCTCTCCCCTGCTCATTGGTCGTAATGCTCCAAAAACGAGTGCACCTCGCCTTTCGTCTTGTAGCCGGGGAAGGTGTCGAGCGCGACAGTGTGGATGCTATTGAAGATGGATTTTTCGATGTTGGGGTTGTCCCGCTTTAAGCGGCGCAGCAGGGTCTTGATTTCCTGACGCTTTGAGCCGCCTCCACCGTTGTCGCAGATGGTGCAGTTTTCTGTAAAGCGGCAGGCGCACTGGATGAACTCGAGCTGGTTGTACTGCCGCCAGGCGATGATGTTCTCCTCGTGGATGCAGTACATCGGGCGGATGAGCTCCATGCCCTCAAAGTTGTCGCTGTGGAGCTTTGGCAGCATGGCCTGCAGCTGCGAGCCGTAAAACATGCCCATCACTGTCGTCTCGATCACATCGTTAAAGTGATGACCCAGCGCGATCTTGTTGCAGCCGAGTTCCTTGGCCTTGCTGTAAAGGTGGCCGCGGCGCATGCGGGCGCAGAGGTAGCAGGGCGATTTGTCCGTGCTGTTGGCCACCTCGAAGATATTGGTCTCGAATACCGTGATGGGGATGTGCAGCAGCGCCGCGTTGCTCTCGATGCGCTGGCGGTTGATGGCGTTGTAGCCCGGATCCATGACAAGGAACACCAGCTCAAACGGCACGTCGCTGTGGCGGTGCAGCTCCTGCATGAGCTTTGCCATCAGCATCGAGTCCTTGCCGCCGGAGATGCACACGGCGATCTTGTCCCCCGCCTGAATGAGTTCATATTTTTTCACCGCGTAGACAAACGGTTTCCACAGCTCGTCGCGGTATTTTTTGATGATGCTCCGCTCGATCATCTGATAGGGCTCTAACGTTCTTGGCATGGATAACTCCCTCTTCTCTAATAGCTTCCGCCGCGACGGAGCGTTCATTGCGCAAGCTCCCGATAGCAACGGTCAAAAATTTGCAGAAATTCCGCGATTTCCGCCTCTGTTGTCAGGTGGCTGAGGCTGATGCGCCACGAGGACAGCGCGTTTTTCCGGTCGCGGCTCACCGCGTAGACCGCCCTGGACGGCGTCCCCTCCACCGAGCAGGCGGACTTCACGGACACGCAGACATCATTTTTTCCCAGCTTCTGCTGAAAAGCCGTCCCCTTGACGCCGTTGACGCTCAGATTCAAAATGTGCGGCACGGCGTTTTCCGGACTGTTGAAGCGGACTTTTGGATACTTCGCAAGCTCCGCGCGCAGCAGACGATTCAGCGCCGCAACGTGTGCGATGCGCTCGTTCTGATTTTCGAGCGCCAAACGCAGCGCCTTCTCGATCGACATCGCCATGCCCAGTGCGGGCGTGCCGCTGCGATAGGGCGTGGTGCTGCCGCCGCCGTGGATCTGCGGCTCGATGACAAGGTCCTTCTTTTTGACCAGCAGGCCGCTACCGTTCAGGCCGTAAAACTTGTGCGGCGCGATGCTCATTGTGTCCACACCGGAGAGCACCAGCTTGGTCTTCCCCACGGCCTGCGTCGCGTCCACATGGAGGCGGCAGTTGGGATAGTCTCTCAAAATATCCGCGATCTCTTGGATCGGCTGCACCGTGCCGAGCTCGCTGTCCACCGCGCAGACGGCGACAAGCACCGTGTCCTTTCGCAAAAGCTCGCGCAGGTGTTCCAAATCAATGGTGCCGTCCCGCCGGATGTCCACGAGGTCGACCTCGCAGCCCTGCTGCTGGAGCGCGGACAGCGCACCGCCCACGGAGGAATGCTCCAGTGCCGTGGAGATGATGTGCTTTCCCACATGGCGGGACGCCTGCACGATGCCCTTGAGCGCAAGGTTGTTGGATTCGCTCGCGCCGGAGGTGTAGATGATCTCCTCGGGCGCTGCGCCCAGAAGTTCCGCGATGCCGTCCGTCACCCGGGCCATTTCCACCTGCGCTGCCCGCCCTGCGGGGTGGGTGGAATTGGGGTTTCCGATATAGCGCCGCTCAGTTTGATAAAACGCGTCCAGCACGGTAGGGTCTGCCGGCGTATTGGCAGAGTAATCAAGATTGATCATAACGGTCTCTCCCACGCGGTCAGGTCCTTGACGACCTCGCCCGCGACAATCAGGCCGACCGCGGCGGGCACAAAGGCGTTGCTGCTCGGAACCTGCCGTCGCTGCGTGCACTTGCGCGCCGTGCCAGGCGGGCAGATGCAGTATGTCCGGCAACTGATGGACATGTCGTCCAGCGGCGTGATGGGCGGCTCTTTGGGAGTAGACGACCTTCAGCTTTTTGATGCCGCGCTTTTTGAGCTCGCGGCGCATCACTCTCGCCAGCGGACAGACCGAGGTCTTGTAGATGTCCGTCACCTCGAACGCGGACGCGTCCATCTTGTTCCCCGCGCCCATGCTGCTGATGATGGGCGTTCCCGCTTTCTGCGCCTGCTCGATGAGCTCCAGCTTGCCGGTCACGATGTCGATGGCGTCCACGATGTAGTCATACTGCGTGAAGTCAAATTGATTCGCCGTCTGCGGCGCGTAAAACGTCTTGTAAGTGTGGACGACTGCGTTCGGGTTGATCTCCTTGATACGCTCCTCCGCCACGTCCACCTTGTACTGCCCCACGGTCTTGCGCGTGGCGAAGATCTGGCGGTTCACGTTCGTCAGGCACACCCGGTCGTCGTCGATGAGGTCCAGCGTGCCGACGCCGCTGCGCACCAGCGCCTCCACCGTGTAGCCGCCCACGCCGCCGATGCCGAACACGGCTACGCAGGCGTTGTACAGCCGCTCCATGCCATCCTGACCTAAAAGCAGCTGCGTTCTTGAAAACTGATTGAGCATACTCTCTCGCCGATCCTTCGCCTGACGTTGGAAAAATGTCTGCGTTACAGCTTTTGCGTCCACAAACATAGTATGATTGTTGGTTTTCGTATCATAGCACGAGTTGACCAGCACTGTCAACCGCCGCATGACCAGAATCGCAGCCCGCGCAGTAAGTGATTTCATCCATGTTGACTTTTACGCCCCGTTGTGTGACACTATAGGCAACAAAATGATCTTGCAAGGAGAACAATTATGGCTACCACTTCCGTTTCCGCGCGCTTTCAGGAGCTTTTTCCCGAAACGAACCTCATTTCTCTTCTGACCAAGTACGGCGGCGACGCGGACGATATTTTCGAGACGATTCAGGACCAGTATGACGCACACGAGCAGGAACCTCTCGTCGGCCTTCTCGGCATCAAGGCTGCGAATATCGACACCTTTGCCCGCGCCGCCTACTGGGACCTCGTCAGCGACATCCGCATCAGATACCTCTCGTCCCTTCCCCGCAGCGAAGCCGCCGCCATCGCCGCCGCAGCCGACGGCCTCATCACGCATCCCGAAAATGACGATATCGACTGGAGCGCCGACGAATTCATCAGCGATTGGAATGATCTGCACCGCGGCGAGGAGCCACTCAAATAACCGGTGCTAAGCTGTATACCATGACAGATGCAAAAGGGCAAGGGAAAAGCGTTGAGGAGCTTTTCCCTTGTCCTTTTTTCACTGCTGCTGAAACAGGACAGTGCAAATCGAATGGAAGCCTATATGCAGCACACCATCTGTGGGAAGAAGCTGCAAAACGGTTAAAGGGTCAGATAAAGGGGCAAGCAGAAAAAAAAGAAGTCCAAAACCTTACGGTTTCAGACTTCTCAGTGGCAGCGGGAGAAGGATTTGAACCCTCACATACGGAGTCAGAGTCCGCTGTGCTACCATTACACAATCCCGCTATATTGTGTTGTCCGCTGCGCTGTGTCGTTCAGCGAACAAATGTTATTATAGCAGGAACTTTGCATTTGTCAACAGGAAAATTTCTAAAAAATCAAAATTTGGAAAATTCCTGCCTCTTCCCCACTTTCCCGTCACATCCAGATGGCAAACAAACGCAGCAGCGGCTCGAACACGCGGCGCAGTACGCTGCGCTTAGCCCACTCCTCTTTTGTGACGAGACGGCTGTGGTCGACGATCATATCCATATCCTCGAGCAGCGATTCGATCATCGGTGCGCCATAGACCATCACGCCGCACTCACAGTCGAGCTCAAAGCTGCGGTAGTCCATATTCGCCGAGCCAACAAAGGCTGCTTCGCGGTCGACCATGATGCTTTTTCCGTGCAGAAAGCCAGGGGTATAGCGGTATACCTTTACGCCGTGTTTGATGAGCTCGCCAAAGTACGACTCCGCCACGCAGTCGGCGTACCAGTGGTCAGGCTTGCCCGGCAGCATCAGCCGCACGTCCACGCCCCCGTCGCCCGCGATGCACAATGCACGCATCAGGCTCTCATCGGGGATGAAGTACGGCGTCGTGATATAGAGGAAGCGCCGCGCGCCGGAGATCATCTGGAGGAACACATCCTCGGCCGGATTGTCGGGGTTGTTCTGCGGTCCGTCGGTAAACGGCTGGCAGAAGCCCTCGCTTTTGACCGGCGTATGGGGGCGGTAATAGTCGTGCTCGTTGTGCATCACGCCGCCGAGGTTCACACACATGCGGATAAAGCTTGCCGTCAGGCCCCAGGCGCCCTCGCCTTCAAGACATACGCCGCTGTCCTTCCAGTAGCCGAAGCGCTCGATGAGGTTTGCATACTCGTCGGCGATGTTCACGCCGCCGGTGTAGGCGACGTCACCGTCGATGCAGGCGATCTTGCGGTGGTCGCGGTAGTTGAAGTGCAGGCGGTTCACATACTCGTGCACGGGGTTGAAGATGAATACCTCGACGCCCACCTCGCGCAGACGGTCGATCGTCTCGCCGGAAAAGCGCTTGATGTTGCCGAAGTCGTCGAAGATGATCTTGACCTCAACCCCCTCGCGCGCCTTGGCGCAGAGGATCTTTTCAAGCTCATCCCAGAGCTTTCCCTCAGCCAGAATGAAGTATTCAAGGAAGATGAAGCGCTCAGCCTTGGCTGCGCGGTCGATGAGATTACGCAGCAAAATCGCGCCCTCGGGCAGGTACGTGACAGAGGTATTCTGATAGAGCTGGAAGTCGCGGCGGCAGAGGTAGTTTGCCGTGCGCGACCAAGCGGGCAGCTGGCGCGTGAGCTTGTCGACGGCGATCTCACTGCGCATGCGCACGCTCTCCGGCTCGTCAGGAAAGCGCTTGGTGTTCTGCGGCAGATGGCGCTTCTGCGCCGCGCCGCCCCAGAGGAACCAGAGAATCATACCCACCGGCGGGGCCAGCAAAAGCAGGATGAACCAGATGAGCTTATAAGAAAGCTCACCTGGTTCATTGTAGATATGCACCGCAAGGAACAGTGCGGCGACCTGCACGACGGCGTATGCCAGCGCCAGATACTCCTGCATAAAGTAGGAGATGGCGACAACAAAGCCGATCTGCACCGCAAGCAGGACGACGACCAGCATGATCCGCAGCGCCGCAGAAATGCGCCGCTCGCCCTTTTGCTGAATCTGGAATCCCTTCATCGCAGTCTCAGTCCCCTCCTGTTGGCTGTTCCCTGTTTTTGATTTTTTGTTTTCCTCAGTTCTTCTCGTAGCGCTCGTTCTTCTCGTTCAGAAGCTCGGTCTTGATGTCGTAGAGCTTCTGCGAGAGGTCCACATAATAGTTATGCGGGTTATCGAAGCGCTTGACCTCGTCCCAGAGGGTATCGACCTGCTCGGCGCAGTATTTTTTGATCTCCTCGATGCCGGGACGCTTGTAGACGAGCTTGCCTTTCTGGTAGATGGGCACGAGCAGCTCGCGCGCTTCGAAGTGATAGACTTCCTTACGCTTCCACGTGGCGTCGGGGTCGAAGATCTCAAGATTCCGGCTGTCGTCCACGGTCTCGTCGTAGACCGTCAGATAGTCGGCGATGGCCTTGCCGGTGTCACGGCCATAGAAGCGGTAGAGCTTCTTGAAGTGCGGTGTCGTGATCTTGCCGACGTTCTCGCTGATCTTGATCTTGGGGACGATATTGCCGTCCTTGTCCTCCACCGCGACGAGCTTATAGACGCAGCCGAAGACCGGCTCGCTCTTGGCGGTGATCAGACGCTCGCCGACGCCGAAGGCGTCGATCTTCGCGTCCTGCATCCAGAGATCCTGAATAAGGTACTCGTCGAGCGAGTTCGAAACGGTGATGGTGCACTCCGTCCAGCCCGCCTCGTCGAGCATCTTGCGCGCCTTGCGGGAAAGATAGGCGATGTCGCCGCTGTCCAGGCGGATGCCGCACTTTTTGATGCCCAGGGGCTTCAAGATGTCGTTGAACGCCTTGATGGCGTTGGGAATGCCGGACTTTAAGGTATTATAGGTGTCGACAAGCAGGACGGCGTTCTGCGGATAGTATTTGCAGTAGGTCGCAAACGCGTCATACTCCGTGTCGAACATCTGCACCCAGGCATGGGCCATCGTGCCGAGCGCGGGTGTGCCGTAGAGCTGGTCGGAGATGGTACAGGCAGTGCCGCAGCAGCCCGCAATATAGGCAGCACGAGCGCCGTCGATGGCGGCGGCGGAGCCCTGCGCGCGGCGGGAACCGAACTCCATCACGGCGTGGCCCTTGGCGGCGCGGACGATGCGGTTGGCCTTGGTGGCGATCAAGCTCTGATGGTTCACGGTCAAAAGCGCGAACGTTTCAAGCAGCTGCGCCTCGATCGCGGGCGCGCGCACGACGACCATCGGCTCTTTCGGGAAGACGGGCGTGCCCTCGGGCACGGCGTAAATGTCGCCGCTGAAGTGGAAGTTTGCAAGATAGTCGAGGAACTCCTCGCAGAAGATACCTCTCCCGCGCAGGTAGTCGATGTCCTGCTGGTCGAAGTGCAGATCCTCGATATAGTCGATCAGCTGGTCAAGACCGGCGGCAATGGCGTACCCGCCTCCGTCCGGCACCGAGCGGAAATAAACGTCGAAATAGGTAATGCGATCCTGGAACCCTGCTTTCAAGTAACCATTGCCCATAGTCAACTCGTAGAAGTCGCAGAGCATGGTCATATTGAGCTTCTGATCGGTTTTCATAGTCACCTCATAGTGTCACGGCGCGGACTGTGCCGCGCCTTGTAATAGGTGCATTATATCCTGCATACCAAAATAAAGCAAGGCTTTCCGCCCTTTTTCCGCTTTTTACTTGACTTTATCCATTGCGTCCCCTATGATAAAGGGACTTTCTAAAGAAACGGAGTATCGCAATGGGTGTTATTTTAGGCATTGACATCGGCGGCTCAAGCACGAAGATCGTCGGTTTGCGCCCCGACCTTTCGGTCATCGACATGCTGCGTGTCAAGGCCGATGATCCGCTCACCTCGCTCTACGGCGCGATGGGCAATTTCCTTTCCACACATCATCTCCAGCTCTCCGACATCCGCCACATCGCGCTCACGGGCGTAGGCTCTTCGTATGTCGAGGGCGATATCTACGGTGTGAAGACCATCAAGGTCGAAGAATTCCCATCCGTCGGCGTGGGCGGCCTCGCCCTCTCGGGCAAGGAGCACGCGGTCGTCGTCAGTATGGGCACGGGTACGTCGTTCCTCTGGGCCAACAAGGGCGGAGAGATCCGTCACCTCATCGGCAGCGGCGTGGGCGGCGGCACGCTCGCGGGCCTCAGCTCGCTGACGACAGGCGTGCACCAGTACGCGCTGATCCGCAAGCTCTGCCAGGACGGCGACCTCAGCCACATCGACCTGACGATGGCCGACCTCTCGCGCGAGCAGGTGGGCAATCTGCCGCCCGAGGCCACGGCGGCGAACTTTGCCAAGGTCGCCGACGACGCGACGCCGTCGGACAAGATGCTTGGCATCGTCAACCTGGTGCTCCAGTCCATCGGCACAATGTCGGTGCTCGCGTGCAAGTGCTGCGGCACGGACACGGTCGTGCTCACGGGCGCGCTGACGATGCTGCCGCCCGCAAAAGAGACGTTTGAGCTTTTCAAGCAGCTCTACCATGTCAATTTTATTATTCCCGAAAACGCGACGTTTGCTACCGCCATCGGAGCGGCGCTGTACAGCGTGAGAGAAAATTGACGCAAAGCATTCAAAAAAGTGCCTGCCATTCGGCGGGTACTTTTTATTTTCAAACGCTTGTTCTATTTCGCATTTTATGCTACACTGTTCGTGAAACGAGGTGAACGCGATGGACCGCATCATTCTGCACTGCGACTGCAACTGCTTTTACGCCTCCTGCGAGCTTTTGAGCCATCCTGATTTGCGCCAGCTTCCCGTCGCGGTCTGCGGCGATCCGACGGAGCGCCACGGCATCATCCTGGCCAAAAATGAACCGGCAAAGCGCTGCGGCGTCAAAACGGCGGAGACCATCTGGAAGGCCAAGCAGAAGTGCCCCGGCCTCATCCTGCTGCCGCCGCACCACCGGCTCTACGCCGAATACTCGAAAAAAATCAATGCCGTCTACGGCGAGTACACTGACTTAGTCGAGCCGTTCGGCATCGACGAGAGCTGGCTCGATGTGACAAATTCCCTCCACCTCTTCGGCGGGGACGCCAGAGCGCTCGCCGACACGCTGCGAGGCCGCATCAAGCGCGAATTTGGGCTGACGATCTCGGTCGGCGTGTCGTTCAACAAGGTGTTCGCCAAGCTCGGCAGCGACTATAAAAAGCCCGATGCCACGACCGTCATCGCACGCGGCAACTGGCGCGACATCGTCTTCCCCCTCCCCGTTGGCGATCTTTTGTTCGTCGGCCGCAGCGCACAGGAGCTGCTCGGCCGCTACGGCGTGCGCACGATCGGCGAACTCTCAAAATGCAGCGAGGAAATGCTCGAAACCCTGATGGGCAAAATGGGCTCGCAGCTCTACCGCTATGCCAACGGCCTCGACGACTCCCCCGTCCGCGGAGCGGCGGACCGCGAGCCGATCAAATCTGTCGGCAATTCAACGACGTTCCGCCGCGACCTGACGCGCTGGGATGAGGTGCAAAGCGGCATCTCGCTGCTTTCTGACAGTGTGGCGATGCGCCTGCGGCGGTACGGGCTCTACTGCGGCGGCGTACAGGTCGGCATCAAAAACAGCCGCTTTCAGGTCTTTTCGCGCCAGACGACGCTCGACCACAGCACGCACCTGATGCGCGAGATCAACGATACCGCGCTCCGCCTTGCAAAGGACTTGTGGAAAGCACCCGACCCTATCCGGCTCCTCTCCGTCACGGCACTGCATCTGACCGAAGAAGCGCAATCCTACCGCCAGCTCGACCTGCTCGGCACGGACGACACACAGCAGGAAAAGCAGGAAGCCGTCGAATCCGCAATGAACGCCCTGCGCAAAAAATTCGGCCGCGGCGTCATCTCCTACGGTACCGCCGAAGACACCATCAGCGGTGAAAAAATCGAACGGGATTAAATGCGCCGCAGGCTTTCGCGCCCGCAGGCGCGAAATGATCTTAATCGTAAATTCCGACGACATGTGCGTCGGAATTTACTCTTCTCACTCCGCGCGTGTCTCAGCCGCCCCGCGGGCGGCAAGGCACGAAGCGGAGTGCAATTTTAACGGAGAGACGGCTTTGCCATCTCTCCGTTAATCTCAAAAGTGGGGATTCTCTCAAAAAGAATCCCCACTTTTGAAACGTTAGTTGATGAGCCACTCCGGCCGCGACCGCTTCTTGATGCCCGACACGACCCCCATCGCAGCGAACAGCGTCACGATCGACGAGCCGCCGTAGCTGAAAAACGGCAGCGTCAGCCCGATGACCGGCATAAGGAACAAGCACATGCCGATGTTGGCAATGGTCTGGAAGATGAGCATGCCCGCCATGCCGACGCACACGAGGCTTTCCATGCGGCTCGGCGCTTCGCGCGCGACGATGAGGCAGCGGACGATGATGGCGAGCAGCAGTACGATAATGAGGAGGCAGCCGATGAAGCCCAGCTCCTCACCGCAGACGCAGAAGATGAAGTCCGTCTGCCGCTCTGGAAGGCTCCACTTAGCGGATGATTGTGTCTGCGTGCCTTGGAACAGCCCCTGCCCCGTCAGCTTGCCCGAGCCGAGGGCGAGCATTCCGCGTGTCTGCTGCCAGCCCTTGCCCTCGGGCTGGTAGCTGTGGTCCAGAATGACCTTGATGCGGTCGTACCAGTCGCCGCGCAGGAGATTGAAATTCCACGCAGCAAGGAATCCGCCCACCGCGCCGCCAAGGCCGAGGAAGATCCAACGCAGCGCAAAGCCGCCCGCAAACGCCATGCACACAAAGACGAACAGATACACAAGGCCGCTGCCCGCATCCTTGGAGATCACATAATAAAAGAGGAACATGATCCCCGCGTGCGCCGTGGGCTGGATGACATTGGAAAAGCGCGTGAGGTCCTTTTTCTCCTGCAGCAGCGCAAGCTGGCGCGCCAAGAGGATAATGAACGTGATCTTCACGATCTCGGCGGGCTGAACGGTGATGGGAAAATTCTCCAAAAAGCCGACGCCGAGCCTTTTGCCGATGTCGTTCACACCGAGCCAGGCGCGGTTGCCGTTGCGCGTGAGGCCGAAGGGCGTGCGCAGCAGCAGAATGAAGCCAAAGTTAAAGGCCAGCAGCCACTTCCACTTTTTGCTCACTTCCGATACGTCGATGCTGGAGAGCAGGAAGTAGAGCAGCACGCCCAGCAGCAAGCCAAATCCCTGAATGGCAACATATTTAAAGGTATTGCGGAAATGCGTGGCGCTCGCGATGAGCACCATGCCGTAGAGCGTGGAAACCGTACACAGTGACAGCAGTACCATGTCCGACTGACGCACCACGTCACTTAAAAAATCGCGGAATCTGTTCACAGCCTCACGCTCCCTTCGCACAAAGTTTTCGATGTATTTTAGCACAATTTTACCCATCTGTAAACGCACATTTCTCCCTCTTTCCGCAGAAAAGGAATTGTAAAGGCCGGCGCGCTGTGCTATACTATTTGGTAATATGGGTGAAAATGGGGTCAAGGAGGCGAAACCATGCAATTTCTGTCGCGCAGCACACAGGAGACCGAGGCGATCGGCGAAGAGCTTGCCCAAAAGCTCCGCGGCGGCGATGTGCTCGCCTTCACGGGCTCGCTCGGCATGGGAAAGACCGCCTTCACGCGCGGTCTTGCGCGCGGCCTTGGCTGCCGCGGACGCGTCACGAGCCCGACGTTCACCATCGTCAACGAGTACGAGGGCAGAACGCCGCTCTTCCATTTTGATATGTACCGCCTCGGCTCGTCGGACGAGCTGTTCGACATCGGCTGGGACGATTATCTCGCCCGCGGCGGCGTCTGCGCCGTCGAGTGGAGCGAGCGCGTCTCCGACGCGCTGCCGGAGGACACGATCTTTGTCGACATCGCGCGCACAGACGAGCACGAAGACTGGCGCACCATCACGGTCACAGGAGGCAGATTCGCATGAAAATTCTCGCTCTGGAAACATCGGCGAAGAGCGTTTCCTGCGCCGTCGTCGAAGACGGCGCGCCGCTCGCCTCCGCCTATCAGTGCACGGGTCTGACGCACAGCCGGACGCTTCTGCCGATGGTGGATGCGATGCTCAAAAACGCCGATCTGACGCTCGATGATATCAATGCCATCGCCATCGCGGCGGGGCCGGGCTCGTTCACGGGCCTTCGCATCGGCATTGCGGCGGTCAAGGGCCTTGCCTGGGCCGCAGACAAGCCGTGCCTCGGCGTTTCGACGCTCGAGGCCATGGCGCAGAATGCCGCGCACATCGACGGGCTTATCGTCGGCGCGATGGACGCGCGCCGCTCGCAGGTCTATAACGCCGTTTTCGAGGCAAAGGGCGGCGAACTCACGCGCCTGACGCCAGACCGCGCGATCTCGCTCGAAGAGCTCTGCGCGCAGCTTCAAGGCAAGCAGCAGCCCATCACCGTCCTCGGCGACGGCGGCGTGCTGTGCTATCGTTATTTAGAAGAGCACGGCGTCAAGTGCTCGCTCGCGCCCAGTATGCTCCTTTATCAGAGCGCCGTGGGCGTCGGCCTTGCGGCCGAGCGCGCCTATGCGCGCGGCGAGACCATGAGCGCGCAGGAACTTCTGCCCGTTTATCTCCGTCCCGCGCAGGCGGAGCGCCTGAGAAGCTCCAAATTGAACCAGTAAGCAAAAACACATTAAAATATATTTTTTCGGAGGTCAAAGCAATGGAAGCCAAATTCAACGAGAAAGTACACATCATGAACCACCCCCTCGTCGCCCACAAGCTCACCATCATGCGCGATGAAAACACCAGCGTCAAGGATTTCCGCGAGCTCGTGTCCGAGATCGGTATGCTCATCACCTACGAGGCCACGCGCGACCTCCCGCTGACCACCAAGCACATCAAGACCCCCATCTGCGAGATGGACGCCCCCACGCTCGCAGGCAAGAAGTTCGTTGTCGTCCCCATCCTGCGCGCCGGTCTCGGCCTGGTCGACGGCGTGCTGCGCATGGTGCCCTCCGCCCGCGTGGGCCACATCGGCATGTACCGCGATGAAGAGACGCTCGAGCCCCACCCCTACTTCTGCAAGATGCCCAAGGACGTTGCCGAGCGCGACGTGATGATCGTCGACCCGATGCTCGCCACCGGCGGCTCTGCCTGCGAAGCCATCGGCGAGATGGTCAAGCGCGGCTGCAAGCACATCACGCTCATGGTGCTCGTCGCCGCTCCCGAGGGCATCAAGGCCGTTCAGGAGAAGTACCCCGACGTCAACATCTACGCCGGCGCACTCGATGATCATCTCAACGAGCACGGCTACATCGTCCCCGGCCTCGGCGACGCGGGCGACAGAATTTTCGGCACGAAGTAACTTCAATGAAACCGACTTACGTCGCTTTCATTGAGAAAGATTCGCGTCGCTCTGTGCCTCATTGTCTGCACAAGCAGACAATTCGACACTCGCTTTGCGCAAAGAGTAATTCCTGACGCACATGTCGTCAGGAATTACGATTTTAATTGTTTTCCGCCTGCGGGCGGAAAATGGTACGAAGAATCTTCACAATTTTGTCATTGCATTATTGTGTTCCATTCGTTATAATGATTGGGCATTTTCAATAGCATTTTGCAAATCTGCAAAACCCAATAATTGAGAGGACTGAACAAACAAATGAGTGCATCCAGAGAAAAGAAGAGCCGCCAGGAGAGTCTGGCAGGCGGTTATGTCGATCCCCGGACGAAGCGTGAAAAGGACGAGCAGGCGAAGGATCGCCGCAGCAATGCCCTGTATATCGCCATCGCCGTCATCTTCGTGATCGTCGGCATCGTCGTCACGGTCGCCAACTCCAAGGTGATCGAACGCAACGCCGACGCCGTGACCATCGGCAACGAGACCTACACGGCCGCCGACGTGAGCTACTTCTACAACACCATTTACAGCAGCTTTGTCTCCAAGAACTCCTACTATCTGAGCGCTTACGGTCTCGACACCAGCAAGTCGCTCAAGGAGCAGGACTGCCCTATCAACGGCAGCACCTGGTACGACTATTTCCGCGATCAGGCGCTCGAGAGCCTCAAGTCTTACGCCCTGCTTGCGCAGAAGGCAGAGGCCGAGGGCTTTGACGGCAGCGAGGCCGTGGAGCAGTCCGTGCAGGATACGTTTGCCGATCTGGACACTGCCGCCGCTTCCGCCGGTCACACCCGCGCGCAGCACATCAAGGCCGTCTGCGGCCCGCTGGTCAACGAGAAGGTCTTCGAGCGCAACATCCGCATGATCGCGCTCGCGCAGGCTTACTCCAACAGCTACTCTGACTCCCTGTCCTACACCTCCGACGAGGTGCAGGCCGCTTATGACGCCGACCCCAAGAGCTATCAGAGCGCCGACATTGAGTACATTCTCTTCACCTCCGCTGCCGGCGACGACGCAACGGACGAAGAAAAGGCCGAGCTTCTCGAGCAGGCCAAGCAGAAGGCCGAGACCGCTCTCTCCCGCTATGCGCAGGGTGAGACGTTCGACACCATCGGCGAGGATATGGAAGGCTCCTATGCGCACATCGGCTATGCTGAAAACGGCGCTTCCGATATGCTGACCTGGGCATTTGACGATGCCCGTCAGGAGGGCGACACCACCGTCGCCGCCTATGGCGAGAAGGGTTATTACGCTGTGCTCTTCCACTCCCGCAGCCGCAACGACTATCACACGGTTTCCGTGCGTCATATCCTTGTTGACAGTGAGGACAAGGCCAACGAGCTCCTGCAGCAGTACAACGACGGCGAGAAGACCGAGGACGCCTTCGCCGCGCTGGCCGTCGCCAACTCCACTGACCCCGGCAGCGCCAGCAACGGTGGCCTGTACTCCAACATCTACAAGGGTGAGATGGTTCCCTCTTTCGAGGACTGGTGCTTCGATCCCGCGCGCCAGAGCGGCGACACGGGCATCGTCGAGTCCAGCAACGGCTATCACGTGATGTACTTCGTCGAGACCAATCCCCAGCCCTACTGGTACTACAAGGCTGACCTTGATCTCAAGAACGACGCTTACGACGAGTGGTACGCCGGTATCACCGACGGCGTTGAGACCGAGCAGCTTGACGGCATGAAGTACGTCGGGTAATCCCTTCTTACGACAAAATAAGCTGCCGGTTACTGACCGGCAGCTTATTTCTTTTTGATTCTGACTTTTGAGGCAACACTATGGACAATCAGTTTTTACGCACGCAGATGCTGCTCGGCGGCGATGCGATGGACGCCCTACACCGCAGCCATGTGGCCGTATTCGGCCTTGGCGGCGTGGGCAGCTACGCGGTCGAGGCGCTGGTGCGCTCGGGCGTCGGCGAGCTGACGCTCATCGACGACGACACTGTCAGCCCCACGAATTTGAACCGTCAGCTCGAGGCACTGCACTCCACCGTTGGCCAAAATAAGACCGACGCGCTCGCCGCGCGCTGCCGCGACATCAACCCCGATGTCAGACTGCACCTCATCTGTGCGCGCTACGACGCCGCGCACCGCGAGGACTTCTTCACCGCGCGCTATGACTACATCCTCGACGCGATCGACACGGTGTCGAGCAAGCTCGACCTCATCCAGACGGCGCAGGCTCGTGGCATTCCCATCCTCTCCGCCATGGGCACGGGGAACAAGCTCGACGCCTCGCAGCTGTGTATCACGGACATCTCCAAAACGCGCAACTGCTCGCTTGCGCGCGTGATGCGCAAGGAACTGCGCGACCGCGGCGTCAAGCACCTGCGCGTGATCTACTCCCCCGAGCTTCCCGCCAAGCCCGAAGCGCTGGAAGCGCCCCCGCCGGGTCGCCGCAGCGTACCGGCAAGCCTCGTCTGGGTCCCCGGCTGCGCAGGACTGATGATGGCGGGCGACGTCATCCTGACGCTTGCCGGGCAAAAAAGAGAAAGAAGGCGGCAGCCAATGATTTTGACCGGTACCATCGTCAATTCCGCCGCGATCGTCGCGGGCAGCATCGCCGGACTTCTGCTCGGCAAGTTTATCCCCGAGCGCTTCAGCGACGCAATGGAAAAGGGCGCGGCCCTGTGCGTGCTCTACATCGGCGTGGACGGCATGCTCGCGGGCGAAAACACGCTCGTCGCCATCCTTTCGATCGCGATCGGCGCGATCCTCGGCGAACTTTTACAGCTCGATGAACACATGCATCAGCTCGGCGACTGGGTCGAGCGAAAATTTGGCGGAAAAGGGTCGAAAACCTCGCTTTCCGATGGATTTGTCACCGCCTCGCTCCTCTTCTGCGTGGGCGCAATGGCCATCATGGGCGCACTCGACTCCGGCCTGACCGGCGACCATTCGACGCTCTATGCCAAGGCGCTGCTCGACGGCATCATTTCCGTCGTCTACGCCTCGACCCTCGGCATCGGCGTCGCGCTTTCAGCTATCCCTATCTTCCTCTATCAGGGTGCCATCGCGCTGGGTGCGTCGTTCCTCGCGCCGTATCTCACAGAAGCGGTCATCCTCGAGATGAAGTGCGTCGGCTCGATTCTCATCCTCGGCCTATCGCTCAACATGCTGGGCCTGACGAAGATCAAGGTGATGAACTACGTCCCCGCCGTGTTCCTGCCGATTCTATTGTGTCGGTTTCTGTAAGCAAAAAGAAGCGTTCCATCGAATGATGGAACGCTTCTTTTTTACTCTTCCAAAATGAGCGGCAGGGCGCGGACGCAGCAGTGCTTCATGTCGACATGGCTGTCATCCAAAAAGCCGACGCCTTCGGCTTTCAAAAGCTCGACCTGACGGTTCGCACCGCCGAAAGCGAAGGCGCTTGACACCTCCCCGTCCCGCTTGACGACGCGGTGACACGGGATGACGCCCGGCTCTGGATTCACGTGCAGCGCGTAGCCCACGACGCGGGCGAGGCGCTTGTTGCCGATCGCCGCGGCGATCTGGCCGTAGGTCGCGACGCTTCCGCGCGGAATGAGCCGCACCGCCGCGTACACTTTGTCAAAGGTCGTCATGCTTCTCCCCTCTTTTTGAGCCGGCGGGCGAGCAGCAGCCCGCCCACGATCAGGACAAGATAGAATAGATAGTAGGGCCAGTCGTGCCGCAGCCATATCCCCGCGCTCTCCCAAACGATCGGCCAGTCGCCCCCGTCCGCATACTCTCTCGACGTCGACCACAGATCCACCAGATAACCAAGCATAGAGGCCAGGCGGGCGATCGCCAGCGCCGCACCGGCTGCGGCAACGCCAAAACAGATCGGTCTGCCGCGCTTTTTCCAAACCGTACAGGCCAGCACAGCGGCGGCTATCGCCATTGCACCAAGGACGAAGTGCAGCGCCGTATACGACTCGAATCCCATCCGCGCAACGCTCCACACCGCTGTCATCACAACAATTGTCATCGCCAGCAGTAGCGCATCGTTGAATACACCGCTCCGCCCGCGCGTATCGCCACCCTGCTTCTGCTCGGCTGCCTGCGGCGCGTCCTCCGCTCTTTCCCAGATTAGGTAATCCGTCGTCACACCGAAGTACGTGCAGATGGCGCGCAGCTTGTCGAGGTCGGGCGTCGAGTCGCCGCATTCCCATTTGCTGATGGCCTGCCGCGAGACATCCAGCTCCGCGGCGAGCTGCTCCTGCGATAAACCGCGCGATCTGCGCAACAGCTGTAATTTTTCTCCCAGGGTCATGTATTTGTCCTCCGTTTGCTTTGATGCGCCCAGTATAGCCGACTGCGGCGAAAAGCGCCACCAGTCAAGGCTTGCAAGTCCGCAACCAAACGTGGCAAAGAGGATTTAGTCCGCTTTTTTCTTGTTCTTTCCAAACAGCGCGCCCACGTCGACCTCCACCAGCACAAGGCTCGCGAGCATCAGCGCCGCGCCGATGTAGCCCTTGACGCCGATGCGCTCACCCAGCAGGAAGAACGCGAAGATCGCCGAAAACACGGGTTCGAGCGTAAAGATGAGGCTCGCGCGGCTCGCCGTCGTGTGCTGCTGGAAGACGCTCTGGATCACCAGGCAGATGCCCGAGCACACGATGCCGAGAAACAGCGCCGCCGCCCAGACCTTTGCCGTACCCGGCAGTGCAGGCGTCTCCAAAAATACGGAGAGCATCAGCATCACCACGCCGACGACGGCAAGGTCGCACACGCCGAGCGCCAGCGGGTCGACCTTTTCATTCGCCACGGCCTTTTCCGTGACCATCAGGTCGACGGAGTAAAACACCGCTGCGAACAGGCAGATGATATCGCCGAACGCGGGCTTGAGCGTCTCGTTCAGCGTCATCAGCGCTAAGCCGATAAGACATAAGATCATCGAAACGCCGAATTTCTTCTCCGGCTTTTTGCGATACACGATAAATTCCAAAATCGGCGTCGTCACGACCGAGAAAGCGCGCTGATGAAGCCTGCGTTCGACACCGACGTGTAAAGCACGCCGTAGGTCACGCTCGTATACACGATGACGAGCGACAGGCCGACTAAAATACTGTACTTGACGGTCTCGCGGCTGGCGTGAAACACATTTTTATGAAAAACAAGTCCCAGCACGATAAAAGCCGTCAAAAAGCGGAAGGCGTTGAGCGTCAGCGGCTGCATATCCCGCAGGCAAATCGCCGTCAGGCAGTTGGAAATGCCCCAAAAGCTCGTCGCCAGCAGCAGCATGAGATCTGCCCTGCGCTGATGTTCCATTGGTTTTCCCTCTCTCTTCTTAAAATCTCTCTTCTCTCATTTGTCAAACGGGCGCCTTGCGGCGTCCGTTTGATCAGTTGATTTTATCATGTCTATTAGGTTTTCGCAAGTGGCATGAAAAAAGAAAATGTAAGAATATAGATGCGCACGCTTCACTCTTTTTATTCACCAAAACCGCGGAGAGAGGCGGGTTTTCCCGCCTCTCTCCGCTCCGCGTCAAATCTTCTGCACCGGCGGCAAAAAGCCGCGCTTCGCGTTCTCCTCTGTGTCGTCCGACTCGTCGTAGGCGTCGTAGGGCGCGGACGGGTCGTGCACCTTTTTCTTAAACGGCGAGCAGAGCTTGTCGCGGTGCGCAAAGGCGAAGTAGAGATCGTCCGTCCAGCCGGTGTGGCCCGTCAGGATGACGGGCCGCAGGCCGCGCGTGCGAAGCTTCTGCTCCAACTCCGCCAGCGACTTGACTGCGAGCTTGTTGCTCTCCGCCAGCGCGGAAATGAAGCTGTAGCCGCCGTCTGCGCCGAACCAGATCGTATCGCCCGTGAAGAGGTACCTGTCGTCAATGAGGTACACCATATGCCCCCACGTGTGGCCAGGGACGAGGAAGCATTCGATCTTAATGCCGTCGATCTCGAAGACCTCTCCGTCGTGCAGCAGCACCTTTTCGTTGTTGATCGTCACCTGCGGCAGCTTGTAGAAGTGGTAGATCACCTTGCGGCGCACCTCGCCGGTGAGATATTTGTTCTCGATCTCGCCGATATAGAGCTTCGCGTCACGGAAAAGGCCGGGGCTGTCCGCCTCCACCGCGCCGACATGGTCGGTGTCCTGATGGGTGATGAGGATATGGCGGATGGACTTCGGGTCGATGCCGAGCCAGCCCATCTTTTCCTCAAGACGGTCGTAGTTGTAACCCGCGTCGACCATGATGGTCGTCTCGCCCTTGCGGTAGAAAAAGATGTTCGCCACCCATTCGCGCACGCAGGCGACATGTTCATCGACCCAGCCGGTGTTCAGCGGCTTGAAGATCTCCTTGCCGCGGTACATCTTGCTCATTTTCTTTTTCTGAAATTCGGTAGCTTGCTTGGACACGGCAGATTTCTCCCTGTTTTGATTTTTAGTTCAACGTCTCTAACTTCAAGTGATAAAAAGCCGCACGCGGCGTTCACGCCCGCGGAAACAGCTCTTCGCACGCGCCGCGCGTCAGCGTTTCGAGCACCTGCGGATACAGCGCGCCGATCTGCTCCTGATGCGACACCGTAAGGATCAGACCGCGGATCGTCGCAGCGGCGAGCGCGATACCGCCGCGCGGGGTCAGGCCGCTCTCTTCCAAAAGGTCGCGGATATGTACCTCGTCGCTGTGGTAGTGCTCGGCTTTCACCTGCGCGGGGATGCGGCGCAGCAGATAGGCCGAGTCCTCCTCGATGAATTTCATCGCACCGATCTCGGATAAGCAACTGCAGGCCGTGAGCAGCACGTTCGCGATGCGCTCGTCGGGCGGCAGGTCTTTGCCCTCCTCCAGCGCCTGCTCGGCCACCTGATAGACCTCGCTGTGGATATCCTCCAGCACCTCGAAAAACAGCAGTTCTTTGGACGCGAAGTATTTATAGAACAGTCCCTTCGAGATGCCCGCCGCCTCGGTGAGCTGCTCGACCGAGGTCTTGCGCAGCCCCAGCGTGACGGCGCAGCGGCGCGCCTCTCGCAGCAGCGTTTCGCGGATGGCCGCGTTCTCTTCTGCGGAAAAGGCCATTGGCATTCCCTCCTTTGTTGGAATTTTTGACCAGCTTGGTTTATCGGTCATATTGTAGCATATCCATCGCCGTCTGGCAAGAAAAAAAGGATCCCATTTCTTTATAAATACTGAATAAGACCACAGCTTTTATCAATGCACTGCGTTATATATGTGCAGCACAGCCGCTAGGCCGGTATGGATGCGCACATCTCCAAGCCCTTCGACGTCAAGACGCTCTGCATCTGCCTGCGGCGGCTGAAGGACAAGCAGTAAACGCAAAAAAGAGGACATTCCGATTCTTTTCGGAATGTCCTCTTCCCTTTTCTTGTCACAGCAGGCCGTAGACCTCGTGCAGATCCCTGATCTCGTGGTCGATGCGGTAACCCTCCGGCGCTTTGATTCCCTCGGGATTGTACCAGCAGGTGACGATGCCCGCGTTGTCGCCGCCGCGGATATCGCTCGTGAGCGAATCGCCGACGATCATCGTCTCGCCCTTCTCGACCGGCCCGATGGCGGCGAAGACCTGGTCGAAAAACTCCTTTTTCGGCTTCTCCGCGCCAAGCTGCTCGGAGAGGAACACGCCGTCCATCAGCGCACCGAGGCCGGAGCGCGTCAGCTTCTTCGTCTGCGCAACGACCGTGCCGTTCGAGACGACGCACTGGCGCACCTTGCCGCGCAGCGACTTGACGATCTCATAGCTGTCGTCGCGGTAGACGATGGTATCGCCCAGACGCAGCTGGTAGGCATCGTTAAACTGCGGCGCGAGGGAAACGTCGATGCCCTCCTCCGCGAAAAACTCCTCAAAGCGGCCGACGAGCACCTGCGGCTTCGTGATCTCGCCGCGCTCGAGCTTTTCCCAGTATTTCATATTCAGAACGGAATAGCGCGCGACCTGCTCATCCGAACATTCGCCAAGGCCGAACTCAACAAAAAGGCTCTGGATGGCGGCGCGCTCGGCGGCATCAAAGTCTAAAAGCGTGCGGTCCACGTCCCACAAAATCGTTTTGATCATAAGATATCTCCAAAAACAGTCAAAATTACTCTTTTTCCGCGTGCGCGGCGAGAACATCATACCACAGCAGGACTACACCCGCAACGCCGATTTTCCGCCGCTTGCGGGAAAGATCATACCGTGGTAGAATAGCGGCAATCATTTTTGACAGAAAGGGACTGTTTCCTATGAATATCACCGTATATCTCGGCGCGAGCAGCGGCAACGATCCGACGCTTGAGACGTCCGTGCGCGCACTGGGCCGTCTCATCGGCAAGAGCGGCAACGCCCTTGTCTACGGCGGGTCAAAAAACGGCCTGATGGGTGCGCTCGCTGAAAGCGTGCTGCGCGCGGGCGGCGAAGTGACCGGCGTGGAACCGCAGTTTTTCATCGACAAGGGCTACGAGTATGACGAGATCACGACGCTCATCGTCACGCGCGACATGACCGAGCGCAAGACGAAGATGATCGAGCTCGGCGACGCGTTCATCGCCTTCCCCGGCGGCACGGGCACGCTCGAGGAGATCAGCGAGATCATGTCAAAGGTGTCGCTCAAGCAGCTCGCCGCGCCGTGCATCCTCTATAATCTGAACGGCTATTACGACCACTTGAAAGCCCTGCTCGCTCACATGATCGACATGGGCCTCTCCACGCCCGAGCGGCAGGAGGGCATCTACTTCGCCGAAACGCTGGATGAGATCCGCGTGATCTTACATATTTAAGAAAAGCCGCCTTCGGCGGCTTTTCTTTTTGTGCGGCGCTTGACAGGCCTCCTTCGCTGCGGTATGCTAAAAGAAACTTAAAGTTACTCACTGTGCTGCAACCTAAAGCGCGCTTTCATTTCAGGAGGATTTCATGGTCTACACAGTCGGCGAGATGGCGAAAAAGCTGGACGTCCCCGCTTCCACGCTGCGCTATTACGATAAGGAGGGTCTGCTGCCCTTTGTGGAGCGCTCGTCCGGCGGCATCCGCATGTTTCAGGAATCGGACTTCGAGTGGTTACAGGTCATCGGCTGCATGAAAAAGGCCGGCATGTCCATCAGGGACATCCGCCAGTACATCGAGCTTGCCCTGCGCGGCGACGACACCATCGACACGCGCCTCAAGATGTTCACGCACCAGCGCGACGTGCTGCTCGCGCAGATGGAGGAGATGCGCCACACGCTCGAGACCGTGGAGTACAAATGCTGGTATTATGAAACTGCAAAGGCCGCGGGCACGATCGACGTCCCAAGGGATATGGCGGACGAGGACGTGCCCGAGCGCTTCCGCGCCATCCGGCGCGAACTCAAGACGATTCCGCAGGAGTAAAGGTAAACTACTTTTCTGCCGGCAAGCAGGAAAAGGATAAGAATAGGAAAGTAAACTATGGATCGGATCAAGAAGAATTTTGGCTTTGGCTGCATGCGCCTGCCGATGATCGGCGAAGAGGTGGATATCGAGCAGACCAAGCAGATGGTGGACGCGTTTTTAGACGCGGGCTTCAACTATTTTGACACTGCGCACGGCTACATCCAGGGCAAGAGCGAAAAGGCGCTCAAGACCTGCCTGACAAGCCGCTATCTGCGCGAGAAGTACATCCTGACCGACAAGCTGACGGCGAACTTTTTCAAGACCGAGGCGGACATCCGTCCGTTGTTCGAGAGCCAGCTCGAGATCTGCGGCATCGAGTATTTCGACTTCTATCTGATGCACGCGCAGGGTCTTGTCAACTATGACCACTTCAAGGAGTGCCGCGCGTATGAGACGGCGTTCGAGCTCAAAAAAGAGGGCAAAATTCGCCACGTCGGCATTTCCTTCCACGACCGCGCCGAGGTGCTCGAGCGCATTCTGACCGAGTATCCCGAGATCGAAGTTGTCCAGATCCAGTTCAACTACGTCGACTACGACGATCCCGCGGTGCAGAGCCGCAAGTGCTATGAGGTCTGCCGCAAATTCAATAAGCCCGTCATCGTCATGGAGCCCGTCAAGGGCGGCAACCTCGTGAACCTGCCTGAGAACGCAAAGGCCGTGCTTGAAGACCTGCACGGCGGCAGCCCCGCGAGCTACGCCATCCGCTTTGTCGCGGGCTTCCCCGGCATGATGATGGTGCTCTCCGGCATGAGCAACATGGAGCAAATGCAGGACAACATCTCGTTCATGCGGGACTTCAAGCCCCTCGACGAGACCGAGCGCGCCGCGGTGGAAAAGGTGCAGGAAATCTTCCGCAGCAAGAACCTCATCCCGTGCACCGGCTGCCGATACTGCACGGACGGCTGCCCGAAGCACATCTCTATCCCTGACCTCTTCGCCATTATGAACGCCAAGCAGATTCACCACGACTGGAACGCGGACTGCTACTATGAAGATGTCCACACCGCGCCGGGCCGCAAGGCGTCCGACTGCTTAAAGTGCGGCAAGTGCGAAAAAGTCTGCCCGCAGCACCTCCCCATCCGCAAACTGCTCGAGCAGGTCGCGGCAGAATTTGAAAAGGCCCCCGCAGCGAATTAAGCTCAAAATGTAAAATGCAGCACCGGCGAGAGAAAGATGGAAAACTCTCGCCGGTGCTGTTTGCTTGCACTGATCCTTGATCTTTATCATAACACCGCGCCGCGGTGTTTTTCTTGGTCTGCCGCTTTGGCCGTTCGGCGAGGTGGACAGTGGCCCCCAGAATTTTTTGTTTGTCGCCCTTTGTTTTAGGCTATGGCTGAAGTATAACGCGGATTCTTTAAGCGAACCTAAATTTGGTGTAAATAAAGTATGAACAATTCTCGTGTCGCGCGGGAAAAATATATGTAAAAAAGTGGCGCATTTTGTGTAAATTTCGCACGCGATCTTGCCGCGCGCTGCTCCTCCACATTCCGAAAGAGAGCGGCGGCACCATCGGATCAAGGGAGAAAATCATGCAGAAAAAACGAGTGCTCAGCCTGATTTTAGCGTTGAGCTGCACGGCGGCGCTGCTTGGCGGCTGTGCTGGCAGTGACACAAGTGACGACAATGCCGCCTCCGGCGAGCATGAGGTCATCACCATGAACGCGCCTTACCGCAATATGTCCCAGTTCTACGATCTGGTGCATGAAAAGTATCCGGAGATCAATCTCGAGATCATCCCCTACAACGGGGAAAACACCTCTTCCTATATGAAGGATATGCGTCTTTCCGGCGAGCTGCCCGATATTTACAGCACGACCTACTATACGCCGAGCCGCACGGACGATGAAGGCGATTTTCTCGACCTGTCGGGCTATGATTTCATGGACAACTACACCCCGTCGAGACTGCGCGACGTATCCTATAACGGCGGGATCTATATGCTGCCCATGGGCTACAGCGCCATCGGCATCACCTACAACAAAACGCTTCTGGACGCCAACGGCTGGACGCTGCCGACGAACCTTGATTAGCTTGCAACGCTCAAGGACGAGGTCGAGGCGGCGGGCTATGTTTTTAGCCGCTGCCAGCTGGAATATCCGGGCTTCGGCTTCCAGTTCATGTGCGCCATTGCCAGCATCTCCTTCCTCTCGAATCTCGAGATTGCCATCGGTCGCGTGCGTTCAAACGCCGCACCTGAGACAGACGGCTCCTCGGTGCTCAGCGGGATGCGCTTCCTCTGCGCGGAGGACAACGCGCTCAACGACGAAATTCTCGAGGCCATCCTTGAGATGTACGGCGCGAGCTGCACGACCCGCCCCGACGGCGCGGAGCTTGTCAAGGCCTTCGAGATGGTCAAGCCCGGCGAATACGACGCCATCCTGATGGACATTCAAATGCCGCACATGAACGGCTACGAGGCGATGAAGGCCATCCGCGGCGGCAGAAACCCTCTCGGCAAGGCCATCCCCATCATCGCGATGACGGCCAACGCCTTCTCCGACGACATACAGAACAGCATCGCCGCGGGCATGGACGCCTACATCTCCAAGCCCATCGACGTGGCCATCCTCGAAAAGACGATGAGAGGGTTTCTTACCCCCCCCGAATCCACAGCATGCGGACGAACGTTTGTGAGAAGCATTCATAAACGGATAACCTCGCCCTAATACGCACAAAAACGGAACGCGAAAGCCGATGGCTTTCGCGTTCCGTTTTTATTTTCACCGCGTTGATTTCTATTTGTTCCTGCGGTAGCCCTGCTCGTCGCGGTACTCGGGATGCTCTCGGCAATAAGGGTCCTTGTCGCCGCAGATCGTGTAGTCGCATTTGCAGCCGTTCGAACAGGTCGTTTTGCGGATGAGACGCGCGTGAATGAGCTCCATGCCGGCAAAATCCGGATTACAGAGCGCGGGCATGACCTCGAGAAGGTCGTGCTTTTTGGCGAATTCCGCGGTCGGACAGGCGGTGAACTCATAGTAGATGGGCTGATCCTTGTCAAACGGCGCGACGTGCATCTCAAAGTCGCCCCACTTGTCGCACTGCTTTTTCGCGTTCAAAAACGCGCGGTGCAGGAGCTTTTTGCAAAGCGGCTTGTTGATGTCGATGAATTTGAGCTTGCTGAGCTTTCGGAACGACGGCAGGAAAAGGTTCCCCTCCATCTCCTCGATCTCTTGAAGGCTTATCACGTCCCTGCAGACGACGTAATACGCCATCAGCGCGATTGTGGGGAGACAGGATATTTGAGAAATGCGGGATAAGGCGGGATGAGGGGGGAGACGGCGGGAAAACCCTTGAAATACGCGGGAAACGGCGACTTTCGGCGCGGGACGGAAGTGCGAATTATCAACAATCTTGAGATGAGGATGCGTCGGCGGCGGTCGGCGCTTTTTTTACGCTCACGAGGCCGCACAACGGCGACGGCGCGGCGAGGCGCACACATACGCAGAATACGAAAAAGCCCCGGAAACGCCCGTATAACGGCATTTCCGAGGCTTTTAGATGGTATGAGCCGCTCGGCCCCGTCCCGGAAGTCACAGCAGCAGACCAAGAGGACGAGAGCTTTGCGGCTCATGCTGCTATTGTAGCAGACGCGGCGGCGGATTGCAAGAGGGGCAAGCGTGCTAACGGAGCGTTAGAGCGTGCGAGTTTTGGGGAAAACGGGGCTTTTCGGTGCGGATCGGCGGGGATTAGGGCGTGCGCTGGCCGTGCGAGGCGTGCGCGGCGGGGCGGCGAAGCGGGGCAAAACAGGCGGCGAGCAATGGGACAAATCTGCAAAACCGATGGGACTGTGTCCCATTGCCCTGTTTTCAAGGGTTTTCGGGCTTTCGACCCTCGGTTTTCGCCGCTTCATCAATGGGACTGAAAACAGATTTACAACTAAATCAAAACAGCGCAAAAAATCAAGCGGTTCCGCCTTGGGCTTCAGCGTCCTCGGCGGGGCCGCTTTTTGCGTTGCTGCTCTCGTCGAAATATGTCCAGAATATAGACTCTTTTTCCCCGGTGCTGACGCGGCTGTACTTGTAGTGAACCAAGTCAAAAACTTCCTTTTGAGCATCCATCGGCAATAAGCGGAACATGGCGATCAAGTCGCTCTCCATCTCAGACAATCCGACACCATCGCACGCGCCGGGGGTTGTGTTTGAGCTACCTCCCTCCACCAAGTAATCCAGCGTCACACTTAGCCTATGCGCTACTCTTCGGACGCTTTCAACATTAGGGGTTTGGGTTGCCCATCTGCGGATAGTCGCATTGGCAAGATCGCATTCCCTCTCAACTTGCTTGACTGTAAGGTTTTGCTCTTTTATCAATGCGAGAACTCGGTCGTAAATAGTCATAGTGAATAGTCTCCTTAAAATTTAGTGGACAGGCTAATTTTGGCTTGACAATTAGTGAATGGGCTACTATAATAGGGGTGTAATCTGATTTAAGTATAAAGCAAGTAAATCATAGCACACCCCGACCGAAAATGAAATAGCAAATCGGCGAACGGTAGAGCAAAAGCGAGCGGCGGAGGCGTTTTTCAGAAGGAGAACGACACCATGAAGAACGACATCGCAGACATCCTGTTCAAGTACACCACTGGCGAGGCCACACTGGAAGAGACGAACGACGCCTTGAAGGAGGCGGAGGCGGGTTTCAACTTGGAACCGGGCCGCAACGAGATCACCCCCGACGAGATGGCCCTCACCACTGTCGGAGATACCCCGGAAGAGGCCAACGGCTTCGGTCTGTTGGACACCGGCACCGGCAGCATGGAGAAAGTCCACGTCACCAACGGCAAGCTGGACGAGGCGATCAATCAGGTCAACCATGACGGCACGACCAATATGCTGGCCTTCGTCATCATCGGCCCCAATCGTTACGAGGTCAAGGGCGACACCCTGACGGGCTGCTAAAGCCCACCAACACCTAAGCGACTCTTAGATTTAATTCCGCCGACCGCCGTTCGCTTTTGCTCTACCACAAACGCTGAGAAAAGGAAAGGAGGCAGATCATGAGACGCGGCAAGAAGCCCACCCGCAAGCAGAAGATCCGGCTCGGGCAAGCGGGCCTCGCCCCGGAGAACTGGCTGGTCGTGAAGCAGAAAGCAAACGGCGAGCTAATCATTTTGAACAAGTACCACGACACGATCCGCGTCATCCCGCCACTGGCCGGATGAGCTTTGCAGGAAGGAGCAGCAGCATGAAGGAGCAACCGCACATCTGCCCACTGTGTGGGCGAGCATACGACGAGCCGCCCGCGCTGTCGCGAGCGGACAACCAGACGGACATCTGCCCGAGGTGCGGCATGATGGAGGCACTGGCGGCCATGCCGAGGCGGGAAACGCCACAGGATCGGACGCGGCGGGCCGTGTACGCCACGGGCAACCGCTGGGCGATTGAGAACTTTGAAGCGACCCACCACTAAGCCGAAACGCCCGGAAGGGCGTCACCGGGAACTGCCCCACCCGGTCTGAAGATGGCAGGGCAGAAAGGAATGACGGCAGCATGAGAAAGATCAAGAAGATCAACGGCTTCCTCGTGGTCAAGTTCAACGACCGCGAGAAGCGCGAGTACGAGGGCACGGCCCTCGGAGAGTACGGCGTGATCGACGCGGAGGTCTACACGGGCAATCTGGACATCGACCGGGGCGCGATGGAGTACGACGACGCGGACACGCTGGAGGTGGCCGTGGAGCTGGCACGGGGGCTGGAGTCCGAGGAGGACATCACGGACGAGCCGCCCACCTACACCGCCGCCGTGGAAACGAATGAGAGCTATACCGAGGAGGCGGTGGAGCCCGCCGCCCTGATCGAGGGCTGGACGCGCCGCCTTGCCACGCAGGTCAAGAGCAAGCACTACCCCGACACCGACCCGCGCACCGCCGCGCACGAGCTTTACGGCTTCAAGATGGCGCTGCATCAGATCGGCTTCCTGCCGGAGAGCGAGGTCATCACCGACCCGGACACCTTCGGCGCGGGACGGCTGGACGGCCCATGCCGCGCAACCCCGAAGAGCTGCTGGCGTTCGTGTGCGACGAACGGTGCAAGAACCGGGCCGGACATACGCAGGAGGAGCTGGACGCCATTTGCGCGAAGTGCCCGCTGGGACAGCTCTACGAGGACGCGGAGGCACAAGACCTACGCATCCGGGAGCGGAGCGAGCGAGCGCTGCGGGAGCACATCGAGGGCGTGAGGCACGCTGAGGACACCCTGACCGCCCTGCTTGGCGGGCATGAGGCGCTGGCCTACCTTGCGGCGCTGCGGGACGGACAGATCCTGCAGGAGAACGAGTGTGAGCACTATGCGGCGCAGATCGCCGAGGCGGGCGCAGCGTGGGAGACGGTGCTGGAGGGCGTGAGCTTTGAAGACCTCTCCCGGCTGCGGCACCTGCTGCGGGAGGTGGACGAATACATCAAGGACGGCGGCGAGCTGTTCAACGGCTTCCAGCACGAGACAGAGCGCATCCCGGCGCATCGGCTGGAGGAGCTCCACCAGCTCGGGACGGCGCTTCTCGGCGAGTGCCCGGAGAACGACTGCACGATCTACCGCAACGTGTTCCGCATGGCGGTCGACGTCGACGGGCAGATGGGCAAGCTGACGGGCCACGCGAGGGAAACGATGCAGCGGGAGTATGAGCGGCTGCTCCGGGAGTTGAACCGCCTCTACACCATGAACCACGCGGTGAAGAAGTACCGGGAGGCGCAGCATGACAGGACTTGAACTACTCAAGGCCCCGGAGGCCACGGCGGGCGAGATCGCGGACATCATCTCCGCACCGTGCCCGCCCATCATCCCCGCCCACTGTGACGGCGTGAGCTGCCGCGCGTGCTGGCTGGCATGGCTGACAGGCGAGCCACTCAAAGGGAAAGAGCCGCCCGACAAGCGGACGGCTCCGGATGATGCTCCCGCCTACTACCATCCTCCAGTGAAAGCAATCCGAGAGGCGGCGGAGAGGATCAGGGAGGGGCGCATGGAGTACGCAGCAGAAGCGCTCACTCGCCGATCCGATCCAGAAGAACCTCGACGGCCTTGAAGGCGTAGGCCCTTGCGACTACTGACGTCGCATAATAAGTTTCCCGGCAGACGGCAACAATCGCCGCTTTCTGAGCTTCGGTGAAACCAGCGTCAATGTGCTCGCCAGAGTCGAGAATGGCAGAGCGAAGACGCTCGCCGAGAATAGTCCAGTCAACATCGCGGCTCTTGTCGACTTCATCGAGTACACGCTCGACGACATCAAGGGTAGCATCAGCCATAGACAACACCCCCTCCCCGGGCAGTGGCCCAGCTCAATTATACACGAGCAGGAGGGCAAAGGAAAGGAGCAGCAGAATGTTCAGCACAGAAGACCTCAAGACCGCGATCGGCGCGACCGTCATCGCACGGCGAAACGCGGCGGCGCGGCTGCGGGAGGCGGGCAACCCCCGCAACCCGTTCCGGGCGCTGCCGGGGATGGAGCAGCAATTCTTTGAAGCGGCGCAGAGCGTGCGCAGCTACGACCTCGTTCTCAACTTACTTGAGAGAGAAGTAAAGCGGGAGGCGCGAAAGCGTGCGGGGCGCACGGCGCAAAGCGCGGCGGCGTTCCTTATCACGGCGGGGCTCATCATCCTCGCGACGCTTGGCTTCGCGGCGGCGCTGCTGCTGATGCGCTGCCCTGTCCCCGCCGTGAGCGTCACCGCGTTTATAGGCGTGGCAGTCTCGCTGGGCTGGGCGGTCATTCGGAAGTAAGTCTAAGAACGATGAGAAAGGAGGGCAAGCGATGAGAGGCCCGAAGAAACGGCTGACGCCGTTCGGGAAGATGGTGGTGAAGGCGCTGGCTGACCGGGATATGAGTCGGGCGGAGCTGGCGGCCACGGTGGGCACGAGCCCGCAGTACATGAGCTACATCCTGAACGGGACACGCTCCGGCGAGAAGTACCTCCCAGCGATCATCGCCGCCCTCGCGCTCGACCCGAAGAAGGCGGAGCGGGCGATCGCGGCATGACGCACGGAAGGGAGGGAACGGAGTGCCGGACGTATTCATCACGCTGGAGGAGGCAGCGGCTTTTGAAGGTATCACTTACGAGGCCATGAAGAAGCGCGTTCAAAGAAGCCCCAAACAGCATAACGTAAAGTCACAGGCCCGGGAGGGCGGCGGCAAGGATCAGGTGTTGATCTCGACAAGCTCCCTCTCGGCAAAGGCGCGGAAGGCATGGCGAGCCGCGCAGAAGGTGGAAGGGAGTGAGGTCATCATAGACAAGAGAGCACAGGAGGCCGTGCCGTGGTACGTCACCGCCGACCTGAACCAGTACACGGAGGCGAACAAGAAGCGCTTCTATGAGGCGGTAGAGCTGGCGGCACGGGTGCAAGACTTCATCGACTATGACGGCCCTGACCGCACGGGCTACGCCGAGCGGTACGCGCTGGGGCTGGGGATCAGCCCGCAGAGCCTGTACCGCTACATGAAGAACGTGCTGGAGGCGAACGCATGGGCGCTGAAGCTGGAGAAAGAGGACGGAAAGAGCCGGGACTACTTCCGGGCGCTGGCGCTGTGCCGGAAGCCAAAGGAGACGGGTACGTTCCCGAGCTTGACGGACGAGCAGAAGGCGATCATTGAGAACATCTGGTTCGACAAGCGGTTCGCGGCGAACCTCGGCACGATCGAGATGCTCTATGAACGGTTTGAGCTGGAGGCGGAGCGGCGGGAGTGGGAGGAGTATCCCTCCATCAAGACGGTGGCCCGGTACATCAAGTTCCTCATGGGACAGCGGGGCGCGGAGTCTGCCCGGTTCCTCGCCGCCAACGGGACGCGGGAGTGGAAGAACAAGCGGATGATGAAGGGCAAGCGCGACGCGACGAGCCTTCAAGTCATGGAGTATGTCGTCGGCGACGAGCACACCTTCGACTTTTGGGTGCAGTGGACGGCCCCGAACGGCAAGATCAAGGCCGTGCGCCCGAAGCTGGTTGCGTGGCTGGATATGCGCTCCCGCGCTATCATCGGCGATGTAGCGTGCGTCAACGCCAATTCGCAGACGCTGAAGGAGTCGCTGGTCAAAATGATCTACAGCAATCCGGGCGGCGTTCCCCACATCCTGCACGTCGACAACGGCAAGGATTATACTGCCAAGGCCATGACCGGACAGAACCGCAAGCACCGCAAAATCGACCTTGACTTCGCATTTGACTCGGAAACAGTCGGCTTCTATCAGAGCATCGGCATCCAAGAGGTCGGGCGCTCGCTGCCGTATCAGCCTTGGGACAAACCGATCGAACGCTTCTTCTCCACGGTCTGCTCGAAATTCTCCAAGTGGTTTGAGAGCTACACGGGCACGCTGACAGGCTCGAAGACCTACGCCAAGCGGCAGAAGGACATCGACCAGATGCTGGAGCGCGGGGAGCTGCTGACGATGGAGGAGTTCTTCGAAGTCTGGACGGAGTGGAAGAACACCAAGTATCACACCCGCAAGCATCGCGGCCTGAGCGACGCGGGCGAGAAATGGGTTACGCCGATCGAGATGTTCGAGAACGGCCCGCGCTATGAAAAGGCAGCTCCACCCCGAGAGTACGCGGCGATGCTGCTGATGAAGGCGGCGACCGCCCGCGTCACAAACCAAGGCGTCAACAAGTTCGGCACACTCTACACGGACACGGAGCTCGCCTACTACGTCAATCAAGAAAGTCAACATCAAATGGGACATCGACGATGTCACCAAGCTCTATGTGTACGACATGGACGGCAAGAAGATCTGTGAGGCGGTGTCTGCCGAGCTGCTCGCCTTCGGCCCGCATTGTTCTCAGGCGGCGCTGGAGAAGCATCTGCGAGATCAGAAACGAAACGAGCGAGAGGTCAGGGAGTATCTGGAGGAGCGAGTCCGCCCCTACGAGCTGCGGCTCGAGGACGGCGCAAGGCCCTCGGATGCAGTGGGCATGATCGACCTGACCATCAAGGCCACGCCGAGCCAGAAGCTGGTCTCCCTGCCCAAGGACAGAATGTTCCGGTCGGAACAGGCAAGCAAGGCGAGCCGGAAGAAGGTCACGGACGACACCTTCCTCAACGCCAAAGGCGACAAGGCGCTCTCCCTTTTGAGAGCGATGAACGAATAATAACGGAGGTACATCATGGAAGTTACAGCAGCGGAGCGCACCACAATCTACACCAACATCAGCCCCCTCGCGCAGCGCGTGAACAACTACATCCAGACGCAGCACTCAAGCATCGCGGCGGTCGCCAAGGACATCGGCTACAGCCGCACCACCGTCTCCCGGTATCTCACGGGCAAATATGACAGCAACCCGAACGACCTTGAGAGCAAGCTGACGGACTTCCTCACCCGGCAGACGGGCGAGGCGGTCGACCTGACGACGCCGTTGGCGGAGTCGGAGGGCAAGACGTGGCAGACGCCCGCATTCTTTGAGAGCCGGGACGCGAAGGCCGTGCTCGGTGTATGCCAGAGCTGTCAAGAGTACATTGGCCTCGGCATCGTAGTCGCCCGCAGTGGCTACGGCAAGACCTACGCCCTGCGGCAGTACGCGAAGCTCTCCCGCGTGGCCTACATCGAGTGCGACGACACTATGAGCAGCCGCGATCTTGTGGAGGCGATTGAACGGAGCATCGGGCTCCCAAACGGCTACGGCACGATCTGGCGCAGGGTGAACGGCATCCGGGAGTTCTTCAACACGAACAAGGGCTACCTGCTGATCATCGACGAGGCGGACAAGCTGGTGAGCAAGTACACACAGAAGAAAATGGAGATCCTGCGGGCGGTGTTCGATCAGAGCGATGTGGGTCTTGTGATCGCGGGCGAGCCGAAACTGGAGGCGCAGATCAAGACCTACCTCGTGCGTATGGCGAACCGGGTGGACTTCTACGCCTCGCTGCGGGGCCTCTCCCCCTCGGAGGTGGAGGGCTACCTCGCGGACTTCCAGATCGAGCCGGACGCGCTGGTGGAGTTGAAAGCGCGGGCGTGCAATATGCAGACCGGGTGCTTCCGACTGCTCGACCGCACGCTCTCTAACGTCCGACGCATCCTCAAGGAGACGGGCGAGGAGACGGTGACGGTGAAGACCATAGCACAGGCATCGTCCATGATGATGCTTTGAGGAGGGACAGCGAATATGAGAATAGAACGCATCAGCGGAGCGATCCTCATCCTGCTCTCCGGCGTGCTGCTCCTGATGGCAGCCTACGGCGGGACGCCGGAGGATCGGGACGCGACAGCGATCCTCCTGACGCTGCCGATGGGTCTTGTGGCACTGTTCACCGAGATCCCGGAGCGCGGCAAGCGCACCAAGCGAGACTACCGGGCGTAAAGCCCGCAACATTAACAAATTGAAAGGAGCCGCAAACATGGCAAGGAAACGAGTAGTCGAGGCCCCGAGCCTCCATTCATGGGAGGACGTGAATGACGCCCTCCGTCAGATCGCCGAGGCGCAGATCGCGCTGGGCGAGATCCAGAGCGATATGCAGAAGCAAATCTTAGGGGCACAGAAGGTCGCCGAGGAGCAGAGCAAGCCGCTCAACGACAATGTGGCCAAGCTGGAGCGCGAGATCAAGAGCTTCGTCACCGACCACAGGGACGAGATGGGCAAGACGAAGTCGGTGGTGCTGACGTTCGGCGAGGTAGGCTTCCGGCTCTCCACATCCGTCTCGCTGCCCCGGGCGAAGGAGAAGCTGGAGGAGATCATCCGCCGTCTCAAGTCCCGCCAGATGACGGACTGCATCGTGGTGGAAGAGAAGGTCAGCAAGGAGGCTCTGAAGAAGTACGGTGAGGACACGGTGAACGCCGTGGGCGCAACGTGGAAACAGAGCGACGTGTTCGGCTATGAGGTGAACATCGCCAAGCTGGAGCAGATCAAGGCGGGCAACTGAGGAAGGGGGCTCACGGAATGACAGCAGCAAGGACTGGGCGCAAACAGCCCTCCATCCGCACGCTGTGGGCGATCGCGAAGTCGCCGGAGCTGCACCTCACGGACGAAGACCTGCACGCGGTTGTCTACCGCGAGACAGGCAAGGAGTCCATGAAGATGCTGACGCAGGGCGAGGTCAACACTGTTGCCCGCGTGCTGCAGAACATGAAGGACAGTGTGAGTCGGAGCGTGCGGGACAAGCGCACGGACACGGGCGGCGACATCCGCACCACCGCGCAGCGCCGGAAGATCTACGCGCTGTGCGAGGCGCTGGGCTGGAATGACGACCCGCGCCGCATTCAAGGCTTCGTCAAGCGCGTGGCCCATGTCGACCGCATCGAATGGCTGAACATGGCGCAATGCGAGAAGGTCATCGAAGGGCTCAAGGCAATCCTCGCACGGCAGCGCCGGAAGGAGGCGGAGCTGTGATAGAGGAACGAGCGATCCTCGCGGCGCTGGAACGCATAGCGCGGATGCAGGACAGCATCCGCAGCGGCATGGACATCTGCAGGGACACGGGGCTTGTGTTCCTGCGGGTCTACTATGAACAACTCCCTCCCAATGTTGCCCGCCGCCTGACAGAGCTACACGCAGAGGACATGGCGGAGATCCCTCGCGCAACCTCCACGGAGGGTACGGCGCAGGATCGGCAGCGCCTTGGCGAGAAGTTAGCGAGCGACGCAGCCACCGCACAGGTCATGCGGGCGATGAATGTCTACCGCGCAAGGCTCGGCTACGGCCCGCAGGAGGGCGGAGACGGCACGGAAGCAGCGGGAGGTGATATGTAATGCCAAAGGGGAAGAAACGCCTCACGCAGCGGGAGAAGGCCGAGCGTGCGGCGATCAAGAAGCAACTCCAAGCGGACGGCGTTCTCCCACCTGATAAGCCCCGGCTCAACCGCAAGAAGTTCGCCCGGGAGGTGTGGGATGAGTTCAGCGAGATGGATGTTTACACCGCAGATTTCTACCTCCGCAAGGCGATCATGGCAACGGTGGGGCCGGAGCTGCACGAAGTGACATCGGAGCAGGTTGGCATCCTGAAGCTGATGAAGCTGGCGGTGGAGACCGATCGGTTCATGCAGCAACTCAAAACAGAGGGGCGCGAGCAATACAGCATCGGGGAGTATGTCGAGAAGGTCTACAACCCGGTCATGAATTTATAGGAGGATTCACATCATGGCAAAATTGACACCAGACGCGACGAGGACGGAGCATGGCCTCGTCATCAACGAGAAGATCATCCCGTGGGGCGCGGTCTGGCCCAAGGACTCCGGCGCGTACAAGAAGGGCGCACAGTACAAGGCCGACCGTCTGCTCTCGGGCGGCACGGGCAAGGTCAAGGGCGTGACCATCCACAACACCAACGACCTGAAGAACGTGGAGGAGGACGCCGAGCAGTACACCCGTGCGACGTGGCCAAACGCCAACATGAACGACGCCCGCGTCCACTACTACGTCGACGACATCAACGCATGGCAGAACCTGAGAGAGGACGAGGTGGGCTGGCACGCGGGCGATGGCCGGAAGGCCACGGGCGGCAACGAGACGACGCTCTCCATCGAGATCATCATGGACGGCACGGGCAGCAAGGAAGACCGCAAGGCTGAGGAGAACGGCGTACTGCTGGCGGCGCTGCTGCTGAAGAAGCACGGCCTGAGCGTGAACGAGCTGTACACGCACAACCACTGGATGGGCCACCCGGACTCCATCGTGCAGGGCGCGAGGAAGAACTGCCCGCTGTACATCCTGCCCCATTGGGCGCAGTTCAAGCAGAAGGTCGCCGCGAAGCTCGCGGAGCTGAACGGCGGTGCGACCACCACGGAGACGGGCAAGACGGAGATCATGGGCAAGGCCAAGGCGAGCGCGCAGCAGATGGCGCTGTTCGCCCGATCCAAGAACGCGGAGCCGCAGCTCCCGGCGTGCTCGCTGGAGCAGCTGGCGCAGTTCTTCCTCGAAGAGGGCGAGGCCGAGGGCGTGCGCGGCGACGTCGCCTTTGCGCAGAGCCTCCACGAGACGGGCTTTTTCAAGTACGGCGGCATCGTGCTCCCCACGCAGAACAACTACGCGGGCATCGGGGCGCTGAACGGCAACGCCAAAGGACAGGCGGCGACCTTCCCCGACCCGCGCACGGGCGTCCGGGCGCAGATCCAGCACCTGAAGGCATACGCCTCCAAGGAGGCGCTCGTGAACGGGTGCGTCGACCCGCGCTTCTCCCTCGTGACACGGGGCTCGGCGCAGTATGTGGAATGGCTGGGCGCAAGCGACAACCCCAACGGCAAGGGCTGGGCCGTACCGGGCAAGGGCTACGGCAGCAAGATCGTCGCCCTGCTGGGGCAGATCATGGCGTTCGAGGTGCCCCAGCCGTCCGCACCGAGCGAGCCGGAGGAGCAGGAGCCGGAGTTCCCGGCGTATCAGTTAGAGGGGCTTGAAACGCTCACGGAGGCTGGCGTCATCAACTCCCCCGAGTTCTGGCGGCAGAAGTTCAGCGAGCAGGTGACGGTCGGCGAGATGTTCGGTATCTTGGGGAAGCTCTTCACAAAAGTGACCGAGTAAGGACGCGGAGGGCGGGACATGGAAGACCTCGTAAAGGAACTGACGATCGACATGGTTCCTGATGGCGACAACCGCATCATCGCGGAGACGATCGGCGTCGAGAACTACTACAAGCTGTGCTCGGTCGTCGGCGGCTCGACCATCTACCTCCAGAAGCCGGAGAGTGTCCTTCGCCCTGTCCGAGACGCTCACATCAAAGCGGAGTTCAACGGCTACAACCACCCCGAGCTCGCCCGCAAGTACGGCGTGACGGAGCGGTGGGTGCGGCAGCTCTGCGGCGAGGGGAAGCTGGAGGGACAGATGAGCCTTCTCGACTACGGCGACGAGCCGGAAAACACTACGTTCTAAGACAACATTTCTAAGAAGCAGTACATATATAAGGTTCCTGAAAGGGACGGTAAAATAAGACTATGAGCATAGCTCATAGTCTTATTTTTATATCCAAAGGAGGACACCAAACATGAGCATGGAGATCATTCAGAGCGCGGCGACCGAGCTGCTGGTCAACGTTGCGCTTGCCGTGCTGGCCCTCGCCGGGGCCTACGCGGTCTACTACATCCGGCTCGGCACATCCAAGCTGAAGGCGCAGACCGCGCAGATCGAGGACGCATCCACCCGCAAGGTGCTGGACGACGCCTTGGAGGACGTTGCGAACCTCGCCACGCTGTCGGTGGGCGCAATGGAGCAGACCACGGCAAAGGCGCTGCGCGAGGCGGTCAAGGGCGGCAAGGCAAGCCGCGAGGAGCTGGTCGCGCTGGGCAAACAGGTCTTTGACGAGGTCAAGGCGTCGATCGCGCCGGAGGCGCAGCGGGTCATCACGAAGAACCTCGGCAGCTTCGACGAGTATTTGACGAAGTGCATCGAGGCCGCTGTGCTGAAGATCAAGCAGAACGAGCCGTACATCACCCTCCCGGAGAGTGCGCTCATCGAAGGCGAAGCGGAACGGTAAGGAGGGCGGCACATGGACGTCTCTCAGATCACCGCCCTCATCGGCGCGGCGGCGTCGCTGCTGTGCACCGTCGTCGTCGGGGCGCTCACCTTCTTTATGAAGAAGACGCTCACAAGTCTTGAAGAGGCGGACAAGCGGAACGCCGAGGACATCAAGGCACTGGACAAGAACCTCAACGACCTGAAGGCAGACCTCCCCCTGATCTATGTGACGCGGGAGGACTACATTCGGGTCATGAACAGGGTCGAGGACAAGCTCGACCAAATCCTCTACGGAGGCAAAGCCAAAGGAAAGGAGGAGTGACCTCATGGCAATCCTTGACGAGCTGACCGAGCAGGAGGTCAGCAAGAACAAAGCAATCCGGGGCTACATCGTCCGAGCCCTCGCAAAAGGCAGTCAGAACGCCTTGCTCGTCCGTCAGATCACAAACGCCCTCGTCGCTGACGGCCTGATCTACTCGCCGGACATTTCAAAGCCGATCGAGTATCTGCAGGAGGCGGGTTATGTGACCTTCACCGACCGATCGGTGAACGCCTACAACGCCTACCGCAAGGACTCCATCATCAAGCTCACTCGAAAGGGTGTTGATCTCGTCGAGGGCACGATCAACGACCCGGGTATTGATGTCTAAGGCGGAGCGACGGAGGACGCGGGTCAGCTCGACGATCGACAAGCTCCCGGACGATATTAAAGGGCAACTCGACGTCCGGCTTGCGGACACCTCCAACACCTATGAAGAACTGGCGGCATGGCTCAAGGCTGAAGGCTACGAGATCAGTAAGTCAGCGATCGGGCGCTATGCGATCCGCACCACACAGGCGGCGCAGCGCGTAGCGCAGACCATCCAGCGTACTCAGGCGATCGCTCAAGCGGTGGAGGCCCACCCCGACCTCGACTACACGAAGGCGGCGTCGATGGTGCTCATGGACGGGCTCATGCAGCGAGTCAGCACCGCTGAGGACGACTTTCAGGAAATGCCGCTGGATAAGGCGGGGCGACTCATCGCAAGCCTCGCCCGGAACGCCACCTACGAAAAGCGCGTCCGGCAGGACATGAAGAAAAAAGCTGAGCTTGCCTTCGAGCAGATGGAGACGGAGCTCATGGCGGCAATCAAGCAGCACCCTGAGCTTGCAGGCGAGCTTCACGACGTGCTGGAGCGTGCAAGAGAGAAGGTGCTGGCAGATGGCGAAGATTGACCTGAACGACTACCTCGAAAAGCTCACAGAGCCGGAAGACCGGGAAACGGTCGCAAACCGCGCGTATCAGCGGGAGCTGTTCGAGCAGTACGTCACAAAGGACGGCAACTTTCCCGAGCAGCGGGCGCAGCTCCTTGAGGACTTCAGGGCCGGAAAGGAACTGACCGGGCCGAAGGGACTGCGCCGGAAGCTCGGAGCCTTCGATCTTGAATACTTCGGGCGGGCCTATCTCGCGCACTACTTCGTCCGCCCGTCGCCCAAGTTCCACGGCGAGCTGGACAGGATATGGCGGGAGGGCGTGCTGAAGGGGATGAACCCGGAGCTGGACGCCAAGCGGATCAGCCGCGCGGATGGGTGCCGCCGTGCGATCGAAGCGCCTCGTGGCCACGCCAAGAGCACGACCTTCACCTTCAAGGACGACCTGCACGCCGCCGTCTACGGCTACAAGCACTACATCATCATCCTCTCTGACAGCTCGGAACAGGCCGAGGGCTTCCTCGTCGACATCAAGACGGAGCTGGAGGAGAACGCTGCCCTGAAGGAAGACTTCGGCGAGCTGGAAGGCAAGGTCTGGAAGTCCTCTGTCATCCTGCTGGCCAACGGCGTCAAGATTGAGGCAATCGGCTCGGGCAAGAAGATCCGTGGCCGACGTCACAAGCAGTGGCGTCCCGACCTTATCGTCTGCGACGATCTGGAGAACGACGAGAACGTCAACACGCCGGAGCAACGCAAGAAGCTCCGCGACTGGTTCTATAAGGCGGTCTCCAAGGCGGGCGACACCTACACCGACATCGTTTACATCGGCACGCTGCTCCACTTCGATGCGCTGCTGGCCAACGTAGCGAAGAACCCGAGCTATAAGTCGGTGCGCTATCAAGGCGTCATCAGCTTCGCCACCAACGGCGAGCTGTGGGACGCATGGGAATCCATCTTCACCGATCTCTCCAACGACAACCGACAGGAGGATGCACTGGAGTTCTTCCAAGCGAACCGCGAGGCGATGCTGGAGGGCACGGCGGTCTTATGGGAGGAGAAGCTCTCCTACTACGACCTCATGGTCATCCGCATCTCCGAGGGTGAGGCGTCCTTCAACAGCGAGATCCAGAATGACCCCATCGACCCGGAGAACTGCACCTTCCAAGAAGAGTGGTTTGACTTTTGGGACGACGAGGGCAAGGCGCAGCCAGACTTCTCCGACCCGAAGTTTCTCTTCGTCGGCGCGAACGACCCGTCGCTGGGCAAGAACAAGAAGTCGGACACCAGCTCCATCATCGCACTGGCGAAGGACACGCAGACGGGCTACCTCTATGTCGTGATCGCGGACATTGCCAAGCGCAAGCCGGATCAGATCATTGAGGACGCCCTCGACGCGAGCCGACGCCTCCAGCGGGAGTACAAGCGGCCCTACTACAAGTTCGGCGTGGAGACGGTGCAGTTCCAGTATTACTTCGCCGAGATCATGCGGCAGCGTGCGGCAGCGGTCGGCGAGTACCTCCCTATCGAGGAGATCAACAGCACGCAGAACAAGGATGCACGCATCCAGTCCCTGCAGCCGTTCGTGAAGAATGGCTACATCAAATTCAGCAAGAAACACAAGACACTGCTAAAGCAGATGACCGAGTACCCGATGGGCAAGAACGACGACGCGCCGGACGGCCTCCAGATGGCGGTCAAGCTGGCGCTTGACGTCAAAATCGGGCGCAGGGTCGACTACAGAAGCGTCATCGCCCGCGCCCTCGACTTCCGGCGCGGAGCCTACTAAGGAGGTGAGGCGCATGATTATCCAAGAGAACACGATCATCCACGGCGACAGCCTCACCGTGCTCCGTCAGATGGAGCCGGAGAGCGTCGACGCGATCATCACAGACCCGCCCTACGGCATCAACTACGTCTCTCAGACGGGCGCGTCCATCAAGAACGACAAGAGCCCCTTCATTTGGTTCCTCTACGACGCCTTCCGCGTGCTCAAGTCCGGCGAGTCCGGGCACGGCGGCCTGATCTGCTTTACCCGTTGGGATGTGGAGCAGACCTTCATCGACGCGATGAAGATCGCGGGCTTCAACGTCAAGAGCGAGGTCATTTGGGATAAGGTCTACCACGGCATGGGCGACACCAAGGCGGCGTTTGCCCCGTCGCATGAGAACATCGTCTTCGCGGTCAAGGGCAAGTACAGCTTCCCCGGCAGCCGTCCGAAAGACCTTGTCACCTTCCCGAAGATCAACAGCTCCAAGATGGTGCATCCCACCGAGAAGCCCGTGGGCCTGTTGGCAAACCTCATCTCCTCGGTCACAAAACCGGGCGACCTCATCCTCGACCCGTTCGCCGGAAGCGGCTCCACGCTGGTCGCGGCGAAGAAGACGGGGCGTCGCTTCATTGGCATCGAGCTGGATGACGATTACTTCTCCACCGCCCAGCGGCGCATCGAGGAGGTGCGGGAATGAACCGACTCAAGCAGTTTGTCACCCGGCTCAGACGCCCGGACACGCGGGAGGTCGCCGTAGCGCAGGTCTCCGACAAGTACAGCGAGTACCCCAGCAACGGCCTGACGCCTGTCAAGCTGGCGGAGATCTTCCGCGAGGCCGACGCGGGCGACGTGCTTCGGCAGATGGAGCTCTTTGAGGAGATGGAGGAGAAAGACCCGCATCTGTTCAGTCAGCTCCAGACGCGCAAGAATGCCGTCACGGGCCTTGACTTCGAGGTGATCCCATTCGGCGACGAACCGCTGGACAAGGAGATCGCCGACTTCATCGAAGAGCAGCTCAACGGCATCGAGAGCTTCGAGGACGTGGAGAACGACCTGCTCGACGCGATCGGCAAGGGCTTCGCCGTCTCCGAGATCCTGTGGGGCTATGACGAAGGGCACGTCGTGGTGCAGGACATCAAGACGCGACATCAGAAGCGTTTCTTTTGGGACACGCTGGACGATTCGTTCAAGGTGCGAACGAAGGACGCGCCGGAGGGCATCCTGCTCCCGGCGAACAAGTTCATCGTTCACAAGTACAAGGCTCGCAGCGGCCACACCTCCCGGGCTGGCATCCTCCGCGTCGTGGCGTGGATGTATCTCTTCAAGAACTACGACCTGAAGGACTGGGTCAGCTTCGCCGAGATCTACGGTCTGCCGCTCCGGCTGGGCAAGTACGCACCGGGAGCGAGCGACAGCGACAAGGCGGCGCTCATGCGAGCCCTCATCCAGATCGGCTCCGACGCGGCGGGCATCATCCCGGACGGCACGAGCATTGACTTCATCAACACGGAGAAGACCTCCAGCTCCGACCTCTATGAACGGCTGGCCCGTTATTGCGACGAGCAGATCTCCAAGGCGATCCTCGGCCAGACGCTGACCTCCGACTCGGGCGGCGGCAGTTACGCACAGAGCAAGACGCACAACGATGTCCGGCACGATCTCACCGTCGCCGACTGTAAGGCGCTGGCGTCCACCCTCCGGCGCGACCTCATCCGCCCGCTGTGCATCTTCAACTTCGGTGAGGACAAGCGCATCCCCTACATCCGCTTCGACTGTGAGGAGTCCGAGGACTTGACGCAGACGACGACCATCCTCGGCACGCTCATTGAAAAGGTCGGGCTTCGGGTGCCCACGAGCTTCGTCTACAAGAAGTTCTCCATCCCTGAGCCGGAGGAGGGCGAGGAGATCGCAAAGCCCACCTACGGGGGCGGCATGGGCGGCGTGCTGCCGTTCAAGAGCGACGCGCTGCTCTCCCTCAAGGCGGGAGCCGACGCACCGATCGGCACGCAGCAGCACATCGACAGGCTCGCCGCCGCAGCGCTCCGCAAGGGCGCGGGCAGCTTCAAGCGTGCGTTCGAGCCGGTTCTCAAAATGATTGAGAAAGCCGACAGCCTCGAACAGCTCCGTGAGCTGATGGAGGACGACGCAGCCGTCGCCGAGCTCTACGCCGCGATGGACGTCTCCGAGGTCGAGGAGCTGCTGCAGAAGGTCATGCTCTACGCCGACCTTGAGGGGCGGGTGGTCGAGGATGGATGAACTCACCGCGCTGTTCAGCCGTAAGGATATGACCTTTGAGGAGGCGGTCGCGTACTTCAAAGAGCGCGTCCCCGTCACCGCCTCGCGGTTCTATCAGATCGCCGCCGAGTACCGCGCCCTCGCCTTTACGGTCAGCGGCTACACGAAGGCGCAGGTGCTCAAGAAGTTCTACGACGAGCTGCTGGCCGCGCTGGAGGAGGGCAACAGCCTCGCGGAGTTCCGCGAGAATATGAACGACTTCCTCGAAGTGGAGGGCTACGAGGGCATCACGCCCTACCAAGCCGAGAACATCTTCCGCACCAACATCCAGACGGCCTACAATGTGGGCCACTACAAGCAGATGACCGAACCGGGCGTCAAGGCGCTGCGGCCCTATTGGCAGTACGACGCCGTCAACGACTCGAAGACCCGCCCGAGTCACCTCGCGATGGATGGGCGCGTGTTCATGGCGGACGATCCCATTTGGGACACATGGTTCCCACCCAACGGCTTCAAGTGCCGCTGCACGGTCAAGACACTCTCCAAGCGCCAGATGGAGCAGCGGGGGCTGACGGTGGAGACCGAAGCGCCGAGGGCGGCGCGGCTGGAGGACGGGCGCTTCGTCAACATCCTGCCCGACCCGCAGTTCGATACCAACCCCGCCAAGGTACGCTATCAGCCAGACCTCACGGGCTACCCCGAGCCGCTCAAAAAGGCGTACCAAGAGCGCGAAAAGGGGAACACACCGCCATAAGGCCACAGAGCCCCGCTGTGCGCGTTTTGCTCTCGGTAGGGTAATTTGACGGGTGCGACAATTAAGGGGCGTGCGCACGCGCTCTAACGCCGTTTCCGGGCGGTTCGCGGCGACACCAAAGGAGGACAGATGCAAATGGATGGTTTTTTGACCCTAAAAGGCGGCAATGTGGAGCTCGTGGGAGCGCCGGAGACGATCTTCGTCCTCCCCATCGGCCACGTTGTCAGTTCGAAGGGTGAGTTTGATGTAGACGATGAGAGCTACAAGGCGATGAAGGCGCAGATCGCCAAGCGCGGCGTGGATCTCGTCGTTGACTACGAGCATCAGACGCTCAAAGGGTGCGAGGCACCCGCAGCCGGATGGGTGAAGGAGCTGAAGCTGGAGGATGGACAGATCAAGGCCGTCGTCGAGTGGACGCCCCGAGGGGCGCAGTACCTTGAGAACAAGGAGTACCGCTACCTTTCCCCGGTCGTGAATGTCCGCAAGGCGGACAACAAGGCGATCGGGCTCCACTCGCTGGCGCTTACCAACACTCCGGCGATCGAGGGGATGAACCCCATCGTCAATTCAGACAATTTTGAAGGAGGACAACATTCTATGGACATCAAGAAGCTGGCGGAACTGCTCGGTTTGAGCGAGGACGCCACGGAGGAGCAGGTCATGGAGGCGCTCAAGGCTTGCCTCGCCGAGAACCGCAGCCTCAAGGAAGCAGAGAAGCAGCCGCCCGAGAACGTCGTGGCAAACAAGGCGGTCTGCGAGCTGCTGGGCCTGAAGGCAGGTGCTGCCGCCGAGGACGTAACCGCGAAGATCATGGAACTCAAGAGCGGCACGGTCGACGGCGTCAACCTCGCCGAGGAGCTGAAGGCACTCAAGCAGCAGAACGCAGAGCGCGAGGCCAACGACGCCGTCACCCTCGCCCTGAAGGCGGGCAAGATCACCCCGGCGCAGAAGGAATGGGCCAAGGGCTACGCCCTGAGTGACCCGAAGGGCTTCGGCTCCTTCGTGGAGAAGGCTCCACAGATCGTGCCGATGGACAAGATCGAACTGGGCGACGTCAAGGCTCTCAAGAGCGACGCACTGGACGCCGACACCCTGCTGGTCTGCAAGCAGCTCGGCGTCACGCCCGACGACGTCAAGAAGTACGGTATGAAGGAGGACTAAGATCATGGCAAAACTGACTGATGTAAGAGATACCCCTGAGATCGCCAACGGCGCGAAGGTCATCGCGGTACCCGTGAAGGGCAGCACCACCATTTATCAGGGCGCACTCGTTGCTCTGGATGCGGACGGCTACGCGATTCCCGGCAAGAAGGCCGAGAACCTGACCGCTGTGGGCCGCGCCGAGGAGACTGTGGCAAACGCGGGTGCAGACGGCGAGTTGGTCGTCCGCGTTGCTCGTGGCGTGTTCGTCTTTGACAACACCGCCACCTCTGCGAACAAGATCACCGCCGCCCACGTTCTCAAGCCCTGCTACATGGAGGACGACCACACCGTCACGGCGCTCGCCACGGGCACGTCCGTGGCTGGCATCGTCGTCCGCGTGGACAATGAGGGCGTCGCCGTCGAGTGTGGCGGCTATATTCCCGTCGCCGCTGCCGCCACGGGCACAGGCGGCTAATTGAGTAAGGAGGTACATTCAAATGATTATCACCCCGCAGGCTCTTAGAGGCATCTATGTTGCTTTCAACACGGTCTTCAATAAGGCGTTTGAAGGGCAGCATCCTACCTATGAAAAGGTCGCGACCGTCGTGCCCAGCACCAGCGAATCCGAGACCTACGCATGGCTCGGTGACATCCCCGGCATGAGGGAGTGGATCGGTGAGCGCGAGATCCAGAACCTCTCCGGCTCCGCCTACACCATCAAGAACAAGGACTTCGAGCTGACTGTCGGCGTAGACCGCAACGCGGTCGAGGACGACAAGATCGGCCTCTACAATCCTTCCATTCAGATGCTCGGCGAGTCCGCCGCGCTGCATCCCGACGAGCTGGTCTACGGTCTGCTGGCCAACGGCTTCACCGAGAAGTGCTACGACGGCAAGGCGTTCTTCGCTACCGACCACCCTGTCGGCAAGGACAAGGCAAGCAACAAGGGCACCGCGAAGCTGAGCATGGACGCCTACAAGACGGCGCGTACATCCATGATGAGCCTGAAGAACAGCAAGGGCCGCCCTCTGGCGCTGGTTCCCGACCTGCTGGTCGTGCCGCCCGCACTGGAAGCGGACGCCCGCGACATCCTCGTCGCCGACTTCATCAACGGCACGAAGAACACCATGCAGGGCACGGCGGAGATCCATGTGGAGCCTCGCCTCGCAAGCGACTCCGCTTGGTTCCTGCTCTGCACCAAGCGTCCCGTCAAGCCGCTGATCTACCAGCAGCGCAAGAAGGCGAAGTTCGTCTCCAAGACCAACGAGACCGACGACAACGTCTTCATGAGCAAGAAGTTCATCTACGGCGCGGACTCTCGCGGCAACGCGGGCTTCGGCTTCTGGCAGATGGCCTACGGCTCTGACGGCACCACCACCTAAACCGCCCGGGGCAGAAAGGAGGGCGCGGCATGAGCTACAGCACACGCGCTGAAGTGCGGGATATGGTCAAGGACGACGCGCTCAACGCGATCATCGGCGACACCTTCATTGAAGACCCCGCCGAGCGTGAAGAGCTGGTCTCCCCGATCATCGATGCGGCGATCGCCGACGCGGACGCAGAGATCGACGGCTACCTCGCCAAGAGGTACGCCGTCCCTCTGGCCCCGGCCCCGAGGGTCATTAACAAGTTCTCCAAGGACATCGCGGTCTACAATCTGTTCTCCCGCATCGGCATTGACGAGGGGACGGATCAGAAGACCTACCTGAACCGCTACAACGCGGCGATCAAGTTTCTCACGCTGGTCGCGGAGGGCACGGTGTCCATCGGCACGGAGACGGAAGACCCGGCGAGCGCAGCGGCGGGCGGCTTCAAGGTCAAGTCCAACAGCCGCCTATTTACCCGCGAGAAGATGAGGGGGATGTGAAGCATGGCCATGTACAGCATCCGACTCGACGGCGACACGCGGGCGATGCTCCGCAGGATAAGGAGCTTCTCGGAGATCGACAAGCAGGGCATCAACGCGGCGCTGGCCGAGGGCGTGCGCGAGTCGACGCTGGAACGGTTCAAGCAGAGCAAAGACCCGGACGGGCGCAGGTGGAAGACCTCCATCCGCGCCGCGCAAGAGGGCGGCAAGACGCTCATCCAGTCCGCGCAGCTCCGCAACTCCATCCACGCCAAGTCGGACGCCTCCGGCTTCGCGGTCGGCACGAACGTCAAGTATGCGGCGACACATCAGTTCGGAGAACCGGGCCGCACCATCCGAGCGCGGAAGAAGAAAGCCCTCCGTTTTCAGGTGGGCGGCAAGTGGGTCACGAAGAAGCAAGTCCGCATCACCATCCCGGCCCGTCCCTTCCTCGGTCTCTCGGAGGACGATATGCAGGAGATGAAGGCGACGGTCGAGGAGTTCATCCAGAAGGAGGATTGATCTCTTGCTCTACACGGAAAGCAAGCAATATCTCATCGACAAACTGAAAGCGGCGGGCATCAAGTCCAAGCCGTTTACCACAGAGAAGGCTCTGGAGAAGAGTCAGGAGTCCCACATCGGCGCGGTCTTGTTCGAGCGTGAGACTTTCACCCGAAACGGTTCCAAAAAGAAATACAGAGACGAAGAGGGAACGCTGCACAAAAGGCGGAAGATCATGGAGCGGACGACCACGTTCGGCGTGATCATCGGCGGCTACACCGACGATGAAGTCGAGGAGATATTCGACCGCTTCGTGGCGAGCCTTGACCGTGGCATCTACATCGACGGCAACTTCGTCCCCATTGAGATCGAGGGAGCGGATTGGGTCGACAAGGACGACTCACTCCTAAAAGCACAGGTCGCCGTGCAGGTGATGATCACCTTCAACGGCGGCGTTTACCGCGACACGGGCTTCGCACCTCTGACTGACGTCAGAGTGACGTCCGTGGAGAAGATCACAAGAAAGGAGCCTACAGATGGCGACTAAAACACAGAAGCCGGAAGGCGCTGCCGCGCCGGAGCTTGTGCCGATCGACAAGCTCCGTGAGCGGCACAAGGTCGGGCGTGCCACCTACGCGGGCGTATGCGCCGCGAATGGCTGGCGGCCCGGTAAGGCGATGACGGAGGACGAGTTCCTCGCCGCCGTCGCCAAGTTCAACAACAGCCCGATGAACGGGCGTAAGAGCAAGGAGGCGAGGAAGTAATGCTTAGAGATGTACGCAGCAACGTCACGGACGGACTGCTCGGCTTCGCCACGGCAACGGGCGACGGTCTGCACATCAAGATCGGCGTCTCCCCCTCCGTCACGGAAAAGCCCATCACCATCCTCGGCAGCATGGGCGCAAGCACCATCAAGTCCAAGCTGGGCCTGTCCCCGCTGGCCGATGCGGTCATGGACGCGGTGCAGGGCGGCGCGGCCCGCGTGTTCTGCATCCCTGTCGCCGCGAGCACCGCTGGCACGATCGGCGAGGTCACGAAGACGGGCGACGGCGGCGGCAGCGTAGCTGTGCAGGGCTCGCCCAACAACGCCTACGCGCTCACCGTGCGCTTCACCGCGCAGGGCGGGCTCAACACCGCAGCTTTCGTCTACTCCATCGACGGCGACAACTTCTCAGATGAGATCACCGTCCCCGTCACTGGCAGCTACGAGATCGAGGGCACGGGCCTGACGATCAAGTTCACCGAGGCGAGCTCGCAGGATCAGAAGCCCAGCTCTTTCCTCGTGCGCGACACCTACACCCTCAAGACCACTGCGCCGAGCATGACGAACGGCGACGTGCTGGGCGCGATTGAAAAGATCAAGAGCTTCAGCGAGGAGTTCGAGTTCGTCCACATAGTCGGCGGGAGCACGGTGGAGCTGTGGGAGGCGGTCAGTGAAGCACAGAAGGAGCTGATGACGGTCTGCCACAAGCCCTGCTTCTTCCTCATGGAGGCCGCCTATCCCACCGACGAGGCGGATGGTGACCTGAGCGATTGGGCGCTGCAGATGGAAGCAGACCGCAAGCGGATCAAGAACTCCGATATTCAGGTCTGCGCCGCATGGGGCCGCCTTGTACGGCTGGACGGCACCACGCAGATCGTCAACCTCGCGGGCCTCGCCTCCGGGCGCTACGCCATGACGAAGGTGAGCGTGTCCATCGGCAAGACCAAGGATGAGGACGCGCTGGGCTTCCCCAAGACGAAGCTGCTGGAGCTGGTTCCCATCGGCTACGACAGCACCGTCATCGAACTGCTGGACGTCGCGGGCTATATGACCTTCCGCGAGTACGATGGCCTTGACGACATCTTCGTCTATCACACGAAGATGATGTGCAAGAACGGCAGCGACTTCCGCTATGCCGAGGATGTGCGTGTGAAGAACAAGATCATCCGCGAGACCCGCAAGAAGGCGCTGCAGTTCAAAAACGACGACATCGACCTTGAGGACATTCAGGGCGAGCTGGACGCGCGGGCGAAGTTCATCAGCGTGCCGCTTGACCGCATGGTGGAGGACAAGGAGATCAGCTCCTATGAGACCACCGTGGACGAGAGCTGCTACGATACCTTCCTCGAAGATGAGACCATGAGCGTCATCATCCGCTACCTCTCCAGAGGCTATATCCGCGAGGTCGTTATCGACATCGGGCGCTCGGCTCTGAGCAGCAACTAAGGGAGGAGGACAGGCAATGCTGAAGGTAAACGGAAAAGCCTATGATTGGGGCGACGTGGATCTGAAAATCCCCGGCCTGAACATTCAGGTGCAGGAGATCAGCTACGACGACGAGCTGGAGATGGAAGAAGTCTACGGCTCCGGCTCCAAGCCGCGCGGCTACGGCACGGGCAACTATAAGGCGTCCGGCAAGCTCTCCATGCTCCGCGACGACTACGACGATCTGCTGGCCTACTGCAAGCAGAAGGGCGTTCCCTTCTACAAGATGGAGCTGCCCTCCATCATCGTCTCCTACGCCAACGAGGGCGCACGCACGAAGATCGACGAGCTGAAGAAGGTCAAGTTCTCCAAGCGCAGCAACAAGGCGGCGCAGGGTGACAAGAGCCTCACCGTCGACGTCGACATGATGATCGTCGGCGGCGTGTATCAGGACGGCGTCGCACCCGTCTAAGGACAACATTTTTGAGAATAACAAGGAGGAAGTCACACTATGGAAAACACCAACAACCAGACCCCCGCCCGCAGCAGCGAGGAACAGCTCAAGGCCAAGTACGGCGGCAAGCTCTACCGCGTCGGCATCACCGTCCCTGTGGACGATGAGAGCGAGAAAGAGTTCTCCTACTACTTCAAGCGCCCCACCGTCCCCAGCTATGACCGCTACATCAAGACCGCTGCACAGGGCATCACCAAGGCGAGCAAGGCGTTCATGCTGGACGCGGTCATCGACGAGGACGCCGAGCGTCTGACGAAGGACATGGAGGAGAACCCCGGCATCGCGATCTCCATCGGCAATAAGCTGACGGAGATCCTCGGCCTGACGGGTACGGCAAATTTGAAGAAGCTCTAAGAGAACGGGTCGCGGAGGTACGGGAGAGCTTCGTGGAGCGCGGGCTCCTTGAGATCTATCGTTTTGTGCCTCCGCCTCTCTTAGAGACCTTTGACCCCGAAACGATTGACGACGTCGACGAGTTCCTCGGATGGGTCGCAAAGGCCCGCTTCATGCAGGAGCTTGAGGAGGGCATCGTCACCCGGGCGATCGTGCGAGCGTTCCCCGAGTGACGGCCTCCCGCCGCCGATCGTTTTTCCGCCTCTATCTCAAACTGGAGGTGAAAGCAGAAAATGAGTTTAGAGTCCGTATTTAAGCTGTCGCTCATTATGAACATGATCGACAACCTCTCCGGGCCGATGGCGGGCGTGGCGTCCAAGGTCGGCGCAAACGTCTCCAAGCTGGACGCCGCAAGCCAGACCTTCGGCGGCATGGCAAAGGCGGGTGCGGCGATGCAGGAGACGGGCTCGCAGATCGTAAACGCTGTGCTCGCCCCGGTAGAGGCGACCTTTGAAACGCGGCGTGCGCTGGGTGAGCTGGCCTCGCTGGGCGTGCAAGACCTTGAAGCGGTCGAAAACGCCGCACGCAGCTTCTCCGATCAGTGGGCGGGCACGTCGAAGGCGGACTTCATCAGCGCGGCCTACGACATCAAGAGCGGCATCGCCTCCCTCTCTGATGAGGGCGTCGCAGAGTTCACAAGCCTCGCGGCCCTGACCGCAAAGGCGACGAAGTCCACGGCGGGCGAGATGACCTCGCTGTTTGCCACAGGCTACGGCATTTATAAAGACTACTACAGCGACCTGAGCGACATGGAGTTCGGCGAGATGTTCTCGGCTGGCATCTCCGACGCCGTCCGAGCGTTCAAGACCTCCGGCTCCGGCATGGCACAGGCGATCCAGAACCTCGGCGCATCGGCGACCACGGCGCAGGTGCCACTGGAAGAGCAGCTCTCCGTCTTGGGTATGCTGCAGGCCACAATGGGCGGCGCGGAAGCGGGCACGAAATACAAAGCCTTCCTCCGCAGCGCCACCAAGGGCGGCGAGGCGCTGGGGCTCAAGTTCACAGACGTCAACAACCAGCTCCTGAGTATGCCGGAGATCCTCGACATCCTGCGGGGCAAGTTCGGCGAGACAATGGACGCCGCCGAGAAGATGGAGCTGCAGAAAGCCTTCGGCGACACCGAGGCCGTAGCGCTCATCGACCTGATGTATAACAAGGTCGGCGACCTGCAGGACAACATCGTCAATATGTACGGCTCGCTCGGAAAGGGCGTGTCGGTCACGGAGCAGATGGCCTCCGCCATTCAGGAGACGGAGCCGGAACGCTTCGAGCGACTCAAGCAGCGCATCCACAACGTCACCGAGAGCATCGGCAACTCCTTGCTCCCCACGGTCAACGACCTGATGAGCAAGGGCGAGGGCGTGCTGACGAAGGTCGGCTCGTGGATTGAGAAGAACCAAGAGCTCGTCAAGGTCATCATGCTCATCGTTCTTGCGGTGGGCGGTTTCCTCGCCGTAGGCGGCACGCTGATCGCCCTGATCTCCGGCGTCGGCCTCGTCGTGACAAAAACGGTCAGCGCGTTCAAGATACTCAAGGGCGGCTTCGCACTGGCGCGAGGGGCGCTCACACCGCTCATATCCTCGGTGTGGAGCTTCACGGCGGCGCTGCTGGCCAACCCCGTCACATGGGTCGTCATTGGCATTGTGGCCCTCATTGCGGCGCTGGTGCTACTCTACAACAAGTGTGAGTGGTTCCGCAATGCGGTCAACTCCGTCATCAACTTCTTCAAGGAAACGCTGACGGCGGTGGGCTCGGTCGCGAAGTCGGTGTTTGAAGGCATCGGGAACGTGATCGGCTCCGTCATGGACGCGGCAAAGGCGACCGTGTCCGAGAAGCTGTCCAACATCAAGACGGCCTACGAGGAACACGGCGGCGGCATTTCCGGCGTCGCAGCGGCGGCGATGGAGGCGGTCAAGGGCTGGTACACAGCGGGCTACACCTTCATCGACAACCTCACGGGCGGCAAGCTCTCGGAGATCCGTGAGAAGTTCTCGACGGCCATGAGCAACATCGTCCAAGGCATCTCACAGAAGTTCACCGACGCACGCACCGCCTTCTCCAACGGCCTGAACAACATCAAGAACGCCGTCTCCGGCGCGGTCACGTGGTTCTTCGAGTCCGGCAAACGGATCGTGTCCACCTTTGCAAACGGCATCAAGTCCGCCTTCAGCAGCGCGGTCGAGGCCGTAAAGGGCGGCTTGCAGAAGATCCGCAACCTCCTCCCGTTCTCTGACGCGAAGGAGGGGCCGCTGTCCACGCTGACCCTGTCCGGCCAACGCACCATGACTACCTACGCTCACGGCCTAACGCTGGCGGGCGACGCCCCGGCAGCGGCGATGAACAAGAGCCTCCAGCAGGTGCAGGGCGCTCTTGACCGCAAGCCGGAGAAGAAGGTCGACCTCGGTGGCGGGAAGAAGGACAAGGACGAGAGCAGCGATGAGGGCGGCTCCGGTAAGGGCAAGCAGGTCATCATCCACAAGCTGCTCGTCCCGGTCGACCTCAAGAAGATCAAAGACCTGCAGCAGCTCCTCGCTCTTTTGCAGGAGGTCGAGGACTACGCAGCGGCCAACGAGGACGGCGAACCCGGCGACGACGAGGACGCCGCCCCGGCCCCGGCATAAGGAAGGAGGACGCTATGATCTATGTAGAAGACGAGCTGATCAAGCTCAACGGCGTCGTCCTCCCCGGTCTCGTCAAAAGCATCGAGGTCATTGAGACCGCGAAGGTGGACGAGCAGGAGGTCGAGGGCAGCGCCACCAAGCCGAAACAGGCAACGGGCTACGAGGACGCCAAGGTCAACATCGAGCTGATCATTGACGACACGCCCTCGCAGACCAAGTACCAGCGATACGCAACGCTCCGGGCGATCTTCCGTTCGCCCGGGCAGAGCGTGCCGCAGCCCATCCCCATCGTCAGCGAGGACACCGCCGCACACGGCGTGGAGAAGGTCATCTTCAAGAAGCTGTCCCACAAGGGCGAGAACAAGCGCGGGCAGCTCACGGCCACGCTGGAACTGTGGGAGTACATCCCGCAGACCATCACGGCAAAGTCCGGCTCCAGTTCCGGCTCCGGCAAGTCTGGCGGCAGCTCGGCGAGCAACCTGAAGGCGAACTACAAAGACTACCTGAGCAACGACCGGGGCAAATCCCCCGCGCGGGATGACGCGGACACCACGGCGGCGATGAATAAAGTGACCGCCATGCCGTACTAAGGAGGCTACCGTGGAAACGAAAGAGCTTTACTATCCGCAGATCTCGGCACAGGCTGGTTCCTACACCTTCGAGGAAGGCGTGGAGCTTGAGATCTATTCCTCGAAGTCCTCGTATTATGATTGGGCGAAGATCCGCTTCACGAGCCAGTTCCGCCCGAAGCTCTCGCTCAAGAAGAAAGACCCCGCCACCATCCAGCTCGGCTATGACGGCACGCTGGAGGACGTGTTCACGGGCTTCGTCTCCGGCAACTACGATGGCGGGACGTATGCCAACGAGGTCGCGCTGAAGGATGAGATGCTGCTCATGGAGGAGACGATCATCAACGACACCTTCCTCGACACCACGCCGCAGGAGCTGATCTCGTACTTCCTTGCACAGGCGGGCCTGTCCAAAATGAAGCTCTCCAGCAAGACCTACCCGACGCGCAAGATGCTCCCCATTCGGAAGCAGACCGCCGTCCAAGCGATCAACGCCGTCAATGCGGCATGGGGGCTTCGCGTTCCGTTCTTCTTCTCGGGCGGCGTCTTCTATTGGGACGAGAAGCCGGAGCAGAAGAAGGTCTACACCTTCGAGCACGGCGTGAACATCCTCAACCTGCGCCGCGCGGGTGGCGTGTGGGAGCTGGAGACGGTCTCCGCGCCATTCATCAAGCACTCCCACAAAATAAACCTCATCCATCCGCAGGTGAGCGGTGAGGTCGAGGTCTCCAAGGTGGTCAGCAAGACCAACGACTCCGGCTTCATCCGCACCTACATCTATTTCTGACCCCGAAAGGAGGAAACCGACGTGCTCGAAGAAATGGTCGCGTCCGTTATGAAGAAGACGCTGGCGCAGGACTTCCCGCATTTGAAGCTCCCCGCCGCCGTATTCGCCACCATCGACTCGGCGGCAAAGAGCGACGCCTTTGACATCGAGGAGCTGATCGTCCACAACGAAGTGACGGGCGAGGTGTTCAAGGCGCACATCACCTCCTACTGGTACGAGTACAAACTCACCGTCATCGACCGCTTCGGCAACCCCGACGCCAACTATCCCGCGCTTCCGGGAATTAAGTCTAAGAAACAGTTCAAGGCCGGGGCAGTCGTGGCCGTCGCGCTTCCCTACGGCGACCTCACCCCTGCAATCATCGGGGAGGTGGAGCTATGACGGGCCTGAACGATACGGACATCCGGCTCAACAGCGAGTGGCAGCTCACACAGGCCACAGACGGCGACGCGCCGCTCTGCTCGGGGCTGGAGTGTCTGTATCAAAACATCGTCCTTGAGGCGCTCACGCAGCCGGGAGACGTCTTCTATGACGCCGAGTTCGGCTGGGGCCTGTATGACTTCATCCAGTCCGAGGACACGGAGCTGACCCGTCTGGAGATCACCCAGCGGGTGCGGCTCAAGCTGCAGAAGCGGGAGGTCATCCTCCCGGAAAGCATTGGGATCAGTATTGCGTTCGAGGATGATGCGGTCGTGCTGCACTGCTCCTTCCGCTTCGCGGAGGAGGACGAGCGGCGCGAGCTGGACGTCATCATCGGCGCGGTGAGCGTGGAGGTGGTATCAGAATGATCGACAAGGAAATACTGGACGCCGTGCTCCCTCTGCCTACGCTGGACGAGCTGAAGGAGCAGAAGGTCGAGGAACTGAAAGACGAGGGCTTCGTCATCAGCAACTTCCATTCGGGCGGCGTGTTCTACACGATGCTCATGATCGTGCTGCGCATCAAGGTCGAGGTCATTGAACTGCTCCGTGCCGTGCTGAACAATATGTTCGTTTCCCACGCGGGCGGCGCATGGCTCGACCTGAAGATGGCGGACTACTCCAAAAAGCGCAAGAAAGCGCAGAAGACGCAGGGCTTCGTCACCGTCAGCCGCACCGACATGACGGGCGAGGCGGTCAAAATCCCCAAGGGGCACGTCTTCAAGAGCATCCTCGACATCAACGGCGAGGAGCTGCGCTTCTTCGTACTGGAGGCAGCGACGCTGCAAAAGGGCGCGTCCTCCGTGGACGTGCTGGTGGAGGCCGAGACAGAGGGCAGCCGCTACAACGTCCCCGCTGGGCAGATCACGCGCACGCTGACCTACCTTGGCGACGTCACATTCAGCAACGCCGAGGACTGGATCGTGCGGGAAGGTAGCGACACCGAGGACGACGAGAGCGCGAGGGCGCGGACACTCCGCTCGTGGTCGGAACTGGCGCAGCGGGCGACGGAGGACACCTTCGTTGACGCGGCGGAGTCCGTCCCCGGCGTGCTGTTCGCACAGGCCGACTGCAACCACCCGCGCGGGCAGGGCACGGTGGACGTCATCGTGACAGGCACGGCGGGTGAGGCGACGGAGGGACTGCTTGCAGCAGTAAGAGAAGCCGTTGACAAGATCGCTGGCCCGTATGATAATATTCTTGTGAAGTCCTCTGTGACCGTCTCGCAGAATATCTCCGTCACGGTCACGACTGATACGGCAGACACGGACGAGGCGGTGGAGAACCGAATCAAGGCGATCCTCACCGAGCTGCTGGCCGTGCGCCGCAGCCGCAAGCTCAACGAACTGACCTTGTCCGACATCAACCACGCGATCCGCAGCGGCTACAGCGGGGCCACCAACGCGGCGGTCTCCGAGCCGGAGGCGGATGTGAAGCTGGGCAAGGACAAGGTCATCATCCTCGGCGACGTCTCCGTGACGATCGAAAGGGAGTGAGCGGATGAAGCAGTTTGACACCTTCAGCGAATATATGTTCGACCTGCTCTTCGCCCCTTTGAAGAAGGGCCGGAAGACGGCCAACCAGCTCCGCATCTTCTTCAAGGTCATGGGACGCGAGTTCGACGACCTGAAGGCGGCAATCTTCCGCGTGCGCAACGAGGCGAACGTCGCAAGCTGCTCGGAGGTCATGCTCCCTGTGCATGGGCAAGACCGGGATATGCCGCGACTGGAGGGCGAGGACGCCGAAGCCTATCGGACGCGCCTGTCCATGAAGGGGATCATCTCACAGTGGAGCGGCACGCGGCGCGGCGTTCTCTACGCGCTGACCGCGCTCGGCTACGACCGCAGCCGGATCGAGCTGTTCGCCGAGCAGGACGCGGAACGCTGGGCCGAGTTCATCATCTTTCTGAACAGCTCCAAGCCCAGCGGCGTCACGAACCTCTCGGTCATCGACGCGCAAGTCCGCAAGGTCAAGGAGGGCAGCAGCAAGCCCGCCTACGGCATGGAGACCATCGGCGGGCTCATCATCCGCTCCCAGCTCCAGACGGGCTTCTCGCGCTATCCAAGGTGCGGAGAGATCGTGTGCGGCGTGTGGCCGCATATCGTCAGCGAAGGTCGCCTTGTGGTCTCGACGGTCATGGCGCAGGGCGGCGCATCGGGCGGCGGCAATCCCTTCCCGAGAGCCGGCACATTTGCAGCCTCCGAGGAGTTCTATCACTTCGGCGCGTACACCATTTATCAGGGCTTCGCCTCGGACATTGAGGCGGGCTCGAAGGCGGCGCAGGGTGCAAAGGTCTACCTGAGATGCTCTGCCTCCACGCGCTGCTCTACCAACGCGAAAGGAGACGCGGCAGAATGAAAACATTGACTTCTATCGGTATCCAGAAGATCGGGCAGCGGTTCGTTGACTCGGTCGATCACGCGGCCTACACGCTCAACGGCGTGCCGCAGACGGTGGAGCCCTTCCGGCGCTTCGTGCAGGGCGCGAGCGCGAGAGTCTACATCTACTTCGACGACACCGTGATCGGTGACGTTGCCGAGGTGCAGCTCGTGGACAAGGACGGCGACGTCATCGCGTCGGCGAACGAACGGGTCTTCACCAAAACACCGGGCAAGGGGCTTTATATAGCCTTCAAATATAATATCTTAGAAGTGGAGGTCGAGAGCAGCAATGAAAGCCTATGAAAAAATTGGATGGCTTGATCACGTCCAAGACGTTGAGACGGGAGAGGTCATTCAGGAAGGAACGCCCGTGAGTCAGACGAACATGAACCACATGGACGACGGCATTTTTGCGAACCGCGAAGCAGTCATTCTCCATGAGGCTCAGATCGCCGACGCGCAGAAAGAGATCAAGGTGCTGAAGGACGCGACGCTGAACAACATGGTCAACAACGTCTTCCTCATCAACTTCGACACCGTGACCTCCGTTGCGATCACGTCGGGGATCTACGACTCCGTGGCGCGGAAGATCTATGTTTAAGGTCGCTTGCAGCCGAAAGGAAGCAAGCTGCATCATCGGAAGCCTGCTCGTGGAGCTGGCCCCGGTATGCGAGAAGTGCGGCGGGTCGCCGGATGGTGTGCTGAACCTGCAGACGGAGGCGGGGCTGTCCCTCACAGGGGACGCCGACGTCCTCATCACAGGGCACAGCATCATCAGCGGCAAGCCTGTCAGGATCAAACTCACGGACTACGGCTTCGAATATTATGGTGATCACGCCGAGCTTGCCCGCGTTCGGGAAAAGAGGTGTGTGTATCATGGCAGAGCCGTCAGTCCTACAAAAGAAAACTGAGATATTTCTCGAAAGGGATATATACCCCTTGCTGAAAAACTTCCCCGCCTCCGAGAAGTTCTCCCTGTGCCAAGAGATCAAGCAATCCTGCTACAAGCTCATCCGGGCGGCTGTTATGGCCAACAACCTCACGAACGTCAACAGGCGGCTCATGTGGCTGGATGAGGCGGACGCAGAGAAGACGCTGCTGCTCGTGCTTTTGGGCGTCGCCAAGAACCAGAAGTACATCACGCAGAAGAAACTCTTGGAACTGCAAGGAAAGCTCGAGGAGATCGGGCGCATCATTGGAGGACTGCAAAAGTTCTTCATCAACAACCGAAAATAGACCATCAGAAAAAGTACAGCACCTACTCAGGGTTATCTCTGTCTGGCGTCGAACCGTGCGATTCGCGGGTACAATTCGGCCCGCAACTGGAACAACAACAATGCTACGAACTCCAACCCGAACGTCGGTTTCCGCCCCGCCTTGTAGGTTATTACGTCATCTGCGGCCACGGCTTCAGGTGCGTGTCCTTGTTATACTTCAAGGGAGAGGTAATCCTTCGCCATGTTGAGAAACGGCGTAAAAACAGTGACTGAGCTTCGCCCGCCCTCTCGTATTGGGAGGCGGAGGGAGGTCTACAATGTGGGTAGCAACCCGCGTCATGGGTGCCAAGCCGTTCTAAAAGGAAAGGATGCCACGAATGACGAAATTCCCCATTATGCTCTACAACACGAAGAGCACCAAGAAGGCCCTCGTGCCGCCGATCCCACCGCCCTCCAGCTATGAGGACGCCGTGGGCTGGGCAGCGATTGAGGCGGGCTACAAGACCGCCTTGCGGGGCAGCCGCAAGTTCACACGGGAGGCTGTGCTCTACGACCTCTACTCCGAAGTGAACAACGTGCGCCTATGGCGCGATCTCAAGAAAATTGAGAAAACGAGACAGGCGGGCGTTAGTGAGTACACGCCGGGAAAGTATCGGCACAGGATCATCGTGGAGCCGAAGGAGCGCAGCCTCCACATCCCGCCGCTGCGGGATAAGATCGTGCAGCTCGTCATCCATCAGGAGCTGCAGACGCTCTTCCGCCCGGTATTCGTCAACCGTTCATTTGCGTGTATGTACGGAAAAGGCCCCATCCGAGCTGCCTTCAACGTACAGCATGACATGAGGGTCGCCCGCATGAAGTGGGGCGACGAGGCGACGGTCATCAAGATCGACGTCCGCAAGTTTTTCTACAGCATCGACCGCAGCGTGCTCAAGCAGATCATCGCGAAGCGGTTCAAGAAGCTCAAGAAGAAGTACCCCGAGAAATACGAGGACTTCCTCCGTTTTTACAGGCTTCTTTGCAAAGTGATCGACAGCTCGCCGGAGGGCGAGAGAGGGATTCCACTGGGGAACGTGAGTTCTCAGGACTTTGCCAACATCTACCTCAACGAGCTCGATCAATTCTGCATCCGCTTCCTCGGTGCGACGCTCTACACGCGCTACATGGACGATGTCGTCATCATAGCGCCGGACAAGGAAATCGCCCGGGAGTGGTTAGCAAAGATCAAGGTGTTCCTCCAAGAGAGACTGCACCTTGAGACCAACCAAAAGACCAAGATTTTCTATGTGCGGCAGGGCGTGAACGCCTACGGCTTCAAAATCAAAGCGACGCACCTGCTTCTCCGTACCGAGTCGAAACGGCGGGAGAAGCGGCGCATCAAGCGGATGATGGAGAAGCTGCAGGAGGGCACGATCACGAAGGCGGCGATCGTTCAATCGGTCAACTCGTGGCTCGGCTTCGCCCGGTGGGCTTGCGCCTACAATCTGGCGAAGAAGATCTTCGCTCCCTACCGCTTCATCAAAACGGAAGGAGAGCTACCTTATGGCGCAATATCTCGGAACCGTCAAGCTCGGCGGATTCTACAACAACGGCGCGGCGCTGGCAAGACCTACAAAGCCGTGGCGTAACGACAGCGCACCCAGCGGAGCGTCCAGTGCGGGCAATATCCCCTCGATGTCCGGCAGCATTTCAAACTACAGCTTCGGCAACACGCCCTCGGACGACGCGAAGAAGCTCCAGTGGGTGAAGATCAAGGACGGCGACAAGACGCTGCTCATCTGTGACCGTGTCATCCTCGTCAACGTCACATGGAACGACCTGAACAGCGCGGGCTGGATCTTCGGCAAGGAGGTCACCATTGACGGCGCAAAGTACAAGCTCCGCTCCCTGACGGGTGGCAGCAACTACCGCAATACCTCCGACGCATACGCGGGCGGCACGCCCACCAATAACGAGTGGGACAGATTCATCACCCGCGAGGAGGTCATCACGGGCCTCCCGGCTCCTGTGTCCTCCGACCTCGACAGCAACCTCAACTCGACCGACTTTAGCAGCACGCATAACGCCCTCTGGAATTGGGCGGGTGTCTATACTTGGTGTCAAGAGACGTATTCCTCGAATACGTCGCGCCGTGCGCGCCGTGGGTACATTTCGGCCCGCATCTGGCGCAGCGGCTGTGCTGCGCTCTCCCACTCGCGCGTCGGTTTCCGCCCCGTCCTTGAAATCCTGAACACTGACCCTCTGATCTCTGACAGTGACAGAGATCTCGGAGATAAGAACAGCAACTTCACGATCGAGTACACGGTCGATGACGCCGACTCCGGCGACGTCTTGACGGCGACGGAGTCGCTCGATGGGCAAACGACGAAGTCGTTTGCCCCGACGCGAAATTTGGTAAACACCATCTCCGTCGATGTCGATTCCCTGAGCCTCGGTAAGCACACCGTCAAGGTTGTCGTCAGCGATGGACAGGGCGGCACAGCGACCCGGACGTGGACGTTCACCCGCACAAACTCCGCACCGACCATTTCCGGCAGCGACGGCAACCTCGGGGATAAGAACCTCGGCTTCACCTACGCCTACACCATCGACGACGCGGACGGCGACACACTGACCGTCGTGGAGGAGCTCAACGACGAGACGATCCGCACGATCAACAACGCGCCCAAGGGCGAGGAGCTGACCGTGACGATCACCTCGGAAAAGCTCTACGCGCTGGGCCTCAATTCGGTCAACACCCTCAAGATCACCGTCACGGACGGCAAGGGCGGCACGGCCTACCGCCGTGTCACCTTCAAGCGCACGAACTCCGCGCCGACGATCTCCGGGCAGGACAAGGCCCTCGGTCTGAAGAACGGGAGCTTCGCGGAGAACTACACCGTGAGCGACGTCGAGGGCGACAACGTGGTCGTCACCGAGTTCGTGGACGATGTGCAGATCCGCAGCTATCAGGCGACGCTGGGACAGCAGGAAACGATCGAGCTGACCCGAGAGAAGTGGCTCTCGCTGACTAACGGACAACACCAGCTCCGCATCGAGGCGGTCGACGGCAACTTCGCTACCAGCGTCCGCGTCTTCTCCTTCAGCAAGAAAGAGACGGTCATCAAGTTTGAGCTGGCCGCGCCGGAAGAGACCGACGCAGCGGCGACCAAAGTGCTTGTGACGCCGACGTGGAAGATCGAGGGCGCGGTCGCCAAGGTGGAGGCGTGCAACAACGGCTTCGACGCCGTTCCCACATGGGAGGACATCACGGCGATGGTGCAGATCAACCGCGTCTACAACTTCACCAACAAGACCAAGACCGCGAGCAAGTGGGGCGTGAATATCCGCTTCACCATCACAAAGAATGAGGGCTTCGAGGGTGAAGTCTCCATCTCGGGCTTCGGAGGTGCGTATGAATAAGGACGTGAAGTATTTGACTCCCAAAAGGTCGGTCAAGGAGATCCACGGCACGGAGCGCCGCGCCGCATCCGCTCAGGCGGTCGCCGAGCTGATGTTTGTCAAGGCGGCACAGGAACAGCAGCTCGACGAGACCACGATCGCCGAGTACCCCGACCTCTTCGTGGAATGGGACGCCAACTGGCGCGGCAAGCAGGGTGACATCGTGCAGGACGAGGGCAACCTTTACCGCTCCATCCATGACGTCACCAACGAGGGCCAGAACACCAAGCCCTCTGCGACGCCCTCCATGTGGACGCGCATCGGCAACCCGCTCGACGAGTTCCCCGAGTGGGTGCAGCCCATCGGCGCACACGATGCTTACGCCAAGGGCGACAAGGCTTCTCACAACGGCAAGAACTGGGTGAGCACCGCTGACAACAACGTGTGGGAACCCGGCGTCTATGGGTGGGAAGAAGCCACTCAGGCGACCGCTGTGGCCGCCGACGAGGGCGACGGCGAGTAACTACTACCCCTTGGGCTTAGACGGCGCAGGAGGGGCGGCAAAACCGCTCCTCCGAGCGCCAAAAAAGCCCGCTCCTTTGCATGGGCGGCTCCCGGCTTTTTCGGGGGCCGTCGATGCATTTGAGCGAGCTCGGAAATGCTTCTTAGAATGGCGCTATTTTTTCTCAATTATCCTGTCCGAATTTCTCAAAAATCGTGTCGCGCTACAGCGATGCAGTCGTAATTGCCGCCCGGGCCGTTGTGGAAGTTTTTCTCCCCGCCAAGGTCGGTGCGCCAGTCGCTCAAAAAGTCGACATACTGCATCTGCACGCGCTCCCAGACGGCTTCGCGCTGCGATTCCGGATAGTGGTGCGCGATCTTCTCCCGAATTTCCGCCTTGCAGGGCTTTGAATAGATCACATGGCAGGTGCGGTCAAATTGCAGCTGATCGTCGTTCATTGTCTTCCCTCCCGCATTTTTTACGCTTGCCGATATCAGAGCGTCGGTTTGCCGTGAGGTCTTCTCCCCTGTCTTACGCTCGCTGCGCTTTTTTCATCGTCACGAGCAGCCCGCCGAACATCCAGACGTTGCCGATGGCGAGCCACGCGCAGCGCAGGGCGTTGCCAAGCGGCTGGTTGCCGAGCAGCGCCGCGAGAAAATACACGAGCATGCCGAACGTCATAGAGAAGACGCAGCACCACTTCAGATACGGTGTCAGCCCCTTTCGGAATGCGACGGTCTGCGTCATCACCAGCACAAAGAAGAAGATCCAGAACAGCACGAGCGGCGGCATCAGGAAGTATGCGCTGTACTGCGTCAAAAGCGCTTCGGAAAGCCCGTGTTTCATCAGAAACACCGCCGCGCACACCGGCACATGGAAGCCGCACGCGCAGAACATCAGGTAGCCGAAAATGCCGGAGCGGTAGCGGTGCGCGTATTTCGGCGACTTCGCCGCCATCAGGCGGTAAACACCGAAGCAGGCAAGTCCCTCAAGCACCACGCCGAAAAGCCCCAGCAGCGCTGCGGCAAAAAGGCCGCTGTCCGAGGTAGAAGTATAGGCCGATAGCATCTGTAAAACGCCTTCAAGCGCATCGTCCTCCACGCCCCAGCCGAGGATCAGGTCACCGGCGAGGTGCAAAACGGACGCAAAAAGGCCGATGGTCAGCAGCTTTTTGATGCGCGGCCAGTCAAGCTCACGCGAGATGCCGATGTCATTGAAGTCACTCTTGCTTTTTATTCTCCTTTGCAAAGTCGAGGCGGACGATCTGCATGTTCATCATGCCGTCGCCGACCTTCGATAAAAAGCGGAAGAATTTCCGTACATTTTGATTCCTCAAGTCGTTGTAGCCCAGCATGTAGCCGCGCGAGGACACACGCAGCCTATCGCTCCACGCCGAAAGTTCGCGCCTTGCGTCGGTGACGGCGAAATACGCGCCGACGTCCTTGATCTCCGCGTCCTTGAGCCATGTTTTGAGCATCAGCTTGACCGCCTTGCGGTTCGCCGCGTCGAAGACGAGCTTGCCGCCTGGGAACGCCTCCGCCATCGCGCACACGAGCGCTTTGACCTGCGGCGTGAGGAAATAGTAGAACACGCCCGCGGCGAAGAACATCGCGCCGCCGCTCGCGTCGATCTCACTGAACCATGAGGTGTCATTTAAGTTGCAGGGGATGTTTTTCTCGCGCTCTCCCGCGGGCAGGAGCGCGTCGCGCACGGCGATGACATCGGGAAAGTCAATGTTGTAAATTTTGCACGTGCCGTTGTCGCAGGCATGGCCTGTGGCGTCCAGCCCGCAGCCGAGGTTCACGACCGCCGCATTCGGGTGCGATCGCAGATAATCCCGCACCTCGCAGGCGAGGTCGCTCTGCCGCATGGCGCACTCTAAAAAGCCGAACTGCTGCATCATGCTCTGCGACCTTTTCGCGAACGTGGAAAAATCGTAGTCGATCTCTTCGATCAAGCGCATGGCCGTCTCGTCGCGGAACAGGTTCGGGTAGAGCTCCGAGCACATCTTGCGCCCGTAGAGCGGGATGACGAGCGTCTCCTGCACGGTGTTTTTCTCAATGTGGTACTTCATCGGTCTCTCCTTTCATTTTCCCGCGAGCTTCAGGCAGAAGTCGCAGCAGTCATTGCCGCGGCCGAGGGTCCTGGTGCGGCGCCAGAGAAGGTCGGGGTGCAGGTCGTTGTAGGTGATATCGTCGCTGTCGCAGAAGCAGGGACAAAGCTCCGGGCAGCCGTAGTGGACGCAGGCGTCGTGATAGGGGCATTTCGTCATGTCGATGCGCCAGACACCGCCGGAGGTCTGATACTCCGTGGCCGCAAAGCCCGCCGTCTCGCCGTAGAATTTTGGCGTCAGCTTACTGAACAGCACCGGCGGCAGATGATAGAGCCCCGGAACCTTGAGCAGCTTGAGGATGGTTTTTCTCATCGTCCACGCATGCTCCGCCACATAGCCGTGGACGGTTTGCAGCGCCTCGTCCTTGGGCATGACGGTCTGCAAGGTCTCGTAGGCAGCGATGCCGGGCAAAATTTGACTTTCCAAATGGAACTGTTTTTCTTTCGACGCGTTCAGATGCATTGAGCGCAGGCGCGACAGCCTTTCGTCCAACAATCTGTTCAGTTCGATGCCCTGTTCGGGGAATCGCCGCGCGACGGTCTCGCGGAACGCCGCAATAATGTAGTTTTCCTTCATGCGCTTTTCCTCACTTTCGCAAAAACGGCAGCGGCGGCAGTTCGTTTTGCTCGATGATGCGCTCCAGCATCGCCGCAAAGCCCTGCGGGTCGCGAATTTGATACTGCATGTGGTTATGATCTTCAAAAACAGGGAAATGACCGTCGGGATACGCTTTTCTCACCGCGTCGCGGTACTTGAAGTGGTCCTCCGTGCTGCCGAATTCGAAGAAGCAGTGCTCCTGCATTTTCCTTGTAAGCGGCGGAAACGGTCTGTCTTCGAGGCTGTCGGCCATCTGGCGGCGAATAGCCGCTCATGCGGTAGCAGCGCGTGTCGAGCCCGCAGGCCATGTTCTCGACCACCGCACCGCCATGTCCCGCAAGGTAAGTCTTCACAAGCTTATCGAGCACGATGGTGCGCGCTATAACGCCGCTGTGCATCGCCGCGTCCTTGTCGGCCATCGAAAAATCGTAGTCGAGCCGGTCGATGATCTCGACCGCCTTGTTGTCGGTGATCGCGCCGCGCGTCTTCGTCTCCTTCGCGCGGGCGTAAACCGTCTGTAACATCGTCTCCGGCACGCCGGAGAGCGTGATCTTCTCACTCATGGTGTCCTTTCTCCATCTTTTCCGCGTACTTCACCTTTTTGCAGACAAACCACGCGATGCTCTTCACATTACCGAGCTGCACATCGGCGTACATCTCCTCGAGCCGCGCCTTTAGGCTCTGCACCGTTTCATACGGCGGGGTGAAGAATTTCATCGGCTCGTAGACTTTTTTTATGAGTCGGTCCGTCCTTCTGCACTCACCCGCCACATAGAAGCAGCCGCAGAACGTACCGCCCGGCTTCAGCACGCGGAACGTCTCGCGGTATGCCGCCTCCTTATCGGGGAAGGTGTGGAAGCCGTTGAGCGACAGCACGATATCAAAGCTGCTGTCCTCATACGGCAGCGCGCCCACGTCGCCCTGCCGGAACTGCACATTTTGGAGTCCCATGCGCTCAGCCTTTTCCCTCGCCTGCCCCATCATGTCAGGCGAGTAGTCAAGGCAGGTGACGCGCGCGTTCGGCAGCGTTTGATAGAGCGGCATCGTCAGAATGCCTGTGCCCACGGGGACCTCGAGGAGCTTTCCCGCAAAGTCCTCCGGCACACCAGTGAAAGCCTTATTCAGATATTCGCCGCACTCCTCCTTGCCCATATCCCACACCAAGCGGCACACGGCCTTGCCCGAGACGGTGGAGCAGGTAATCATACCGTCGTAAAAATTGTTGCTGCCCGTCAGGCGATAAGCATTGCGGATGTTCTCTTTTCGATCCATCGTTTTTTCCTCTTTACCTGCACATGAATTTATCGAAATAGCGGCAGAACTCCTCGGGGTAGATCATCACAAGCTCCGCGTGCGCCATCTTCGGGATACCGTGGATACGTGCCTGCGGAAAATAGTGCTTGATGAAGCGGATATTGCTCCTGCGGTTCTTCTTCTCCTCGTCGCCGTACCAGTAGGTGATCTTCGTGCCGATCTTTGCGGGCGTCTTTGGCAGAACATAGTTGTTCCCCGACCAGAAAATGTTGCGGATGGTCTGATCCGAGTAGGTCTTTAAGTATGCCTCGATGGCGTCGTATTCCTTTTTGGGGTCGTGCCCCGGCAGCGTGAATCGTTCCGGCGGAAAAGCCGCCTCTAAGATTTTGCGGTTATTCGCGGCGAGCTTGAACGACAGCATGTCGCGCGCAAGCAGCAGCTTTCGTATGAGATACGGCAGCTGGTACGGCGTGATGCCGCCGTCGATGATGGCGCGCTTGACAGGCAGCTCGCCGAGCGCCAGAAGCCGCGTCAGACACGCGCCGCCGAGTGAGCAGCCGTAGGCCGCGTCGAGACAGGTGACACCGTGCGCGCGAAGATAGCCCGTGATCTCGTCGACCGTCTGCTCGACCGACGTAAAATCGCCTGGATAAGACGGCTCGTGCCCGTCGTAGACGACCTGAAAGACATGCCACGACTGCGCAAGCAGCGCGACCGTCTTTTCAAACGCCCAGACGGGTTCCGCCGTGCAGGGCAGAAACAGCAGCGTCTTTTCCTGCCCTTGTCCGTGTTCCAAAATGTGCATGTCCTCTCCCCCGTCCGACGCGATGGTAGTTCCCCAAGGCAGTTAGCTTCCTCTAACCAAATGTTGCAATTTCATCAGTTAACTATATCTAACTGCTGACCCGTAAAAATGCCGCGAAAGGCGGCTTTTTATGGGTTTTATTGTAATGCTGTGCATGATAAATGTCAAGACAGCGAACGCACAGCTTCGCAGAAACATTCTCTCCATTTTCGCACCGGTGCGCCGCCGTAAGAGTCCTCATACCAAAAGAGCGCGGAGAAATCAAACCTCTCCGCGCTCTTTTCCCTTTTTTACAGCTTCCAGCCGGCAGTCTCCTTCTTGCCGCCGACGAAGTCGGCGTAGATGCCGTCCTCCTGGATGAGCTCGTCGTGCGTGCCGCGCTGGACGATCTTTCCGCCGTCCTCATCCTTTTTTGCGCGGCAGCCGCCGCTGCAATAGACCGTCGCCACGCGGGGTGGGAATTTGCGTTTGATTGCCATTGCGTCTCCTCCCCTGTTCCATTCTTATATTGCCGCCCTCCGCGGCACAAAATTCCTCTGCTTACGCCCGATAGCCGAGCGCCGTTGAGACTGCGCCGCCGCGGCGCAGGTCAAGTCAATATCGCGCTGGAAATCCGGCGAACGCACACTGTCGAACATGCCGACAAAGCCGACGGCGTAGCGCACCGCGCCGGAGCTGTCGCGCACGGGCGCGGAGGCCGAGCACAGGCCGAAGCGGTACTCGCCCTCCTCCACGGCATAGCCGTTTTCACGCGCGGCCTGCATCACACGGAAGAGCTCCTCCCACGTGACGAGGGTCTTGGGCGTATAGGGCTCCAATGTGCGACGCGACAGGACGCGCTTCGCCTCGTGGTCGGCCATCGCGGATAGAAACACCTTGCCCTGCGAGGTGCAGTGCAGCGGCAGACGCGTCCCGACCTCCGACACGACGCGCAGTCCCGCGCGGGACTGCACCTGTTCGATGGTGATGACCTCTGACCGATTCAACATCGAGAGGAACACCGACTGCCCTGTCACGCTTGCCAAATGCTGCAAATGCGGCTTTGCCAGGTCTGAAACGCTCCAGCATGCGCCCACGGCGCAGCCGTACTCAAAAAGCCGCACGCCGAGGCAGTAGCGCCCGTTGCTCTGCTGGTCCACGACCGCGCTCTCGCGCATCGTGCTCAAAAGGCCGTGGATCGTGCTCTTCGGCCAGCCGGTCTGCTCGCTCAGCGCGGCCAGCGTGAGCGGCTGGTGCGCCTCCATCAGCAGGTCGAGCAGCCGCAGCGCCTTGGCAACGGACTGTACGGGACCGTTTTCATGGGACATCGCCTTCCCTCCTCTCGATTCGTCATTGCCGGATGAGCCGCCGTCATTTTCTTGATGACAGTATCGCGCAGGTTCAGGCAAAAGAAAAGGGCAATTTCCGCAAATCGCACAAATTCCATCAGCTAGACTATCGATTTTCCGTCAAAAAAAGCCCGCCGTCGCAGATGCGACGGCGGGCCTTGCATTTTCAGTTACTTCTCTTCGCCGTGGATGATATCGCCGAAGTGGGTGCCGCGGACGATCTCCTCCACGTCCTCTCCCTCGTGTCCCCTGAGGATCTCAAGGAGCTTGCTGTGCGCGGCGACGAGCTCGTCGCCTCTGCCGCTCGTGATCATCGTGCTGACGGTCTCGTAGCGGACGGCGTGCGTCAGCGTGCGCACGACGCGGCTGATCTTGTCGGCCAGCGGATTTTTGCCCATCTGCGAGATCAGGTCGTGGAACTCGTTGTCCACGGCGAAGAAGCGGTCGACCTCGTTGTCACCGCTGTGGACGATCTCTTTCATCTGTTCGAGCATCGCCTCGAGCGCATGGCCATCCTCCTCGTCATACTTCTGGCTGGCAAGGCGCATGATGCCGGTCTCGACCATCTCACGCAGCTCCATCAGATTGTCGAAGGAATCCTGATTCAGGATGATGCCGTAGATCATCGGATCGATCATGCTCTCCTGGAAGCCGCTGCAAACAAAGGTCCCCTCTGAACGCTTGCTCTCCAGCACGCCGAGGTAGGAGAGGATTTTGATGGCCTCCCGTACGGAACTGCGGGCAACGCCCATCGACGCGGCCAGCTCCGGCTCGGGCGGGATGCGGTCGCCGGGCTTGAGCTCTTTATTACGCATGGCGTCTGTCAGGCAGTTGATGACACTCTGCACCACAGACTCTTTTTTCAAATTTTTCACATATCCGGGCGTATCGTTCATAATTTTCTCCTTTTATGCCTGACAATATGATTCCTATGTATAACATAATACAAAGTTGAGGTTTCGTCAATGAAAATCGTCTTTCATAAAAGCGGCGGGCGGCAGATGTACCAGTCCGCCGCCCGCTCATTCAGGAAGGAATCAACGGCAAGCTGCCGTTTTTTGCAGGAATTCATATGGGCGCAGGCTGCGCGAGCCGCTTTGCGTCGTTTGCCGCGGCACAGCGCCGCACGGCTTTTTTTACCGGCCGAGGTAGATAGACTGCTTGGCCAGCACGAGCTGGAGCATCAGGTCGTTGCAGGGCGTGGGAATGCCGTGCTCACGGCCGAGGCGGCAGACAGCGCCGGTGATGATACGGATCTCGGTCTCGCGGTGATGCGTGACGTCCTGCACCATGGAGCTGATGGTCTCATCAGTCATGCGAGAGACCTCATAGGCGTGCTCCAGCTCAGCGTCATGGTCGAGCGTGCAGCCGCAGGCGTTCGCCACGACGATGGCCTCTTCTACCAGCATGCGGGCCGCCTCGTGGGCGTACTGGTTGCCGTCGACAAAGCCGTTCTTGGTCTCGAGCAGGGCGCTCATGCCGTTGATGGCGACGTTCGCCAGCAGCTTGTGCCAGATGGCGTTCATCACGTTCTCGTGGACCTGGACCTCAAGGCCGACCTCGCGCAGAGCATTGGCCATTTCTTCAACCCTTGCCATGGGGGCCTTCAGGGAACCCATGTTCGTCACGCCGGTACCGGTGTGCTTGACATGGCCGGGAGCCACGGGCGTGGAGCCAAACGCCGTGTTGCCGATGATGATCTGCTCTTCGGGCACGACCTTGGCGATCTCATCGTAGTTGCCAAGGCCGTTCTGCAGGCAGAGGACCATGGTGTGCTTGTCGATCATCGGCAGCGCATTGCGCACAGCCGCTTCAAGATACTGATAGTGGACGAACACGATCAGAAGATCCACAACGCCGATCTCCTTGGGGTCGGTCGTCGCCATGGCGGGATGGAAGACGACGGTCTCGCCGGTGCCCGTGCCGGGCACGCACTCGTCGACGAGAATGCCGTTTTTCTTGATGGACTCGATGACCGGAGCATAGGTATCCAGCACGCAGACCTCATGCTCGCGGGACAGATAGCTTGCATAGCAGCTGCCGATCGCGCCGCAGCCGACAAATCCGATTTTCATGATAAATAACCTCCTGTATCAGATAATTCTATGATGAATGTTATTTAACTGGTTTTTCTCAGCCCTTGACGAGCGTCTCGGCGATCTCGGTGATGTTCTCGACCGTCACGCCGTTCATGGCGAGCAGGCGCTCATAGGGCGCGGACTGGCCGAACTGGTCCTGAATGCCGACTCTCTTGACGATGCCCTTGCCCATCTCGGCGGCGACCTCGCACACGGCGGAGCCGAGACCGTTGAGGATGTTGTGGTCCTCGACCGTGATGATCTTGCCGACCCCGTTGATCGCGGCAGTCACAGCCTCCACGTCGAGCGGCTTGATGGTGTGCATGTCGAGCACGCGGGCGGAAATGCCCTTGCCCTCGAGCACCTTGGCGGCCTCGATCGCGAGACGGACGGTATCGCCGTTGGCGATGATAACGACGTCCTTGCCGTCCTGGATCTGATGAGCTTTGCCGATGGTGAACTCCACATCCTCGTCGTAGATCTGGGGGATGGCGTCACGGGTGAAGCGCAGATACACGGGGCCGTAGACCTCAGCGGCCTGACGGACGAGCTTGCGGGCGGAGTTGTAGTCCGCGGGCATGATGACGGTCATGTTGGGGATGGTACGCAGAACGCCCATATCCTCAATGGCCTGATGGGAAGCGCCGTCGTTGGCGGGGGTCACGCCGCCGTGGGAGCAGGCGATCTTTACGTTCAGGTTGGGGTAGCAGATCTCCTGGCGAATCATTTCGCACATACGGAGGGAACCGAACACGGCATAGGTGACGACAAAGGGGATCTTGCCGCAGGTGGCAAGGCCCGCGGCAACGCCCGCGCCATTCTGCTCGGCGATGCCGACGTTGATGTACTGGTCCGGCAGCTCCTTGCGGAATTCGCCTGTCTTGCAGCTCTTGCCGATATCAATATCAACGACCAGAATGTCGGGATTCTCCTTGCCGAGCGCGACGATCTCCTTGCCGAAGCCCTCGCGAGTGGCGATCATTTTTTTCTCACTCATTGCTCTTCCCTCCTCGCTTAATCGATCAGCTGGGCCTTGAGCTCAGCCATGGCCTGCGCGTACTGCTCATCATTCGGGGCAACGCCGTGCCAGCCGCACTGGTTTTCCATGAAGGAAACACCCTTGCCCTTGACGGTGTGGGCATACAGGCACTTGGGCTTGCCGTTCTTAGAGGCGTAGCACTTGTCGATGCACGCGACGATCTCTTCCATGCTGTGGCCGTCGAGCTCGAGCGTCTCCCAGCCGAAGGCCTTGAACTTTTCGCCCAGGTCACCGTTGGGCATGATCTCGTCGCAGGTGCCGTCGAGCTGCAGGTTGTTGTAGTCGACAAAGACGATCAGGTTGTCGAGGCCGTACTTGTGTGCCGTGTTGGCAGCCTCCCAGATCTCGCCCTCCTGCGCTTCGCCGTCGCCGACGACGCAGAAGACCTTGTAGTCCTTGTGGTCCATCTTGCCCGCCATAGCCATGCCGACCGCGCAGGCGAGGCCCTGACCGAGAGAGCCGGTGGAGATATCAATGCCGGGGCAGCGGTTCATCGAGGGGTGGCCCTGAAGCATCGAGCCCTCCTTGCGCAGGGTGTCGAGCTCAGACTCAGGGAAAAAGCCAACGCTTGCCAGGCAGGCATACTGGATGGGGCACACATGACCCTTAGAGAGCACCATGCGGTCGCGGTCCGGCCAGCGGGGATCCTTCGGGTCGATGTTCATGTACTTGAAGTAGCAGGCAGTGACAAAGTCCGCCGCGGAAAGCGAGCCGCCCGGGTGACCGGACTGCGCCTTGTAGATCATGTCAATGACCTTCATGCGCATCTGCGTGGCGGTGTTTTTCAGTTCCTTGATGGAAATATCCTTCACAAAAATCACCTCATGAATAAGTTTGGTTCTGTGGTTTCTTTATACTATGTCGGACAAATGACAATTACAGTATAGCGCTTTGTCTGACAAAGTGAAGTCCTTTTTAAAATTTTCTTTTTTATGATTTTTTCTTCCGTTTTTCTGCCGTTTTGTACAAAAAAGCTCCGGACATAGCGGTCCGAAGCTTTTTTGCATAGAGAGGTCAACCCACGAACATCAAAGAGAGACTGGGAATATATGTGATGAGGAGGAGCACCACAAGTTCTGCAAGCAGGCATGGGATGATGCCCTTTGTGATCTCTTCGATCTTGATATCGCCAATGCCGCACGCGACATACAGGTTGACACCGACAGGCGGGGTGAACAGGCCGATGGCCAGGTTCACGATCATTACGGTGCCGAGGTGGATGGGGTCAATGCCCAGCTGCAGCGCGACCGGCGCAAACAGCGGCGTGAAGATGTAGAGCGCGGAGGTGGAATCGAGGAAGCAGCCCGCGATCAGCAGCACGATGTTGACGATGATGAAGAAGATGACGGTGCTGCCGCCGGTGATGTTCAGCATGAAGTCCTTGATGGCAAGGTCAAGTCTTGCGCGGGTCAGAACATAGCCGAACAGCGTTGCGCCCATGGTGATGAACATGACGGTGGCGGTAGTGGAGCAGGAATCGACGAGGATGTCCTTCATCTTCTTGAAGTCGATCTCATGGTAGATGAACACACCCACGATCAGGCCGTAGAACACGGAGACCGCGGCGGCTTCCGTCGGGGTGAACACGCTGCCGTAGATACCGCCGAGGATGATGACGGGCATCAGAAGGCCCCAGAAGGCGTCCTTGAACGCAGCCAGGCGCTCCTTGCCGCTGGCCTTGGGCAGGACCTTAAGGTCCATCTTGCGGCCCATGAGCATGGCGGCCACGATCAGGCCGAGACCCATCAGAAGGCCGGGTACGACACCGGCGACGAACAGATCCGTGATGGAGGCGTCCGCGATGGAGCCGTACACAACGAAGGTGATGGACGGCGGGATGACGACGCCGATCGCGCCGCCCGCGGCCATCAGCGCGCAGGAAAACGAAGCGGGATAGCCGGCCTTGACGAGCGCTGGGATCATGATGAGGCCCAGAGCCGCGACCGTTGCCGGACCCGAACCGGAAATAGCAGCGAAGAAGCAGGAGACGACCACGCAGACCATCGCCATGCCGCCGCGGATGTGACCGAGGCACTTTTCCGCCAGATTGATGAGGCGGCCGGAGATACCGGCCTTCTCCATCACGTTGCCGGACAGGATGAAAAATGGGATGGCCAGCAGGACAAACTTACTGCTCGCCGAAGAGCACAGACGGGGCAGAACGCTCATGATGGCCTCGAGCGGCTTGCCTGCGCCCTGCACAAGGATCGCGCTCACGCTGGACATACCGAGGCAGACCGCGATAGGTGCGCCGAGCGCCAGCAGCAATACAAAAACACCCAGTAAAACGATACCTACCATTTATTTGTCCTCCTCTGCCTTGAATTCCTTATACATCTGCACCATGGTCTGCAAAAAAGCCATCATGGCGAACGCTGCGCCGACGGGGACAAACGAGCCGTAAATTCACTCAGGCCACTGCATCGTGGCGGTCTCCTGACCCATCTGATACTGGCTGATGACCATCTGGATGCCGAAAATGACGATCAGGAGGCAGAACAGCGCGGAAATGGCATACATGACCATGCTGATGATCAGGCGTGCGCGGGGGCTGACATGGTCGGTGACGATAGACAGGCCCAGATGCGCCTTGCGGCGGGCGGCGACGGCCGTACCCATGAAGCTCATCAGAACGAACAGATACGTGGACATCTCATCGGAAACTGCCAGCGAATTGCCAAATACATAGCGGGCGATCACATTGACGAAGACCAGCACTGCCATGATGGAGACGCAAACACAGGCTACCAATTTTTCGATCTTGCTTAACATGTCTTCCCCTCCTTAATTGATGCCGAAGGCCGCGCAGGCTTCCTCGCCGTAGCTCTGCTTCAGCTCAGCCGTCACACCGGCAACCGCTTCCTTGAAGGCCTGGAGCTGATCCTCGGTCAGGATATCGACCTGCATACCTTCTTCCTGGAAGCCCTTGATGAGCTCATCCTCTTCCGCCTCAAGGCGGTCACGGCCCCATTCGCAGGACTCCGTGGCGCACTGCTGGAGAAGCTCTTTCGTGTTGTCCTCCAGGTTCTCCCAGACCTTTGTGTTGGCGACGAAGAGGTCGTTTTCGTAGCTGTAGTTCCAGATGGTCATGTAATCCTAAATTTCATCCATCTTGGCAGACTTCGTCACCGAGCAGCCGTTCTCCTGCCCGTCGATGGTGCCCTGCTGGATGGCAGTGAAGACCTCGCTCCAGCTCATGGCCGTCGGGCTGGCCCCCAGCGCGTTGAATACACCCATATACACCGCCGAACCGGGAACACGGATCTTGAGATCCTTCAGATCCTCCGGTTTGGTGACCGGATGCTTACTGTTGGTAAGCTGACGGAAGCCATTGTGGAATGAGCCGAGATAAGTGATACCCTTGGCCTCAAGAAGCTCCGCGTAGTATTCGCCGCCGGTTGAGTCGATTACCTCACGGGCCTGCTGATAAGAGGTAAACGACCATGGCAGCGTCGCGACCGAGAGCTTCGGCTCCAGATTCGCGAGCACGCACGTTGCGTAAGCACCCAGATCCGAGCCGCCCACGGCGATGTACTCAACACCCTTGGTGCTGTTGCCACCCGCCAGTGTATCGTTTGAGAACACGTCGATCACGATGTTTCCGCCTGAGCGCTCAGACACAAGGTCGGCAAAGTGATGCGCTACCAGCGAGTCGATCTGCGTATCCGTTCCGTTGACTGCCATGGAGAGGTTGATCTTTTGATATTCGCCGCTCTCCCCATCGTTTGTTCCTTTACTGCCACAGCCGGCCAGGCTTGTGATCAGCATGGCCCCTACCAGCGCAGCTATGATTAGTCTCCCATGTTTCATACACAGTTACCTCCAGCGATCGTTAAGTCTTTGTCATTTGTCCTATGTCTGATAAAGATCGAGGTCATTATATCTATCAAAACTACTAAAGTCAAGGTTCAATCTTATTTCTGGCATTTCTGACAAAAAGAACCAATTATTTTATTGATTTGGTCAATTCTGTGTTAAAATTGTGTCAATCCGTCATTTTTTTAACGATTTGGTGGAAAAATGTTTTTTTGTTGCAAAATACCATAAAAGCCCCTCCACCTGTGCGGTGAAGAGGCTTTTTTCCTTTTATGAAAATGGCGGCGCAGCCGGTTCGTCTTGCTTTTTCAGCGGAGGGCACGCCCTCTCCTGCCGCAGCTTTAGCTCTTCGCTTCTGCCGGAACGGCATCTGGATATTTGATGAGATCGTACATTTTTCCGAATTCACCGAGGTCGCGCGTTCCGGCGAGCTCCATGCCGAGATGCACATACTTGTCGCACTTGGACTTGGCGTCCGTCTCTAAGATCACCGGCACACGGAGGCGGTCGCCCTCGGCAAAGGCGATGTCCATGACCTTTCGCATATAGCCCTGCCCCTGATACTTTTCGCACACGCAGACCATGCCGACGAAGATATAGGGCTTCTTTTTCCTTGTCCATGCGCTCCTGGAGCGACTTTCCGCCCTTTTTGATGGCCATGGCGAAACGCATCAGGCGCTTCATGCTCGAATTGTGCAGCATTCCCGTCACGATCGGCCAAAGGGTCTTGAATCCGAGCTTTTCCTTGGGCCGCTTGTAGGCGATGTAACCCTCGCCGCGCTCGCTCGTCGTGTGCAGGAAGCCGCCGCGCAGCATCCCGCGCACGTAGGCACAGATGTATTCGCCGTCGGCTCCTGACCGAAAAAGGCGTAGACCATGCCCGTCTCCTCCCCGTAGTCGTAGTAGCTGAAGGCGTGGCCGATCGCATAGATGGCGCTCTCATTCATGGATTTGACGATCATGCTGTCCGTTCCTTTCTTTTTCCGCGCTTCCCACTTCAGTTAGAGCAGGCTAACTCAATGACTTTGAAAAAGCTGCCTTAGCAGCCTTGGCGCGAAATGATCTTAATTTGACCCAAACGGTTTTTCGGTCACAGTATAGCATCCATATCTTTCATTTGCAAGGCAGTTTTCTGTTTTCGGCATTTTCCATGCATGTCTGCCGCCTTTTTCTTCCCTGCTGTGCGCTGTTTCTTCGTCCGATGCATAGGATAAAGCACCGATATCATGTCAGGGGGAAACGTCTATGAATTACTACACGGGGTCCTGCCGCGGGAACGGCTGCTGCCCGTCCGATCCGTATAGCTATGTCACGATCCAGGGGCCGACCGGCCCCACGGGTCCCGAGGGACCTTGAGGAGAACAGGGGCTTCGCGGCGAACAGGGCCCGATGGGTCCGCGCGGCATTCGGGGCGAGCAGGGCTGTCCGGGTCCCGCCGGACCGAGGGGCTCTGTCGGGCCGATGGGACCGAGAGGTCCGCAGGGCGTGCGCGGTGACACCGGGCCGGTCGGCCCGCAAGGCGACCGCGGTCCCGTCGGCCCAAAGGGCGATCCCGGCCCGCAGGGACCCATTGGCCCCCGAGGCTAGCCCGGTGAAAAAGGCGAACAGGGCATCCAAGGCGAGAAAGGCGACACCGGCGAAACGCCGGTCATCACCGTCGCAGAGGACACCCCACTGAGCTACAAGCTGCACTTCCAAACCAGCGAGCAGGAGTTGACGACGCCTAATCTATTCGCGCCGTTCACCGAGTACCATGTCGACCTCTCCGCGGCAGACAGCACGCTGAATATTCCGCTCAAGGACCTGATTTTGACCTATCAGCGCGCGTCGGCCAGCGCGCTGCGCATCAGCATCGCGCCGAAGAACACCGCCGCGCCCGTTTTGGTCGACCTGCGCAGAACGACCATCTACGACGGCAGCACGATCGAGACACAGACGCTCAACGGCAGCAGCATTTCTGCAAGCATTGCGATCGACGGCACCGTGTACACAAACTCGCAGGAGACGCACAACATGCGCATCCGCCAGCAGGATCCCGTCACGAAGCTCTGGTCGATGTGTGAGATCAATTCGTTCCTTTCCGCGGGCGGCGCACGCTGCTCCATCCGCATTCAGTGGAGCGAGTACGACGTGGCCTACGCCGCGCCGACGGTGTAACCACACCGATACCATATAAAGACACCGTCCGCGTTCCGGAAAGATATCCGGAATGCGGGCGGTGTTCACTATTTGATCTGAATTGTTTCTCCGTCATACACGCCTTGCAGGCATTCGCCATTTCCGATGTGGTAGGCGTAAAAGTCCTTCCTCGGGAATGCATAGGCCTCCATAATCGCCATGATGACGCCGCCGTGGACGACGAATCCCACGCGCGAGCCGTCCGGCACGGTTCGGATCGTCTCCGCAAACGCCTCGCAGCAGCGCGTTTTGAAGTCCGTTACGCTCTCGCCCTTGGGGATAGGCGTCAGGCACATCGCGTCGACCCACGCCTGATAGGTGGGGTCGTCCGAGAGCTCGTCGGCGGACTTGCCCTCAAAGCGGCCAAAATCTGTCTCAATCAAGCCGTCCACGATGGTATAGGGCATCTGCGGGAACAGCAGTTCTGCCGTCTGCCGCGTACGCAGCAGCGGGCTGACGAACAATTTGTCGACCGAACGTCCCTGTTTTCGCAGTGTCTCGACCTGTGCGATGCCCGCCTCGCACAGCGGCTCGTCCGTGCGTCCGATGTAGCGGCGGCGGAGATTTCCCTCCGTCGCGCCGTGGCGGATGAAAAGAAGCTCAATCACAGCAGCCCTCCGATCCAAATGCCGATCAGGCCGCAGAACTCGCAGAGCTGCAAAAAGAAGCCCGACGTATCCCCCGTCACGCCGCCAAACTGTGCCAGCGCGAATCTGCGATACTTGAGCGCGGAAACCACCGCAAACGCCGCCGCCATTCCGCCGACTGCGGGAGACATCCAAACCATCGTCGCAACTGCGGTAAGGCCGGCGAGCGCGAGCGCGGCTGTCGCCGTGCGGCGCTGGACGCCGCTTGTGAAGGCGCAGAGCATGCCGGACTTTCGCGCGTTCGGCAGATTCACCGCGCACAGGCCCGACAGCGCGCGAGAGAGCACGAACAGCGGGCAAATCAGCAAAATATGCCCCGCGGCGAACACCTCGTAGGCAAAGCCCGCGTAGGCGAGCAGGTACACGCCGCCGTAAATGACCGCGAACGCGCCGCAGTTGGCATCCTTCATGATCGCGAGCTTTTTCTCGCGCGTCTGGTGCGATGAGAGTGCGTCCACCGTGTCGAGATAACCGTCCATGTGGATGCCGCCCGTCACCAGAATCGGCAGGCATGCCGCGATTGCCGCGAACAGCACGCCGCTCATGCCCGTCGCCTGTGCAATGACCGCCCACAGCCAAAGCGCCGCGCCGCAGAGAACACCCACCGCGGGGAAAAAGCAGATCGCGTAGCGCATATTTTTTTCGTTCCAATCAAGCTGCGGAACGGGCACCGCGCTGTACGTCGACAGCGCGATCAAAAGCGATTCAAATAATCTCATCGAGGTCTCCCTTTTCGGCAAACGGCGCGCCGTCTTTCATTGCGACCGCCGCCGCGGCGCGGTCGTACAGTCTTTGATTCAGGCCGTTCAGCGCGCGGATGTAAGCCGCCGTCTCGCCGTCGTAGCCGTCGGCGCGCAGGCCTGTGATCGTCACCGCGACGAGCAGACGACAGCGCGAGCACAGCGCTTCGATGTCCGCGTACACGCTTGCTTCATCCCCGCCGCGCTCGAACATCGCGTTTGCCAGCAGATTCGACACATCCTCAAGCAGCACGACGCCGTCCCTTTCGACCGCCGCCGCGCCGACCTGATATGGGCATTCGAGCGTCGTAAATTGCAGGTCCTTTCGCTGCTCGCGGTGCTTTTCGATGCGCTGCAAATTTTCCTCCGAGCAGGGGCGCATCGTGGCGATGTAATAGCGCTCTCCTGTCGTGCGCGCGACGATGCGCTCGGCATAACGGCTCTTGCCGCTGCCGTTTGCACCGGAGATCATGATCAGCGTTCCCATGCGCGTTCCCTTCTCTCAGGGCGTGAACTGGTCGCCCCGGCGAATTTCGTCCAGATAGTCGTCGTTGATGCCCGCCTCGTCAAAGGTCGCCATGTCGTTGATGACAGCGCACGCAGCGTCGAGCACCTGAAAGGCGAGCGGACAGCCGCTCCCCTCGCCCAATCGCATGCCGAGGTCAAACAGCGGGCGCAGGTCCATCGCCTCCATCGCGAGGCGGTAGCCGATCTCAAACGAGGCGTGGCTCGGCACCAGGTAGCCGCGCACATTCGGGCACAGCCTGACGGCGCACAGCGCCGCCGCGGCGGAAATGAGGCCGTCGATGACCGCCGGCCGGCGTGCCGCCGCCGCGCCCAAAAACGCGCCGCACATCGCCGCGAGGTCAAAGCCGCCGACCTTGGAAAGGACGCCGACAACGTCGTCCCTGTCCGGCCGATTTACCTCAATGGCGGTGCGGATGACCGCTTTCTTTTTGCGAAAGCTCTCCTCCGTGATACCGCCGCCGCGGCCCGTCACGGCCTCGACGTCCGCTCCCAGCAGCACAGCCAGCACCGCCGAAGAGGTCGTCGTGTTGCCGATGCCCATTTCGCCGACACCGATCACGTCCGCGTCGACCGTCCTCGCGATCTCTGCGCCGGTCAGGATGGCCTGTAAGGTTTGCTCCCGCGTCATCGCGGGGCCGGCGCAGATATTTTGCGTGCCGTAGGCGATCTTGCAGTTCAAAACGGCGCTCTCGCAAATATCGGCATTCACGCCGACATCGCACACGGTCAAGCCGCAGCCAAAGTGCTTTGCCAGCACCGCAGCTCCCGTCTTGCCCCGCATCAGGTTGATGGTCTGCTGCTTCGTCACGGACTGCGGCGCGCTGGAAACGCCCTCGGCCACCACGCCGTTGTCCGCAGCGAAGACGAGCAGCTGCTTTTTATTGAGCGCATTGTGCACCCGCCCTGTGATCCCCGCAAGCTGGATGGAGATCTCTTCGAGCCGCCCGAGGCTGCCGGGGGGCTTGGCAAGCCGCGCCTGATACGCTTCCGCCGCTGTCATCGCGCTGCGATCAAGCGGCAAAACTTCGCGCACAAGCGCGTCCAATTCCTTCTGCATGGCTCTCCCCTCCTTAAAATTCGACGCCGCGCCGCGCCGCGATTCCTCGGTCAAACGGGTGCTTGCGCTTTCGCATCTCCGTCACATAGTCGGCGGCGTCCAGCAAATGCTGCGACGGATCTCGCCCCGTCAGCACGACTTCAAGCGCTTTTGGTCTACCGCGCAGAAAGTCGATCAGCGTTGCCTCTTCGATCAAGCCGTGGTTGCAGGCGGCGACCGCCTCGTCGAGCACGAACAGATCGACGCCGTCCGCGCTCTTTCGCATCACGTCTTCCAGCAGCGCGGAATAGGCCAGCCGCGCCGCCGCTTTCGTCTGCCCGTCCATCGCCTTGAAAAAGCCGAAGTTCTGCTCGCAGCACGCGACCTCAACATTTTGCAGCGCACGCAGGACGTTCAGTTCAGAGGAGCTGCCGTCCTTCAAAAACTGCGTAAACAGCACGCTCTTTCCCGCGCCCGATGCCCGGACGCTCAGCCCAACCGCCGCGGTCGTCTTGCCCTTGCCGTCGCCGCAGTACAGGTGAATCAGCCCCTGCATGCTCACACCTCCCGATTCAAAATGCGGTAGATGAGTGGCATATCGAGCCCCGCGCGCACCGCGTCTGCCAGCAGATCGTACTGCCGCTCTTTGTAAGCCTTCGCGTCAAAGGTGCCGAGCGATTCAAAGGAAACGCCCTTTTTCGTGCACAGCGCTTTTAAGATCGTGTCGGCGACCTCTTGTTCATCGAAAATACCGTGGACATAGCTGCCGTAGACATTGCCCATGCTGATGAGCGCGCCGCGCGCTTCTTCGCTGCGGCCCATGTGGATCTCGTAGCCCGCGTAGCGCTTGCCGTTCAGCTCAGAGAGCAGTCCCGCGACGCCGGAGAAGACGCCGTTTGTCTGCGTCTGCACCTTTTCGCCCTGAAATACTGTTTCGAGCGGCAAAAGGCCCATGCCGTCGATCTCCGTCACGCCCGCGGCCTCGACCTGTTCGGGGTCGGAAATGTGCCGCCCCAGCATCTGATAGCCGCCGCAGACGCCGAAAACCAGCGTGCCGCCGCTCGCGGCCTTTTGGATCGACGCCTCCAGCCCGCTCTGGCGGAGCCATTGGAGGTCGGCGATCGTACTCTTCGTACCGGGAATCACGATCATATCCGGCGCGCGCAGGTCCCGCGCCCGCTCCACATAGCGGAGCGAGACATTCTCGTAGCGCTCAAACGGCGAAAAATCCGTAAAGTTCGAAATGCGCGGCAGGCGGATGACCGCAATGTCGATGAGCCGCGGCTCCTTATCCCGCCCGAAGCGTTCGCTCAAGCTATCCTCGTCGTCGATGTCGACATGGAGGTATGGCACAACGCCCGCCACGGGTACGCCGCAGAGCTCCTCAAGCGTTTTGAGCCCCGGTTCCAGAATGGCGCGGTCACCGCGGAATTTGTTGACAACAACGCCCTTGATGCGCCTTCTGTCCTCTTCACTTTGCAGCGCGACCGTGCCGTAGAGCTGGGCGAACACGCCGCCGCGGTCGATGTCGCCCACCAGCAGCACCGGCGCATCCACCATGCGGGCAAGACCCATGTTGACGATGTCGTTTTCCTGCAAATTGATTTCCGCGGGGGCTGCCCGCGCCCTCGATGACGATGATGTCGTACTCGCGTGCCAAGCTCTCATAGGCCTCCATCACCGCGGGGATCAAGTCGCGCTTTCTGCGATAGTATTCCATCGCGGGCAGATTGCCCTGTACGCGTCCGTTCACGATGACCTGACTGCCGACGTCCGTCGTCGGCTTCAGTAAAATCGGATTCATGCGCACATCCGGCTCGATGCCCGCGGCCTCAGCCTGCACCACCTGCGCGCGCCCCATCTCGCCGCCATCTTTCGTGATGAACGAGTTGAGCGCCATATTCTGGCTCTTGAACGGGGCAACGCGATAGCCGTCCTGCTTCAAAACGCGGCAGAGCCCCGCGGCCAGCAGACTCTTGCCCGCGTTGGACATCGTCCCCTGGATCATGATAGTTTTTGCCATGCGCTCACTCCTTTCCCACGCTTCTGATTGCCGCGATAAGCTGTTCGTTTTCCTCGTACTGCCGGACCGCGACGCGATACCAGCCGGATGTCAGGCCCTCGAAATTTGCGCAGTCGCGGATCGCGACGCCGCGCGCTCGCAGCTGTTCCGTCAAGCCCACATCGCCACGGAATAAGATGTAATTCACCTGCGATGGGCACATCCAAAAGCCGAATTTCCTCAGTTTTTCCTCGAGCCACGGGCGCTCCGCTCGGATGATGGTTCGGTTTTTCTCCAGAAACTCCGCATCGCCCAGCGCGGCGACGCCCGCCGCCTGTGCAAGCGTCGAGACATTCCACGGCGGCACCGCCGCCGACATCTTCCGCAGCAATGCCTCGTCCGCGCTCAGGCCATATCCCAGCCGCAGCCCCGCCATGCCAAAGCTCTTCGTAAAGGCCTTGAGGATAAAAAGCTGCGGGAAGTCAGATAGGGACGGCGTCAGATCAACGCCGCCGTCCGACAGGCTCAAAAAGCACTCGTCGACAAAAAGCGCGATATTTTTCTCACGGCAGATGCGCAGAATTTCTTCCAGCAAATCGTCCGCAATGAGCCGTCCCGTCGGGTTGTTCGGGTTGCAGAGGAACAGCGCATCGATCTTTTCGCGCGCAAGGATCGGCAAAAAGTTCTCCCCCAAGTCAAAGTTTTCCTCTTGCTTGAGCGCAAAGCGCACGACCTCGCAGCCTGTCCGCCGCAAGGCAAGCGAATACTCCGAAAACGTCGGTGCGAGCTCCATCGCGCGCTTGGGCCGCACGGCCCCGCAGTAGGCATAGATGAGCTCGGACGCGCCATTGCCGCAGAGGACAAAGTTCTTCGGCACCCCCTCATATTCCGAGATCGTCTGTACGAGTGTCCGGCAGTAGGGGTCTGGGTAGCGGTAGAGCTCGGGCAGCGCGCGTTCGATCGCGTCGGTCACGCTTCTCGGCGTGCCGAGCGGGCTCACATTCGCCGAAAAGTCGAGCGCAATGCCGCCGTAGATATCTCCGCCGTGGCGGTTTTCCGTTTGATAAAGCATTCTCTTCCCTCACAGCGAAAAAATCAGCAGCCGGACCGCGCAGCCAAGCAGCAGCGCCAGAAGCGTCGTGCCGTACATCAGCCGGCAGGCGCGCGGGATATCCTCATGCTCGATCTGCCGCAGTGCGTCGCCGATATACGGCTTTTTGTGCAGGACGCCGTGGTACCACGCGTCGCCCGCGAGGCGCATCCAGCAGGCCCGCGCAGACCGACTCCGTCTGCGCGGAGTTCGGGCTCGCGTGCTTGTAGCGGTCGCGGCGGAATATCTTCCAGCCGTTTTTCACGTCCATGCGCAGAAGTCCGCCCGCTGCGAGCATCAGCAATGCAGAGATGCGCGCAGGCAGATAGTTCGCAATATCATCCGCCTTCGCAGGCACAAGGCCGATGTCCTTATACGGAGGCTCCACATAGCCGAGCATCGAGTCCATCGTGTTGACGGCCTTGTAGAAAAAGCCCAGCGGCGCGCCGCCGAGCGCAAGATACAGAAGCGGCGCGATGACGCCGTCGGACGTGTTTTCCGCCACGGTCTCGACGGCGGCGCGCGTCACGCCCGCATCATCGAGCGCCGCCGTGTCGCGTCCCACGATCATCGAAACGGCGCGGCGCGCTGATTCGATGCTGCCGTGCTCGAGTTCGTGATACACCTTCATGCTCTCATCCCGCAGCGACTTTGCCGCCAAGATCTGCCAGCACATGACGCTCTCGACCGCGAGGCGCAGCCACGGACTCACCCTGCCGCACAAACACAGAAGCAGCGCGGGCACCGCCGTCGCAAGAAATGCGACGATCAACCACAGCACCGCGCCCGCCGCGCGCTCGCCGCGCGGCGTTTTGGGGAAAATCCTCCGCAGGACGCACTCCAGCGCGCTGATCGTCTTCCCGATCAGCACGACCGGATGCGGCAGGCTGTGCGGATCGCCCAGAACGCAGTCGATGCCAAAGCCGATGAGAAGCGGCAAAATGAGGCAAATCATGGTTTCTCCTCCGACTGCATCGTGAAGATATACACGGGGTTCTGCCCCGCCATCAGGTGGTACGATCCCGCCTTTTTGCCGCGGGCGATCTGGACGGAGACGGCCTCCGCCTCGGTAAAGGCAAAATCCTTCATGCACGCCGTCAGCTCGGCGATGCTCTCAAGCGAGACGGCCGTCGCCACGATGCGGACGTGCGGATTTTTGGCAAGCAGCATCGACAGAATATCACGCAGGTTGCCCGCGCTGCCGCCAATAAAGACGTGCGTCGGTGCAGGCAGATCGCGGCACGTCTCCGGCGCAGTGCCGGAAACGACCGTCAGGTTCTCCACATGGAACGCCGCTTGATTCTTTTTCAACAGCTCGACCGCGTCGTCTCTGCGCTCAACGGCGTAGACATGACCGTGCTTCGCCTGAAGCGCCATCTCGATGGCGACCGAACCCGTTCCCGCGCCGATATCATAGCAGACGGCGCGCTCGGTCAGGCGGAGCTTCGAGAGCGCGACGGCGCGCACCTCGCTCTTGGTCATCGGCACAACGCCGCCCTCGCCCGCGCCGCGCAAAAACGCCTCGTCCGGCAGTCCGTGCGTCACGATGGCATCGGGATGGTCGTTTTCAATCAGCACGGCGCTCAAGGGCGCAAAGGCCTTACTTTGCAGCTCCTCCGCCATGCCGGTGGTAATGGTCTCATCCTCGTAGCTCAGCTGTTCGCCGACGCTCACCGTCACGGTGCCGAGGCCGTTTTCCGCCAGCGTTCGGCACAGGTCGTTCACGCCATTCTCGCCGCCGACGAGCGCGAAAACGCGCGCGTGCGCGTGCACGTCTGCCGTGATGTCGTGCGCGCGGCCATGCAGGCTGACGACATGAACGTCCTCATAGGACGTTTGCAGCTTTGCGCAGAGGCAGGCGAGCGAGCTCAGCCCCGGCAGCACATCGACCTCACAGTCGGAAAGCAGCGGCAGCAGCTTCCTCGTGCCGCTGAAAAAGCCCGTGTCGCCCGACATCACGACCGCGCTTTGCCGGTATTCGCAGTGCGCGTGAATGAAATCCGCGATCTTCTGTGGTGCGATGGCGGCATAAGTCTTCTGCCCGCCGCGCGCGGTGGCATCCAGCATGCGTCTCGCGCCGATGAGGCAGTCCGCCTCTTCGATCGCGCGGCGCGCCTCCTGCGTCATCGCATCCCTGCTGCCCGGCCCGATACCGACGATCTTCACACTCTGCGCGAATCGGAAACCAAAGCGGCACTCCAAGCTGTCCAGCACCTGCGAAAAGGACTTCCCCTCCCGCTGCTTTGGCCGTCCGATCACGAGCACATTTGCCCCGGCCTTTCGCGCCGCGGCGACCTTGGCGGCAAAGCCGCCCGCCTCGCCGCCGTCCTTCGTCACGAGCCACTTAGCCGACACGGCGCGCAGCATGGCCGTGTCCATCTCCTCGGAAAACGGCCCCTGCATCGCTAAAATGTGCGACGGCTGCACGCCCGCCTCGCGACAGAGCGCGAGCGACACGTCCAGCGGCAGCACGCGCGCATAGGCTCTATCTGTAAAGTCTTTTACCTTGCTATACGTTTTCAGATCCTTGCTGCCGGTCGTCAGCAGGATATTTCCGTCCGTCTTCGACAGGAACAGCGCTGCTGCTTCCGCATTCAACACGCAAGTAAAGTCAGATACCTTGTCAGACTCCTCGCGCAGAAGGCGCAGATATTCTGTCCCTGTCTCCGCGCAGGCGCGCGCAACGCTCTCGGTGATCGATGCCGCGTAGGGGTGCGTCGCGTCGATCACCAAATCAAATTTCGTGTCGGAAAGCATTTGAATGATCCCGTCCACCGGGATACGCCCCGAGCGCACCGTCACGTTGCCCCCTTCGGGCAGGAGCGTTTCACCGTATTCCGTTGCTACGCAGGCCGTGACGGAGACCGGCTGGGTGCTCAAAAGCTCCACGAGTCGGCGCGCCTCCGTCGTGCCTGCGAAAATGCAGATCTTACACATTTTTGTACCCTCGCGGCGTGATGAGCCGCCCCGCAATTTCCTTCGTTGATACGTTGCCGACGATCACCGTGCAGAACATATCGACCTCTGCCTCTCTGAGCTCCCCGAGCGTCAGGGTGCGCCAGCTTTCCCCCGCGCGGCCGATGTTGCGCGCGATGCCGCAGAGGCGGCTGTCCGGCAGGTCGCGCAGCAGGATATCACACGCACGCTTCAAATGTGCGGGCCGCGAACGGCTCGCGGGATTGTAAAGGGCGATGGTCAGGTCGGCCTTTGCCGCGTGCGTCAGGCGCTTTTCGATGGTCTCCCACGGCGTCAGGCGGTCGCTCAGGCTGATGACGGCAAAGTCGTGCGTCAGCGGCGCGCCCAAAAGCGCCGCGGCGCTGCATGCCGCCGTCAGGCCGGGGACGACCTCGATCTCAGGCTCTTCGCTCTCGCCGCGCAGCTCGTACACGAGCGCCGCCATGCCGTAAATGCCGCTGTCACCCGAGCAGACCATGGCCGCAGTCTTGCCCGCGCGCGCAAGTTCGAGCGCAAGCGCGCAGCGCTTTGCCTCCTGCGTCATGGGCGTTTCATAAAACGCCTTGTCCGGATAGCGCTCCTTCACAAGGTCAACATAAACTCCGTAGCCAACGATGGCGTCGCATCCGCGCAGCGCGCGGTCGGCGCGGATCGTCATATCCTCATAGCTTCCCGGGCCGATGCCCACCACGATCACTTTACCCAAAGGTAACCTCCCAATGCTCCGCCGCCACGGCGACGGTCACGCCGTCCACCGCAGTCTTTTTCACCAATAATTTCTCCGCGCCGCGCATCGCCGCGCGCTCGCAGACGTTGCCGACACCCGTCATCTCCTGCACGAAGGGGGAATCCGTAAATTCGCCCGGTACGCTGCGCAATTCCTCTGCCGTGTAAAATACCGTCGGCCAGTTGTGCTTCGCGCAGGCGGCAAGCAGCCCCGCCTCCTGCTGCTTTAAGTCAATGGAATAGACGCCCTTGACCGCGCTTGGATCCAGCTGATGCGCAGAAAGCACCGCCGCAACGGCGGCTTCAACGGTTTCCTGTGCAGTTCCCCTGCGGCAGCCGATGCCGACACGCAATACTCTCGGCGTGAGGCGCAGCGTTTCGGCAAACGGTTCTTTCGTGCAGTATCCGATCACAATTCCCAGCGCGCCCTGCGTTTTTTCCACAATTCCGCCGGGCAATGCACCCTTGATCGGAAAATCGCTCACAAGCGGCACATCGCGCTCCAGAATTTCCGCTGCGACCTTTTTTGCAAGCAGCATACTCGAAATGGCGCATTCATTTTTCGCCGCCCAGGCGTCGACGGCAAATTTACCGTTCACGTCCGTCGCCGTCGTGATGACCGCCGATGCGCCGAGCGCCGCGGCAAGGCGGCGCGCCAGATCGTTCGCCCCGCCGATGTGACCGGAGAGCAGCGGAATGACAAACTGCATTTTCTCGTCGATGCAGAGCACCGCGGGATCGGTCTTTTTGCTTGCAAGATACGGCGCGATCTCGCGCACGGCGATGCCGCACGCGCCGATGAAGATGAGCGCATCCATCGACGAAAAGCGCTCGCGGTAGATGTCCTTCGCAAGCGGCAGGAAGCCCGCTTCTTCCAATCGCGGTACCGCGTAGCAGACGGTTTCCGCCTCCGCCAGCACCGCGCGAACGCGCCGCGCTGCCGCGCAGCCGCCGTGGCTGTAGGCAAAAATTGCGATCTTCATGCCTTCCCCTTGCGGTATTCCGTCGTAAAGTCGGGATGGTAGAGCAGCGAGCGCAGATACTCGCCGCCAAGGCAGCCGCCCACCACGATCAACGCCGTCTTTTTCATGCCGTTTTCCGTCACTGTCTTATGCAGCGTGCCCACCGTGCAGCGGAAGATCTTCTCCTCCGGCCATGTCGCCTTGTAAACGACAGCCGCGGGCGTTGTCTCTCCATAGCCGCCCGCAAGGAGCTCGCCTTGCAGCTTTTCTGTGAGTGAGGTGCTCAAGAACAGCACCATCGTCGCCTGATGCGCGGCCAAGCTGCGGATGGACTCACGCTCGGGTACCGGCGTGCGGCCCGCCGTGCGCGTGATGATGACCGTCTGGCTCACGTTCGGCAGCGTGTATTCCGCCCGCAGCGCCGCAGCTGCGCCGCAGAACGAGCTGACACCGGGGCAGACGTCAAAGTCGATGCCGCGCTCTGTGAGCGCGTCGAACTGCTCGCGCACCGCGCCGTAAATGCTCGGGTCGCCCGTGTGCAATCGCACGGTGGTCTTTCCCTCGCGCTCCGCCCGCTCGATGAGGGCGATGACCTCTTCAAGCGTCAGCTTTGCGCTGTCGTGAACCTCGCAGCCCGGTTTCGTGAGTGTAAGCAGCTCGGGATTCACCAGCGAACCCGCGTAGATCACCACATCTGCTTCGCCAAGGAGCCTTGCGCCCCGCAGCGTGATGAGATCCGGCGCGCCGCTTCCGGCGCCAACAAAATGTACCACGTTCAGCCCTCCCTGATCTGTTTGAGCAGTTCCTCCGCGCCTTCCGTTTCGCAGAGGAAACCGTATTCTTTCGAAAATAAGATTGCGCCGCTCTGGAGTTCGCCGCTCTTATAGCCGAGCATCGTGCCGATGCGCTGCCCCAGACGCGCGAGGAAGGCATCCTTCAGCCCCGCTTCGTCCAGGATGCGCAGCGCGTCGTCGCAGGTGGCGCAGTGCAGAATTTCCTCCGTGCGTTCTGCGCGCAGGCCCAGCGCCGCGCTGTGCGAGGCGATGATCTCCATGCGGCAGTCGCCAAATTTCGAATGCGTGTTCCACATGCCGCCCGCAAGCTTGACGAGCTTTCCGATGTGCCCGATGAGCAGCGCGCCGCGAAAGCCAAGCTCCTTGCAGAACTCCAGGCTGTCGCCGATGAAGTTCGACGTCAGCACCGCCGTCTTCGGGTCAAGCCCAATAAAATCGCGGATGTAGTCTGCGCCGTAGTTGCCCGGCGCAAGCAGGACGTAGTCCGCGCCGCTCTCGCGCCGCTGCCGCAGTTCCACATGAATGGTGTCGAGCAGCGCCTGCTCGCTCATCGGCTCGACGATGCCGGTCGTGCCCAGAATGGAGATGCCGCCCTCAATGCCGAGGCGCGGGTTAAAAGTCTTTTTCGCGAGCGCCTCGCCCTCCGGCGCGGAGATCGTCACGTCAATGCCGCCGTCGTATCCGACGAGCATGCAGACCTCGCGCACGTTCTCTTCGATCATTTTTCGCGGCACGGAGTTGATAGCCGCCGCTCCCACGGGCTGGTCAAGTCCCGGCTTCGTCACGCGGCCGACGCCCTCGCCGCCGTCGATGGTCACGCCGGACTTATCTGATCTTTTCACCGCGGCAAAAATGAGCGTGCCGCGCGTCACGTCGGGGTCGTCGCCGCTGTCCTTTTGAATGGCGCAGCGCGCCTCGTCCGCGAGCATCTGAATGTCCAGCACTTTGAGGTTCAGCTCGATGCCCTTGGGCGTTTGCAGGCGGATGGACTCCTTCCTCCTGCCCGTCAGCAGCATCCACGCCGCAGCCTTGGCCGCCGCGGCGGCGCACGAGCCGGTTGTGTAGCCGAGGCGCAGGCGCTTACCGTCCTTTACGAGATATTCTTCCATCTTTTTACCGCCTGATCTGATAGAGCAGGGCGTTGCAGATTGCCGCGGCCACGTTGCTACCGCCCTTGCGTCCACGCGCGACGATGTACGGCGCGCGCGCCTTTTCGATGATGCGCTCCTTGCTTATCTCCACATTCACAAAGCCCACCGGCACACCGATGATGAGCGCGGGGGCGGCTTTTCCCTCTTCCATCAGCTGCTCTAACGACAGCAGCGCCGTCGGTGCGTTGCCGATGGCGAAGATGCAGGGCTTTTCAAGCGCCGCCGCCTTTTCCATCGAGACGAACGCCCGCGTCACGCCGCGCGATCTCGCCTCCTGCGCGACGTCGGGGTCGGACATGAAGCAGTGCACCTCGCCGCCAAGGCTTGCAAGGATCGTCTTGTTGATGCCAGCTTTCGCCATCTGCGTGTCGGTGACAATGTCGCAGCCGCTTTTCAGCGCGGCGATGCCCTTCTGCACCGCGTGGTCGGAAAATGTCAGATTGTCGGCATAGTCAAAGTCCGCCGTCGTGTGGATGACGCGCTTGATGACAAGCTCGTTTTCGGGGTCGAGCACGCGGTTTCCCAGCAGCTCCGTGATGATCTCGAAGCTGCGCTGTTCAATTTCCATCGGCTTCATCGGCTCACTCATAGCGGTGTTTCTCCTTTCGGCAGGCTTCAACAAAGCGCACCGCGGCGCTCAGGTTTGCGTAAAAGTGGAAATGCGGATAGCCCGCGTAGAGCGTTTCGCCCGCATACGCGCAGCGCCAGCTTCTTCCGCTCGGCTTTTCCGCGAGGAAGTCCTCGCCCGGATTTTCCGCATCCCAGCGGTGGAACTCGTGCGCGGGGATCTGCTCGCCCGCGGCAAACAGCATCGAATCCCGCTGCGCCGTCAATGTCGCGTAGCCAAAGCGCGTCAGCTTCCCCGCGTCGAAGCAGCTGCCCGATAAAACGCCCGCCATCGCATGTCCCGCGATGGACTGCGTCAGGTACATAAAGCCGCCGCACTCGGCGACGCAGGGCAGTCCCCTTTCCACCGCCGCGCGGATAGAAGCGCGCATGGCGGCGTTTGCCTCCAACCGCTCCGCGTAGAGCTCGGGATAGCCGCCGCCGAGGTATAACCCGTGCAGGTCTTCCGGTAAGCGTTCATCAGAAAGCGGGCTGAACGGCACAAGTTCTGCGCCGAGGCGGCGCAGGAGTTCCAGGCTGTCTTCATAGTAAAAGCAAAATGCCCTGTCGCGCGCGACGCCGATGCGCACATGCTCGCCCGCCGCCGGAATGTCCGGCGGCGTGAATGTAAGCGGCGGCGCACTCTTCGCGATTTGCAGCAGCGCGTTCAAATCGATCGTCTCCCGCGCCTTAGCGGCGAGACGCTGCATCTTCTCTTTCAGATCGTCCACCTCTGCCGCGGTGATGAGGCCGAGGTGACGACTCTCGAGCGAGCAGTCGGGCATTTGCGGCAGAAAGCCGCAGGCGCGCACGCTGAAGCGTTCTTCGATCGCCCGCGCAAGCGTCGGATAGCTCATCGCCGTGCAGCCGTTCAGAATGACGCCGCGGATGCGGTTTTCCGGCGCAAAGTGCAGAAAACCGTCGAGCACGGCCAGCGCCGACAGTCCCGCGCCCTTCGCGTTCAGCACGAGCACAACGGGACTCTCCGTCCGCTGCGCGACCTCAAAGGTGCTCGCGCGCGAAGATGCAAGGCCAATGCCGTCGTAATAGCCCATCACGCCCTCGATGAGCGTCACATCTTTCCCCGCGCCGGCCTGTGCAAGAAGAAAGCGCATCGTGTCATCGTCAAAAAAGAAGGGGTCCAAATTGCTGCTCTTCGCGCCGATGATCTCGCGGTGGAACATGGGGTCAATGTAATCGGGACCGCACTTCGCCGCGGCGACAGAAACGCCGCCGTCGACAAGCGCCTGCAAGATCGCACAGGTCACCGTCGTCTTGCCGCAGCCGCTGTTCGTTCCGGCAATGAGCAATCTCGGCGCTGCCTTCTGCATGGTCTCCCCTCCTTCTGCAATCTCTATAAAGCGTTTTTACTTGTATGCGCTACGGTACAAATTCCAATGTGCTGAAGCACTCGTCGTACTTCCCGCGCTCCAAGTGATAGAGCTGCGCGATGTAGTCGCTCGTGAAGATCTCCTCCGGCGTGCCGATGCGGTCGATGCGGTCGCCCGCGACGCAGATGACTGTGTCCGAAATGCGCCGCGCCAGATCGAGCTCGTGGAGCGAGAGCAGCACGGCGAGGTCGTTTTCGCGCACCATGCGCTTGAGGACGGAGAGCAGTTCCAGTTTGTAGCGGATGTCCAAAAAGCTCGTCGGCTCGTCGAGCACGATAAGCTGCGGCTGCTGGCACAGAGCCCTTGCGAGCAGAATGCGCTGCCGCTGGCCGTCGCTGACGGCGGAAAACGGCGCGTCGGCGAACGCGAGCGCGTCCGCCTGAGAAAGCGACTGCTCGACGATCTTCTTATCTTCGTCCCGCAGGACGCCGAGCCTCCCCGTGTAGGGATAGCGGCCTGAGCTGACCACATCGCGGCAGGTCATGAGCTCCGGTTCGACGCGCGCGGTCATCAAGATCGCCATGCGCCGCGCGACGTCGTTGCGGCTGCGCGAGCGCATCGTCTCGCCATCCAGATACACTGTGCCGGAAAGCTCCGGCAGCTGACCGATGACGGTTTTCAGGATCGTCGACTTGCCCGAGCCGTTCGGCCCGATCAGCGTAACGATCTTTCCCCTCTGCACGCAGAGGGACACATCCTCGATGAGGGGCTTGCCGTGGTAGCCGACGGATAAATTCTTTGTCTCCAAATAGCCGCTCATTCCCGCCCCGCCTTTCTGCGCACCATCATGTAGATGACGACCGGCGCGCCGAACACCGCCGTGACCGAGCTGATGCTGACTTCCGTGGGCGCAAAGGCCGTGCGCGCGATGAGATCACACGCAAGGCAGAAGATGCCCCCGCCGAGGAAGCTCGCCGGGATCAGCAAAAGCGGCTCCGCCGTCTTGAAAAGCGCCTTCATCAGGTGCGGCAGCGCGATGCCGACAAACGAGATGGGGCCGGCGAAGGCTGTCACGCAGGCAGATAACACGCTGGAGAGCAGGATGAGCGCCGCGCGGAACGCCTTGATCGGCACGCCCATGTTGCGCGCGTAGACCTCGCCGAGCTGATAGGCGCGGATGGGCTTGGAGAGAAAAAATGTCAAAATCAGCGCGGTCCCGCAGGCCCACGCCATCGTCGTCACGTTTTCCCACTTCATGCCGGAAAACGAGCCGTTCGACCAGTCGTGCAGGTTCACGATGTTCGAGTCGTCCGCGAACGTGACGAGAAAATCCGTCAGCGCCGAGCAGATGTAGCCGATCATCACGCCGCAGACGACGAGAAGGCTCATCTGATTGACCCGCTGCGAAATGAGCAGGATGAGGCCCATCGAGAGCATCGCGCCGATGAACGCCGCGCTGATCAGCAGCGCTGACGATGATCTGACGCCGCGGCTGAGGAAAACGATCATCGCGATCGACACCGCGAGCTTCGCGCCCGACGAAATGCCCAGCACGAACGGCCCCGCGATGGGATTGTGGAAAAACGTTTGCAGAAGATACCCCGACACGGACAGCGCACCGCCTAAAATGAGCGCCGACGCCATGCGCGGCAATCTAATTTGCATAATGATCTGCTTTTGCGTCAGGTCATCCCCGCCGCCGAGCAGAATTTGTCCTATCTGAGATGCGGAGAGCTGCACGCTGCCCGCGAATAAATTCCAGATCAAAAAAACAGCCAAAAGGACGAGCAGCAGCAAAAAGCCGCACCACGTCCGTGTTCTCCGCTTCTGCTCCATGCTCGTCCCTCCTGTCTGTTTCAACTTTCCAGTCAAAAATTATTGCAGCTTTGTCAAAAACCGGAGCGGCGTATCCGCCCCGCTCAAAACGGTGTGGAGATCCACGACGAGGTCGCTCAATTCGAGCGATTCCTGATAGAAGTCCTTCGTCAGGCACCAGACGTCGCCGCTCTGCACGGCCTTAAAGTCGCCAAGCAGCGGTTCGAGCGCTAAAAGCTCGTCAATCGTCGTAAGCCCGCCGTCGATGATGCTGTTGTAGATGAGCACATCCGCGTCGTGTGCGCCGCTGTAAAATGCCTCCATCTGGATGGTGACGGTGGACTGGGCGTTCTCCTCTTCCGTGTTGTCAAAGGAGACGTACTCCCCGCCCGCCATGGCGATGGACTTGGCAACATAATCTGCCGACTTTCGCACGTTGACCGCCCCGTTGCTCGTCACATAGAAGAATGTGACGGTCTTTCCCGTGGGCGCAGCGCCCAGAATGCCTGAAACGCTGTCCATTTTCTCCTCAAACAGCGCCGCGGCCTCGTTCTCCTTGCCGATGAGCGCACCGTAGAGCTTGACCCACTCCATGCGGCCAAACGGCTCGCTCTCGTAGCTGGACATTTCCACGAGCACGGGGATGCCCAGCGTTTCAAACTGCTCGATGACCTCGGGCGAGTGGTAGATCATCGTGTTTTCAAGCACCAGATCGCAGCCCTGCGACAAGATAAGCTCGTAATCGGGCTCGGAGTATTTGCCCGCGTAAAGCATGTCACCCGCGCTCATGGCCTCCTTCGCCTGCTCGATATACCAGTCCGACTCCTTGCGTCCGCTGAAGCGGATGCTGTCGACCGCGTCCAGCTGGGCAAAGCTGTCCATCGCCGCGCTGGCGACCAGATAAATTTCATCAAGCGGCTGCTGCAAGATCGTCACGCCCTCCGGCACGCCGCCGGGCACGGCCGCGCCCTCCGCCACGAGCAGGAACTCCTGATCCTGCCCGATGGTGATACGCTTGTAGTCGTCGTCCGCGTAGGAAACCGAAAACTGCGTGGCGTAGTCAAGCGGCATGGTCTTATCAAACGACAGAGCATCCCACGCGACCGCCGCATTTTCGCCGTTCGAACCGTCCTGCGCTTTGTCCCCGCAGGCGCAGAGCGTCAGCACGGCCAACAGCGTGAGAAGCGCGCGCGGCAGGCGTCTCATCTGTTCACCTCGGCGCTTGAGGCGTCGAACGTCAGCGTGTAGTCGATCTCGTGCGGCGTGCTCATGGCGGTGGTATCGCCGACCACGGCAAGCGGCGTATCGAGCGCGGAAACGGGAATTTCAAACGTCGAGCCGTTTTCGGTCGAGAGCACGTCGCAGCGCTCGCCGTCCACGAGCATATAGTCATAGTGGCTGCTGCTCCAGACGATGGTGGCGGTCATTTTGCCGTCCGCGACCGTCAGCGTACAGGGCGACTGGATGCTCGCCTTGCCGCTGCCGCCCTCGAGCGTTACGGCGATCGTGTAGGTGCCGTCGGCCAGCGTCTCGGCGGGCGCGGCGGCAGTGTCATCTTCCTTCAAAACGGGGTTCGTCACGGAGACCTTGTGGTCGTACCACTTGCCCTTCGTGCCGATGATGGCGACGTCGAACTCCTCGTCCAGCGCGGGCACGGGGATATCAAAGCCGTTGACCTCCTCGCTCAGGCCGTCGGAATAGGTGACGGTGTCGGTCGTGGGCTGCAAGAGCGCCGCGCCGTCTTTCTGCGCGTCCTCCGCCGTGCCGCAGAAGAGGTTCAGAATGCTCTTGGACGGCAGGCTGATGTGGATCGTCATCTGGCCGTTTTCGACCGTCAGCGTACCCTTGCCCTCGCATGCCTCGTTCACGTGGAACATGCTGCTGTCGGTATTGAAGTCCGCGGTGTAAACGCCGTCGGCGAGCGCAGGCTCGGTGTTGGTGTCCTGCGGATCGCCGTCCCCGCTCTTCTGCCCGCAGCCGAAAAGCAGCGTGCAGAGCAGCAGCGCGGTCAGCATCAGTGTCAGTGTTCTTTTCATTGGGAAGTACCTCCATCCGGAAAAGGCCCCGAAGCGGTGCACAATCGCTTCGGAGCCCTTTGGGTCTATTTACGCGTTCAGGGCGTCAATGGCGGCCTGGGTGTGGGCGATGTAGAGCGCCTGCACATCGGCAATCTCGCCGAGGCCCGCGATCTGGCAGTCGACGGTGAAGTCGGCAGCCTCGAACATAGTCTTCCAGGAATCGTCGTCGCTGCCGGCCATGTCGTTGTTGGCGTGATCACCCGCAACGACCATCAGCGGGCGCAGGATGACGTTGGTGTAGCCCGCAGCCTTGACTGCCTCGATGACGGACTCGCAGGCGGTCTCCTCCGGCTCGCCCTCGACCGTGCCGATAAAGACGTTTTCGTAGCCGAGCTGCTGCATCTGGGTGCTCATCTGGCTGTAGCTCACCCTGGCAACGTGCGCTGTGCCGTGGCCCATGAAGACGAATGCGGCGCCAGCTTCCTTGGCAGCCTCGAGAGAGTCAAAGCCGCTTGCCTCGACCGCGGCGGCGGTGATGGCCTTGGCGACAACTTCCTTGTCGGCGTTGATGACGGTCGCGTCGCTGCCGACCTCGCCGAGCAGGGGCTCCGCGATGGAGACGGACTCGAACTGATCGCGATACTCGTCGATGGTAGCACACATTTCGTCATACTCCGCACCGTGCATCAGATGCGTCGGCTGCACGACGAGGTTCTTCACGCCGTTGGCCACGGCGCGCTCAAGCGCCTGGGTCATATTGTCGATCTTCTCGCCGTCGCGGGCCTGAATGTGGTTGATGATGATCTGAGCCGTGAATGCGCGGCGGACGGACCAGTCGGGATAGGCCTCCTGCAGGGCGTCCTCGATGCTCTTGATATCGTTGACGCGGCTGTCGTTGTAGGACGTGCCGAAGGAAACGACCAGAAGCTCGTTTTCGCCGATGTCGTCCTGGTTGCGGGGATCGTCCTTGGACGCATCGCCCGTGTCAAGGCCGAAGTACTCGGGGCTGGCCTCCTCACCCTCGACCATGGCCTTCTGCTCGTCGGTCAGCGCGTCCCAGGCAGCCTTGGCGGCCTCGCACTGCGCGTCGGTCTCGTCGGTGCGCTCCTGAACATAGATCGCGTCGATCAGCGCGGCAACATGGTCGGCTGCGGCCTTGTCCGTGTCCTCCGTGTTCTGCGCGTCATCTGCCGCATTGTCATTCTTGCTGCCGCAGGCGGTCAGCGCGCCCAGCAGCATCACGGCTGTGAGCAGGATTGCAAGTGCTTTTTTCATGTTTCTCTACCTCTTCTTCAAAAATCGTTCTGAAAGAAATATAAAAGCGGCCATGGTGACCCACAGCCGCTCTCACGATTCCAACCAGCAACACCGCGCCGCGAAAAAATCGCGCCGCGGGTAAACTCGCAGAAATATCAGCCTGTGTGCAGCGGGCTTGAGATTCCTCACAGAGGCAGGTCTCCTGACTTCGTTCATCGCGGCGCTGCCCTTCCCAGTTTCCCAGTGGCATTGCAGGCCGCTCCCGTACACAGTGACTGCATCGTTCCGGATTCGCACCGGATTCTCTATTCTCCGCCTTGCGGCGGCACCTCTGCGATACAATTTTACATTTTTTCAGACATAGCAGATTATAGCATTTCCCGTCGAATTGTCAATGAGAAAAGCGCGGCAGCACACGCTGCGTTCGGCAAAAAACCGCCCGCTCCGTGCGGTTCGGCGCGCGGAGCGGGCGAAAATGCTTCTTTGGTGCTTTTACCTCTTTTTACGCAGCAGACTGTCTGCCAGACCGACAACGATAACGAGCACCGGCAGCAGGCCGATCTCTTTGATACGCACAATGTCGGTGTGGGGACCATCGACCTCGATACCGGCCATGCCGAGAGATTTGGCGGAAAGGACAACGATCTCACCGCAGCAGGCAAAGCGGTCCTCACCCAGACGGCTGATGACCAAAACCGAGCCCTTCGGTGCCTGCTTCATGGCATAGTAGAGCATGGCTTTGTCGTTGGTCGGTAAACTAATGGTAAAGGCAGGGCCGACGACCTTAAACGATTCGTCAACAGCCTGAATAGCGGAGTCCATAAAATCGCCTTCGATAAAATGACCGACCTGTGCAGGGCTGGTCTTCATTGCTTTGCGGCGTGGTAATGGCAAGGATGATTTCTCTCGATCCTGTACAGGAGCCACCTACCCCCGAAATCGACTTCTGTTCATTCGGCGCACCGCAGAATCTGCTCGGCAAAACCGCAACCGAGCAGCTGTTCACACGAATCCAGGCCCGCAGCAGCGGCAAGCGCGGGCTTTTACAGGTTTCCAACACCAACACTGTGCTTGACCCTATCTTCACCGCCGGCAATAGTGTCCGCGATTTGACTGGCACCCACCCTCTCTCCTCAAAATAAGCATATTGAGGTCTCGTATCTCATCATCAAAAAAGAGCAGTTGCTTTTGAACAGCACCCCACATGTTAGACAGTATGATATACTACCTAACAAGTGGGGTGTTTTGTTATGCCAAAAAGAGTGCCAAACAAGAAATACTCACCAGAATTCAAGAAGCTGGTGGTAGAAACAATGCTGAAAGGAAAACTTGGGTATAGTGAAACGGCAGAGAGATTTGAAATTCGGCACAAACGAGTACAAGACTGGGAACGAATCTATCTGGAAGAAGGTCCGGAAGGCTTGGCAATTGAGCATCGAGGCCGTGGCAGTACTGGCCGGCCGAAGAAGCTGCCCAAGGCGGTGGAAGAAGATCTGCTGACCGAAGTGCAGCGACTGCGTGCGGAGAATGAATACCTAAAAAACTTGCAAGCCTTGGTTTTGGAAGACGAGCGACGCCAGCGCAAAAAAACGCTGGTAGTTCAAAAGCTGAGGCACAAACATTCTCTGGAGATACTTCTCACAATCGCTCAACTGCCCCGTGCAACTTACTAATGCTGCGGCTTTGCAGGGACAGGCGTATTGCAGCAGACTGTTTTCTATTGAGCAGGAATTAGCAGAACTGCCACCCGAAGAACGATATACGCAGCGTCTGGAACGGTCCAAGCCCGTGATGGACGCTTTGTTGGCATGGGCAGAAACAACCAACGCTGCGCCAAAATCTGCGCTGGGCAAAGCCATATACTATCTGAAGGAACAGTGGCCGTATCTGATCCGTGTACTGGAGGACGGACGGCTGGAGCTGAGCAACAGCCTTGCCGAACGTTCCATAAAACCCTTTGTGATTGGCCGGAAGAATTTTCTCTTCGCCAACACGCCTTGGGGCGCACAGGGCAGCGCCGTGATCTACAGCATGATTGAAACGGCGAAAGAAAGTGGGCTGGATCCGTACCGCTATCTGACGTGGCTGCTGACCAACGCGCCGATTCTGGCCGCCAGGGACGACAGCTGGGCGGACAAGTTCCTGCCAGCCAACGCCCCGGCAGACTGCCATTCTTTACAACAGAACTCCTGATTTGAAATGGACTGCACTCGTTGGATAATGTACAATAAGTTGCGCAAATTGGAAAATGCATAAAAGAAGACATAGCTTGCAGGCTCTGGTAGAATGAAGTTACCACACACCATTCTGAAAGGAGACAGCAAACTATGTCCGAGAAAATTGTACAGCTAAACGAGGAAGTAATCAAGGGCCAAATCAAAGAATTGGTTCGCGGCAGCGTGGAGGAAACCCTGAACGAGCTGCTGGAGAAGGAGGCGGAGTCACTGACGCAGGCGGCCCGCTACGAGCGCAGCGAGGCCCGTCAGGGCTACCGCAGCGGTCACTATGACCGGTACCTCACCACGACCTCCGGCGACGTCACGCTCCACATGCCGCGGCTCAAGGGCGTGTCCTTCGAGACTGCCATCATCGAGCGGTATCGCCGCCGGGAAAGCAGCGTGGAGGAGGCCCTCATCGAGATGTACCTGGCGGGCGTTTCCGTGCGCCGGGTGGAGGACATCACGGAGGCACTGTGGGGCAGCAAGGTCTCGCCCGCCACCATCAGCGAACTGAACAAGAAAGCCTACGTTCACATCGAGGACTGGCGCAACCGCCCCTTGCAGGGCGGCCACTATCCATACGTCTACGTGGACGGTATCTATCTGCGCCGCAACTGGGGCGGAGAGTACGAAAATGTTGCTCTTTTGGTGGCGATCGCCGTGAATGAGGACGGTTTTCGTGAGGTTTTGGGCGCTGCCGAGGGCATGAAAGAGGACAAGGCCAGCTGGGTCAATTTCTTTCAGTGGCTCCGCGGTCGCGGCTTGACGGCGTAAAGCTCATCGTTGGTGACAAGTGCATGGGAATGCTGGAGGCTGTGGGCGAGGTGTTTCCAGACGCCAAATACCAGCGCTGCACGGTGCATTTCTACCGCAATGTTTTCTCTGTTGTGCCAAAATCCAAGGTCAAAATTGTGGCAAAAATGCTCAAGGCGATCCACGCGCAGGAAAGCAAAAAGGCATCCCGCGAGAAGGCAAAGACCGTGGTTGCCGAGCTGCGCGCCATGAAACTGAAGGAGGCTGCCAAGAAGGTCGAGGACGGCATTGAGGAGACGCTGACCTACTGCGATTTTTCCCAGCGAACACTGGACACGCATCCGCACCAACAACGTGATCGAGCGGCTGAACCGTGAGATCCGCCGCAGGACTCGCGTGGTGGGGACATTCCCCGATGGCAACTCCGCCCTGATGCTGGTCTGCGCGAGGCTGCGCCACGTGGCAGGCACCCAGTGGGGCAGCAAGAAATACATGAACATGAAGCACTTGGAGGCGGTCATGGACGACGCCTCTATTGCCGGCTGACTTCATTCAGCCGGAGCCTGCAAATAAATTTGCGCATAAATCTTGACGGGACCACTCGTTGAGTCGGTCCATTTTTCTACCCATTTGACGCTTACCTTCTCTCTCACATTTGGGCAAAGAAAAGCCAGAGGAAGCGAATGCACGCCTCTGGCGTGCGTCCGCTTCCTCTGGCACCGCAGCCCCGCTGGGCTGCGTGGTCTTATTATTCGTCTGCCAACATTGCGCTCCCTTGGCATTGTTCGTAGCTTTGGCAGGGTATCAGACCCTTTCACCAACGAACAATGCCGTACTCAGGAAAGGAAGGTGAAGAATCGCAAGAGTCCCTATCTTGAAGTGATCAGCAGCTTACAATGGCACTTTATAAATTCAGGGAATATTTTAAAAATCAATTCAGCGCTGGATGCGGCCGGAACCATCGCCGTTGGCCAACTTTTCCACCTCGGCCGCTGTAACCATGTTATAATCGCCCTCGACGGTATGCTTGAGCGCGGAGGCCGCCACGGCAAATTCCACAGCCCGCTGATTGCCCTTACCGGTGAGCAGAGCGTAAATCAGACCGCCGCCGAAGCTGTCGCCGCCACCCACGCGGTCAACGATATGCAAGTCATATTTTTTGGAGAAATGGTATTCATTGCCGACAGCGTCAAACAGCATGGCGCTCCAACCGTTGTCGGATGCCGAGCGGGACTCGCGCAGCGTGATAGCAACCTTTTCAAAGCCAAACCGATCAGCAAGCTGTCTTGCAACGGACTTGTAGCCCTCGCGGTTGATCTCGCCGGCATAGATATCGGTCGCCTCCGCCTCAATGCCGAACACATCCTTGGCATCCTCCTCGTTGGAAATGCATACGTCCACGTACTGACACAGATCAGTCATGGCCTCGCGTGCCTGCTGACGGCTCCACAGCTTGCCGCGGTAGTTGAGATCACAGCTAATCTTGAGCCCGTGTGCCTTCGCCGCCTTGCAGGCGTCACGGCAGGCATCCACCATGTTGGGGCCAAGCGCAGGCGTGATACCGGTAAAGTGGAACCAGTCCGCGCCTTCAAAAATCACATCCCAGTCGAAGTCGGAGGGAGTGGACTCCTGAATGGCAGAATGCGCCCGGTCATAAATGCAAACGGAACCGCGCTGAGACGCGCCTTTCTCATTATAGTAGATACCGATACGGTCGCCTCCACGCACGATCATAGAGGTATCCACGCCGTAGCGGCGCAGAGAGTTGACCGCAGCCTGTCCGATGGCATGCGCGGGCAGCTTGGTGACGTAGACGGCGTCAAGGCCGTAGTTAGCCAGCGAAACAGCTACGTTAGCTTCCCCGCCACCGAAAGAAAACTCCAAGTGGTCCGCCTGAACAAAGCGCTCGTAATTGTATGGCTGGAGACGAACCATCAATTCTCCAAAGGTTACTACTTTCGGCATACTCTTTCCTCCTATCGATTCAGAAGGTGAATGGCAAACCCGCCAAAGTCACCCTTGATGTAAACGAATTTTGGCTCGCCCTTGTCATTATACTGAAGCGTATCCTCATCGAATACAACGCCCGCACGGCCAAGATGATACATCGCGCGCTTCACGCTGTTCGTTCGGAAGCCGATGTGTCCCTTTACCCCCGGACCGGGCTTATTCATGTACTCAACCGCGCTTCCTGCGAACCACGATTTGCTCGTCTGGCGCACATCCAGTCCCAGCAGTACGCTGACTGCACGGGCCAGCGACTCCGCTTCTTCAGCACTTCCGCAGTTTACGCCGACGTGCGCAAGCTCAATGCCCAGCATGGTTTTGACCGCCTCCCGGCACAGTCGGATGATCTCGTCCCACCGCTCGTTTTCGATCATGTCCTTTTTGACCATCCACGTTCCGCCGCAGGCGAGGATCTGGTCAAAAGAGAGGTAATCCATCAGATTTTTGGCATTTATGCCTCCAGTCGGCATCCACTTTAATGTGCGGTAAGGACCTGCCAGTGCTTTGAGCTTGGCAATACCGCCGTTTTGCTCGGCAGGGAAAAACTTCACCGCATCCAAGCCCATGCTCATTGCCTGCTCCATCTCACCGCCGGTGGCGGTGCCGGGAAGCATCAAAGCCCCCTTGGAGAGGCCGTATTTGACCATATCCGGATTGAAGCCAGGGCTGACGATGAATTTTGCTCCCGCTGCCAGCGCACAGTCCAGCTGCTCGCTGGTCGTAACCGTACCAGCACCGACCAGCATCTCCGGAACCTCTTTGCAGATAGCACGGATCGACGCCTCTGCCGCTTGGGTCCGAAACGTAATTTCGGCGGCAGGCAGACCACCTTTTACCAATGCCTTGGCCAAAGGGACAGCCTTGTCTGGGTCGTCAATAGCAATCACAGGAATGATTCCAATTTTATATATTTGTTCTAAAATCTGATTCATACTTAAAAACACCTTTTTAGGTTTTCAAAAATAAAGTCCTATTGTAAATTGCAATACACTAATCATGGGGCAGCTCTTAGCAGTCTGTTCTTCTGATATCGGGTCGGAGCATCGAGTCCAATTGATTCCAAAAGAGGAAACCTGTACCAAGATACCCGGAAGAGGGCGTTTCATAACCGCAGAAATTTGAAAATACTTAGCATTATAGGCTGCTTCATTACCGTTTTGTGGAAATGCAGCAATCAGTTACGACCATTCAACCGCGCAATATCCGACCGCCATACAGCTTTCCACCTTGATAAAAAGGGCCTGAGGAGGTCTTCCCCAGGCCCCAAAACAGGCGCTTACAGCTTATCCTCACGCATAAAATGAGCATTGGTCCCATCAATGGAGAAGAACTCATCTGCTGCACGCCGACCGATGTCATCTGGGTACTTAGATATCTCATTTAAGTACTCTTTTTCATCTACATAGGTAAACGCGCCGTCTCGCATTATGACCTTGCCGTCCACTGCAACCAGCGAAACCTCGGATCCCCTGGCACTGTAAACCAGATTAGGTACCATGTTGCGCATTGGGTAAGTGTACACCGGTAACATGGAGGGACAACTGAGATCTATAGCAATATAGTCCGCGCGTTTTCCAGGCTCAAGAGAGCCTACGGTATCGCCCAAGCCAATCGCTTGGGCACCCTCAATGGTGGCCATACGCAGGGCTTTCCAGGCGGGCATAACTTCCGGATTCTGATACTTGATCTTGTTGAAGAGGCAAACATTTTTCATCTCATTGATGATGTTATGGCAGTTGTTGCCCGGAGCCTGATCGGAACCCAAGGCCACCACACCGCCCGCCTGCTGGAAAACAACACTTGGGCAGACAATGCCATCAATGATGCCGATCGAACCCGGATTAACGATCATTGAGGCACCTCGTTTGGCAATAAGGGCAGCTTCCTCATCTGTGCAGTCAGTAAGATGGACTGCAATAAGAGATTCATCCAGATAGCCCAACTCATCCAGAAAAGCTGTAGGACGCTTGCCATAGCGCTGGACGATCTGATAGGTCTCTCGATCTCCTTGCTGCACATGCATATGGATTTTGGTACCCCGCTCCTTGACCGCCTTTTGGATACGCAGCAGCATCTCCGGGCTGACAAAGTCAGCGCCTTGTGGGCCAAACAGGATCTTAATCCGTCCCCCTGCCTTGTTGTTCCATTTATTATACAGATCAATGTTTCGATTCAGGCTCTCCTCTCCCATGGCATCATCAAACTCATAGAGTTCGCCCGGTTGATAAACCCGTCGTTTAGCCGCTCGAATCGTCTGTGCAATATTCCCTCGGGCGCCCACCTTATCGATGAAAGCACACACATTTTCCATTTTGGAATCATAGTCGCCCAGTGTGGTAGTGCCTGCCCGGACGGCCTCCAGAATGGCCACTCGGCTGCCCGCATCCCGTTCCTCGTCATTAACCGCGTTGTCAAAGGGCTGGAGGCCGAACATCATCCAACTGTTGGTGTCTTGGGCCAATCCGCGCATAATATTGCATGCAGTATGCATATGGCCGTCGATAAAACCAGGCAGCACCATATGATGATCCAAGGTGATCATTTCCTCAGCTGTATATTCCGCTAAAATCTCAGGCCGGTTGCCCACCTTCAAGATTTTGCCTCCGTCTACAGCCATAGCGGCATCACTATGATAGCCCACGCCGGCTCCCTCCATCGTATAGAAATGCGGGGCCACCACAATGGTATCAATCTTTTTCATAAATGTCTCCTATTCCAACGGCAAAGCAGTTAGTGTACCTTCTCAGGGTAACGCCGTTTGGTAAGCTGAGTCAGAGTAATCAGGCTCACTGTCAGAATAGCAGCAGTAACCGCAATACTCAAGACATACTGTCCGGTCAGTCCGCCAAAAAGGAATCCAACGAAAGCCGAAATACCAACCGTAATTCCGTAGGGCAGCTGCGTCATAACATGGACGATATGGTTGCAGGAAGCACCGGTAGAAGAGAGCACAGTCGTATCGGAGATAGGGGAGCACTGGTCGCCGAACAGGCCACCGCCAATCACGGCGCCAACAACAAACGGAATGGAAATATCAAAGGCGATGGCCATTGGGAAAGCAATGGGCATCATAATAGACCACACGCCCCAAGAGGAACCGGTCGAAAACGAAATGAGTGCGCCAAACAGGAATACCAAAGCCGGAACCATGCCGGGAGTCAGGTACTGCTCCACAATATGGATCAGAAACTCGCTGGTCCCCATACCTTTGACGATAGAGCCCAAGGACCATGCGCACACCAGAATAAAGGGAACCGAGATCAGTTCGGCCATACCGTTGACAAAGGTATCGAACGCCTTGGTCACGCTGAAGAGCTTGGTGCTTACACCCATGATGCCCGCACCCAGCGCGCCACCCATAAAGGCGATGCAAATAGCAAGTGTAATGTTGGCACTGCGGAAGCATCCCACCAACCCGTTGTTAACCAGATCGCCGGACCAGAAAATGGTGGCAAAGAGAGAACCAAACAGGCAAACAATAGGGATAATAAAGTTCCACATAGTAAGCTTATAATCTGCGGGCAGCTCATTTTTCACCTCTGGAACCAAGGGCTGAACCCCGTCGTCCAGCAGCTTTCCGGTCTCTCTGGCCCGCTTTTCTTCCTTGTACATAGGGCCAAAGTTCAAGCCGAAAGCAGCAACGATCAAAACAGAAATCATGGCAAATACGCCATACAGATTGAACGGAAGCATATTCAACCAGATGCCCCATTCGTTGCCCTCAACGCCGCTTGCCAACAGCTCTGCGGCAATCAGTCCCGTGATAAAGGGACCATAGCTGCTAATGGGAGAAAGCGCAGCTAAATTGCATCCCATGGAATCCAGGATATAAGCCAATTTTGCTCGAGAGATGCGCACCATGTCAGTAACGGGCCGCATGATAGTACCAAGCATGAGGCAGGGCTCCGTATAGCTGAAAATGAAAGCGCTTAGGCATGTAACGATCTGCCCCTTCTTGGCAGTATTGATAACCTTTGTCACCTTGGTAGCAAAGGCCTCTGCAGCACCAGTGTTACGGAGCATGGCGATCATACCGCCGGAGAGTGTAACCAAAATAATCAAAGATGCATTTCCGCTGAGAGAGGGGATCATATAGTCCGAGATAATTTTGACAAAACCAACCAAAGGGTTAAAGCCGTTCATCATTGTGGACCCCAACCAAACCGCGATGAATAAAGAGAAAATCGTCTGTTTGGTCCACAGGGCCAATCCGATTGCCACGATGGGGGGAATGAGACACAACACTCCATATGTAGTATCCATATAACAAGCCTCCTGTTATAAATTATCTATGGTTTTTTTTATGGAATCTCTGCTTCCGCAACTACAGGCCCTATCCGAATCTGCAAATCACACCTCCTCACTTTCTCGGTCCAGGGATGCGCAAAACGTAAGTCTTGCAAAATCAAGACACGGCATATCAGCTTTGAACGAGACTGATCATACTATATACCGTATATTTTCATGAACAGACCAAACGTTTTGCTCACTCCGGTTTCCAGCCTCCCACCGCTCCCAACATCTTCGGTTTTGGCAGCGCGAGTAACTACGGATCACACTTGGTTAATTTCGGTTTTCGTAACCGGATGCGTACATATTTGCAGGGATAAATTTTCCCTGGCCGTAGCGGCCCACAAACTTGGCGTTCTCCACTACAACCTGGCCTCGCAGCAGAACCGTCTCCACCCGACCAGACTGACGACGGCCCTCATAGAGGTTGTAGTCCACGCCGTTAGGGTTATCTGCCAGATGAACTGTCCCCTCATAATTGGGATCGAAAATGACAACATCTGCGTCAGAACCTACCGCCAGCGTTCCCTTTCTCGGATAGATACCGTTGATTTTTGCCGGCTGAGTGGCAATAACATCTACAAATTTCTGGCGGGTCAGCTTTCCCGTGCATACACCTTCGGTCCACACCATATGCAGTCGATCGCCGGCGCCGGGGGAACCGTTTGGAATCTGAGTAAAATCATTTCTGCCGGCCTGCTTGAGCTCTGCCACATCTATACCGCAGTGGTCGGATGAGACCGCCGTCAGCAGTCCGTCGGATAATGCCTGCCAAAGAGCCTCGCAGTCCTCACGATCCCGCAAAGCGGGGGAGCAAACGAACTTAGCCGCTTCATTGAAATCCGGATTATCCAGAACTTCCTTAGTGGTGGTCAGATAGTGAGTGCAAGTCTCGCCGGAAACCCGCTGGCCAGTTCCCTTGGCCTTTTGTAATTCGGCAATGGCCTCCCGACAGGTCATATGAGCAATATAAAGAGGCGTATCGGTCTGACCAGCCAGATAAATAGCCCGGCGCACCGCCTCCGCCTCAGTAAAAGGCGGACGGGAAACATAATGATAATGCGGCGTCAGTTGGCCCTTCTTTACACACTCGCTGCGGAGGAAATTCAGGATCTCTCCATTCTCTGCGTGCACAAATACCGTAGCGCCAACCTGTCGGCTCTTCTCCAGAATACGGAAGAAAGTACCGTCATCTACATGAAGCGGAGAGCCGTTGTAGGCCATAAAGATCTTGATGCTGGAAATGCCTCTCCGAGGAAATTCTTCGATCTCATCAAAGATACTGTCCATAATATATGTTACCATGGAATGCAGTGCAAAATCAACACAAGACTTATCCTTCGCCCGCACATTGATTCGATAATCAATGGAATCCAGCAGTCCGCGATCCGGATCCTGCGGAGCAAAGTCCACAATGGTGGTCGTGCCGCCTACAATAGCAGAGTCGGTCGTCTCATATCCGGCGGTGTCACGGTTGCCGACATTGCACAGGGCGGAAAAGTGGGTGTGCTGGTCTACGCCTCCCGGAAACACATATTTACCTTTGGCGTCTATCACACGATCTGCAGCTTCGTCCAAATGTGTCCCCATTGCGCGGATCACATCGCCCTCCACCAGGATATCCCCCACATACTCTTGTTCTGCGGTTACGATTGTGCCTCCTTTAATCAAGGTACGCATACTGTCATCTCCTAAAATATCAATTCTTGTTTGGTAAACATGGGAAAGCCTACAATATTCTTCTGCTCTGGGAAGCCCCAAGTAGACACCTTGCTGGTACGCAGCCCCATATCTACCATGGCTTCCGCAAATTTAACTGCTGGCATTACCCCATCCAACACGGGAACGCCCAGCTGGGCGGACAGGTCCTCAACAAAGTCCACGAAACCAGCGCACCCCAGCAAAATACATTCGGCGCCGTCCTGCTGCACGGCTAACTTTCCCTGATAGGCTAACGCTTCCAATCCCTTCTTGGGGTCCCTGCCAAATTCCAGCACGCTCAAACCTGTGGATCGGATAGAACGGCAAAACTTTTCCGCTCCATAGTTGGACACCACATCCTCTGTAACCTTGCGAGACCGATCCAAGACCGATACGATAGAAAAGTACGGCGCAATAAATTTGGCAGCAGCAATGGCCGACTCACAGATACCCAGCACAGGCTTGGAGGTGACCTCTCTGGCTGCCTGAAGCCCAGGGTCACCAAAGCAGGCGATGATAAATGCATCGGCGCCTTCCTCTCGGTCTCCCCGGATCACTTCTTTCAGGACCCCCGGAACAGCCAAATACTCATCCACATAACATTCGATGCTGTCCGGCCCGGATGCCGGAGTAACCGCCCAAACCTGAGTGTCGCTGCGTGCCACTCGACGTGCTAAATTTTCTATACTTTCAGTCATGGATTGTGTCGTATTGGGATTGATGATTTTGATCTTCACAATTTTCCCTCCTCTTGGTCCAAAGCCTGAACCATCTTCATCAGCAGCTCAGCTCCCTGGTACAAGTCCTCAGGAGCGCTGTATTCTCGGATAGAGTGGCTAATCCCGTCTTTGCTGGGAATGAACAGAAGCATGGAGGGAACCGCTTTTCCCCAATTCATCAGATCGTGTCCTGCACCGCTGAACATTCTGCGAAAACGGATACCGCTGTTGCGGCACAGTGTCTCGCTCAGCTTTATCAGCTTAGAGCTGCACTGGGTAGGCGACTGGCGAATATATTCTTCGCCTACCAGCTCCGGGTGCTCTTTCAGCACGGAGTCAATGACCTGATCCATGGGCTCCATCGTTGGGTTGCGCAGTTCCACAATAAACTCCACCTTGCCCGGAATCACATTGACCGCTCCTGGGAACACCTGAAGGGTTCCTACAGTGCAGACCATATCCGGCGAAGCGGCCTCAGTCCGTTCCATAAGCTGGGTAATGATCCGGCAGGCTTTCACCAGCGCGTCATCCCGCAGATGCATGGGTGTGCTGCCTGCATGATTGGCACAGCCGGAAACCGTCATGCGATAGCGCACGATGCCCACAATACCATCAACCACGCCTATTTGCATCCTTTCAGCTTCTAATACCCCGCCCTGCTCAATATGTAACTCCAAGTAACACTGATATTGGGTCAGATCTCTTCGGCAGGCGCCGACCTGCTCCATTGTAAGTCCGTGGAGGGCCAGATTTGGCCGCATAGCTTCATCAATCTCTCCGCCGGTAAATGCCTTACTTCCAAAAGTTCCGCCAATGACATTGCCCTCCTCCTCGGTAAATGCAATCACCTGGATGGGATGCCGATTTTGATATCCCAACTCCTTAAGGCGCTGCACACACTCGATTCCGGACAACACACCATAGGTTCCGTCGTAAATCCCGCCCCCCGGCACCGTATCGATGTGGGATCCAATGCAAATGATCTCTCCCTGACCAGGAAGCGTACCGATCAGATTCCCTACAGGATCGACGGATGTTTGAAGTCCTGCCTGTTCCATGCACTGTTGAACATAGATTCGTCCTTCGTCATAGGCAGGGGTATACGGCAATCGTGTGGTTCCTTCTTTCGGCACAAAACCGATTCGCCCAAGTCGGGTCAAATGATCATATAAGCGGGTGCCATTGATCATACTCATGCGGGGTCCCCCTCAGTCTCATGGGATCTGACAAACTCCTCCAGCTCCTGCAGCCCCTGCTCCAGGCACTGCATGGATGTCGCATAGGACAGACGGATATATCCCTCGCCAAATTCGCCAAAGGCCGTACCGGGTACCACTACCACCTGCCGTTCTTCCAGCAGTTTCATGGCAAATTCTTCACAAGGCATACCCAGTTGACTGATGTCAATAAATGCGTAGAAAGTCCCGGCCGGAGCATGGCAGGACAAACCAGGGATCTCAGATATCCGCCTCATCACATAGTCACGGCGCAGGCGGTACTGCTCCACCATATACTTCAAGTGGTCTTGTGGACCTTCCAAAGCTTCAATAGCCGCGACCTGGCAGGGAGTGGCCGCACAAGCACTGACATTTTCCTGCAGCTTGACCATATTCCGGATCACATTTTCCGGTCCGGCAGCATAACCGATACGCCAACCGGTCATCGCATAGGTTTTGGAAAGGCTATCAATAACCAGGGTCCGTTCTTTCATTCCAGGCAGAGCAGCAAAGCTTGTATAAGTCCTTCCATCAAAGAGGATATGCTTATACACCTCATCAGCCAAGATCACCAAGTCCTGCTTCTGGGCCAATTCGGCCAGTTGGAGCAGCGTTTCAGTGCTGGCTACAGCTCCTGTGGGGTTGCATGGGCTGTTTAGAATAATGGCCTTTGTCTTATCGGTAACAGCTTCGGCAATAGCGGATACATCCAAATCAAATCCCCGTTGTGCGTTGGTTTTCACCGACACCGGCACGCCGCCGCACATCCGAATCTGTTGGATATAATTAGTCCAGCAGGGTTCGTTGACGATAACCTCATCCCCAGGATTCAGCAGCACTTTCAGCGCCAAAAACAAGGCTCCCATGGCTCCAGGCGTCACCACAATTTGGCTTGCAGGATCGTAAGAGAGTCCCTCTGTGCGATGGAGATACTCTGCAATCGCCTGGCGCAGAGCCAGCAGCCCTGCATTTTCTGAATACTTGGTCTTTCCTTCCCGAATGGCCCTGCACCCAGCCTCCACTACGTTCGGCGAGGCAGTAAAATCCGGCTCTCCCAGTGTAAAACTAATTACATGATCGTACTCCAGCGCCTTATTGAACATTTTTCGAATCTTGGAGGGTTGGATCTGCTGAGTGTTATCTGAAATTTGAATCATATAGGTGACTCCTTTCTACTCTGATTCTTCCGTTCCCTTAATTTGAGAACAGTCATCAATATTCCAAATGCCAAGGAAAGCACCGCTGCAAATACGATACGATATTCTTGCGGAAGAAGAAATCCCACGGTATTGACGGGGATCCAAAAGAGAGGAATCGTTTTAAACAGAGTAAAATCGATCAATTCTCCCCAATCTACAGAGTCCACCGCTTGGCGTGGAGTGATATGCTGCCCCGCCAAAAAGCGGATCTCAGCATAATTTCCACATACTCGCATCAGAGCGGAATGAATAGGAGCAAAAAACAGATTATTGGTAACGCTGGTAAAAAAGGCCTGTGCCAGAGCATTTCCATATCCCGGAAGAAGACCTGCTGCCATGGCTTGCCGGGTACCTTGGCTGAACACGGTAAAGGCCAGCGTGACAAGGACGCCTCCTATTCCCCAACTCAGGCTTTTGAACCAAGTCGCCCGGTTGATCTGCCAAGTTCCCTCCAACATACGTCCGGAGAGCAACTCACCCGCCGTAGCATAGACAGCGAATTGCGCAAAACCTGCCAGATAAGGATACGCTATATTGACCTTGGCAAAGCCTCCTGTGACGCAAAAGAGTACCGTAAACACAGCCAACAACCCATAAGCAACTGCCCACCAAATATCGCTTCGTTTCATATGCATCCCCTAACTTTTGTACCCCAAATATAGCAAAATGGAACCGGCGTTAAAATTCAGCGCCAGTTCCATTTTATGTAGTCTGTATATTATTTAGACAAGCCTTCTGTGTCCCGATGTAAGACCAACGAATCTTTATATACTACCAAAGGATAATGCAGTTTAGCCAATGCAGGCGGTACATTTTTCCCGAGTTTTATTTATAGCGCATCAAAATCGATCTTGTTGGTTGATACAGGAAGACTCTGGATCATCTGTATCCGGTTACGCACATTCATTTTGGTATATATGCTGTGGAAATGTTTTTTTACCGTATGGATACTGATATTCATTTTTTGAGCGATATCTTCATTGGACAGCCCGTGTACGGCCAAATCTAACATTTCCCCTTCTCGACTGGTCAAGCCGTACTGGCTGCACAACTTTTCATGATATCCTTTTGCGTAAAAATAGCGGGTGTCTCCCTTTTTTGCTTCATATACTAAACGGTATGCAAAGTGCTTGTGCAACTGCTCCAATACAAACATATCCCGTTCGCTAAACGGAGGCTTATCAGCTTGCCGGTACAATTTCAATAAGCCGACCGGTTCTTCTCGAAAGGAGATGGAAAGGCCGACGGAATATGCCAAGCGATTGGGCAGATAGAAGTTCCGGTAGATTCCGCTGCTATTCACCTGTTCATCCGAAGATGCCATAGATTCCCGAAAAGCACCGCCTTTACAGGTATACAGCGCCCAGCGAAAAGCATCTGAATTCAGGCTTTCCTGCATCCAGACATCGACAGCCTGCTGAGGCAGATGAAAAGCCGCTGGGGCCTGAAACTGATAGGATCCATTCTCCGCAGTAGAGATTCGGGCAAAAATTGCGCTATCATACGAAATCAAAAAAGGAAGCCATCGGTTCAGAATTTCATGCTGCATTTCCTCTACTGTATAGATAAATGAAATATTGTATGCGATCTCATTGAGGCGTATCCATTCGTTTTCATTTAAAAATGCCATATCAATATCTCCCTTAACATTTGTATCCAGCCATAAGCAAAGCTCAAAAAGATAACAGTATCAATGAATTCCGACCACAATTGCAATTAAAGCGTTCCCATCGTAGAAAGCATTCTAACTCGGTCACGGGTGTAGATGCTCGAAATGCAGATGTGCCACATTATCTCTGACATAACATTCTCCCCACCCTTTCTTTGTCCGATCAGGTCTTGGCGTTCACATAAATACACCCGATCCTATTGATAAGCTTCTCGCGTTATGCTACCATTATTATATCAGGCAGAAGGCTGAAAAGCAATTCCAAACAGAAAACTGAAAAGCAAAGTAATAGGGCTGCATCTCCACGATCACGATGTCGGGACATTAAATCTCAATTTTGAAACCATTCTTGACAGCAGGCATTTTCTTCACCTTTTCAGAGGCGAACGAAGCATGAACTTCGGCGGTATCATCGCGTTTTCGCCGCTGCTCATCCGCCTGCTTGCAGCGGAGAACTACCTGAGCTCCGCAAATGTCAAGTATTTTGTGCGAAAAAGATAGAATAAATTTTTAGAGCGTTCACGCCGCCCGGTCAAACGCTATCTTGAAAGCCTCCGCCGAGGACATAAAGCTGAGGATTTCTCTCGGGTAATCATTGAGCCACGTCTCGACGCGCTTAACCTCCGCCGCCGTCACCTTGTCGAAGTCCGTCCCTTTCGGGAACTGCCGCCATATCATGCGGTTAATATTCTCGTTCGTGCCGCGCTCGCAAGAGCTATACGCATGGCAGTAATAGACCGTCGTCCGCTTTGCATCCTTGCGCCGGGCGCTCCGCTCGATGCCGTCAGCATCCGCGAACTCGGAGCCGTTGTCTACGATTGGCGTTTTGAAAATCTCATAGAACACCGCGCCGTAAATACACTCGAGGCGGTCTAAAGCCGCGACGACCGAGCTACCCGAGCTCAATAACGTAGGTTGTTTTTCACCTATTATTGTGAATAATAGGCGTAGGAGCATAGAGTCCATCTGTTTCCAGCTCCTTTGCCATGCCCCATGCCAGCTTAAAGCCCGCCGTAAAGCTCAGCAGCGTGGCCTCCTCCAGCAATATATTCTGTGCATCTAGCAGACGGAGCAGCTTCTTGCGCTTCTCATCATCCATTCTCCCTCACGTACCTCTTCGCGGGCGGATTGGACAGCGCGGACGAGCCGCTCCGGCGGCTTCTTGTCAAACCGTTCCTGCAAGGCTTTCATGTAGTCGTACATGGTATCCCTCCCTTTGCAGCCACAACACATACCACAACTCACCGCACAAAGCTACTGTTATTTCGATGCTGACGATATTCATATCTCCAGCATCCCCCGCAAGCCCGCGCTGGCGGCCTTTTTGTTCTTATCGAAGGCATGGGTATAAATGTCGAGCGTAGTGGAGGGCTGGCTAAGAATAAAGTTCATAGTGTGGTTTCTCCTCATTTTCCTTTGGTAGGTGTTTTGATGGCGAGGGTAGGTTCGTGCATCAGCTCATAACGAGTATCGCTGCTGCCATCCAGCAAGCTGTCCAAAGTCAGCTGCCAGCAGGCTTTCCGAGGATCATAGTTGGTGATGATATCCGTAAGCTCAAAGAAGTGCTCATTCACAGAGTCGGTGCAGCATCGGTAAATCTCAGTCAGCTGTTCCGGGCTGAAAAGCTGTTCCTTTTGGATAAGTCCTGAGCGTGTGGCGAAGTCCTGCTTGGCTTCGTCATAGTTCTCCATGAAGTAGTGTCCGTGTACCACGCCCGTGCGGTCATAGTCCCAATCCCAAGTGACGAATTGAACGCCGTATTTGCTTGGAGTACCTGCCAGCACCGTGCCGCCAAAGTCAGCGAGGATACGGTAGTCGCCATCCAGTCCGCTGGCTTTAAGCTGCGGGGCGGTTTCCATAGCGGCCATATACTCCAGCGTCTTCGCGGCGATGTCCTCGACGCGATATAGGGCATCCTCTGCCTGGGGCGTGTCCGCGTCCTCTCGCCGATAGAATACGCGGCCCTTGCCGGTGATGCGGCAGAGGGGTGCGCCGTTCCAAAGGACAGGCAACTGCGCTCCCTCCAACGGCAGGTTCCAAATCCTGCACGGTGCAGGGGCGTACGGACTTCTTCAAGGTAGCGAAGCTGACGGCTTGTGTTTTGGGTGTCCATGTGAGCGATCCTCCTGTTGTAAAAAAATAAGGCCGGAGAGGTCTTCTCCGGCCTGCCGCTTCAGACGCTGCAGCCAGCGCCCTTTTAGAAATTGAAAAAAGGCACCGCTTTTTCAGCTGTCAAAGCCGACAAAACGACGCCCAAATATTTGTGATTCTTTTTCTGCGATGATGCCGCTTTTTTGAGAGAAAAGTCCTCTCTAAAAGGGCGCTGGAGGTTGGAAACTGTCCAAGACATGAGATCCTCCAGTTCAAATCCGGTCAGTTGCTCCGAAACCTCCATAAAAATCTATGGTTCAAAAGAAGAAATCCGGGCTCGAAAAAGCCCGGAAACGGTTGATGCGCCTGGCTTTGCGCCAGACGCATCTATACCGGTAATTCTTTATGGCAAGCTATTTCATTCCGGATATTTTGCCTTGCTGTTTAGCAGTATGTCTTTCAGGCAGTTCTACAACATCTGCATGGATTATGACTCGGATTCCATCATAGAAATATTGGTCACAGTACTGACTAATGTCTTCAATAGAGCCAATTTCTATTGGATTTTTTCAGAAGCTCTTTAATCCTTGCGCGATCAGTATTAATAATGATTCGTCCTTCACTTTGAGCTTCAAAGCGTATGTGCTTTATGGTCAATTCCATAGGAGAAGATTGACCGAAATCCCACCAACCGTCCTCCCCATATTGCTCAAAGTCAAGATAATTGACGTTACATTCAAAAAATTCTTCTTTATAAACACCTAATTCAAGAAGTTTTTCTATAAGTCTCCTTTTAAACTCGGGATAGTCACTAATCATCACAATTGCTGGTCTGTCATCCTCGGGCAACCTTTCGATGGCTTCTGGGGGCAGATTGTCAGCAAAATCTCTAAAATACGATGCAGGGATTGTTCTCTCTAACTCATGTATACCTTCGACATCTGGGCAAGGAAAATTCTTGTTCTTAAGGTAGTACATGCATAGACATGGAAGTTCCATGTCTCTTTTCCGTTTCAAATAGCAACGGGACCCAATGGTCATGGAGACAATGTCTGGGTACTTCCTACTGTACTTTTTAAATAACGGTATAGCGGAATCCAGATCCAAGGAGTTGAAGGTGGCAAACGAACCTTCAAAATGATCCCCTCGTCCAGTACCATGTTGGCGCGCATATTCAACCCATGAAGCAGGTGTGCTGAACTTGATTCGTCCATTTTTAAAGAATGGACGGGCGTACTTTCTTTTCATGCAACGAAAAGTCATGAAAAAATCATTGGGATTTCCCCATTCTGAGTTGTTCATTTCCCCTCCCTCGATTCATTTGCTACAGAACTCTTATCTTCTCCCTCTACACTGCCAGTTTGTTTTCGAGCGGGCAAACTCACAGATTAGGAGTTTGTCCCCAATCAGATGCATATAGCTATGCCTGCCCCTCAATTACTGGTGCAATATCCGGTAGACAACTTCGAACAAAATCACCGCCTAATATCGTTGGCTCAACGCGGTACCGTACCATACGTAAGACGCTTCCTTCTTTAAGTGTTGGCAATATAGCTTTGTAAAACCAGTGTTCTTTAAAAGAGTCGTAATTATAATTCAATTCAAGAATAGCACTATTTTTCTTTAATATGCCAAAGCGGATTAAAATTTCTACTGTTTTTGTTAACTCTAATTGTTCGGGATAATCAAAACGGTTTTTATTATCTTTTAAATCAAACAGCAGGAAGGAAAACGGAGATACTGTGCCTTCCTTTAGTTCTTCATTCAGCTCCACCACAGGATATGTACGGTTTTCTTTAAACAGCATGAGAAACTTTGCATCTAAGGGCGATAGCTGCTTTATAATTTCAGGAAATACAGGATGAACAAATCTTGTTTTTGAAGAGTCGCACGATGAAGCGATCAGTTTTGCAAACATATCCCTGCAATACGCTTCTTCAATAAAGTATTTGCTTGCTTCAACTGCAGGGCCAACAATACGCATAGGTGGTTCTATTAGATGATCTTCTGGAATACTGAGAATGTTCTCTGTAATCTTCTTTTTATAATCTTCAAGATAGACCTCTCTTTTTATTTTTTGCTTTTTCCCCCAATAGCCGAGCCAACCCATCACACCATCTACTAAGAGGCCAATATTATCACCAATGCTTTTTGATGTTGGGCGTACAAGATCACTTACAGTTTCTTTTCCAACTTCGACTATCGCCTCTCCAATTTTTTCTTCAAGATTCGCCATAATTATCCCTCCTCACACGGCTATCGTGATCTCTATTTTACCTTTCCTTGTGAACCATCGCATGCGTGGGCATGTTACTAAACGCTTTGATTTCTAATTCGCTTCTGGATATCCTCCACGGACGGCAGTTGGCATTCCAGTTCTTCCGGCAGGTTGCTGGTGATCTGATAGGCACTGACACCGATAGGCTTGCTCACGTCCTTGAGCGAATACTCTGCCACGAGGTCATTCTTGCTCTTGCAGAGCAGCAGACCAATCGAGGGATTGTCCTGCTCTTTTTTCAGGATACCATCCACGGCAGAGAGGTAGAAGTTAAGCTGTCCGGCGTATTCCGGCTTGAACTCGCCGGTCTTCAGTTCAACCACCACATAGCAACAGAGGTTCAGGTTATAGAACAGCAGGTCGATGTAGAAGTCATCGCCGCCCACATTGAGGTGGTACTGGTTGCCGAGGAACGCAAAGCCGGTCCCCAGCTCCAGCAGGAGCTTTGTCACATCCTTGACCAGCGCCTGCTCGATGTCACGCTCTATCATATCCTCTTTGAATGGGATAAAATCAAAGATATACGGGTCTTTCATTGTCTGGACTGCAAGCTCGCTCTGTGGAGACGGAAGGCGACTTTCAAAGTTGGATACTTTCTCTGCCAGAACCCGCCGCTGATATAACCTGCTCTCAATCTGGTGGACCAGCACATTGCGAGACCAGCCGTTCTCTGCAATTTTTTCTGCGTACCAGAGGCGTTCTTCGTTATCAGAGAGCTTGTCCAGCAGAGTGATATTGTGCCCCCACGGAATTTGTGCAACAGGCTGTTGCACAAATTCATCGTCCGGATAGGCCGCTGCGAATTTCGCCATATATTTCAAGTTTCTCACGGAGTAGCCGGTGGCGTCCGGAAAAGAAATTTTAATGTCGGCGGCAAGATTTTCAACAAATTTGTTGCCCCATGTCTTGTGCTCGTTGATGACCTCGCCGATGGAGTGGTAGAGAACCAGCAGCTCACGATTGACGCTGACCGTTGCACGGTACTGTGCCGTGCGGATCTCCTGCTTGATCGATTCGACGATATTCAGATATTCGTTGGAATTTATCAGCATTTTTTGTTTTCCTCCATTAGTTCATGCAGTAGCCCATGGCATCCCGCCAGCACATCCTGCCAAGTCGCCTCGAAATCGTCGGTGTACCACGGGTCGGCTACATCGCGGGGCTGCTTGGTGTAGTCCATCAGGAGATGCAGCTTGCCGGAAAAATCGCCGCCACAGATACGGTACATATCCCGGAGGTTGGCTCTGTCCATGCCAATCAGAAAATCGTACTTCTCGTAATCGGCATTGGTGAGCTGCCGTGCTGTGTGACCGTCGCAGGAGATCCCATGTTCTGCCAACTTGCGACGCGCTGGAGGATAAACTGGGTTGCCGATCTCCTCCCGGCTGGTTGCCGCCGATTCGATATGAAATTGTGACGCCAGCCCAGCCTTCTTGACCAAGTCCTTCATCACGAACTCGGTCATCGGACTGCGGCAGATATTTCCATGGCACACAAAGAGTATTTTCTTCATCGCTCTCACTCTCCTGAAACACTTCTTTTTCCTCAGTATAGCAGGAAAGCGCCTGTTCGTCGAGAGAAGAATGCATCCACGCCTGAGATTCTATGGCGGCCAGCAGTTTTGCTTTCTTCCAGCCGAAGTGCAGCACGGCTCGGATGTACCACGTCCGTTCCTCGTTGCTGCCGCACCTCTCTAAAATCGCCACATTCCGCGTCCAGCCGAGGTACATCGCCAGCCGTGTGATTTCAGGGGATTCTTCATAGGGCATGTAAAACGCCCGCATACGGCTGAACTGCACCCCATTTGTTAGACAGTATGATATACTATCTAACAAGTGGGGTGTTTTGCTATGCCAAAAGGAGTACCAAACAAACGATATACGCCGGAGTACAAGAGAATGGTTGTAGAAACCATGGAAAAAGAACATCTGAGTATCTATGCAGCGATGTAGGAATTTGGAATTAACGACCATAAAATTATAGAGCGCTGGGAACGCATTTATTTGGAAGAAGGGCCGGAAGGGTTAGCCATCGAACGGCGTGGCCGCAGCAGTAAGGGTCGTCCGCCAAAGCAGTTGCCGAAGCAGGTAGAAGAAGATCTGCTGGCAGAAGTCCAGCGGTTGCGTGCGGAGAATGACTACCTAAAAAACTTGCAAGCCTTGGTTTTGGAAGACGAGCGACGCCAGCACAAAAAACGCTGGTAGTTCAGAAGCTAAGGCAAAAACACGCACTCAGTATTCTGCTCTCAATCGCTCAACTGCCCCGTGCATCTTTCTATCCACGGCACAGGTGTCTGCCTCACACCCGGTCTGCTTACACTTCAGTTCTGCCCGAATGATCATCGTGAAAGCCCTCCCATCTCCATGTGGCTGCTCTGGCTGCCGTTCATCACTTCCTCCATGCTGGAATAGCCCTTATAGGCGATGTAACCCCGGTCGGTGAACATCCCGTCCTCCGCGTTCATGCGCTCCGTGCCATACTTTTCATAGTCGTAAAAAAGCGTCGAGATTTTCGTCATAGTCGAAATGACCGGACTGCTGAATCATGTACTTGCCGTACTCGGCGGGAGAGTGCGCGCCGGGGGCAAAGTCAAAGAGGTCGAGACTTTCCGCAAGGTTTTTGATCTGTGCCGCAGACTTTGGCTCTGCCAGTATGACCACGGCGCCCAGCTTTTCCATATCCGCTTTTGATAACCCATCCGTTGCCGCTGCCAGTTCATTGAGGTCGGAGAGGGTTTCGTACTCCATATCCAACAGGACATCCACCTCGTTGGGGAGCTGGCTGTCCTCCAGCCGCAGGCGGACATCGGCGGGATCTGTGATGCCCCCGCGAAGGAGGGCGCGGTCGATCTCCTCCTGCACCATAGGGAGGAACAACCATGTGATGTGCTCGGTGTCCTCTGGCTCACTTTTGGAGGTCACCGCAACGGTGATGACATTCGGCTTGTAGTAATAGCAGGGGAAGAACCGGCCATCGTAGACCTGCTCTAATTTCATGCCGTTGTCGTAAACCACGCCGTAGGGGGTGACCGTGCCGCTGCCGCTTTCGATGAGCTGCCGTGCGGTCCCCTTGCCGTCCAGCGCGTTCAGTTCATCCACACTTGCGCTGCCGCCGTGCAGGTTCATGTAATGGTCGCGGCCGATGGCGGCGAGGTCGGAAAAGTCGGCAATGACCGTGGCCTGCTGGCAGCAGAAGGTCAGGTTGATGAGATCCTTCAGCTCGAAAAGCTCCAACTTGTGAGCCATCGACTGAAACTGTGCGGCCTCGCCGGTGTCGAAGCTTTCCAGCCGCTTGGCGAGGTAGTTCAGTTCCTCCACATTGACCGTGAGCATTTCCGCTCGTTTCAGGACAGTGTAGAAACTGTCGATCTTCTCCACCTTGCAGTCCGCCTTGACCGCGTCGCCGATCTCCAACGCCTCCAGCAGTTCCATGCAGTGTGCGTACTGGTCATGTGGGATGGGGAATGGGATGGTCGCCACCCCATATTCCGGGTGGCCGGGGTTACTCAAAACTGCGCACATCATGATCGTTGTCCTCCTTTTTCTCGTTGATCTCGTTCATTCGGCTCCGCAGGCAGGTTCCGTCCGCGCCCCAGCAGAGAAAACCGTGGCGGGGATAGGGGCAGTCCTTGCAATCCGGGGAATGGCTGCAAATAGGCTCCGGCAGCGGCTCCTGCTGAAAGCCGGGGAAGTGCGGGAGAATGAGTTTGAAGTGGATCGTGCCGTAAATTTCCATCATCTTTTCCTCCTCGTAAAATAAAAAATGCCGGACATTTCTGTCCGGCCTGCGTGGATACTTATTTCATTGTCATGCCGCTCTGTTCCGGCGCATCCCGCTGCCGCGGAACATTCGGGGGCAGCAGTCCGCCGACCTGGTCCATGAGCTCCGCCAGTTCCTGATCCCGTCCGAAGGAAAGCGTTTCGTCCTGTTCACGGACGAACGACAGTGCGTGGTAGATCTCCGCAAGCTGCTCCGGCTCAAAAAGGGCGTCTTTTTGAACAAGTCCGCCGCGCACGGTGAAGTCCCGCTTGGCGGCTTCATAGTCGTCCTGGAAATAGTGCCCGTGATGGACGCCTTTGCGGTCGAAGTCCCACTCCCAAGTCACGAATTGGACGCCCCGCTCGGTGGGGTGGCCCGCCAGCACTGCGTCACCGAAGTCCGCAAGGACGCGGTAGTCGCCGGTGAGACCGCTGGCTTTGAGCCGCGGCGCGGTTTCCAGAATCGCCATGTATTCCGAAGTCATTTTAGCGGTGTCGATCACCGCCTGCAAAGCGTCCTGCGCGCCGGGGACGTCGACACACTCCTGCCGGTACAACACGCTGCCCTTGCCGGATACGCGGCAGAGGCGCCCTTTTTCCCAGCAGACGGGCAGGTGGTGATCTTCAATCGGTTCCACCGTGAAACCGTTCTGCCGCAGCCGGGTGGCGGTTTCTTCAAGGTAACGGAGCTGCGCGGTTTCGTTCTGATCGTTCATTGTGAAGTCCTCCTCGTAAGCAAAAAAATAAGCCGGAGCATCCTAAAATGCTCCGGCCGGTTGACGGATTAAGTTGTGAAATGAAAAAGGGCGCCTATTTGATGGCTTCGACGAAACCAACAAACAGACGCCTGAAAGATCGTATGAAATTTTGAGGAAAGAACGCTCTATTCTGCGCCCGCAAAAAGGGCGCTTCTCAGGATTTTACCTTTGAATCTGTGAAAGGGGGAGTTCAAATCTCCCCGGTTACCAAAATAACGCGAAAATATCTTTTTTTCTGAGTGCGGAATTTGAAATAAAAAAAGGCGGCAACCCTTTGGTATTCTAAGCGTTTCGCTTAAAATATCCGAATTGTTGCCACCTTATGTCTTTTGTTGCCAAAAAAGATACATCTGCCTATGTTAATTTGATGTTCTACAGTTTTATTCTGCGAAATATCCTGTCGACTATGTGTACAGTTGCAGATATCCGTTGGCTATGCTATACTTTTAATATCCTGTTACCACGCATTCAGGCCATCTATTGAGGTAAGAAAGGAACAATTCATGGAGGAAAAAGTGATTCAGACGCTGAGCAGGCAAAGGGACTCCGGAACAATTGTAGAGTTGGTGGAAAATGAAGCAGGGTTTCGCTTTGTGGTGAAGCGAGTCCAGAATCTGGAGGCCCCTATCTACCGAGCTATTTTTCAGAAGGAAACACAGGCCCTGACACGGCTGAAGGCCTGCGAGAACATTGTCCGTATATTCCGTTCGGATATCCAGGCCGCTCCGGATGGACGGAGTGAAGGCATCATTTCCATGGAGTATGTTCAGGGACGCCCCCTGTCCCAGATGCTAGATGTGATTCCGAATGCCTCAACCCGGTACAACCTGGTAAAGCAACTGACCAATGCCATCCAACACGCCCATCGAAACTCCGTGATTCACCGGGATATCAATCCCTCCAACATCCTCATTACCGACTCGTTTGAGCTGAAGCTGATTGATTTCGGAATCGCAAAAATCCGCGGGATGTTCCAGGACGGAACCACATATCAGTTTGCTACCCAGAATTATTCCGCGCCGGAAGTAACCGTCCACAGTGAAAATGCAACAGAGCGCAGCGATATCTATTCGCTGGGTGCTGTCATTTATTTTCTTTTCACCGGTGAAGTCCCAGTGACGGCTACTGAAATGCCCACGGCTATCCAATCCGCTGGCGGCATCGATGTAAAGTTAAAGGAAGTCCTTTTGAAGATGTGTGCCCCTGCCCCGGCGGACCGATATGAAAACATTGATGACTGCGAACTGGCCCTGGCTCCGCTCTACCAGCGGTATTGCGGCAGCGACGAGCGGTACTTTTTCGCCGTCCCCACCAATGCGCTCGACGATCTGAAAAGACGTAACCTAGTACGGCGGGATATGCCCTATTTAGAGTTGCTGGACAGCTTCCTTCCCGCCCAGTTTGCGGGCGGCTTGATCCGTCTTCGTGCCGAGGGGCAGACCTCCATCTATTGCTTTGACGGCATCAGCATCTCAATGGAATGCGTTTTGTCGGACGATTTTTTCCAGGTGGTCTCTTTCCGCCGGCTGGATGCCTTCAAGCGGGAGCAGCACAAGCGCTTTTCCATGGAGGTTCCTGGGCATTTTCAATTTCTGTTTTCGCACAGAATCGCAAACACCCCTCTTCCCAACAATTGCAGCCAGATCCTAAGCAACCGGGTTGCTGATTTTCAAGCGGATATCCACTCGCAGAAAAATATCGACCGGGAATACGACACACAGTACGGTATCTGGCGGGAATTCATCCAAGCTATGATTGCAGACGCGTCTAAGAATACTGTCCGGTTGTACTACACAAGTGTCCGCTATGAAGACGGGATGTTCCTGTTCCGGCTGGATCCGGACAGCGTGCCGGATGAGACGTTCAGCCAGGATACCCTGTTTATTTTTGAGCAGCGTGGGCGTTTCAAAAAGAAGCCAATTCTGGCAGAGGTCGGTACCTTCTGGGAATACCGGGAGGACGGCGCTGTGATGGCTATCAAGGCCGCACCCAGGAAGCCCCGGCTGCCAAACAATGGTTCTATCTGTTTGGATTACCGCAAAGAGATCCAGCAGTACCGCCGCCAGGAGGCAGCACTGGAGGAATTCCGCCGATCTGAAACCGCTAACGGCGGAAATCTGAAGAGCATTTTTGTGGGTGCCGAGCAGCCCGGGTATTTCCAGCTCAAGGCTATGCCCTGCTTCTATAATAAACAGCTGGATTTTACCCAGAAGCGCGCGGTCCGGAAAGCGCTGGAGGCGGAGGATATTGCTTTGATCCAGGGGCCTCCAGGCACCGGTAAAACCAATGTCCTGGTGGAAGTAATCCGGCAGATTCTGGGGGAAAACCAACGGAATCCTGCACTAGATCAGAAAATTTTGATTGTGTCCCAATCTCATGCCGCCGTGGATAAACTGCTGGAAGACCTTGCAGCCTATCTGGAACATACGACCATCCGTATTGGTCACGAGGAAAATATTGACCCCAAGATCAATGAACGTTTCGGATTGGACCACTGCCAGACCCTATGGGTGAAGGAAAGCGTTGAGAACTGTAAAGCGTGGCTGGCCCAACGTTTATTGGAACAGCACATCCCCATGGAGCCATTCTGTAAATACGCACAAGTGTTGGAAGAGCTGAAACTTGCAAATCTGGAAGAAACAGAACGCATACGTCTGGAACGGGTTGCCACAGACTTTGAAAACACTTACGGGAAAAGCCGCACCAATCCTTACGTACAGAGCTGCCTGATTTCCGAACAATGGATCCGACGCATCAGTGAGAGCAATGAGCTGGGAGAGTTTTATATCAAAAACGCTTCCATTATCGTAGGTACTTGCATTGGCGTCATTTCGGATCCCCGCGTCCGTGACTCGACCTTCGACTATGTGATTGTAGACGAAGCAGCAAAGGCAACTCTGCCGGAAATCATGGTTCCCTTGGTTCGGGCACGAAAGGCAATTTTAGTGGGCGACCACAAGCAACTGCCACCGGTCTTTGATCGGAATGCCCTCAAAGCCAGCTTCCATTCTTCGCAGATTGATGAGCTTCAAAACACCGGGTTCGGGAAACTGTTTGACATCCTGCCCGACAGCTGTAAAGAGACGCTTTCCACCCAGTACCGGATGCATCCGGCGATCGGCGATCTCATCAGCTTTCTTTTTTACGATAGCAAAGTGCAAAATGGCGTTAAGGCATCTGAGCGAACTACGAACCTTCCCATGCTCAATAACCGCGCCATCACCTGGCTAACCACCTCCAATGCCGGTTCCGTCCGCTTTGAACAATCCGTCGGGCACCAACGCGGATACATCAACCATCTGGAAGTCACTGTGATCCAAAGCTGCTTGCAAAGGCTGAACCAAGAAATCTCCGCTCAAGGGGAGAAGTATTCCATCGGCATCATCACGCCATACCGGGCGCAGCTGGAGCTAATCCGGAACCGCCTCAAGCAAATCCCATTGAGCCACATTGAAGTCGATATCAACACCGTGGATGCATTCCAGGGCAGTCAGCGTGACATCATCATCTACTCCACCGTCCGAAGCAGCAATCAGCGGCGTATCGGATTCTTGAAAGAGGAAGCACGGCTGAATGTTGCCTTCTCCCGCGCGAAACGGGCCTTGATCATTGTCGGTGACGGAAAGTTTCTCCGCAATCCCCGTATCCCCGGCAACCGCTTTCCCTATGTGATCAGCTATATGCAGGAGCATCCCGAATTTTGTCAGGAAATCGATATAAAGGAGTTTACAAATGCTGTCTGAATGGCAAAAAAATGTTGATAAATACATTCCTCCGCAGCTTTCCGGCTATGATTTCATCTGTCGGGTTCCAGTCTATATTCCTGTCCAGGAAATCGGCTTGACTGTCTGGGAACGGCGTGTCCAGGTGCTCTCCTTTGTTCAAGAATGTGTCCTCACCGCCATCCGCATCGGTTCCAAATCCCTCCCCGATCTTGCCGATCAGTTCGGCCTGCCAGAAAGTATTATGCTACAAATCGTATCACAGCTGGACAGTGAACAGCTCACCGCTGTTTCCTGTGGCGACATTGTCCTGACTGATTTGGGGAAAAAGGTGCTGGAGAGCCAGAAGAAGGTCAAGACCCTGCGCAGCCAGCTCAGCCGCATATCGGTAAACCAGATCACCGGTGAGGTCTCGGATACGCCCCTCTTGGGCACCTACCGGGAGCCGCCGCGGGGGCAGGCATACCTTCTGGAGAAGTATCCACTCAATCTGGAATTCCTGCGCAGTCAGTTCGATACGCTAGCGGTAATTTACCGAGAGAGCCGTCTGGCCAATGTGGTATTCCAGAGTACTGCTGAGAGCGCTGAGCTGTATCGGATTCTTGATATCTCCTATCACACACTGTCCTATCAGCGCGAGTTCTGCTTCGTATATCTAAATCAGGCGGATTGCTCCCTGGCCTTTCACTTTCAGTCTGGAATCCAAGCCTATGCAGATGTACTGGCGGAACAGCTCAACTGCCGACACTTGGGTGCCTGGAACCTCTTCTCTCCGCCCAACCGTCCTTGCGCCGCTTCCCCGGAGGAGGAACAACTGCCCCACGACTTGATTGCGGCGTTCAAACTCCGTGGAGCGCAGAGTGACTGGGCAGATTTACTGGAAGCGGCCTATTACGCCGACCGCCCGCTGCTGGACGGAGAACTTCAGGATATTCTGTACCATTGCGCCGCTTTTAAGGCACCGCGCATCTTTATCCAGGCACCGTTTTTGGCAGAATTGCTCAACGATGACATCCTCCGCACAATTTTTTCTGCGCATACAAAGGAGGTTATCGTCCGCTATAACCGGAATGATTATCAGGCCGATTTCATATTGGGCAGGATGGGAAAACTGCGAAAAGACTGTGTACTGACCACAGTCCCTTCTGAGGACATCTCTTCCGTGAAGTTCTGCTTCGGTACCGCCTGTTTTATCCAGGGCCAATACGCGGCCAAGGAGACCGTTTACAAGCGCCGCCTTTACAAGCTGTGCGCTGAAATAACATTTAATTCTGCTCAGATTGACTCACTCTGGAATAATCTTTTAGAAATTGGGTCAGAAGCTCCAAGCAAATCGTAATCTGAACAGGATGAAAGGAAGTCTGTACGTTGGGCGTGGTTTTCTTTACCGACATAACTGACAAAGCCAACTGCAAATAGGTACGAAGGAATGGCAGTGCATCAGCACAGCCATTCCTTCGTACTTTTATTCTAGCGCACGGTCTGTTCAATCTCCAAATCGCTGTATCGGAACTTGACCCGGATTGTTTCCTCATCGACTACAGTGACCCGTTCAATCATCTTGCGAACGATCCCGTCATCATACTGTTGGAAGCCACTGAGGTGTTCCTCCAGGTAAGCTGCTAACTCTGCCATACGTGAGTCCTCGTTGATTCTGTTGGCTGCCTCCTTCTTCGCTGCATCAATCCGTGTCTGCAGGTGCTGCTTTTCTTCCAACAGGGCCTTGAGCTGCTCTGTTACTTTCCCATATAGCGATAGAGGAATGTCACGATCTGACCGCGCGTGCAAAGATCATTCGGAGAGAATGTCGTTGCGCTGGTTCCCTCGGTCACTTTTTCGCTCATCGCCCAAAGAGTGGCATTATAATAGTAAGCTGTTTCACTCACATCGGCAAAAGAATTGCTTCCGCTCACCGCAGGAGAATTTGCATAGCGATAGAAGAATGCCACGGTCTGCCCGCGTGTACAGGTATCGTTGGGAGAAAACGTCGTTTCACTGACTTAAATAAAAAGTGGAGACACATTTGCCAATCGCCAGTGCGCCTCCACTCATCATTTCAGTCGGATAATCTGCTTATAGAGCATTACGAACTCTTTCTCTACCACCATGTTTTCGTGGTAGTGTCCGAAAAACCAGTATTGGAATCGGCATCGCTCTCGAACCTCATCGAGAAAGTCTGTCAGGGCATCCCGTTGGAACAACCCGCCGCTGAATGTGTCCTGAATACTGCTGGGGCAGCAGTGGGTGATGATGTAGTCCACGTCCCAACCTGTTTTGTCCAGTGCTTCTCTTGCGGTCCGGTATTCGTCCTCGCCGGGCAGTTCCTCTTTCCACCAGGAGCGGTGATTGACTCGGTAGAGAGCGCCTGCGGCGTTGAGCTGCCGGAGCATTCGCTCGAAGTTCGGATCATCTGGTTCCAGAATGCCGTCCCGAATGTCGTGACTGCTGGCCCCGCCCATGGTAAAGATTTTCTTTCCGCAGATCTCGTAGAGCTGCCCTCGCATCAGGTGCAGAACGCTGGGACGGATCGGCTGCACCAGCCCGCCGTGCCACACACTTGTCGGGTAGCTGCGGAGCAGATCATAGTTTTCGTGATTCCCACTGACGAACAGGGTGGTGAATGACCTGTCTTCCAGCCAGTCGAGCCATTGTTGTTCAATCTCACTGCCATCCCAGACGCCGCCAAAGTCGCCACAGATGATGAGGTAATCGTCTTTGGTCAGGCCCCCTTGCTCGCGGAATGCCACAGGGCGGAGCCTGCTGAAATCACCGTGGGTGTCACCGGTCATAAAAATTGCCATCTTTTTTCGCCTTCCCTTTTTATTGTAATCCTTGCTCGAGCACCACATCGGAGTCTCTAAACTGGATACCGAAGCTGAAAAAGCAGAATATTATTCATTCTTGCTGGGGTTGTTCAAGTCTGTTTCGCGCTCACACCGCAATGACACTCGTTACCGACAGCCTTTTCAGCTTAATGCCATGATCACGTTCGAGACCTTCTAAAAATTCATCAATTTTTGGATTGGCTACTATATGACCTTTGTACTTTTCCCGCATGCACTTGCGAACGGTTTCTTTTTCTTCATCTGACAATGTATCATAGAAAAAGAAGATGTCACCTTGAATGCTGAATTCCATTAGCGTGTCCATATCGCTATCCACTCCTGTTCTTTTGTTGCTTCCAGTATAGCAGGCTGCAGATCCACAGTCTATCAAAAGGAAGCATCAAAAGCATTCTTCTACCTTTCCAACAGATCCGCTACATCCGTGGGCCGTTATCCGGTTTTCTACTCTGTCGAAACTTATTGATGGCAACTGCCAAATAACCTTTTCACTGGCTCATTTTGCCGTTTTTGTCGCAAAGCAGTAAAGGAAAAAGCGGCGCTGCGCCGCTCTTTCCTTTACTGCCTGCCTGTAGGGATATTGGCAGATCTGCACGATCCGCAGGATGGGCTTGACTTTGCTCACGCGGTTGTCTCGGTAGTGTCCGAACAAGCGACAGCGACAATCGTCTTTGCTCAGGTCGCCTTGCTCACGGAATGCCGCAGGGCGGAGCCTACCAAAATACCCGTGGGTGTCGGTCATAAAAATTGCCATCTTTTTTCGCCTTTCCTTTTTATTGTAATCCTTGCTCGAGCACCACATCGGAGTCTCTAAACTGGATGCGGATCGTGTCGGCGTCCTCGACCGTAATCTTCTGAATGATCTGCCGGATGAACTCATCGTCGAACTCCGTGTAGCCCTCGCTGCATTCGATCAGGCTATCCCACATCTGCTGGCGCTTGGCAACTTGTTCTTCCAGACCGACTTCTTCCTGCTGGGTCTCTAAAATTTGTTCCTTGAGAGATGCCTTCTCATCCGTCAGGGCTTTCATTCTGGCGTTCAGATCAGCGTCGGCCATGTTGGACAGCAGCATGTCCAGCATATCTGCCTGCTCATGGCTGACTTCGTCAAGGCGGCGCTTCAGCGTCAGCAGTTTTGTACCGGTCTGAGTCAGCGCCTGCTTGGCTTCCTCCACCATCGCCAGCACATCGGGGCAGACCTCCTGCCGGATGGCTGCGTACTCGTTCATGGCGTTGAGGATGGCGCTGCGGAGCTTGCCTTCATCCAGCGTAGGCGAGGCATGGCAGTATTTTGTACCGAACTCCAGCCGGGAGACACACCGCCAGACGATGCGCTTTTTTCCGTCTCTGGCCCATGTCACCCGCTTGTAGGGGGAACCGCACTCACCGCACACCAGCAGTTCCGTCAGGGCGTATTTGCCGGAATATTTCCCGAGTTCCGTCTTGCCGCTCTTTTGCAGCACCTTTCGCTTGCTGGAGCGGCGCGTCATTTCTTTCCGCACCAGATCGAATGCCTCTCTTGAGATGATGGCGGGGTGGTTGTTTTCAACATAGTACATGACGCGCTCACCGCGGTTTTTTCGAACCTTCTTGGAGAGGCAGTCCGTAACATAGGTTTTCTGCAGCAGAGCATCCCCAATGTACTTTTCGTTGGTCAGGATGTTATGGATGATGGCGGGTGACCAGCACTCCACACCCTGGGCTGTGGGAACACCGTCCTCGTCCAGCTCCCGTTTGATCTTGCCTAATGTGCAGCCGTCCAGATACCTGCGGTAGATGCGGCGGACGATTGCGGCTTCCTCCGGCACGATCTCCGGCTGGCCGTCCTCACCCTTGCGGTAGCCCAGCATTTTCTTATATTGAAAGTGGACATTGCCTGCCTTTGCGCTTTTCTCTTTGCCCCATGCAACATTTTTGCTGAGTGACTCAGACTCTGCCTGGGCAAAGCCGCTGAACAGGGTAACCAGGAACTCACTGGATTCCGTAAGAGTATTGATATTCTCCTTTTCAAAGTACACGCCGATGCCATTGGCTTTAAGAAGTCGGACCGTATCTAGACAATCCACCGTGTTTCGGGCAAAGCGGGAGAGGGACTTCGTGATGATGAAGTCGATGCGGCCACGCTTGCAGGCGGTGATCATCTTATTGAACTCCGCTCTCTTTTTGAGGCTGGTTCCGGAGATGCCCTCATCTGCGTAAATGCCCGCCATCTCCCAATCAGGGTTGTCCTGAATCTTCTGGGTGTAGTAGGTCTTTTGGGCTTCATAGCTGTTGAGCTGTTCCTCGCTGTCGGTGGATACGCGGCAGTAGGCCGCCACACGCATCTTGCCATCGTAGTTTCTAAGTAATTCTTCCGGCTTCCTGGTCGGTGGGATTTCCCGCACACGCCGTTCTAAAGTGGTTGTTGCTGCTTCCATGGTTATTTGTCCTTTCCAGTGAAGTTATCATCCGTAAATGTGAGGCTCACCGTAGCGTCAGACGCGACGGTGATATAAGAGACCACCCGGCGAAAGCGGAGCCAATCCACTTCCACTGGGCAGTCTGAGGGTTCGCATTCAGAAATAGGCTGGGGGCAGCAGTCATATCGTGCGGCTGCCCCTGTAAAATGAGAGCCATGACTGCTTCGGGTGAGTCAGGCTGTTCGAGCCCTCGGTTGATGGCGTTGTTCAGCCGAATGACCTCCGCAGAGGGAACATAAGCGTCCGCCTCCTGGCATTCATGCGTCTGCATTTGGTGGGCAACTTCTTGGAACGTCTATCCGTATCCAGAGAAACGGAAATGCCGCAGTGTTCGCATTTGAGATACACCTTGCTGCGATCCTGCCAGCGTCCACCCAGACGAACCATCTTTCCACCGCAGGTACATCGAAAGTAGGGCTTTAACCGGTCAACGACCGTCATCTCTTCGGACACCTGCCGCCTGTCATTCTTTTCTGAGATCTTGTCCTGCACAGCTTGGAAATCGGTTTCCGCGATCATCACAGGATAACCATCTTTTCCGGTGTAACGGGCATTTTCCAACATGCGCTTTATCTTATGCTTGTTCCAAAGCGGTATTTCGGAGCTGTATGGAACGCCCTGCCGATTCAACGCATCGGAGATGTCCTGGTAAGATGCTCCGGCACTGTAGAGGGCGAACAGCATCTGAACGACCCGCTGCTCTTCCGGAACGATCTCCAATGCGCCGCCACGGATCTGGTATCCATATAAAATCTTGCGTTTTGTCATCTTACCGCCACCTCCAATCGCTCCCTCAGTTCCAGCCCGCCATAGAGTCGGAAACGAATCTCTGTTTGAGATTCCGCGATGATCTTTTCCACGAGACTTTCGAAGAGATCATCGTCGAAGTCATCCATCTGTTCCGGCCCGTCAAGAATCGTCTGCCGCACCTTCCGAAGCGCGTCCATGACCTCGTCCAATGCTTCATTCTCCGCCAGCCTGCGCCGTTCCCTGCGGAGCTGCGCCAGCTTGGCGCTGATCACATTCATGCGAGCCGTGCAGGTATCGGCGTCCAGCAGGCCATTGACACGCAGGGTGCTGATTTTATGGCTTTCCTCTGTGGCTTCCGCGATGGCCCGGTTGATGGTCAGGGTTTTCGGATTATTCTGCTGCAGGATGGCGTCAAGGGCGTTCATCTGCTCCATAGCGGGCTTTAGGATCATGTCGGCATTGCACTTGAGCTTGCGGTACATCCGTAGGAATGCAGCGCGGATCTCGCTCTCCGGAATGCGTCCTACGTGGCAGGCATCGGCACTGCGGTCATGGGTTCGGCAGACCCATGTTACATATCCGTTTTTGCTGGTTCGGCGCAGAAACATCGTCCCACAGTTCCCGCATAGGATTTTCAGGGCGAATGGACTTCTCTCTCGACGCCTTTTCTCTTTTTGTGCTTTCTTGCGCAGCAGCTCCTGCACTTTTTCAAAGGTATCGCGGTCAATGATAGCCGGATGACTGTTTTCGACATAGTATTGCATCCGCTCCCCCCGATTGCGCTTTTGCACGAACGGGAAGCCGCAGCTATAGGATTTCTGGCAGAGCGTGTCTCCAATATACTTCTCGTTGGTCAGCAGATATCGGATGCTTGTCTCCTGCCATTTCTCGGCGCCATTCTGCGTCGGAACGCCTTTTGCCGTCAGTTGCTCCGCGATCCATTTGGAGCTGTTTCCTTTGAGATATGCATCAAAGGCCCAGCGTACCGCAGCCGCTTCTTCCGGCAGGATCTCAAGGTTTTTCTTGTCTTTAATCCGGTATCCGTAGGGAGCGCTGCAGGTGATGAATTCTCCGCATTCCATGCGGTGCTGATAGCTCAGACGCTGGTTTGCCGAGATGGATAGGGACTCCTGCTGGGCCAGAGAACCGGAAACGCTCACCATCAGTTCGGTGGTGAGCGTTCCTGTGTCGATATTTTCTTTTTCGAATCGGACAGTGACGCCCATACCGGAGAGTTCTCGCAGGGAGGCGAGACACTCTTTGGTGTTGCGGGCGAAACGGGCTACTGACTTCACCAGAATGCAGTCGATTTTGCCCTTTCGGCAGTCCCGCATCATGCGATTGAAATCGTCCCTCTTGTCCACGCGCGTGCCGGTCAGGCCCTCGTCGGCGTACACATCCACCAGATCCCAGCCGTCGTGCTGAGCGATCACCTCGGTGTAGTTGCGGATCTGGGCTGCGTAGGAATGCAGCTGATCCTCAGAGTCTGAGCTGACACGGCAGTAGGCGGCGACACGCAGGTGTTCCGGTTGGAGTGCGTGTGGCGCGATCTCTTTTACCGTAGCCATCAGCGTTCCTCCCGCTGGTGGGCAGCCATCGCTTCGCTGCGGTTCACGCAGCCATGCAGGTCTTCGATAAAGGTGTTCAGGGCAGACGGGCTGTCAAACCCGTTGATGTAAACAACGCCGTCATTCTGCGTGTACTTGTCACCGTCCTGATACCCCAGCTTTTCCGCCTGCGCCGCCTCAAGGATGTCGATCCAGACAGAACCGTCTTTGCGGTAAATTTGTCTCAAATAATACTGGTATTCCACACTGTGTCCTCCTTGCATCTTTTTGGGCAACACACAAGCTACCACACTATCCGCGGAATAGCCAGCACTATTCCCGAACAGTCTGCGGGGCGTATTTTTCTCTGGCGAGTCCCTTGGCATAAGCCAATTCCTTTGCTGACAGAAGGCCCTTCTCGGATAAGTGTTCCAGCATCCGGATGGCCAGCCGGTACTGCAATTCCTTCTTGGCGTCAATCATGCGCACACCTCAAAATAGCTTTCCGGCTTCAGCTCCCGCAGGAACTTCGTTACAGCCCGCAGGCTGCTCGTGGTGCGCATTTCCGGCAGGGCATCCAGCATGGCTTTGTTGTATCGGCGGCCGCGGCCTGCGCGCTCATCCAGAATGGCAATGACGCAGGTATCGGACTCCGTTCGGATAGCCCGCCCAAAGCCCTGACGCAGCTTAATCTGCATTTCCGGAACGGCCACATTCTGAATAAATTGGCGAAGGGAAGCGTATTCCTCCCGCTCTTTTTCCTTCAGTGCGTCAGGATAGGCGAAGGGCAGGCGGGGAATCACCAGCAGGGATACGCAGTCGCCGGGGAAATCAAAGCCTTCCCATGCCGCGCCTGTGGCCAGCAGTACAGCCCCCGGTGTTTGCCGAAACCGCTCCGTCATGTGCATGGCGTTTCTGCCCAAGGTAAATAACGGGAAGCTGAGTTCCCGCTCCCGCAGCCTATCCTTTACCGCTGACATGGCGGCGTAGGAGGTGAACAGCACCAGCGCATGGCCCCAAGCCGCGCGGATGAGTTCCGCAATTTCATCTGTCAATCCATCATAGTATGCTTCCGAACTTTGGCTCGGTGGAAGCTGCGGCAAGTACAGCAGGCAATTCCGCTTATAGTCAAAGGGAGAAAGAGAAACCGACTCCGTTACGCGCCGCCCGTCCATCAGTCCAGTCTGCGAACGAAAACGGTGAAAGTCATCCCCTACAGCCAAAGTCCCAGAGGCCAGCACAAAAGCGTGTTCCGGCCTCCACAGGACTTGGCGCATCTGTTCCGTCAAATCTGAAACGGTGGCGCACAGCATGGTTCCGCCATCGCCGTCATCCGCTGTGTAGAGGATCATATTCGTTCTCGGACTACTCAAGAGGGACACCGTGCCACGCAGCTTTTCCAACTGCCTGCGCCCCTGCGCCGACAGCAGCCTGCCGACCTGTTTCTCAATAACAAGAAGAGATCGGCTGGGGATCGTCAGTAAGCGAAGGTACGCATCCAGGGGTTCGGTTTCCTCTCTGGGCTGCGTGAGCTTGCGGAGCAGCGACCCCATCGTGTCTGTCAGTACATCTGCTGCCAGCAGATATCGTTCCGCGCGGAACTGGTTGATCATGCTTTGGATGTCACTGGCAGTCAGCGTCATGCCGAACATCTCCCGTGCCGCTTCCGGCAGCTTATGGGCTTCATCTACGATGATGACGCTATGCTCCGGGAAAATGGGTCGTTTGCCCTGACTGCGGTGGATGGCGTCCGCCAACAACAGATTGTGGTTGCAGATCTGGAACACATATCGATCCGCGTCGCAGCGTTTCAGGAAGCGCTTGTACCGGCAGTCCTGATGATCGCAGTCACAGAACTGTGGAACGCAGACACGTTCCCGGTCATACCCGCTGAGATGGGGGACATTGTCCATGTCCAGCGTTCCCTTCAGCGTGCGAAGGGCGTCGGCGGCTGCCGGATCTTTCTTTTGAAAGTTCACCTGACGAAGCCGCCTTTGCAGGCGTTCGTCGCAAACATAATGACCTTTTCCTTTGCGGATCACAGAGAGCAGCGGGCGGTCGATCTGTCCGTCTGCCAGCAGGATGCAGGACAGCAGCGGAAGGTATTCCGTCTGCACGGCGTTCTGCAAGGCGATGCTGGAGGTTGAGATAATGACGGGCTTGCGCAGCGCCTCCGTGTCGGATCGGTTGGCCGCTGCGGCAGCTACCAGATAAGCGTAGGTCTTGCCGATGCCGGTGCCTGCGTCGCACAGGGCGATGCCACCGTTCAGCATGGTATCCAGCATCCGGTGGCTGAGCTTGATCTGCTCGGAACGCTCCGCCATGCCCCGGGCAGGCAGCAGGTCTTTGAAAATATGGTCGATCATGGCGTGGGCTTTCTGCCTGTTTGTATCATTTGTATTCATCCGTGGATTTCCCCTATCATGATAAAAAGTATTTTTGTCATTCGTTTCACCGTATTTGCAGCTCGCGCCCCGGTGGATAAAGGGAACAGTACGGACAGAAGGCGGCTACCTTCTCACGGGCGTATTCCTGGGGTCTCTACTGCTTTCAACCCCAGGGCAGCCCAGCCTCATCATGCTGGCCAGTGCTTTGTGTCTCATTATCAGCCCGAACAGAGTCAATGCCAGCCGACTTTGCCAAAGTCGGCCCGTCACAGGTTTTATCGCTCGCCGAAGATATCTCCTCCGGGTCATGGCGCACACTGCGCGAACGCTCATCCGTCCGGGCGGTTGCCCGTACTGCTGGTATGCACTTTTCAAGGAACAGTGAGGGATCTCCTTTTGGGTCCCTCACTGTCCTCCCGAAAAAGCCCTCGGGTGAATACCCTTAATTTGAAAAATTCTCAAAACATTTCTTCAGATCCCGCAGAATACGGTCCCGGCGTTTGATGACCGCCCTCTGGGTAATTCCGATCCGCGCCGCGTAGTCTCTGGTGGACACGCCATCGAAGAACAGCGCGTTGATCAACTCCCGATCCGCGTCATTCAGAGACAGCATGGCCAGCAGCAACATCTCCTTTCGTTCCGCAAGGCTCTGTGCCTGCTCTCGTTCCAGCGCTTCTTCCTCCGCGCTTGGGGCTGCTTCCGCGCCGACATAGTCTGAAAGCAGGTCGTCCTCCGCCATCTGCTCCAGCGAGAGGATCTTCCCGGAAAACTGTTCCTCCCGCACATACCGCTCCCGGCGGTCCGCCTGGGAGTAGGCCAGATACACATCCTCCGCCACTTCCACATCCACACCATCCACGGTGATGATATTGGCGATCGCTTCACCAGCTTCGTTATAAATGCGTCTATAATTGCGTTCTTCCTGCCATTTTTTCATTTTTCGTGACTCCAATCTCAGATTTTTTTGAAAGTTCTGAGATCGGGTCACGGGTATTTGGCGACATAGGTCTGCCAACGCTGGAGCATACAAGTCCTTTCCGCCACTCAACAATGCGAAAAGGGCGCAAAAAAAGAGCCTTACGCATAGCTGAAAAGCTACTTGTAAGGCTCCTAACTCAATACTTCCCGCTTACGTCTGATTCGACGCTGGGTGGTTGGTGCGCTTGACGAAGTTATATATTGTTTTGTTTTTTCTTAATTCAGGCCCATGCCGTATCCCTAAAGAGAGTGGGCAAGATGATCGGCGGCTCAGTCCTGTGCCGCACGGTGATCCCCACCTGCATACCGCACCTTGGACACTTTGCGATAATATCAGCTGGTTCATTTCCTACCATGGCAAACAGCCGATATTGGGAGAGAGCCGCTCCTGCAGGAGCATCCGCGATCCGTCCCTTCTCGCAGATGGGACAGCGAAGGATCTTGCGTATTTCTTGTTCCATGGCGCCTCGCTTTCTCTGTTCTCTTTTTGAGAACAGCTTCCTAAAATTTTTTCACAGCAGATGATGATTCTCCAGCCGGATACGCATGGCTTGCTTGGAGACTTGAAAAATGCCGGCCATATCCGCGACTAATTGCTGACGGTCCCTGCCAGACTGGAGCTGGTAAAAGCATCGTTTTACTTGAGGCAGCGGCATCAGAAGGATGGACCCCAGCAGATTCGCCTGCATTTCCAATGCGCTGTTCTGCGTTCTGACGATGTTTGTTTCTGTCATCATGGCTGCACTCTCGCCGGTTCCGCTGTACAGTCTCTTATGCAGCAGCCAGTGTGCCAGCTCATGAGCGCAGGTAAAGCGCAGTCGGCCTGTGGAGGCATCCTCTCTGCAGAGGGAGCTATCGATGAGTATGGTGCCGCTCTTGACCGCAATGACGGTATATCCTGGGATATCGTAATCATAGATAATGGCGCCGCCATCATCAAAAATCGTTTCGCCCAAGACACACCCGGTTTTCCGCAGGCACTGATATTCCAGCGTGATCCCCTGTGCTTCGATGATATCCTCGATAGGGATCATTCTGGGAACGCCATAATAGAGATTCGGATCATAGGCGGTGATGACTTCGCGGGCGATCCCCTCCAGAGCCTGTTCCCTGTAATATGGTGCTCTCATGCCTTGGTATCACTGTCCTCTCCTGATGATCTCATGCGCCGGTTGATTCGGTCGATAAAATCCTGCCACTCCTGGTCGGTGGCGTCTGCCTCCCTGGCTGTGCGCAATGCAGCCCGGACGATCTCTCGATCCATGATGTAGTCCGGAAGGTCTGCGGATACCCGATTTTGCTTAGATTTTGCCGCAAGGTCAAGCATCCATTCCCGTTCTGGCTTGTCCAACTGCAGTAGCAGGGCCATCCGTTCCAGATATTCCTGCGAAGGAGCCGCGCGGCGGTCATTCTCAATGTTGCTCATATAGACCGGCGACAAGTCCAGCTTTGCCGCCATGCCGCGGAGCGTCAGGCCGCGCGCCATACGCTTCTCCCGAAGGAAGCTGCCAAAGGTCTGTTCCACGCATTTCACCTCCTCGTGCGTTCTCTCGATTGGGAACAGTGCCAGTATAGCAAACATCTGTTCGATTAGCAAGATGAGAAAGCAGAGGTGTTCCCCGCAAGGAACACCTCTGCTGGATCATTGCAGCCATGCGGCCATGCCGCGCATTTCGTCCAGCACCTCTGCGGGGCCGAGGATTTGGATCTTGCCGCAGAAGGTGAACACCCATGCAAAAAACGGTGGACTGGGTGCTACCTCCACGATGGCCTTGAAGTGGCCGTCATCTGCTGTCACCGTTGAGACTTCTTCGCCAAAGCGGTCTATTACGCTGCGCATGACCTCGTTCTCGCACAACAGCTCCACCGTACACAGATCGTCCGGGTACATTCCGAATATTTTCCGCACATACTCAGCCGGGTCGAAGTCCGGCATACAAACAGCCGCCTGGTCGGATGATTCCACAGCCACCATTCGATCCACTCGGAACTGTGCCAGCTTCCCGTGCTTTTCCGACCAGCCCACTGCGTAATAACAATCCCGGCTCCAGATAAGGGCATACGGGCTGAACTGATAGCGGTAACCGTTATGCTTGAGTATCTTTTCTTTCTGCGGGGTGTATTCGTAATACTGAAAGGTGATCTGCCGTTTATCCTGAATGGCGTTATGGATCTCATCCACGCTGTAATAAATACACTCATTCTCCGGTTTGGCGGTACCTTCCATATAGATATGCCGATCCAACTGGCGGGCATGAGATTCACTGGTGAGCTTACCCAGCTTTCCAATAAGCCGCTCGCTCTTTTTGGCCGTAATGAAGCGGGAGGATTCTACCGCGTCCACCAGCAGCTTCAGCTCCGGCAGTTCGAACAGCCTCTCACCCACGAAGTATTGATTCTGGGTGCTTTTGACACAGACGATGTCCATACCGCTACTTTGCAAGACTTCAATAGCGGAATATACGCTCTTGCGCCCTGCCTGAATGCCATGCTCCTGCCAGAAAGCAAGAATATCCGCCACAGAGACCGGATGCCGGTCATCCGTATGCTCATACAGATACTGCTGTAAGAGCAGCAGACCGTATTGGGATTCATTTTTCATACCGATTTCCTTTTCTGTTTCCACATTTTTAGGAACAATTCGTTACAGTACTTCTTTATAGCTATCCCTTTCGGGTGATATACAAGCCCTCGCGGTGATTAAGTCATGACTTTTTTCTGCTCACATTTTCGCGGCAAATCTCCAAGGCTGGGAGCGGCAATCATAATCGTACAACCGGAGCAGCGCCGCGCCGATTTTCTCAAATTATGTGACGCCGTCACAGTAAAACCGCTTGTCACGCGATATACTATGCATAAAAGCACAGCCGCAGAGTACATCTGTGGCTGTGTTTTGTGTTCAGTTGCTCACTGTTGCGTGGACTGGATATGGAGAGACAACATATCTCCCGATCTTACATGGGTTTCTTATCTGCCATCACTCTGGCAGTTTGCCTTGCAGATATGTCGGCATCCCCACTGCGGTCGTATCCGGCCTGACCTTAAACATGGCTTTTTCAATCTACCTCCCTTATCGGTTTTCCGCGATATATTTCTCCGCCATGTGGACTGCCACCGCGCCGTCCGCCACGGCGGTGACCACCTGACGGAGGGGCTTTGTCCGCACATCGCCCACGGCGTAAACGCCGGGAACGCTGGTCTCCGTGGTCTCTCCGGCCACGATATAGCCGCCGCCGTCCAGCGCCAGTTGACCCACCGCCAGCGCCGTGGCGGGCTGTCGGCCCACGCTGACAAATACGCCGTCGCAGTCCACCACGCTTTCCTCACCGGTGACGGTGTCCCGCAGGCGTACGCCGGTCAGCCTGTCCCCGGAAAGCAGCGCGGAAACGGTGCTGTTCCAGCGGAACTCCACATTTTCGGCCCGTGCCAGCGGCTCGTGGTAGATCTTGGTGGCCCGCAGGGCGTCTCTGCGGTGGACGAGGATCACCTTCTTCGCCACACGGCTGAGAAGGAGGGCGTCCGCTGCAGCGGAATTGCCGCCGCCCACCACGACCACTGTTTTGCCCTTATAAAACATCCCGTCGCAGGCGGCGCAGTAGGCCACGCCCCGGCCCAACAGCTCCGTCTCTCCGGCAACGCCCAGCGTTCTGGGGTCTGCGCCGGTGGCCAGCACCACGGTTTTCCCCCGGAAGATCCCTTCACTGGTTTCCAAGAGCTTGGGAACCGCCGTCAGATCCATGCGGAGGACTTCTGCGTATTCGCTGCGCACCCCGAAGCGCTCCGCCTGCTTTTGCATCTTCTCCGCCAGAGAGAAGCCGTCGATCCCGTTCTCAAAGCCGGGGTAGTTGTCGATCTGCTCGGTCAGGGCCATCTGCCCGCCGGCAGACAGCTTTTCCAGCACGACGGTGTCCAGCCCCGCCCGTGCCGCGTACAGGGCGGCGGTGTAGCCGCCCGGGCCGCCGCCCACCACGAGCATATCATAAACATGATTGTTGTTCATATCTGAACCCTCCGTTATTTCGCCAAGGCTTCCTGAATGAAACGGTCGATCTCTGCCTTTGAGCCGGGCGCGGTGATGGAATCCACGGCCTTTCCGTTTCGGTACAGCACCAGAGTTGGGATGACCGCGATCCCCTCGGCCCCCGCCAGCCGCGGCTCCTCGTCAATATTGATCTTGCCGACAACGAGGCTGTCCGCGTATTCTTCTCCAATCTTCTCATACGCGGGGCCGATCCGCCGGCAATAGCCGCACCAGGGTGCCCAGAAATCCACCAAAACGGGCTTTTCGCCACGGATCAACTGTTCAAACTGTTCCTGATTCATGTTCATAGCTGCCATATCTGCCAGCTCCTTTCCTTTGTTTGGGTATTCTCAAGACTCCGGTCTCGCCCCACACCACATCGTGACCTCAACCTGAGATGACGGTACTCTGCCCTTGGGACATAAAGCAGATGAGTAAGACCATCATCTGTACGAGAATAGCTGCAATAGCTGCGGTTTGTTGCAGCTTATTCCGCGCAGAGTTCCGCCACCAGAGCGTCCATCTGCGCTTCGCTGGTTTGGTTCAGCGCGCCGCGCAGCGACACCTCCGTTTCACACAGTCGGAGTTCCTTCATCTTTTCCAACTCGGCGCGCATCAGCCGCGCGGCGGCAGGGGCCCATGAGCCGTTTTCCATGAGGCCGATCCGACGGTTTCGGAATCCCTTTGTCTGTAAATGTTCCAAAAACTCCTTCATGGGCGGGAACAGTCCTCCGTCATAAGTGGAGCAGGCCAACACCAGTTTCCCACAGTAGAATGCGCTGGTCACGGCATAGGAAAGGTCTGTTGCCGTCAGATCGCACATGGTGACTTGCGCACCTTTTCCCTCCAGCTTGCTCTTGAGGGCCTCCGATGCATATGCGGTATTTCCATGGATGGATGCGTGAGCGATCAGGATGCCCTCCGGTTCTTCCGGTTTCCATTGTGACCAGAGATCATAGAGCCGCAGATACTCCCCCAAGTCTTCTTTGAGCATGGGGCCATGGAGCGGGCAGATCGTTTTGATCTCCAGCGCGGAGGTTATTTTTTTCAGCAGCGCCTGCACCTGTGCGCCATACTTTCCGACGATGTTGTAATAATACCGCCGGGCCTGCGGCGCCCAAGGGGCACGGGCAGTCCGTTCCAGTGAACCGAAGCGGCCGAAGGCATCCGCCGAGAACAGGATCTTTTCCTCCTCTTCATACGCTGCCATCACCTCCGGCCAGTGTACCATCGGCGCCAGCAGGAAGCGCAGCCGGTGTGAGCCCAGAGAGATCGTGCTGCCCTCACCAACCTCCAGCATACGGTCTTCCGACAATGCACCTGTGCCGAAGAACTGCTTGATTAGGGTAAATGTTTTCGCGTTTCCCACGATCTTCATCTCCGGGTACTTTTGTGCCAGCCGCATGAGGCTGCCGGAATGATCCGGCTCCATGTGTGTGACCACAAGATAGTCGGGGCTGCGCCCCTCCAACACCTGCGCTACATTGGAAAGCCATTCCTCCGCCGCCCGTGCGTCCACGCTGTCCATCACAGCGATCTTCTCATCCAGAATGACATAGGAGTTGTAGCTCACTCCCATAGGCTGGACGGGGTACTGGTTTTCAAAGAGTGCCAATGTGTTATCATCCACCCCTACATAGCGGATGGCATCTGTTACCGTTCGGATAGCCATATAAAAAATACCTCCTATTTTCCTTACTCAGACTCTGACTGATAGGTTCTTCTTTTCTAATGGAACATACGCTCAACCGCGGATCGACGGTCGCGCATTTTACCGTTGCCTTGCTTCCCCCAGCGTCGTTACATGTGGTACACCGCAGCGGAGCGAAGTCCTTCCGGCAGGCCGTCGGGCGCAGCAGGTGAAAGTTCCCAGCGTACCTGCCCCACCCACTGGGAGGCGACGGCGGAGAAGTGGAGCATGACAATACCGAGATCCAATGCGGCATCCAAATTATCGGTGTAGGCATCCTCCTGCTGCACCAAATAGATGCTGTGATCCTGCACAAGGAAGCCATAGGGCTGACGGTTGAGATAGCTGGGGGAGAGCGAAGCGGCGTAGAAGGACTGCCAGAGCATATCGTCGTAGAAGTCCATCATCTCGTTAAGCCCAGACTTGTTGCTCCAGCTCCCCATGTGAACCAAATCGTGCACGCCCTTTTTGGGCGCGTAGTACTGCTGCTCGGCCCGCACATCGATATGAGACATACTTAGGATATTCAGCCGCAGCTTTTTTGCGGTCTTTTCCCCGTAGCCAAAGGCAACGATTGCCGCCACCTCTAACGGGGTGGCGAGAGACAGTGCCTTTTTGATTTTGTCGCTGTCGGTGAAGGTCATCCAGCAGGTGTCAATGTCCAACTCAGTCAGCTTGAGGACGAGATCTTCCATCATGTAGCCGGCGTTGATGCCCGCATAGGAATGCGGGGCAGACATAAGGAGCAGGTAGTGCGGTGCTCCGATGAGAAATTGCTTATAGCCCGCTGAGCTCTCCAGTGCCGGCTGTGCATCCTTGTCCAAGACGATCAACTCCGTTGCAATCTCCGGGACAAGACGGGGGCAGGTCTTTTCATAGTAGGATCGGAGCTGGCCGATAGCCTCGCTCGGAACTTCCTTTTCGCGGAATGCGTGAACGGATCTGCGATTTTGAATCATAGCGCTGTAATTCATAGTAGTATCTCCTATTCTGATGTCTTTGGTTTTCTTATAAATCGTCTATCAGTGCGGTGCTCTTGGCGTAGGCGGTACTGCGTGCCTCAAAGAAATCGGTCTTGACCATGTTGGCGTCGGCGTACTGGCTGACCCATTCCATGCTCTCCGGTTCGCTCTCAAAGCCCGGATACAATGCGGGATAGCCAAGGCTCGTCCAGCGGAGGTTGCCGAGATAGCGGATGTAGTCGCTGATCATCTGCCGGTTCAGCCCCGGGATGTCGTCGCCGATCACATAATGCCCCCATGCGATCTCCTGCTCCACGCCCTCACGCATCATCTCGCGCAGCGCTTGTACGCTCTCGGCGGTGAACAACTCCGGCTGCTCCTTTTGCAGCTCCGTGATGATATTGCGGAACAGCCACAAGTGCGTGTTCTCATCGCGGTTTATGTAGCGAATCTCCTGCGCTGAGCCGGGCATCTTCCCGTTTCGGGAGAGATTGTAGAAGAACATAAAGCCGCTGTAAAAATAGATGCCCTCCAAAATATAGTTTGCCATCATCACGCGCAGCAGCGTGGGAGCGTCCTTCCGCTCCTGAAACGCGTTGTAGCAGTCCCCAATGAAGGTGTTGCGGCGCAGCAGATGCTCGTCCGTTTTCCATTGGTAGAGGATGTCATTGCGCTCCACGGGGGAACAGATGGTGTCGAGCATATAGCTGTAGCTCTGTGAATGGACACACTCCTGAAACGCCTGAATGGACAGGCAGAGATTGACCTCGTTGGCGGTAATGTAGGCGCCGATATTAGGCAGGTTCGCTGTCTGAATGGAATCCAAAAAGACAAGAAAACTCAGAATTTTATCGTAGGCGCTGCGCTCGGCTGACAGCAGGCGGGGATAGTCCTTCACATCCTGCGAGAGATTGATCTCCTCAGGGATCCAAAAGTTGTTCATGGCCTGCCGGTACCAGTCGCTGACCCAAGCGTACTTCATATTGTTGAAGTCGTTGAGGTTGGTGGTATTGCCGCCGATCATGCGCCGCAGGCGCACATCAAGGTCGCCCTCCGGGTTAAAGAGGGGCTTTTTCTTCAGTTCCATCATGCTATCCTCCTTATGACGAGCAGCTTTCGCAGCCTCGACCTCAAGGGCCTTGCTGCGGACATAGTAAATGGTCTTGACGCCGGCCCTCCACGCCTCCAAATACAATCTGAGCACCTGACGCATGGAATAGTCGTTGGTGATATAGAGATTCATGCTCTGCGCCTGGTCAATATGTCTCTGGCGAAGGCCCGCGGCGCGTACTGACCAGCTTTGGTCGATCAGATGCGCTGCCTTATAGCACCACCATGTGTCCATAGAAAGCTCCGGGGCAACGCGGGGCAGCATGCTGCCCTTTTTTTCCTCTAAAAAGAATTTCTTCATAATTGGATCTATGCCCGCCGACGTGCCGGAGAGGATAGATGTGCTGGAGGTCGGTGCGACCGCCAGAAGATAGGCGTTGCGCATTCCCTGCACCGCCACCGTTTCCGCAAGCGCCCGCCACTTTTCGGAGGTATAACCCCGCTTTTCAAAATACGCGCCGGTCTGCCAGTCGCTGCCCTCAAAGAGCGCGTAACGACCCTTTTCCCGTGCCAGTGCTGTGTCCGCCTTGACGGCGGCGTAGTTGATGTGCTCGAACACCGCGTCGGTGAAGGCAAGGTGCTCCTCGCTCTCCCAGCGGATGCCGCGCTTTGCCAGCATGTGGTGGTAGCCGCTGACGCCCAGGCCGATGCTGCGGTACTTCTGATTGGTAAGCCGCGCGTATTCCAACGGGTAGAAGTTGAGGTCGATCACATTATCTAGTGCGCGGATGGCCGTTTCCACCGTGCGTTCCATATAGGCCTCGTCCTCCACCGGCAGATTACCGAGAGACAGACTCGCCAGGTTGCAGACCACAAACTCACCTGGGCGTGTGGCCGTCACCACAACTGTGTCGCCGTTCTCCGTGTGCACCTCAGTGCTGATGTGCTCGATGGGTGCCATGTTCTGCGCGATCTCCGTACAGAGATTGGAGCAATAGATCATTCCCGTGTGGCCGTTTGGGTTCATATGATTTACACTGTCGCGATTGAAAGCGAAGGGTGTGCCGGTCTCCACTGCCGAGCGAAGCACCAGCCGCACGATGTCCTTGACGGTGACGCTGCGCTTTTCGATGCGCGGGTCATTGACGCAGTCCAGATACCGCTTCTCCCATTCTGTACCCCAGTAATCCTCCAGTGCGTAGCCCTTGACCGTGAGGATCTCATGCGGACACATGAGATGCCACGGCGCGTCTATGTTCTCCTCCGCCAGTCGCCAGAAGAGATCCGGATAGCACACGGCGGGAAACACATCATGCGCCTTCATGCGGTCGTCGCCGTTGTTTGTGCGCAGTTGAAGGAATTCCGGCAGATCCCGGTGCCATGCGTCTAAGTAAACCGCCACAGCGCCCTGCCGCATCCCCAACTGATCCACCGCCACGGCGGTGTCGTTGACCAGCCGGATCCAGCGGATAACACCGCCCGCCGCCCCTTGAAAGCCGCGGATGGTGCTGCCTGCAGCGCGCACCTTACCGAAGTACATCCCCATTCCGCCGCCGAATTTAGAGACCTTTGCGAAGTTGTCCAGCGAGCGGTAGATGCCGTCCAGACTGTCCGGCACAGTGTCCACAAAGCAGCTTGAAAGCTGATGGTAGGGCTTTCGTGCGTTGGACATGGTAGGTGTCGCCATTGTGACCTCCATACGGCTGAGCATATCGTAAAAGCGTTTTACCCACCCCATGCGGTCAGAGCCTTCGTTCATAGCAAGATGCAGCGCGATACCCAAAAACATCTCCTGCGGTGTTTCCAGCGGCACGCGGCTGCGTGACTGGATCACATAGCGTTTGAGCAGCAGGTCAAGGCCGGAGTAGGTGAACAGCTCGTCCCGTTCCGGGCAGAGAAAGTCCTCCGCCATGGCGATCTCCTCGTGGGTATAGTGGGCAAGGATATAGTCACCGTAGAGTCCCTTATCCGTCAGATAGCGAAGCCTGCCATAGAGGTCGCCGATGCCGCGCCCCTCCCATTCCTGTGCGTTGCGACAGCGAAAGGAGTGGTTCAGAAGCCGCGCCGCGATGAACTCCCACTTGGGTGCCTCTGCCGTAGTCAGCTCTACCGCTGCCTTGGTCAGTGCCTCAGCCCGCTCATCCTCCGTCATGCCCGGGCGACAGAAGCTCTCAAACTTCATTTGAAGCGCCGCGAGGGAGTAGATTTCCTCGGTAAAATCCATCTGGATGCGGCGCAGCACCTCGTCAAGCGAGTTATCCCCCACCGTCTGCGCGATGGTATGCCGGACGCGGCGCAGCGCAGACCGCTTTTCGCGATAGAGGATGTACGCCTTTGCCACCTCATAGTATCCGCGCTCCATGAGCGTCCGCTCCACCTCGTCCTGCACACGCTCTACGGTGAGCGGCACTGTGACGGAGAGATTGTTGAGAACGGTGGCGAGGATCTCATCCATCTCTCTGCTCCCGATCTCCTTGCCCTGTCCGTCAAACGCCTTTTTCATGGCGTTGAAAATTTTCTCCTGTTGAAAGGGAACAGACTTCCCGTTTCGTTTTCTGATCTCCATTTCGATCCTCTCATCTTCTCCGGTCACTTCTCATGTCCTTTTGGGCAAAGAGCGGGCAAGCGCAGTATCACGCTTGCCCGCTCTGTTTTTGAAAGCCGGTTTTTCTGCAGCCGACGCGGCGGGGCTGTTTGCTGTCTGTTGTCTTGGTTTTGGCTTCCCTGCCAATCACTTCATAGATTCCAGAATGGCGTCCGCCAGTGCTTCCAGCTCAGTGCGCTTGTCCGTGCCCATGGACGAGGCGAGGCTGAGCCGCTCGTTGAGCACCGTCATGTTCTTAAGCTCATCGTTGACGAATTTCTGCATGAGGTCGCCGGACTTCACCGCCCATGAGCCGTTTTCAATGATGGCAAAGGTGCGGTTTTGCAGATTCAGTGCCTTCATATCCATGAGGAAGTCATGCATGGCGGGGTAGATGCCGAGGTTGTAGGTCACAGAGGCCAGGACAATGTGACTGTACTTAAACGCCTCGGAGATCAGCTGGGAGACATGAGTGGAGGACACATCGTACATCGCCACCTTGCTCATGCCCTTATCGCAGAGCGACGCCGCCAGCGCCTGCGCCGCGTTCTCCGTGTTGCCGTACATGGAGGCGTAGACGATGAGCACGCCCTTGGTCTCAGGGGCATAGCGGCTCCATGTGTCGTACTTTTCGATGAACCAGCCCAGATCCTTGCGCCACACGGGGCCGTGGAGCGGGCAGATGTACTTGATCTGATCCAAAACGCCGCCGGCCTTTTTCAGCAGGAGCTGGATGTGGGGGCCGTACTTGCCCACGATGTTGGTGAGGTAGCGACGGGCGTCGTCCAGCCAGTCCCGCTCGAAGTCCACCTCGTCGGCAAACAGCTTGCCGTCCAGCGCGCCGAAGGTGCCGAAGGCGTCGGCGGAAAAGAGGACGCCGTCGGTGACGTCGAGGGTCACCATGGCCTCCGGCCAGTGAACCATAGGCGCGCCCACAAAGGTGACGGTGTGCTTGCCGAAGGAGAAGGTGTCGCCCTCCTTCACCTCGATGCACTCATGTCCGTCCACATGGAAGCCGAACTGCCGCATGAGCATGAATGCCTTCTCGTTGGAGATCAATTTCACCTTGGGATGGCGCAGCAGGATCTCCTCGATGCAGGCGGCGTGATCCGGCTCCAGATGGTTGACCAGCAGGTAGTCCAGCTCGCGGCCATCCAGCACATACGCCAGATTTTCCAAAAGCTGGCGGCAGGCAGACCAGTCCACCGTGTCAAAGAGCACCGTCTTTTCATCCAGCAGGCAGTAGGAGTTGTAGCTTACGCCCCGGGGAATGGGGAAGCAGTTTTCAAACAGGGCCAGGCGATGGTCGTTGGCGCCCACCCAGTAGAGGTCGTTCGTTACTTTACGCACGCAATACATCTTATCTTACCTCCTTCACGGCTCAAGCCTTTACAAATTGATCCTTCGTCTCCGCGCACTCGGGACACACCCACTCGGCGGGAAGCTGCTCAAAGAGCGTACCGGGCGCGATCTCGCCGTCCTCGTCGCCCAACTCCGGCACATACTCGTAGCCGCAGCCGCTGCAGACGTAGCGGTCGCCGATGGGGGCGGGCTTCGGCGGCGTGGGCCGCTTCATCTTTACCATGGGCGGCGCGGGCAGCTTTTCGCCGCTATCCAGCGCAGCGGTGAGCAGGGGCAGGATCTCCGCCACATCGCCCACGATGCCGTAGTCGCAGTTCTTGAAGATAGGCGCGTTACCGTTCTTATTGATGGCCACGATGGTGGAGGCGTCCTTGATGCCCTTAAGGTGCTGGGATGCGCCGGAGATGCCGCAGGCGATGTACAGATTGCCGGTGAACTTCTGACCGGACATACCCACATAGCGGTTCAGCGGCAGATATTTGAGGGTCTCCGCCACAGGACGAGAGGAACCGATGGCCGCGCCGGCGGCCTTGGCCAGCGCCTCTACCAGTTTCATGTTCTTTTTCTCCCCGATGCCCTTGCCCGCGGAGACCACCCGCTCCGCCTGCGGGATGGGCGTATCCATAGGGATGCCCACGGAGAAGTCGTGACCATCCTTCTTCAGCGCCGCCACAAGGTCGGCCACCTGCTGGGCAGCATCCCCCTCCCGGAAGATGGTCTTTTTTGCGAATGCCGGTGATGGGCGCGGGTTTCTTGGCCGCCGAACGGCTCTCGCCGCCGGAGCTCTTGCCCAGCCTGCCCACCAGATGAGAGGCGATGACCACCCGCTGGATCTCGTTAGTGCCCTCGTAGAGGGTGGTGATCTTGGCGTCGCGGTAGGCCCGTTCCACCTCCATGCCCTTGAGGTAGCCGCTGCCGCCGTGGATCTGCAAGGCATCGTTGGTGACCTCCAGCGCGATGTCCGAGGCGTACATCTTCGCCATGGCGGACTCCATGCCGTAAGGCGCGTGCTGCTCCTTCAGCTCCGCCGCGGAGTAGATGAGGAACCGGGCGCAGCGCAGCTTGGTGGCCATATCCGCCAGCTTGAAGGCGATGCTCTGCTGGGCCGCGATGGGCTTGCCGAACTGGATGCGCTCCTTGGAATAGCTCAGCGCGTGCTCAAACGCGCCCTGGGCGATGCCCAGCGCCTGCGCGGCGATGCCGATGCGTCCGCCGTCCAGCGTGGACATGGCGATCTTGAAGCCCTCGCCCTCCTTGCCCAACAGGTTTTCCTGGGGACCTTCACGTCGTTGAAGATCAGCTCCGCCGTGGAGGAGGAGCGAATACCCATCTTGTCATAGTGGTCGCCGAACTCAAAGCCCTTCCAGCCCTTTTCCACGATGAAGGCGGAGATACCCCGGGTGCCGATGTCCGGCGTGGTGACAGCGAAAACCACATAGGTGTCCGCCTTAGGGGCGTTGGTAATGAAGATCTTGCCGCCGTTGAGGAGGTAGTAGTCCCCCTTATCCAGCGCCGTGGTCTCCGTGCCGCCGGCGTCGGATCCGGCGTTGGGCTCCGTGAGGCCGAAGGCGCCGATCTTCTCGCCCTTGGCCAGCGGAACCAGGTATTTCTTCTTCTGCTCCTCAGTGCCGTAGGCGAAAATGGGCCATGAGCCAAGGGAGACGTGGGCGGAGAGGATAACACCCGCGCCGCCGTCCACACGGGCCAGCTCCTCCACCGCGATGGCGTAGCTCAGGGCGTCCAGACCGGCACCGCCGTACTCCTTAGGGTAGGGAATGCCCATCCAGCCCAGCTTACCCAGCTTCTTGACAGCCTCCTCGGGAAACTCATTGTTCTGATCCATCAAAAACGCGAGGGGCTTGATCTCCTCCTCCGCAAAGCTCCGGATCTTCGTGCGCAGCTCTTCGTGCGCCGCCGTGGTTTGAAACAGCATACGGGTACCTCCTCTTAAAATTTTACAGCTCGCTTGTATCTTGGGGATCGGATCTGCCGGTCAGCAGCCTGCGCAGGCTCACGGCGCGGAACGCCTCGTCCTGCTTTGTTGCAAGGCCGCCAGCTGATAGTGGATGGCGCACCGCCCATGCTTGTCCTGCCAGCGGCATTCATATCCCGGCTCCATGCAGGCGCACAGGATGCCCCGCTCCCCCACGACCCCCATGAGATCGTAGAGGGAGGTCGCGTCCAGATCGCAGGACAGCGCGCAGCCGCCGAGAGCGCCGCGGCTCACCCGCACCAAATTGCCGGCGGAGAGCTTGCGCAGGATCTGGTAGGCAAACTGAGTGGGGATCAATTCCGTTTCCGACATCTCGGCCACCGAATGCTTCTCCCCGTCCAGCAGCACCCGCAAAATGCGCAGCGCGTAGTCCGTCTCTTTGGTGATGATCATGCTCCGCATCCTCTTTTCGCTTGCTTGTTAGTGCCATCATATCAATCTTGATAAATTTGTCAAGATTATTTCCAAAAAAATATCGCTTTAACACAGACCGCCCCAGCCCGGGTCAGCTTCGCTTTCCATTCAGTGAAAAGTCATGTTCCTAATTATAGAAACCGAAAAACTGTGCCGTGGCAGCCCGCCGAAAGTAGAAAAGACTATGACTGAAAACCAGAAAGCGGAGGTTGGGGCTCACAGGGGTCACCCACCCAAGGCGGATGAGGCGATCCCTGACACGCTATAAAGGAAGGGCTTTGTCAGGATGCCTTCGTTCCGGGGCCGGGGCTTTTCCGACATGACCTCGTTGGTGTGTGGCTCCATGCCGAGGGCGATGGCGGGCAGAGAGTCCGTCAGCAGGTTGATGAACAGCAGGTGCACCGCCGCGAAGGGCACCGGCAGACCCAGCAGCGAGGCGTAGAGCACCGTCAAAATGCCCGCCGTATTGCCGGAGAGCAGAAACTGAATGGCCCGCTTGATGTTGGCATACACGTTCCGACCGTTTCTTTACCGCCTTCACGATGGTGGCGAAGTTGTCGTCCGCCAGCACCATACCGGCGGCGTCCTTGGCCACCTCGGTGCCCGTGATGCCCATGGCAACGCCGATGTCCGCCTGCTTGAGAGCGGGGGCGTCGTTGACGCCGTCGCCGGTCATGGCTACCAGATTGCCCCGCTGCTGCCACGCCCGGACGATGCGGATCTTATGCTCCGGGGACACACGGGCGTAGACGCTGACCTTCGGCACAAACTCCTGCAATTCCTCGTCGCTCATGCCGTCGATGACCGCGCCCTCCACGGCCTCCGTGCCGTCCCGCAAAATGCCGATCTCACGGGCAATGGCCGCCGCCGTGATTTTGTGGTCGCCGGTGATCATAATAGGACGGATACCGGCGCGGATGCACTCCGCCACCGCCGCCTTGGATTCCTCACGGGGCGGGTCCATCATGGCGATGAGGCCGAGGAAGGTCAGGCTGTTTTCATCCGCCAGAGTGATGGCCGGGCCGTCCACGCTGCGGCAGGCGAAGGCCAGCACCCGCAGGCCCTCGTTGGAAAACTGTTCGTTGACCTGTTCGATCCTCGCCCGTTCCTCCGGCGTCACCACGCAGCGGTCCAGCAGCACGTCCGTCGCACCCTTGGTGACCAGCATCAAGCCGCCCGCCAGCTTGTGGACCGTGGACATCATTTTCCGGTCGGAATCGAAGGGGATCTCTGTCAGACGGGGCCAGCGGTTCCGGACGAGATCCTCGTCAAAGCCGTTGGTCTCCCCCAGCCGCACCAGCGCCGTTTCCGTGGGGTCGCCGATCTCCGTATCCCCGCTGATGACCGCGTCGCTGCACAGCAGGGCCGTCCGCAGCAACGGCTCCTGTAACGGGTCCCGGAAGTCCGCGTCCTTGGCGTCGATCACCTCGCCTCCGGTGTAGAGCTTGCGCACCGTCATACGGTTCTGGGTCAGCGTACCCGTCTTATCCGAGCAGATGACCGACACGCTGCCAAGCCCCTCCACCGCCTGCAAATGGCGGATGATGGCGTTTTCCTTGGCCATTTTCCGGGTGCCGAAGGACAGCACGATGGTCACGATGGAGCTGAGGGCCTCCGGGATGGCCGCCACCGCCAGCGCCACGGCGAAGAGAAAGGCGTTCATCACGTTTTCGTGCCGCCACAGCACACTGACGCCAAACAGCACTGCGCAGATCACCAGAATGATGATCGACAGCTTTCTGCCGAACTGGTCCAGACTGACCTGAAGCGGCGTTTTCCGCTCCTCCGTGTTTTTCAGAAGCTGGGCGATCTTGCCCATTTCCGTGTCCATGCCGGTGGCCGTCACAAGAAAGCGGCCCCGCCCATAGGTGACGAAGCTGCCGGAGAACACCATGTTCTTTCGGTCGCCCAAGGCCGTTTCCCCACTGAGCGGCTCCGTATCCTTTTCCACCGGCAGGCTTTCGCCGGTGAGGGCGCTCTCCGCGCACTTCAGACTGGCACATTCCAACAGGCGTCCGTCGGCGCAGACGGAATCTCCCGCCTCCAATATGACCACATCACCGGGAACCACCTCTCGGCCGGGGATCTGTACGATCTGACCGTCCCGCAGCACCTTGGCGGTGGGAGCGGACATCTGCTTCAGGCTGTCCAGCGACGCGGAGGCCTTGACCGTCTGAACGGTGCCCAGAATTGCGTTCATGGTGATGACCGCCAGAATGACGATCATGCTCTCCACGTCCCCCATGCAGGCGGAGATGACGGCGGCCAGAATGAGGATCAACACCAGAAAATCCGCAAACTGCCCCAGAAAGATCTGCAAAACACTCTTTTGCTTACCGGCGTGCAGTTCATTGGCTCCGTATTTTGCCAGACGATCCGCCGCATCCTCCTGCGATAGGCCGGTCTCCCGGCAATCCAGTTTCTGGAACAGCTCCACGCGGGACTGTTCCCAAATGTTCTTTTCCTGCTTCATGTACTGTGTCTCCTTTCGGCGGACGCAAAAAAGGCGAGCCCTTTTGCGTCAATGCCTTCACATTGATACAAAAGTCTCGCCATTTCAATCCGCAGCGGAGCCAAACGACCCGTACTGACGCCAACGGATACACAAAGCTGTGCAAGCTACTCCCTTTTGAACGAAGGATACACCATTCTTTTCACATTGTCAAGAAGGACGCCTGCTAAAGGACGTTGAGAATTGTACCTGTACAGATTCTTACAGGTGGAAGTATTTTCCAGCTTTTGATTTTCTCCCAGCATCAGGAACAAGTGCCCAATTTTTGTTCTGAGCCAGAATCTCCAGAAGATATGCGAGCATTCTCAAAAGAGCGCACTGAATCTTGCGGAGATTCAGCACCAGAACGGACATGGCGATCACATGGGCCGCAGTCTCCCGCAGCTTTGCGGTGACCAGCCCCATGCCACATTTACGCTTCGCCAGACTGAATCTGCGCTCCACTTCCACGCGCTCGCACTCATCCCGATAGTCCTGAGCCTTGTCTCTGGTTTCACCCTTCTTAGGCCTCCCCAGAGCCGGACCGGAAAGACGGATCCCGTGCGCCCTGCAATAGCTGAGATTCTCTCGGTTTCGGTAGATTTTGTCCGCCAGGATCCGGCTGGGGTAATGCCCCTCTCGCGCTCGGAATCGCTCTGTCATTTCCTACAGATTTCCCACCTCATTGTAGGCGTCAAAAGAACAGCACTCCAGCCGCGTCCATCCGTCAACGACACTGATGTCTAGTTTCGCGCCAAACTCCACCGGCTTTCCCGCTTTTCCCCGCACAATGGGCCGAACGAAGGGCTGGCTCACGCTGACGATCCGGTCAGGTACGCTGTGGGTACGGTTATCGTACATGTACTTCTGCTGCTCATAGACGGTGCGGATCGTGTCCAAACGCTCCGCCTGGCGAGGGGCAGATTTTTTCCGAGGGACAGTTTGCCATCGATAGCATCCAGGTCGCGCCGGAGGTAAGCCAGCTGCTTTCCAATGGCTTTGCGGGTCATTTTCGCGGTATGTTTACGGCATCTTGTGTATTTCAGGTAATCTTTCCGGGCGCGTTTGCGGTAGGTTCGAGGCTTCTTTCCGCCCGCGGGATCGTGAAGAGCGTCCAAAAGCTTTTCAGCGTTCTCCCTGGCCTCGTTGAGCAGGGAAACATCCTGAGGATAACGGATATTGGACGGCGCGCAGGTGGCGTCCACGATCATGGTGCCGCTGTTTCCGCCAGTTCCCGGCTGGCCGTCAGAATCATCATCGTCATCCTTGGATTCGGCTTCTTTGATCTGACGCTCCTTTGCGTCCCGCACGATTCATTGATCTCACCCAGCACTTCCGGGGTCAGGCGCTTGCGGAAATACACCATCAAAGACGGGTCAAAGGGCAGCTTTTCGTCATCATAGCCAGGATACCCGCAGAAATATTGAAGATATGGGTTTTCCTGGATCTGGAGCGCGGTTTCCTCGTCAGAATAGCCATACTCCGCCTGAATGATGCAGGCTCCCAAGGCCAGACGCAGCGGCTTGGCCACATTGCCTTTCCGGTTGGTGAATAGTGCGGCGTAGCGCTTCTCAATCTCCAGCCAGGGGATCGTCTGGGCTTTCTTTACCCAACGGTTGCTTTCCTTCAGATTCATGCCCACCGGCTGTTTGAAATCCGCCAGGATGATCTGGCCATTGCTGTAACGATACATATGCTCCAATTATACCACAGATTGGCCTCTATGGATTGAAATATAAGGCTTTTTCTTTTATTCAGTGCATATTAAGTTAGGATGTGCAGTAGATGTTCCATTTTGCTGTCCCATTCTCTGCTGGAATCGGCGCACTCTTTCAGTTCAGTTTCGATTTCAGTATTTATCGGCAGGTTTTTCTTATAGCGGATGGTATGCTCAAGGCTTGCCCAGAAGTCCATAGCGATTGTACGGAGTTGTATCTCCACCGGCACACGGATCTCTTTTTCCGCAAAGAATACCGGCAGCCGGATCGTCAGGTGCAGACTGCGGTAGCCGTTGGGCTTTGGGTTGGAAATGTAGTCCTTCTCTGTGACCATCTCAATATCAGACTGATCTTTTAAGCACTTTGCCAAAAAGAACACATCCTCCTCAAAAGAGCAGATCACACGCACACCGGCAACATCCATGATATTTGCCTGCATGGTCGGAAAATCCAGAGGAAGTCCGCGCTTGTGCATCTTATTCATAATGCTGGACGGCGACTTCAAGCGGCTTTTCATACTTTCTATCGGATTGCGATCATGCTGCAATGAAAACTCTTCGTTCAGAATTTCCAACCTGCTTTCAAGCGCTTTCAGTGCGCAGCGGTATTGCAGCATGACTTCCTGATGCCTGCGATTTTCACTTAAAAGGCGTTGGCATTGCAGATCATCCAAGCCTTTATCTGCCGCAACCGTCAAGCCAAATAGATTTTCACTCATAGCTTCTCCATCCCGCAGGGATAGGCGCTCCGCGCTGTCTGCTGTTCTTTTGTTACGACCTGATAAAAGCTGTATCCACCGGAGAGATGGGCACAAGAAAAGCCGTACTGCGTCAAAAGGCGGCAGGCCAGATAACTGCGAAGCCCTGTCTGGCAATTCACATAGACAGGCTTGTCCCGGTCTAACTCGTCCAAATGCTCCCGCAGATCGTCCAAGGGAATGTTCCGAAAGCCGTCCAGATGGCCCCGCTGATACTCCCACTCCGTGCGGACGTCCAGCAGCGTCGCACTGCCATTGCAAGGCAAATCCTCAACATCATTCCAATGGAACTGGCGCACCTTTCCGCTCTCCAAGTCCTCGATCATAAAGCCTGCCATATTGACCGGATCCTTGGCGGAGGAATAGGGCGGCGCGTAGGCGAGGTCCAGCTCTGTCAGCTCCAGCGCCGTCATACCGGCGCGGATGGCGGTTGCCAGTACATCAATGCGCTTGTCCACACCGTCGCCGCCAACGATCTGCGCACCCAGCAGCCGCAGGCTTTCTTTTTCATACAGTACCTTCATTGTCATAGACCGTGCGCCGGGATAATAGGCAGCGTGGGATGCCGGGAACAGTACGACTTTGTCGTAAGCGATCCCTGCTGCCTGCGCTGCCTTCTCATTGATCCCCGTAGAGGCCGCTGTCAAGCCAAACAGCTTCAGAACAGACGAGCCCTGAGAGCCGTGAAAGCGGCTGCTTCCGCCGCAGATATTGTCAGCGGCAATTCGTCCCTGCTTGTTGGCAGGCCCCGCCAGCGAGATCAACGCTTTCTGCCCGGTCACGAAATGGCTGACCTCTACGGCATCGCCCACAGCATAGATGTCCGGCACGGAAGTTTCCATCAGCTCGTTGACAGCGATGCTGCCACGAATGCCAAGCCTGAGTCCGGCATCTTTTGCCAAATGCGTATCCGGGGTAACACCGATGGCCAGCAGCACCATATCCGAATGCAGCGGTTCACTTTCCTCCAACAGGGTCAGCACGGAATCTCCGTCCTGTTGGAATCCGGTGACGGTTTCACCCAACCGCAGAGCCACGCCGTGTCTGCGCATTTCCGCATGGACAAAGCTCGCCATATCCGCATCCAGCGGCGCTAATAGCTGCTTCGGACGCTGAACGATGGTAACCGAAACGCCATCTCCACAAGGTTTTCCGCCATTTCCAGACCGATAAAACCGCCGCCAGCCAAAACAGCGGTTTTCGGCTTCTGATCCTCTACAAAGCGCCGAATGCGGAGGGTGTCTTCCACGGTGCGCAGGGTAAAGACCCGCTCGCTGCTGATGCCGGAAAGCGCAGGAACCGTCGGCTTTGCGCCGGGGGCGAGGAGCAGTTTGTCATAGGTTTCCGTATAGGTCTTGCCGCTGTCCAGCACGTGAACGGTGACGGTTTTCTCTGCGGGATTGATCGCAGTTACTTCCTGCCGTACCCGTACATCAATGCGAAAGCGGTCCCAGAAGCTCTCCGGAGTTTGCAGCGTCAGTTCTTCCTGCTCCTTGATCACACCGCCCACATAATACGGCAGACCGCAGTTGGCATAGGATACATAGCCGCTGCGCTCGATCATGATGATCTGCGCGTGTTCATCCAAACGGCGGATGCGGGCGGCGGCAGAAGCACCGCCCGCCACACCGCCTACGATCACAACTTTCATCTTGCGCCCTCCACCATTGCGGCAATCTCCGACTTAGGCCGATAACCCACCGACTTGGCGACGGCTTTTCCGTCCTTGAATACGACCAGCATCGGGATGCTGGAGACCTGAAAGCGCATGGCCAGCTCCATCTGCTCGTCCACATTGATCTTGCCCACCTTGAGGGCGTCGGCGTTTTCCTCAGCGATCTCGTGGAGCACGGGAGCGAGCATTTTGCATGGTCCGCACCAGTCCGCGTAGAAATCCAGCAGGACGGGCTTGTCGGAACGCAGCACCTCGTTTTCAAAATTCGCAGCAGTAATTTTCAGTTCAGCCATGAGAAAGGCTCCTTTCGTTTGTATATTGTCAGTCTTTGTTTTTCAGCTTGCAAATACTCTGGGTCATAGTCCCCATGGGGCAGAAGGCGCACCATGTACGGGGCTTGTAGAGCACCATGACGATGAGGCCGATGAGCAGCGAGGTCAGCATCAAGCTGTAAAAGCCAAAGCTGAACTGCGCCATCCAATCAGCGACTATACCGGCTGTGTAAGTCCAGCCCCACGGCACACGGAAGGTCCAGAACAGCTTAATGGCCTCCCGCAGAGAGGCGGCCCCCGCCGCCACCAGATAGGTCTGGAACACCATGTTGCCGAACATCGTCAGGAAAAAGAGTAAAAAGCCGTAACGGAACCACTTGGAGGACATCCAGCGGGGCGTGGGCTTGCAGCGGGAGCATTTAAGATCGCTCCCCAGCTTGCTGAACAACTGCCCCCGGCCGCAGAGGTGGTTGCAGAAGAATTTGTTCCCGCCGAAGATGGCTAAGATCAGCGGCAGCAGGAAGTCGATCATGCCCAGCCACGCAAAGAGGATGTTGAAAAAGCCGAGGGTGAAGTAGAGGATGGCGTAGACCCACAGGTAATCGTACCAATGTTTTGCTTTCTTCATGCCTCGTCCCTCGCTTTCACCTCGATGCAGCCCACGGGACAGAGCCTCGCGCACTTGCCGCAGCCAATGCAGCGTTCCGCCTCCACAGCGGCGTAGCAGCCCCGGCTCACCTTGACGGCCCCCAGTGGACAGGTATTTTCACACACGCCGCAGGCGACGCACCGCGTTTTATCTACGGCAGCCAGTTTCTTCAACAGCACAGCGTTCCCCCTTAATCCTGCAAGGATTTGTAATAGAGCATACAGTGGCAGTAGCCCTCGAAATCAGGATTGGCAATCTGATCCTTAAACTCTTGGCACATACATTTGGTTGCCTCTGTGCGTTCTCTGCGGCAGGGACAGTATCCGCCGGTGCGCTTGAGTCCTTCCCGGATGGTATTGACAATCTCCTGATCGGGATTGAGCTTGATTTTCATGTTCGCCACCTCTTTCTTGATTGTGGCTTTATCATACCGCAGGACAAATCTTTTTTATGTGACGAGGTTACATTGATAAAAAAATCCGGTGCTTTTTTCAGCACCGGATTTTTAAGAGGATGAATTATGCTTTCCACAGGCTGTGGAGGTTGCAGTAGGCGTAGACCGCTTCGACCTCGTCGCCCTCGCAGAGAGCGAAGCAGACCTCGGGCTTCTCGCCGGGGTGCAGCTCCTTACGCTGGTTGCCCTGCTTGGTGTGGAGAGAGACCCACTCAATGTAGTGCTCCGGCAGCATGGGATGCTCCACGGAGCCGACCTTGACATGGACGATGCCGTTTTCCACTGTCCAGACAGGGACATGCTTCTCCACGGCGGCGTCGGTGGTGCCGGGGATGATCTCGCTCATCGGCTCACCGCAGCAGACAACGGGAACGCCCGTGTCCTTGACCTTGGCAATGATGTTGCCGCAATGCTTGCAAATGTAAAACTTCTGCTCCATGATGATTCTCCTTTTCTTTCTTTAATAGTTTTCTGCGTGAATTTCAAAATAGCTCTGGGGATGGTTGCAGGCGGGGCAAACCTCCGGGGCCTTCTCGCCCACGACGATGTGACCGCAGTTGCGGCACTCCCACACCTTGACCTCGCTCTTGGCGAAGACCTCCGCCATCTCCACATTGTGCAGCAGGGCACGGTAGCGCTCCTCATGGTGCTTTTCAATGGCGGCGACCAGGCGGAAACGCTGCGCTAGCTCATGAAAGCCTTCCTCATCGGCGGTTTTGGCAAAGCCGTCGTACATATCCGTCCACTCGTAGTTCTCGCCCTCAGCGGCGGCGAGAAGATTTTCGGCAGTGTCGCCAATGCCGTTCAGCTCTTTGAACCACAGCTTGGCATGTTCCTTCTCATTATCAGCGGTTTTGAGGAACAACGCCGCGATCTGCTCGTAGCCTTCCTTCTTGGCCTTAGATGCAAAATAGGTGTACTTGTTGCGTGCCTCGGACTCACCGGCAAAGGCGGCCATCAGATTTTTTTCGGTTTGGGTGCCTGCGTACTTCGTTTCCTTCATGGTCGATGCTCCTTTCAGCTTCTTTTTGCTCATATTATAACACGGATTCGTGTTATAAACAATATTTTCATTTTAAGTGATTCAATCCTTCTGTATCCCGCAGCGTGATCGCACCGCGCTTCAGCTCCACCAGCCCGTCCTCCGAGAAGCTCTTGAGCATCCGCGCCACCGCCTCCCGCGCCGAGCTGATGTGCTGGGCGATCTGCTCATGGGTCATGCGTATGGTATCGGAGCCGGTACGCTCCGCTTCGGCCAGGAGAAAATCTGCCAGCCGCCGATCCAAACCCTTGAACATGATCTGCTGCATCGCCCACATCACATCAGAAAATCGTTTCGTTGCCAACTCATAGAGGAAGCAGCGGACATGAAGATTTTGCTCCTTGAGCGCAGCAATGACATTTGCAGGGATAATCAGAACCTCCGTATCCATTCCAGCGGTCATTTGCGTATCAAAGGTGATCTGACTGATCACGCAGGAGGCAGAAAGCACGCATAGTTCGCCCGGATACAGGCGGAACAGCGTTACCTCCCGCCCCTCCTCGGAGAGAAGATAGGTGCGGATCTCGCCGGAAAGGACGAACAGCATTCCGAGGCATTCGGTGTCGCTACTGTGTACGAATGCACCCTTTTCATAATGACGGACAAAGGCGCTTCGGCGCAGCGTTTCTTGCTCCTGTTCGGTCAAGGATGACCAGAACGGAAGTTGTGTCAGTGTGCGTTCCATATCAATGGCAGCTATGCTTACCGCAGCCGTGGTCACCGCAGGTGTGACCAGCTTCGCCGTGCTCGTGGTCATGGTGATCACAGTGAACATTGGGATCGTAGCCCAGATTTCCGCTGAGCAATGCGCTCACCGCCGCGTCAGCGTCCCCGCTGACACCGCCGTAGAGCTTGATGCCCGCTTCGGCCAGAGCTGCCTGCGCACCGCCGCCGATGCCTCCGCAAATCAAAGTGTCCACACCGTGCTGCATTAGGAAGCCTGCCAGTGCGCCGTGACCGCTGCCGTTGGTATCAACAACTTCCGCATGGATGACTTTGCCGTCCGCTGCTTCATAAAGCTTGAACTGTTCGGTGTGGCCGAAATGCTGAAAAATCTGACCGTTTTCATAGGTAACTGCAATTTTCATAATGGAATCTCCTTTGCAAGTTTTGCCTGATTTTTCCATGTTGGCTCTCTGCATCCGACAGCAACGGCCGCAGTGAGCTGCCTCCTGTCCTCCGCAGATGCGGTAGTTTCCCCCGGTGATGTGCAGCGGTTTCCCGTGGACAAGACACGCTGCGATCTTGCACCGTGCACTTTCGTAAATTTCCTGCACGGTCGAGCGGGAAATATCCATTTGCGCGGCACACTGCTCGTGGGTTTGCTGCTCCAGGTCAACCAGCCGAATGACCTCGTACTCGTCCAGCGTCAGCAGGATCGGCTCGACATCCTCGCCCCCGTTGGGGCAGAATTTATCGACTTGTGGTACATCACAAATCCGACGGCACCGTGGCGGTCTTGGCATGGACGCCTTCCTCCTTCTGTTTTCGGTATATACCGATTATAGCACTTTAGACAGGAAAAATCAATATTCATTTCAAAAATCACTGCAATCTCCATCCTTGTATGCATCGTCACATCGTTCCGTCAAGGGAGTCACGCTCCCTTACACCGCCGCCTGAATCGCTGTTATTTGAGAAGCTGTTTCAAATCCTCCTCCGGGGTGGTGATGGGAGCAATGCCGAAATTCTCTACGAGGTAGTTCAGCACATTGGGCGAAACAAACGCCGGCAGCGTGGGGCCAAGGCGAATATTCTTGATCCCCAGATACAGCAGCGTCAGCAAAATGCACACCGCCTTCTGCTCATACCACGAAAGAACCATGGACAACGGCAAATCGTTCACGCCGCAGCCGAACGCCTCCGCCAACGCCAGCGCGATTTTGACAGCTCCGTAAGCGTCGTTGCACTGGCCCACGTCCATGAGCCGAGGCAGACCGCCAATGGTACCGAGGTCAAGGTCGTTGAAGCGGTATTTTCCGCAGGCCAGCGTCAGCACCACGGTATCGGCGGGCGTCTGCTTGACAAACTCAGTATAGTAGTTCCGTCCGGGACGGGCTCCGTCACAGCCGCCGACCAGGAAAAAGTGCCGGATCGCGCCGCTCTTTACCGCCTCGATCACCTGATCCGCCACGCCAAGCACCGCGCCATGACCAAAGCCGGTCATGACCGTGCCGCCGCCGTTGATACCGGTGAACGGCTTGTCCTCGTTGTAGCCGCCAAGCTCCAATGCCTTTTCGATGACAGGGGTAAAATCCTTATCCTCACCGATGTGCGTCAGTTCCGGGTAGGATACCACCGCCGTGGTGAACACGCGGTCGGCGTAGCTTGCTTTCGGCGGCATCAGGCAGTTGGTGGTAAACAGCACCGGCGCGGGGATGTCGGCAAATTCCTTCTGCTGGTTCTGCCACGCCGTGCCGAAGTTGCCCTTGAGATGGGCGTACTTTTTCAGTTCAGGATAGCCGTGGGCGGGCAGCATTTCGCCGTGGGTGTAGATGTTGACGCCTTTGCCCTCGGTCTGCTCCAGCAGCAGTTTCAAATCGTGGAGATCGTGGCCGGTGATGACGATGAACGGCCCCTTCTCCACCGTCAGCGGGACGGTGGCAGGCGCGGGCGTACCATAGCTTTCGGTGTTGGCCTTATCCAGAAGCGCCATGCACTGGAGGTTTTTCTCGCCCACTTCCATCACGATGGGCAGCAGCGCGTCCATATCCCAGTCCTCGCCCACGGCAAAAAGAGCCTTGGCGAAAAAGCGGTTCACTTCCTCGTCGGCATAACCCAGCATCATAGCGTGATGGGCGTAAGCCGCCATGCCGCGCACGCCGAAGAGGATCAGGGATTTGAGGCTGCGAATATCCTCCTGCGCGTTCCAGAGCAAGTTCATATCATAATCATCGTTTCGCCCGCAGCGGGAGCCGCAGCCGGAGCAGCCGGGAACAAGGCGGGCCTTTTCCTCGTGTACCCGATCGATCAGCTCCCGAATGGTCTTTTCGTTGAAGCTCACATTGGTGACGGTGGTGAACAAGCCCTCGATCATCAGCCGCCAAGTCCCCTCATTCGCATCCGGGGCATTATCTACTGCACGGGACAGTCCAACCAGAGCGCCAGTCAGCTGATCCTGAAGCTCCGCCACCTCAGCGGTTTTGCCGCAGACGCCGGCTTTTCCGGTACAACCGGCGCAGCCAGCCGTCTGCTCACACTGAAAGCAAAACATCCTGTTATCCATTGTCGTTCGTCTCCTTCTGCTTTTTAGTTCAGGACCTGCATCTCCGGGTTCTTCTCCCCGAATTTCTCGCGCAGCGCACTGCAGATATCCTCCCGGGACTTGCCCTGCTTCTCACCATTTTTAATGAGCTTGTACGCCTGAAACAGCGCCGAGGGGCCGATCTCGCTGCTGAAAAAGCCGATGCCCTGATTCCATGCCAGCAGCTCGAACACATCGTCCAGCGCGGCGCTCTCCACACCGTGGATATATGCCTTTACCAGCTCCCGCGCCGCCTGCCGCATCCGGCCTGCACCGACAGCGTTGGTGAGGGACAGCAGCAGCCGCGTTTCGTAGGGCAGTACGCGCTTCTCACTTTGCCATGTGGTCTCCCAAAAATCCACGGCGATCTGCCCCAGCTTTTCATCGATCATGGGATAGTTCAAAAGAGCCAGCGGCTTGAAGGGAGCGGAGCTGTCGCCTTCCTTCTTCTCTGTGCGGCAGAACCAGACATGGAACTCCGCCTCACTCCGCTGCTCGGTGTGGTGCTCGTAGCCCAAGCCCTCCATAACAGCGTACAGTGGATGCGGCTCAAAGGTCTGGATGATGTGTAATCCTTCGCCCACCTCCAACGCCTCGGCTCTTTTCTTCAGCCCTTCAAAGAAGCTGCCCTGTATATGGCGCACATCCACGGTCTGAAACCCCTGCGCCTTATTCTTCCAGTTTTCGTAGCTCATGCGGTTATTCTCCTTTCTTCACTCGATAAAACCAGATGTGATATTCGCTGCCGCTCACCTTCTCCGTGTGATGCTCAAAGCCCATAAGAGCCAGCACCGGGTATAGGGGAACGGGCTCGAAGGTCTGGATGATATGCAGTCCTTCGCCATTTTTCAGCGCGGCAGCCTTTGCCTTCAATGCGGGGAAGAAGTCCATCTTTTTGCCCCGCACGTCCATCACTTCGAATGTGCCGATTTTGTCCTTCCAGTTTTCATAACTCATAGTCGTTGCCTCTCTTGCAGAAAGCTCACGCCTCTTCGAAGGAATCCTTACCCACGCCGCACAGGGGGCACTCAAAATCCTCCGGCACCTCGCTCCAGGGCGTACCGGGGGCGATGCCGCCCTCCGGGTAACCCGCGCTCTCGTCGTATTCCCAACCGCAAACGGTGCATACATACTTCATCGTACTTCTTCCTTTCTTTTTCTAATGATTTTGTTATTCTTCCATCAGCAGGCCGTCCACCGTGACGGTGACCACCTGCCACGGAATGAACTTCCCGCTCTGCTGGAGTGCCTTTTTCGCCGCCAGCTCCAGCCCGCCGCAGCAGGGCACCTCCATCCGCACGATGGTGACGCTCTTGATGTCGTTATTCCGGATGATCTCCGTCAGCTTTTCGGAATAGTCCACGCCGTCCAGCTTGGGGCAGCCCACCAGCGTGATGTGTCCCTTGATGAACCGCTCGTGAAAGGCGGCGTAGGCGTAGGCGGTGCAGTCGGCGGCAATCAGCAGCCGCGCCCCGTCGAAATAGGGCGCATTCACCGGCACCAACTTGATCTGCACCGGCCACTGGGACAGGCGGCTTGCCTGCTCAGCGCGGGGTGCTTCCGCGGCGGGCGCGGCCTCGCGCTGAATATTCCGGGACTGGCTGCCGGGGCAGCCAAAGGGCAGGGTCATGCCCTCTTTCCGCATTTTCCGCTGCTTATTTTCCATGACGGCCTGCTCGTCATAGGCCGCCGCCTCCCGCTCCACAAAGGTGATGGCCCCGGTGGGGCAGGTGGGCAGGCAGTCGCCCAAGCCGTCGCAGTAATCGTCCCGCATGAGCCGCGCCTTGCCGTCCACCATGGCGATGGCGCCCTCGTGACAGGCGGCGGCGCAGGCGCCGCAGCCGTTGCACTTATTTTCGTCGATCTCGATGATCCGTCGTTTCATGTTCGGTCCTCCTGTTGCTTTTGTGTGCTCATTGTACTATACTAAAAGCAACAAGTCGGTTGAATTTTCAACGAGAGAGAGTTTTTTATGAAAGAATTTTTTCCGGTACTTCATACGGCGGCGCTTTTCTCCGGCATTTCCGACGAGGAGCTTTCCGCCATGCTCTCCTGCCTTGGGGCGAGGATCGGTACCTTTCCCAAAGGTGCCCGCCTGCTCCGCGCCGGAGAGGCGGTGGAGGAAGTGGGCCTTGTGCTGGCGGGCAGCGCCCTCGTCGTGCAGGAGGACATCTGGGGAAACCGCAGCATCCTCTCCAAAATCGGGCCGGGGCAGACCTTCGCGGAGGTGTTCGCCTGTGCGCCGGGGTCGGTACTGAATGTGAGCGTGGAGGCAGAGAGCGCGGTGACGGTGATGCTTCTGCATATAAGACGCGTTTTGAACGTGTGCCCCTCCGCCTGCTCCCACCATAGCCAGATCATTCGCAACCTGCTGGGCGAACTGGCGGAGAAGAACCTGCGGCTCAACGAAAAACTCACCCATATGGGCCAGCGCACCACCCGGGCCAAGCTGCTGTCCTATTTTTCCGGCGAGGCGCAGCGCTGGGGCGGCTATGAATTCGACATTCCGTTCTCCCGCCAGCAGCTTGCGGATTATCTCGGCGTAGAGCGCAGCGGGCTGTCGCTGGAACTTGGAAAAATGCGGGATGAGGGCTTGCTCGACTTTCACAAAAGCCATTTTATTTTGAAGGTGTGACAGCTTATCCAGCGTACAGCTATAACAGATAAAAAGCAGCCCCGGTTTTTCATACTGTTTGCCCACTTTGCAAAGGGCTTTTATGCGCAATGGCTTAAAATGAGAGAGGCCCCACTGAAATTCAAGCGAATTTCAGTGGGGCCCCTCTCATTTTCGTTTTTACACTTTCGCGCAGAAATCCCAAAGGCTTTTTGCGGCTCCGGGCAGAGCAGGTGCTACAATTTCTGATGCCCCAATGGTGGACGGAGCGGGAAGATCACCATGCGCTGGCCTCACTTTTGCTGAAAACGCAATCATTGATCCGGGCAACACGGTAGACTTAAACGGGCGGGCAGCTATACAGTTGCCCGCCCACTTTTAATTTTTAGACGCGTCCAGCGCGCTCCGAATCATGGAAGTAATCATTGTAATTTGCCTTGGTGTGGCAGTCTGCCACAACTCTAAAAGCACATCCATGTTTTGAAGTTCCATGCTGGGTAAAACTTCTGCCAACAAATAGGTTGGCGAGACTTTCAATGCTTCACACAGCAAAACAAATACTTGTAGACTTGGAACTTTTGCTCCTGATTCGATTTGTCGGAGATAGGTTGCATTAATGTTGCAGGCTTCTGACAGACGCTCACTCGTCCAGCCCCGCTCTTTGCGCGCAATATTGATTCGCTTTCCGAGTAGCTTCTTATCCATGTGTTCGCCTCCGATTGTGCGCTATAAGTATTTATTTTGTATGCTTATAGCTTACATTCTCATTGGCGCGAAAAATAGCGGCTGTTAGAATACGAATTGTAAGCCAATAGACTACATAAAAGCTGGTGGGAATATGGAAAAAGAGTACCGTTGCGCGATCATAGGCCAGCATCCCATGCGGTTTCCGTGGGGCTTTGACGAAGAAGATGCCCAATGCCGCCGAATGAAACTGGAACTGGCTCAGTGTATTATGGAACTGCGTCAATGTGGAGTGACAGAATTTCAAGTTGCCTGTGACCCTGGCGTGGGATTGTACGCCGGGGAAATCGTCAATATCACAAAGCAGAATGACGAGGCCATGCGCCTTGTTTGCGTAACCCCTTTTGAAGAACAGGCTACCAAGTGGACGCCGCAGCTGCGTGAACGCTATTTCGATATGCTGGCGGACTGCACCGACCTTTCCTGTGTAGACTATCAGGAGACACCCAACGCACAGCTTATGGCCTATCGGCGGATCGTCAAGCAGTCTGATATGCTGGTGGCCGTATATGACCCTGAACTTGCCAGCGGTAGCGCAGAGGACAAGGCTATGGCCTATGCCCTTGCGTTGGGGAAGCCAACCTTGCTGATCCACCCTAATACATGGAAAAAGAAATGGCTGAATGTTGTAAAACGCGAAGGCGAGTAGCATATTCAAAAATTTTATCCATCCTCATACTTTAGAACGATTTACATTTTGTGAAGTTGCGGATATAATTATTATGGATTGGTATAAAGCGAAAAACTTATGATGAGGGGCGCGCCCCTCATCCCGTGGGTACCCACGGGATGATACCGCTCTGTAACCTGTGGACTTTGCCCGCTGTGGTCAGGCGGGCATGAACAAAATTTTGACCATCATACAAAGGAGGATACACCATGAAAAAACGCATCGGAAGTCTGCTGCTTATTCTGGCACTGTGCTTTACGCTGCTGCCAACGGCGGCGTTTGCAGAGGGAACTTCAGTAGATAATTGGGACGGCACAGCAGACACAAGTTGGTATACGAGTGCGCCCGATGCTTCGGAATACCATATTTCAACGGCTGAACAGCTGGCTGGCTTGGCACAGCTGGTCAATGACAAAGCTACACCTGTATTATTTGGAGGGAAAACGATTTACTTAGATAATGACCTCGACTTATCCGGCTCCCAGTGGACTCCCATTGGAGATGGCAGTAACCAGGGAAGATTTTTTGCTGGTACTTTTAATGGACAGCATCATAAAATCATGAATTTGTATCATCACTCTACTGGTGACGAGCTTATTCGAAATGGACTTTTCGGAGTTGTTTCTGATGGTGGTACATTAAAGAATTTACTTGTTATAGACGCTGATATTGCCTCAAATGATGGTTCGTTACTTGCCGGCATTTTGGCAGATTGGGTCAATGGCGGCACCGTTGAAAACTGCTATACAAGCGGAAAAATAGAAAACAATGTTGGCGACAAGATGGTTGGTGGACTGATTGGTCAATGCACTTGGAGTACACAAGTAAAAGGCTGCGCCTCAGACGCCACGGTTATCAGTACAGAATCCGATGAAGATCATGTTGATACCGTTGGCGGGCTGATTGGTCAGTGGGAAAACTCTGCGGACAGCTCGTCGATTACTGATTGCTGGTTTGGTGGTTCTGTTTCCTGCAATAATATCTATTCAGCTGTAGGTGGTATTCTCGGTGCAAACTTTGAAAACTTCTCTGGGAACAAGCCTGGCGTAATAATCAAAAATTGCATAGTTGCAACAAAAAACATCACTGGCGCTGAGCCTGGCAATATCACTTGGATTACAGCAGTTGTAAAGACCCATGTTACCGACTGCATTTGGCCGGATACCCCTCCTGATGGTGTAACGCTTGATGAAGAAAAATATCCTGATAATAAAGGCAATTACTTAGCCGTTACTAAGCTGGTGGTTGATTGGGATGCAGGTACTGCGGGTGCCGACCCGACCTTTGACCAGTCATCGTGCGGCACTGCTGTCTCCAACTTCACCTCCGAAGATGTCCTTGATGACCTTCAGACCAATGCCGATCCAAGTGTCAAATGGGTAGCCGGTATCAAGCATCCGACGTTCAGCTGGGACAAGTGGCATATTTCCGCTGACTACACCGCAGTCGATGCGGCTATTGAAAAAGCGAACGCTTTGAATGAGAACGATTACAGAGATTTTTCCGCTGTGAAAGCAGCCCTTGATGCTGTTGTCCGTGGCAAGAATATCACTGAACAAAGCGAAGTGGATGCAATGGCGAAGGCCATTGAGGAAGCGATCAACGCTCTGGTTCGGAGAAGCTCCGGCGGCAGCAGTTCTCCCAGCTATTCCGTGACCATCCCTAACAAAACGGAGAACGGCACTGTGACCGTTAGCCCGCGTTCTGCGGAAAAGGGCGATACTGTGACCATCACTGCGAAGCCTGACAGCGGCTATCAGTTGGATGGCCTTACCGTGACCGACAAGAACGGCAATGAATTGAAGTTGACCGATAAGGGCAACGGCAAATATATCTTTACCATGCCCGCCAGCAAGGTCACGGTAAGTGCGACCTTTGCGCCGGAGAAATCCGCGGCTGACTATTTTGCCGATGTTCCCGCCAACAGCTATTATGCTGACGCGGTTTTGTGGGCGGCGAAGAACGGCATCACCGGCGGTATTGGCAACGGCCTCTTTGGGCCGAACCAGCCTTGCACCCGCGCACAGATCGTCACCTTCCTGTGGCGTGCTGCCGGTTCTCCCGAACCCAAGGCTATGAGCAGTTTCTCTGATGTTTCTGCGGACAGCTATTATGCTAAGGCAGTTGCGTGGGCGGTGGAGAACGGTATCACCACAGGAACGGGCGATGGCAAATTCAGCCCTGACGCCACCTGCACCCGTGCGCAGAGCGTGACTTTCCTGTTCCGTGCCATTGGTAAGCTGGTCGATAGCAAGGCAGAGTTCAGCGATGTTCTTACCGATAGCTACTATGCAAACGCTGTGGCATGGGCGGTGGAGAACGGCGTTACCAACGGCATTGGTGATGGCCTGTTCGGGCCGGACAATAGCTGCACCCGCGCACAAATCGTTACTTTCCTTTTCAGAGCCTATCAGGGCAAGTAAGAACCCAAGCGGCAGGGAGTCTCTATTGAGGCTCCCTGCCTTTCTCTGTATATCATGGAGCATGATAGCAATCAACTATGAACACATCTCCATGCGCACATTTCTCAATCCGCAAAATACTCGGGCCTGCCAATCGAGGTGAAGCCGCTTTTCCCCGTCACCACCACATTATTCTCGCTGCTGGCACAGTGGATGACCATGATATTACCGCTGCTGTCAAAGCCGCAGACAATACCGACATGGCTGTCGCCTGGATAAAAGACAAGGTCTCCCGGCTGGGCGTCACCCCAAGCAATAGGCGCACAGTAGCTGTGCTGTGCGGTGGCCCCGCCGCCATGCCCAATGACGTATTGTCCGCCGCTCTGGTTGTAGAATACCCAATCCACCATTCCCGAACAATCCAGTCCGAAGGGCCGCACGGTGCCGGTGGTGGAACTGCCCTCGGCTGTAACTTTCATCGGCATTCCCCAGCGACTGTCCCAACCGATCACCAAAGATTTTCCTCCCCAGAAATAATGGACTTTGCCCAAGAGTTGATACGCCGTCAGAACTACTTGCTTGCGATTCTCGCTGAGATCGGCGGGGAGATTTTCCATGATCTCCGCAACTTCCTTATCGCTGAGTGCAATATCCTGGTAGCTGCCGGTGAGCCGCATGAAGAGTTCCTCATACTCCGGCTGCATCAGTTCCTCCAGTAGCTTTTTCTGCTCAGTCGTGAAGTGATATGCCTCCGCCATTTGCAGATGATCTTTCACCGCAACCCGGATGTGCAGGATCACGGTATCTTCCTCATCCTCACCGCCGGGGACTGTCTCCAGCCAATAGGAAATCTCATTCATCTCCCAGAAAATCTGCCGCAGAATATCCAGCTTTTCTTCCGTCAGCGTCGCAACCTCGTCCGGCGACGATGCATCTGTCGTTGTCCGCACAGCATAGACCGCCAGCACATCCCGCCAGTTCGCCACCATAGCGGCACTGCCCGCGTTGTCCATATCCAGTTCGTCATAGGAGTTCTCCGCCTTGATCTGCTCGATGCGGTCTGTAAACTCCGTGTTCAGCATCGTCACAGCCTCCGGCATCGTATATCCGGTACCGCTGTCCTCACCGGAGAAGAATATCCCAAACGGTGACGCGATCAGGAGCCCAATCAGGCAGATGACTAACACCATCGAGAGGACCGTGCTGCCGCCCGCCATCATCGCCGCCGCAAGACTTCTGGCGGCGGACAGGATGGCCCGCAGCGCCCGTCCTGCCGCCTGGGATGCTTTCTGCGCGGTGGCCTGCGCCGCTTTCGCGGCTTGCTGATACCGCGCTGTCTGCACCGCTGCTTCCCGTGCGGTGCGGGCGCTGCTTTGCAGCATAACCGCCTGCTTCTGTGCGGACTCCAAAGTTTTCGCTGTATCAGCTATCTTCTTAGAACGCGGCGAAACAGAGACGATGTCACGCCCCATCGGCAAGTGCTTTTTCCTCGCTGGTTTGGGCAAGCTGGTTTCAGCCCGTTCTTTGATGTGCGGTATCTGCTCCGAACGCATTCTGTCCGGCATGGCGCTGCCGCCCCCTGTCTGAATGTAAGGCTTGTGCCGTCTTGATTCGGCGGCGCGATACGGCTCGCTTTTGCTCTGCCTGCCATCGGGCAGCTTTGCGCCCGCGTTCCTCCATGAATACTCTCTGCCCCTGCCGCTGCGGTTCCGCTGCCACTGTGACCTGTGTCTCTGTCTGTGCGCCGATATAGGTATCTTTTGTCTTGACCTTGGCGGCCTTTTGCGCGGCGTTCTGGCGCGCCTGCTGCCGTCCACGCTCCGCAGCGCTCTGCGGCTGCGACCCGGCAGAAGTGGTATCTTTTCCCTTGATAGCAGAAGGCTTTTGCTCTGTGGCATCGGCAGCAGGAGCGCCGCCCTTCGGCGGCTGCTCCTGCGGTTTCTTCTTCCGCTGCCGGGTGAGTTCCTTTTCTGCCCGACGCAGGCCGCGGGCGGCGGTATCCTCAATGGTGTCGCCGCCGTACTCGTCTGCCTGCCCGTGCTGGGCCGTATCCCGCAGCTGCGTCCGCAGCCGCTCGGAGCCGTCGTCTAAACCTTTGCGTAGCAGTTCTCTGGGTGTCGATACCGCCTTTTCCTTGATGCGTTCAGAGAGCGTGGGTTTTTCTTTGATTTTTTTCATAGCACATCACGCGATAAGGTCGGAGGGGCGGGTCGTCATCATCTGATACAGCCTGGTGTGGCGGGGAAAGCTGTCCACAAAAGGCACGATAGCGCTTCCGCACTTAATGAGGCCCCGGCCGGAGTCCACGTTGGTGATGTAGGAGAGCTGGTTATCTGAGATGTTCAGCAGGTGCGCCAGTTCCTCCCGGTCTGTGGCCGCCTGATTCAGCATGATGAGAAATTCGCTGTTGGCCAGCATGGTGCGGGCCGTGTGGGACTGGAGCAGGTCTTCGATATTCTGGCTGATCCCCGTTCCGCAAGCCTGGTATTTTCGCATTCGTTTCCACAGGGTGAACAGGAAGTTGGCGCTGTACTCATGCTGGAACAGCAGATAGATCTCATCAATATAGATCCAGGTATTGCGCTTCAGCCCACGGTTGCGGATGATGCGGTTGAAGATGCTGTCCAGCACCACCAGCATACCCACCGGCAGAAGCTGCTTGCCAAGGTCCCGGATATCGTAGCAGAGGATGCGGGAATTGGTGTCCACATTGGTGGGTTTGGCAAAGGTGTTCAGGCTGCCCTCGGTAAACAGTTCGATGGCCAGCGCCACATCCTGTGCTTCCTTTTCCGGCTGGCGGAGCAGCTCGGCGTGGAAGTCCTGCAAGGTGGGGACCGCGCCGTGATAGCCGCTGCGGATATAGTCCCGGTACACCTGCGCGGTACAGCGGTCGATGACGGATTTTTCCTTGGCAGACAGCTTGCCTGCCCCAATGAGCTGTTCACAGAGGGAGAGCAGGAACTCGGATTTCAGCACCACGGGGTTCTCTCCGTCCCCATAGCCCTGCTCCATATCCATGGCGTTGATATGGTTGGGTGAGGTGGCGGAGATGTTGATGACCTGGCCGCCCAGTCCTTCGATGAGGGGGCGGTACTCCGATTCCGGATCGATGACGATGATATCGTCCTGCGTGGACAGCGCCAGTGACACCATCTCCTTCTTGGCGCTGAAGGATTTGCCGGAACCGGAAACGCCCAGAATGAATGCGTTGCCGTTGAGAAGCTGCCTGCGGTCCGCCACGATGAGATTTTTGCTGATGGCGTTCTGCCCGTAGTACACGCCGCCCCGGTCCCAGATCTCCTGGGCCTTGAAGGGCATGAGGACAGCCAGCGCCTCGGTGGTAAGGGTGCGGAGGGCATCGATGCGGCGCAGGCCCAAGGGCAGCGCCGTCACCAGCCCCTCCGCCTGCTGCCAGTTGAGGGTGGAGAGCTGACACAGGTGCTTGCGGGCAATGGACTGGAGGGTTTCCGTGTCACTGTCCAGTTCTTCCTTGCTGTCCGCCAGATGCACCAGCGTCACCACGGCAAACATCATCCGCTGGTCGCGGGTGGTGAGATCGTCCAGCATCTCACGGGTCTCCTTGCGCTGCTGCTCCAGATCGTAGGGGACAACGGCAGAAAAGTTATTGTTGCTGTTCTGCCGGCGCTGCCAGTTGGTCACATTGGTCTCCACGCCCAGCAGGCGGTTCTGCATCTCCCGCACCGCCTCATCCGTGGGGACGGGGATGATGTCGATGGACAGCATGAGACTGCGGTTCAGGCTGGTAAGCTCGTTGATCATGGAGTCTTTGATGTAGCTGGCATACTCCTTCAAGAAACAGTACCCGGCCATACTTACCGCCCATGATAAAATGATCCTTTTTGAATTCCATGCTGTCCGGGCAGATGGCGTCCTTGAAGGAACGCCCATTTTTCATGTTCTCCCGGAGGTCAAAGCGGAACTCGCTTTCCTCTCCCACACGGTAGAAATCATGCAGGATGTGGAGGCGGTCTGCCGCATCCATCTCCTCGCAGTGGGAGTCCATGTGGTTCAGGCGGGAAGAGGCGTCATGGACCGTGCGGTCAAAAAATGCGCGGGCCTCCTCTACATTTTTCTTGTGGACGGACAGGGTGATGTAGCGCTCCTGCACCACGCTGTTGGATGAGTCCGTCACCTTATCCAGCAGCATGGCGTTGTATTCCTTACGCCCGCCGTCCAGATCATCTCCCTTGGGCGGGATGAGGATCTCCTGCTCAAAATTGCGTCGGTCCAGGCGCTTATTGTTGATGGTGATCTTGGTGGTGGAGCCGGTGTCCAGCGCGTTCAGCAGCTCGGAATAGCTGAGAAACATGGCCGTCTTGTCCTCTTTGGAGGCGATGGCGTAGTTGATGTCGCTAAAACGCAGTGTTTTAGAATACTTGCTGCCAAATTGAAAGACCCCATCCGGCCAGATGCGGCGGATGGGGATGATGTCCTGTACAGATTTCGGAACCGTAAATCTTTCTTTGTCCTGCTTCAGTGTATTTTGCAGAGTTTTAATCAAGTTTGAGAGCCTCCTTTATCGTTGAATTTTCCAGAGCTTTGGCGTATATGTTGTCCGATTTGAACACAAGCCTGCGGGGAAACCGGAATTCCGAGCGGATATACGCGAGCAGAAAGCGTTCCAGCGTCATGCCGTTATACTGAAAAAAGCCGCCCAGGGCAAAGGGAAAGGCTGCAAGCACGCAGACCCAGCCGATCTCCCCATTCCCCAGCACGGGGCGCAGGCCGAAATATACGCCCACTGCCACGGCGACCGCCAGCAGTGCGAACAGCAACTGCCGTAGGGACAGCCCGAAGAATAGACTCTCCTGGTAATTTCGTACTTCTTTGTTGATGCGGACCTCCAATAGATCACCTCCGAGTTTTTTCTGAGTTTTGCTGAACAGACTCTTGCTTTGTCTGTGCAGTCATGGTACTATGCCACAAACCCGATGAAGGAGGTCGTGACACATGATCGCTTTTCTGATGATCGCCGGGCTTGGCGTCCTGGCGCTTCTCTCCCGGCTGGCCGCGCTGACGCGGATGACCATCCCGCTGCTGTACACCGTGTCCATGCTGACGGTGTTCCACGGTTGGTATCGCGCCCATACCGTGCTGGCAGACCGCATCCTGTTCGCCCTTGTAGGGCTGGTGGTGCTGTCCTGGCTGCTTTCGCTGATCCGCTTTGTCTGCGATCTTGTTATGCAGGCACGGGATGACGCTGCCGCTATGGAGTATTTCTCCTACCGTGTTCGCAAAGCACGGGAGAACGGCGAAGACACCGTCAGCACAGAGGGCCTGTGGCGCTGAATCAGCCAAGGCCCATCAACTCCCGGATGATGCGGTCGCTCATCTTGATCGCGCCCACCAGCACCAGCATATTGAAGATCAGCTCGCCCACATAGTTCCATACGATGGTGGCTGCCGCCAGCGTATCGTCCGCGATGGCGGGCGGGGACGAGGCAAAGGCAGAGAAGATCACACAGGCCAATACGATGACACAGCCCTCCATGCAGATGGCGGCATAGCTTTTCAGAAAAGCAACGCCGATACTGCTGGAGGGCTGTCCCGCAAAGCTGGCCAACGGGATGGGTGCGATGGCCGTTGCGATATAGAGCTTAAAAAAACGGCTATACACCGTCAGTATCATGACAAGGGAGAGCACCCAGATAAAGAGCGAGCCCAGCAGCGTCACCGCCCAAAGGGGGATGGAGTCAATAAAGCCCACATCCTCGATGACACTCACCAGTTCATCCGGTAATGTGGTGGCAGACATCGCCGTCAGCCCGGAGGAATCCATGATGGTCGTCACCATGCCCTGGGCAACGCGAAACGCGCCGGTCATCAGCTCCATGCCCCACGATACCGCCGCCTGCGCCAGCACAAAGCGGATGAAGCATTTGAAGGCCACTTCCGGCTTCTTCATCTCGGTAAAGCTGCCGCAGGTCTTGACCACGCCCATCACGAAAAACAGCACCAACAGCGCATACCCCACAGCTTTTAATCCATCGTTGATGTTCACGATGACATTCCAGACACCGCCGCCCTTAAAGGACTCCGGCGAGGTGCTGATGAGCTGCCAGATCTCTGCCAGCCTTCCGTTCCACATTTCCAGCGCAGAGTTCAAATTGTCTACGATCCAGTTTCCGCTTCCCATTCAAAATCACCTCCTACGGGAAGAACAGGGTGAACGGTATCATGCCGTTCACCCTGCTGCGTTTTTCAGCCGGTGATGAGGGAGAGTATCTCCTTAGTAAAGGTAATGACGATACCGCCTGCCACCGTCAGCATACCGTTGGCGCGCTGGGAGGGGTCATGGCTCTTGAGAGACAGGCCCACCTGCAAAATACCGAAGCCCAGCAGGATGAGGCCAATGGCGCGGATCAGCGAGAAAATGAAATCAGACAGGTTGTTGACCACCGTCAGCGGGTCATCTGCCGCCAGCGCAGGCACTGCGGTGGCGACCAGAAGCAGGGCAACGCAGGCAAACACGGAATAGACGCGCTTTGCCTTTCTCTCGAAATTCTTGTTGTTCAAATCATGTTTCATGCTGCAGCATTCTCCTTTTCATTGTCAAAATCAGTTTGGAACAGCGGCTTTCCCGGAATGGGAGGCTCTGCCGTTCCGTGGTGGATGTAGGGCGGTCCGCCGCCGTCCATCGTATAGCGGATGGCGGGATGCTCCATGAGCTCATACTTTTCGTCCATCACCGGCTGTGTGCCGCGGATGAACAGGATGCAATACCGGTTATCCAGCATCCGCACCTCGTCCGGCGTCAGCAGTTCCCGGCCGCTCATCTGGAAGTTGGTGGAGTAAGACCCAGACCGCCCCTTCGTCTGCCCGTGGGTCTTGGTATCGATGGTGGACTTGCCCAACGCCTCGGAAATGTACTTGTGGGTGCTTGCCTCGTTGCCGCCCAGATAGAGCAGCGTGTCCGAGTTGCCGGGGATGGTTTCCCATGAGTCCTTATATAGCTCCTTGATCTGCGCCATGTTCTGGATGATGGTGCTGCAGGAGATGTTGCGTGAGCGCATGGTCGCAAGCTCGCGCGGCAGCCCCGGCAGATTGACTGATGGCGCTTCATCCAAGATGAAATGCACATGGCAGGGCAAGGCTCCGTGATGGATCTGGTCTGCGCAGTAGTAAAGGGTCTGGAAGATCTGGGAGTACAGAAGACTCACTAAAAAAGTAAAGGTCGTATCATTATCCGGGATGACGGCGTACAGAGCGCACTTTCGCTCTCCCAGCGTGTAGAGATCCATGTCATCATGGTCGGTGACAGCTTTGATCTGCGGCAGATTGAAGGGTGCCAGCCGCACAGCGGCAGACACCAGAATCGATTTTGCCGTCTTGCCCGCCGCCTGCTTGAAAACCTTATATTGCCGCAGGGCAACGCTTTCCGGGTTCTCATACTCCATTGCCCGGAACAGCAGATCCAGCGGGGAGACATACTCGTCATCGTCCTCCTTCACTTCGGCATATTCCAGCACACGCATCACCATGGAAAAATTCTGCTCATATTCCGGTGCTTCCTGGAACAGCATGAGGATGATGGCCTGCAGCAGTGCTGTCTCGGACTTCGACCAGAACGGATCGGACTCGTGACTGCCCTTGGGCGTCGTTGCCTGGATCAGCGTGTTGACCAGCTTCAGCGCGTCTTTTTCATCCCGCAGGTAGCGGAACGGGTTATAGCCGTCCGACTGCGACAGATCCACCAGATTCAGCACTCGGATGTCGTATCCCTGCCGTTTCAGATACCCTCCGGTGGCGGTCAGCACCTCCATCTTCGGGTCCGTGATCACATAGTTGCTGTTTGCTTCCAGAATGTTGGGCTTGACATAGCCGCGGGTCTTGGCGGCGCCGCTGCCGCCAATGACCAGCACATTCAGTGAGCGCCGGTGCTTGTGGGTATCCAGCCCCAGCCGCACATGGCGGGTGAGGATCTTGTTCTGCTTTTGACGGAACTGCGCGTTGAGCTGCCGGGGAGAGCCCCATGCGGCGGAGCCGTGTTCCTCTCCGTCCCGTGTTCTGCCCTGTCCGGAAGCATAGAGACACAGCCCCATGAGATACGCGCCGGTGCAGACGAGAATGGACAACAGACTCTTGTCTGTCCATTGGATCTGGAAGGGCTGTTCCAGCGCGGCAGTTAAGTTTGATAGCAGCTCCGGCAGACCGCCGCCAAGGGACTGGGCGATCAGCAGCGCCGCCCATATCACAGGGATATAGAGGAACAGCGCAAGTACCAGATCCGTTGTTTGGGATGTCTTTTTCAGCCGCATCACCTCCTGCGTAAAAAATACGAGGCCGGCAGAGCATTCCACTCTGCCGGCCTTACTGACGAAACGGCTTTCTTACTTTGTCCTGTCCGGTCGTACTTTTTGACGGACCTTTTCCTTGGCCGGGGCAGACTTCTGCCGGGTATCCAACTGTGCCTGATAGCCTTTCAGCCGTTCCAGAACCGAAGGCCGCTCACTCGTCATCGTCCCGGCAGCCGTTTCCCTGCCGCTGGATGAGGTCGATCTGCCTTTGGTATCTGGCAAGTCTGTTCCCGACCGAAATCCTTTTTTTGGCGCCACCTCCTGCCGCTTGCCCACAGGCGGTGTCACAGGCGTTTCCCCCTGCCGGGGGCGTTGCTGTTCGCGCTGCGGCGCCTCCTGTCCCACACGGGCTTCCTGCTCCTTAGAGGGGGCATCCTGCCGCATCTGCTCCGGCTGTCCGGTATATCGGATGCGCTCAAAGATCATATTGGCGCGGTCAATCTCCGTTACCGGCATGATCACATCCACGACTTTTCCCTTGTTATCCGAATCACGGATGGCAGAGAACAGGATCTTCTGTTTTCCTGCCCGCTGCCTGAATTGCTGATACTGTTCCGGTGACATGGAAAATCGCCGCACATCGCGGGTCTCCTTCAGCATCTTGACCAGATTGACTTTACCGGAAATGGTCTTGTGGTTTTTCGCCAGCGCCATGGTGAGCGCCAGCATATTCTTGATGGCGGAGCCGCTCAGCCGGACAGCGACCTCGCTGCCGGAGAGCATCATGCGTACCAGCTGGTCCGCCGCTTCACCGCCTCCGATGTTCATGTTCCCGCACCTCCTTCTGGTGTTCTTCTGTTTTCTGGATGTCCTGCTCCATTACAGGCGTCTGCCGGCAGATCTCCCGGCAGAGCTTCAGCTTTTCACGCTCCGCCCGGATATTCCGATTCACCTCTGAGAGCTGCTCATACAGTTCTGCCTTTTCTTTCTTCAGCACCTCCTGTGGAATGCCGCTGTCCTCCAGCAGCTTCACGGCTTTCATGTACTGCTCAAACTCCTGCTCCATGCCGGTGAGCCCTTCCTCGTATAACGCCCTGCTGGGTTCCAGTGCCTCCGCATCTGCCAGCGCCGCGTAGAGCGGCTGGCGTTTCTTCTTCCGCACATTGAGGAGGGTCCGCTGCTTTGTCAATCTGCCCAGCGTTTCCTCTGTGCGTTGTTCGAATGCCGCCATGTCAGCAGGCGTTGTGATGTCATTTTCCCGCAGGAACGCGAACTGTGCCTGATACCGTTCAAAGCGCATGACCGCCTGCCGCAGATGCGGCGTCATGCGGGGCGGATACTGCCGCTTTTCGATCTTGCCCAGCAGGTAGAGATAATGGACATAGAGGGCGAGAAAACCGCTGTATCTGGGATGCTTCCGGTACGGCTGATATGCCGGCAGCGCAGGCAAGACAGGCCGCAGTCCCGCTTCGATCTGTTCCAGGTTGCCCTGGATAGCAGCACGGATTCCGTCCTCTGTGAACAACGGATCTCGTCTGCCAGGGTACTGAAATCGTTCCTGCCCCCGCAGGCGGAAGCCGAGCCTGCCGCCATGATGGATCTCATACCCCTTATGCTCCATGAGCAGGAAGAAGTGGCCGAGGTCGTTGGCGTCCCGGATGGCATCCCGCAGATCTGCCTCCAGCATGGAACGAAAGGTGGGCTGCCCCTTGGACTGGCACAGCCACTCAATGTAGCTGACCGACCTGGCAGGCGCGCCCTGCACGATGACGGACAATCCATGCTCCCGGCAGAGCCGGTCTGAAATGGCACGGATCTGCTGGTAGTAGCTTTGCTGCGTGCTGTGATACTTTTCGCCGGTATCTGCATTCACCGAATTAAATACAATATGCGAATGGATATGATGCCGGTCTACATGGGTCCCAATCACAACCTCAAAGCCGTCCAAGTGTTCCTGCGCAAATGCTTTAGCAATTTCTAAAGCAAGTTCAGGTGTGATTTCACCAGGCTTGAACGATTGAATGATGTGATAGCATTGACGCTTATCCAATCGTCCGGTTTCCAGCTTTGTTTTCATCATCTCGCGGTACTCTCTCCCTGGATCGCAATTAAAATGTGCTGTTAAAATATGCCCATCCGTTTTGTCACCGTTCAGAACATAATCAATGGCTTCTTTTAAGCCGCCGTTACGGGGCAGGATTTTCGTAACAGCCATTACTTATTCGCTATCCGGAACATAAGCTCATATACCTGATCCAGAAGATAGAGTCCCCGTTTGGCATCCTCCGGCTTCGCAATTCCTGCATTGACGCTGCGGGCGATCTGGTTGATGTTGTTGCCGATATGATGTATTTCCGTCCGGAGCTCTTTAATTTCTTTTGTAGGGCGGGCTTTGACCGGTCGTCCCTCAATAAGCCGTGCAAGATATGCCCGTTTTGTCAGCCTGCACTCTTTGGCCTGACAGCACAGCAGCTGATACTGCTGTGTTGTCAGTACGATGTGCAGATGGTGTTCTTTCTTGTTCTCATCCACATTTTTCTCCTTCCTGCGGCGTATAGCCGTAAGTTTTCCGCCCGCAGGCGGCATTGGGGACTGGGGATACCCCCAGCAAGCGCGTTTGTCATACAAACGCTATGCTTGCGCCAGCGCCGCCAACGGCGGCGTTGGCTTCCGCCCCGTGCGCGGGGCTTTGTTTTTAAGCGGTATTGGTGATTGCAATATTGGGCGGGCGCTGCCCACTTCCTCGTAAAAAAAGATCATCTCTCCGGAGTCGGATGCCGGCAAAGGCACTTTTCGCTTGCACGTTCCATCGGAATACCATCCAGTGAGAGAGCGCTCTTTTCAGGGATAAATGCCGCGTACCTGGCATATCCAAAGCCTTCGGACTCCACCAGCAGGCCGGTGTTCGCATCTCGGCAGGTCACGAACAGGCAGAGAAATGTTTCTGTTTTCCCATCGAACCTCATATCCGCCACGTTCCGGGATATGAAGGAAACATCCCGCAAAAGCTCGTTCATGTAGCGGCGGTACTGATTGGCTGGCAGTTCGATCACCTTCGTGATCTGAAACCGCACTTTTTCAGGAAAGGGTGCTTTACCTACTAACTCCCGCACACTGCTTGCTTTCCGATAAAAACTTGCAAAATTTTCTGACATACTTCTCTCCTTGTGGCAGGGTGTTTTATAAACACCCTTATAGAAAAAGCAGGGTGTCAAGCCCACACCCTGTCATGCTGCCTTTGACTTAGGGGACATTTTGGTTGTTCCCGTCCATCACGCTCGTGTCTCCGCTTTCAGCGCGTTCTCTATGCACTCTCTGGCCAGTGCGGCATAGGTGTCGGTTACCTCAATGCCGGTAGCGGAGTAGCCCTCCAACACAGAGGCCAGCACCGTGGTGCCAGAACCGGCAAAGGGGTCCAGAATATGGCCGCCCGGTTCCGTGACCTTTACAATGTCCCGCATGAGCTGCAAGGGTTTCTCCGTAAGATGAATGCGGTTCTGCGGATTGCCATACTTGAACACCCCCGGCAGGCAGGGCACCGGACGGCTGATAGGCATATCGCCATTGGAGCCCCAGACAATGTACTCCGCCTGCTGACGGAAGCGGCCCTTCTGAGGACGGCTGTTGCCCTTATCCCAAACTGCGGTGCCTCGCCAGATCCATCCCGCCCATTGAAGGGCATCGGTGGCTGCGGGAAGCTGCCGCCAGTCGATGAACATACACACCGGCGCACCGGGCTTGCTGGCTTTCCTCGCCTCATACAGCCACTCCGCCGCCCAGCGGGTCCAGGAGCGCTGATCCTTGGCGTCCCCATCAAAGGGAGGCGGTGCGTTCTCCCCCATACTGGAATACTTTCTGGCTGTGGACTTGTTCTTTTCGGCTTGGGTCCGTCCGCCGGAGGCATACGGGGGATCGGTGATGACGGCATCGAAGGTGTTGGGGGCAAACCCGCTCAGCACCCTCAGCGCGTCACCTTGAATGATCTCCCATTTCTGGTCATCTCTCATGCGTGTGTTTCTCCTTTTTCTTGTTTTTTTCAGCGATATCTACGGACAGTTCTGTCTCCACATACTCGCTGATGATCCCAAGGGCTTCTTCGTAGCTGTGGCAGTCTCTGCCCATAATGCGGTTTTGCAGCTCTTTTGCCTCGGCTGTCATACCGTTTTGCCGAAGGGCTTGGCTGGCAACGGCCATAAGGTTAAATATATTGCCGTTCTGCCCAACAAGGGGACAGGACGGCTTTTTGTGTTCCTGCTCCATGAAGGCTTATCGCTCCTTTCTGTCGGAACGCCTGGGCGGCGTCCGGCCAATGGTTTTCTGGTCCGTCATCATCGGAATTCCCAGCTTACTGGCATGATGGATCTCATCCCACATTCCTTCCGTCCAGATAGGACCATAAACATTGAGCTGCTGGCAGGATTCCAACAGCCGCATCGCCATTTTCCTGCCTTTGGCATCCTGCTCCGGGTCGTTAGGATCCGCTATGGGTGGGAACAGCAGGTGTGGGCAAACAGGGATATCTCCATCCGCAAACACCTCCTGTGCTTTTTGCCGAGCAAACTCGATGTTCTTTTCTACATCGTCTCGCAGCGGCGCGCAGATGAACACCAGCTTGGGGCCGGTCTGTTCCCGTTCCGGTGTTCTCTCCCGAAACATGGACAGGTACTGCCCAATGGACTGGCGGAGTGCATCGTAGTCCGCGGCATTGGGATGATATGCATACCAGTCCACATCTCCGCTGTCATCCCACAGGTGAGGCATTACACCGCTGCGAAAGTTCGGATTGCCGGGGACAGGCTTTTTACCCCAGACATCCTTGAACCGCAGCATTGTCCGATCCACCACACCCTCCGTGCGGTTGAGCACCGTGAGGCGGATGGCGTCATATTGATTCGCAACACAGGTGGAAAGGAACTCCGCCCGTACCAGCAGGTCCTTCCCAAGTTCTCCTACACAGACACGCCCGGAGAACCGAGGGCGATCCATGAGGTCGCTGTTTTCAAACAGTTTCCGCAATTCTCTTTCATAGACAGTCATCGCTCCATCCTCCATTTCTTCGGTTTTTTCTCTTTGGCAGGCAGTGTTCGGCTGGGCGCAATGCTCTCCCTGCCTCTACCCCGGATGACACTGCGGCCGGTGCCCGTCAGGACGAGGGTATCCTTTGTATCATTCAGGATTTCTTCCCCTGGCAAAATAACGGCGGTGCCGGTAACGTGGACATCCCCGCGCACGCTTCCGTACACCTGACAGTGCCCAGACAGCAGGGGCGTTCCGAACTGACTCGGCACGCTGATGATCTGGGCGCAGCCGGACACACGCGCGCTGCCATTCATCACAGCGCCCCGCAGGTAGGCGTCATCCTCCGCGCGGGCATGATTGGAAAGAACAGAGCCGTGCGATACATAGGCATTGTCACAGGCAGCGGCGTTTTTTCGCAGGTAAGAACCCATATCCACATAGGCATTTCCCGCTGCAATGGCATCATCGAAGATCCATGCGCAGTCGGACGGGTCGGTTGCCAGATTGCTTTCACCCTCCACAAAACCGCCCAGATCCCCAGCTTTCACCTGGTCGCCAACATCCTGCAGCGCGCGGATGCGGTGGAGGAAGGGATATTCTTCGTGGGTAATGTCAGTGATTTCATATTTCAGATTGCTCGTTTTTTCATCAGCTCCTTCATTATGCCGCGCTTTCAAAAAGAGATTTCTGGGCATCCTCCATGCGGAAACGCGCGTCGATATCTGAAAATGTGTCTGTGCGATTAAATTTCTCAGACACCTTTCCCGGCAGGGCCTGCAGTTCCAGCATCCTGGCCCACAGATCCGGGTGGTGGTCATAGAGATGCCGCAGTTCTCTTTTCCTGGCGTTGGGGCAGAACCAGCAGCCGCCCCGGTCGGTAAACGCATACACAGGAGAAAGCAGCCCCGCCTTGCGGCAGAGCTGCTTGGCATCATCTTCCGTATAGTGGTACTTTTCCAAAAGGGACACCTGTGGCCCGGTCAGGCGCAGCAGGCGTTCCTGCTCATCTCGGGCGATGCCGATGTAATGTACCGTATCGGGTGGCAGTGTTTTCTGGTACTGGCGGATGGGGCGGATCTTGCAGTCCCGCTGGACATAACATTTTCCGCAGATTGGAAAAGCCCGCAGCATCCCCTTTTTAGGGCCGCGGGTGACCTTCCCTGTGAACAGATCTACATAGGTTTTCTCCGCGCGCAGGACACGCACCTTCACTCCCATCCGCTCCAGCTTTGGAATAGCGGTGTGACAGATAAAGTCCCTGTGTTCCGGCACCTCACCTGAAATGGTTTTATCAAACATCACCTCGCAGTAGACGGCTTCGTCCAGCGGTTCCCCATGCTCCAGCGCCAGCAAAATGGTGGCAAGGCTGTCCTTACCAAAGCTGCAGCTGGCGATGTGCTTTAACGCTGCGATACTCCCGCCTCCTTGGCGCGGCAGGCGCTTTCCAGCACCTCCGTCATATCCGTCTGCTCCCACGGGGCATCCGCATGGGTGAAGTGTCCATAGTTGCAGAATTTACGGAAAATGGGTTTGTTCAAACCCAGCGCATCGATCATGCCGTTCGGCGTCAGCTTGCACACCGTGCGAACGGCCTGCTCCAGTGCAGTATCGGAATACTTGCCAGTGCCGTGGGCATCCACCTCCACCATGACAGGCTTCACCTTGCCGATGGCGTAGGCCAGACTGACGGTGCAGCGTTCAGCAAGTCCCGCCGCCACAATGTTTTTTGCGATGTAGCGGGCCATATAGGCTCCGCTGCGATCCACCTTGGTGCCGTCCTTGCCGGACAACGCGCCGCCACCATGGGGTGCGAGACCGCCGTAGGTATCCACCATCAGCTTACGGCCTGTGAGCCCGGTATCCGCTTCAAAGCCGCCCTCCACAAATCTGCCGGAAGGATTGATGAGGATCTCCGTTTCGGCATCCAGCGGGAAGCTCTGAAAAGCAGGCTGGATAATATGGCGCATGACCGCGTGGCGAAGTTCCGCCAGCTCCACACCATCCTCATGCTGGCAGGAGACCACTACGGCAGAGACACGCTTGGGAACGCCGAACTGATACTCCACAGACACCTGCGTCTTACCGTCCGGCTTCAAGCTGGGGATCGTGTGCAGCTTTCTCGCCTGGGTCAGCAGGCGAGTGAGTTCATGCGCCAGCACTACCGGCAGTGGAAGAAGTTCAGGCGTTTCATCGCAGGCATAGCCGTACACAATGCCCTGGTCACCTGCTCCAGCCTCTGCGCCGCTATTGACTGCTCCGGCGATGTCGGGGCTTTGCTCATGGGTGATCACTTCCACCTCATAATCGCTGCCGCCATATCCGGTTTCCCGCGCGGTGTGGCAGATGACGGCAGGGATGTCTGGGAACCGTGCCGCCGTGATCTCGCCAGCTGCAATGATCTTACCTGCGGTAGCCATGACCTCACAGGCTACATGGGCAGCGGGGTCATGCTCCAGACAGGCATCCACTACGGCGTCGGCAATGGTGTCGCAGAGCTTGTCCGGGTGGCCCTCAGTGACAGACTCTGCGGTTAAGACATGCTTATCTTTCATGTTCGTTTTTCTCCTTATTGCATTGTTTTTTATGGTTTCCGGACGGCACAGGAACAGAAAACACCATCTCATTGGCGTATTTCTTCCGATACTTTTCGATTTGCTGCTCCGTCAGGGATGTAAAATCCTCATCTCCAATTCCGACTACAAAAAAGGTGCCGCAGACAATGTCATACGGCACTCCGGATTCATCTGTCATGGCACGGTTCATAGGAAGGCCCAACATTTTCCCTTCTTCATTGCAGACGATGGCAACAGGATCGTCGAACGGGTAAACAGCCTCAATGTCTCCGCCTACGATTTTCTGCATGGATTCCAGGCTGCTGTCGATCTCCTGTACAGTGGGCGGTTTCATCGGCTCCACCACAAGAATGGTCATTTTTTGATGATTGATAGGATCGCCTCCTAAAAAAAATAAGCGGCAGCAGAAGTCTGAGACCGCTGTTGCCGCAAAATGATTTGATTATTTTTTTGTTTTTAGAGCCAGCGTTTGTGTTTTCAGCAAAGCATTCTCCAGCGCTCTATGGTCCTCGTGATCCTGCCACCAGTGGGGTCGCAGAAAACTCAGTGCTTTGGTGGCCCAGATGTAGTCATCCCGCCCCAGGGACTCCTGCACGAGTCCAAGTCGGAACTTTTCGTAGTTCTTTCGTACTGCTGCATCTACGCTGTCCCGGTTCAAATACAGTTCCAGAAACCCACAAAGGACAGCCGCTTCCTCCATCGTATAAAACACTACGACACCCCTTTCACACAAACAGGCATCATTGTAGCATGGAGAGTCGGTTTTGAGAAGCGGCGGTTTTCACAAGATTCCATAGCAAAATTCGACACAAGCACTTATTCGATTCTGCGCCCCGTGGTATACTGATCGTCAGAAAGAGTCCGGTGCGTGTATCGCGTCAGGCATCTGTATGGCCTGCTCCAGCCATTCTATTGACCTAGAGCAGCACCACCATGACATTGGGACTTCCGCACCTATCACGCTGGAGGACAACGTCTGGATCGGAGTAAACGCCACCATCTACGGTGGTGTGGCGATTAGGGCTGGCTCCGTGATTGACGCAGGCAGCGCCGCTACCCGCGATATTCCCGCAGGCGTGATTGCAGTGGCGCTCCGTGTCGGGTGACCCAGCCTATCACAGAAAGAGGCAAAAATGAGACCGATAAAATATTGTTCTGATTTTTCAAGGCACCGTCTTAGATGCAATAAGACGGTGCCTTCTCTTCTGCCTTCATCAGCGATGCTGACGGCGGAGATGGATTATAGCTACAACTCTTCTGCCTTCACAAACCACTCTGGTTTAATGTTTGCATTATCCGAAAGCCTTAATATAAGATTCTCGTCATGGGCAGAGCCGCTGATTCTCCATTCGTAATATAACTTTAATATTGCTTGGCTTAGAATTTCTATCGTTTTCTCACGGTTGTTTTCAGGAGGATTGTTTTCATCGAAAATCACTTCCGACATCGGAATCAAGTATTCGATACAATAGTATTTGCTGCGGTTGTAGTAATCCATGCGCATTCCGCGAATATCGAGGAGCCAACCGATATTCTCCACGAGTTCAGGACAACGAGATAATTGCCTAAAATAGCTGTTGTTTTCCAAAGAAGGCCGAAATGCAAATCCATTTATACAATAATCTTGACTCCCGCTGTTGTATCCAAACCTGGAGCGCAAATAATAAATATTGCCGTTCTCATATCTGAATTCGTCATCAAGCGGTTGCAACTCTCCGTTGTAATACAGATCAATATGATCTTCATTTGGCCTGAAGGTCACGCCATAACCTCTAAAAAAGTTTGATAGCGGAGATTCTTCTAACAGCAGTTCCTTCAGATTGCTGCCCGCTTTTAAGTCAGTTCCATTTAACCTTCGAGAAAGATGAAACATTTGGATGTAGTCAAGTCTTTCATCTACAATACAATCGGAAAGATACTCTCTGGCCCATGTCAAAGGGTCGTTCCAGCCATCTTTATGGATTGTCGTAAAAATCTGCACCATCTCTTCCTCTGAAAGGTTCAGAAGTTCCATTACTCCGCTTTTTAGAGAGGCTTGTGTTCTTGCATCAATATGGTTCATCTTATCTACCACCTTCAATAGTTTAACAGCACCAGCGATATGTGTTTCGGCAATTTTGCTGTTGTCTATCGGGCTTTGCTTGATCGCCTGTCTGACAGGATTATATTATCATGTTTTCATATATGGAGCAACAGAGTACGAGTTTCTTACCTCTCAGGCTTCCTGTTTCTGGAACGCTTTTTGTCCTTTGACTTGTCCACTTTACCGCTCCATACCTCGTCGATGGTCCTGTTCCACGCTTCCTCCAGCGATTCCACCGGCAAGCCGTTGGCCTCGAAGCCTTGTTGGATCGCGCGATAATAGTATGGGGACGGCAATGCAGGCTGGCGGCACATTGGTTCTGCCATGATGTAGGCCATGACGGAAACGGCTGCGCCATCTGCGGTCCGCACAGATACCTGCTCCTTGGTGTAGTGACGGGGATATCCTTCGTAGCGGTCCAGCGCCCGTTCAGACTCCGGTGTGAGCTTCCATAGCAGACCGTGGACGACGCTGCCGTTCTTAGGCGTGACAGTGGCAAAGCCACTGCCGCGAAAGCGCAGCTCATAGTTTTCCAGCGTCACAGGACCCACGATCTGGGCGTCGGGGCAGCGATGCGCCATCTGTTCTAAATTGATATTGCTGCCGTAAGCAAAATACAGTGTCTCTTCCATATCAGTCCTCCAGCAGAGTGAGTCCGCCAATCTTATCCAAATGGCGAAACATGGCCCGTGCCTGCGCTTCTGTGTCTCCCTCCGGCAGCGGACACTCCATCCCCGTCGTGCGAATGACATTGCTCTGCAAAAACCAGATGTAGCTCTCAATGTCCGGAAATTCTGTGGGGTCAAAGGTCTGATCCCGCAGGCAGCCCATGATCTCCATGGCGGTACCCTCATAGACGGTTTCTTCGATCTGTATCTTCAAAGACTTCACCTCTCCATTTCTCTGGATTTTTTCTTCTTTTTGTTGACCTCGTAGCTGTCTTTGTCATACCTCCACGCCCGGTCGCCGTCCAGATTGGCCAGCAGATGGTTGCGGGTGTTTTTGAATTCCTCGCCGTTGAGTCCCAGCCGCACCAGCCAGACGCGGAAGGTGAACAGCTCATTGTCGCTCATGGTTTTCCGCATGACGGTGCTGCGCTGGTTAATGGCTTGAGCAGACATGGCAAGGCATAAATTCACATAAGCCGCAATCTTTCCAGCATGGAGCGTAGAGTTGAAACAACGCCACTCAACGGTTCCTCTATAAAACACAGAATGCAGATTCAGGGCATAATAGCGGGTCCAGTTATAGTGTTCTCGGTCAGAGATATTCCCTTCATACCAGATGCTTTCCAGCGCTGTGAGGTTTTTCGTTTCGTCAGAGGAGAGCTTGCGTGCTTCCTTTAGCATTGGCTCCCGCACCTTCTGGCACCAGCGGGATGCGCGTCGCTCATTGACCTGCAGCGCCTTGAACAGAATATCCTCCTTAGAGTACATGATGCTCAGAAGATTCTTCAGACTCTGGCGGTTATGGTTGGCGGCGTCCACATGAACATGGATACCGCAGGAGATGTTGGCTTTGGCCCCGGCGTGGCGCACCTGGCGGACACACTCCTGAAGCTTGGGTAACTCCGCGTAAGTGAGTTTTGGCGTCACCATCTCGACCCGGTATTCGATGTTGCTGGTATGCATATACCCGCTTTCCGTTTTCATTTCCGTAACAATGCTGGAATCACTCATAATGCTCCACGCCTTGCCATCCGGGTCTTTCACGCTCCATTTATCATATCCGCCTCCCACATAGTTAGGCTCTGTTCCATAGTTGGCAAGCGCCTGCGCTGCCTGTTCACGGGTGATGCCGGTCATCTCTACTTCGACGCCGAAGTATTGATCCTTCATTCCAATCATGCTGCGGCACCTGATTTTAGTTCTTCATCTACCACCCGAATGCGTAGGGCGATGGCTTCGATCACATTGACCGTAACGCTGTTGCCTGCCTGCTTATAGGCCTGGGCATCGGACTGGATGGCGAGGATGCGGTCGATCTGCCATTCTTCAAAGCCCTGGAGCCGCAGGCATTCACGAGGCATGAGGCGGCGGATGCGTCCGCCGTTTTCCACGATACCCTGAATACAACTTGTCTCCAACGTGTGGGCGATATCGCGCCCGACGCGCCCGCGGCGGGTATTGCTGCCTGCAAATCCCAGATCCACCGAGTCACCGGGGAGCGCTTCCTTATATCCTTTCTTGGTGGCTTCCTTGATGAGCAGAACGCCGGAGCGTTCGCCTCTGTGGTTGGATAGGGTGGTCTGCCCATATCGGGCGGTGAGACAGCGGGCAGTGTCCGTTTGCTTTGGGTGCCCGGTGCATAGATCCACGAACGGCTTTTGGGGCGGGATCAGATACAGGCCGGTCTTCCCACCCATGCCGCCTGCACCGGCAGTCTGGGTGCAGGCTACCCCGTCTGGGTCGTAGACGCGGGAGCCTTGCGGTCCTCCGAGGACTTGTACAAGAGCTTTTCCACCTGTGCCGAAGACAGGTAATATTTTCCCGGCGCATCGGGGATCAAGATATCCGATAATGAAAAGCCTTCGCCTTGATTGAGGGACTCCAAAATGTTTGCTGTTAAGCACAGACCACTCGACATGATACCCCAGGTCATCCAGTGCGGAGAGGATGACCGAAAAGGTTTTCCCTTTGTCATGCGATAAAAGTCCGGGAACATTTTCAAGCAGCAGATACGCAGGTCGTTTGGCTTGAGCCAATCGGGCAATCTCAAAGAAGAGAGTTCCTCTGGCGTCGGCAAAGCCTCGTCTGCGGCCAGCGTTAGAAAATGCCTGGCAGGGGAATCCTCCGCAGAGAAGTTCGAAGTCGGGCAGGTCTGCCGGGTCGATTTTGGTTGCGTCGGGATAATATCGTTCCTCCTTTCCCGGCTCATAAATGGCCGTATAGCTGGCATTGGCGTATTTATCGATCTCGCAGTGCCCAACGCACTGGAAACCGCCTGCACGCGTCAAGCCGGAACGGAAGCCGCCAATGCCAGCGAACATGTCAAAGTATCGAATCAGGCTGTATCATCTCCTTCCTCCTGCAGCGCAGCAAGAAAGCCGAGGACATCATCTTGGATGCTCTCGGCTTTTGGCGCTGCTTCTGTGATTTTGATCTGGCTGCCCTGCAATTCCTGACGGACCGCCTGACGCACAGCCTCCAGCAGTTCCCGCTGATTTTTGTGTTCGCAGATCATGCGGCACACATGCTCCGTGCGCTTACCGGCAGGGATGTCCATCAGCCGTTTCCATGCCTGCCGCTGGATGGGCGAGGCCATGGAGAAGGACAGGTTCAGCCGCTTTTTGTTACTGCTCATGCTTTTGTTCCAGCCGCTCCGTCAGCCATTCATAGCCCTTGGCGTTCAGCGAAACATCGTCCAGAATGACGGGCCTGCACAGCCCGTCCGCGGCAGAAACATGGCGCTTGAGCAGCGCTGCACCGCCGCCAAGAAAAACAGCGGGCATGGCGCGAACGTCCAGACCACTCTCTGCAATGGCGGAGAGCAACCGCTTGGTGTAGCGCTCCGCTTCCAGATGGATGATCTTTTTCGAGTCCTCATTTACATGGCTGGTATCGCTGCGCAGGACACTTTCGATTTGCGCCGCCGTCATGGACAGGCCGAGGCTGCGGCGGATCTGTTCACTGATTTCATCCAGACAGCGGATCATGCCGAGCTCCAGGCTGCGGCAGGTGGCGGCGTTGGGGATGCGGTTATCCAGCCGCATGAGATCCACCGTCCAGCCACCAATGTCCGCCACAATGACGGACGGCTCGTTCAGCAGACCACTCTGCGTCAGCACCGCGGCATAGCCCTGCGGATACAGAGACACTTTGGAGATGGTAATGGTGTAATCCAGGCATTCAAAGCGGAAGGACACCGGCTTTCCATCCCGGCACAGGTAGTCTCGGAAGGCTTTTTTGTCCCGGCCAAAACTGGTGAGCGGCAGGCCGGTGGCCAGATGGACATCTGCCATAGTCCCCGCATTGCGATATTCCAGCTCTTTTGCAATGGCGGCAAGGGTCAAGAGGTAATAGTCCTCCGCCTGCGTCTTATCCTTCTGGAGAGGCTGGCGTCCGCTGCCCACCACATAAAATTTGCCACCGTATTCCAGCACATTGCTCAGCGTGTACGGCTCGTACTCATAGGCCACAAGACCGGAGGGAAATGCGAAGTGCGCGGTTTTCATCGCGGCATAGCCGTGATCCACGCCGATGATGATAGAATCGCTCATCTGGCGTCACCGCCTTTATGTTGCTGCGGCTTTTTCTTGTTTCTGTGTTCACGGTCGAACTTTCGCCCTGCGGCAAGAAGATTCCGAATCTCTTTCAAGTCGCAATTCCAGTCGCAGCCCTCTTGCTGCAGCTCGTATTGATACGGATACTTTGCGCAGAGACGGGGAATGAAAGCGGGGAGAGCTTTCCAGTCACGCGGATATTCAATCCCTTCTTTGTAGTGGATATCCTTCACGAGTTCATTTTCAAGGGCGAGAAGATAATCATAGTCGAGGTGTTCGAATGCGTACTCGCCCGTGAGTTTTTTATAGGCGTAAGCACCTACATAGCCTGCTGTTTCAAAGAAGCAATCCGCATACGGCTCTACATCGGCAAGGGAGTCCGGATCTGCCAGAGCCGCCATATAAACATCTTTTCCCTGAACGATGAGCCAGGAGCGAAAGTAGCTGAAGCTGTCATCGCTGCATCCGTCCACTCGGAAGATCTTGGCGGCATCCCACAGACCGTATCGAAAGGAAAGGTCTTTATATGCATCCATGTAATTAAGAAACATCAATGACTGATCGGGACCCAGCCCTGCGAGGCGGTCGATCATATACTTTGCCCACGCATCAGTGTCCTGCCCGCAGGTATCTTTCGCCTCCTGAATCAGCGCCCAGAAGGTGTCTTTGTTGATTTCGGTGATGTTATCGTTCATGTTCTACCTCTTTCTCTTTTTTATCTGCTCGTTTCAATAGGCTGCCGAGTCCCATGCTGTGCAGCGCATCTGCGTAGACTTTTTCACGGAACGCCTTGTATTCCGGCGTGGTGGTATCCACCTTGCCGAGGATCGCCTCTTCGTAGGTGGTTCCGGGGACGATCTTCCATGTCACTGCGCCGAAATGCGCTGCTTCCAGATAACGCAGGAGGGTATGTCCGTCCGCCGCCTCAAACGCGCCCCGGTTATCTTCATAAGGGAAAGCGTCATAGGGCTGGAAGCCGGTGATCCGCTGCGCGGCGTGATACAGCCGAAAGCCATCCTCATCCAGCTGCGCCGCGAATTTACAGTAGATATCCGCCGCTGACAATTCACGCCGCTCCATCCGAGGTCTCCTTTCTCACCCAAGGAGCGAAGCGTTCCAAGAAGCGAACACGCTTGCGCACCTTTCCGGCAGACACATCCAGTCCGTTCATCTGTGCCTGGATGCGGTGCCGAATGGCCTTCAGTTTCTGCGGATCGTTGCAGCAGTCCACGATGACATATTCACCGCCACTGGCGGCCAGCACCTCACGCTTGCCGGCCTCATCACGAATGGTAGACATGAGACGCTGGCCCAGCCGCTTCCGATAGGCGTCCTGCAAAGCGTCTATATCGCCGCAGACGCCGTGCCGCTTCAAAATGGCGGCGATCTCCTGAGAACTGATTCGGGTCTCCGTGGACAGCCTGCCCAGGATCTCCCTTTGGGCGTCAGGAGGGAGACTGGGCGGTGAAGGACTTTTCTTCTCTTTCATCGCGTCGGTTCCTCCTTTTTCGGCTTTTTCACGACAGTGGACAGCTGCATAGCCTGTGCAAGATATTTGCCCTGACTGTTCAGGTATTTTGCCATCTCACGGACGCTTTGACAGCCGAACTCTGGTTCCTGAAAACCGCCGCGCTCCGTATACAGCGTCCATTTCTGCTTTTCATAAGGGCAGTCCTGAGACACCACAAAGTACCGTCCGCAGCGGTCTCCCTCCAACGGCTCAAAGCGCACGTCATCATAGAGGGGGCCGTCCAGAGGACAATTGTTTTTAAACCAGACATAGTAATTGTCCAGAATGGCAGGCTCCGTGATTCCCATGACCACCCTGCCGATCCGCTGCAGCCTGCCGGCAAGGGCAGAATCAGCGCAGAACCAGTCATACCACCCGGCGCGGATCTGTGTCTCTCGGGATCTATCCTGAAACGCTCCGCTGCGGAACAAGTCCTGCCACTGACGGACGGAGAGCATCTCCCTCATGCCACCACCTCGCCGGGGGTGTCATCCGTGGGATCGGTGTTCCGCCAGTCTGACGGCAGGATCGTCTGCTCGATGATATCAGCGATGCTCATAAACACCTGGGCGATCTCACGGGATTCCTTTACGGTGTCCTGGAGTTCCTCCAGCGTCATGCGGGTACCTTCCGTCCAGCAGCGAACATTTTCTTCCGTGGCGGTCAGAAGAGAAGCCTTTTCGTATGCCTTGCAGAACAGATTGGCAACCTTGCCCCTGCGGTCGATCTCCGCATTTTGCTGTTTGAGGTCCTTCTTTGCCTTTTCATATTCCAGCAGCTCCGCGGCAGCCTGCTCGCGCTGATCCTCCGGCACATCCTGAAGCTGACGGGTCAGGTCATAGCCCTTGTTGATGGACAGTTCCTTCTTATCAAGCGCCTCCTTGATGGCGTCCGGAGCATTCTCGTCGATCTGTATGACCTTGCCCATCGTGCGTTCGCCCAGACCAACTGCTTCGGCCAGCTCCTTTCTGGTATCGACAGCGGAAACCGCTTCCGGCAATGTTGCCGAAAGCGGTTTTTCAGAGAACTTGTCACCACCGGCAGCAGACTGATTTGCTCTGGCCTTGGCTTCAATCTCGGGTTTCAGCTTCAGGGCAATTTTGCCAAGCTCCCACTTTTCCAAGTTGCGGCGGCCCTTCTGGGTATCGAGCGCCCACTGCTTGGCCTCCAGCATATCCTCGAACGAGAAAACAGCCATTGTGTAGGGAAGTCCGTGCTTCTCGCACAGCGCCTGACGGTTGTGCCCGTCGATAATGACCATGTCCTCGTTGACGATGATGGGGGAATAGCAGCCGTTTTTGATGAGATCTGCTTCCAGAGCGTCGAGCTGCTCCGCGCTCAGAGGCGGGAGCAGCTCGGCCATCTCCGGCAGGATCACAGGGCTGCGTTCAGCGCTGGTATATGTGATCCCGGTATTTTTCATCAGGCAGCGACCTCGCAGCTGGTCTCATCTTCCATTTCCTGCGCGAGTTCTTCTACCTTGCGGGGCGAGAGGAACTCCACCTCGCTGGCTTTGATGAGGAAACCGGGCTGACGCTCCGGCTCATCCTCAAAGGTGATGGTCTCAAAATCACCGGAAGCTGCCAGCTTGCAGCCCTTCCAGGCAAACTCCGCACAACGCTCGGCCAGCGGACCGCGCACCTTGACAGAGATAAAGTCGGTGAGTTTGTTGCCGTCCTTATCCTTATAGCGGCGGTCCGAGGCGATACGCAGGATGGCGTAAGGCTTGCCGGTGGTCTCGTTCGTTTTCAGGGTGACGTCGTTGGTCAGGTTACCAATGGCAGTGATCTTCAGCATAGTTCAGTTCTCCTTTGTTTTATATTATATATAGTGTAGATGATAAAAAAGCCGCCCTCCCGGCATGGGAGGGCGGCAGAGGGAAAGTTACTTGCTCCAGGTCTCGTTTTCGCCGAGAATGGAGGTGTGGGCGTTAGCGGCTTCCATGACTGCGTAATAGGCCCAATGCTTGCCGCTCATATCTCTGAACGTATTGAGCTTGCGAAGATTGTCCGCAATATAGCTCTCATCCGCTTCACGGCCCAGCAGGCGGTTGACGATGGTGACGACCTCAGCTCTGGAGATGTTGCGGTCTGCGCGGAAGGAACCATCCTCGTAGCCGTTGATCCAGCCGCTCTTGGCAGCGGCCTTGATGTACTCGGCGGCCCAATAACCGTCGCCGACATCGCCAAAGTCCTTATACTGCTCCATGATGTCCTTGTTGCCGTCGCCGTACACATCGAAGAAGCGAACGGCCAGCGTGGTAAACTCAGCGCGGGTGATGGCGTCATCAGGGGCGAAAGTGTTGCCGCTCTTGCCGTAGGTGACGCCGTTGTTGTTGAGGTACTTGACGTAGCCGGAGTACCAGGCGTGGGCGGGAATATCGGTAAACTTGGTGTTGGCCGCGGTGGAGATGGTGTCGCCGTTCTTATCTGCCAGCAGACGGGCAAAGATGGCGGCGGCTTCGCTGCGGGTCATGCTGCGCGCGGGGCCAAAGGTGCCGTCCGGGTAACCGAGAATATACACGCCGTGGCGCTCGGTTTCCTCCACCTCGGGGACAGTCAGCTCACCGTTTTTATCCGTTTTGCCGCTGGCGGTCTGGTTCAGATCGTTCTTGACGGTGATATTTTTATTCTCCTGCGGGACCTTCTTGTTGTCGGTGATGACGATTGTCACCTGATGCTTGGCATCCATATCCGTGCCATCCGGCAGGATGATCGAGATATTGCCGGTCTTGCCGCTGGAAACATCACTGCCAGGAATCGGACGCTTGGTGTCCGTGCGGATGACTTTGACGGTCAGAGTCCAGCGGTTGCCGTCTGCGTCCTCATAGCCACCGGTGACCTTGCCGTCCTCATTGGTCTTGCCACTGCCGGTGGGAACGGTGATCTGGCCCGCGGCGTCGGTCTTACCGGAGGAGTAGTTATCATTCTTGTCTGTAACGGCAATGCTCATGCCCGGTACAGCGCTCTTATCCTTGACAAGCTGCACGGTGACGGTCGTCTGGTCGGCATAGTCCAGCAGGCGGCTATTCGGCAAGCGGATGGAGATGCTGTTGTCTTTGCGAAGCGTCACGGCAGCGTTCGCGACGGGGTCCTTGGTGTCGGTATCGGTGACAGTCACGAGATAGCCGCCCACGATGGCCTCGCCCCTGCTGTCCGTGGTGCCACTGTTGTAGATCTTGTCGATCTCGGCGGTTTCCAGCGTCTCACCACAGTTTTCGCATTCCTTATGCTTGCTGCCCACGGAGTCCGTAGTCGGCTCCTTGTCGATGATCCAATCGCCCGGCTTATGACCGGCAGGCTCGGTGTAGTCGCTCTTGTTGCTGTCACCACAGCGGGTGCAGGTGTTGGTGGTGTAGCCCATCTCCGTGCAGGTAGGAGCCGTCACTTCACTCTTGTAATCGTGACCGAGCGCATTTTTCAGCACAGCGCCGCAGCGGGTGCAGAGCTGGGGTTCCATGCAGGTGGCAGGATTGCCGGGAATATGACCAGCAGCCTCGTTGCCTTCAATACGGTGATAACCGCAGCGGACGCAGCGGTACTCCATAACGCCCTCGCCGGTGCAGGTGGCGTTGGTGATGAGAGTGCCTTCATCCCAGCTGTGGCCCAGCGGAGCGGTGTAGTCCGTCACGAAGCTGCTGCCGCAGCCAGCGCAGCGGTGGATGGTCTTGCCGCCGCCCTCACAGGTCGCGGCGATCACATGGGATTCGTAGTTATGGGGCAGAACGGAAGTGATGTCCTCTATATGGCGGTCGCCGCAGACGGAGCACTCGCGGACGGTGTAGCCGGGGTTCATGCAGGTGGCGGCTACGGGATGAGTCTTATACTGATGCTCTCCCTTGGGCGTGGCGGCCTGCTTCATCTGGCCGCAGCGGGAGCAGAGCTCCAGCAGCTTGCCATCGGTTTCGCAGGTGGCATCGCGGATGACGATGCTCTGCCATGCGTGGCCGAGAGAGTCCACATAGTCGCGCTTTTCGATCTTGCCGCACTCCGTGCAGAGGTAACGGTCATAGCCAAGGGTGATGCAGCCAGCCTTGGTGCGGTCCAGCAGAATGAAGTGGTGGTTTTCGCCGCAGCCCTTGTCGGCACAGCAATTTCCGTTGCAATGCTTGTTCTGGCAGCCGCAGTTGGGATCATCGCAGCCGCAGGTGCATTTGCCGTCCTCGCTGGTCTGGGTATCGCGCAGCCAGACATTTGCCACGCCGTTTTCCGTCATGCTGACATTCTGATAGGTGTAGGTGATCTCGTAATAAACCGTGTACTGACCTTCCTCCGTGTAATTGGGCGCGGAGGTCATGGTGCAGCTTTCGGCGCTGTTGCCGTAGCGGATGGAAGTGCGGACGCCAGCTTCGGAGAGGTCGCTGACGGTGATCGTGTGGGGCTGGCCGTCCACGACGCCGTAGTAGTCTGCAATGACCGCCTTGGCTGCTGTGTAGTCATAGCTGGCGTAGTCGCACAGGCTGCACTTCTCCACGGTGGCAAAGCGGCCGTTGGCGGGCTGGGGCAGGACCTCGGTCTCCATGCTGTGGCGCTCCAGCGTGCGGTTCACGGTGTGGTTCGTACCGTAGCAAAACGCGCAGTAGGTGCCACCTTTGGTGGTAACGGTATGGTAGGTATCGTCCGTGTACTCGTGGGTCACGGTTTCCTCCAGCTTCTGTGTAAATTCCGCGGCGCAGTCAAACAGCCAGTAAACATTTTTGAGATAGCCGTAATCAGACTTCGGCTCGTTTGTGTTGATACCGCCGCAGGTTTCGCAGACCGCCTTGGTATAATGATAGCCGGTATAATGGGCGTCTTTGCCGGGAACACCGTCCATGCAGTCACCCTTGCCGACACCGTCCATCATCGTGCCGTCCGAGTATTTGACGTTACGGCTCAGAGCGGTCTGGCCGTTGCGGGTATACTCGGGAACGCGGAATACCTCAAAGGACGTCACTTTGCCGCATTCGCCGCATTTGAAGGTTTCACGGGTCACGACGCTGTTGACGTCCAGCTCATTCGTGCGGTTGGACGCCTGCATCCAGTGTTCGGCGGGGTCATGGTAGCTGTTCTGCTGGGCCGCAAAAGCGCTGGGGACCAGGCTGAAGCACAGTGTCAGCGTCAGGAGCATGGCCAGCGCACGGCGGGAAAACGTATGATTCTTGTTCAAGTGCATATTTCCTCCTTAGATATTTTGATGGGATGTTAAGTTATGTTCTGCGATGCTTGGTTATCGCCCCCTCTCCGGAATGCTTCTTTTTTGCAGGTATTCGTTCCAGTCCTTTCCACTGCGAGGCTCTTCTACCGTTACGGCATAGCCTCTGGCCGAGTATTTGTCCTTGAGCTGCTGGGCTGCCGCCCGTCCCGGTGCGTCTGCGTCCAGGCAAAGCGTGATGCGCTTGATGCTGGGGTTGTCCTTCAGGTACGTTTCCAGTGCGCCGTCATAGAGGCCGCACAGCGCTACTGCATTGATCGGCTCGCGGTGGAGCGTGAGGTAGCTCATAAGGTCGATGGGGGCCTCAAACACCCGCACCTGATCCGACGTGGGATCGTGCGGGATGGCAAAGCCGACATTCTTATCGCTGCCTGTCACATCTCCGCGAAAGCCTTTGCCGTCCCGGTCGTAGGTCCCACGCAGGCCTGCGTACTTCGCCTGTCCGGCGTGATCTTTTCCGACGAACACACAGTTGTGATGCTCGGCATCCTCGTACAACAGACCGCTGTTCATAAACTGCCGGATCACCTGCGCGGCGATGCCGCGTTTGCGCAGGTAGGCAAAGACTCTGCGGTCATCCGTATTCCGGGGTGGCAGGGTAAAGGGCTTTTGCACCTCGTCCCGCTTGACGGATGGCACTGCTTTGGCGGGGGAATCTCTGGCCCGGCCATTGAAGGTGAGCAGATACTCGACAGCTTCCGGAAATGTCTTGTCGCAGAACTGCTGCACGAGAGTGATGGCGTCGCCGCCCGTGTTCTGCGAGTAGCGGAACCATGTGCGACGGTCCTTGATCCGCAGGCTGTCCATTTCTGCTGTGGTGTGGTACCGGCCAATGCGTTTGACCTGATAGCCCAGATGGGTCAGCAGCTCCAGCAGATCCGTTTCCCTGACAATTTGCATTTCTGTGTCTGTAAAGCGTCTTTTGATTTCGCTTGCCACGGCGATTTCCTCCTTTCTCTTGAAACGCAAAAAGCCGGTCATGGCACCCGAGCTGTTCGGATGCCATGACCGGCTTTTTCTAAATCGTGTTTTTGCTTTGGCGTTTGTGCGGGCTTACACGGCGCTTTCCTCGTCAGGGGTGTCCGTGTCCGCAGGGGTGGCCTCGTCGTCCACACGGGCCTCGGCAGGGGCCTCAGCGGGGAAGTCCTGCTCTGCGGCGCTCTCAGCGTCTGCTTCGTCCAGTGCCTGCGTGATCAGGTTCAGCACGAAGTCTCGCTGGGTGAGCTTTTTGCCGGTGCGGAGTGTTTCGCGCTCGAGGTGACGCTTGATGCGCTGGAAGAGTTCTTCGGGGACCTGGAATGCCATTGTTCTGCTTTTTTCAGTCATGTGAATGCCGCCTTTCTGATTTTCAATCATGTTGTAGTATTCTTGAATGAGGTTTGCGATGTACTCGCTGGTGGTCTGGCCCAACCGTTCCCGTTCTTCGCTGACTCGCTCGTGGAGGGCGATGGGAATCTGAGCACACAAGTTTTTGGTAGTTGCCATTCTCGGATGCCTCCTTCGCTTTTTGTAACGCAAGCATACCCGAAAGATTACGAGAAAGCTATTACCAATACCATCAAGGAATGGCACACAAACGAAGCAGAAGCAACATAAGCACCATTGGAGACGAAAAAAGGCCATCGACCTGCTCTCCGTGAGGGAGAGATCGGTGGCCTGTCGGTTTGTTCTTTTTTTGAAGCCCTGGCGTTCGAGTCACATCAGTTCATAAAAATGCCCTGCTGCATCTCTAAAATGTCGCCTGTCGCGGAGAAAAACTCGTTGTCCGAAAAATCCTGTTTTTCTAACTTTTTGAATTGAAAAGTGGCGGTAAATATATGAAAACACCGCGCTTTTGCGCGGTGTTTTCTGTGCTGCATCTTTCATCAACACATTTTGGTATGCCCGACTGGATTCGAACCAGCGGCCTTCAGAGTCGGAGTCTGACGCTCTATCCAACTGAGCTACGGGCACATATTGAATTGGGACGCAGGGGTTAACAAAGTAAGTATAGCAACTTTTCCCACTTCTGTAAAGCTAAAATTTTCGTCAAAGATCGTTAAAAAAATTGACAACTTCTTCTCTCGCTCGTATAATTGCAGTATCCTAAAACAAAGGATCGTTCCTTATGAAAAAACGCAAAATTTCCGACGCTGTCGTCCGGCGTCTTCCCCGTTACTACCGCTATCTTGATGATCTGCATTCGAAGGGCATCGTGCGCATCTCCTCAAGCTTGCTCGGCGAGCGCATGGGCATCACCGCCTCGCAGATCCGTCAGGACCTGAGCTGCTTCGGCGAGTTCGGCCAGCAGGGCTACGGCTACAACATTTTGGAGCTGCGCACCGAGATCGGTCACATTCTCGGCGTGGACGAGCAGCACCGCCTCGTCGTCGTCGGCGCCGGCCACCTGGGCCACGCGCTGCTGCGCAACTTTGACTTTGCGCAGGCCGGTTTTCTGCTCGACACCGCGTTCGATGTTTCGCCCGCGCTCATCGGCACACGCGTAAACAACGTGCTTATCCGCTCGTTCGACGAGATCGGCGACTATTTCGCCGTGTGCCATCCCGACGTCGCGGTGCTGACTGTGCCGAAAAACATCGCGCAGGAGGTCGCCGAGCAGCTCGTTGCGCTCGGCGTGCGCGGGATCTGGAACTTTACCAACACGGAGCTGAACGTCGGCAGCGAGGTCTTCACCGAGGACGTCCACTTTGCCGACAGTCTGCTCACGCTGAGCTACCGCATCTCCAAGACCTCCGCCGAGGCGGAGGAGGAAGGAGCCAAACCGTGAAAAGGCCCATTGCCCTGCTCGCATCGCTCCTCGCGGTAACGGTGCTCGCCACCGCGGCCACGGCCGCAGGGGGAGACAGCAGCGACCCGCTGATCTCGCTCAACTATCTGCAAACAACGTTTACCACCAAGGCGACTTCGTCCATCGACGCCGCCCTCGACAAGGCCGATCAGGCGGCGTATGCAAAGGCTGAGGCCGCGCTCCGCTCGACCATCGCCGCGGCAGAGGCCAACGTGGGCGCGCAGCGCGCCGACGTCTTTACCGAGTCGCGCCTCAAGCAGGGCGACATGCTCTCCGGCACGACCGGGCTTCAGGTCATCGTGCTGGCGGGCAGCGTCAATGTGCAGTTTTCCTCCGGCGCGGTCGTCGACGTGACGACCGGCAGCGAGGTCAAAAGCGGCGCGGCGCTCGCGGAAAATCACCGCTATCTCGTCGCCGAGGACACGACGGCGCTTTTCACCGTCACCGGCAAGACCGCGGTCGTGAATTACTGCGGCTTCTATTCCATCGCAAGCTCTTCCTCGGTCGACTATCCGGCCATGGCCGCCTCGCTCAAAACGCTCACGCTCTTCCGCGGGTCGGACACGGGCTACGGCGAGGGCTTTGACCTCGAAAAGGCCCCCACGCGCATGGAGGCGCTCATTATGCTCATTCGTCTTCTCGGCGAGGAGAGCGAGGCGCTGACCTGCACGGCCTACCAGCCCTTTACCGACGTGCCCGACTGGGCGCTGCCCTACGCGGCCTACGCCTACTCCAAAGGCTACACCAACGGCGTCGGCCCGACGACGTTCGGCACGACGATGAGTGCATCGGCGGAGATGTACACAGAATTTCTGCTGCGCGCACTGCGCTACAGCTCCACCGCGCAGTCTGATATCTCCAACGCACCCGAGCGCGCGTACTTTGCGGGCGTCCTGACCGCAGGCGAGGTGAGCGCTTTACGCGCCTCCGCATTCCTGCGCGCCGACGTCGTATACCTCTCTTACTACGCACTCGAAACGAACGTCAGCGGCGGCAGCAAGCTGAGCGACACGCTCAGCGCGCGTGGTGTCTTCTCCGACGCAGCCTACCGCGCTTCCCGCGCGATGGTAAATTCTGCGCGCATCGGCTGACACCTTTTTGCGTTCCCACCATACTATGGATTGAGACCGCCGCGCGGGCGGTTTCAATCTTCATAGGGGGTTCGTTTTATGTGCAATAATAACTGTGGTTTTGGCGGCGGCTGCTGCCTGTGGATCCTGATCCTCATCATCCTGATCTTCGCCTGCGGCGGCTGCGGCGGTGGCTGCGGCTACAACAATGGCTGCGGCTGCAACAACGGCTGTGGCTGCAATAACGGCTGCGGCTGCTAAACCTGCATAAGAAGGGGGCTGTGCGAAAGCACGGCCCTCTTTTTTGCTTTCTGCGCACAGCGCAGTGGGATAGCAGCGCCGGTGGTACTGCCTCGAATCAAGGGGGGGATTCTCTTTCTCGAAAGAGAATCCCCCCCTTGAACCCCCAAGAGAAAGGTTACATTGCCTGTCTCGATCTTGAAGAGCTGCACACGCTGCGCAATGTAAGTGCAGTGTACATGGCTTCGCCATGAATCTTCTGCGAGTCATGACTACACGCAACCGCGCCTTACTATCGTGAGGCGCGAGTGACGGCAGCACGGCGGCAGACTGCGTGCAGGCGCGGCATTGCTGCGCTCGCCGCTTTTGGAGGGTGCTTTTTTAGTTTTGTGCTGTGATATAGATTTCTTCTGCTTTTTGCTGGGCAGAGATAAGTGTTTCTTTGGCGTCGCCGTAATTTTGTGTTTCGATTTGGGAAAGTGCGTCGGTGATCGCGTTGAATAAGGTGGTATACATCTTCTGATAGTCCATTGTGTTCTCCTTTCGTACGCTATAAAGTATGCTAATTTAGAATCTATATTTAGCATACACCACAGCATACTATATTGCAAGAGGTGATTACCATGTCTGATTTCATCCCGAAGCAATATACCAAGGAACCGATCACGATCCGCATTGCCCCTGACAAACTGGCGCAAATTGACGCGTTTGCCGCGAAGTTCAACATGAGCAGAAGCGAGTTTATCAACCAGTGCATCGACTACGCACTGAACAATCTTCCCCAGACATAAAAACGACCGCCACCGCGGTCGTTTTTTGTTACGCGGCGAGCACAGCAACACCGCGCCCGCATGCAGTCTGTCGGCGTGCTACCGTCACACGCGCCTCACGGTAGTAAGGCGCGGTTAATAGTGGTGCCGAATCGCAGGGATTCATGGCGAAGCCATGTACACCGCACCCGATTCGGCAAGCATTGCAGCTCTTCAAGCTACAAACCGGCAATGAGCGGGGTCGAGGGGGAAGGCCCCTCGTCCCTTTCTCTTGGGGGGGGTGTAAGGGGGCTGTTCTCTTTCCGAGGAAAGAGAACAGCCCCCTTTTTTTGCACTCCCCGCGCGGCGCGGGAGATAATTTCACGTTTTATTAAAACGCGATCACACCTAAATGTTCAAGCAAGATCTTGAGCCCGATCAAAATGAGAATGACGCCGCCGGTGAGCTCGGCGCGGCTCTTGTAGCGCGAGCCGAACACATTGCCGACGTACACACCCGCAATCGAGATCACAAACGTCGTGCAGCCGATGATCGTGATGGCAGGCACAATATTCACCTGTAAAAAAGCAAACGTCACGCCGACGGCCAGCGCGTCGATGCTCGTGGCGACGGCGAGAATCAGCAGCTCCTTGAAGTTGACGCCCGCGTAGGACTTTTCCTCTTCTTCCTCCTCTTCGCGGCTCTCCTTGATCATGTTAAAGCCGATCAGCGCGAGCAGGACGAAGGCGATCCAGTGGTCGAAGCGCTCGATATACCCTGAAAACCGGCTGCCGAGAAGGTAGCCCGTCAGCGGCATCAGCGCCTGGAAGCCGCCGAAAAAGAGGCCGATGCAGAGCGTATATTTCTTGTCGATCTTCTGCATGGAAAGGCCCTTGCAGATCGACACGGCGAAGGCGTCCATCGAAAGCCCGATGCCGATGAGGAACAGCTCGAAAAATGTCATGGTAAGATCCTCCAAACAACAAAAAATCAGGCGCGGTACCGCACCTGAGCATAAGAAAAGAGACACAGGTACAGCGAAGCCATACTTGAGTCTCGTTGTTTAAGACAAGCCAGACCGCAAAAGCGGTCAGTCTGTTGACTTGCCACGCCATCTAAAGCAGCTGACGCCATCTACTCCCTCAAAGTAAGGGGCAGTATATCATATCCCCGCAGGGCCGTCAAGCATTCTTTGACTCGCATTCAGACATTTTTCATTCAATGTATCATTATTTCTGAATCGTTCGATAAAAATGTGAAATCATTGACAAAAGTTCCCTTGCCATTCCCACGCTGCTGTGCTAAACTGGAAATTACATTATAAGAAAGGATCCTCACACCGCTATGGAATTCTTATCGAACAAGCCCCTTCTCATCACCGACACCATCCTGCGCGACGCGCACCAGTCGCAGGCTGCCACGCGCATGACGCTCGAACAGATGCTCCCCGCCTGCGAAATTCTCGACTCGATCGGCTACTACTCTCTCGAGTGCTGGGGCGGCGCCACGTTCGACGCCTGCCTGCGTTTTCTGGATGAGGATCCGTGGGAGCGGCTGCGCCAGCTGCGCGCCCACCTGCCGCACACGAAGCTCCAGATGCTCTTCCGCGGCCAGAACATCTTAGGATACAAGCACTATGCTGACGACGTCGTCGACGAGTTCTGCGGCAAGTCCATTGATAACGGCATCGACATCATCCGCATCTTCGACGCGCTCAACGATGTGCGTAACTTAGAGCAGGCCATCAAGTCCACGAAGAAATACGGCGGTCAGGTCGAGGCCACTCTCTCCTACACCATCTCCCCCATCCACAATGAGGATTATTTCGTGAAGCTCGCTAAGGAGCTCGAGCAGATGGGCGCGGACGCTCTCTGCATCAAGGACATGGCGAACCTGCTGCTGCCGATGGATGCCTACTCCCTTGTCAAGCGCCTGAAGGAGACCGTCAACATGCCCATTCATCTGCACACGCACAACACGAGCGGCACGGGCGACATGGTCAACCTGATGGCCACGATGGCAGGCGTCGACATCGTCGACACTGCGCTCTCCCCGCTCGCCAACGGCACCTCCCAGCCCGCAACGGAATCTCTTGTCGCTACGCTCAAGGGCACGCCGCGCGACACGGGGCTTGACCTCGACAAGATGAGCGAGGCCGCCGTTCACTTCCGCAAGGTCGCCGAGGAGCTCAAGGCGAGCGGCGCGCTCGACCCGAAGGTGCTGAATGTCGACACGAACACGCTTTTGTATCAGGTGCCCGGCGGCATGCTCTCGAACCTCATCTCCCAGCTCAAGCAGGCGGGCAAGGAGGACAAGTATTACGATGTGCTCGCCGAGATCCCGCGCGTGCGCGAGGACTTCGGTTATCCCCCGCTGGTCACGCCCTCGAGTCAGATCGTCGGCACGCAGGCCGTGCTGAACATCATCACCGGCGAGCGCTACAAGATGGTCCCCAAGGAGTCCAAGGCCATGCTGCGCGGCGAATACGGCAAGCTGCCCGGAACCGTCAATGAAGAGGTCCGCGCCAAGGCGGGCATCAAGCCCGAGGACGTCATCACCTGCCGCCCCGCCGACCTTCTGGAGCCCGAGCTTCCCAAGTACCGCGAGGAGTACAAGGACCTCGCCAAGAGCGAAGAGGACGTTCTTTCGCTCGCGCTGTTCCCGCAGGTCGCACCCAAGTTCATCAACCGCCGCAACCTGCGCACGCCGAAGCCGCACCGCACGATGGCTCCCATCGCGCACCGCGAAGCAAAGGAGCGCGCCGTCGCGCCCTTCTCCCGCAAGTAAAACGCAGCGAAAAATCGCCCTTCCAAATGGAAGGGCGATTTTCTTATTTTGTCAGGTCGAGCTGCATCTGCACGTGCGGGATACCGTCCTCTAAGAATTCTTCCGACGTCTGGTAGAAGCCGAAGTTCTCGTACAGTTTCTTCACATAGGTCTGCGCTTCGATCGTGATCTTATCGGCGTGCAGCTTCTCTTTCGCCGTGTCGATGGCCGCGGCGACGATTTGCTTCCCCAGACCGCAGCGCCGTTTCACGGCGATCACGCGGCCGATGGAGACCTCCGGGAACGTTGCGCCGCGCGGCAGAACGCGCGCATAGGCCTCGATGCCGTCCTCGTCCCGCAGCCAGACGTGATACGCGTTTTCGTCCGCGTCGTCGACCTCCTGATAGCAGCATTTCTGCTCCACGACGAAGACCGACACGCGCAGCCTGTAAATTTCATAGAGCTCTTGCGCCGTGAGCTCGGAAAAGTGCTTGACGAACAGCTCCATGCACTTTCCCTCAGCGGATGAAGTGCGTGGCGATCCGCTCTTCCTTTTCAGGCAGGCCGAACTGCTCCTTGCCGAGCGCGATGCTCTTCATCAAAAACGTCATGTTGCGCGCGAGCGTGCGCATCGTCTGCCGGCCCTCTCCGTCCTGCTCCGCCTCGCCCGGTGCGCGGCCGTGGATGCTGTTCCAGTACTGGCTGGACGCGACCGGCATGCCGGAGATCGTGAAATACTTGTTGAGCTCGTCGAACGTCGCCGAGCAGCCGCCGCGGCGCGCGCAGGCGACGCTCGCGCCGACCTTCATCGTCTTGTCAAACGACGAGCTGTAAAACAGGCGGTCAAGGCAGGCGATGAGCGTCGCGTTCGCGGACGCGTAATAGACGGGGCTTGCCACGACGAGGCCGTCCGCCTCCTCAAACTTCGGCTTGAGCTCGTTGACCACGTCGTCAAAAACACACTTGCCGAGCTTGGCGCAGCCGCCGCAGGCCGTGCAGCCGCGCACGGCCTGATTGCCGATGAGCACGGTCTCGACCTCCACGCCGCTTGCCTTGAAGATCTCCTCCATCTCACGCAGTGCGACGGCGGTGTTGCCGTTTGCGTGCGGGCTGCCGTTGAGCATCAGTACCTTCAAATTTTTCATCGCTGTCTCCTCCTGTATCCTCCGCGCGCCGCTGAGCGCTTGCCTTGCTCAACGCGCACTGTTTTCTATTCTCTCGTCGATCTCGCGAAAAAGCCGCCGGTAGTCTTCGTTCGACCAAATCCTTTTCGGCCGCCAGCAGTCCCGCAGCTGTCGCAGCGCGGGCGAATCGCCGCAAAAGGCTTTCACCCGCTGCGCCGCGAATTCATTGGCGTCCACCTCGTAAGGAAAGCCCAGATAAGCGTCGCGAAACCTCTCTTCTCCGCCGTCCAAGCGGCACTCCTGCCAGGTTTCGCCGCGCAGGCGGAAGCACGTTCCATCATAGAGCACCACGTAGGGAAGGCTTACGCGGATCATCGCGTCGAAGCGCTCGGGATGCTGGTACTGCTCCGCGTGCCGCAGCTCGTGGACAAGATAGAACATCGCCTCGTACTCCGCCGCACTTTGCAGCACGGCCGGATTGAGAAAAAGCGTTTTTGCCACCGGATCAAACGTGCCGTTGGCCGTCTCGTATCCCTGCGGCATGTCCCACGAAAGTACGACGGACAGTCCGCGCTCTGCGCAGATGCTTTCGACCAGCGTGCTCCATTCCGTCTGTCCCATGGGGTGGCCTCCTCTCGATTACTCCTCGCCCGCGTCCCCTGACATACGGTGGGCTTTGCGCTCTTTTTTGTAGCGGTACATGTTGTGGTCGGCGCGGTCCTTGACCGTGACGACGTTCTCGCTCGAAAGCGCTGCCGAGCCGAACGACACCGTCGGCAGGAAGTCGAGTTCCTTGCGGCGCTCGCTCAGCCGGCGCACAAAGTCCCGCGCACAGGCGTGCTCCTTGTCGCCGTCGCGCAGCAGCACACAGAATTCGTCGCCGCCCGTTCGGTAGCAGTAACCGTGGCGCGCATAGGCGCGCTTGATGCACGCGGCGATCTCGGCAAGGCAGATGTCGCCTTTCACGTGGCCATACTGGTCGTTGACCTGCTTGAAATCGTCCACATCGAAGACGACGAGCACCTCGCCGCTGCGGCGCATCTCCGCCGTGCAATTGAGATAGCTGTTCTGATTCAAAAGGCCCGTCAGCGCGTCGAGCTGGTTCCACATCTCGCTGCAATAGATGAAATACAGCACCGAAAGCAGCGTGACGCACAGCCATGTCACGTGCAGCTGCGGCAGCGCGATCTGGATGATCGTCTCCGCCGCCAGAAAGACGATGAGCGGATAGATCAGTACGCGGCTGCGATTCTGGAACACACGCGCCGTGATGGCCGTACAGGCCGCAAGATAAACAAGCGCGGCAAAGTACGCCGTGACGTAAAACGCGAAAAAGTCGCCGCGCGAATAGAGATTCTCTTCGCTCACGGAGAACACCATCCCGCCCGGCAGCATCAGCGCCAGCGAAATGAGATACGCCGCCTCGCACGCGACCGCCGTTTTGAACCCGCGCCGGACGCCCTGCTTTTTGTCCAGCACATACACAAGGCAGAGCGACACCGCGGGCGACAGGCCGAAGCCGAGGTAGTTCGACAGAATATTCAGCCAGCGCAGATGCACCGGCGCACCGTCAACCAGGATCGTGATGACCTCGAGGATCGAGATCACGCCGATGAGCACAAAGGCGAGGAAAAAGCCGCGCTTCTGCTTTCCGTTGAGCGTTTCGCTCAGCTTTGTGAGGATGCACATGAACGTCAGCACGAAGAGGTCGATCGTCGTTAAAACCAAGAAATACTGATCTATCATAAAAGCAAAAATACCTTCTGTCAAAATAAAAGGCCGATAATCCGGCCCGACAAAAATCTCTTCCTTTTTCCTCTTTTGGACATTTTTTAGTATATCACAAAGTTTGACATTTGCAAAGCACAGAACGCGATGCACAAAAATTTTACATATCCCGCACAGGGCCAAAACGCGGTAAAAATTCACATATCTTACGATTATCCGCCCTGCGTATCCCCAAATTACGGAATAATTGTGCATTGTGCAAGGCATATATTTTCCGTATAATGCAACCATTCCGCGGTCTTTGCGGAAAATCGGAAAAAGGGGCTCCGCCCCGAAACGAAAAAGGAGATTTGCAATGAAAAAAACTGTCACTCTGGCGCTCACCCTCGCGCTTGTGCTGGGCCTTCTGTCCGGCTGCGCCAACAATGACACACCGGCTGATAACGCCGAGAACAGCAAGGCAGCGGAGACTGCCGAAAACTTTACCGACGAAATGAAGATCCCCTACGCTGTCGACCTGTCCCCTGAGGACGGCGCGGACTCCGTGGAACGCAGCGGCGACCATGAAAACTCGCCCTACTTCGCCCACCCCGACGTCTACAACATGGAGTCCACGGACACGCTGACCGTGCTGACCCACTTCAGGACCATGCAGCAGACCAGCGAATGGTCCTGCGGCGTGACGGCGGCGCTGATGGTACTCGACTGGTACGATGCGCTCGGCGACTGGAACGAAGAGTCCCTCGCGGCGCTGCGCCACTCGCTCGACGGCACGGAGCTTGAGGGCTATCCCGGCACCACACTCAACCAGGCCATTGACATTTTCAACGGCGTAGGCGGTTTTGATATAACATCCTCCAACGACTATCCCGACGGCATCTGGCTCGACGATATTCAGGGCTGGCTGAGCGAAGGCAAGCCCGTTATGATCTGCTGGAACGACTGGGGCGGCCACTGGCAGATCATCATCGGCTACGATACGATGGGCACGGAAAATGAGAACGACGACGTCTTCCTCGTCGCCGACTCCTACGACACCACCGACCACAATCAGGACGGCTACGGCATCTATCCCGCCGAGCGCCTGATGTACAACTTCACGATGTACGGCGCGTTCCCTGAAAGCGAGGGTGGCAGCGACACGCTGTTTCTTGTCGCCTCTCCCAGCGCGAAATAACGATCCAAACGCAGCAAAAAGCAGCAGGCCGTCGGTCTGCTGCTTTTTTCGTTTCACTTACTGTCTGCAAATTTTGATAAGCAGGAGCTTTCCATCCCGCACGGAGATTTTCGCGGTCTTTCCGGGCAGGACCTCGTTGCTCACGCCGTACTGGTATTCGCACGTGATCTCCGCACCGTCGAGCGGGTACTTCGCATCGCGGATCGTAATCCCCCTCGCACAGCCCGTGATATTGAGCAGTGAGAAAAACGGGTACTTATCCTTGATGGAAACTTCGTCCTTCGAGACGATCTGCATCTCCGAATAGTCGTCCACGATCTCCGCCTTTTTGCCGAGCGAATCAAGGTAGAGCAGGATCGACACGTTTCCGAGCGTGTGGTCGAGCCGCGCGCCGATGACGCCGATGAGCAAAAAGTCGTCATACCCGCGCTGCACCATCGTCTTGACGGCAAACACCGTGTCGGTGTCATCCTTTTCACACGGGAGCACGATGGTCTCTACATCGAGGTGCGGATTGCAGTGCGAGTCAAAGTCGCCGACGATCAGCGCGGGCTTCACCCCCAGCGCCTCCATGTGCTTGAGGCCGCTGTCGCAGAAGACGATCGCATCGTCCGCTCTCAGATATTGCTTTACGCGCGCATAGTCGCCGATGTCCGCGCCGCCGACGATCACGCAGCGTTTTTTCTCGCTCACTGTCTCATCTCCCACGCCATCTGCCAGAAAGCCATCTCGTAGCGCGAGCAGGCGATGAAAATGTCCTCCAAATGCCGGAGCTGCTCTTCCGCATAGTGCGCGGACAGGCGGTCGAGCGTTTCGATCAGGATGACATTGCCCGCAGCGTACTCGTCCGAGGCGTAGCCGCGGATCCAGTCGCCGTAAAACGGGTCATCGACCGACTCGGGGCGGTTCGCAACGATCTTCTTGGCGATGACCTCGTAGCTGTAAGCGCACGAGAGCACCGCCGCCAAGACCTCGACCTCGCTCTCATCATAGGCGACGCGCACCATGTAGGACGTATAGGACAGGTTATCGAGCGAGGGCTTCATCGCGTCGATCTCCTCCTGCGTCACTGCAAACTTACCCATGTAACCCTTGTGCACGTCCAGCTCGCCGTTCATCACGTTGATGTACTTGGCGAAGAGGTTCGCCGTCTCGACGCTTTTCGCCTTGGCGACGCCCACGGCGTAGGTCTTGGCATAGTCCTTGAGATACAGGAAGTCCTGCATGATGTAGTAGCGGAACTTATCACGCTCCAGCGTGCCGTTCTGGATGCCGAGCACAAAGGGGTGCTCGTTGTAGGCGTCCCAGATCGTTTTGCTGGCGTTCAGCAGTCTTTCAGATGTTTTCACTTGGTATTCTCCTCTGCAAACTCGCCCCGCAGGTCAAAATTGTGCTGCATGGGCCCCGCCCCCTTGCCGAGGTCCAGCATCGCCGACAGCGCGCCGGAGATATACTCTTTCGCCCGCGCGACGGACTCGCTGAGCGAGTAGCCCTTGGCGAGGTTCGACGCGATGGCGCTCGAGAGCGTGCAGCCCGTGCCGTGCGTGTTGGGATTGTCGATGTGCTTGCCCTCGAACCACTGCATCTCGCCGCCTGCGTAGAGCAGGTCGTTGGCGTCGTTCACGCGGTGACCGCCCTTTAAGAGCACGGCGCAGCCGTAGGTGTCGCCGATGCGCTTGGCGGCGCGCTCCATGTCGTCCTTGCTCTCGATCTTCTCGCTGGAGAGGATCTCACCCTCGGGAATGTTCGGCGTGATGACGGTCGAGAGCGGCAGAAGCTCGTCGATGAGCGTCTGCACCGCGTCGGTCTTCATCAGGCTCGAGCCGCTCGTCGCGACCATCACGGGGTCGACCACGATGTTCTTTGCCCCGTAGTGGCGCAGCCGCTCCGCGATCACGCGGATCAGGTCGGAGGACGAAACCATACCGATCTTGACCGCGTCGGGGAAGATATCTTCAAATACCGCGTCCAGCTGCTCTTTTAAGAATGCAGGCGTTGCCTCCTGAATTGCCCTCACGCCGGTCGTGTTCTGTGCCGTGAGCGCGGTGATCGCGGTCATGGCATAAACACCGTTCATCGTCATCGTTTTGATGTCTGCCTGAATACCGGCGCCTCCGCAGGAATCGCTTCCCGCGATGGATAATGCTGTTTTCATCGTTTTTCGTCCTTTCGATTCAAAATGCATCTCTTTTGTTATGCGACAGAGAGTGGTGCCCCCGGTCTGCCGCCCAAAGCCGCGGCTTCAGTCCGCCGCGGTCATTACCCAGAATTGCTTCAATTGCTCAAAGCTCGTGATATAGCAGTCCGCCAGCGCTCTGACCTCGTCCTGGCGCTTCTCGCTCTCGTCAAAGACCGCCGCGACGGTAAAGCCGTCTTTTTTCGCAGTCTCGATGGCGTGGATGGCGTCCTCGAAGACCACGGTGCTGCCGCGCTGCGCGCCAAAATGCTCCATCGCGCGGCGGAAGATGACGGGCTCGTCCTTGCCGTGCCCGACCTCGCTGCATGTGAAGATCGCGTCGAAGAGGTTTTCAATGCCGCAGCGCCGCAGCGCCGCTTCGATGAGGTAGCGGTCTGTCGCCGTCGCGATGCAGACGTCGACGCCCTTTGCGCGCAGCTCTTTCAAAAACGGGACAACGCCCGGCTTTGGCTGCACCTCGTCGCGGTAAAAATGCTCGATGATGCGGTCGATGCCCGCCATGATCTCCTCGGGCGTCTCCGCAAGGTCATACTCTTTTTTCAGGTGCTCCGCCGCCTGCAAGAGGCTCAGCGCGCGCACCTCCTCGCGCACGGTGGGCTTGGGCTCTTTGCCGCGCGAGCGCACATAGCTCTCCGCCACCGTGTCCCAGAGGTACATGGAGTCGAACAGCGTGCCGTCAAAGTCAAAGATCACGCACTTGAGCTTCATGCGTTCACCATTTTTTCCGACAGCGCGCGCAGCTCGCGGCATTCGCTTTCGATGTCCTCCGCCGAGAAGATGGCGCTGACCAGCGCCACGCCGTCAACGCCCGTGCCCGAAAGCTCGAGGATGTTGCTTTTGTTGAGCCCGCCGATTGCCACGACCGGAATATCGACCGCGTCACAGATGGCCTTGAGCGTTTCCTTCGGAAGCACGTCGACGTCCGTCTTTGTCGAGGTCGAGAACATCGCGCCCACGCCGAGGCAGTCTGCCCCGTCGCGCACGGCCTGCTTCGCCTCTTCGACCGAGTGGACAGAGACACCGACCATCATGTTGTCGCCGACCTTTTCGCGCACCTTCGCCGCAGCCATGTCCTCCTGCCCGACGTGCACGCCCTCGGCACCGCAGGCGATAGCGACGTCCACATTGTCGTTGATAAACAGCGGCACGCCGTAGCGCTTGCACAGCGCCGCGATCTGCTTCGCCTCTTCGAGGAAATCCTCGTCGCCGAGCTTCTTTTCGCGCACCTGCACACAGGTCGCGCCGCCCTTGAGCGCGCATTCGACCTGCTCGTATAAGCTCTGTCTGCCGACCCACGCGCGGTCTGTGACGGCGTAGAGCAGCATCGTCTTCTTATCGCACTTCATACTTTGCGCCTTCCTCCAGCTGTTCGGGCGTCATGTTGTAGATGGCGTCGATGATGTAATTGCGATAGGTGGAGTTGCCATCCTGCGCGGAAAGGCGCGCGTGCGCGATCTCGCCGGCAAGGCCCATGGCGCAGACCGCCGCCGCGGCAGCCTCCAGCGGATGCTCGGGGTTCGCCGTCACATACGCCGCCGTCATGGCGGAGAGCTGGCAGCCCGTGCCCGTGATGGAGGACATCATGGGGTGGCCGTTTCGGATGCAGTAGGCTTTCTTGCCGTTCGCCACAATGTCGATCGCGCCGGTGATGGCGATGACCGCGCCCGTCTTTTCGGCAAAGGCCTTGGCGAACGCGACCGCGCTGTCAAGATTCTCCTCACTCACCTTGTCCGCGACGTCAGCGTCCACGCCCTTGGTCGTGCCGCTGCCGGAGGCAAGGGTCTTGACCTCGGAGATGTTACCGCGGATGACAGTGAACTTGACCTCTTCGAGGAGCTTCTGCGCCGTCTCGGTGCGAAGCTTCGAAGCACCCGCGCCCACGGGATCGAGCACGACGGGGTGAGAAAGCGCGTTCGCGCGCTTGCCCGCAAGAAACATCGACTCGATCGTGCGCTTGTTGAGCGTGCCGATGTTGATGTTCAATCCACCGCAGATCGTCGTGATCTCCTCGACCTCGCTCTGGTCGTCCGACATGATGGGCGACGCGCCGCAGGCCAGCACGATGTTGGCGCAGTCGTTCACCGTGACATAGTTCGTGATGTTGTGGATGAGAGGGCACTTGCCTCTCACGTTTTCGAGCATTTCCTGAAACATATCTGTTTCTCCTTTCTGAATAAAAACAGGAGGCACCCACAACGGGCGTCTCCTGTAAAAAGCCATGAGGTCAACTTCCTACGGCGGCATTACCCGCATCAGGTGAAAGGGTCGAAGTTGGAGCACTTCCTCTCAGCCCGCCTGCACGAGCTCCCCTGTTTTTTCTTGAACGATTGTATTATACGCTTTTTTTCGGCGTCTGCAAGGGGGAAATGATTCAAATGCCGCAACTCGTCGATCAAAGCGCTTCATTCATCCCGCCGCAGCAGTTTTCCGGAACGGTCAGCGCTGCAATTCACTCTTTGGTGAGCAGGCAGACGGCCTCGACATGATCCGCCCTTGGGAACATGTCCACTGCGCAGGCGCGCTGGGCGGTGTAGCCGAGGTCTGCTAAGCGCTTCACGTCGCGCGCCATGGTCGCGCTGTCGCACGAGACGTACACGACACGCCCCGGCTGCATCTCGGCGATGCTCTCCACCACGTCGGCGGCCAAGCCCTTGCGCGGCGGGTCGACGGTGATGACGTCGGGGCGCAGGTTTTCGCGCGCGAGAGCTTTTTTGCCACATCGGACGCATCGCCGCAGAAAAACTCCGCGTTTTTAACGCCGTTGCGCGCGGCGTTTTCGCGCGCGTCGTCGATGGCCTCGGGCACGATCTCCGCGCCGAGGACTTTCTTCGCGTGATCCGACAGTGCGAGCGTGATCGTGCCCGCGCCGCAGTAGAGGTCGAGCACCGTCTCCTGACCCGTGAGCTCCGCAAATTCGATGGCCTTAGCGTAGAGCCGCTCGGCCTGCTCGCGGTTGACCTGATAGAAAGACGGCACGCTCAGCCGGAACGTCTTGCCGCAGAGCGTATCCTCAAGCCGGTCGCTCCCCCAGAGCGTGCGGTAGCGGTCGCCAAGGATGACGTTGCCCTTTTTCGTGTTCGTGCCCAGCACGATGCCGGTGCACTTCGGGCACGCATCGCGCAGGAGCGTGACAAGCCGGTCTTCTTTCGGCAATTTATCTCCGTTCACGAGCACGCAGATCAGGCTCTCCCCCGCCGCGTTCGAGCGAATGTAGAGATGGCGGACAAGGCCGCGGCCCGTCTTTTCGTCATAGCCCGCGACGCGGCAGGACTGCATATATTCGCGCAGCGCCTCCGCCGCGGCGTCGGCCTCAGGTCTGACTAATAAGCAGTGCTCGCACTCGATGACCTCGTGCGTGCGGGCGCGGTAAAAGCCGACCGCGCCGTCCTTTGATACAGGGTACTGCGCCTTGTTGCGGTAGCGCAGCGTGTCCTGCGCGCCTAAGATCTCCTCAACCGTCACATCACTGCCGCCGATGCGGGACAAATTGTCCTGCACGCGCTGCTTTTTCAGCCGCAGCTCCTCTTCATAGCGGATGTGGCGGTACGTGCAGCCGCCGCAGCGCGGGAAGTACGGACAGTCCGGCGTGATTCAACGCGCTCGCTCGACGGCTCGATCACCTCGAGCACTTTGGCAAAGGCGACGCTCTTGAGCGTCTTTAAGATGAGCACGCGGCACTTCTCGCCGCGCAGCGCGCCGTGGACGAACACAACGCGTCCGTCGATGCGCGCAACGCCCATGCCGCCCTCGCCATAGCCCTCGATGGCAACAATATGCTCCTGATTTTTGGCAAGCTCCATAGTTTCTCCCTCTCAGAAAAGGTACTTCGCGCTTTTATCGCGCGAAGTACCTTTTGTTGTGTATCTCAAATCACTCGCGGAAGCGCTCGATCAGGCTGATGATCTGGCCGGTGAGCGCAGAAATGTCCTTGTTGGGTCTGCCCTTGCAGCGCTTGGCAAACTCAAGCAGCGACTCCGCTGCCGCCACGAGCTTGGCATAGAGATTGTCCGCGCGGGACTTCTGCGCCGTGCGCTTGCGCTCGGAAATGTAGCCCTCGCTGACCATTTCGTTCGCAGCGAGGTCGTAGCACTCGGTAAACTTGGCCGCGTGCGCATGGAAGCCGAGGGAATTGAGCTCTTCGGCAAACACGGGCGCAACGTCCTCGTCGCCGTGGACGACGAACACATGCGCAGGCTTCGGGTCGAAGGCCTTGATCCACTCGACAAGGTGGTCATGGTCGGCGTGGGAGGAAAGGCCCTGGAAGTTGACGATCTTCGCCTTGACGGCGATCTCCTCGCCGAAGAGCTTGACCTTTTCAACGCCATCGAGCAGCCGACGGCCCAGCGTGCCGGGCGACTGGAAGCCGACGAACACGACCGCGCTGTTCGCGCGCCAGAGGTTGTGCTTCAAATGGTGGCGGATGCGGCCGGCGTCGCACATACCGGAGGCGGAAATGATGACCTTGGGCGTCGAGTCCATGTTGAGCATCTTGGACTCTTCGCTCGACTCAACAAGGTTGAGGTTCGGGAAGGTGAACATGTGCGTGCCGTCCTTGACAAGATCGAGCGCCTGCTCATCAAGATAGCCGTGCAGGTCGCCGCAGAACACAGTCGTCGCCGCCTTGGCAAGGGGCGAGTCGATGTACACAGGGAAGTTCGGCGTCGACTTGACGAGCTTTTGATCCTTGATCTCGCGGATAAAGTACAAAAGCTCCTGCGTGCGCCCGACGGCGAACGACGGGATCACAACGTTGCCTCCCTTGCCGAGCGTCTCGTCGATGATCTGCGCCAGTTCGTCGGTATAGCTCCAGACCTCGGTGTGGTTGCGGTCGCCGTAGGTCGACTCCATCACGACGTAGTCGGCCTTTTTGAGAAGCTGCGGGTCGCGGATAATGGGCTGGTCGACGTTGCCGATATCGCCGGAGAAGACGATCGTCTTGTGCACGCCGTTTTCTTCCAGCTCAAGCGTGATGGACGCGGAACCGAGCAGATGGCCCGCGTCGGTGAACACCGCGCTTACCCCCTCGCAGAGGTCGACCTTTTCTTTATACTCGCAGGTCGTCACGTACTTGAAGACGTCCAGCGCGTCCTGCTCGGTGTAGAGCGGATCGACATGCTCGCGGCCCGCGCGCTCGCCCTTGCGGTTTTCGTACTCCGCGTCGCTCTCCTGAATGTGAGCGGAGTCGAGCAGCATAATCTTCATCAAATCAGCCGTCACGCGCGTTGTGAGGATCCGGCCGTGAAAGCCGTTTTTCACCAGCAGCGGGATGCGGCCGGTATGGTCGATGTGCGCGTGGGTGACGAGCAGAATGTCGATGCTGCCGGGGGCAAAGGCGAGGTAGCGGTTGTCCAGCTCATCGCGCCCCTGCTGCAAGCCGCAGTCAACGAGGATCTTCTTGCCGTTGATCTCCAGACAGTGGCAGGAGCCGGTCACGCAGCGGTCAGCTCCGTAAAAGTGCAGTTTCATGCGAATGTCCTCCTTAGATGAGAAAAAAACTTCTTCCTTATGCTTCTGTCCTCCGCCGTCGGAGGGCGTTTCGTCGCTTTGTACTATCTTGCTTTGTATTTTACCACAGCAGCTATATAGAGTGCAAGCCATGCCTGACGCGGCGGCGGAATTTATTTACAATCCATTCATATTATACAGCAAATTTCCCTTTGCATATCGCGCAGAGGGATGCTATACTTGTAAGCGTGTCATTATGCTCCCACGAAAGGAAGTTTTGAATATGGGTTTCTTTAGTAAAATGTTCGGTTCCTACAGCGACCGTGAGCTCAAGAGCATCTACCCCATCGTCGACAAGATCGAAGCGATGGCGGACGAATACAAGGCGATGAGCGACGCGGAGCTGCAGGCCAAAACGCCGGAGTTCAAGACGCGTCTGCAAAGCGGCGAAACGCTCGACGACATCCTGCCTGAGGCGTTCGCCACCGTGCGCGAGGCGTCCCGCCGCGTGCTGGGGCTGTACCCCTACCGCGTGCAGCTCGTCGGCGGCGTGGTGCTCCATCAGGGCCGCATCGCCGAGATGAAGACCGGTGAAGGCAAAACGCTGGTCGCAACGCTGCCCGCGTACCTCAACGCCCTGACCGGCAATGGCGTACACATCGTCACCGTGAACGATTACCTTGCCAAGCGAGACAGCGAGTGGATGGGCAAGGTTCACCGCTTCTTAGGGTTGACGGTCGGTCTGATCGTCCACGACCTCACAAGTGAAGAGCGCCGCAAGGCCTACGCCGCAGACATCACCTACGGCACGAATAACGAAATGGGCTTTGATTACCTGCGCGATAACATGGCCATCTACGCAAGCGAACTCGTCCAGCGCGGACATGCCTTCGCCATCGTCGACGAGGTCGACTCCATTTTGATCGATGAGGCGCGCACGCCGCTCATCATCTCCGGCATGGGCGAAAAGTCCACGGAGATGTATTCCCGCACGGAAAACCTTGTACGCGGCTTCCGCAAGAAGGTCATCGCCGAGAGCGACGACAAGGAAGAGGAAGACGTCAACATCGACGCCGACTACATCGTCGACGAAAAGGCCAAGACCGCGACGCTCACCGCCCGCGGCGTGAAGAAGGCCGAGGAATACTTCGGCCTTGAAAACCTTTCCGATCCTGAAAACTCCACCATCGCGCACCACATCAACCAGGCCATCAAGGCGCACGGCACGATGAAGCGCGACATCGACTACGTCATCAAGGACGGTCAGGTCGTCATCGTCGACGAGTTCACCGGCCGACTGATGTTCGGCCGCCGCTACAGCGAAGGTCTTCATCAGGCGATCGAGGCCAAGGAGCACGTCGAGGTCGCACGCGAGAGCAAGACGCTTGCGACCATCACCTTCCAGAACTACTTCCGCCTGTACGGCAAGCTCTCCGGTATGACCGGTACGGCGCTCACCGAGGAAGAGGAATTCGGCACGATCTACAACCTCGATATCATCGAGATCCCGACGAACCGCCCCATCGCCCGTATCGACGACCCCGATGTCGTCTACAAGACCGAGGCGGCAAAGTATCGCGCCGTCATCGAGCAGGTGAAAAAATGCCACGCCAAGGGGCAGCCCGTTCTGGTCGGTACGGTGTCGATCGAGAAGAACGAAAAGCTCTCCTATCTGCTCTCCCGCGAGGGCATCAAGCACAACCTCCTGAACGCGAAGAACCACGAAAAGGAAGCCGAGATCGTCGCGCAGGCCGGTAAACTCGGCGCGGTTACGGTCGCAACGAACATGGCAGGCCGTGGTACCGATATCATGCTCGGCGGCAACGCCGAGTACATGGCAAAGACCGACCTTCGCAAGGCGGGTCTCAGCGACGAGCTCATCGCCGAGGCGACCGGCTACGCCGAGACCGACAACCAGGAGATCCTCGACGCGCGCGACATGTTCGCCAAGGCCCTTGAAAAGCACCGCGAAGAGATCAGCGGTGAGGCGGACAAGGTCCGCGAGGCGGGGGGCCTCTTCATCATCGGCACGGAGCGCCACGATTCCCGCCGTATCGACAACCAGCTGCGCGGCCGTGCCGGCCGTCAGGGCGACCCGGGCGAGACGCGCTTCTACCTCTCGCTCGAGGACGATCTGCTGCGCCTGTTCGGCGGCGAGCGCATCACGAACCTGATGGAGCGCTTCAACCTCGACGAGGATACGCCGATCGAAAACAAGACGCTCTCCAAGGCGATTGAAAACGCGCAGACGAGCGTCGAGTCCCGCAACTTCCAGTACCGCAAGAGCACGCTCGAATACGACGACGTGATGAACAAGCAGCGCGAGATCATCTACGGCCAGCGCAAGCAGGTGCTCGACGGCATGGACATCAAGCAGACCGTTTTGAACATGCTGAGAAGCAGCATCGAAAGTCAGGTCGCCTTCGCCTTCGGCGAGCACGACAAGACCGACGACGAGCACCGCGCCGACGCGCTCAAGAGCTGCGAGGGCACGTACTTCCCGCGCGGCGCCGTGGATGCAAACTCCCTCTCCGGCCTTTCCGCAGACGATTTGACCGATCGCTTCTATGAGGCCGCCGAGCAGTATTACGAGGCCAAGGAGGCCGCCGTCACCTCGCCCATCATGCGCGAACTCGAGCGCGTGGTGCTGCTGCGCGTGGTCGACGAATACTGGATGGACCACATCGACGCGATGAGCGAGCTGCGTCAGGCCATCCGTTTACAGTCCTACGGCAACAACAAGCCCATCGACGTTTACAAGCAGGAATCCCTCACGATGTTTGAGGATATGATCGCCGCCATTCAGGGCGACACGGTGCGCCGCATCTTCTCCGCCCGCGTCAAGACCGAGGGCGAGGTCAAGCGCGAGCGCGTGGCCGACGGCATCGTCGCCTCCACCTCCGGCGACGGCACCGTAAAAAAGCAGCCGCGCAAGGTGCAGAAGATCGGCCGCAACGACCCCTGCCCCTGCGGCAGCGGGAAGAAATATAAACAGTGCTGTGGGCGCTGATTGACCACTTGTAAGTGGTGGAACATTTCCCCCCACACCCGTGGGGGATACGGGAAAGGGGGCCATTCTCTCACGTGAGAGAATGGCCCCCTTGGACCCCCAAGAGAACGCAAGGGGCGCCGCCCCTTGACCCCGCACATTGGCAGTCTGTAGCTTGAAGAACTGCACGCGCTGCGCATTGCACAGCCGTTGGCAGCTCTGCTGCCTTACGGATGTGGCATACCCCTTGCGGGTAGTCAGGTGCGGTGTACATGGCTTCGCCATGAATCCCTGCGAGTCGTTACCACTCTCAACCGCGCCTTACTGTCGTGAGGCGCGAGTGACGTTTGCTTGGCGGCAGACTGCCTGCCGAATGCGGCATTGCTGCGCTCGCCGCATTGTAGGGACTGGAGGTAGACGGAAATTAGGCTGTACTTCTACAAGATGGGCAGAGCGGCACCCGCAAGGGGTGTGCCGCATCCGTAAGGCAGCAGAGCCGCCAACGGCTGCGCAACAGCGGATGATAGAAGCAGCGGCAAATCGTATAGCAGCTTCAAACGCGGCAACGCCGCGCTATGGGCAGTGCAATCGGCAAGCATTGCAGCTCTTCGAGCTGCTCGCTTGCAATGGCAAACGCCTTTCTTTTGGACGGTCACACCGCCCGTTTTCTTTCCCGGGAAAGAAAATGGGGGAGTGTGGTGCTGCGGCGCACACGCCGCATTTCCCCCGCCGCCTGAGACAGGCGGCGACATCTCCGCACCCTTTGGTGCAGAAAAAGGAGGCACTTTTGATGTCTTTCACCGAACATAACGTAAACGGTCTCATCTACGACACGTCCGATGTCATCACCGCCGCGGGGAGCGGCGCGGTGCACGCGTTCACGACGCGGCACGGCGGCGTGAGCCCTGCGCCCTACGATTCACTCAACTTTGCCGACAACAAGGGCGACACGAGCGAAAACTTACTCGAAAACTACCGCCGTCTCGGCGAGGCCGTAGGCTTTGACGCGAGCCGCGCCGTCGGCTGCCGCCAGATCCACTCTGACCTTGTCCGCATTGCATCGGAAGAGGACGCGGGCAAAATTCTCTGGGATGACCGTCCCTACGACGCCGACGGGCTCATCACGAACGTGCCGAACCTGCCGCTGTTCGCCTACGGGACGGACTGCTGCGTCATCACGCTCTACGACCCCACCTCGCGCTCCATCGGTGCGGTGCACGCCGGCTGGCGCGGCACGGCGAGCGGCATCGCGCTCAAGGCCGCGGTGTCGATGATGAGCTGCTACGGCGCCGATCCCTACACACTGCGCGCCGCCATCAGTCCGAGCATCGGCAAGTGCTGCTTTGAGACCGACAGCGACGTGGCCGACGCCTTTTTCGCCCTGCTCGACCCCGCGATGGACGAGCGCATCGAAAAGCGCGGCGACAAATACCACATCGACCTGAAGGCGATCAACCGCCTGTGGCTGCTGCGCGCGGGCATCGACCCCTCGCGCATCGACGTACACCCCGACTGCACGAAGTGCCGCCCCGAGCGCTACTGGTCGCACCGCGCGATGGGCGACCGGCGCGGCGGCATGGCGGCGATGATCTGCCTTACGGAGGATGCGCTGTGAAGCGCCGCCTCTCTGCGCTTTTGTGCGCGCTGACGCTCGCGCTTTCGCTTTCGGGCTGCTGGAGCGGCGATGTGAGCGACGACAGCAGCGGCGACTTCTGGGAGGAAACGCCGCCGGTGGAAGCGGACACCTCCTCCACCCTGACGCCGATCACGTCGTTCGCACTGCCGTATTTGCAGGGCGTGACGCTCGACCCCATCACCTGCCCCGACGGCATGCAGCAGACGCTTGGCGCGCTGCTCTACGAGGGGCTTTTCGTGCTGGACGAGTCGTTTGCGCCGCAAAACGTTCTGTGCAGCCGCTATGAACGCAGCGACGACGGCACGAGCTACACCTTTTATCTGCGCGACGGCGTCAGCTTTTCCGACGGCAGCAGCCTGACGGCAAGCGATGTGCTCGCGACGCTTCGCCGCGCGCAGGAGAGCGAGCGCTACAGCGCGCGCTTTGCCAACGTCGCCTCGATGCGCGCAAGCAACGGCGCGCTCATTGTCAATCTCACGCGCGCGGACAGCGCATTCCCCGCGCTGCTTGACATCCCCATCGTCAAATCCGGTTCGGAGAAGAACACCGTGCCGCTCGGCACGGGGCCGTATCTCTTCGTCACGGACAGCGACGGCGCATGCCTCAAGCAGAACCCCGACTGGCGCAGCGACGGCACGCTGCCGTTCGAGCGCATCGAGCTGCGCGCCGTCAAGGACACGGACACGGCGGCGTACCTTTTTTCCTCGCGCGAGGTGCATCTGCTCTTATCCGACCTGACAAGCGGCACGGGGGATCTTCGCAGCGCGGACACGGCGCTCACCGACTACGCGACGGCGAACATGATCTACCTCGGCTTCAACACACAGCGCGCGCCGCTCTCCGATGCATCGCTTCGCAGCGCCCTCGCGGGTGCGATCGACCGCGCGACCATCACGACGGGCTACCTCGCTGGTCACGCCGAGGCGGCGCGCTTCCCGCTCTCGCCGCACTCCAGCCTCTATCCGACGGAGATGGCGTCGACGCTCGCTTCGCCTGACCTCGCCGCTGCGCTCGAAAGCGCGGGCGTGACGGAAAGCCGCCCCCGCACGGTGACGATTCTGGTCAGCGAGAGCGACTCGTTCAAGGTCTCCATCGCCGACTATCTGAGCCGCACGCTCTCGACCGACGTTCTGGCGGTCAGCGTGCGCTCACTCCCGTGGAGCGACTATCTGACCGCGCTGCAAAACGGGAATTTTGACCTGTATCTCGGCGAGGTGCGCCTGACGGCGAACTGGGACATTTCGTCCCTCGCGCGCACCGGCGGCGCGCTGAACTACGGCCGCTACGCGGACGCGCAGTGCAACACGCTGCTCGATGCGTTCTCGCTCAATGAGACGGATCAGACCGCCCGCGCGCTGTACCGCTACCTTGCCCAGAGCGCGCCCATCGCGCCCATCGCATTCAAGACCGCGTCGGTCCTGACGCCGAGCGGCCTCATCGACGGGCTGAATCCCACCGTCTCCTCCCCGTTCTACGGGATCGAGGGCTGGACGGTGCACTTTGACAAGAGATAAGGGCGTAAACAAATCGGAATCTAAGGAGGCGCAAAATGGTAACGAGATTTAAGCAGCAAATGAATATGCCGTATAGCTTACATGATATGGTCGTAAGCAATATCACTTGCCAAAATGGAACTGTTTATTTGGAGTTTGAGCACGGATTTGTAAGTGCCAAAGAGCCTTATACGCAAGTAGATGGGAAAATTGCCATTGAAAACGTCGATATGGATAGCACCTGCGTTTTACTGTTGAGCAAATTAGGAAAATACGGCAGATTTGACGGTGTCAAAGTATCATTGAATGATTTTATTAAGCAGTATGGTAAATGCTGCTTTGAAATTGTAGATGAAATGTATGGATTTCATCAGGTAGAGTATATCGGTTATCTGCGTTTGCCTAAAGATAATGAGTTAGATTTAATCCAAATGTCGTTGTCCATGTATTTTAACGGTGACATTGTATACGAAACTGAAGAATAGTATTTTTATGTCCGCTTTTGCAAGGAACTCAAACAACAGGAATTGAATAACTTCCAGTTTGCCGCAACTCCCTCTAACAGTACGCTTTCCCCCTGTAACAACCAAAACGCTCCTCCGCATTCGCGGAGGAGCGTTTGCTTTTCTCGCTTAATACTGCCGCACCACGGCAACGACGCGGCCCAAGATCGTGCACTCGCGGCCGTCGATGGGCTGGTAGTCGGGGTTCGCGGGCATGAGCCAGACCTCGCTGCCCTTGCGCTTGAGCGTTTTGACCGTCGCCTCGTCACCAAGCAGCGCGACCACGATCTGCCCGTTCTGCGCGAGGTTCTGGCGGTGGACGACGACAAGGTCGTCCGGCAGGATGCCGACGCCGAGCATCGACTCGCCGCGCACACGCAGGGCGAAATACTCGTCATCGTGCCCGCCGGTGTCGAACGTCAGGTAGTCCTCGATGCACTCCTGCGCCAAAATCGGGTTACCGGCGGCAACATTGCCGAGGATCGGCACCTGACGGCGGCGCGGGGCAAGCTCGTCGATCTCGACGGGCTGCGGCGCAACGGGAACGGCCTGCAGCTGCTTTTTGAGCGTGATGGCACGGCCCTTGCCCGCGCTCTTCTCAATGAGCCCCATCTCCTGCAGGTGCTTGATATGGAAGTGGACCGTGGAGGGTGACTTGAGTCCCAGCGCCTCACCGACTTCGCGCACAGAGGGGGCATAGCCGTGTTCGGCGATGCTCTCTGCTATATAATCGTATACGCGCTGCTGCATTCTGGACAGTTTTTCCATCTTGTGCGCCCCTTCCAACATTTGTTCGAATTTATGATACCACATTTTTCCCGAAATGCAACATTTGTTTTAGGATTTTATGTCAATTTCGCGGCTTTTTTCTGCCGCGAAATTTTTTGATCTTTTTTGCGTCCGGCTATTGACAAATGCCGCTTGATGTATTATTGTACTAATCGCTTAATACAGTGATACAAAGGAGAGTCACGATGGATTGGAACTTTCGCAATGACCAACCGATCTACTCCCAGCTGATCCAGCGGCTCACGGAGGCCATCGTCTCGGGCGTCTACGCCCCGGGAGAAAAGCTCCCCTCCGTGCGAGAGCTTGCGGTGGAGGCGGGCGTCAACCCCAACACGGTCCAGCGCGCGCTATCCGAGCTCGAACGCGACGGTCTGGTCTTTTCCCAGCGCACGGCGGGACGGTTCGTCACGGAAAATGAAAACATGATCGTAAACGCAAAACTCCGCATTGCCGACGAGCGCGTGAGCGAGTTTCTTCGCTCGATGAAAACGCTCGGCTGCACGAGAGACGAAGTCATAGCTCTCATTCAGGGAGCTAAGGAGGAGGAAGAATGAGTATTTTTGAATGCAAGGCGCTCACGAAAAATTACGGCGCCAAAACAGTGCTCGACAGCATCGATCTCACGATCGAACCCGGGCGCATCGTGGGCCTGCTCGGCCCCAACGGCAGCGGCAAGACGACGCTCATCAAGCTCGCCAACGGCCTTCTGACGCCGACGTCGGGCGAAATTCTGATCGCAGGCAAGGCCCCCTGCCGCGCAACGAAGGCCATCGTCTCGTACCTGCCCGACCGAAACACGCTGCCTGGCTGGATGACGATCGCGCAGGCGCTTGACTACTACGGCGACTTTTATTCGGACTTCCGCCGCGGCGTGGCCGAAGCGATGCTGATGAACCTCGGCCTTGACCGCACACAGAAGATCAAGACGCTTTCCAAGGGCATGCGCGAGAAGACGCAGCTCATCCTGACGATGAGCCGCGACGCCAAGCTCTATCTCCTTGACGAGCCCATCGGCGGCGTCGACCCCGCGACGCGCGACTACATCCTGCGCACGATCATCGGCAACTACAGCGAGGACGCAGCGGTCATCATCTCCACGCACCTGATCGCCGACGTCGAACAGATCCTTGACGAGGTCGTGTTCCTGCGCGAGGGGCAGGTCATGCTCCACGAGAGCGTGGAGACCATTCGAGATGAAAAGGGCAAGAGCGTTGACGAGCTCTTCCGGGAGGTATTTAGATGCTGAGCAAACTGATCAAACATGAATTCCGTGCAACGAGCCGCATCATGTGGCCGGTCTTTCTTGGAATGCTGGCACTGACGGCGCTGATGCGTTTTTCTCAGTTGCTCCTGAACGGCGGGCACATTCCCTGGCTCTTACAGCTCATCGGCGTACTGCTGGTCATCGGCTTTGTGATGGGCCTCTTTGCGCTGGCGTTTGCGCCGCTGGTGCTCTCCGCCGTCCGCTGGCGCGACCACGTGCTCAAGGACGAGGGCTATCTCACGCTTACGCTGCCGGTGAGCCTCCATCAGCTGCTCATCTCCAAGCTCATCGTTTCCGCCGTGTGGTATGCTGCGGCGTTCATCGTGGGACTTCTCTCGCTGCTGATTGCTGCCTCCGGCTGGAGCACTTTCCAGTATGTCCCCGATTTTTTCAATGATGTTTTCACAGCGTTCTTCGAAATGGAGGCCTCGCTGCGCAGTCACGCGCTACTGATCGTCTTTGAGCTTTTCTGCAATTTTGTCTTTGCCGTTTCTGCCGCCGAGCTCGTGGTCTACGCCGCCTTCTCCATCGGTTACAGCTTCAATAAGCGCAAGGAGCTGTGGACGGTCATCCTGATTCTCGTGTTCTTCCAGCTTGCGCAGTTCACCGCCATCGCCATGATCGGCCTGTTCATCCATACATGGATCTCACTGGACGCCAACACCCTGCCCACAGGCATCGAGCTGCTGCTCCTCTGGGGCATGCTCGGCGAACTTCTCTTCTGCGCGATCGGCTACGCCGTGACGTGGTACTTCACGACGAAAAAACTGAATCTCGAGTAACGCGTTTTCTGAAAAAGCAGCCGCGAAAAGTCTCCGCTTTTCCGGCTGCTTTTTTGCGCCCTTCTTTCGGCAAAATTTTCCGAGAGGCGAAAATTATGTCAACCGTCAGCTTCTAACTCACTCGTTTGAAAGGAGTCATCTCATGCAAATCCTGACTGTTACCGGTCTTCAAAAGACCTACACCACGCGCTTTGGCGGCAGCAAGGTCCAAGCGCTCAAAAATGTCAGCTTCACCGTTGAAGGCGGCGAATATGTCGCCATCATGGGTGAGAGCGGCAGCGGCAAAACGACGCTTCTCAATATCCTCGCCGCGCTCGACAAGCCGAGCGGCGGCACGGTGCTGCTCGGCGGCAAAAACCTCTCGGAAATTCCCGAGGAGACCGCCGCGGCCTTCCGCCGCGACAACTTGGGCTTCGTCTTTCAGGACTTCAGCCTTCTCGACACGTTTTCGCTCGAAGACAACATCTGCCTGCCCCTCGTGCTCGCGGGCAAGTCGCGCACGGAGATGCGCGACCGGCTCTCACCGCTCGCCTACGACCTCGGCATCGAGACGCTGCTCAAAAAGTACCCCTACGAGGTCTCCGGCGGCCAGAAGCAGCGCGCCGCCGTCGCCCGCGCGCTCATCACCCGCCCGCAGATCTTGCTGGCCGACGAGCCGACCGGCGCGCTCGACTCCCGCTCGACCGACGAGCTCTTGAAGCTCTTCGGCGAGATCAACGCCTCTGGCCAGACCATCGTGATGGTCACGCACTCTGTGCGCGCGGCGAGCTGCGCCTCGCGCGTGCTGTTCCTGCGCGACGGCGAGGTCTCGCTCGAGTTAAAGCGCGGCAAGGACACGGATTCCCAGTTCTACCAGCGTATCACCGATGCGCTCACGCAGCAGCAGACGGGAGGCGAATGCGCATGAAGCCCACCTTTTACCCCCGCCTTGCGTGGATGGGTATCAAAAAGAACGCAAGGCTCTATGTGCCCTATCTTCTCTCCTGCGCGTTCATGGCAGCGATGCTGTATGTCATTGCGTACCTCGCCGTCACCCCCGCGCTCTATACGGTCAATGGCAAGGTGAACGGCTCCGGCACCTCTGCGGTCGCGATGACGATGAGCCTCGGCTCGTTCGTCGTATCGGTGTTCATCGCGCTGTTTCTCTTCTACACGAACAGCTTTCTCCTGCGTCGCCGCAAGAAGGAATTCGGCCTTTACAGCGTGCTCGGCATGGACCGCGGCGCACTCAGCGCCATTCTCTTCTGGGAGACACTTCTGGCCGCGGCGTTCACGCTGATCGCGGGGCTTGGCCTCGGCCTGCTGCTCTCCTATGTCTCGCAGTCCGCACTGCTGCGGCTTTTATCTCTCCCCGCCGCGGCTTTCACCGTGAGCCTTGCCGCCATCAAGCAGTGCGCCATCACATTCATCGCCATCTTCGCGCTGCTCTATGTGCGCGGTGTGCTGTCGCTGCGCCACGCACAGGGCGCGGCGCTTTTGAAGAGCGAAAACGTCGGCGAAAAGCCGCCGAAGTCGCAATGGCTGCTCGTCATCCCCGGCCTTGCGCTGCTGCTCGGCGCGTACTACATCGCCGCGACCATCAAGGACCCGGTGGCGGCGATCCTGCTCTTTTTCGTCGCGGTCATCATGGTCATTTTAGCGACGTATCTGCTTTTTATCTCCGGCAGCGTGACGCTCTGCAAAACGCTCCAGAAGGATGAAAAATTCTACTACAAAAAGCGCAACTTTGTTTCCCTCTCGTCGCTCACCTACCGCATGAAGCGAAACGGCGCGGGCCTCGCCTCCATCTGCATTCTCTCCACGATGGTGCTGGTGATGCTTGCCTCGACGGCGAGCCTCTATTTTGGCGCGGAGGACGCGATCAACACGCTTGCCGTCCAGAATCACTGGCATCCCACGGAAATGGCGGACGTCCGTGCGGAGTTCTTCTCGCTCTACGGCAGTCTCTTCTTCCTCGGCATTCTTTTAAGTGTGCTGTTTCTGTTCGCAACGCTTCTGATGCTCTACTACAAACAGGTCGTCGAGGGGTATGAGGACGCCTCGCGCTTTGCCATCATGCAGCGCGTAGGCATGACCAAGCGCGATATCCGCGAGAGCGTGAACGCGCAGATGCTGCTCGTTTTCCTGCTGCCGCTCGCCGCGGCGGCGCTGCACCTCGCCTTCGCCCAGCCGATGGTCTGGCAGATCCTGCAGATCTTCGGCATCCAGAATCTGACGCTCTTTCTCGGCGTGACGGGCGCAGCGCTGCTCGTCTTCGCGCTGCTCTACTGCGCGATGTACCGCCTGACGTCGAATGCGTATTTCCGCATCGTCAGCACTGGCGGCGCCGCGGCGTGACGCGCTTTACTATATAGAGAACGGGACGGAAATGTTCATTTCCGTCCCGTTCTTCTTTTTCTCTTTTTACACCAGCAGGCCGTATTTTTCGACCAGCGGCGCAAGGGCATCTTCGGTGAGATTTCCCTCGTACAAGGCTCTTCCCTGATAGGCGCGCAGGCCCGCTTCCAAAAGCTCCGTGTCGTCGCAGATAAGGCACAGCGGCTTTCTGATCATGTACTGGTAGTCCGCCAGCGCGTCGACGTCCGCCCAGGACGCGAGCTTCAGCGCGACCATCGGCCATTCGTCATCCATCGCGTCGGAGAGCTTGTCCTCCAAATCGCCGTCCGCGGTCAGCACCGCGCCGTGCGTCGCATCGGCGGGCAGGAAGAAGGCTTCCTTCTCCGTTGCCGCGGGAAGAAGGTCGAGGCATTCCGGTGCGGGGCGAACGTATTCCGCGTCCTTGAGCGCTGCTTTCAGCGCGGCGATGTGCTCCTCCGTCGTGCCGCAGCAGCCGCCGAAGAGGGCCACACCTGCCTTGAGCATCTCGGGCACCAGCGCGACAAATTCCTCCGGCGGGCAGTTGTACACGGCCTCGCCGTTCACGATCTCCGGCATGCCGGCGTTGGGCTTGGCGATCAGCGGCACGCGCGCGTATTTATGCAGGCGTTGGAGCTGCGGCAACATCTGCTCGGGGCCTGCCGAGCAGTTCAGGCCGAATGCGCTCACGCCCATGCCCTCCATCACGGAAAGCGCCGCGACCACGTCCGTACCGGAGAGGATCTTGCCGCTCTCATCGCAGGTAAAGGACACAAGGATGGGCTTTTTGCTCATGCTGCGGATCGCCAGAACCGCCGCACGCGCATCGGTCAGCGTCATCATCGTCTCAATGACGTAAAGGTCGACGCCCGCCTGCTCAAGGCCCGCCGCCTGCTCGGTGTAAATGTCGACGAGCTCTTCAAACGACGCGTCGCCAAGAGGGGCTAAAAAGCGGCCCGTGGGCGCAATATCGCCCGCGACCCATGCTTTTCCGTCCGCCGCCTGCTTCGAGAGCTGCGCGAGCGCTTTGTTCATCTCCTCCGTGCGGTTGAAGATGCCGCGCTCTTCGAGCTTCTGGCGGTTGCCGCCGAACGTCGGCGCGTAGAGCACATTCGAGCCGCTCGCCACATACTTGCGCTGAATTTCAAGGATGCTCTCGGGATGCTCGAGCACCCATTGCTCGGCGCTCATGTCGCCGGTGAAGCCGCGCTTTTGGAGCTCGGTGCCGGTCGCGCCGTCCAAAATCACGGGAAACTGCATTTCCATAGGGTTTTCCTCCATTAAAAATTCCTGTTCGGAACGATTTTCAAAATGTCAAACTGTCGGTGAACGCGCGGGAAAAGTCGTCGCGCCCGGAAAGCTCGAGATAGCGGCACTTTTCGGGAATCTCCGCGAGCTTTCGCCAGTTTTCCCCGTCGAGCGCCAGCATCGAAGCGCCCGCGAGCGCCGCGTTGCCAAGGGGTCTGATTTTACTAAGGCACGCGCGCGGCAGCATGCCGATGCGCACTACATTCTCGGGCGAGAGATAGTTGCCGAACCCGCCCGCGAGCTCCACACTCGCAATGTCGTCCGCCGTCACGCCGCGCTGCTCGAGCAGCACCCGAATACCGCCTGCCACCGCCGCCTTGGCAAGCTGCAGGTTGCGCACGTCGCGCGCCGTCAGGCTAACGGCCTTCGTCAGGTGGAAGACGCCGTTGCCCTGGCCATCCTCGGTCAGATAGCGGCGCATGTCCTCCGGCGCGTCCTGCGGCGGCAGCAGCCGCCCGCTTTCGTCGATCACGCCTCGCTCCAAAAGCATGGCGACGAGGTCGACCAGTCCCGAGCCGCAGATGCCCTTTGCCTCTCCCCCGCCGACAATGTCGCAGAGGAAGCCCCTGTCATAGCTCACATGGCTCACCGCGCCCGTGATGCCCGGCATGCCGCAGCTGATGCCCGCGCCCTCAAACGCTGGGCCCGAGGCGACCGCGCAGCAGAGCGCGCCACTCTCATTTCCCAGCGCCATTTCGCCGTTCGTGCCGATATCGAGAAACAGCCGCAATTCCGGCTGCACAAAAAGGCCGTCTGCCAACAGTCCCGCCGTGATATCGCCGCCGACATAGCCCGCGACGCACGGGGCAAATTGCACGGGAATGCCCGAAAGCAGCTCACCCGTGCCGTCTTCAAACAGCGTCTCCGGCTGAAACGGCGCGCGGGCGATGGACGCGACCTCGCGCCCGTCGAAAAGGTGCTGCATCACGGTATTGCCCGCAATGATGAGCTCCTTGACTTCATCCGTCTTCCGTCCGGCGGCGGAAAGTGTCTGTCCTAAAAGCGTCTCGGTCTGCGCGCGGATACAGCGCGACAGCTCGCCGAGCCCGTCGGACGCTTCCATCGTGTGCTGGATGCGGCTGATAACGTCCGCGCCGTAGGGCGCCTGCGCGTTCCAGTCCTGAGCCTGCGCGAGCAGCTTTCCGTCTGCGCGGTCGAAGAGCCGCAGCGCCACCGTCGTCGTACCGAGGTCGACTGCCGCGCCAAGGCCCGAGCGGTCCGCCTGCGCCTTCGGCAGTGTGAGCGTGTCCGTCAGGATGACGCCGCGCATCGTCTCGGGCAGGTCGATCCAATCGCCGTCCTGCGCTTTCGTCTTGCAGGCAAGGCGCGGCACACCGTTCACCTTCACGCGGCATTTGCCGCAGCGGCCCTTGCCGCCGCAGGCTGCGGGGATGGAATATCCCGCCCGCCGCAGCGCGGAGAGCAGCGTCTCCCCTGCTTCGAACGGGACCGGCGTGATTTTCGCCCCCTGCTGAACTTGAATGCTTGACACGAGCTTCCCCCACCCATATAATAGATAAATAATGTATAAATAGTATTTTATGCAGAAATAAATTTCCTTGTCAAGAGGCATTGCTTATGACAGACCTTCTCACCCTCGCCCGCGAGGTCGGCTTCTCCCAGTGCGCACCGGTGAATATGGATGCACTCGATCCGCTTGAAGCCGTTCGCGACATGCGCAAAGCTGACCGCTGCGGCCGCTACGGCAAAAGCTGGAGCTGCCCGCCCGCCTGCAGCACACTCGAGCAGGCAAGGGCGCAAATCAAGCGCTATTCACAGGGGATTTTGGTGCAGAGCACCGCGCAGCTCGAGGATGAATTTGATTACACTGGTATGACGTCGCTCTTGGAGGCGCATAAAAAGCGCTTTTCGACCTTCGCCCGTCAGGCGCGGCTCTTATATCCCCACTGCCTGCCGCTGACGGCGGGCACATGCACGCTCTGCCATACCTGCACCTATCCGGACCGTCCCTGTCGACATCCCAAGCAGAGGCTTTCTTCGATGGAGGCCTACGGGCTGTTCGTCAGTGACGTCTGCATCCGCTCAAACCTCGCCTACAACTATGGTCCCCGCACTTTGACCTACACAGCCTGCGTGCTGTATTGATAAAGGAGATCTTCCCTGTGTCTACCCCGAAAGGAATTTTTCTTGAACTCATCAAGCCCGACGGCCAGCCCGAGCGTCAGCTCTGCCAGTATGAAGCGCTGCACATGTGCCTCACGGACCCCATCAACACCTATCTTCGCGGCAACCGCAAGCGCGGCACCGTGAGCAAGGACCGCTGGGGCACGACCATCAGCTTCCCCGAAGATGCGCCCGGCCCTATCCCCGTCCACACGCCGGAGCTGACGGTCTGTCCCGATGTGACGCACTGGAAGGACACCGTCCACGTTCCCGATCTGAGCGTCTGCTCCGAGGGCTGGGAGGCGTGCCGCACGCGCTCGCGCGCCGCCGCGGACGCCGAGGGCAAACTCCTCGCCGGCTTCATGGGCACAGGCATTTTTGAGCAGTGCCACTTCCTCATGGGCTTTGAAGATACGCTGACCGCGCTCTATGAGCATCCCGACGAGATGCACGAACTCATCGAGACGATTACTCAGTACCGCCTCGATTATGTCCGCCGCCTGATCGACGGCCTGCAGCCCGATGTCATCTTCTCCCACGATGACTGGGGCACGAAAAACGCCCTCTTTATGAAGCCCGACATGTGGCGCGAGTTTTTCAAGGAGCCCTACCGCCGCTTTTATGGCTACATCCGCTCGCGCGGCGTCATCGCCATCCACCACGCCGATTCGTACCTCGTCCCCATCGTGGACGACATGGCCGAGATCGGCATTCAGGTCTGGCAGGGCACGCTGCCGGAAAACGACATCCCCGCACTCCAGCGCCACTTAAGCGGCAAGCTCACGCTCATGGGCGGCTTCGGCGCGGCCATCGACCGCGCGGATGCGCAGCCCGATGAAATTCTCGCCTACGCAAGAGACACGCTCGCCGCTGCTGCCCCGGCGGGCACTTCATCCCCTCGATCACCTACGGCCTTGCCGATACGGTCTTCCCGCACGTGGATCAGTACCTCGATCAGGCCGTGAACGAGTACAACGCGGGGCTGCACATCCCCGTCACGCCGCTCCCCGCCGTGCCGAAGCGTGAGATCGGTGCCGCAAAGGCCGAGGTGGTGCAGGCCGCAGCCTCCGCGCAGGAGTCTGCCGATGTGTTCGGGAACATCGCCCGCGCACTCGAGCGCGGCCAGCAGAAAAAGCTGCTCACCCTCTGCCAGCAGGCGCTCGACGAGGGCTGCGGGCCGGGCGACATTCTCTCCAAGGGCATGATCGTCGGCATGAACCGCCTCGGCGAGGCGTTCTCCGCCAACCGCGCGTTCGTTCCCGAAATGCTCATGGCCGCGCGCTGCATGTCCGCCGCCACAGAGCTTCTGAAGCCCCTGATGGTCGGTGAGGGCACCGAGCCCGTCGGCCGCGTGTGCCTCGGCACCGTGAAGGGCGACATGCACGACATCGGCAAAAACCTCGTCAAGATCATGATGGAGGGCAGCGGCATCGAGGTCTTTGACCTCGGCGTAGACACGTCGGCGGAGCAGTTCGTCAGCACCGCCGTGGAGAATCACTGCGGCGTGATTGCCTGCTCGTCGCTGCTGACCACCACGATGGAGGAAATGCGCGAGGTTGTCAAGCTCGTCCACGAGCGCGGCTTGCAGGATCAGGTCAAGGTCATCATCGGCGGCGCGCCCATCAGCCAGAGCTTCTGCGACGAGATCGGCGCAGATTTCTACGGCGAGGACGCCGGTGCCTCCGCCCGTGAAGCCGTCGCCATCCTAAAAGCACAGAAGGCGTCATAAACAATTACAATACATCAAAAAGGTCCCGTCCGAAGACGGGACCTTTTTTCTATGCATTCTGTTGTACGGTACGTGTCCTTACTTGCCCGCGTACTCGACCAGCATCTCGAAGAAGTTCAGGCAGGTCTCATAGTCGCACAGGGCCTTTTCGGGGGTCTTGGTGTAAAGCACGAACTTGCAGTCGTTCTCGGGGTGGAACTGAACGCCGAGGCAGAAAGTCTTATCCTGACGCTCGACCGCTTCAATGACTTCCACGCCGTCATACGTCGCCGTGCTGACGACGGTGAGGTTCGTGCCCTCAACGCCGCCGACCGCCTGGTGGTGCCAGGAGGAAACGTTCTTCAGCTCCGTGGAGCCGACGATCTTATAGAGCCACTTGGAGGCGTCCTTATTGATGGTCACATCGTGGCGGGCATAGGTGCGGTCAGGCGCGTCGGCCGGCATTCTGTGCGTATCGTTGTAGGTCTTCCCCTGCTCCTTATAGTAGTTGGGGATATCCTGGATGAACGTGCAGCCGGAGACGATGGACATCACCTGCTCGCCGCGGCAGACCGCGAACGTCGGCACGTCCTTTTCAAGGCAGTAGGCCATGAGCATGTAGTCGGAGATATCGCGCGTGGCGTTGATCTCTTCGCCCTCGTTCTTTTCCTTCTCGGGGACCTTGAACAGGGACGGGCTCACATCTTCGCCGCCGGTGAAGAAGACGCCGTCGATGGCCTGCATCACAGCGCCGACGTTGCTGGTCGTGAGATCCTTTTCCTTCACCTTGTCGGCGTATTCCTGCTTGAGCATGCCGCTCTCTTCGAGATACGCGGATTCGATCTTACCCTCGGTATCATACTTCACAGCCGTGCTCGTCACCTGATCGAGCTCGACGGGGATGGCGCCGACGGTCTTGAAGATCGTCTTGTGGGAGTCGTAATTCTGGCCGTTGTAGGACCAGCTGATGCCGATGACCGGCTTGTCCGCGATCGCCGCGGCATTCTTGAGCATCTGCTCGAGCATCGCCGTCGTCACGGGCTTGGACGCCTCGTAGGTCAGGCCGTCCATCAGGCCGGACCAGACGGCCATATCGTCATAGTCCGCGGGCCAATCCTTCAGCAGCGCCTTGTCCAGACCGGTGCTGCGCAGGATCATCGCGGCCGCTTCCAACTGCGTAACGGCTGCGTCGGGCGCAAATGCGTCCTTGCTGACGCCGTTGACAATGCCCTTGGAGTAGGCGAGGTTGATCGCGCCTTCAAACTTGCTGCCCTCGGCAACATCCTTGAATGCGCTCGCATCCTTGGCGCTCGCTTCCGCCTGTGCGGCGAGGCCCATGTTCTTGATGACCTCCTGCGTCACTTCGGCGCGGGTCATCGAAGCGGCGTTATCATCTGCGAAGGCGGTGACGGAGAGACTGAGCGCGAGAACAAGTGCCAGGATCAGGGACGTTGCTTTCAGAGACAATCTTTTCATACAAATTCTCCTTCGTTCGATATTGGGCGGCACGCGCATGCCGCTCTACCGCCATGATAGCGAGGCAAAGTGAAAATAGCAAGTCCAAGTTGCGGCAAATTGCATTTTTAGCCACTGTATACAACCCATCGACCACTTTTTCCGTGTGATATGCACAATCGCTTTTCCGCTCTCGCATTTTCACTATTCAAGCCGCCGGCGTACGATTTTTGCCCCGCCCTTGTTTTTATGGGGCAATCACGGTATACTATAAAAATAAGCACCGTTCCCATTTCATCAGGAAGGAAATATTCTATGGACATTAAATTTTCCGGCTCGGACGCCGGCGGCTTTCAGTTCGACCCGAACGCCGCGCCCAAGCCCAAACGCGAGCGCAAGCCCCGCAAGTCGATCGGCAGCAAGGGCGGCCGCATCGCGGTCAACACGCTCGTCACGCTGCTTGTCGGCGCGGTCTTCTTCTACGTGCAGATGCCCGCCATCAACCTGCATGCCGAAGAGTTCTACGGTTTCGTGCTGCTGCTTTGCGTCACGTACTGCATCTGCGCGCTCTTCACCTCCGGCTTTCAGGGCACGGGGGCCAAGGGCTACTTCACGTTCGTCAAAAAGCAGTGCACGGTGCCCTTCTTTGTCGTGGCGGCGCTCATCGTCACAGCGCTCGTCGGCGCGCTGACGTCGTGGGTCGTGCTGCGAGCCAAGGACTATCAGGCGCTGCTGCCGATCGACAGCGGCAGCTTTGCAAGCGAAATTGAAGAGGTCTCGTATGACCGCATCCCGATGCTCGACCGCGACAGCGCCGAAAAGCTCGGCGACCGCAAGCTCGGCGAACTTGCCGACATGGTCTCCCAGTTCGAGGTCGCGGAAAACTACACGCAGATCAACTACCACGGCCGCCCCGTGCGCGTCACGCCGCTGCGCTACGGTGACATCATCAAGTGGTTCAACAACCGCTCCGACGGCCTTCCCGCCTACCTCATCATCGACATGGTCGATCAGAGCGTCGACGTCGTCCGCCTTGACGAGGGCATGAAGTACACCACCGCCGAGCACTTCTCCCGCAACCTCTACCGTCATCTGCGCTTCGCGTACCCGACCTATATGTTCGAAGAGCCGGTCTTCGAGATCGACGAGGACGGCACGCCCTACTGGGTCTGCGCCAAGAAGGAAAAGACCATCGGTCTTTTCGGCGGCACGGACAACCACGGCGCGGTGCTCGTCAACGCCATCACGGGCGAGAGCGAATACTATGAAGAGCCGCCCGCGTGGGTCGACCACGTCTACTCCGCCGAGCTCATCATCGAACAGTATGACTACTATGGCCAGTATCACAACGGCTTCTGGAACTCCATCTTCGGCCAGCGCGACGTGACCGTCACGACCGACGGCTACAACTACCTTGCCGAGGGCGACGACGTCTACCTCTACACGGGCGTGACGAGCGTCGGCGGCGACGAGAGCAACATCGGCTTCCTGCTCTCCAACCAGCGCACCAAGGAAACGAAGTATTACCCCTGCGCCGGCGCGACCGAGTACAGCGCGATGGACAGCGCCGAGGGTCAGGTGCAGAACCTGCGCTACAACGCGACGTTCCCGCTGCTGCTGAACATCGCCGAGCAGCCGACGTACTTCATGGCGCTCAAGGACGCGAGCGAGCTCGTCAAGATGTACGCGATGGTCAATGTCAACCAGTACCAGATCGTCGCCACCGGCGCGACGGTCGCCGACTGCGAGGCGAACTACCGTCAGATGCTGCTCAAAAACAACCTCATCTCCGACGATCAGGGCGCCATCGACGTCACGCCGAGCGATTATAAGAGCGTGGAGGGCACGATCGCCGAGATCCGCACGGCGGTCGTAGATGGCAACAGCATCTACTTCCTGCGCTTTGACGGCGAGAGCGCCTTCTCCGTGCGCATGAGCGCGGCTGAGGTCGCCTATGCGCCGCTGCTGAACGTCGGCGACCGCGTGTGCGTCTACTACCGCGACGGCTACGTCACGGAAAACTGGATCGAAGCGTCCGACGTCGAGCTGCTGGATGGCAGCGCCCAGAGCGCACCGCCCGTAGAAACGAGCGTTTCGACTGAGGACAGCGCGGATCCCGTCGAAAACGCACAGGAAATGCCGTAAAGCGGCGGCAAAGCACTTTCTATTACAAATTTTGATAGGGGTGGCGACACCCCTATCTCTTTTTGGAATGCATTGCACAAAAATGCAAGATTATGAGCAGTTTTTCTCGATAAAATAACCGCTTTGAAAGTTGGCTTGCATCAGTCTAATATGTTTTATTAAAAGAGTTAAAGTTTTTTGTCCATTTTTCTGCCAAATGCACAAAAAGTCAGAAAGAATTTCTTGCACAGCGCCAATAGCGTTTTGCTTGAGAATTTTTTCCTTTGGTGGTAAACTCATAGACAAGATGGCTGAACCATCAAGCCCTGATTTTCAGGGTAATTTTAGAGGAGGCTACTTATCATGAACGCTTACATTGAGAGAGTTCTTGCCGAGACCAAGGCCAAGAACGCGAATGAGCCCGAATTCCTGCAGACCGTCGAAGAAGTCCTGTCTTCCCTCGAGCCGGTCATCAACGCCCACCCCGAGTACGAGAAGGCCTGCCTGCTTGAGCGCATGGTCGAGCCCGAGCGCACCATCGAGTTCCGTGTTGTCTGGATGGACGATAACCTTCAGTATCACGTCAACCGTGGTTACCGCGTGCAGTACAACGCGGCCCTCGGCCCCTACAAGGGCGGCCTGCGTTTCGCTTCCAACGTCAACCTCTCCATCATCAAGTTCCTCGGCTTCGAGCAGACCTTCAAGGATGCTCTGACCTGCCTGCCCATCGGCGGCGCCAAGGGCGGTTCCGACTTCTCCCCCATCGGCCGCAGCGACGGCGAAGTCATGCGCTTCTGCCAGGCCTTCATGACCGAGTTCCATCGTCACATCGGTCAGGACATCGACTGCCCCGCTGGTGACGTTGGTGTCGGCGGCCGCGAGGTCGGTTATCTGTACGGTCAGTATCGCCGCATCGTCGGCGCTGCCGAGTTCGGCGCTATGTCCGGCAAGGCCATCTGCACCGGCGGTTCCATCCTCCGTCCCGAGGCGACCGGTTTCGGCGCTGTCTATTATCTGCGCGAAGTCCTGAAGCACGACGGCAAGGGCATCAAGGGCCTGCGCGTCGCTATGTCCGGCTACGGCAACGTGGGCTGGGGCATCATGAAGAAGATCGACGAGCTCGGCGGTAAGGTCACCTACTTCGCCGGCCCCGATGGCTACATCCATGATCCCGACGGCGTCTGCGGCGAAGAGAAGCTCAACTTCATCCTCGAGATGCGCGCCAAGGATCCGATGCACTGCAAGCCCTATGCTGACAAGTTCGGCGTTGAGTTCGTCGAGGGTCAGAAGTGCTGGGGCGTCAAGGACGTCGACGTCTACATGCCCGCCGCTACCCAGAACGATGTCAACATGGAGTGGGCCAAGAAGATCGCCGAGTCCGGCGTTCCCTACTACATCGAGGTCGGCAACATGCCCACCACCAACGATGCTCTGGCCTTCCTGATGAGCCAGAAGCACATCACCGTCGCTCCTTCCAAGGCTGTTAACGCCTGCGGCGTTTCCGTCTCCGAGCTCGAAATGGCTCAGAACGCTCAGCGCATCTACTGGAGCGCTGAGGAAGTCGACGCCAAGATGGAGTCCATCATGAAGAACATCTATGATGCTTCCGTCGAGGCTGCCGAGCGCTACGGCCTGGGCTACAACCTGGTCGCCGGTGCGAACATCGCTGGCTTCCAGAAGGTCGCTGACGCCATGATGGCTCAGGGTATTTTCTAATCGAAAACACCTCACGACTTTCTCGTGCCGCACATCTGTGCGCATGAAACAACAAGAAAAAGGCATCCTGCTTTCGCAGGATGCCTTTTTTGTTGTCCTCAGGTGTTGTCGCGGCTGATGGGCTTTCGCACCAGCAGCGCAAGCAGCGCCTTTTTGTCGAGCGGACAGAGCGGATAGAGATACCCCTTCCCCACGATCGGCTTTGTCGAGGCAAGCAGAGCGATGATCCCGATGCAGCCGAGCGCAAGCCCGACCCAGTCCAGCGCACCGACAAACAGCAGCAGCACTATCCGCAGCAGCTTGAAGGCGTAGCCGAGCTCATAGCTCGGCTGGGCGAAGTTCGCGATGGCGACGAACGCCATGTAGGCCAGCACCTCCGGCACGAGCCAGTGCGCCTGCACGGCGAAATCACCGAGCACGAGCGCGCCGAGCATGCTGAACGAGTTTGAGAACACATCCGGCGTGTTGAGCGAGGCGAGCTTCAATAGGTCGACGATGAACTCCGCCAGCAAAAGCTGCACGAGCAGCGGCACGGAGTAGTCGCTGTCGATGGCCAAAAACTCAAGCCCCGCCTGCGTGCGCGCGGGGTCCTTCACAAGCAGGAACCACACGGGCGTGATGAACATCGTGAGCAGGAACACCACGATGCGCAGAATGCGCAGATACGTCCCGATCAGCGGCGGAAAGTAGAAGTCGTTCGCCTCCTGCACAAAGTCAAAGAAGTGCGTCGGCAGGATCATCGCCGCGGGCGAGTTGTCCACGAGCACGACGATGTTCCCTTCCATCACGCAGGCCGTCGCGGCGTCGGGCCGCTCAGTGTATCGCACCTTGGGAAACGGCGTCCACCACTGCTTCTTGCCCATCATCGCCTCAGCGATGCTCTCCTGGCTCATCGAGACCGAGCGCACGTCGATCTTTGCAAGCTTCTGCCGCACCTCGTCGAGCAGCTTTCTGTCGACCTTGTTTTCCAAATAGCAGAGCACCACGTCCGCGCGCGAGCAGTCCGACACCTTGTGACCTTCGAGCGTAAGCTGCGGGTCGCGAATGCGGCGGCGCAGCAGCGCCGCGTTGGCAACAAGCGTTTCGATGAACCCGTCGTGCGCGCCGCGCAGCACCTTGCCCGACGACGGCTCCTCCACCCCGCGCGCGGGATACTGCTTCGCGTCGATCAGCGCGCACTCGTCATAGCCCTCGACCAGCAGCGCCATCTTGCCCAAAAATACGCTTGTCACCGTGTTTTTGACGTTTTGCTCGGCGTTTACCTCGTTGAATGTGATGTATCGGTCGATGAACTGCTGCATCGTCTGCGCGCCGTCGATGTTTCTGAGCGGCAGCCAGAAACTCAGCATCCGCTCAATGACTGCGTCATCGCCGTAACCGTCCACCACCCACATCCGCGCCCGCCTGCCGCCGACATACAAGTCGCGCGAGATCATATCAAAGCACCGCCCCACGCCAAGCAGATCATCCAGCGCGCGGGTGTTTTCCTCGTAGTTTGCCGAAAAAAGCTCCATAACCGCCCTCCGCCACATAATTTTCCTTATTATGCTCATGAGCGGAAATTTTATGCCGCACGGGTGGCAGATTTTCCCTGCGCCGCGCAGGGACGTGGGAAAGGGGGCCATTCTCTCACGTGAGAGAATGGCCCCCTTTAAATCCCCCAAAAGAGAACGCGAGGGGAGTTCCCCTCGACCCCCGACATCGACAGCTTTAGGCTTGAAGAACTGCTCAGCCTGCGGAATCGGGTGCGGTGTACATGGCTTCGCCATGAATCCCTGCGATTCGTGACAACTCGCAACCGCGCCTTACTACCGTGAGGCGCGTGTGACGTTTGCACGGCGGCAGACTGCCTGCGGAATGTGGCATTGCTGCACTCGCCACATTCTGGAGACTGGCGATAGACGGTGATTGGGCTATACTCCTACAAGATGGGCAGAGCGGCACCCGCAAGGGGTGTGCCGCATCCGTAAGGCAGCAGAGCCGCCAACGGCTGCGCAACAGCGGATGATAGGAGCAGAGGCAAATCGTCTTGCAATGCTAACGCGGCAGCGCCGCGCGCATGGCAGTACAATCGGCAAGCATTGCAGCTCTTCGAGCTGCTCGCTTGCAATGGGAATTTTCTCTGGGAGGGTGTAAGGGAGGGATATCTCTTTTTGAAAAGAGATATCCCTCCCTTATCCGTTCCCCGCGTCAGGCGGGGAGCATATCAAACTTCTTTATTAAAGTAGAAGAACTTCTCGTCCTCTCCCTTCTTCCTCATGCAGGAAGAAAGCATCTTATAAGAAGCGTCGTTCTCCTTGAAGCACTTGGCGACGACGTGTCCCAGGTGGCGCTGGTAGAGGCCCCATTCGGCCACGGCGCGGAACGCTTCGACGCCGTAGCCCTGTCCGCCGTATTCCGGCGCGATGCGGCACCCTTCCTCCGCGCCGCCCTTGCCGTCGAAACGGTAGAGCAGCACCTCGCCGATGCATTTGCCGTCCAGACGAATGGCAAAGTTCACGGCGCGTTTTTTGGCAAAGTCCTCTCGCACAACGTCGAGGAAATAAGAGTCTAAGTCTTCACCCTTCCAGTCGGTGCGGTAGTCGTAGCCCCACCACTTGTTGCGCTCATCGTCGAGGCAAAGCGCGTTGTAGGCCTCGCGGTCCTTGTCGGTAAAGGCCGAAAGTGTCAGGCGCTCGGTCTTGAGCGTCGGGATCTCGTCCAAGTCCTCCAGCTCGTTTTTCACATCAAAGCAGAACTTCTCCGCGAGCTTGCATGGCAGGTACTGGAGCTTCGAGGTGCGAAGGCCGCGGTCGCCGGCGTCGTCCTCGCGGTTCAGGTACCTGACGCCGTCCACCGCGTAGCAGCGGGCGAACTCCTGCACCGTCGCAGGATAGACGCCCTCGTAGCCGTAGAGCGCCTTTTCGATGTGGACATGCAGCGTTTCGCCGCAGCGCTCGGCCATCGCAATAGAAATGAGCCGCCCCTCATATTCCATACCGCCGACGTAGAGCCACGACGCGCCCGTCAGGCGCAGCATCGTCTTAGCAAGCGCCAACTCCTGCCTGGCCGACTGCGAGGTCTTTTCAAACACCTCCGTATAGTCCTGCCAGAAGCGCTCGATCAGCGGCAGATCATCCTTCCCCAGCGCACGGAACTGCGCCTCGGGATAGAGTTTGCGGAATTTGTTGACGTGGTTGCGCTGGCCGCTGTAATGGCGGCCCGGGAACTCGCGCAGATCGTTCGCCTCGTAAATATAGTCGCGCCAGGAACGAAAATTGTTGAGGTGGAAGCGCGGATAGCGCTCTAAGAGCTTCGCCGCCTTCTCCTTTGGCACGACGGACAGCTCGAGCGAGATGCCCTGCTCCACGCAGTAATCCTCAATGGCGCAGAGCGCGGCCTCCTCATCGCCGTCCGGTCCCGGCACGGGATAGTCGAAGCAGTACTTGCCGTCAATGCAGTTTTTCACGATCAGGCAGCCGGCAGCCTCGGCATACTGCGGGTGCAGATGCCCGCGCCACATCAGCTTGACGAGCGCGGAATACTCGCATAATTGGTAGTTGCAATCCTTATAATAGCGGCGCAGGCGGGAAATATCCCGCTGCGCAACGGGTTTGAATGTCAGCATGGAAAACCTTTTTCTCCTTTTCGAGTCGTATCGATTATTTTACCCGTTTTTGCGCCGCGTTACAAGCCCTTTTTCATTTGGGTTCCAGCTCGGCGAGCACTGTCTGCGCGCACTCAAGGAACTGCTGGAGCGACGCCTGCCGCCCCTCGCCCGCGCGCACGGCCATGCCGAGCTCGCGCGCCGACTTGGGCTCCACCGGCACGAGCAGAACGCCGTCGCCGCGTCCTCGCAGCGTCAGCTCCGTCATCATGCTCACACCGAGGCCGTGCTCGACCATGCTGATGACCGTCGGGTCGTCCACCGCCGTAGGTAAGATGTGCGGCTTCACGCCCGCGCGGTTGAAGATTCGCATAATATCCTTGTCAAAGCCCTGCGCGGGCATGATGAAATCGCGCCCGTCGAACTCGCCCAGCGGATACCCCGTGCGTCCGTCGATGGGATAGTCCTTGGGCAGCACGGCGTACATCGTGTCGTCTCGCAGATGGATCCACTCGTAGCCGCTCTCCTCTTCCTGACGGCTGACGAAGATGACATCCATCTTCCCCTGCGCCAAAAGCTCATAGGGGCTGCGGATGTGGTCGGCCATGCGGATGTCGACATCAACGTCGGGCTGCTCCTCGCGAAAGCGTCGGATGATGCTCGGCAGCCAGTGCATAGCCATGCTGGCGAATGCGCTCACGCGGATGACCTCGCTGCGCGAGGACGCCACCTGCGCGATCGTGCTGTCAAGCCGCGCGTTGGCCTGCAAAAATTCGCGGATGGCGGGTGCTACGCGCTCGCCGTCCTTCGTCAGTCGGACGCCGCCGCGCCCGCGCTCGAGCAGCGTGAAGCCGACCTCGCGCTCAAGCGAATTCATCATGTGCGTCAGGCCGGACTGCGTGTAGCCCATCACCTCCGCCGCCTTGGTAAAGCTACCGAGGTCTACCGCCATCAGCAGCGCTTCTAACTTTTTGCTCTCCATAGGACTTTCCTTTCCTATTAGTATTCAGCATGTTTGGATTATAATATATCCTCGCGCCGTATGCAAGCGGAATTCTCGTTTTCAGCTCCTTTTTACAAACTTTTTCCATCATCTGTCATACAGGTTGGTCTTTTTTGTCCGCCTGCTGCGTAAAATAGAGCCTGAGGTGATGATCTTGAAACGACGTTTCGCGCTCTTGCTGCTGTTTTTGTTGACTTTTCTTGCACTCTGCTTTTCCTGCGCCAAAGACGGCCAAGCTGTCGCCGTCTCAGCTGCGTCTCAGCCGCGGAACTGTATCGCGCTGACCTTTGACGACGGCCCCTCCCCGCAGACGACCGCCGCCCTCCTTGACGGGCTCAAGGAGCGCGGCGCGCACGCGACGTTCTTCCTCATCGGCGAGCAGATCGCGGGCAACGAAGATCTCGTCCGCCGCATGAAAGACGAAGGCCATCAGGTCGGCGGCCACAGCTACACGCACATCCGTCTTGACAGCGCTGACGCCGCTGCACTCGCCGAAATCCAGAAAACGGACGAGACGCTGCGCGCCATCCTCGGCGACGGTGACTACTGGCTGCGCCCACCCTGGGGCTTTGCGAGCGACGCGCTCAAAAGCGCCGTCTCCGTCCCGCTCATCTACTGGACGCTCGACACGATGGATTGGAGCGTGCGCAACAGGGACCTCGTCGCGCACCACATCATCGAAAACGCCAAAAGCGGCGATATCGTTCTCCTGCACGACCCATATGACACGAGTGTCGAGGCCGCACTTCAGACCATCGACGTTCTTAGTGAGCAGGGCTACGAGTTCGTTACGCTCGAAGAGCTGTTTTCCAACGCCGGCGTCACGCCGCAGGCCGGACACTTCTATCTGCGCGCGGATGAAGAAGTCCCGTGGTGAGGTCTCGACAAAATTTTTGAAAAAATTTCAAATTAGGGCTTGCATTTTCCGGGCTGGTGTGCTATTCTATCTAAGCTGACATTGAGCAGTACACATCATCCGGGTGTGGCGCAGTTGGTAGCGCGCTTGACTGGGGGTCAAGAGGCCGTGAGTTCAAGTCTCGCCACTCGGACCAAGTAATGATAATCCGAACTACATTATCCAAGTGGGTAGTGTGTTCGGATTTATCATTTCTATCGAGAATATATTATAGCATGTAGATGGCAAGGGCAGGAGCATCTCTGCTCTTGTCTTTTTCTATAAATCAATATATAGTTATATAAACTAATCAAAGGAGGCGCGTCATATGAAAAAATCATGGTGGAAAGTTCCTTTATATTGTATGGTTGCAAGCTGGATATGCTTTCAACTGGAAATTCGTTTCTTAGGGAGATGGGCAATTGTGACGCTGCCTGATGGGAGCATATCATCGGATAATACCCGGTGGATGCTCATGTCTGCTGGCCTCTTCCTTGCGGTTGTCTGCATTGGCGGATTTTTCTTGTTCCGAAAAATGACACGCAAAGAAATTTTCTTCTCTTCTTCTGCCTTAGTCGCTTTGAATATCGTGTTAGGCATATTTACATACTTGACGCAAAGAATATTTACATCATTCGCCATGCTTTGGAGTGCACTTTCGGAATGGGCCAGTGTGTTTTCTCAGATTGCATTTCAGTTCGGCTTAAACGAATGGCTGAGCGCCGCCATTGTGTGGATATTACCCCCATATATTTTCCTCTTGTTTGGCAAGAAAGAAGTTCATACAGATTGATGAACGGCGGGAGTATCTAAACTGATGCTCCTGCCGTTGTTATACCTTGTCCTCTTGTTCGGCCTGCTGCTTTGCTTTCCACTCAGCATATTCCCGCTGCCCGTCTTCGCTCTCAAAGAACGCCTGAATTTCCGGGAGCAGGACGCGGGCAAGGGCCTCTACCTCGTGATAGGGAATCCCCGTGCCGTAGTCATTGGGCTTCTTTCTTCGCGGCATGCTATCCCCCCGTTAAAGCTGCCCCTCGTCGAACAGATAGCCTTGAAACACCGTGCCATCTCCTGTGATGAAGCGGCCCCGTGCATCCTTGGGTATCTGTTCGGCGGCGCTGGTGTTGTCGAGAATAATTTGAGAAAGCACGCTGTCTGCCCTGCCACAAACGCGGAAATCCATGTTGTTGCGTATCTGGCCGGGGATGATCGTTGCGTCCGGCCTCTGCGTGGCAAGGATAAGATGGATTCCAAACGCCCGGCCCTACCGTGCGATAGTGGACAGCTTGTTTTCGATTTGCGCCAGCAGCTTCTTCCGCTCGCTGTCGGCACCGGTCTTGTCCAACATCTCCGCCACCTCGTCACAGGCAAATATGAGCCTTTGGAGAGGGCGCTCTGCAATCTCGTTATAGGCGTCAATGTTTGGACAGCCTAGCGCCTTGAATGCGCTCTTACGGCGTTCCAGCTCTTCTACAAGCTGGTCGAGGATATTGCACAAATCCTCCTCCGCGAAGCACATCCGGCATTTCTCATGCCAGACCTTTGGAAAGTCCACACCGCCTTTGAAGTCGGCAATGTAGACCTCCGCTCCCTTGCGGAGTGCCTGCATAAGCAGTAGTTTCAGCAGGACGCTTTTGCCGCTGCCCGTGGAGCCGCCCAAGAGGATATGCGGAATGTGCGCGAGGTTGACCGTCACAGGGCCGGTGTAGCTTTCCCCCAGCACCAGCACAAAGCTCTTAGGGGAAAGATAGCTGTCTTTCCATTTCAGAACTTCCGGCAAATCGTCACCAGCAGAAACAGTATCGAGGATCGCGTCGAACTGTGTATAGCGCAGGACGACGAAGATCACGTCGTACTTGTCCTCCGCTTTCAGCTCCGTCACGACCGGAATACGACTGACCGACATGCGGGGCGAAAACTTATCCTTGATTCGAAGGCCGTTTTTTTGGATGCTCTCGCCCCATGCTCCCCGCGCCAGCAGCGTGACGTCCTTTCCCGCGCGGAAGAAATTCCGCGCCAGATTGCAGCCGAGCACGCCCGCGCCGAATACTAAAATTTTCATAGCCAAGTCTCCTCTTATCCTAAAAATACCTGTTTCCTTCGTTCTGCCTCGTCTCGCTATGCTCTCGTTCTGATTTTCTTTCGTTTTACGTCAGTTAGTCATCTCTAACTGAAACATAGTAACTGACAGTGCAAAAGTCAAGATGTCTTTTTACCGCTCTCCGGTGCTTCCTTGCCCTTTTTCATCTTCTCCTTCACTCGATCAACAAATCCCCGCTCCAAAAGGGGCTGCGCATTGTTCATCTGTACTGGCCTGTTTTTGTCACTTCGCCAGATTTGTTCAAAAAATATCTGCTTTTGCAAATTTAATCTTGCTTCTTCCGGATATTTTCATATAATGTTGACGATTGAACAGGAGGTACCACCATGTATGTTACCTACAACAACCTTTTTAAGCTCCTCATCGACAAGGGCTTAAATAAAACGGAATTTGCGCGCGAGGTCGGCATCAGCTCCAACACGCTCGCCAAGCTCTCGAAAAATGAGCTCGTCTCGCTCGAGGTGCTTGTGCGCATCTGCCGCCAGCTCGACTGTTCGCTCGGCGACGTGGTGCAGCTCGCCCCGCCCGAGCCGCCGATCAAAAGCGGCCTTGAGCGCATGAAGAAGCGAAGACCCACCCACGAAAAAGGAGGCAATGCGTACCGCCATGAGTAACGAAACCAAGGAGACCGGCTCCAGCTTTATGGAAAAGCTGTCGACCGTGATCGTCGACAAGCGAAATCTCATTTTTCTGCTCACGATCATTCTGCTCGTATTCTCCGCCTTTTCCCGCAACTGGGTCGAGGTCGAGAGCGACCTGACGTACTACCTGCCGTCTGATTCCGAGACGAAGCAGGCGCTCGACATCATGGACGAGCAGTTCACGACCTATGGCACGGCCGAGGTCATGGTGGCCAACATCACGCCAGAGCAGGCCGCCGCGCTGGAGCCTAAGATCAAGGAGATCAAGGGCGTGCAGAGCGTGGACTACGACGAGACCACCGCGCACTACAACAACCTCTCCGCACTCTATTCCATCACCTTTGCCTACAGCGAGGATGACGAGGCCTGCCTCGACTCGCTCGAAGCCGTGAAGGAATATCTCTCCGACTACGATCTGTATGTCGACACCGACCTCGGCAACACGCAGCAGGAGACGATCGACCACGAGATCAGCGTCATCATGGTGTATGTTGCCATCGTCATCGTGCTCGTGCTGCTCTTCACGTCCGAGACCTACGGCGAGGTGCCGGTGCTCATCCTGACGTTCGTGGTCGCGCTTGTGCTGAATCAGGGCACGAACTTCCTGATGGGCAAAATCTCGTTCATTTCAAACTCGGTCACAAGCATCTTGCAGTTGGCGCTGTCCATCGACTACGCCATCATCTTCTGCAACCGATTTAAGGAAGAACACCGGCTGCTGCCGCTGCGTGAGGCCGTCATCGTCGCGCTGAGCAAATCCATCCCCGAGATCGGTGCGAGCAGCCTCACGACCATCGGCGGCCTCGTTGCAATGCTTTTCATGCAGTTCAAGCTCGGCCCCGATATGGCGCTGTGCCTCATCAAGTCGATCTTGTTTGCGCTGCTCGCCGCGTTCATCGTGATGCCCGGCCTTCTGATGCTCTTCGGCCCGCTCATCGACCGCACGCAACACCGCAGCTTCGTGCCGAAGATCCCGTTCGTCGGCAAGCTCGACTATGCCACGCGCTACATCATCCCCATCGTCTTCGTGGTGTTGGCCGTCATCGGCTACCGTCTCTCATCCGACTGCCCCTATGCCTACGGCTACGGCCTCATCTCCGCCCCCAAGCAGAATGAGACGCAGTTTGCCCAGCAGATGATTGAGGATAACTTCACCTCGAAGAACATGCTGGCGCTCATCGTCCCCACGGGCGACTACGATAAGGAGTCCGCCATCTTAGACGAGCTCGGCCAGTACGACGAGGTCGACTCCACGATGGGTCTTACCAACATTGAGGCGCTCGACGGCTACATGCTGGCCGACAAGCTGACGCCGCGCCAGTTCGCCGAGCTCGCGGGTCTCGATTACGAGGCCGCGCAGGTCGTCTACGCCGCCTACGCCGCGCAGCATTCGGAATACGGCCAGATCGTAGGCAACCTTGCCACCTACAAAGTCCCGCTCATCGACATGTTCCTCTTTGTCTGCGAGCAGGTGGATTCCGGCATCGTGACGCTCAGTGACGACCAGACGCAGATGCTCCAGGATGCCGAGGTCCAGATGAACAGCGCCAAGGCCCAGCTTCAAGGTACGGATTACGACCGCATGCTCGTCTACCTCACACTGCCCGAAAGCGGCGATGAGACCTACGCCTTCACCGACAAAATTCTCGAAATTGCCGAAAAGTATTACCCCGATGAAAACGTCTACCTCGCGGGTGAATCGACGAACGAATACGAATTCGAAAAGTCCTTCGCCGTGGATAACAAGGTCGTCAGCATCGTGTCGGTGCTCGTGGTTATGCTGGTGCTGCTCTTCACGTTCAACTCCGCCGGTATGCCGGTGCTGCTGATCCTCGTGATTCAGGGCTGCATCTGGCTCAACTTCTCGTTCCCGACCATCACGGGCAAGTATATCTTCTTCTTAGGATATCTAATTGTTTCTTCCATCCAGATGGGCGCGAATATCGACTACGCCATCGTCATCGCCAGCCGCTATCAGGAGCTCAAATCCAAAATGCACCACCGCGACGCCATCGTCGAGACGCTGAACTTCGCCTTCCCGACGATCATCACCTCCGGCTCGATCCTCTCGATCTGCGGCTTTTTGATCGGCAGCATGACATCTGAGCCCGTCATCGCGGGCATCGGCGAGAGCCTTGGCCGCGGCACGGTCATTTCCATCATCATGGTCATGTTCGCCCTGCCGCAGATTTTGCTCATCGGCAGTGGCATCGTCGACAAGACCTCGTTCTCCGTCCCGTCCATCACGGAAAAGAAATCGGGTCACGGTAAGGTCTCCGTCAACGGCATGGTGCGCGGCAACATCAATGGTACAGTGCATGGCATCATGCACGCCACGGTCGAGGGCGACATCGACCTGAATCTGATCTCCGGATCTGCAAATGAGGAGCAAGACGATGAAGAAGACTAATCATTTCTATCGCTTCTGCGCGCTTGCACTCTCGTGCCTGCTGCTCATCTCGCTTCTCCCTGTCACGCAGGTCTTGGCAGACGGGGACGGCGCCATCCACATCAAGAGCGCAGAAGACTTACGATCCCTCGCGCATTCCTGCACGCTCGACTCCTGGTCGCGCGGTAAAACCGTTGTGCTTGACAACGATATCGAGCTGACCGACGATGACACGCTCCCCATCCCGACGTTCGGCGGCACGTTCAACGGCAACGGCCACACCATCAGCGGCCTTTCCATCACGCAGAGCGTCTCCCCCGCCGGTCTTTTCGGCGTGCTGCAAAAGGACGCCGTCATCAAAAACCTGAATGTTGAGGGCACGGTCACCCCGTCCGGCGACAGCGAAAATATCGGCGGCATCGTGGGTGAAAACCACGGCACGATCGAAAGCTGCACATTCAACGGAAGTGTTTCCGGCAAACGCAGCGTCGGCGGCATCGCGGGCCGCAACCTCGCCACGGGCATCGTACGCGCGTGCGAAGCCTCGGGCGCGATCTTCGGCCAGAGCATGACCGGCGGCATCGTGGGCGAGAACCTCGGCTCCATCGTCTCCTGCCGCGGCCGCGCGTATGTGAATATCGAGAGCACCGACCCCAGCATCGACTTAAGCGACCTGAGCCTCGATTTCTCGCTTGACCTTGCAAGCCTGTCCCGACTCGACACGCTCAATATCGCCACCGACACCGGCGGCATTGCAGGCTATTCCTCCGGCGCGATCGCGTCGAGCACGAACTATGCCGCTGTCGGCTACCAGCACATCGGCTACAATGTCGGCGGCGTGGTCGGCCGCAGCAGCGGCCAGATCCTCGCGTGCAGCAACGAGGGTGCGGTCTGCGGACGCAAGGACGTCGGCGGCATCGCCGGCCAAATGGAGCCCTATGTGCGCACGCAGGTCTCCGCCAGCCAGCTCTCGCGCATCCAATCGCAGATCAAGGAGCTCGACTCGCTCGTCAAAAAGGCCGTCAACGACGCCGAATACGGCTCGAGCGAAATTTCCGACCGTCTCGACCTGATCTCGGGCTACCTCTCCGATGCATCGGACGCGGCGAACGACGTGACCATCGACGTCGACCCCGACGCCATCCCCCAGCCGAGCATCAGTATCGACGGTGATTTTGACCCCGATGACTTCGATCCTGAGAATCCCACTCTGCCGGATATCAACGTCAGCTTCGATCAGGATTTTGACGTCTCCGACGTCGTCACCGTGTCGAACATCAACATGGTCGTCGGCTCGGTCACCGCGGCGAACAGCCAGCTCTCACTGATCACCGAAAACGTCAAAAACACCAGCACGGCTCTTTCCGCCGATATCCGCAACATCAGCAGCAAGTTCAACGAGCTCACGAACACGATGTTCTCCGCCATCTCCTCGCTCACCGGCGGCACGGGCGATCTGATCGTCGACGCCTCGAGTGTCGATATCAACTCCGTCACGCTCGGTAAGGTATCGCTCAGCCGTAACAGCGGCGCGGTGTACGGCGACGTCAACACCGGCGGCATCGCCGGTTCCATGGCCATCGAATACACGCTTGACCCCGAGGACGATGTCACGGGTCACCTTTCGAACATCTACCGCAAGCAGTATGAGTACCGCTCCATCATCCAGAAGTGCGTCAACACCGGCGATGTGGCCGGCAAGCGCAGCTATGTCGGCGGCATTGTCGGCCGCATGGACCTCGGCTATCTGACTGCGTGTGAGACGTCGTCCTGCACCATCACGAACGAAAACGGCAGCTATACCGGCGGCATCGCCGGTCTCACCGGCGCGACGGTGCTCGGGAACTTCTCCAAGTGCACGCTCAGCGGCAAGAAGTATGTCGGCGGCATCGTCGGCTCCGGCGTGCAGGAAAATGTCGACGGCAGCGGAAGCAGCGTCCGCTGGAACTACTCGCTCGTCGACATCACCGACTGCCAGCAGTACCAGGGTGCGATCTCCGGCAGCGACACGGGCACATTTGAGCATAACTACTATGTCTCCGACGATCTCCCCGGCATCAACCGTCAGGGCTACGCCGGACGGGCCGAGCCCATCAGCTATTCTCAGCTGCTCGCACTCAGCGACCTGCCCGAGAGCATGAAGTCCTTCACGCTCACCTTCGTTGCTGACGATAAAACTGTGCTCAGCCGCACTTTCAACTACGGCGACTCCATCGACGAAAGCGACATCCCCGAGCCGCCCGCCAAGAGCGGCTGTCACGTCCACTGGGACCGCACCGACCTCACGAATCTGCACTTTGACACCGTCGTCACCGCTGTTTACGAGGCCTACACCCCCGGCCTTGCCTCTGAACAGACGCGAGAGAGCGGACAGGCTGTCATCTTGGTCGAGGGCAACTACAACGACGGCGACGCCATCACCGTGACCGCCCAGCCGCTCACGCCCGCGGCGTTCGACGTGCAGTCCGGCACTGTGCTCGACCGCGTGAAGGGCTACTTCTCCTGCCTCAGCCGCGGCGAAATGCCTTCGATGGTTGCCAACGCCGAAGTGCTCGAGCAGTGGCGCATCGAGCTTGCCGACGACGGGCAGGACACGCACACCCTGCGCTATCTCCCGCCCGACGGGCAGAAGGAGCTGCGCATCTACACCCGTGAAGACGGCGGCAGCTGGCAGGAGGCCGACTACGGCACGATGGGCAGCTACCTCACCTTCTCCACGAGCGGCGACAGCGTTGAGTTTGCCGCCGTGCGGACGCTCGACGTCTGGGGCATCTGGCTCGGCGTGCTCGCCGTGCTGGCTGTTCTGATCCTTATCATCGTTCTGCTCGTCCACCGCCACAAGCGCAAAGCGCGCAGACGCGCCGAAGCGCTGGCGCGCAGCGCGAGCGCCGTCTCGCAGGCCGAGCAGATCGTCCGCGGCGAGGACGCCAATGCGTCCACAGCAGACGAAGCCCCTGCCAAGACGGGTGCCCCCGCGTCTACAGCGGTCGAAGATGCCACTCAGGCGGATGCGCCTGTGTCCGTTGAATCTACGGCAGTCCCCGCCGCCGTGGCAGTAGCAGCGACCGCTGCGCCGGTCGTCACCGCCGCGGTCGAGGGCGCAGAAAGCGTTCCCACTTCCGAACCCGCTCCCGCAGCCGATCCCGACTCCATCGAGGCGCGCCTTGCGCGCGCGGAAGAGGAACTTCGGCTTCTTCGCGAGGAGCGCGAGGCACGCGAAAACGTGCTCACGCAGCCCGCAGTACCGCCCGCGCCGAAAAAGCGCAGGCACCGCCGCTTTCTCCCTATTCTCATCACGATTTTAGTCTTGCTCGGCGCGGCTGCGGCGTTCTTCCTCCACTCCGACTTTAAGAAGGACCTCGAAGCCTACCGCCTTGTCGAGGCGCGTGTCAAAGAGGACCCGATGACCATGGACGTCACGGTCGACGCCTCCTATGGCAAAATCAGCCTGAGCGCGGATGCCTCCGTCGCCCGCACGAAGAAGGACGGCGCTCCCATCACCTGCATCGACCGCGACGGCGCGGCGCTCTACTACGCAGACGGCGCGATCTACCTTGAAAACGGCAAGTCCTACGCTGTCGGCGGCGCATTCCCAAATTACGCCGAGCTCATGGATGAGACCGCCGAGCTCTGCCGCACGCTCACGGTGACGAAATCCGTTGACGGGCAGGAAAAGCGCTACACCCTCACCGCCGAGGGCGACGACGCGAGCACACTGCTGCATCTTCTCACCTCGGACGAGATCGCCGACGCCGCAGCGCTCTCCGCGATCCGCGTGGATCTCACCGCCGAGAGCGGCGAGCTGATGGACATAAGCTTCACGGCGGAAAACTCCGGAGATCTTCGCGTGGAGGCCGCCGCGCACTTCACCGACGCGCTCGCGCCGGTGATCCCCGACGATGTGCTCACCGCCATCCATTCGGGCAGCAATGACGACGCTTCCACGCTGACGGACAACGCGCTCCGTCTGCTGGGTGCCTGGGGCGAGCTGACCGCGGACGATCTGTCCGCCGACATCGCCCTTTCCGCCGACTGCGGCCCGATCGTGCTGAACAGCACGCTCCAGTACGACCGCAGCAGCATCGACGGCCAGAGCTACGGCAGCATTCCAAAAAAACACGCTCGCCGTCTACTTCTCCGGCAGCAAGATCTGCGACGCGGACGGCAACAGTGTCGACACCGCGAGCCAGCAGCTCGTCGATGCCACGTCGCTCATTGACCTCTGCTACCAGTCCATTCTGAACGGCAGCGCGGGCTGCGATAAGGTGAGCGACGGCTATCTCTACGGTCTTTCGCTCGACTCCGACGCGATGAGCGAGCTCGCCGCCGCCATCGCGCCGGACATCAAGGCGCAGAATGTGACCTTCTCCTCCGGGCGCATCTCCGTGCTCGTGAGCGAGCAGGGCGCGCTCAAGTCGGTCAACATTTCGTGCAGTGGCGCGCTGCATCTCATCCTCTCTGACGCTCCGGCGTCGCTCTCCGCCGTCATCACGCCGGCGGAACGCGAATTCTCGATTCCCCAGCCGGCGCTCAATGCGCTGAAACAATAGAAAAGCGGAGGGAGTTACCAATCATGGAAAATCGCATCATCAGCATCAGCCGCCAGTTCGGCAGCGGCGGCCACGAAGTTGCAGTAAAAACAGCGGATCTCCTCGGCATCCGCGTCTATGAGCGCGAGCTGATCCGCCTTGCGTGTGAATACGGCGAGCTTTCGGAAGAAAACGCTCTCCCCCTCGGACGAAAAGGCGACCAACCCCTACCTCTTTCAGACGGTGCACGAGGGCAACCACCATGTGCTGCGCGGCAAACCGACGAGCGAAGTGCTCTTCGCCCTGCAAAGCCACGAGATCCGCCGCATTGCCCGCCACGAAGAGTGCGTTTTTGTCGGGCGATGCGCAGACTATGTGCTGCGCGGCGAAGACGTGAAGCTCCTCACCGTGTTCGTCGCCGCGCCGGACGAGCACCGCATCCAGCGCAAAATGGCGCAGGAAAAGCTCACGCGCGACCAAGCCATCCGCCTGATCCGCAAGATGGACAAGCAGCGCCGCAAGTATTACGAGAGCTACACCCACAAGACCTGGGGCGCGCCGGAGGGGTATGATCTTTACCTTGACACCGGTGCGCTGTCGACCGCTGACGCGGCGGCGGTCATTGCGGAGCGCTTCCGCAAGCTGTAAAAAATTGGGGGCCACCGAAAGGTGGTCCCTTCTTTTTTGCGTCCCGAAAGGGCTGCGGTTTTCCCCGCCTGACGCGGGGAAGCGAGCAAAGGGGGACATTCTCTCACGTGAGAGAATGTCCCCCTTGAACCCCCAAGAGAACGCAAGGGGCCTTGCCCCTTGACCCCGCCATTGTCGGCGCTGGGCTTAAAAACTGCACGCGCTGCGCAATCGGGTGCGGTGTACATGGCTTCGCCATGAGCCCCTACGATTCGTTTTCGTTTGCAACCGCGCCTTACTATCGTGAGGCGCGTGTGACGACAGCACGGCGGCAGACTGCGTGCCGAATGCGGCATTACTGCACTCGCTGCATTGATGAGTGCCTCGGTAGACGGAAATTAGGCTGCACTGCCACGAGACTGGCAGAGCGGCAGCGGATAATAGAAGCAGAGGCAAGTCGTATAGCAGAACCAATGGCGGTGAGCGTCAGCAATACCGCCACGCAGGCAGTTGCATTCCGGAGGCAAAAAGCCCCTTCGAGCCCGAGACTGCCGGTCAAATCCCTTTCTCTTGGGGGTCAAAGGGGGATATTCTCTTTCCGAGGAAAGAGAATATCCCCCTTAACCGCTTCCCCTGCGCGGCCGCAGGGAATTTCTAAAGGCTTCCTGAGCCTTTAATTCTTTGCAAAATGAATGGTAATCGGACAAATCTCTGCTTTTGTTCCCACGCGCATGTTGGGTCCGAACAGGCCGACGCCGGAGGTTACGATGTTGTGCATCTTTCCCTTTTGGAGATACCCGCAGGCATTTTCCCACATCAGCTTGATGGTGAGATTTCCCGGGAACATCTGTCCATCGTGCGTGTGGCCGCAGAGGTCTATGTCGACGCCCGCGTCCGCGAGCTCCTGTAGCTCCTTGGGCTGGTGATCGAGGACGATGATGGGCTTATCCTTGTCCAGACCTGCCGTGATCTCATCGGGCGTCTTGCGCGTCTCGATGCCGCGGCCCGGGCGGTGCGCGTCGGGGCGCCCATAAAGGTAGAACTTTCCGTCGATGAGCGTGCCCTCGTCGCGCAGGAGCGTAATGTTTGCGTTCTTCAAAAATTCGTCCATGCGCGGGTCGCTCTCCTTCTTCTCGCTCTGGCGGAAGGTGAAGCCCGCAAGCACCGGCTCTTCGATGTCGTGGTTGCCGTAGCAGGCGTAAACGCCGTATTTCGAGCGGATGCCGCGCAGCGTGGCGGCGATGGTCTCAGGGGCTTCCACCGCCTCCCACTCGTTATCGAAGATGTCTCCCGCGATGACGACGAGGTCGGCGTCCTGTTCGTTGATCTTCTCCACCATTCTCTGCATTTGCTTTTCGCCGATGTTGTAGCCAAGGTGCAGATCCGCCACGAGCACGACCTTCATCTCATCCATGCCCTCAACAGTCTTATCGACCGTCACGTCATACGGCGTCACGTGGATGATGCGCGCGTTGACGACGCCCCAGATGGATGCGATCAAAATGACCAGCGCGCACACACAGCCCGCGATGCGGTGCATCTGTGTCGTGACGAAAATGTGCTTGAACGGCAGCACATACCCCAGCAGCAGCCGCAGCAGATCCGCCGCGATGACCGCGAGCAGCACATACAGCAGTACGCCGAGCCAGTAGTTGCCGATGAGCTTCATCACGCGCCGCGCCCGCCCCTCCGGCAGGAAAAACGCGATGACGATGGAGCAGGCCAGAAACGCCTGCACAGCCACGGGCAGCGCCCAGTGGCGCGCTGTGCGGAAAAACGGGAACCAGGCTTTCACCCAGCCCATCACGCGGCGCAGTAAATAGTAATTCGCCAGCAGGTACACCGGCGCAAGCAGAATTGCGATCATGTCAACGCGGGAGCATCGCTCCCCTCGCTTCCTTTCGAATCAAAAATCTTCGGTCATCATAGCACGTTTTTCTATCCATTGCAACGCATCCCCGCGGTTGACATTCCGCATGCGGCATGATACCTTTAGAGTCGAAAAATAACATGGATCAAGGAGGACGATCCGATGAAAATGCTCGAAACCATCCACATTCTCCCCGTGCGCGCGGAGAGCGCTGCGCCCGCGCCGCTGCGCGGCAAAAAGCTCGACCAGCGCGCCGTGCTGCAAGTCGTCCGCAAGGTCGACTGGAAAAAGGCCGGCCTCATCGCCGGCGGCGTGACTGTCGTGTGCGCCGCAGCCGGCACAGCGAGCCGGTACAAATTCTATCAGGGCATCGTCGCGCGCGAGCTCAAAAAACAGCTCGCCCCGCTGAACGACAAGCTTGACGCCCTGCAGGCTGAAAACCGCATGCTGCGCGCGGAGCTTGAAAAGAAGAACGCCCCCTCCGAGGAACAGAACTGAACCAAAATTGCCCGAACAAATTCCAGTTCGGGCGATTTTTGCTCTCCGCTGGCGCTTTCCCCCTCCGCATGGTAAAATGGGTGAAAACAGGACTGTTTTCCGCAAAAAGTCTTCATTGCTACCCACGGTTGCGCAATTGTCTACTGCAATACATGGCATTTTGCGCACACTAACGCTATGCTTTTTGCGAAAGGAGGAACCATGGCACTACCTGAAAAACTCTACACACTGCGCAAAAAGAGCGGTCTTTCGCAGGAGCAGCTTGCAGAGGCGCTGAACGTCTCGCGTCAGGCCATCTCCAAATGGGAGGGCGGCAGCGCGATGCCTGAGAGCGACAAGCTCCTCGCGCTGAGCAATTACTTCGGCGTCTCGCTCGACTACCTTCTAAAAGACGGTGCGCCGAATACCGCGCCCGCCGAAGCGCAGGAGGAGCACCGGACGATGCGGCTTTTGAGCCTCATTCTCTGCTTCGGCGGCGCGGCCGCGCTGATCGTCTATGGCGTTTTGTCGATCCTTGTCCCGTCCGTTCCCGCGCAGATCAGCGGATCGTCGATGATCCGCATCGACGGCAGTGGCATTTTTCTGCTGCTCTGCGTCGCGGCCATCGCCGCGGGCGCGGCGCTGCTGCTCAAAAGCACCAAACACAAATAAGGAGGTCTCTCCATGAAAGCTCTGTCCTGCACCTTCGCCGTGCTGGCGATCCTGCTCTCCGACGTGATGTGCGCCGTTGTCGCATTCAACTACTGCGACATGCTCTGGGGCATCCGCTATGCTTCTTACAGCGCACCGGCGAGCACCGCGTTTCTGCTCGTCATCCCCTATGCCGCCGCCATCGCGGTCTGCACCGCGCTCGCGGTCATCTTTTGGCGAAAAAGCGCAAAATGCTGAAAAAGAACCACCGTATGGCGAGCCATACGGTGGTTTCTCCTTTACTTTCTCACAAACAGGATGCCGAGCGTGTTCGGGCCGCAGTGGCACGAGACGGTGCAGCCCGCCTGCGTCTCTTCGACGGTCTCAAACGATCCGTACTGTGCCGCTTCCTCCTTCGCCGCGGCCACGACGTTCGCGTCCACCGCCGCGTGGGTGATGAACGCGAGCTCCGGCGCGATGTCCTCGCGCCCGTCAAGGCGCTCTTTTACATACTGGCGGATGCACTTTTCAAACGAGCCGCGGTACTTCTTGCACACGGCCATCTTGCCGTTTCGCACCTCGATGCAGGGCTTCAGGTGCAGAAGATTCGCGCCCAGCGCGGCCACAGCCGAGCAGCGGCCGCCCTTTCGCATGTAGTCGAGGCGCTCGATCAAAAAGCTCGCCTCGACCTTCGGCGCGAGCGCGCGCACGCGCTCGGCGATCTCCGCGCCGGAAAGGCCCTGCTCGGCGAGCTTCGCCGCCGCGACGACCAGAAGTCCCTGCCCGCTGCTCAGGTTCTCCGAATCGACCACGAAGACGTTCTCGTACTCCTGCGCCGCGGCGCAGGCGTTCTGATAGCAGCAGGAGAAATTTGCGCCGATGGTGATCTGCACCACCGCGTCATACTCGTTTGCGTAGCGCGCGAACATCTCGCCGTACTCGTACTGGCTGACCGCCGACGTGCTGCAAAGGTCTCCGCCGCCGTCCACGTGGGCAAAAATGTCGGCGGGCGTGATGTCTACACCATCGTGGAAGTCCTTGCCGTCCTTGATGACGCACAGCGGCGTGACGGCAATATCATAGCGCTCGAGCAGCGCGGGCGACAGGTCGCACGTGCTGTCGGAAATAATCTTCACTCGCATCGTTCGTTTCTTCCTTCCTGAAAGATAAAAACCTCATCTGCGGGCATCCCCGCCGGAACTTACAACATCAGATTTTATATTTTTACCGCAAGCAGATGAACTCTTTCTCAACGCAACATCAACTTCTGTTGATATTTCTCCCACCCGTTCCGCAAAAAAAGGGCCCCCGAAGGTTTTCTTCGGGGGCTCTCCTGTTTGCTTTTATCGCTTACTTGCTGAGGCAGCGATAGAGGAAGGTGACGATCTGACCGCGCGTGCAGTCGCCCGCGGGGTCGAAAGTCGTCGCGCTCGCACCGGTGGTCACGCCGTTTTCCACGGCCCACAGGACGGCGTTTGCGTAGTAGGCGTCCGCCTTGACATCGGTGAACGGATTCTCCGCCTTGCTCTCAGGGCTGTTCTGCATGCGGTACAGGAACGTCACGATCTGGCTGCGCGAGCAGGTCGCGTCGGGCGCGAACAGCGTGTCGCTCATGCCGGAGGTGATCTTGTTCTCGACGGCCCACAAAACGGCCTTATAGTAGTAGCTGTCCGCCTTCACGTTGGTGAAGGTCATCTCGCTTGCGGTCGGCTCGGGGCTACCGGCGGCGCGCCACAGGAACGTGACGGCCTGCGCGCGGGTGCAGGAGTCGTTGGGGGCGAAGGTCGTCTCGGTCTTACCGGAGGTGACCTTCTTATCCACGGCCCAGTTCACAGCGTCCACATAGTAGGCGCCTTCCTTGACATCGGTGAACACACTCGGCTGGAGCGCTTCATTCTTCGTGATGTACTCGACGAGCTCAACGCCAAGCTTGTGGGCCTTTTCAGCCATGGTCTTGCCGTTCTCGGTGGCAAGGGCGCGGGCATCATCCGCCTTGGCGAGCTGGTCGGTCGTGACGAAGTCCTTGTAGAGCTCCTGCTGGAGGGCGGCGAGTTGATCGGCGACGCAGGCCTTGGCCTCGGCCTTCAGGGGCTTGCCGGTGATCTTGTCGGCGTTGGCGATGTAACCGCCGAGACCCTCAAACGTGAAGTAATAGGAATCCTTCCAGTTGCTCGGATACGCCTTGAAGCCGGAAACGCGCTGCCAGTTGCCCTCGGCATCCTGCGCCCAGCTCGTACCGTAGGTGCAGAAGGTGTCGGGCTTTTCAGTCGTAAACTTCGCGGACGCGGTGCTGACCTGATAACCCTTGTACATGCCGTCGATCAGCATGGGATAGTACGGGACAAACACGTTGTAGGACATGTTGCCGACGCCGACCCAGCCCACGGTCGCAGTCTCGACCGGACGATCCTTGAAGAGCTGGAAGATCTCGATCTCCTGGTTGCTGGCCTTGCCGATGGAGGAAAGCTTGTAGTAGCCGAACACATCGTCCTTGTCGAGCTTGCGGTCGGCCTTGATGTTGGTGTAGAGCGCGACGAGCTTGTCGCTCGCGTCAAGGTTGGAGATGGTGAATTTCGTGTTGTCGGCCACGAGCGCGTCGCTGTCGTACTTGTAAGTAGCGTTCAGGTAGTTCAGGCCGTCGATCATGCGCTGGTCCATCTTCTCGCTGATGCGGGCGTAGGACGCGCGGAAGTCGATGATGTTCTTCGCCTCGTCGCCGACGAACGTTCCGGCCTTCTTCGCCACCGCGATCAGGTCCTTGGAGGCGATGACGTTCTCATCGTCCAGATCGACGCGGCCGATGACGGCCATGTTGGGTTCAAGGAAGATCATGTTGTTGTTGAGCTTGATGGCGACATACTGCGTGCCGCTGCAATTTTCAACGTACCAGACCTCGTCCTTGTCGCAGACGAACACGCCGGAGGCGGCCACGCAGCCGTAATTCTCGTAGATGTCGAGCAGCAGCTTCACGCCCTCGCGCGCGGAGGATGCCTCGGCCAGGATGATGGTCGGGATATCGGTCTCCTCAATGCCGGTGCGCTCGCTCTTGTTCGCTTCCGCCCATTCGGCGTCGCGGTACCGGGCGATGGAGATACGCTGCTTTTCGCCGCCGGAGAGCGTGCCGCCGCCCTCGCCGACGACCGTGTCGTAGCCGTTCGGCAGCGCCATGATGAAGTCGTGGCAGCGCGCGCGCTTTTTCGCTGCCGCGATCATCTCGTCCTCCGTCGCGTCGGGCTTACCAAATAAAATGTTGGCGCGGATAGTGTCGTTGAAGAGGTAGACGTTCTGGAACACCATCGAGATATTGGAGGAGGCTGTCGCAGGTAAACTCGCGCAGATCGTGCCCGCCGACAGAAATGCTGCCGCTCTGCGGGTCATAGAAGCGGGCGAGCAGGCTGCAAATCGTCGTCTTGCCGGAGCCCGAGGGGCCGACGATTGCGGTCGAGGTCTTCTCGGGGATGGTAAACGACACGTCCTTGAGGATCTTTCGCTCATCGTAGCCGAAGTCGACGTGGTCGAAGCGGATGTCGTGCTTCACATCGTGGCCGTCCGCGTCGATGAAGTGCTCACCTCTGAGCGCGTCGAGCTGGTCCATCGCGTCGTCGATGACGCCGAGTGTGTGCGCGCTGTCGCTGATGGGCTCAAAGCTTGCGAAGACGCTGAACGAGAAGAAGACGAACATCAGCATGACGGAAAAATCCATCTGCCCGTTCAAACACTGCATCGCCGCCGCGAACGCGAGGCTCACGCTGCCGCACTTGAGCGCCAGCAGATGCAGGGCGTTGGCGGGCACATAGCCCCACTCAATTTTAAGTGGATGCGCTTGCTGTCGCCGATGGCCTTTGTCACCGATTCCATCGCCGCGCCGCTCTTCTTGCCGAACGACTTAACGACCGCAAGGCCGCGCGCATATTCGATGACCGCGCCGGTCATGATCGCGGTTCGCCTGCGCCTCCACGGGCGCGTTGACGCGGCTGTAGTGCGAAATGATGAGCAAAGCCGAGCGACAGCGCCGCCGCGGCAAGCGCGATGAGCGCCGTGACCGGACTGCACACGGCAAGGCAGACGAAGATGACGAGGAAATTTAAGTACCCACCGATGAAGTTGTCGATCATGCGGATTCCCATGTTTTCAAGCGTTGAAAGGCCCGTCGTGATGGAATTTAAGATATTGCCGGTGCTCATTGTCTGGAAGTAACCGAGAGACACGCGCTTGAGCGCATCGCCGACGGCAAGGCGGTCGCGCGCGCTGTGAGCTGGTAGCTGATGGGCTCCTGCAATCTCGCGCGGAGATAGTCGAAGAGGAAGCGCAGCAGCACGAGCACGATCTGAATCACGATCGTCTTCCAGATCCACGCGGCATCAAACGCCGCGCCGCCCGACCTGCGACTCGATCAGAAGTCCCACGGTGTAGGCCGCGAGCGCCAGCGGCAGCGCCGCGAAATATGGGAGAAAAAGGTCATCCACAAAGCCGAGGTACAGCTTGCCCTTGAATTCGCCGCACCAGTCGATGATGCGTTTTACCGTTTTGAACATTGCTCACGCCTCTTTTCGCGGCTGAGACCGCCCAGTTTTGCGCGCCGATGTGCGCCAGCCACATGTCCTTTAGAGCGGGCAGGAGGCAAGCAGCTCCTCCTGCGTGCCCGCAGCCTCGATCGCGCCGTTTTTGAGCACAACAATGTTGTCGGCATTTTTTGATCGTGGACAGGCGGTGCGCGATGACGAGCAGCGTCTTGCCCTTCGTGAGCGCAGCGATGCTGCGCTGGATTTTGTCCTCGTTTTCGGGGTCCGTGAACGCGGTGGCCTCGTCCAGGATCACGATGGGCGCGTTTTTGAGCATCATGCGCGCGATGGCGATGCGCTGCTTTTCGCCGCCGGAGAGGCGCTTGCCCGCCTCGCCCGCAGGCGTGTCGCCCTGCGGGAGCTTTTCGATGAATTCCTCGCACTGCGCGGCGCCGCCGCGGCCGGACCTGCTCGTCCGTCGCGCCCGGATCGCCGAGGCGGATGTTTTCAAGCAGCGAACAGTTGAAGAGGAAATTATCCTGCGTAACAAAGCTGACGTATTCCGAGAGCTGAGAGAGCGGCATATCTTGACATTCACTCCGCCGACCGTGATCTCGCCCGAGCTCACATCCCAGAATCGCGCGATGAGCTTCGCGACCGTCGACTTGCCGCCGCCCGACGGGCCGACGAGCGCGGTGAAGCTGCCCTCGGGGAGCGTTAAGTCGATGCCGTGCAGCACCTCGTCCTTTTCCTCTCCCGTGTAGGAAAAGCGGACATTTTGAGCGCGACGTCCGTGTGCTCCACCTTTGCGCGCTGCGCCGGTTCGGGCAGCGACGGCATCTCGAGAAATTCCTGCAAATTCTCCACCGTGAACTTGACCTGCCGCATATTTTCGGAAAACACTTCTAACTTCGCCAGCGAGCCGACCATCGAGATCGACAGCATCACCGCGAGCGCCGCCTGCGGCGCGGTGATCGTGCCACGGTTCGCCAGCGCAAGCGCGGCCGGCAGCGTGCCGATGAGCGTCGAGGGGAAGAGTGCGAAGCTCAGCTTCATCGTGACGAACGTGGACGTGAGCCACCGGACGACAAACGTGCGGAAGTCATTGATTGCGCCCGCGTATTTTTCATAGCTGACGCCCGCACGGCCAAAGGCCCTGATGACCTCGATTCCCTCGATATACTCGACGATCGTGCTGTTCATGTAGCTTGCAGATCGGTCGTACTTTGAAAAACTCTCGCCGCTGATCTTGAACGTAAGCCCCATGCAGAGAAAAAAGAAAGCGGGAACGTCACGAGAGACGCGAGCGCCAGCCGCCAGTCGACGCACAGCAGCGCGAGGATGCTGACGACGGGCAGCACGATGTGTCCCGCACCCTCGGGGATCATGTGCGCGAGCGGCGGCTCGAGATTTTCGATCTTGTCGACCATCATGGTTTTAATCTCGCCGATGACCGGTTTTCCACATTGCCGAGCGGCGCGTGCAGGAAGCGGTCGGCCAGCCGCAGCCGGAGCTCTTTAAAATTATGTAGGCCATAGCGTGCGACACGCCGGTCGACAGGTTTGACGGCATAGGCCAGCAGCGCCAGCAGGCACCACTTTATAATTCCCGCCGCCGTAGCCGTTCCCGCCACGAACAGACACAGCATTGCGTACATGCAGTAAAACGGCGCAAGCCCCGCCGCCACGCTGAGCACGGACAAAACGACCGACAGGTACATCCGCTTTTTCTCGCCCTCCGCGTAGGCAAAGAGCGTGCTCATCCAGCTTTTCTTTTTTCATCCTTCATATCGTCTTCCCCTTTCCCTGCGGTACTCCGACGGCGTCAAGTGCATGACCTTTTGAACGCACCGGTGAATTTTCCCGCGCTGTCGTAGCCGACACGCCCGCCGACCTCGGCGACGCTCATGCCTTTTTCTCTCAGCAGCAGCTCCGCCGCCAGATTCATGCGGTAATTCTTCAGCCATGTGCCGATGGCCGCGCCGTAGACTGAACGCACGTCTTCATTGGCGTCATCGCAATGGCGGCTCGACCTTTTCGACCTGCGATTCGACCTTTTCGACCTGCGTTTTGTAGAAGTACGGACGCTCGCTTTCCACCTGCGGAATAGTCATCGCGTCGAGGTAGAGCAGCAGCTCTAAAATCTTGACCTTGAAGTACGGGATGCGGATCTTTTCCGGCACGCGGTACATCTCGCCGAAGATGTGCTCCATCCGCTCTGCCCCGCGGACGACACGCGGCGTACTGCCGAGCTGCCAGCGCTCGATGATCTTCTCCGGCGTCGCGGGAAAGTCCCTGACCTCGCGCGGGAGCGATTCTTTCACAATGTTTCGGTCGAACGCGACCGTCAGCCCATGGGAGTGGCAGGACGGAAAGTGGAACGTGCCCGTGTGCTGCTCGCGCAAATCGAGCTTCATATCCCCCGCCGCCGTGTAGGCGACCAAGTTGTCGCCCGCGGCGTATTCCATGCGCCCCTCGCGGCAGTGGTCGATGGCGAGCATCCGCCGGTCGGCCACAAAATCGCACTCGTAGTGCTCCATGTGAAAGTCGTTGAACGCGAGCATCACGCCCGAAAAGATCTCATAGGTGGTCATCGTGCCGTCGCCGGTCTCGTTTCGAAACTGCCAGACCGCGCAGCCGTCGCTCTGCGCCAGCAAAATAGCGCCCTGATGCTCCAATAATTTCTCTGCGGTCATCTCTTCCGCTCCTGTCCTTTGGAGTTAGTCATCTCTAACCATTTGGCAGTATACCACAGCTTTTGCCGCTTGTCTTTCCCCATCGGGCGAAATTGTTCCGTTTGGACACCAATTTTGCCGCCGTGGCTCAAAAAAGAGGGCGGGTAACTCCCGTCCTCTTTTTTATTCCTTTACCGGTTCACGAGCAGCTTTTTCATGCCGCGCTCCAGACCGTCGACCGTCAGCGGGTACATGTCCACGACTCTGGCGATATAGCCGTAGCTCTCGCCCCAGTAGCCGCCCCAGCGCGGGGGCTCCTCGGGATTGAGCCAAATCAGGTGGTCGTAGTGCTCGCGGAAGCGCTTGATCTGATCGAGGCCCGACCACTTCGCCTCGCCGGTGCGGAAGTCGTAGCGCTTTTCCATCAGCTCGTACATGTCCATCAGCGCATCGCCGACTAAAATGACCTTGTACTCGCTGCCGAAATTCTGCAGGATCCAATCCGTCGCCACCGCGTGCTCGCGGTACATCCGCGGGTCGGTGTAGACACTCGAATAAATACAGTTGTGGAAGTAGTAGACGTGCAGCTCTTTGAAGTGGTTTGACTGCCGCGCCGCCTGAAAGAGCATCGAGCAGAGGTTGGAATAATACTCCATCGAGCCGCCGGAGTCCATCAGCATCAGCACCTTGACGGTATTTTTGCGCGGACGCTTGTAGCAGACCGACAGCGTTCCCGCGTTGTCGCAGGTCTCGCGCACGGTCCCATCCACGTCGAACTCCGTTTTGGCCTCCTGCGTCTGCTCGGAATACTGGCGCAGCAGGCGGAACGCCATCTGAAACTGTCGGATATCGAGCACATTGTCCTTGCGGAAGTCGCGGAACCTGCGCTCGCCCGCCACCTGAAACGCGCGGCGGTACATGCTCTGCCCGCCCACACGGATGCCCTGCGGGCTGTGGCCGCTATTGCCGAAGTTTGAGTAGCCGTTCGTGCCGATCCAGTACGAGCCGCCGTTGTGCTCCTCGGTCTGCTCCTTGAGGCGCTCTTCGAACATTTTGAGAATTTCCTCAATGCTCTTTTCCTCATAGCCCTGCGTGCGCAGGAACTTGCGGAACTCCTCCATTGCGGCGGCAGGGTTGTTGAGCCAGTCCATCAGCTCCTTGGGAAGCTCGTCCTGATATGGCACGCCGTCGAAGTATTCAAGGAAGATCTGGTCGAACTTGTCGTAATCCGCCTCGGACTTGACGAGCACCGCGCGACAGAGCTCGTAAAAGCCCGTGAGCGAATCGTGCTGCAGGTCCAGCATCAGCCCCTCGATGAGCGTCATCCACTCATTCAGGCTGACGCGAAAGCCGTGCGCGCGCAGAAGGTAGAAAAATCCAGTAAACATGGCGTTCTTATCTTCTCAGTCGGCGCTGCACGGTGGAGATATCCTTGTCCTTTTTGAGGAGCACCCCGATGAACGGGATCTCCTTCGTGATGCGGGACGTGTCCACGCCGGTAAGCTCGAGCGCGCGGATCCAGTCGACAAGCTCGGATGTCGAGGGTTTTTTCTCCACCGAGTCGATGGAGCGGATATAGTAGAACGCCTGCATCGCCTGCATCAAAAGCGTCTCGTCGACATGATCGAAGTGGACGCGGATGATCTGCTCCATCTGCTGCTGGTCGGGGAATTCGATATAGTGGAAGATGCAGCGGCGCAGGAAGGCGTCCGGCAGCTCCTTTTCCGCGTTCGAGGTGATGATGACGATGGGACGGTGCTTGGCCTTGATGGTCTCCTTCGTCTCGGGAATGTAGAATTCCATCTTGTCGAGCTCCCAAAGAAGGTCGTTCGGGAACTCGAGGTCTGCTTTGTCGACCTCGTCGATCAGCAGCACGACCTGCTCGTCGGCGGAGAACGCCTCGCCGAGCTTGCCGAGCTTGATGTATTTTGCGATATCGTCCACGCCGGACGCGCCGAACTGGCTGTCGTATAAACGCTGCACCACATCGTAGACGTACAGGCCGTCCTGTGCCTTCGTCGTGGACTTGACGCTCCAGATGATGAGCTTTTTGCCCAGCGCCTCGGCCACAGCCTCGGCGAGCATCGTCTTTCCCGTGCCCGGCTCGCCCTTGATGAGCAGCGGTTTTTTGAGCGCCATCGCGATGTTCACCGCATTCATCAGCTCTGGGCTCGCAACGTAGTTTTTGCTGCCTTTGAAAGTATTTTCCATAGTGTGCTCCTTACAAAAAATCAAGATCAATGATATTTTACCCTTGCCACACGCCCCTTGTCAAATTCATTGTTTTGACCTGTCCCCAAATTTTTTCTAAAAATTTGAAATTTCCTCTTGCATTTCCCTGAAAGCTGTGGTAGTATAACACCGTTGTCCGATATGAGACACGCGCCGTTAGCTCAGCTGGATAGAGCGTCTGGCTACGGACCAGAAGGCCGGGGGTTCGAATCCCTCACGGCGTACCAAAAGTCCTCGAAATCGTCTGATTTCGAGGACTTTTTTTTTTCATAAGTTGCTATTTTCGGATGTTGCTTTTTCCTGACCCAAACGCTGACCCCAACGGGAGCGGGTAGCGGAAACCATCAGACGGCACGGGAGAGGATATTGCCCATTGTTTGCGCCGCTTTGAGTTGGGCGTCGGTGGTGACGTGGGCGTAGGTGTCCAGCGTGAAGCCTGCGGAGTAGTGTCCGAGCATACTGCTGACCGTTTTCACATCCACGCCGTTTTGCAGGGCCATCGTCGCGAAGGTATGGCGGAGATCGTGGAATCGGATGCGGGGCAGCCCAGCCCGTTTCAGCACCCGCTGGAGCATGTGCAGGACGCTGTCCGGGGACATGGGGCCTCCGGTGGGCGATGGGAATACCCATTCGCTGTTGCCCGTTTTTCTTCTTTGTTGCATCAGAACGTCTATCGCATCCACCGACAGCGGCAGCGTGCGGTAGGCGTTTTTCGTTTTCAGTGGGGCTTCGACTACCTTGCCGTTTTGCCGGGAGATGGCCCGTTGGATTTTCAGCACACCACGGTCGAGGTCAACGTCTGCCCATTTCAGCCCCAGCAGTTCCCCACGGCGTAGTCCTGTGGCGAGGTCGAGGTAGTAGAGTTCGTACACACCGCTGTCCCTGGCCTCCCGGAAGAAGGCGCTGAGTTGGTCGGCGGTCAGGGTTTTCATCTCTTTGTGCTCCACCTTTGGCAGGGCGCAGCCCTGCGTTGGATTCCTGCTCACCAGTTTCTGCTCGATGGCAAGGTTGTACGCCGAGCCGATCATTTGGTGGATGTTGCGCACTGTTTTGGGCGCCAGACCTTTCGGTTTCTTTTTCGCTTCGATGCGGTCTACCCGCCCGCCGTCCAGCAGGTGCTTGTAGAATCTCTGTAAGTCCAGAGAAGTGAGATCTGCCAGCGGAACGCTGCCGATTTGCGGCTTGATGTGGTTTTTCAGAAAGCCTTGCGAGGTTTTGAAGGTGGACGGCCTGAGTTTTACTTTTGCGTAGTTTTCCATCCAGACCTCCAGCCATGTTCCCACCGTGTAGGTCTTGGCCCGCCCGTAGTCGATGCCCACATTTTCCTCGATGGCTTTCTTCAGCTTTTCCTTGACTTCTGTCTGTGTCTTACCGAGGACATTTTTGATGATGGCCTTGCCAGTTTCTGGATCGTGACCGACAGTGTATCTACCCTCCCATCGGCCGTCCTTTCTTTTTCGGATATTTCCCTCGCCGTTTGCTCGTCGCTTTGGCATGGTATCAGCCCCTTTCGCAACGAACAATACCGTAATCAAGGCAACAAAGCTACCGGAAAACGGAATCGTTATCAGAAAGTTATCAATTGCCCCTCGGAGCCTCGCCGCCTTATCTTTGTCTATGGCGACGCAATTTTTGCGCTGCCGGAGGCGCTCTTCTTTGGTTACAGCGGTGCGATTTTTGAACGCTTGAAAGTCTCTTTTCATCGACTGCGGTGACTCAAAACATGCTTGCCCTGCACTGCCGATCTTGAGAGACGTGATTACCTCGATTTCCTTCCGAAACGGCCACAAGGCACCGCCAAAATCCTTGGGGCATCTGCGTTTGCGGGAACCAAGACGCCAGCCGCTCTGAAATTCCCTTCAAAAGGCGCCACAACCGACTGCGTTGAAACCCCCGTCAACTGCCCGCACTGCGGGCAGAAGCGACCGGGCAGAGCGTCGGTTCCGACGCCAGCCGTTTATCCTGCTTTTTGTTTCGTCCTCGAAAAAGGCTCGAAAAGCACCGAAAGGCTCTCTACAAAACTCCCACACAGCACGCTCAATCACCGACTATAAGCGCTGTCATTTTCATTCTTACAGTTTCATTTCACTCTTGCTTTGGACATTCTCCCACAAACGGCTCACGTTCGCTTTCACTCCCGAAAGCGAGCACACACTCGCCCTCGCCAGCAAAATCGCACACAGCGGCTCACAGGGGCAAACAGGGGGTATTTTCGTGCATGGCTAAGCAAAGGCAGGGACAATTCTTGTCCTTGCCTTTGCTTATATTTTACGCTATGATGATAAAAATGGGAACATTATAAAAATTTTAGCGTCTATACATATATAGATGCAACTAACAATATCAACCGTTTGGAATATTCTAAAAGTGAAGAAGTAAACGGCGATGGACGGAGGAAAAGGAAGGAGTATACCATGAAAAAAAGAGTCTTTGCCATTGTCCCAACAATCATCTTGTGTATTCTTTTGTTCTATTTAATTAAAACCTCTCAATCCCCCAAATCCCCTTATCAAAATTCGGCCCCAGTAAGCGGATTCTCTATTCAGGCTGTGCAAGCGCAATACACTATTGATACTAAGCAGATCTCTCTTTGCATAACAAATCATAGCGATAATAGCCCGGAACTCTATCTGCCATATCTCGAACAAAATATTAATGAAACATGGGTTATTGTAAAAAAATCCCCTCATATAAGAGATACAGATAATCTTCTTTACATTCCATCAGGAGAGACAATGAATGTAGATTTTCTTCTGACGGACTATGACCAACTATCTGTCGGTAAATACCGACTTATTTTCGGCTTAGCTCATAGTAATGACTTTTTTTACTTTCCTTTTGACATTGTCGATTCTTAGGTTGAGAGCAGTTAAAAGTATACAAGGCGGGAACATCGTTGCAGATGTTCCCGCCTTTGTTATTCCTTATTCTCTTGTCCGGCCTGCTGCTTTGCTTTCCACTCGGCGTATTCTCGCTGTCCGTCCTCGCTCTCAAAGAACGCTTGTATCTCCGGGAGCAGGACACGGGCAATGGCCTCTACCCTGTCAGCGGGACGGAGTGAAAACTAATCTGAGGGCGAAGAGACTCGGACCCGCGATGACGCGCTGCGGCGCGCCATCGTCGGTCCGAGTCGTCGCAGCCCCGCTGGGCTGCGCTGCTCTGCTTGCAATTTGGCAATATTGCTATTTTTTCACTCTGAGCGCAGGGCTTTCTGCGTGCGCGGGGTGAGGAGTGGTATCTCTATCCTCGGCGTGCATTGCGTGCCGCTGAAACGCTGGACGGTCGCTTGTCAAAACGGCTCATTTGCCGTTTTCTGCGGTCAGGTGGGCGTCGCCCTCTGTGCTGTGTTTATTTTCTTGATAATATGCAGATATTCCTGCTGGCAAATTCAGTTGCAAACACTTCTGCGTTATGGTACGATAAAGTCAGTAAAATCAAAATTTGAAAAGGAGGGCGATTGTATGAAACAGATTATTGTCAACTATCTGTTCATCTTTGGACTTCCGGTAATCATTGGTTTAGCGGTTCATATTATATTGCAGCGCTTTAATAAAGCCTACCTTGCAACAGCTTTATTTGCAATTCTAACCGCTATTGGGTGGTGCGTTGCCAATACAATACCTTCATACGGGAGTGAGCTGCACGCAATACTGGCTATTCAGGCAACTGCTGCATTCATTTCCTCTTTATTGACAGGTTTGATACTTAGATTGAAGAAATAAGGCAGTTTTGTAAACCAACAAATAAACTGCAAATTCAGAGTTTGCAATCGCAAAATCCTCTTTGACCCACTTTTGACCCAGAATAGGAACGGAATGAACAGGGCTGGCTGGGGACAACGGAAGCTTTTTTCCGAACGAACTGCGCCGAAAAGCACCAAATCGAGCAGAAATGATGCTATTTTTCTTGGGAGACAACCTACGGACCAGAAGGCCGGGGGTTCGAATCCCTCACGGCGTACCAAAAGTCCTCGAAATCGTCTGATTTCGAGGACTTTTGCTTTTCATAAGTTGTCATTTTCGGATACCGCTTTTTTCTGACCCAAACGCTGACCCCAACGGGAGCGGATAGCGGAAAGGTCTATACCGCACGGGAGAGGATGTTCCCCATCGTTTGCGCCGCCTTGAGCTGTGCGTCGGTGGTGACGTGGGCGTAGGTGTCCAGCGTGAAGCCCGCGGAGTAGTGTCCGAGCATCGAGGAGACGGTTTTTACGTCCACGCCGTTTTGCAGCGCCATCGTTGCGAAGGTGTGGCGCAGGTCGTGGAATCGTATCCGTGGCAGCCCCGCCCGTTTCAGCACCCGCTGGAGCATGTGCAACACGCTGTCCGGTGACATGGGGCCTCCTGTTGGTGACGGGAACACCCATTCGCTGTTCCCTACTTTGCATTTCTGCATTTTCAGAACGCTTATCGCGTCTGCCGACAGCGGCAGTGTGCGGTAGGCGTTTTTCGTTTTCAGTGGAGCTTCCACCACTTTGCCGTTCTGCCGTGAAATGGCACGTTGGATTTTCAGCACACCACGGTCGAGGTCGACATCTGCCCATTTCAGTCCCAACAGTTCGCCCCGCCGCAGGCCCGTGGCGAGGTCGAGGTAGTAGAGCTCGTACACGCCGCTGTCCCTGGCCTCCTGAAAGAAGGCACTGAGTTGGTCGGCGGTCAGGGTTTTCATCTCTTTGTGCTCCACCTTTGGCAGGGCGCAGCCCTGCGTTGGATTCCTGCTCACCAACTTCTGCTCCATAGCGAGGTTGTACGCCGAGCCGATCATCTGATGGATGTTTCGCACGGTTTTCGGTGCTAACCCTTTCGGCTTTTTCTTGGCCTCAATGCGGTCTACCCGCCCGCCGTCCAGCAGATGCTTGTAGAACCGCTGCAAGTCCAGAGAGGTCAGGTCTGCCAGCGGGATGCCGCCGATCTGCGGCTTGATGTGGTTTTTCAGAAAGCCCTGTGAGGTTTTGTAGGTCGATGGGCGCAGCTTGATTTTCGCGTAGTTCTCCATCCACACTTCCAGCCAACTCCCCACGGTGTAGGTCTTGGCCCGCCCGTAGTCGATGCCCGCGTTTTCCTCAATGGCTTTCTTCAACTTCTCCTTTACCTCAGCCTGCGTCTTGCCGAGAACATTCTTGATAATGGCTTTGCCGGTTTCTGGATCTCGGCCAACCGTGTACCGGCCCTCCCAACGACCATCCTTGCGTTTTCGGATGTTCCCTTCCCCATTTGCTCGTCTTTTCGGCATAAAATCAGCCTCCTTTGTAACGGCAAACCATACCGCAAACAGCAGAGGAAAGCTACCGGAAAGCGGAACTGTTATCAGAAAGTTATCATTTGCTTTGCAGGACTCTTTTCTTTGCCTATTGCGGCGCAATTCTTGCGCTGCTGGGGAACGTTCTCTTTGGTTTCAGCGGTGCGATTTTGGAACGGTCAAGGAGTCCTTTCCATTGACTACAGCGGCGCAAAATATGCACGTTTTCCTCCGAAAATCGCCGCTGCGCAGAAATCACTTTTTTGAGTGGTTGAAAACGGCAAATTTCTCAACCGCCTGCGGAACAGTCACCTTGAAAAGTCCGCTGTCACGGGCCTTTTCCGTGCCTGACGTTCACCCAAGACTGCGAAAACACCTTTCAAGGTGCACCTTAGACTGCGGTTTCAAAACCCCGGAAAGCCCCGCACTGCGGGGCTTTGAGGCCGGGCCGCGGGCGCTTGCGACTGCGGCCCTTTATCTTGTGCTTTTATCGAACGGCTTTCCCTATTCAAAAATTCGGCTTAAAAAGTTCGATTTTTCGCCAATAGACACTCCCGCAAATATCGCCAAAAAGTTACCGTCACAACGCTGTTCCCAACCGTTCCTCATCGCGTTTTCAACTTCTCGCACAAACGGCCCACGTTCGCTTTTACAGGCGAAAGCGGGTACACACTCGGCTTTCAGAGAAAGATCGCACACAAGGGCACACGCGCCGAAACAGGGGGCGTTTCGGATGGGGGTGGTATCACTACTCTCGGAGCGTTCCGCACGTTCACCAACATCCCCGGGCCGGGTATCAGAACGGCAAGTTTTGCCGCTTTTGGGGCTTGGTCGGGGGTGCTCCCAAAGAACGCAGAAAGCCTGCGGGACAGCGATGCGCTTATGCGCGTCGCTGTTCCGAGGCGTCGCGGCCCCGCTGGGCTGCGTGATCTTTTTTCGTTTCTGTCGAAATTGCGGCTTGTATGCCCTGTTCCAGATACTTCTTTCGGTTCTCCAGACGCTCCAGCTTGTGCCGTTCCTGTGCAAGCTGCGTCTCAGCTCGTTCCTTTTCGGCTCGGAGTTCAATGGTTTTCGGTCGAAACAGGCAGGATTTTTTGCTATAATTTTGGAAAACGTGTAACCTGACTGCCCCAAAGGGTGCTTATATGGGTGAAGGCCCTTCAATCGAAACCGGAAGGAGATGAATGTCATGGATGACCGCAGCATCATCGCGCTGTACCTGCGGCGTGACGAGACAGCCATCCGGCAGACCGCCGAGAAATACGGCAGCCGTCTGCGCGCGCTGGCCTACGGGATCGTCAATGACTTGCAGACGGCCGAGGAATGTGAAAACGACACCTACATGGAGGCGTGGCACACGATCCCGCCCCATGAGCCAAGCGATCACTTCTACGCCTTCCTCGCCCGGATCACCCGGCACATTTCCCTGAACTGCTGCCGTGACCGCAGCCGCCTGAAGCGCAGCGCTTTTATCTGTGAGCTCAGTGTGGAAATGGAGCAATGCATCCCGGCGCCTGATGACAGCTCGTGCCGCATGGATGATCTGGCACTTCGGACGGCCATCAATGACTTTCTCGGCAAACTGGATGAGGAAAAACGGAACATGTTCGTTCGCCGCTACTGGTTTCTGGACTCCGTGGCCGACATTGCCAAACGCTATGGCATATCCGAAAGCAAGGTGAAAACAACGCTGTTCCGCTGCCGTAACCGGCTGCGGGAGTATCTGAACAAGGAGGGTTACACAGTATGAGAGGAAACGAACTGTTGGATAAGATGGAACTGATCGACCCCGCTTATATTGAAGCGGCGGACGCCGCACCGAATAAGCGGAAAAGTGCTTGGGCGAAGTGGGGGGCGGCAGCGGCCTGCCTCTGCCTGGTCTGCGTGCTGGCCGCCCCCGCCATGGCGGCCTTCAGTCCGGCATTTTATGAGCTGCTGTACGCTGTCACCCCCGCCACGGCCCAGTTCTTCAAGCCGGTGCAGCGGTCCTGCGAAGACAACGGCATCCGCATGGAGGTGACGGCGGCTTACATCCACGAGAATACCGCCGAGATCTATCTCTCACTGGAGGACCTGACAGGAACGAGCTTCGATGAAACGGTGGACCTTTTCGACAGCTATCGGCTCCACACGCCCTTTGACTGCACGGGCCACTGCCAGTTGGCCAGCTACGACCCGGACACCCACACCGCCACATTTCTTGTGACCCTTGAACAGTGGGACCGGCAGAGCATCGAGGGCGAGAAGCTGACGTTTTCAGTCCAAAAGCTGTTGAGCGGCAAGAAAACCTGGGAGGGTATCCTTGACGGCGTGGATCTGGGCGGCAGCCTGACCTCCGCCACGCAGACGGTCCAACCCCGGGGTCTGAGCGGGGACCTGTTCGGCTCCGACGGCGGAAAAAGCGTGACGGTGCTGAAACCGGGCGACGCAATCGCATCTCCCGTGGATGGCGTGACCCTGACGGGGATCGGCTATGTGGACGGGCGGCTCCATGTGCAGGTGTACTACGCGGACATCCTCAAAACGGACAATCACGGCTCTATTTCTCTGGTAAACCGGGAGACCGGCGAGCAAATTGAGTGTGACGGTTCGGCGGCCTGCTTCGACGATGCGGGGACGGGCAGCTATGAGGATTATGTGTTCACCGGTATTGAGGCCGACGCCCTTGACACTTACGCGCTGTACGGGATGTTCGTCACATCCGCTGGGCCTGTGGAGGGAAATTGGAGCGTGACCTTCCCGCTGGAGAACACGGAGGGCAGTTGAGCAGACCTCGATACCCGCCTTTAGATTGAACACATATGCAAGAAAAGTTCCGGCGCTGAAAGCGCCGGAGCTTTTCAAAAGACCGCTTACGATCGTGAGTTTCTGCATTTGTAACTTGGAAATATTTTAAGCCAAAAGCTTGACCGTTCCAGCTTATAATTACAAAATCCTCTTTGACCCAGTTTTGACCCAGAATGCGAAAAAAGCGGGCAGGGCTGGACGGAAACAATGGAAAATCCGCCGAACGAACGGTGGCAAAAAGCACAAATCGGAGCCGAAATGACTCCGATTTGCGCTTGAGACAACCTACGGACCAGAAGGCCGGGGGTTCGAATCCCTCACGGCGTACCACCGCGAACCTATTGATTTCAATGGGTTCGCGGTTTTTATTTTATCTTAGTATGAACTCCATCTGCCTTTTTTCTAACGTTTTTCTAACGTCCCTCACGCAAGCATTCTGTCAGCTTATCTGCAAGGCTTTGCTTTCTGGAAGTGTCTAAATGCCCATAGATATTGGCAGTCGTTTGAATGTCGCTGTGTCCCATCCATTCCTGCACATCTTTCAGACCGCAGCCGTTGTTCAGCAGCAGACTGGCACAGCTATGACGAAGCTCATGGAAGCGAATGTGCGGCATTCCGTACCGTTCAAGCATTTTTGAAAAATGGTGCGTTACATAATCCGGAGCAAATGTACGTCCATCGGGCCATTTGAAAACATAGTCATTCTTCTGGTAGGCCTTGCCAAACAAACGCTGGTTTTCTTCTTCCTCAGCTTTTGCTTTCAGAAAAATCTCCCGCGCTTCTTCTGTCATAGGAAAGCTTCGGCGGCTGCTTTGGGTTTTCGTCTTATCCTTTTCCACGGTGACAATCATCTTACAAACCGTGTGGCGAATCAGCACCATACCATTTTCAAAATCAATACTGTCCCATTTCAATCCGAGAAGTTCGCTGCGCCGCAGCCCATAAAGCGCCGCGATTTTTACAAGCGGCTGTATCGGATCACCATTCAAGGCTGTAATAAGCTGCTGCAGCTGCTCCGCACTATAGAAATGTGCTTCGTGACGTTCTCTGCGTGGCATTTCAACATATTGACAAGGATTTGATGGCATCAGCCCATCTTTCACACATTCCGCTAATGCCTGACCCAAAATGCCTTTATGGTGGCGCATGGTTTTAGCGGACAGTCCGCCCTTGCCATCTTTACGGCCGCTCCGGTATTTCTCATCAAAATAAATCTGAAGCACCTCTACCGTACAATCGCACAGCTTTATCCCGTTCTCGTCAAAGTATGGAAGGATATGCGTCTCAGCCGTGTGCTGATAACTTCTGTATGTCACCTCATCTACTCGCCGCTGCATCCGTATCAGCCATCGCCGAACACAATCTGCCACCGTCATATCTGAACACACTACCGGGTTTCGCTTTTCTTCTTCCGTCAGTTTCTCCCGCAGCATCTGTTCTGCCTTGCGTTTATTCCCTTTTTCGGTTAGGCCGGTAGAGATCCATTTTTGTTTTCTCTTGCCGTTTTCGGTACTGTTGAGCACCATGTAATATTTGCCGTTTTTTACTTGCAGACTCCCTGTCATAATAACTCCTTTCGACAGCGAAGATTGTCTGCTATTATGGATTGGCTACAGTATAGCGTGCTGACAGCACAAAGTCAATTAAGCACGCCTTTGGTATAATGATTTTTGTACCAATGCGCTTATAGCCTATCTGATGCGTATGGACAAGTTGATACACGGTATTTCGTCCAAGTCCCAGAGCCTTTGCAGCTTGAGAAACCGTTAGAATATCAGAGTATTCTTTGAACATGTAATCCCCCCTCAAAACATCGCACCCTCACTGGGCAATATCTTAATATGAACAATCGAATAGGCAGGGTGCAAGCCCCGTCCTCTCAGGCTACCGCGCGCACGGTTTTGTACACGGCAGTTCGATCGCTTAAGTACAATGGCTCGTATCGGGTGAGGATACTGTAGTGTCCCGCCCGTACGAGCCGATCGTTCTTTATTGACTATGTTAGCACTGGATCTCCAACCACATGTCCCAACAGGCTTTCACATACCGCCATCTGTAGAAAGAATATTTCGGTATGCCCAGCTTCATAAGATTCCGTATTCTCTTTTTCGGAACTTTCCGCTGGCTTCAGATATAGGAGCGGAATCTCTTCCTCTTGATTTTCAATCTACCCTCAAGATATCGCTATGTGCTTTCCAGGCGCCATTGTGCTGCTCTCGAACTCTTTGCCACACAATGCTGCCATCGTACAGCAGGCCATATGCCGCCTTGTAGCCTACGCCACCTAACATCTCTCTAAGTTGATCAACATTTACCACATCTGGATATGCAGCAAACATTTTCTCTTTCATACGTTCATGTCACCTCATCTACATATTTGCTGTGGAGGGCTAAAATAGCAAGAAGAAGTGCTCTCCGGTTTACATGGAGAGCACTTCTTCTTTTTCAACATAATAATAACACAGAATCTGCGGAATGTTCAATCCCCATCCAACAGTAATTTAGAGGTAATTCTTTCGGTCTTTTGCTGATACGCCACCAGTAAAAGCGTCGGTTATTTCTTACTCCGTCTTTTAGGGATTTTGCGTCAATCTCCCACTATGTGTCACTGAAATAGTTATTCAAAGAGTAGGATAATCAAAAAAGGGCATTAGGTTTCATTGACACGATTATGCGCTTTTATAAGTGAAGTACCTATAAACATTTCTACCGCTTTGATTTCCATAGTAAAAACGGAAGTTTTAGAATTTATTCTTTAAGGTGAAACTTTTTGTGCCGATCGACACACATAATAGTATAAGGTGCATTTCAGTCTTAGTGGAGTAGTACCCTGTAAGTGCAGTCGCAAAATCCCCAAAAATCTGTTAAACTGAAGAAGCAGAGACGGAGGGAATCGCAATGAAGCATTACAGCAAAGAATTCAAGGAAGAAGCGCTGAAGCTGTCAGACGAGATTGGCGTGAAGAAAGCCGCGCAGCAGCTCGGCATTGCGTACTACACGCTGGCGGACTGGCGCAGCATACGCCGAAATACACCGCCCGCGAAGACACTGAGCGCAGAGGAGCAGACGATCCGCATCCGTGAGCTTGAGCGAGAAAATGCCGAGCTGCGAACTGCAAACGACATTCTCAAGGATGCACTCGGTTTTTTCGCAAAAGACCGCAAGAAGTAAAAGCGTGTGAACGACACCTGTTCATAGTCGAACGCAAGGGCATCTACACGGCAAAGGAGATGTGCCGCGTCCTGCGCCTGAGCGAATCCGGTTATTACCGGTGGCTTCGAAACAGGGGCAGGCACAGCAGCCGTCAGCTTCTTGCGGGAAAGGTCAAAAAGATTCTCGAAGAGCATCCGGATAACCGAAACTACGGCGTGGATCGCGTCTGCCTTGCGCTTGAGCAGGACGGCGTTGACGTTAGCCGGAGGACAGTGTATCGCGTGATGAAAGAGAATGGCTGGCTCCATAAAAGACGCATTCCGCACGGTATCACGAAGACCACGACAGAAGCACAGGAGCAGGAAAACCTTTTAAAGCGGGACTTCAGCGCCCAGCGCCCTTTGGAAAAATTTCTCACGGATATTACCGAGGTACAGTGTGCGGACGGCAAGCTGTATGTGTCTCCGGTCATGGACTGCTTCAGCGGCGAGATCGTCGCGCTCGAGATGCGGGACAATATGAAGAAGGAGCTGTGCATTGATACGGTACGGCAGTTGGAGCGGCTCTATCCGAGTCTGAGCGGAGCGGTGTTCCACTCGGATCGCGGCAGTCAATACACCAGCTTAGCCTTTCGTTCCGAGCTGTCTCGCTGCGGCATGATACAAAGCCTCAGCGGCACCGGACATTGCTTCGACAACGCACGGATGGAAAGTTTTTTCGCCACGCTCAAAAAAGAGAAGATCTACCAGATCGCGGCATACAAGCTACCGAGAGAACAGGTCAAAACGATCATTTTCCGCTATGTTTTTATCTACTACAACCGCGTTAGGATCTATACGCGCAACCCGCTGGGACTGCCGCCTGCGAAGTACCGGGAGTGGGCGCAGGCGCAAACGGCAGCCTGATTCGATGCCGCCGCAGTTTTCCTGCGTTCCGCTACGCTCCACTTCGGAAAACTGCGCTGTATTACCATGCTTTTCAGATTTTGGGTGTTTCCCGACTGCACATTTCTTGACATTTCCATAGATAATATATTCTAAAGGTGTGATAAAAATGAAGAAAAATAAATCTCTGTCCAAGTTCGAGATGCATAATTCCAGCGTTTCTTCAAAAAAAGCGATTCATAAACGCACCAAGGACGTAGAAGTCATATATGCGGAGACAAACGAAAAAATCAAGCGCGGGTTAGAAAAAGCTACAGCATCCACTGGGACTCCCATTGCGAGTCTAAAAGGAGGTGCAAAATACATGGCACAGTTGTCCAATGTTGGTGGCGGCTCCGTTGAAATAGGAGGCGGCGGTATAAAAGAGGGGTTTAATACATTTGCAAAAAATCACATGGCCAAAGGTGCTTTGGGCAGCAAAAACTTATTATCGTATACCAATATGAAAGATTCGGCCCAAAAAGCTTTAAGAAAGCCCCGATCCAAATAAATTTTGCAGCATCACCGTATCTCTCATATGATTCAGAATTCGGTATTGTGTATTATTGAAAAGCGCAAATAAGATTGATCATGACTTGAGCGCATAATCCTCAAATATAAACCAGTTCTGTCGGTAGGATTGACATAGACACCCCATAATGCTTTTCGCAGCTCTTTATGTAGGCATGTAACATGTGTGAAAGTCAAAAAGTCGCTCTTAGTTCAGCGAAGGGCCCAGCCGTAGCTGGGCCCTTCGTTCGCATGGCAAAGCCAATATAGAAAGGTCGAATGCTTTAGGTCCTCTGAAAGGCAATCCCTATTCAAATCAGAATTCTCACCTTTATGGAAGAATTTAAGTGGTTCCCGAAGTTTGGGCTTTAGAAGTAACAAAAGCTCGCATGTCTTCAATAGATCTTCGGAGCTGCAAATCATTGAAGCGCGCATTATATGTGTTTTCAGGATGATGAATTTGGTGTCGAATGTATTCTGTCATACATATCTGCTGCTCTCGCGTTGTGCCATTGGTGTGGATTTTTTTATAAGAAACGGTTGTTTTACCTTGCTTATACTCGTTAAGCCACCCCTGTTCTTCGAGGTAGCCATATAATTCGTCGTGATACCCTTCGGATATCTCGGAAAACGCGAGATAGTTGACTTCATTAAGCGAAGGAAACGGTAACTGTCCCGAGCGCACAGCCTCAACACGTTTTCGAGAGCCATCCGCACAAATCAGTCGGATATTTTTGAAGTCGAGCGCATTAACAATTACCGCGCTATGAGTAGTGATAATTACTTGGACATTACTTTCAGCAGAGAGTGCGATCAATGCACGGATAAGTTTTTTCTGGTTTTCTGAATGCTGTGACGTTTCCGGCTCCTCAATGGCGTAAATAATGCCGGGAGCATTCGCTTCATCCTTACGGCGCTCAACTTCTGCACGAAAGAAATTAAGCAATATCAGTCGCTTAGATCCGCTACCACGTTTGTTAATAGGAATGCTCTCATCTCCGGAAATAGTGACCGCTTTGAACACATCTGCCCATTTCAGGCTTGAAGCAGGTGGAATGACAGGACTCAATGTATTGGCTATATCAGGACTCATCTCTCGCAGCTTTTCAAGAGTACGCGTCGCAACCTCTTGCAGCTTTCCTTCTACAATTTCTGCAACATGATCTAAGGTTTGGCTGATACCTTCATCTTGTAATATCTCTTTTACAGCCGCATGTAAAGGATCTTGAACTTCACTGTCGCTATCACTGTTCTTTCGGTCGGCTTGAAATAAAGAGTAAACCGGAAGATATTTTTGGAGCTTCTCCCAAATGGGTTTGGCATCACCTTTAGTTACATCCAGTTCGACTGAATTAACCTGCAAATCATCACCGTAGTAACTCCAAATTGCCGTTCGCATTGCAGCGTTTCTCGTCTTATCTTCACATGGGATATCTCTCGTCTCAATTATTTTTCTAAGATCACTATCTTTTTTAGAAAGTAGGTCTGCACATTCCGGATTCGTCGGATGCATCGCACAAATAAAAACTTTTGGGGTACCTGCATTAGGATAACGTTTGACAACTTCAAGCAAGCCGTCCGAATTAAGCAGATACTCTGCGCTAAGTGATGTCTCATTTGTTGCGTCGATAACAATCTTTTCAGGAAGATCTGTAAAGCAGACCCGGATTGAGATATCTGTTTCTTGACGCGCTTTACTTTCAACATTCAGATCTGCCTTGTCCAGTTTTGTTACGCCTTTCCCGTCATTAAAGAAAATGTCAAGTGCCTCTAAAATAGTTGACTTTCCAATATCATTTTTCCCAACGAATGCTGTTAAATCTTCAAAGTCGCTATTAATCTCATCGCTGTAGCCTCTAAAGTTTTTGATAGCCACGTTTTTGATTTTCATAAAAGTCCCTCCATTTTGAATTGCAGCCGTGAAACGACTTCCCACATTTGTGATGTGTTGCGTGTCGAAAAACGTTGCATATTGTCTACTATAAAATGCTTGCATATTGGAATCTCACAGATTGCTGGATTCCAATATTGCGAGCATCGATAGTGGAGGGGTATACTTGCTATAATGATACTAGATCATAGCGGTAAAATAGCAGCACACTTTGAATAGCCTACTCAATATTGACGAAGGGGATGCAAAATGCGGAAAAGGTTTGTCAAATTATTACTTTTTAAAGTGGATACACAATACAGACTTCTCTATGGGTTCAGCAGTGAAACCGAAGAATCCTCATATCCGTGGAAGGCCTTTCCTGCTGACAGGAAGGGGCAAAAGCTGATTGCAAAGGCGATTCTATCGCCAAGCGAAGCAGATAATTTTTTGATAAGTCTGACGGGTACCGAACCAATCATGTTATGCGAAAGGGTAACTCTCAAATCGCCGCAGTTGTATAAAAGAGAGCAGCTCCTATATTCCGATGATGAAGAACAGCAGACTGTGCCCATATCCGAATTCTGTTATCTCTCTGAATTTTGGAACAGAGAAAAGCTTTCTCTGTTGAGTGAGATACAAAATGAATTCAACGCAGATGGCAGAAAGCTCTACGAGCAAACACTTGAACTTCTTGAATGGGCAAAATGCAACTGTGGAATCGACTTCTGTATAGATGGACGTCGTTTTGGCAACTACGAAGTGTATTATCGTACCCCTGAGAATAGCAGTTTTGAAATAGATATCCACAAGGATCAAGGCCTGCGGGTTACAACGATTCGCAAGTGCAAAGATTTTGCAGAAGACATCATTGTTAACTGTATCGGAAAGTATAAAGACTATATGATCTGTAATCAGACACAAGTATGGCCTGCAAATAAAAAGGAAATCTACTTCGAGGCTAATGAGCCAATGACATCGGTTGTGGTCCACGCATGGAATGCCGCCACAGGAAAGCTAATCGTCTCCCAAAGCATTGCGCTGATGATGGGACTCTCCATCATCTCGAGGTGGGGCGGTACTCCATATCAAATCGGAGACTCTTGGACAAATAAATTATTACATTCTGCAGCAAAGAGCAGCGAACTGATTCGAACTCAACTCATGAAAGTCCAACGCATCACTACGGATCGTGCAATCAGCATTCGCAGCGAACATGAGTCCGTGTTAGATGAGGCGATGGAGGACGGCTACTCTCTTTTTAAAGATTATCAGGGAAAAAAAGAAACTGGGGCATTTATTTCTAACGCCCCCACAACCGGAGAGATCGATAGCTTTTTGCAGGTAAGAGCATATATTGAGCAATCCTCTGTTTGCAAGGCGGTAATTGCCGATCCATACTTCTCTGCACGGGCAGCAGAAAAACTGTTGACGAGAATACAACGAACAGACCTTGAACTGGAGATCATTACCTCGCTTGGCTCGCTTGATCCGGACACAAATCAAAAAAGTAATGTTTGCGAGGAAACTCGCGCTTTTTTACAGCGGACAGCACCCCTTCTCCACAACAATCTGGTGGTAAGAAATCTGACGCGCGGTGAAAAAGGCGTCTTTCACGACCGATATCTGATTCGATATCACAAGGACGGCACGATCGATGGATTCCTTCTGAGTAATTCTCTCAACTCTATGGCGCAAAAGTTTCCGCTTGTCATAGCTCCGCTGGAGCATCGGGTATGCATGGAAGTTTGTGAGTACCTGAATAGTCTCTCTGATTCCGATATCCAACAGCAGAAGTCAAGAGCATTGAGAATCTCAAATGAGGTCCTTTTTTGCTCTGAGACATACCGGTGTCAGGTTCAAAGCGAAACTTCAGCAGAGTCAGCAGCGGAAAGGTATTTGCGGCAGTGGTATGATGAATTGTCAAAGCAGATATGTATTTGCAAAGATGATTTCTCTACAGTCCTTACGGCCGTAGCAGAGCGAGCGCAAAGTGATCGAATAGATGCATGTAAAATGCTTTGTTATGCGCTGAGCAATATCTGCACGAGCCAAGTGGAATCGCTAACGGAAATGCTTCAATCCACGGGTGGAGTTAAGGCTCTGTTCTTATCAGAGTTTCCAAATTTGGCAAAGGCCGCTGAGCAGCAGTGTGATTATCTGAAGTGTGGAGCATCTTCTCCAGAATATACGCTGTGGGCGTTACTAAACGGAAAAGCTCGGCCAAGCCCACAGGGGTACCACTTGCTGATTGACCAGGCAGGACATATCCATTTACGCGGACTCACATGGTTAACCTGCGGATACCATATGGCGCTCAAATTAGATATTACAGGATTCCTGACGCTGCTAAGTCAGCTGCGTTCTCCAATGATGTTTGATGCACTGGCCTTTCAAATGGCAATCTCGCCACTCGATAGAGAACTATATTGTGCAGCAGCTTGCTCGGAACTGCTATATGTCCGCTTATTGAGTGCAGAATGGCTTTTTAACGCTATTCGCGACGAAAGGTCACAGTTTGAAGTTGCCAGAGAGATTTGGAAGCGCTTCGAACCGGATGTGAGAGCTTTACAGGAAGCTATCGTGCTATCTAATATTGTATTTCACGTTAGGACACGGCGGTTAGAATCAGAGGCGCAGTGGCAAGCAATTCAAGAGGTACTGCTGTCCAAATTAGCATCCGACCTTCCTGCGTGCAGCGGTGAGGTAATAAATACCGCGTTAGATTGGCTGCATGATAGCAATGCCGTATCACGAGCAACTCTTCTTATGACACTTGCTGAAAGAATGGAAAACTCTCATCCGCAGAAGCAATTGCTGGCAAGGGCAGAACGAATCTTAAAACGAGAAATTCAAGACTGCCAAACCGCCTCGGATATTCCTATGTCAATAGCACTCTATTTGAACTGCGTAGATGCGCTATACGGTGAAAATGCAGAAAATCACATTTTCAAGGATATTTTAGATTGGAACACATTTGAGGACGCCACAGAGCCAGAATTGCAAAACTACGATTATCATCGCTCGCGCAACGCCTTCATTTTAGCTCAGCGGCAGATTCAAATACTGGAAGGAATGTTAGTAAAGTGGCCTGAATCGGAAAAAGCAAAGGCTTGGCTGAATGCCTGGGCGTGTCGGTTAAAGCAAATACCCGAAAAACTCTGAACCGTCGTTGCATAGAATAAGCAAAGAGGCGCCGGGAGCGGTATACTCCCGGCGCCTCTTTGCTTATTCTTGATCGATAACAGGTCGACAAAAGCAGATAGAATTATCGAAGCCGCATGGTTGCTATGCCTATCTTATTGATCGAATCATTTCTTGGATCAAGGGCTCCTTGTCAGGGAACTGCACCTTCACCATATCCAAACAGCGCTCCATATTGCTTCTGACATCCTTTTTTGTCAGGCGGTAGCGCTCGTTATGTATCTGAATTCTGTCGCTCTGCACCTCTTCAACTTGCTGAGTGAGCTTTTGATAAATCGTTTGAAATACCATTCTACGATCAACACGAAAAACCTCTCTGTCTGGATATCGTAAAAGCTCGATGGCAGAGAGCCATTGCGGAGGCGACAGTTGGGGAGCAGCGTCCTCGTCAGCATTTTCAGGCAAGTGATCAAAGCGCTCTGTCACATTTGTTGCACAGAAGCTGGCAATGGCCGCATCTTTATAGTCATTGCAGCGGTCATGGTCCTGTTTTGCCTGTTCCAACAGAAGACGCCCCTTCCAGTAATGTCCCATCGCCAGCCCGCCGTTGATGGCAATATTAAGTGAGGTCAACTGTGTGCTGCTCGATTCGGAGACGTAGCCCTTGAGCACGAGCTCAGCCTTCTTCATGTGAGAATACGGCTGGCTGCCGCGCTGAATGCCGCATACGATTTGAAGCACACGGTAGGCAAGCGCATAGTTGTCGTTTAAAGGCCAACCATAAGGTGCGGCATGTTGCTGGACAAAGGTGCCGATATCAGGATGCCTCCTAAAAAAAGAAATCCTCTGATCAGCTTCATACTGATTTGCCTGATTGATCAACATCTGTGCCAGCAGATTCAACGCACCACCGCTTGTCCCAATCGCACCCAAAACAAGGTATGCCTTGCTGACATAACCAAGGCGGGCGATCTCTTGATAGTTCTGATTGTTCTGATTAGCGGCGGAGACATATTTTTCATACGCCGCTTCAAGAATAATCTGAAAAATGTCGCAGCACGCCAGAACGTTCCCCAAGCTAGGCTTCCATCGAGGGAATAAATTTCTCCTGAAAGTGCGAACAGCTTCATCCCGTTTGTACATCGATCCCTCGTGGTAGTCCCTGACAGCTTCTCGAACTGCATCAGCCAGCTGAGAGGAAAAAGGCAGCGTACCGTTCATCTTGGTATCCGTCACGTTGAGCATATCTTCCATACGGGCGTTGAGACATAAGGCCACCTGAAGGTAGCCGTCCGCTTTTGGAATATTTAATTTCTTTTCGCCGTTGATACACTGTTGGGCATATCCGGCACATTTGATCAGATCTCTTGTCCCCGCAATCCCCGTTCGATAGTCCCTAGCCAGCATTGATAGCGCAAGCGAGAAAAAGAGGCAGTATTTTGTCTGCAGCGGATCGCTCTCATCCAGTGCCTTAAAAGACAGCACAAACCTTTCGCAGAGTGTTGATCTAAGCTGACATAATTGGGAGTGCTCGTTCTTAGAAAGCTCACCGCGACGGATGACGGCATCAAGAAGGCGAATCAAGATGGCCGGCAAAGCAATCTGTGCGCAGGTGTCAGAGAGGTCGGTGGTGTCTTGCGCGCTGATATCATAGATAGAGAGGCCAAAGTATTGCCGTAAGATCGAAATAGCATCAAAGAGAATGCTGTTATCAAGAGTTTCGAGCTGTAACAGAAATACCTCCTGCGCATCAGGGGACAGCGCAGCAAGATTGATTCCGTTGCAGAGGCCATAGACCACGTTTGCAATATGAAACGCAGCAAAGAAATCTCTATAGTTATCGTGACAGAAGCTGATATTTCTTCCGTGATGACAGAGCAGGCCGGATGGGAAAACAGTATAGGGAATAGCTGCTGTCAAATCAGAAATATCAGGATTACTATCCTGATAGAGTTTACGCAGAGTGTTCCAAGGTTTTTCCAGCGTCTCAGGGTTCTGATTCTTATATTCATTCCAAATGTCTATGGTCGGCAGATATGCAGAAAGGCACGCATATGTGCGGGCATAGGCATCACGCCTGAAGAAGTTAGGGCTCTTTATGGGTGTAAGCGCGGGATCTAAACGGGAACTGAGCGCCATTTGATACCCCAGATACGGTAGCACTTTTGTCAGGATAAAGCCGCGCAACTCACGCTCGGCAGAGGTAATATCGCTTCTTAGATTGTTAATCTCGCGCAACAGCATTTGGAGCATCAATGTGGTCTTCTCCGGAGTACCATTATTCAGGTGGTCTCGAAAAGCATCTGTGATCCATCTTCCTGCATCCTTGCCGGACGGCTGCATAGCCTGGCGATAAAGCACCAAATAGAAGGGAGTATCCAGAATATTACGAGCGGCAGGAATCAAACAGCGCTGATTTGGCTCAATATAGTCATCAATCTGCTCCTGCGACAGTTCCTTAATGTAGCAGTTGTGGAAATAAAACTTTAATCTATCAATCTGGTCAGCGTCAAAACCGTTTTCATATTCCAGCAGATCCATGTAGGTATCCAGCGGATCACGATTGCTGAGGATAATGGCTGCCTCCGGGTATTTCTTATCTGAAATGTCAAGGATATCCCTAAGGCATCGGATTTGCATCGTTGTGGTCGGAATCTCATTGAAACCATCCAGCAGGAATATAAAGGAAGCGTTGCGATCAACCTCTGTGAGCTTATATTCCTCACGCATATAGTGGAGAATGCGATTCTCGTTGTTCTTTGACTTGCTGTTTATTCCGTAAATTCGTCTCAGCTGAATATAGAGCGGAGCAATATTGGGAGCGTTGGATGATGAGGTCAAAGAAAAAGCGAGATTCAGCAATGTACTCGTTTTTCCGACTCCGCCACAGGACGAACCGCCCTTCCCAACCAGTTGAAAATGCCGCACGTCTCGATGCTCTTCTAAAAGCTGGAGCATCGGCGACGGAGCTGCATCCCCGCGGTTTTTATACTCATTGGTGACGGTACCATCCGGCGACTGGTATGTGATTCCCGGGAGGATGTCAAGAGATAGCTTCTTGACATCCCGAGCGTATCTTTCATGAAGTCCGGCGCTAATATCCCGCATATTAAAGACAGGGATTGCACGGCAAGGAGCGATTTCCCAACGCCATTCTATCCAACGATAGGATGTTACATTTACACGCCATTGCGGGCTGGCAGTATCCATTTCATAAAGGTAGAAGCCAATACTGGCTGCGTCATCTCCTTGGGCTTTATAAATGCTTGGCGCTGTAAAGCAAGGGATAGCACGCCCACCGTCCAGCAGGATATTGTCCTCACTGCACTGATGGCAGTCTCCATTCAGATAGGCACGAACATTCAGGTCCGCAAGAATTGGCTTTAACGCTTTGCGTTGGGTAAAGGCTAACTCAGCGTAATTGTGATGAGCCAGGACCATGGTAGGAAGTGTGCGATCAAAGGTATCATCGTGACCAAGATCATTGAGCGCACAGATGTCGAGTATTTGCGCCAGGTAGGTATTAGAGCAGCTAAGCAGAGCAGAATTTACATGAATCAGATTGATCTTGTCCTTCCATTTTCTGCAAAAGGTGTCTGCATATGCAAAGGGATCCCTATCTCTCAAAAACGTCGCAGGACCGCAAATTGACTCAACAGCTTCACAATACTCAGAAAAGCGGTGCGACAGATGGCTGCCGTCAGCATTCAAAGCATCGCTCGGAGCGTTTCGGAGGTGTTTGAGGCGCTCGATTGCAAAGTCTTCAAAACTTTTGCTTGCCGCCTTAGCCGCCTTTTTTGCTTTTCTTTCAGCATCCTTTCTTCCCTTTTCCGATTTCACCGCATCAATCTCTTCAGTCAAAGACCGGTATGGATCAACATCGTGGTTGCCGGGGACGATAAAAACGTCCTCGTTGGGGTTCAAATGATATCGCTCCGCCAGCCCTGCTAAAAAGCGCTTTCCTTCGTTGTAATCTCTTCCGTAAGTATGCAGATCTCCCGTAAAAACAATAAAATCAATATCTTTATCAGGAAAGTCCTCCTGCCTCACCGGCCAGTCACCCATCATCTCGCGGTCATAGTGAAGATCCGAAATATGCAGCCATCTGATTTTTCCCATATACCCACACCCTCCTTATTATGACTTACTTTGATAGTAGACGCTATTTCTGAGTCATGTTAAATTCTTCTATTATGATATGTTTCTGGGGAGGGAAAATGTTGCAAGTCGTCGATTTATTTCCAAAAAATGGCGTAACGGTTAAAATTGCGAATCACTTTTTGTGTGATTTACCAGTCCATTTCTAAAAACGGCCCTGACAGGTTGCGACGCAACCCGACAGGGCTGTTTTGCTGATAAGAATGAATACACACTCTCATTATATATAAATTAGCGAAACAACACCAAATTTTCGAAAGTTAGCGTTTTATCGTCAATTACGGTGCAAACTCTTGGTAGAATTGATGCGATTAAACTAATCAGGAAGGAGGAGTTCGTATTACACTGACCAATCTGATTGCTGCTCGCATCAATCAACTACGCAAGTCCAGAAAGCTATCAGTCAACAAGGTGGCAACAATGAGCGGACTCCCCTATTCCACCGTGAACAGCTTACTTCGAGGAAAGTCGGATTCGCCTAACCTAAAAACACTTATCCGTATCGCCACAGCATTTAACATGACGATTGTTGAGTTCTTGAATGTTCCTGAAATTATTGAATTTTCAGAAGATGATTTGGAGGACGAATCTGAAAAAAATGAAGGGCAAGAAGAGACCGACAAGGCGTTAAGGGAGGTGGTGCATCGTGGAGAATAAATACGCCCACAGTGACTTTGACAGCTTTTATCTAGAATACAGCCTCAAATTATGGCGCTTGGCCTACCGTCTTACTCGAAATCGTTATGATTCCGAAGATTTGGTAGACGAAGCGTTTCTGATTTATTTGCAAAAATCAATAACTATGGTCATTGACAATCCCGAAGCATATATTACTCGCATCTTGGCGAATCTAGTTCGAAACTACGCCAGATTAAGTTGGCATAACGAATTGCCTATAGATGTTCTGCCCGAGAGCACACTGAGCACAGATGGGGTTGGAATGCGTCTCCGCGAAGTCCTTCCTAAAGGCCTGTCTCCACAGGAGCAGGAGATACTTCTTCTGCGCTTTGAGGAGAGGCTCTCGTATTCAGAGATAGCAGACGTCCTTAAAATCAAAGAGGTTAGTTGCCGCTCACGACTTATGCGTGCAAAGGCACATTTACTGAATCTCTACGAAAAAGAAAAAATTCTTTGATATATGCAACATTTTGCCAATGTACAAACACGGCACTTAATAGGAGGTGAAGGTGTGTTAAAGATGTTTCGGGGGCGTGATCGTCGCTCACAGGGTGGGGTCAGCCATAATGACGTCCAAATTTTCAAGCATCTTGAGGAAGCAGATGTGGATACCCTGGTCGACGAGTTGGCCGTACTGACAGACGATGCTGCTGACGGCAATGTTGACCTTGACAAGATCAATGCGTATCTCGACGCATTGGACGAAAAAGACCCTATACCATTTGGGGTATCTGCCGAGGACTCGCTGGCGAAGTTTCATGCCCGCCATGATCTGCTGACAAATGAACTCTCAAAATCCCACCAAAAGCGATCGAAATCAAAGCGAATCGCTACTAAAATCGCTGCTTCTTTTGCCGTTTTATGTATCGTAGGTTCTCTGACCGCAGAGGCATGCGGGATAGATTTGTTTTCTACAATCGCCAGATGGACAAGCGAGATATTCCAACTCGACCAATCAGGGACTCCTTATGCTGAAATTACAAAATACCCGCTTGAAATTGGCGAAGTAAAGTCGTATGCCTCTCTTCAGGAGGCTGTTGATGCACTAGGGGTTACCTCTCCTCTTGTTCCGAAATATCTACCGGAGCGATATAGCTCAGATGGTATCACAATTGAACGCAGAACTACAGGTGTATGCATTTATGCAGATTATACCTCTATCAACGGTTCTGTAGGTGTTCGCTTGAAGGAGTCGACGAGGGCTGGACAGCAGACAGCTGAAAAAGACTCAAATAGCCAAAGAGTATATGTTGTTCGAGGTATCCAGCATTATATAGTCGATGACGGAGCTCAAACAAAAATAGTCTGGGCCAACGGTAACTTTGAATGTAGAATTTGTGGAGACATTTCTGAGGAAGAAGCAATAGCGATTATTGACTCAATTTATAAGGATGGTTAGATATGAAAGGGCATAGAATTAGATTTTTGAGCGTAATTGCTACATTTATGCTTATTAGCAGTATCCTAAGCAGTCAGGCCTTGGCTGTGGCTCGCTCAAGCAAATATTTAGATGCATATGGCACATATGTATCTCCTGTTGGAAATGGAAAAATTGTAATTACCATTGATGTTGATGCACTCCGTAGCATGACAAAAATTGGTGCCACGACAATCATTCTCTACGGATCAAAAGATGGCAAGAACTTCACAGTTGCAAAATCCTATAACTACCAAGACTATCCGATTATGATGAGCTCTGGAAAGCACTATTATGAAGATCTGTTCACGTACTATGGCACAGTTGGATACAGCTATTACGTAACAGCATTTTGCTACGCAGGAGATAGTACAGGATATGATGAAAAGCCCTATACCTCCATTATTGTCAAGGCGACTTAATAAAGACGGCACATATAATATTGCTAAATAGGCAAATCTTATTTTTGTAACAAAAACCGATGCAGTACTGATCATAGTGAGTACTGCATCGGTTTTTTCGTCTACCTATTAGAGTTACGCTATGCACTATGGCACACCCATTCTGTCCGACCATTTTCAAGTTAAACAATATCTTTTACCATGGCCAGTCGCGTATCATACAGATCAAATATGGTCATATGCAATGTGCTGTTAGCGCCGGGAGCGCACAGCCAATTGGCTATCTCCGCCCGGCCCGAACAGTGCATAATAATTTCCAATTCAATGAAACGAAACGGCAATGTCGATACATATCATATATAGAGGTTTATATGCAGCGCACTAACTTCTTGCATTCAGCGGAACGGCTATTCCTATCGGTATTTTCGAGTTATATCTGCAGCGCAATTTCCGACATGAATTCGTAAATCTTTGATAATCAGGAGGTAGAATATCAGCATTCCCCCAATTGTTCTATTACTTGAGGTGCAAAGTGTTATTCAGTGGTGGATAATAGGATACCCGCCCTACCAACAGTCCTTGAAAAAAAACTGGTTTCCATCAGCGAGCAAGCTGCTTTATCCATTGTCGCTCGCCGCCATTATACCTTTCGCTGAGGCTTTATAAATTCTCAATGAAAGGAATTCCGACATGACTAAAAATATCAAAAACTACGTTATTCAGGAGCTCGAAGCATATCCTCGTATTCTGCGGCAAATTTCGGTGCTTCGTTATGAAATGGAGCATCCCGCTCACGTCTCTGCGCAAGAGATGCTGGATGCAATGACATACGCCTGCGGAGATCGCACTGGCTCCTCTCCAGGACATGTTTCAGATAAGACCTTTTATATTGCAATGAATTACCGTCAAAAGGCCGCCGCAGCTAATTCTGAAATTTCAGAGGAGATTTCCGCAAAGCTAATGGAATTGGAGCGTAAAAAGGGCCGAATTGAATACTATGTTGGGATGTTGGACAGCAGAAAGGCCAATGTGATTCGGCTCTGCTTTTTTGAAGGGCGGACCATTGAAGATGCTGCAGAGGAACTCAACATTAGTGCTAAGACGGCTCAGATTGCCAAAGAAAAAAGCGATTGAAGATCTCACGGATCTCTTTGCACTGACCTCTAATATCAACTGATGAGATATTTTTAACCAAGCAGGAACTGCTGCGGGACTCTGGCCCGTAGCAGTTCCTATATAAATAAAACTTAGCAAAGAAGTTCACTTTTCAGTTTTTCTTTCTTACATGGACGGCTCAAAATAATATCAATCTGCGTCCCTATTCATATATTCAAATTCAAAGAAACTCTTGCAACTTGTTCAATCGTCTCATATAGTAATACTATGAAATAAAAGCTGTGGCACACTCCTAAAGCAATTGGAGTAGCATACGAACTGAATGCTAAGGTTATCCGTTTTCAAAAGTATTATGGCACTAAAAGTCCTGCCTAAAATTTATGACTCCATTTCTAAGGCCTAACAGCATCTAATATATAAACCTTTATACCCAACACGGCCATAAATACAGAATCTCAAATACGCAAGGGTGGATCAAACTATGTTAGCATTCCTTCTATCTACTTTAGAGAGCAATGAAGATAAGGAAATTTTTACAAAGATATATGTACAGTACCGTCCTTTAATGGAACGCACTGCTACACGTATTCTGAAGGAGCCGAGTGATATTGAAGACGCTGTCCAAAATGCGTTTGTACAAATCATTCGTCATTTTGATAAGATTTATGAGATTCCTCGTGAGGAATTGCCTTTTTGGATCATTTCTATAGTAAAGAATGAAGCACTCTTGATTATTCGAAAAAGTCAAAAGACGGTCTCCCTAGAGAATTGGGATGGCTATGTAATAGAATCAGAAAATGTGTTAGACTATACTGAGTTGGTAAACTTATTCACGAAGTTTCCTTTGTCATACCGAGCGGTTTTAGAAATGAAAATCCTACACGGTTACTCTGATAAGGAGATTGCTACACATTTGGGAATTTCAGAAACTGCTGTCAGCACACGTGCATCTCGAGGACGCACTTTGCTCCGCGAAATTGTTAGAAAGGAGGATTTAGCATATGACCGATAACGAGTTGGATCAGCTAATGCAGCGTGTTTTGCTGGATGCAATCAAAAGTGATTGTGAAAAAGAAAATGGCGTTGCGCCCTCCTTTGAGCCATCTCTCAGATATCAGCGCAGTCTCGCAGCAATGATAGCAGATCCTTTGAAATGGGCTCGCAAGCGTACAAAGCCGCTATGGAAAAAGATCCTGCAAAAAGTCGCAATTGTCCTTATTATTTTCTCCTTAAGCCTTGGTAGTCTGATGGCGGTCAGCCCGAACATCCGGGCTGCAGTTGTCAATTGGGTGACCGAATGGTATGAAACACACATAACATTTAGATATTTAGGTACTCCTACTGAAGATGAAATGCCGGAATATACCATAGGAGCATTGCCCAATGGGTACGTTGAAGTTGATAGCGAACGCGAAGAGTGGCCTGATTACATTTGCATTGTGTATAGAAATGAAGTGAGTGGAGAAACAATCTACTTTAACTATACCCGTATGACACAAGGATACGTCAACGACTTTGAAGTCAATTCTGATACAGCAACATCTTCTGTTCTAGTAAATGGAATGCAAGGATATCTTTTCCAAGAGAAAAACTGGGAACGTCAAAGAAGCAGTATTACTTGGATAGATTCTGATAAAAACTTGCAATTTACAATACACGCTTATCTACCACAAAGCAGGATCTTACAAATGGCGGAAAGCGTGTCAGAAATACCATGATTTTTTAAAATCATGTGAGAAAAACACCTCCTTCTGCATTTTATAGTTAAAGGCATAGCTCTTACTAATAAAAAGCGAGGAGGTGATTTCATGAAAAGGAGAGGTCTAGCCGTAGCAGTTATGGTTGCCACGGTTGTAATGGCACTTACTGTAAGCACCTACGCCATAACGGCTCGAGCTGTTAACCCTATAGTTGGTTTATCCTTCCAAGGAACGACTGCGGTTTGCCATGCGAAGTGTTTTGCTGGGAATGATAACGATAATATTCAGGCGACACTAACGCTCTATTGCGGAGCAAATCGCTTAGACTCTTGGGATGGTTCCGGCAAAGGAACCATAAGCCTTTCGGGAACTTGTCGGGTTGAGACTGGCAAACAGTATAAGCTGATATTGACATACTCTATTAACGGTAATACGAAAGCACCCGTTACAACTACAGCAGTCTGTTCTTAGAAGAAGCTTACTTTAAATACGATTAGTCTAGAGGCGATTCCAGTGCAGCGTTAAGTTAAAGGCAGAGAATTATATTGATGTTGACAGGGGGTAATCTACCCCCTGTTAACAAATTGAACTAGAAGTTATTCCGTAGAAAATTATGTGCTATTTGTAGGGAAAAGCGACATATGAAATCAATCAAAATTATGTTACTTGGAATAGCAATTGTTTTATTGATGATGAACATTCATCTTTTTTTCTCAAATTTACTTGTAACTGATTTATTGTCGATTTTTGGGTTCATTTTTATAATAGTCGGGTATATTTCAAGCGATGAATCGTAACATGAATTTTGTGTGGGCAAGTAAGTAATAAAGGGAGTGCTAAACCATTGATAATACTTTAAGGACTTACTATTCAATCTGTTTGCAAAACAAAAGGAGAGGATGGTTCATTCACCTTGATATATCTGCACGCTCCAGTTCTGCAACACCGGCATAGTTCTCTATATATAGATAGCGCTTTATAAGAAAAGTGATTGTTTACGGCAGCGGCAAGCAGGACAAGTGTAGCCACGCTTGTTGGGGAGGCTCCCCAACAAGCGGTTTTGGGACTCGTCGGTATAGGCTTCGCTATGCTACTTTGGAGTAGTACCCTGTAAGTGCAGTCGCAAAATCCCCAAAAATCTGTTAAACTGAAGAAGCAGAGACGGAGGGAATCGCAATGAAGCATTACAGCAAAGAATTCAAGGAAGAAGCGCTGAAGCTGTCAGACGAGATTGGCGTGAAGAAAGCCGCGCAGCAGCTCGGCATTGCGTACTACACGCTGGCGGACTGGCGCAGCATACGCCGAAATACACCGCCCGCGAAGACACTGAGCGCAGAGGAGCAGACGATCCGCATCCGTGAGCTTGAGCGAGAAAATGCCGAGCTGCGAACTGCAAACGACATTCTCAAGGATGCACTCGGTTTTTTCGCAAAAGACCGCAAGAAGTAAAAGCGTGTGAACGACACCTGTTCATAGTCGAACGCAAGGGCATCTACACGGCAAAGGAGATGTGCCGCGTCCTGCGCCTGAGCGAATCCGGTTATTACCGGTGGCTTCGAAACAGGGGCAGGCACAGCAGCCGTCAGCTTCTTGCGGGAAAGGTCAAAAAAGATTCTCGAAGAGCATCCGGATAACCGAAACTACGGCGTGGATCGCGTCTGCCTTGCGCTTGAGCAGGACGGCGTTGACGTTAGCCGGAGGACAGTGTATCGCGTGATGAAAGAGAATGGCTGGCTCCATAAAAGACGCATTCCGCACGGTATCACGAAGACCACGACAGAAGCACAGGAGCAGGAAAACCTTTTAAAGCGGGACTTCAGCGCCCAGCGCCCTTTGGAAAAATTTCTCACGGATATTACCGAGGTACAGTGTGCGGACGGCAAGCTGTATGTGTCTCCGGTCATGGACTGCTTCAGCGGCGAGATCGTCGCGCTCGAGATGCGGGACAATATGAAGAAGGAGCTGTGCATTGATACGGTACGGCAGTTGGAGCGGCTCTATCCGAGTCTGAGCGGAGCGGTGTTCCACTCGGATCGCGGCAGTCAATACACCAGCTTAGCCTTTCGTTCCGAGCTGTCTCGCTGCGGCATGATACAAATCCTCAGCGGCACCGGACATTGCTTCGACAACGCACGGATGGAAAGTTTTTTCGCCACGCTCAAAAAGAGAAGATCTACCAGATCGCGGCATACAAGCTACCGAGAGAACAGGTCAAAACGATCATTTTCCGCTATGTTTTTATCTACTACAACCGCGTTAGGATCTATACGCGCAACCCGCTGGGACTGCCGCCTGCGAAGTACCGGGAGTGGGCGCAGGCGCAAACGGCAGCCTGATTCGATGCCGCCGCAGTTTTCCTGCGTTCCGCTACGCTCCACTTCGGAAAACTGCGCTGTATTACCATGCTTTTCAGATTTTGGGTGTTTCCCGACTGCACATTTCTTGACATTTCCATAATGCTCAGCAGCGATGATGAAAAATATTCCCAGCATTCCAGCGTAAGCCCATAAGCCCACTCCATGAATCCCTGGAAAATCAGCTCAAGCAATGTGGACACCTCCTTTTGCCGGAGCTATCTCTACTTTTACGGGGTCAGTGTCGCAAGGCCGTTGAACAGCGGCGCAACATATGCAATGAATGCGCCGATGCCGTTAATGATTGCCCATGCGATCCAGATACGTTTGAGCCAGTCCCACGCCTGATCAACTTTGTGCTGGTTATTGGAAAGCTTTGCGCCGATCACCGCCACGGCGGACATCAGCCCAGCCAGAACTGTGCTGACGCCAACGATCTTTCCGTAAACATCTACGATGATCTTGTTAGCTACTGTCCACATATCATCCACGGCAAAGGCGCTGACGATCATCATGGGCATAGTCAACGTGAGAGTCATACAAGTTAAATAGAAATGGTAAATTCTTTTCATAAGGTTCTCCTTGGAACTAAGACGATAAACTGGGTTTCCAGTCATTTTCCTCGAGCATCTTGAAGTAATGATAGGTCTCAGGCGCAGCATCTTGCAGCATTGCCATCTTTTTGCCATCGCCGCGATTTTTGATCCAGTACACAAAGCAATCCGCAAAATATTCCTGCGCGTCGGTAAGCGCATATGTACGGAGGAGCGATGCTGCCGATGCAGACTCCCTTTGATAAAAGCCCTTCGTCCGGGAAGGAAAGCCCATCATTCCATCGAGAAAGTGTCCAAATTCGTGAATAGTGGATTTCGCTGAGGATACGATGATTTTACGGCCTTCATAGATGGTCGCCCCGGTGCAGCCAAGATCATATTTTTTGCTCAGCTTTGCAAGGTAATCGAAATCGATAACATACCGCCAGTCCTTTTCGGCAAATGACTGCATCATTGATTCGGGAATTTTTTGAATCTCCAACAAGTAGTTGTTCAAAGCGACGCCCGCTTTGTTGTCCAGAGGTATGTTATCTAACATAGGCGGCGGCACAACAGCAAACGTCTTGGTTAGCAGCGCATAAAGAAGCTCCGCAGCCTCTCCTCGTGTGATGATTTCTGTCCCGTCGCATGTCTCTTCGCACAGGCCAAAATCCGCAGCAGCACGAAGAACTTCGCTCTGTTGGGACAGCTTGCCCTCGTTCGGGTAGAGCTGTAAACTGTAAAGGTCAACACCAAAGGCGGCAAAGCCGCTTTTGTAGATGGCATAGCGGCAAAGGTCAGAATCCGGTGCCGTAATAGCTGTCATCTCCAGCCATCCATCTGAGTAGCCCTGCCGAATACAGTCATCATCATAATTAAGCGGGTCAGCGTCGCCCAATGCGCGGCAGATCATCGTTGCCCACTGGCGCACGGTAACAGGTGCATCCGGTACGTATCGACCATTTCCTTCACCGCAAACGATGCCGCGTTCGGCGAGATAGAATATGCTTTCATGGAACGGTGAATCATTCGGGACATCAGAAAAGGTGTCGAAAGCGGCACGCGAGAAAGTGGACAGTGATATACTGATAAGCACCATCATGAGCACAGTAATAAATCCTTTGTTTGGTTTCATTGGTCATCTCCTCATGCTCTAAGAAAGAGTAATGTCTCTCTGCCATTTTTGCCGCCTACATCTTTCCTTGAAATTACGACCGCTGTCTGCTATAATCGACACCATGTGAGGTGAGAATTTTGGTTTTTACGAGCGAAGAGATCGCAATGATTGACGGCATAATCGAGACTCTTTTCTCCGGAGCAAATGTCTCCGCAGACGTTCGCGACGCATATTTGCTGGTACATCGTCACCTTACAGAAGATGCTTTAGAGGTAAAAGACTTCAAGCGCATCGCGAATGCCATGGAATTTGCAATGAAGAATCAGTTCTGTGATTCCTGCAGCAGAGAGAGCCAGCGTGTTTTGACAAGCGTCCTTATCAAGGCAACCACCGCCTCTTGAACCGCTTATATCATTGAATTAGTTAGGGCAGCGATAGTTTTCTATCGCTGCCCTTTATCGTTTTTAGTAGCCGGTTTTAGGAAGAAGAGGCTTCCTAACGGGAGTGAGATTGCGTACAATGGTAATCCAACTTGCATTAGCGGACTGCCAGGTCTCTCCAAATTTTCCACCGGCATCAGCTCGGTTTGTCACATAGTATTTATTTGCTGTTCTCGGGTTAACAGATACCATGAGAGTCGGCTTTGTCACACTCTGAAAACCAGAGGGGACAGTTCCAAAGTCGAAGTAAATATCTGTCACGACTTCGCCGGCCATAAGCTGCAAACCGCTTAGGCCAAAGGAGTAATTATTGGTGCTGAGAAGATTGCTGGCCAACACGCGATAATCATTGTAGTTGGTCTTATAAAGGATTCGGTAAGTGAGCCGTGCATTATAGGTTCCGGTAGTCAAAGCAGACACGGTCGTTACATCATAAGGAATCTTGTCATGGAAATAGAAATTCTGCAAATCCACATTAGAGGTGTTGGCGATTGTAAAGCGGTAGGACATTTTACTGCCCGCCAGTACTTCTTTGATTCCGGTCTTCGTCAGTGTAACTCCCAGCTCAGCAGGCTTATTATAAGCCGCCAGCTTAATGATCTGTCCCGCGTATTTGAGCGTTACATCAAAGGTTTCGGCAGACACCTGATAGTACGCTGGCGCAGATACCTCTCGGATGAGATAACGGCCTAATGGGAGCGGTTTGGAAGCCGCAACGCCTCTCGCATCGGTGGTAATATAATCTACTACCTTGCTGCTGCGCTCGCGGACAATTTCAAAGGTTGCCCCTTTAAGCGTAACGCCACCAGCCTGACCGGTAATAGCATTGGACTCAGCAGCATACTTGGTAATCTGAATTTGACCAGTAACAGCAGTATTCTCCCACTCGATGGTGCTGGTTTTGCCAGCTTCCACATAGACGGTTTTATACTGCTTGTCAAGGATATAACCGTCCGCCGCTTCCAGTTCACGGATATAGTATTTTCCTGCGGCCAGTTCTTTATCAACATAGGCATATCCGTCCTGATCCGTTGTGACCTCCATGATGGGGTTCCTGCCGGAATCGTAGATAACGAAGGTAACGCCATAGATGCCATCGCCGATGTTGGCGTCGACCTTGTGGATGAGGATGGAACAGGCCTTGCGATTGGCGATCTCCAACGTGGCCGTCCGACCGTCCTTGACCTCAATACGATGAGGTGTGGTATCCAGCAGGTAGCCGGACGCAGCCTCCAATTCCGTCACGGTGTACCAGCCGCTTTCAGCTTCGGGGAGATAGATGACGCCGTCGCTGTCCGTTGTGTAGGTGCCGATGATCTCACCATTCATCTTGCGGATCTCGAACTTGACATTCCCAATTCGCTCACCAGTGTCTTCGTCGGACTTGATGATCTGCAATCCACCGGAAGGGGCATTGTAGAAGGTCAAGGTTTGGAGGTCGTTGGGGTTGATGACAACAGTCTGACTGCGAGTGTTCTCATCGATGATGTAGCCGGAGAGCGTCTTGGTTTCTGTAACAACAAAAGTTCCGATCAGCCCGGAGATCAATACCTCTCCATTCTTATCGGTTCTGTAGATGCCGTTGGAGCTGATCTGACCGTTCTTGTCAGGAACAAAGCTGCCGTCAGCATAGGTTACTTTGAATTCGACACCCTCTAGTGGCTTATGCGTGATACTATCCAGCTTCACGATCCGAAGTCCGCCCAGCGGCTGGTTTCTGAACTCTACCGTGACAATATCATTAGACTTGACCTTGACGGTCTGCGGCGTGTCATCCAGCAGGTAGCCGTCTCTTGTGCGCGATTCCTTGATGATAAGCGTCGTACCAGGTGCAACATCCATAATCGTGAAAGTACCTGCGCTATCCGTGACAAACTTGCCGTTGGCGTTGCCGATAAGGCTCCCGGCAGAATCCGTGACGAGGAACTCTACATCGGAGATAGGTTCATTTGTTACGGAGTCAACTTTTTTCACCAAAACGCCGCCCTTGGGTTGATTGCGAAATTCCAACGTCATGACAGAGTTTCGCTTGATCTTGATGCTCTGCGGGGTATCGTCGAGGATATAGCCATCCTTGGCGCGCACCTCTTTTGCAATGACCGTCATGCCAGGCGTCAGACCGTCAATGCGAATGGTACCTGCGCTGTCAGTCACATAGCGGCCATTCGACGTGCCGATCACGCTGCCGTCGGAATCTGTGACAAGGAATTCAACATCAGAAATGGGGGCACCGGTCACAGCGTCCTTTTTAACGATCAGGAGGGAACCCATCTTATCGTTGCCAAAAGTAACTGTGACGACATCCTGATCCTTACCAGAAAGATAGACCGTCTCTGTAGCATCGGTAATGACGTACCCATCTGGGGCCGAGATCTCCTCGCAGACGTAAGTGCCTGCCTTTAGGCCGGTCACAACGATGGTGCCATTGCTGGATGTTTTGTACTCTCCAACCACAGTGCCGCCTGTACCGGAGGTGCCGCCGAGGTAGCGGATGCGGAACCACGCACCCTCCAACGGCTGACCGCTCTCACTGTCCACCTTGCGGATGATGATGGCGGAAAGAGGCGTGTTCTCAAAGGTCAGGACTTTGCTCTCGCCACCGGAGATGAAGCATTCCTGCGTGGCAGGCTCTTTGATGGAGTAGCCGTGCGGCGCTTCCAGCTCCGTTACCTTATACCAGCCATCCTTGATCTCAGGGAGAATGATTTTTCCGCTTGCGTCAGAAAAGTAAGTGCCGAGGTCATTTAGCTCGCCGGTGTCGGTATGGTTGCTGGCATACCAGATCTGGAACTTAGCGCCCTTGATGGGATCGCCGGTGACGCTGTCCACCTTGCGGATCTCCAGCGTCGGTTTGAACGCATTGAAAAAGGTGACGGTAGAGGTTTCGCCGGGCTTCAATGCCACTTCCTGCGGGATGGGGCAGAGAATGACATGGCTGGGAACATTGATCTCCGTGACCTTGTAGCTACCCACAGAGATGCTTTCAAGAAAAATCCGCCCATGGTTATCGGTCGTGGCGCTGGTAGAAAAGCTGCCGTCGATCTGCTCAATGAGATAGGTGACGCCCTCGATAGGCTCCCCGGTGGCGATGTTCTTCTTTAGAACCTCAAGTCCGGGCTTTTCGTAGTCCACAAAGGTGACCTCGGAGGTTTTACCGGGGCGCAGCGCCACGGTCTGCTCCGTATTGCTCACAATGTACGGCTCGGGAACGGATTCCTCACGCACAACATAGACACCGGCAGGAATGGCCGAGAGGGTGGCGGAACCGTCCGTCCCACTCGTGACGGAGGTTGACTATCTTCCGGTAACGGACTTAATGGAAAACACCGTGCCGGCGATAGGTTTGCCGCTCATGGCGTCCCGCTTGGTGATCTTCATATCGGGCTTTTCATAGTTGACTGCCGCGACGGTGTACTCGCGGTCACCCTCGGACACATCTACGTACACGCTCTTCGGCGTGGGATCGACACAGAAGCCATCCGGTGCAGAGGTTTCCACGAAGCTCCAAAGGCCGGTGGCGGCGTTCTCAACATAGATCTCGCCCTGCGCATTGGTGATGTCGCTGCCGACGATCTGACCGTTAAAGTAGATGCTGAAACGGGCACCGGCGAGGCCGGTTGTGGTTCCACCGGCAGTTTTTTCAGCGTGATCTTGCCTGTGCCGCCCGTAGGCTGCTCGGGCTGGTCAGGCGCTGGCTCGCCCGTTACGAGCTTGCGCGGTCCATAGTAGTTAAAGAATGACTGATTTTTGCGGTTGCTGGAAATCGCAAAAACCGCCCACTTTGCACTCTCATCCTCCACGATGGTTGCGGCAATGCCCTGCGCAGCGTACTCCTCGATCTGGCGCTGGAACTCGGCATCCTCAGCTGCTTTCTTTGCAAGGAGAGAGTCGATGAGGCTCAGATACAGATCATAGGTGTCGGCGTTGGCGTAGCCGCCCGCGTCGCCGTCTCCACCGGGCTCGCCTTTATAGCTTTGGTGATCCCATACATACGTCTGCACGGCCATAAAAAGCTGGCCAACATTGGATGCCTTGCAGTCGTTGAGGTAGGTCATCATCCATTTGACGTTCTCGACGGTCGCGGTGTCCATTTCACTGAGGCCGCTGTTCGTGACAGCCGACTGCAATACGGCATCTGCATCTGCACCGGTGCCGGACGTCCATGTAAAGGAATTCAGGTACGAAGGCGTTGCGTAATGATAGCCGAGGCCGCTATCCATGCAGTACACGAGCTTACCGTCCACAAGCGGCGGGCGGTAGCTGTATGGGGTACCGTTGGCGAGCAGGCGCGTCGACCAATATGCCTGATTCTGTGTGATCTGGATGCCGGAGCCGGTCTTCGACGCAGCGAAGACCGAGGTCGGCAGCAGGCTCAAGATCGTCACCAGCGCAAGCAATAATGACAAGAATTTTGTTCGAATCGTTTTCAAGGTTATTCCTCCTTTTGTAAAAGAAAAGCAGGCCGAGTAAACTCGGTCTGCTTTGTTTGTATATCGTTTAATTTTCAGTTTTCTGCAAGCTGCTCCTCGCAGAACTGCTTCAGGGTGGGAATGTCATTGACCGCGGTCTCCCAAATGATCTCGCGGTTCATACTGCCGTAGCTGTGCGCGACAAGATTTCGCATTCCCTTCATCGGTCCCCACTGCACGCGGCTGCTGGTCGCTTTGCGGTATTCCTCAGATAGGCCGCCGCTCAGCTCACCGATCTGCAAAATGGAAAATGCAATAGAACGCTGATAATCTGCATCCTGGTCAAAGACCGCAAAGCCTTCTCCATAGCGTTCGATGGTCTTGCGGATCTCTTCGCAGTAACGCGGATATGCTGGATGCGCTGGCGGTCAGGCTGCGTCATATACATTCAGTTTCTCCTTCATCACGGTTTCACGGAACATTTCCTCGCTGGGCATTTGCGCACGTTGTTCCAGCGCGCTGACAGTAATCAGATCGATCGGCTTTTGCAGCGCCGCTTCAAGGTCGCAATACAGCGCGCCCAAAGAGAGAAGACTGCGCAGGTTCGTTCCGCTGGTATCGACTAGCAGGTCGATATCGCTGTCCTCACGGGCTTCACCTCTTGCGTAAGAGCCAAAGAGGAATACTGCTTTCACACCGTACTGCTTTGCCACCGGCGCGATTCGCTGCTGAATTTCGTAGATTGAATAAATCATAAGCACTCCTCCTTTGATTTCATTATACCCAACAAACGCCGGAATGTCCACGTTTTTGTTCTGACAGCTCTGATATATCATTTCATTGCGGGCGTATCCACCCAGGTGACTTCACAGCCGTCCAGCAGAAAGACCTGCACGCAGTACCAGCAGTCAAGACCGTTTTGGTTAACGCCGCGCGCCAGTCCGACGCCGATCTCGCCGTAGCGGGAGCTTGTCATGTTGTCCGCGTGAGCCTTGGAATTGGACCACAGATTGACCACCGCCTCGGAGAGCGTTTTTTGCTGTTGCTCGAGGTACAACTCCGATATACTGAGAATATTTTCTCCAGTGTATTTGCTGTCGGTGACGGTATTGCTCTTGCGCCCATCCGGACTGGTGTGTGAGAGTAGACGCCGCTCGCTGCCATCTCGTCGGCTCGTACCTGCGCCGCCTGCATGAGCTTGTCGTTGACGCGCAGCGCGGCAACGCCTTTTGCACGCCGCAGCGCATTGGTGCGGTCAATGATGCCCTGCTTTGCAGCGGCGACATCTGTCTGCGCAGGCTGCTCCACGGGCTTTGCCTCCGCAGACGTTACCGACGCTTCACCGGTGTACGGCTTTTTCGATTCGACCTGTACACATTTGGCATCGCTGTTCCAATAGACATTGAAGCCGACCGTTCTGCCGACGTCACGCAGCATAACGTAATTGTTGCCGTTGATGTTGTACGCCGTCAGGTGTACTTCCTGTCCATCCACATAAATGCGGTTGGTGCTGCGCTCCGCTGTGATCCCGGCAGCCAAAACGGATGACCCGCCAAAAAGTGTAATGCCAATCAAAATACCGGCAATTAAGTAAAGGCTCTTCTTCATTTGACTACGCTCCCTTTCGATAAAATGTAGTGGTTACACTGGCAGTCATGCGGCAGGTATCCGGATTGAAAACACAGCGCTCAAACTCGTAAATGCCAAGCCGCTCAGCCTGCTCCGCTACTTCCGCAGGAAGATCGACCGTAATGTCCATTTGGACTCGGATCTCATCGTCCTTCCTCGGGGACTTAAATTCCTGTATCAACCAAATACTTCCTTTTGTACTTCTATTCTCCGGAGTGGTTTGAGAATAATACAGAAATCATGCTATGTCAAAGGTTTATTTGAAATGCCTACGCCGATAAAACGCACCTGACGAAAGCCTTAGTGCCGCAAGGGCTTTACTTCACCTCTACAGCCTGAACGCAAACCCTTTTGCTGGGCTGATTTGCAAGACAGGTGGTGATGGTAATACGATTATCGGATGTCGCCTGTAGGTAGCTCCAGTCTGAACTGGCAATTGTCTCTACCGTTACAACCTCATAGGTACGGGTTCCATAGACCGTTGTGTAAGTGATTGTATCACCATCCTTCAAGTTTTTGATGTTGCCGATGGTGTACTTGGCGCCGCGGTTATGCCCACAAACGCCAATATTCCCATCCCACCCGGAAGTAGAGCTATAATGGCCGAGTCCCTTTGCCATGCTGGTGTTGGTTTCGCCCTCCCAGACCTTCATATTGATGTTCAAGGATGGGATTTTCAGCGTACCGATACTGCCATCCTTGCGTTCCATACCGTCAACGCTTGTATAGGCGGAAGGCTGGTAGCTGGTTGATGGAATCTGCGGTTCCTGCTGAATCGGATTCGTGATATTACTCTTGATACCGCTTCCCCCGATAGAGTCTACCAAGCCAGGAAATCGAACCTTTTCCATACATCCGACACTTGTATTGCTGGACACTCCATAGGGTAATGCCGGCCACTGGTAGTCCGTTGCATTGCTCCCGCCATAATTGTATTTAGCACCATAGAGAGATTCATAGCTCGTGGAGGGATAATATTCGGTATCCTCTACGCCGTCAAAGTCGTACTCTAATGCTTCTACGCAGATTCCCAGCGAAAGCGTTAAGCAGGCGGTGAGAGCCGTGACAAACCAGCGCTTTTTACTCTTCATGTTCATCTTCCTCCTCTGAAAAATCTTCGTGATAAACTGTATCCTCTTGGCGTCTCTTGTGGTGACGCCAAATGAGTACAACGGCAGCAATTGCAAGAACGATAACAACAAGGAAAATTAAAATAATGGGGAAGTCCTCTGCGCTTTTGGCGGCTACTCGCTGCAGGATACTCGACGGTGTACCGGTATAGATCACCGTATAAGTAACACTCTCGATACCCTCTGCAACGATATCACCGATATATTTTGCAGTCGTAACATATCCGGTCGCCGCGCGATAAGATGCTCTCCCTGCGTAGGTGGCAACAGCTTTGTACTGAGCAGGCACGAGAATGTCATCGACCAACGACGTTCCCTGCACCTGCCAATCTACCGATTGGAGCTGAACTGTTACGCCATTTTTTGTAGTCGTATCAGGGACGTAAGCCATGTCGTTCGTATCGAGATTGTCAATTTCTTTGGTCGCACTGACGGTGTAGCTCTTCGTTGTGTAACCAGACGCTACCGTGCTGATCGTCGAGTGGTCAAGATAGAGCGTTCCTCGAAATTCTCCGTCGTCATACTCGATGGACGGGGATAATGCCTTCAGCACCACGGACAGATCACTCTTCTCCGTGTCCGCTGTTACGGTCTCAGTGTGATGCTCCTTCTCCGAATAGGACCGCTCTTCCTTCGTCATGGACGAATAGGTATAAGTATATCCGTCGTATTCAAAAACATCATCGATCAGCGACTGCGGATCTGTGTCCGGTGCGACCGTATAGATCTTAATATACTGCCGTACACCATTGAGGTCCTGAATGGTCGTATTAGTCGGTACTTCCATTGCAAAAGCACTGATGGAGCATGCAGCAGAAACCATCAGGGCGATACAGGTACTAATGGATAATGTACAATAAGTTGCGCAAATTGGAAAATGCATAAAAGAAGACATAGCTTGCAGGCTCTGGTAGAATGAAGTTACCACACACCATTCTGAAAGGAGACAGCAAACTATGTCCGAGAAAATTGTACAGCTAAACGAGGAAGTAATCAAGGGCCAAATCAAAGAATTGGTTCGCGGCAGCGTGGAGGAAACCCTGAACGAGCTGCTGGAGAAGGAGGCGGAGTCCCTGACGCAGGCGGCCCGCTACGAGCGCAGCGAGGCCCGTCAGGGCTACCGCAGCGGCCACTATGACCGCAGCCTCACCACGACCTCCGGCGACGTCACGCTCCATATTCCCCGGCTCAAGGGCGTGTCCTTCGAGACGGCCATCATCGAGCGGTATCGCCGCCGGGAAAGCAGCGTGGAGGAGGCCCTCATCGAGATGTACCTGGCGGGCGTTTCCGTGCGCCGGGTGGAGGACATCACGGAGGCACTGTGGGGCAGCAAGGTCTCGCCCGCCACCATCAGCGAACTGAACAAGAAAGCCTACGTTCACATCGAGGACTGGCGCAACCGCCCCTTGCAGGGCGGCCACTATCCATACGTCTACGTGGACGGTATCTATCTGCGCCGCAACTGGGGCGGAGAGTACGAAAATGTTGCTCTTTTGGTGGCGATCGCCGTGAATGAGGACGGTTTTCGTGAGGTTTTAGGCGCTACCGAGGGGATGAAAGAGGACAAGGCCAGCTGGGTCAGCTTCTTCCAGTGGCTCCGCGGACGCGGCTGGATGGCGTGAAGCTCATCGTCGGCGACAAGTGCATGGGGATGCTGGAGGCCGTGGGCGAGGTGTTTCCAGACGCCAAATACCAGCGCTGCACGGTGCATTTCTACCGCAATGTTTTCTCTGTTGTGCCTAAATCCAAGGTCAAAATTGTGGCAAAAATGCTCAAGGCGATCCACGCGCAGGAAAGCAAAAAGGCATCCCGCGAGAAGGCAAAGACCGTGGTTGCCGAGCTGCGCGCCATGAAACTGAAGGAGGCTGCCAAGAAGGTCGAGGACGGCATTGAGGAGACGCTGACCTACTGCGATTTTCCCAGCGAACACTGGACGCGCATCCGCACCAACAACGTGATCGAGCGGCTGAACCGTGAGATCCGCCGCAGAACCCGCGTGGTGGGGACGTTCCCTGACGGAAATTCCGCCCTGATGCTGGTCTGCGCGAGGCTGCGCCACGTGGCAGGCACCCAGTGGGGCAGCAAGAAATACATGAACATGAAGCACTTGGAGGCGGTCATGGACGACGCCTCTATTGCCGGCTGACTTCATTCAGCCGGAGCCTGCAAATAAATTTGCGCATAAATCTTGACGGGACCTACTAATGATTTTTTTCATGTGCGTTGTGTCCTCCGTTTCATAATGATAATTCCGGCAACAACAATTGCGGCCGAAATGCGGTAAATCAGCTTTTTCACGCCGTGGCCTCCCTTTGAAAATCGAAGTTGCTTGTACGATCCGGATGCTGCTGGATGTCCGACAGTATGTACAGAGATTGATCCAGAGCTTTCTTCGTATCCCGAGGCTGCCGCTTGATAAAGGACGTCAATAAAATAACATCCTCATTCTGCACCGTGAAAACGATTCGAATGAGGACTTTGCCCTTTTCACGCAGTTCATACATCTGACTGTATCTCTCCAGTGAAAAGTGCTTAAAATGAGGTTCCTTTAGTTCGCAGGCAGGAAGATTTCTCAGTCGAAAGATTTGCCACAGGAGCTTAGCCTTGAGTTTCCCGTCCAGAGCATCAATGAAAGCGTAAAGCGGAGGTTCCACTCCAGGCGGGCAGTAGACTTTAATTGCTCGCATAAATCACATCACCTCCAGTTCTTTTAAATATTCCCTCAGATAACTGAGAAATCCTTCAATGAATGGCGGCACCAATAATTTACTGCCGGAGATCCACCAGATAGCTTCCGGGACAGGATGGTTCATCTCGTCATACTCTGAGCAGATCATTAAGACTACTCTCTGCGCCTCTACATTTTCAGACTTACAGAAAGCCTGACATATCCTGGAAACGGTTTGCATTTCAACATAAGAATCACAAAGGGCGTCAAAGAATAGGCCTGCGCAAAGATGGGCAAGGAAATTTACTGCATCCGCGTTCACATCCCCATTGCAATCAAGCAGCCCCATGTGTCTGTGCCTCTGTACAGCCGCCTCATCAAACGGGCCAACGCTGCGGTTCCATAGGTTGTTCATTTTTCACCTTCTTCAAAAGGAAAGGCCCGGCACCTCACGGTGTCGAGCCTTTCAGCAAATTATTCAATTATTTTAATATCTTACGTGGAAGCGGCCTATTCATCCAGCATGAGCTGTCCATCAATCGCTTCTTCGTAGCGCCTGCCTCAGACGATTTTCCTGACTTCAGGGAAATCATCTACGTCCTTGCGTCCACTGTTCTCGCATTTTTCAAACCTCATGTATACAATATAAATTTGCACGATTAGATGAGTTCACTTACAAGGGCACCTCAATCCTGCGGGAACTGACGAATGATACCATAGCCTATTTGCTCAGATGAAAACCCATATGTGAAATCGCATGTGATTTTTAAGTTAACAAACCGATTTTGAATAAAGGTTACCAATTCATCTCCGGTGAAGTCTCCTTTCAAATCGTTGGTAATGATATAAGAATATGTACCGTTTTCATTTGGCTTATTTTTCGCTAAAATCTCTTCTCGAGTTGGCTCCAGCAGGTGAACTTTAATATTGCTAAAATCAGCAAAAAATCCAGAGCGGGACACAAAGAAAATTGCTCCAGTCATAAAGCGGGAAAGAAATTCTTCACCGAATTTTTCAAGTATCTGTTGTTCTTCATTGCGCTCTCGATAGGAAAAACAGTTTCTGCTGCCGATAACTGTATCGACCGGATTGCTGGCACTATCATTGAGTACGTTGATTATGGGAGATAGCGGTTCCCCAAATTTGACATTTTCTATTTTCAAGTGAGACTGTATTACCCTACAGACAAACGCCAGAACAGAGGCTTCAATCGTATTCTTTAGACGTTCATTTTCTTTGCGAGAGAGTTCAAAGCAAAACTCATAGCGGTTAACCAAGACAGTAGGATTAGATGTCACATTTGTAGGCTTATCAGAAAAATGATTCGAAAGAAGCCCACAATAATCCTTCACTATTTGAGTCCACTTAGAAAGGAAATCGTCTTCGTTCATTAGATGGTTGTGCTCTTGCATGGCTTCATGGATGGAATACTGTTTATACGTTTCTGACAGAGCAGACCTAAATGAATTCACTGCGGTCTCATTAAAGTCAAAGCCAAATAGGTCGCAGAAATCATGATATTTTTGCTTTGTTCGTGTAGATGCAGTGCTATCAGCAAAGTATTGACTGTATAGCTTGAACTCTTTTCCGACGGCAAAACTTTGCAAAATGCCAGATAAAAACTCCATTGAAGGATTAACTGCCATGAAAGAAAAAATCCAAAAATCATTTGTTACAGAATCAAACACCAAGGTTTTCACGCAGTTTAGTTTTGTTACTTCCCAAGATTTCATCAGGTCATACGATAGTTTGATGTCATCGTTTGAAACGTCAGGAAACGCGCAAGACGCGATGACTTGATGGAAACAGGTCTGGTGATTTCTTATAAAATCAAGGCAAAACTGAATCTGCTCTTTGTCTGCCAAAGGCTCATATATTGCGATGTAATAAAAATATAGGACGATAAAAAGCTTGTCGACCAAATCTGTATCAGGATGTATGTCAGTAATACTATAAACTTTTTCGCTTAGAATGGTTTCATTTCTATTATCAACCAATGACTTAAAAAAGTTGAGACGGTCATACCTCTCAAGAAGCGCGAAAAAATCTCGAAAAGGAGAAAACCAATCATACATTCCGATCACGAAGCTGTCTTTGATTGCAACGGCATTTAGCGGGTAAATATTTTCTACAACAGCAAGCTGATATATCTGAGCTGTAAATGAACGGAGATTCTCAGTGTCACTATAAGCGGGATTACGAAATAGTTCAAACCTAAGGTTATCAAGGCCTCCGCGCTTACGGGCATCTGCTAAATCTAAGTATTTTAGTCCGTTATAAAACTCAAAGCAAATTGCACGGAATATAGGGAATTCTTTCTTCTTTTCATTAAAACTGTGGTATGCCTTCTGCAATGCATCTGCCATGCAAAAAAATAAATCGCTATTTTTCGCGCCAAAGAGCCTATTTGCACATTTGATATACTCGGAATTAAAAGCTGTTTGATCCGTATCACCGCTAACCGACAATAGCATTTCATTCATAGCCGAGAGTTCTTCTTTTAAACCGTCTATGCTGGCAGTGCTTGCAGATTTTATGACATCGTCTACAACCATTGAGAATTTTTCTTGGGTGGGGGCACTTACTAAGTAAGACCGAATTTCCGACCTATAGAACTGGTAATCTGAGAGTAGCGAAAAGCAGTCCGTCATCAATATCAAAGAATTAAATAATGTTACAAAAAAGGTTAATTCCAGAAGGTTGTACCATTGATAGCTTGTGCTGACAAAGGCAATTATAATCATGAACATTTGCAGAATGGCGACGGAGTTATAAGTCAGTAAAACCGGTCTCAGACGCAGTACATATTTAAGGACTGGAACGCCGTATAGGGTATCCTTGGACATACCTGTAATAAGCGCAATGATAGCCAAAGGTAAAACGGCTATTGTCACCTGTATCTGTAGGATCACAAATGAACTGTCGGTAAGTGGCAGATCTGTGAGTAGCCATGATGGTAATGGCAGATGAAATATTTGCCAGATAATTACTACTATAAAGGCTACCCCTACAAAAATACAATAAGCAATATCATATTTCTTTTTTATATTTACAGGCTTCATTTTACTCTCTCCTTGATAGGCGTTAGGCGAAAAGCAATACCCGGATAACCGGTAGGTCCTCTATTTGCTTTTTGAATCATCCTGACGGTCAACTACCTGCGCCGATGCTTCGATCATTTCTGTGACCGCCGCGTTTAACTGAACGGCATTCTGCGAAGTAATAACAGGCTGTCCGGTTTCCGCCTCAAGCTGCTGCCGCGCAACATTTGCAACATTGCCGCCACGCTTGGCAACCTTTACGCTCTCATCAAAACCAACGGGCTTTGATGCCTTGGAAATATCTCGTGTGGAAGCCTCCGCCAGCATGGTCAGCACGAGTTCAGTATCGCTCATGTTATCCCTCAGATTCTCTTTTTTTAGTCCCTTGAGATTTTTGTACTGCCGGGTTGTCATACCGGACCACGCCCTTGAAATCTCATCGGTCAGGATCGCAAATTCCCTGCCTTTTTCCACTCCGCGCTTCTGCCATTCGTCGGTGAGCTCATTGCGGATACGGATGGAAAGGAGCCTTTGGTGCACCCAGTCGGGATCATAGCCCTTTTTGAGATAGGTTTCCAAAGCACGGTCAATGGCCTGTTCCGGGTCAATGGTTTCCTCAATGCGCTCGCGGCCAACCTCGGCAAGCCAGCGTTTCACTGGCTCCGCGCGGGGAGACGGAACGGACTGGATGATACGCAAGAGCTGTTCCGTAGTAGCAACATCGGTTGCGCGGCGCTTTCCGTCAGATGCGGTCATTTTCAACTGCTGACAATTTGTCAGCAGTTCATCTGCGCCCTCTTCTTTCAGCCGCTGCTTGAGTTTGGCCCAGTAGTTGCTCGCTCCACGAGCGGTCTGCTGACCTGTCAAAACAGAAATGACATCGGTAACTGAAAAATACCATTCTTCCTTTTCTGCATCCCATGCAGTACGGATTTTCTGATCTTCAAAAAGCTGGATTTTTTCCTGTTCGCTCATAGCGTTCGGTATCCTTTCTTTTATTCTTTTTCATTATACATCAGCCGACCCGCTGCCGCAAGAACGCCAAAAACAACTCTTCAAGTTCCTTGTCGCTACCCAGCTTTTGAAGGTACGGAGCGAACTTCCTGCGGTCAAAGCTGATCTTCTTTGGAGGTGCAGTACGGCGCTGGGCTTCCTCGGCGCGAGCCTGCCGCCATACAGCGTAAATCTCCTGTTTTCCCGCAGAAGGGGGCGGACAGGTGCGGGTGATTTTCTGCACTGTGGCCTTATTGAGCGTGTAGCCCTCGATAGAGCACATCTCCACAAATGCCTGCTGGGTGGTCGCGTCATAGTCAGCAATCAACTCAGCGCAAGCAATCGGCAGCTTGCGTGGAGTGTCTTCCAAAATATCCGCAAGCGGTTCAATCAGGCCTGCCAACTTGATTGCTTTGCGGATCTCGTACTCGGTCACGCCAAAGAAATCCGCCACTATTTCACGGGTGAGGAACTTCTGGCGATTCTCGCCAGAAGTTCCGATGTCTGTTCTTGCCCCTTGCCGCTTTTCCGCATCAATCACGGCTTTGTATGCCTTGCCGCGCTCAATGATGGTAAGGTCCTGACGCCGCAGGAGGTTGGTGGCAACAGCAATAGAGACAGCTCTCGCGTCGTCGGCACTCACCACCTCGGCTGGGATCATGTCATGCCCGGTCATCTGCCAAGCCCTCGTGCGGTTATGACCGGCAAGGATCTCATAATCGTTGCTGTCTGGGATAGGGCGGACGATAACACGCTCGTAGATTCCCTGCTCGGCAAGCTGCTGTGAAAACGCTCTGAGCTTTTCTGGCGAATAGGGATGGAACCCAATGTCGGCAGTAAAAAATGGGCGAAGCCTGTCTATCGGCAGATCACAGAATCTCGATGCCTCCGGTGCTGGTGCACCTCTAAACAGCGTTTCATACGCCTCGTCGCCCACCACAATTTCAGCAGCCTGCTGTGTGGCGCTCATACGCTTTTTTAGCAGGTCATTCATGTCGCGTTTAGGCAAGATGAAGCACCTCCAGAGCAAGGCTGCGGTATGACTCGGCAGCAGGATTCTTGGGTGCATAATCAAGAATGCTCATTCCTGCAGCAGGGCACTCGGCGGCCTTGATTGTCTGCTCGATCGGGCGCTCAAAAACATGGAGACTCTCGCCGTAGATATCATTTACACTGTTTCGAACGCTCTGACAGAGCTGAGGGCGCGATTGATACATAGTCAAGAGAATGCCTGCAATCTTCAAATCAGGATTGAATCGGTTCTGAACATTTTTCACCATTTCCAATACATCCGGAATTCCTTCACTTGCAAGGAAATGTGCCTGCACTGGAATAATGCAATAATCGGCAGCGGCGAGTGCGTTGATGGTCAAAAGCTCATGTTTCAGCCCGCAGTCAATAATAATGTAATCATATTGCTCGCGGAGAGAAGTCAGCAGCTTGTCCATTATCTTCTCGCAAAGGGCATCGGAGAAACCGGCGGCATTATATTGCGAAAGCTGCATGACCTGTAAGCGGGCCGCAGCGTCCGCAAGACGTTTATTGGCGGGAATCAGGTCAATACCGGTTTCGGTATGTATCACGGTGCGCGGAAGGTGCAGGTCTAAATCTTCTGGCGAGTCAATTTGAACGAGCACGAGTTTTGCCAAGGTGTTTTTCTGCTCCCCAGGCGTATAGCCCAATGCAGCAGTGAGGTTGCCCTGCGGGTCGTTGTCGATCAGCAAGACTCTTTTCTTCGCTGCCGCAAGTGCAGCACCAAGATTTAATGCGGTGGTAGTCTTCCCAACACCACCTTTTGAATTTGTAATAGATATTACTGTGCTTTCCCTCATATTTTTTTCTCCTAATACTTAAAAGAAGTTGACACTTTAATGACTCAAAATGCTGGTTAAAAATATTCTCCCAAGGTCATACTTCCCCAGCTTTCTATTCCACAATAGCAAACTGCTCTTCTAACACTCTTCTAACAATTTTCTTCAGAACCAGATTTTTTCAAACTCTGATTTTTCAATCGCCGACGCTTCCACTATGCCTGAAAGCCTTGTAACACAAGGGATTCAGAGGGATGCAGCGTGAACATACGAGAACAAGCGTAATCGCGCTTATTAGACTACGGACCAGAAGGCCGGGGGTTCGAATCCCTCACGGCGTACCAAAAGTCCTCGAAATCATCTGATTTCGAGGACTTTTGCTTTTCATAAGTTCCGTTTTTTGGGTGTTGCTTTTTTCTGACCCAAACGCTGACCCCAACGGGAGCGGATAGCGGAAACCATCAAACGGCACGGGATAGGATACTCCCCATGGTCTGGGCGGCTTTGAGTTGGGCGTCGGTGGTGACGTGGGCGTAGGTGTCCAGTGTGAAGCCCGCCGAGTAGTGACCGAGCATACTGCTGACGGTCTTGACGTCCACGCCGTTTTGCAGGGCCATGGTCGCGAAGGTGTGACGGAGATCGTGGAATCGGATGCGGGGCAGCCCCGCGCGTTTCAGCACTCTTTGCAGCATATGCAGCACGCTGTCCGGGGACATAGGGCCTCCGGCGGGGGACGGGAATACCCATTCGCTGTTCCCAACTTTGCATTTCTGCATTTTCAGAACGCTTATCGCGTCTGCCGACAGCGGCAGTGTGCGGTAGGCGTTTTTCGTTTTCAGTGGGGCTTCTACCACCTTGCCGTTTTGCCGGGAAATGGCCCGTTGGATTTTCAGTATGCCACGGTCGAGGTCGACGTCCGTCCACTTTAGTCCCAGCAGTTCGCCCCGCCGCAGTCCGGTAGCGAGGTCGAGGTAGTAGAGCTCGTACACGCCGCTGTCTTTGGCCTCCTGGAAGAAAGCACTGAGTTGGTCGGCGGTCAGGGTTTTCATCTCTTTGTGCTCCACCTTTGGCAGGGCGCAGCCCTGCGTTGGATTCCTGCTCACCAAATTCTGCTCCATGGCGAGGTTGTACGCCGAGCCGATCATCTGGTGGATATTGCGGACAGTCTTTGGGGCCAGACCTTTCGGCTTTTTCTTGGCCTCAATGCGGTCTACTCGCCCGCCGTCCAACAGGTGTTTGTAGAATCTCTGCAAGTCCAGAGAGGTTAGGTCTGCCAGCGGAACGCTGCCGATCTGCGGCTTGATGTGGTTTTTCAGAAAACCTTGGCTGGTCTTGAACGTGGACGGTCTGAGTTTCACCTTGGCGTAGTTCTCCATCCAGACCTCCAGCCATGTTCCCACCGTGTAGGTCTTGGCCCGCCCGTAGTCGATGCCGACGTTTTCCTCGATGGCTTTCTTCAACTTCTCCTTGACCTCGGCCTGCGTTTTACCCAGCACGTTCTTGATGATGGCCTTTCCAGTTTCCGGATCGTGGCCGACAGTGTACCGCCCCTCCCATCGGCCGTCCTTTCTTTTTCGGATGTTCCCCTCGCCGTTTGCTCGTCTTTTCGGCATGGTATCAGCCCCTTTCGACAACGAACAATACCGTAACCAAGGGGACAAAGCTATCGGAAAACCGGACTGTTATCAAAAAGTTATCATTTGAAGGGGATGCCCTATCTTTGTCTATGGCGGCGCAATTTCTGCGCTGCCGGGGACATCCTCTTTGGTTACAGCGGTGCGATTTTTGAACGGTCAAGAAGCCTTTTTATTGACTACAGCGGCGCAAAATATACACGTTTTCCTCCGAAAATCGCCGCTGCTCAAAGAGCACTTTTTTGAGTTGTTGAAAACTGCGATTTCCTCAAACGCCTGCGGAACGTCCACCTTGAAAAGTCCGTTGTCACGGGCCTTTTCCGTGCCTGACGTTCACCTATGACTGCGAAAGTGCCTCTCAAGGTGCACCTTAGACTGCGGTTCCAAAACCTCGGAAAGCCCCGCACTGCGGGGCTTTGTGGCCGGGCTGCGGGCGCTTGCGACTGCGGCCCTTTATCTTGTGCTTTAATCGAACGGCTATAAGCATCCAGAAAATCGACTCAAAAAGTTCGAAGTCTCACTTAAAATCACTTCCACGAATCTCGCCAAAAAGTTACCGTCACAGACTCTATCTCAAACCGTTTCTCATCGCGATTTTCAACTTCTCTCACAAACGGCCCACGTTCGCTTTCACTCCCGAAAGCGGGTACACACTCGCCTTTCAGAGAAAGATCGCACACAACGGCTCACACGCCGAAACAGGGGGCCTTCCCTTCTGCGAACACAGCGTGGCATTGCGCTGCCAGCGAAATACCTTTTATTCCACCGTGCTTTTATATACATACATTTCCCGGTTCTCTGTGAACCCTCACTATCAGCAGAAGAGAAATATCCGGCAAAGCTGCCGCCATAAATTTTATCCCCAACCGCTTTTCATCGTGTTTTTCAACTTCTTGCACAAACGCCCCACGTTCGCTTTCACGAGTGAAAGTGGGCACACACTCGGCTCTCGGAGAAAGATTGCACACAACGGCTCACACGGCGAAACACGGGGCGTTTCGGATGGGGGCGCTATTACTACCCTCGGAGCGTTCCACACGTTTCGGAAACCCTGCGTGGCCGGGGGTTAAAACGGCAAACTTTGCCGCTTTTGGGTCTTGGTCGGAGACGCTCCTGAAGAACGCAGAAAGCCTTCGGAGCAGCGATGCGCTTATGCGCGTCGCTGTTCCGAAGGCGTCGCGGCCCCGCTGGGCTGCGTGATCTTTTTGCAACTTGGTGATGTTGCTGTTTTTTCACTCTGTGCGCAGTACTTTCTGAATGTGCGAGGCAGGGGGTATTACTACCCTCGGCGTGCTTTACGTGCTGCTGAAACGCCGGACGGCCGCTTGTCAAAACGGCTCATTTGCCGTTTTCTGAGGTCAGGTGGGCGTAGTTCTCCGCACGATTCCTATTTTCTTGCGAATACACAGAATTTTCTGTTGGCAGTTCCAGTTGCAAACGCTTTTGCGTTATGGTACGATAAGTTCAGCAAACTTGAAATTGATTAGTAACCCCAATTGATTATTTCCCAACTCTTTTTATGATTCCAGGTACTACAACTATCAGATTCCCGCTGGCAGCAACAGCATCAACTTCATCAGTTTCTTCTATAGCCCATACCGGTTGCGAAGCCGAAAGTAAAACCGCGATTGTCATAAGCAACGATATCAATTTCTTCACTTGCGTGCTCTCCTTTCTTTTGCCTCTGTTTGGGTTTTCCTTCCTACTTTTTTCTTATTTCATTGATCACCTCCACAATAATGCAAATTATATACCCTAAAACCATTATGCCCACAGGCACTACTACAAAAATTAGGAAAAATTTACCAATATATTCATATATGGCCGCTTCTACTATGCTCCCCATTTTTATCCCCTCCTGTCCTTTCCAGAGTAATAAAATGCGACGGGGCCCTAAGCATACACACTTAAGCCTCGTCGCATTTTGCTACTTTCATATTCCGAGGCCAGTACGGTCTCATTTTCATCGCACAGTTATTATATTATATTTCACCATTACTGTCAACGGGCACATAATGTTCAAGTGAAAGTCTGACATATGTTTGCGCAATGATAATGGGAAATACGAAGATTATATACCCTTCATTGGTTATTCTCTTTGTGATACTTCTCAATTTCTTCTGCAAATCTGTTTTCAACATCCTCGTCATAGCGAAGTTCAGTAAGTGTGCAACCTTCAAAATCTTTTGCAAATTTTTTCTCTATGACATCAAATGCTTCCTTGATTGAATTTTCACCATAGAGTGCAGAGTAACCAACAACACGTTTAACATTTGATACATTTCCTCTATTTCCAGTTAATACAAGGACTGTTGCCACACCTGAAATTACTAATACAGCACATATCACAATTATGCTTTTCTTCTTCATACAATCACATCCCTTTGTCAAATTCCGATTTGTTGCATAATTATCGCATTTAAATTGTACCATAAAACTTGTGACCAATTCTACCGCAACTTTGGAATATATGAGAAAAGTCCGAACAGTTTTCTGCCCGGACTTCCTCGCTCAATATAAATCAATTCCACTTTGGAGGTCAACGGTATTCGGCTGGACTGCGCTTGACCCAGTTTTGACCCAGAACCCGAAAAAAGCAGGCAGGGCTGGACGGAAACAATGGAAAATTCGCCGAGCGAACGGTGGTAAAAAGCACAAATCGGAGCCGAAACGACCCCGATTTGTGCGTGAGACAACCTACGGACCAGAAGGCCGGGGGTTCGAATCCCTCACGGCGTACCAAAAGTCCTCGAAATCGTCTGATTTCGAGGACTTTTGCTTTTCATAAGTTCCGTTTTTAGGGTGTTTGGAGTAGTACCCTGTAAGTGCAGTCGCAAAATCCCCAAAAATCTGTTAAACTGAAGAAGCAGAGACGGAGGGAATCGCAATGAAGCATTACAGCAAAGAATTCAAGGAAGAAGCGCTGAAGCTGTCAGACGAGATTGGCGTGAAGAAAGCCGCGCAGCAGCTCGGCATTGCGTACTACACGCTGGCGGACTGGCGCAGCATACGCCGAAATACACCGCCCGCGAAGACACTGAGCGCAGAGGAGCAGACGATCCGCATCCGTGAGCTTGAGCGAGAAAATGCCGAGCTGCGAACTGCAAACGACATTCTCAAGGATGCACTCGGTTTTTTCGCAAAAGACCGCAAGAAGTAAAAGCGTGTGAACGACACCTGTTCATAGTCGAACGCAAGGGCATCTACACGGCAAAGGATATGTGCCGTGTTCTGCACCTGAGCGAGTCCGGTTATTACCGGTGGCTTCGAAACAGGGGCAGGCACAGCAGCCGTCAGCTTCTTGCGGGAAAGGTCAAAAAGATTCTCGAAGAGCATCCGGATAACCGAAACTACGGCGTGGATCGCGTCTGCCTTGCGCTTGAGCAGGACGGCGTTGACGTTAGCCGGAGGACAGTGTATCGCGTGATGAAAGAGAATGGCTGGCTCCATAAAGACGCATTCCGCACGGTATCACGAAGACCACGACAGAAGCACAGGAGCAGGAAAACCTTTTAAAGCGGGACTTCAGCGCCCAGCGCCCTTTGGAAAAATTTCTCACGGATATTACCGAGGTACAGTGTGCGGACGGCAAGCTGTATGTGTCTCCGGTCATGGACTGCTTCAGCGGCGAGATCGTCGCGCTCGAGATGCGGGACAATATGAAGAAGGAGCTGTGCATTGATACGGTACGGCAGTTGGAGCGGCTCTATCCGAGTCTGAGCGGAGCGGTGTTCCACTCGGATCGCGGCAGTCAATACACCAGCTTAGCCTTTCGTTCCGAGCTGTCTCGCTGCGGCATGATACAAAGCCTCAGCGGCACCGGACATTGCTTCGACAACGCACGGATGGAAAGTTTTTTCGCCACGCTCAAAAAAGAGAAGATCTACCAGATCGCGGCATACAAGCTACCGAGAGAACAGGTCAAAACGATCATTTTTCGCTATATTTTTATCTACTACAACCGCGTTAGGATCTATACGCGCAACCCGCTGGGACTGCCGCCTGCGAAGTACCGGGAGTGGGCGCAGGCGCAAACGGCAGCCTGATTCGATGCCGCCGCAGTTTTCCTGCGTTCCGCTACGCTCCACTTCGGAAAACTGCGCTGTATTACCATGCTTTTCAGATTTTGGGTGTTTCCCGACTGCACATTTCTTGACATTTCCAGTTGCTTTTTTCTGACCCAAACGCTACCCCAACGGGAGCGGGTAGCGGAAACCGTCAGACGGCGGTCCCGTCAAGATTTATGCGCAAATTTATTTGCAGGCTCCGGCTGAATGAAGTCAGCCGGCAATAGAGGCGTCGTCCATGACCGCCTCCAAGTGCTTCATGTTCATGTATTTCTTGCTGCCCCACTGGGTGCCTGCCACGTGGCGCAGCCTCGCGCAGACCAGCATCAGGGCGGAATTTCCGTCAGGGAACGTCCCCACCACGCGGGTTCTGCGGCGGATCTCACGGTTCAGCCGCTCGATCACGTTGTTGGTGCGGATGCGTGTCCAGTGTTCGCTGGGAAAATCGCAGTAGGTCAGCGTCTCCTCAATGCCGTCCTCGACCTTCTTGGCAGCCTCCTTCAGTTTCATGGCGCGCAGCTCGGCAACCACGGTCTTTGCCTTCTCGCGGGATGCCTTTTTGCTTTCCTGCGCGTGGATCGCCTTGAGCATTTTTGCCACAATTTTGACCTTGGATTTAGGCACAACAGAGAAAACATTGCGGTAGAAATGCACCGTGCAGCGCTGGTATTTGGCGTCTGGGAACACCTGGCCCACGGCCTCCAGCATCCCCAGACACTTGTCTCCGACAATGAGCTTAACCCCTTCAAGCCCCGTCCACGGAGCCACTGGAAGAAGCTGACCCAGCTGGCCTTGTCCTCCTTCATGCCCTCGGCAGCGCCCAAAACCTCACGAAAACCGTCCTCATTTACGGCGATCGCCACCAAAACAGCAACATTTTCGTACTCCGCCCCAGTTGCGGCGCAGATAGATACCGTCCACGTAGACGTATGGATAGTGGCCGCCCTGCAAGGGGCGGTTGCGCCAGTCCTCGATGTGAACGTAGGCTTTCTTGTTCAGTTCGCTGATGGTGGCGGGCGAGACCTTGCTGCCCCACAGTGCCTCCGTGATGTCCTCCACTCGGCGCACGGAAACGCCTGCCAGGTACATCTCGATGAGGGCCTCCTCCACGCTGCTTTCCCGGCGGCGATACCGCTCGATGATGGCCGTCTCAAAGGATACGCCCTTGAGCCGCGGCATGTGGAGCGTGACGTCACCGGAGGTGGTGGTGAGATTCCGGTCATAGTGGCCGCTGCGGTAGCCCTGACGGGCCTCGCTGCGCTCATAGCGGGCCGCCTGCGTCAGGGACTCCGCCTCCTTCTCCAGCAGCTCGTTCAGGGTTTCCTCCACGCTGCCGCGAACCAATTCCTTGATTTGGCCCTTGATTACTTCCTCGTTTAGCTGTACAATTTTCTCGGACATAGTTTGCTGTCTCCTTTCAGAATGGTGTGTGGTAACTTCATTCTACCAGAGCCTGCAAGCTATGTCTTCTTTTATGCATTTTCCAATTTGCGCAACTTATTGTACATTATCCAGACGGCACGGGATAGGATATTTCCCATTGTTTGCGCTGCCTTGAGCTGCGCGTCGGTGGTGACGTGGGCGTAGGTGTCCAGCGTGAAGCCCGCCGAGTAGTGACCCAGCATACTGCTGACGGTCTTGATGTCCACGCCGTTTTGGAGCGCCATCGTCGCGAAGGTGTGGCGCAGGTCATGAAAGCGGATGCGGGGCAGCCCCGCCCGTTTCAGCACTCTTTGCAGCATATGCAACACGCTGTCCGGGGACATAGGGCCTCCGGTGGGCGATGGGAATACCCATTCGCTGTTGCCCGTTTTTCTTCTTTGTTGCATCAGAACGTCTATCGCATCCGCCGACAGGGGCAGTGTGCGGTAGGCGTTTTTCGTTTTCAGCGGTGCCTCGACCACTTTGCCATTCTGCCGTGAAATTGCCCGTTGGATTTTCAGCACACCACGGTCGAGATCAACGTCCGTCCACTTCAATCCCAGCAGTTCGCCGCGCCGAAGTCCGGTGGCGAGGTCGAGGTAGTAGAGCTCGTACACGCCGCTGTCCCTGGCCTCCTGGAAGAAGGCGCTGAGTTGGTCGGCGGTCAGGGTTTTCATCTCCTTGTGCTCGACTTTTGGCAGGGCGCAGCCCTGCGCGGGATTCTTGCTCACCAACTTCTGCTCCATGGCGAGATTGTACGCCGAACCGATCATCTGGTGGATGTTCCGCACGGTTTTCGGTGCTAACCCTCTCGGCTTTTTCTTGGCCTCAATGCGGTCTACCCGGCCACCGTCCAGCAGGTGCTTGTAGAACCTCTGCAAGTCCAGAGAGGTCAAGTCTGCCAGCGGGATGCCGCCGATCTGCGGCTTGATGTGGTTTTTCAGAAAGCCTTGGCTGGTTTTGAAGGTCGATGGGCGCAGCTTGATTTTCGCATAGTTTTCCACCCAGATCTCCAGCCAACTCCCCACGGTGTAGGTCTTGGCCCGTCCGTAGTCGATGCCCACATTTTCCTCGATGGCTTTTTTCAGCTTTTCCTTGACTTCTGCTTGCGTTTTACCGAGGACATTTTTGATGATGGCCTTTCCTGTTTCGGGATCTCGGCCAACCGTGTACCGACCCTCCCAGCGTCCGTCCTTTCGTTTTCGGATGTTGCCCTCGCCGTTTGCTCGTCTTTTTGGCATAAAATCAGCCTCCTTTGCCAACGAACAATACCGTAAGCAAGGGGACAAAGCTACCGAAAAGCGAAATCGTTATCAGAAAGTTATCATTTGCCCCTCAGAACCTCGCCGCCTTATCTTTGACTATTGCGGCGCAATTTTTGCGCTGCCGGAGGCGTTCTTCTTTGGTTACAGCGATGCGATTTTCGAACGTTCAAGAAGCCCTTTCCATTGTCTACAGCGGCGCAAAATATGTACGATCTGCGCTGAAAATCGCCGCTGCACAAAAAGCACTTTTTTGAACGGTTGAAAGTGACGGTTTTGCTGATCGCCTGCGGAACGTCCACCTTGAAAAGTCTGCTGTCACGGGCCTTTTCGTGCCTGATGTTCACCCAAGGCCGCGAAAACGCCCGCCAAGGTGCACCTTAGACCGCGGTTTCAAAGCCCCGGAAAGCCCCGCACTGCGGGGCTTTGTGGGCGGGCTGCGGGCGCTTGCGACTGCGGCCCTTTATCTGTACTAAAATCGAACGACCTTCGCCACTCGAAAAACCCTCCTGTAAAGTTCAGCTTTTCGCTCAAAATCGTTCCCGCAACTATCGCCAAAAAGTTACCGCCACAACGCTGTTCCAAACCGTTTCTCATCCCGATTTTCAACTTCTCGCACAAACGCCCCACGTTTGCCTTCACTCCTGAAAGCGGGTACACACTCGGCTTTCGGAGAAAAATCGCACACAGCGGCTCACACGCCGAAACAGGGGCCTTCCCTCCCTCGGTCACAGCGTGGCTTTGTGCCGCCAGTGAAATCTCTTTTATTCCGCCACGCTTTTATATACATACATTTCCCGGTTCTCTGTGAACCCCCACTATCAGCAGAAGAGAAAAATCTGGCAAAGCTGCTGCCATAAATTTTATCCCCCAACCGCTTTTCATCTCGCTTTTTAACTTCTCGCACAAACGCCCCACGTTCGCTTTCATTCCCGAAAGTGGGTATCGGCTTTCAGAGAAAGATCGCACACAACGGCACACACGGCGAAACGTGTGTGCCCCTACTGTAAAATCTGCGGCGAGTATAAGGCAAACGAAAAATTCTCTGGCAAAGGTCATGCCGCCCATATCTGCAAAGCCTGTTCTACTCTGCCACCGGAAAAGAAAGCTGAGATGCTGGCAATCAACCGGCTGCTGAATCTCCCGTGGCAGCTTTCCAAAGAACAAAAAGATTGGTTAAGGCGCAGGACGCATGATCGCCGCACCGAGGTCAAAGCACTTGCCCAGCAGCAATACGAAGTGCGTTTTGGATACACGCACACTTGTGATGAGCTGGATGATGCAGAAGAAATAGAATAGTGTAAAGCGGTCTGCTACGGCAGGCCGTTTTACTTTTCAAGGAGGTGTCCAACATGGCAACCACACGCCTGATGCCTCTCCACACCGGCAAAGGCCGCACGGTGGGACAGGCCATCAGCGCCATCATCGACTACACCGAAAATCCGCAAAAGACGGACGGCGGCAGGCTGATTACGAGCTGGCAATGCGACAGCCGGATCGCCGACGCCGAGTTTCTTTTCACCAAGAATCAGTACATCCAAAAGACCGGCAGAGTGCGCGGCGAGGATGATGTGATCGCCTACCATCTGCGGCAATCCTTTGTCCCCGGTGAGATCACACCGGAGGAAGCGAATCGTTTGGGCTGTGAGCTGGCCAAGCGCTTCACCAAGGGCAATCACGCCTATATCGTCTGCACCCATATCGACAAAGCCCATATTCACAATCATGTGATCTGGAACTCCACCGCACTCAGCCAGACCCGGAAATTCAGAAACTTTTGGGGTAGCAGCCGCGCCGTGCGGCGGCTCAACGATACCATCTGCATCGAGAACGGCTACTCCATCGTGGAGAATCCGAAGCGCCACGGCAAGAGCTACAACAAGTGGCTGGGTGACAAAAAGAAGCCCTCCCACCGGGAGCGAATCTGCGCGGCCATTGACGATGCGCTGGCACAAAAGCCCGACAGCTTTGAAGCGCTGCTGGAGCTGCTGCGGCAGGCCGGGTATGAGGTCAAGGGCAAAAAAGTCCCATCCCTGCTGGGCGGCGAACAGAAAAAGTCCATTCGCATGGATACCCTCGGTGACGGTTATACTCCCGCAGATCTCCGCGCGGTGATTGCAGGTGAAAAGGCGCATACGCCGCAAAAGAACGCCGCCGCGCCGGTCAAACCGGAAAAGCGCAGCGGGAATCTGCTGGTGGACATTCAGGCAAAATTACGCGCTGGCAAGGGTGCCGGTTATGCGCGTTGGGCGATGTTATTTAACCTGAAACAGATGGCACAGACGGTGGCCTATCTGCAAGACCATGAGCTGTTAGATTACGCCATTCTCTCGGAGAAAGCGGCGGCAGCGTCCGCTCACTTCAACGAGCTTTCCGCAAGGATCAAATCTGCGGAAACACGCATGGCCGAGATTGCCGTGCTGCGGGAGCATATCGTGGGTTATGCCAAGACCCGCGATACCTACGTTGCCTATCGCAAGGCTGGGTACTCCAAGAAATTTCTTGCAGAGCATGAAAGCAAGATCACGATCCACAAGGCCGCAAAGAACTATTTTGATGGACTGGGCTTCAAGAAGCTGCCCACCATCAAGGCGCTGAATACCGAGTACGCCGAGCTGCTGGCGGAGAAGAAAGCGGCCTACGCCGACTACCGAAAAGCCCGTGAAGAAATGAAAGAGCTGCTGACGGCCAAGGCCAATATCGACCGTATTCTGGAGTTGGATAAGGATCTGGAGGAAGCGAATGAACGACGGGAAAAAGAGGCGGAGCAGCGCTGAGCTGCCCGCCCACAAGCGATTTGCAAAATCGCGCAGCCGATGGATTTATCCATCGTTCCAGAACACAAAACTTGTGTTCTGCGGGGATTGGGGCAGCGCCCCAACAAGCATGAAACAGGCGGGTTCCGTGTGAACGGAATCTGCCTGTTTTCGTAAAGTGGGTACCGCTTTGCATTGCTTGCCGCTTTCTTGCCCCCGTTCGTACCCCCGTATTTTCCCCTCTACCCATACTACAATCCGAACAGGGCGTTTTGGCCAGATTTTCGGAAAATTGTTTTGCAGGACGAAAAAAGGACGGTCTGCATTGCAAACCGCTCATAAAAAATACGCACAAGTTACTTGTTCCTGTTGCGTTTGGTTCTGCGATATGCTATACTAATGGTGTTTACACCACAAGAGAAAGGAAGTGATCCTCATAGCCATCACAAGCGCAAGTTTGCCCACGAAGAAGCGGATTCTGACCGTTTGCGTGAAGCTGTTTTTGGAAAAGGGCTACAAGCAGACCACGCTGGCGGAAATCAACGAAAAGGCCGGTGTGTCTTTCAGCCAGTTCCAGAACATTTTTCGCGCCAAGGACGGCGTATTGACGGAGCTGGTGGAGTTCATGTTTGAAAACCAGTTCGCTATGGCGCGAAGCGCGGCAGGTGCGAAGCTGCCGCCGATCTATGTCTACGCGGTCGAAACGGCGATCCAGATGACGCTGACGGAGCTGAACGAAAACCTGCGGGAGATCTACATTGAAGCCTACACGCAGAAGGAAGCGTCTGAATTTATCTTCCGGGAAACGGCGAAGGAGCTGTATCAGATCTTCGGTCCGTATCAGCCGGAGCTGACCGCCCGAGATTTTTATGACATGGAGATCGGCTCAGCCAGCATCATGCGCGGCTACATGGCCCACCCCTGCGACGAGGAGCTGACGCTGGAAAAGAAGCTGCGGCTGTTTCTCACCATGAGTCTGCGGGCGTACAACGTCCCGAAGGAGGAAACGGAACAGGCGATCCGGTTCGTGGAAGGGCTGGATATCCGCACGATCTCCGAACAGGTGATGCAGGCGCTGTTCCGTGCGCTGGCGATGCGCTTCGAGTTTTCTCTTACGGGAATCACGCTGCCAGCACAAAAATAGAATCCAATATGTATTGCAAGGGAGTACTCCCTTGCATCGGGATATATCCCGATGCAATTCCCTTCTGCTCCACGCGCTTCCCATGGGGGACGGGAGGGGCGCGAGAAGAAAGTGAGGAATGACCATGAAAAAACGACTGCTCAGCATCCTGCTCATGTGCTGTATGGTGCTGACACTGCTGCCAACAACGGCTTTTGCGGAGGGCGGCACGGAAGAGCCGCTCGTATGTACCTGCGAAACAGCCTGCACGGCAGAGAGCATGAATGCAAGCTGCACCGTCTGCGGTGCAGACGGTGCTCTGCCGGAAAACTGCGGGAAATATGCTGCAGAAAAAAGCGGACAGACAGGTGCGCCCGACAACGCTCCGGTCATCACCGCAGCAGATGTGCAGGCACTGATCGACGCGCTGCCGGAAGCGGAAACAATCAGTGAAGATAATGCGGCGGACGTAGAAGCGCAGTTAGAAGCCATTGATGAGGCGAAGGTACAGCTTTCTGATGAAGATTTCGCGGTGCTCGATTTTACCCGCTATGATGCCGCAGTTGCCGCACTTATGGCGCTAAGCGGCGAGCCGGATACTGCCTTCGCGCCCCAGACTGCGAATGACCACACCCATTGCTACTGCGGCGGCAGTATCACGGCGGGCGACCATGCCAGCCATTCCGACGTGACCTATACGGCATGGGACGGCACGAGCAGCATCACATATACCAACAATACCGCCTACGTTTACCTGACGGAGAACGCCACCCTCAGCGGACATCTGACGGTGGATGGCAAAACGCTTTATCTGTGCCTAAACGGCAAGACCCTTTCCAGCAACGGTACCGCTAAAATCCAGGTCAAAAACGGCGGTCGACTTGTTCTCTGTGACTGTCAGGGCGGCGGTATTTTCCGGAAATTCAATACTAACGTACCGAACACCACCGGCGGCGCTTCCAATATGTACGGCGGCGTCATCAAGAACAACTCGGCCAAGAATGGTGGTGCGTTCTTCTCCACCACCGGCGGCACCATCAAGATGACCGGCGGCACCATCTCAGGGAATGCAGCGACCCAAAGCAACAACGATGCCGGAGGCGGCGCCATCTATATGCGCGGCAATGGTAAGATCGACATTTCCGGCAGCGCGGAGATCACCGGCAACTCCTCCAGTCTGGACGGCGGCGCGATTCTGATGGGTTGGGGCGAGATCAACATTTCCGGCAGCGCGAAGATCAACAGCAATACCGCCAGCCGCTGGGGCGGCGCCATCTGCCTGCGCCAAGATTCTACTCAGTCGACGACGCTCTACATGCGGGGCGGCGAGATCAGCGGCAACAAGGCCAATTCAGAGGGCGGCGCGGTTCATGTGCTTGACAAGGACTGCCAGTTCTTCCTCTATGACGGCAAGATTACCGGAAACACCAGCGGTGACGGCGGCGCCATCTATCTGAATCAGGAGCCGTCATGGCTGATTATGCAAGGCGGCGAGATCTCCGGCAATACGGCCACCGGCAACGGCGGCGGCGTATATATTTACCGCTCCGGCTCGGTCTGCGAACTCTATGGCGGTAAGATCGAGAATAACAAAGCCAGCGGCAATGGCGGCGGCATTTATATCAATCCCAGCAACAGCGGCCTGCTGAGGGTCGGAAACACCGCTGTCGTGAAGGGCAACACGGTTTCCGGCAAGGCCAACAATGTGTATCTGCCCTCCGGCAAGACGCTGACTATCGGCATCGGCATGTCCACCGGCGCGGCCATTGGCGTCACCACCGCGGACACCAGCTACCCCGTGGCGTTTTCCAATGCTTACGCCAAAGATTACGCGAAATGTTTCTTCACGGATGACGCCAATGCTCATGTGGAGTACAGGGATGACCAGAAGCTGTACCTTGTTTCCGGTGCGGTTGCGCGGCCCCTTACCGTGACCTTTGACCCCAACGGCGGCACGCTGGCCGAAGCGGACAAGACCAGATCGTTGACGACCGGCGATACCTACGGCACGCTGCCGGTTCCCAACTATGAGGGCTACGATTTCGCCGGTTGGTACACGGAGCAGAACGGCGGCACGAAGATCGAGAGAGACACCACCGTGACGGTGTTCGGTACGCAGACTCTCTACGCCCATTGGACGGAGCACGAATACACCGTCACGGTAGTTAAGATCGGCATGCCGGAGTGGGGTTCGGTAACACCTATGAGCACAAAGGCCAAGGCAGGCGAAACGGTCACGTTGACGGCAACACCGACAACGGGTAATCAGTTTCTGGAGTGGGTTTTCCTCAACAAGCCGGAGGGCGGCGGCTGGGTCAATCCGGTGCTGACCTTCACAATGCCCGCCGAGGATCTGACCATTCAGGCAAAGTTTACTATGAAAAATTATACCATCAGTTACACCTTGGAGGGAGTTTCCGGCGGAAGTGCCCGGTATGTCCGGTGGGGAGCCAAGGTATTCGATTACCTGCCTAAAAATCCCACGTATCAAGACTGGGTATTCACCGGATGGAAATGCGGTGATGTCACCGTTACTGAGGACATGACCTATGGCGATCTGGCAGGAAGCGACACGGTGAGTTCTATCCACATTATAGCGCAGTGGCACCAGCACGAATTCAATACCTGGACCAACGGTTATCCCGGAACACTGAAAACGCCTGCGGACTGCACCCACGATGCTGTTTACTACTGGAGATGCGTGTGCGGTAAGATCGAATACAATGACAATCATCTGTATGAGGAGCCGGGCACAGCGCTGGGTCATTTGTGGAGTTGGACGTCCAATGGCAACGGTACGCACACGCGGACATGCCGGCGTGAGAACTGCAACGCCACCGAAACCGATAATTGTTCCGGCGGCACGGCCACCTGCACCGCCAAGGCAAAGTGCAGTACCTGCAATGCCGAGTACGGCGAAAAGCTGCCCCACGACTTCACGGCAGAAACGGCAGAGGAGCAGTACCTGAAATCCGGCTCCAGCTGCACGGAGAAAGCTGTTTATTATAAGTCCTGCACGGTTTGCGGCCTGAGCTCCAAGGGGACGGACGGTGAGGCTACCTTTGAATCCGGCAGCGTTCTGGGTCACGAATGGGGCGCATGGACATCCAACGGCAACGCCACCCACACCCGCGTCTGCTCCCGCGACGCCAGCCATACGGAAACCGAGAATTGCCACGGCGGTACGGCAGACTGCACGCACAAGGCTGCCTGTACGGTCTGCGGCGGCGAATACGGCGAGCTTCTGGCGCACGATTTTACGGCGGAAATTGCGGAAGCGAAGTATCTGAAATCCGGCTCGACCTGCACGGAAAAGGACGTTTATTACAAGTCCTGCGCGGCCTGCGGCCTCAGCTCCAAGGGCACGGCGGATGAGGCGACCTTCTTCTCCGGCAATGTGCTGGACCACGACTGGGGCTCTTGGACACAGAACAGCGATGAAAAGACCCACACCCGAATCTGTAAGCGTGACACCAGCCATACGGAAACCGAGAATTGCCACGGCGGCACGGCGACCTGCACCGCCAAGGCTGTCTGCACGGTCTGCGGCGGCGAATACGGCGAGATGGCGGCACACAGCTTCACGACTGAAAAAGCAGAGGCGCAGTATTTGAAGTCTGCTGCAACCTGTACCGAAAAGGCGGTCTATTACAAGTCCTGCGCAGTCTGCGGTCTGAGCTCCAAGGGCACGGCGGATGAGGCGACCTTCTTCTCCGGCAATGCGCTGGACCACGACTGGGGCACTTGGACGCAGAACAGCGATGAAAAGACCCACACCCGAATCTGTATGCGTGACACCAGCCATACGGAAACCAAGAATTGCCACGGCGGCACGGCGACCTGCACCGCCAAGGCTGTCTGCACGGTCTGCGGCGGCGAATACGGCGAGATGGCGGCACACAGCTTCACGACTGAAAAAGCAGAGACGCAGTATTTGAAGTCTGCTGCAACCTGTACCGAAAAGGCAATCTATTACAAGTCCTGCGCAGTCTGCGGTCTGAGCTCCAAGGGCACGGCGGATGAGGCGACCTTCTTCTCCGGCAATGTGCTGGACCACGACTGGGGTACTTGGACGCAGAACAGCGATGAAAAGACCCACACCCGAATCTGTATGCGTGACACCAGCCATACGGAAACCAAGAATTGCCACGGCGGCACAGCCTCCTGCACGATGAAGGCTGTCTGTGAGGTTTGTAAAGCAGAATACGGTGAAAAAGATCCTGAACATCACGCGGAAGGCTGCGAACTTGAATGGGTCGTCACCGAGACCGAGCATGAGCAGAAATATTCGCTTTGCGGCAAGGTGACCATTGCAAAGGAAAAGCACACCTTTGGCGATTGGACGATCATCAAAAGGCCAACGTCAAATCGGGATGGCGAAAAGGAACGTATCTGCCAAATTTGCCAGTACAAGGAAACGAAAACAATTCCCGCCACAGGCAGCAATTACAGCTACTACACCATCAAGGCAACTGCCGGGACTGGCGGCTCTATCACGCCCTCCGGCAATGTCAGCGTCCGTGAGGGCAGAGATCAGACCTTCACCATCACCCCAGATAAGGGCTATGCTGTTGCCAATGTCAAGATCGACGGCAAGAGCATTGGCGCGGTGAAGTCCTACACCTTTGAGAATGTCCGCAGAAACCATACCATCGAGGTCAGCTTTGCACGGGCGAACGAATTTATCGACGTTCCGGCGGGCAGCTATTTCTACGAGGCCGTTATGTGGGCAGTCGAAAACGGCGTCACCACCGGTGTAAGCGCAAGCCGCTTCGACCCGAACGGCGTCTGCACCCGTGCGCAGGCCGTGACCTTCCTGTGGCGCGCCGCCGGAAGCCCAGCGCCGAGATCGCGCACTGTGCCCTTCACCGACGTCCCCGTGGGCAGCTATTATTACGACGCTGTGCTGTGGGCAGTAGAAAACGGCATCACCAAGGGCACCATCAACACCAGGTTCAGCCCCAACGACACCTGCACCCGCGCCCAGATCGTCGCGTTCCTGTGGCGCTCTGAGAAGTCCCCGGCAGCGGGCAGCCGCAATCCGTTCGCGGATGTGAAGTCCACGGCCTACTACGCCGATGCGGTGCTGTGGGCGGTAGAAAACGACATCACCAAGGGAACCACCAACACAACATTCAGCCCCAATGCGGATTGCACCAGAGCGCAGATCGTGACCTTCCTCTGGCGCTGCAAGAAGTGACCGGCTGACATACGGCTAAACATCAAAGCCGCTGACATGACCCCATAAGCGGACATCGGACAGCGCAGCGGACGGGCAGCTCGCCCCGAAGCTGCGCTGTTCTCTTTTCGCTACAAGAAACAAATCAATGACATTTTGAGCTGCGCCGCTATCCCAGTGCGGCAAGGAGACAGCATTATGAAAAGAATCACAAGAATCATTCGTCCGATCATCTGCATGGCCGTCCTTCTCTTTGCCATGACCACGGCAGTCATGGGCTGCTATCAGAAAGAGACGGAGCCTATCGACATTCCCGGCAGAACGCCTTCCGGCACATCTGCGCCTCAGCCATCAGCGACTCCCGCAGGCGAAGTTATCTCCTCGGTGGACAGGCAGGCAGAGTTGGCGGAAGCCAGAGCGAAGAATCCCGACACCGTGGCATGGCTGTATATCCCCGGCGCGGAGGTAGACGATCCTGTGATGCAGGCGGAGGACAACGGCTATTACCTAAAGCTGGACGAAAACGGCGAGTACGCCATGTGGGGCTGCTATTATGCCCATTGTGAAAACGAAATCGGCGGCAGGGATAAGCTGGACAAAAACACCACTGTTTTCGGTCACTCCGCCAGCAACTGCGACCCGGACGGTGTGCGGTTCACCAAGCTCTACCGTTATATGGACGCAGACTTTGTAAAGGAGCATCCGTATATCCTATTGCCGCTGCAGGATTTTCCTACTCCGTCACAACGGATCACTATGTCAGCAGTGATGACTTTCGCTCTGTCACTGAGGCCGAAGCAACTGCCGTGATGGACAAATACACCCACGAAACGCTGACTTTTACGCCATTTGTGGTATGAGGATAGATAGTGTGGACTGTGGCGCAAGGTTGCAGTTCGCCAGTCCCTCCGGATATTACAGCCTTTGACCCAGAATCCGAAAAAAGCGGGTAGGTCTGGACGGAAACAATGGAAAATTCGCCGAGCGAATGGTGGCAAAAAGCGCAAATCGGAGCCGAAATGACTCCGATTTGTGCGTGAGACAACCTACGGACCAGAAGGCCGGTGGTTCGAATCCCTCACGGCGTACCAAAAGTCCTCGAAATCGTCTGATTTCGAGTACTTTTGCTTTTCATAAGTTCCGTTTTTAGGGTGTTGCTTTTTTCTGACCCAAACGCTGACCCCAACGGGAGCGGGTAGCGGAAACCGTCAGACGGCACGGGAAAGGATATTGCCCATCGTCTGGGCGGCTTTGAGCTGTGCGTCGGTGGTCACATGGGCGTAGGTGTCCAGCGTAAAGCCCGCCGAGTAGTGACCCAGCATCGAGGATACGGTTTTTACGTCCACACCGTTCTGGAGCGCCATGGTTGCAAAGGTGTGTCTGAGGTCATGGAAGCGGATGCGGGGTAGGTCCGCCCGTTTCAGCACCCGCTGGAGCATGTGCAGCACGCTGTCCGGTGACATGGGACCTCCGGTTGGCGAGGGGAATACCCATTCGCTGTTGCCCACCTTGCACTTTTGCATTTTCAGAACGCTTATCACATCTGCCGACAGCGGCAGTGTGCGGTAGGCGTTTTTCGTTTTCAACGGTGCTTCGACCACCTTGCTGTTCTGCCGTGAGACGGCCCGTTGGATTTTCAGCACACCACGGTCGAGATCAACGTCCGTCCATTTCAGTCCCAACAGTTCGCCCCGCCGCAGTCCGGTGGCAAGGTCGAGGTAGTAGAGCTCGTACACACCGCTGTCCTTAGCCTCATGGAAGAAGGTGCTGAGTTGGTCGGCGGTCAGGGTTTTCATCTCTTTGTGTTCCACCTTCGGCAAGGCACAGCCCTGCGTTGGATTCCTGCTCACCAGTTTCTGCTCCATGGCAAGGTTGTACGCCGAGCCGATCATCTGGTGGATGTTGCGGACGGTTTTCGGTGCCAGTCCTTTTGGCTTCTTTTTTGCTTCGATGCGGTCAACCCGGCCACTGTCCAGCAGGCGCTTATAGAACCGCTGTAAGTCCAGAGAAGTGAGATTTGCCAGCGGGATGCCGCCGATCTGCGGCTTGATGTGGTTTTTCAGAAAGCCTTGTGAGGTTTTGAAGGTGGACGGTCTGAGTTTTACTCTGGCATAGTTTTCCATCCAGACCTCCAGCCAACTTCCCACGGTGTAGGTCTTGGCCCGTCCGTAGTCAATGCCGACGTTTTCCTCGATGGCTTTCTTCAGCTTTTCCTTGACTTCGGCCTGCGTCTTGCCGAGGACATTTTTGATGATGGCTTTGCCTGTTTCCGGATCGTGACCGACTGTGTACCGGCCCTCCCATCGACCGTCCTTTCGTTTGCGGATGTTTCCCTCGCCGTTTGCTCGTCTTTTCGGCATGATATCAGCCCCTTTCGCCAACGAACAATACCGTAACCAAGAGAGGAAAGCTATCAAAAGGCGGAACAGTTATCAGAAAGTTATCATTTGCCCCTCGGGGCCGCGCCGCCTTATCTTTGACTATTGCGGCGCAATTTCTGCGCTGCCGGGGGCGTTCTCTTTGGTTACAGCGGTGCGATTTTGGAACGGTCGAGAATCCCTTTTCATTGACTACAGCGGCGCAAAATATACATATTTTTCTCCGAAAATTGCGCTGCGCAGAAATCACTTTTTCAGGTAGTTGAAAAAAGCGGGTTTGCTGACCGCCTGCGGAACGTCCACCTTGAAAAGTCAGCTGTCACGGGTATTTTCCGCCCCTCACGTTCACCCATGACCGCGAAAACGCCTCTCAAGGTGCACCTTAGACTGCGGTCTGGAAAGCGTGAAAAAGCCCCGCACTGCGGGGCTTTGTGGCCGGGCTGCGGGCGCTTGCGACTGCGGCCCTTTATCTTGTGCTAAAATCGAACGGCCTCCGCCACTCGAAAAACCTTCCTGTAAAGTTTGGCTTTTCGCCCAGGACCGTTCCCGCGAATATCGCCAAAAAGTTACCGCTACAACTCCGTCCCAAACCGCTTTTCATCGCGTTTTTCAACTTCTCGCACAAACGGCCCACGTTTGCCTTCACTCCGAAAGCGGGTACACACCCGGCTTTCGGAGAAAAATCGCACACAAGGGCACACACGCCGAAACAGGGGTGTTTTGGATGGGGGTGGTATCACTACCCTCGGATCGTTTTGCGCGGATCGGAAACCCTGCGTGGCCAGGGGGGTAGAACGGCAAACTTTGCCGCTTTTGGGGCTTGGCCGGGGGTGCTCTCGAAGAACGCAGAAAGCCTTCGGAACAGCGATGCGCTCATGCGCGTCGCTGTTCCGAGGCGTCGCGGCCCCGCTGGGCTGCGTGGTCTTTTTTCGTTTCTGACGAAATTACGGCTTGTACGCCCTATTCCAGAAACTTCTTTCAGTTCTCCAGACGCTCCAGCTTGTGCTGTTCCTGCGCAAGCTGCTTTTCCACTCGCTCTTTCTCGGCTCGGAGCTGTTCAAGGGTTTTCAGTTTTGTCATTGTGCTTGACCCCTTTTCTTGATTTTGGGGATAAAAAAGGCCGTTAACTATTCGCATAGTGCGACCAGTCAACGGTCTGATTTTCGATGTTCATTTTTTGTGTTCAGTTCAGCAAACCGGAATTTGTCGCATCTTCACTTCCTTATTGCCTGCTCCATCAGGCCGCCTTCATAAAGGCCGCACAGAAAGCTGAAATTGTTACTGGTTAAAGCAATCACGAATTGAAGTAGACAACTCTTCATATCCTTTCAATATTTCTTCTTTATGTGCCTGCATTTCTTCATTCATTTTTGTATAGTCCAAACAGTTCTGATAACCTGCCTCACCCCAATATAGAACATTTTTGTCGGCATTATATAAAAGTCTGTCAGCACGTTCAATGGAGAAATTCTCAGCATTTTCAAACTTTATCGTCTGGTCAGCAGTATATATTATTTCGATAAAGCAGTCTGTATCATTCCAAATTTCACCTTCAGAAGTTTTTTGGATTTCCAGCAAATGACCGCCGCAATTGGAAATCTGACTTGCAAAAGAGCGGTATTGATAGGAATCAATGCTAATGCTCCGTTCTTCTCCCTCAGAATAAACATTGATTTCAGCAATGCTATTTTCGACAGCAGACAGTCCATCCGGTAGCTGTTTTTCATTGTCCCCCACTGCATAAATTCCAATCAAACAAAGTGCAAGGGTCAAACATAGTGTAACAATGGAAACAACTGCTTTTCGGCGATTTGTCTTTCTTTCGCATATGGCGGTACAGACAATATAGCCTGAAAATCCGCCCAAGGTATTGATTAGAAAATCTTCCATTTCCGCATATCTGCCGCCAAACAACTGTAATAGTTCAATCAAGAATGAGATTAAACCGCTAATAATCGCCACCTTTTTCCAATTCCCTCTACAGGAACGAAAAACAAGCGGCAACAAAAAACCAAGAGGAAAAAACAAAGCGAAGTTAAGCAATATAGGGACAATAGAACTCCCAATAAACGGAAGCAAATTATAATTGAAAGGACCATTCAGACTATAACTTAGTGTGAAAATCCCCGTTAGGTTGAGAAGCGTAACGCAGTAAATGCAGAATATTCCCTCAAACATATAATTCCATGAGATAGTTCTGCGTTTTTTGAAAAGATACAGCAACACAAAAATAACAATATAAATTATGATACCTAAGAAAACCGATTCTTTAAGTGCTTGTATACCTTTTATCATATAATTCATACTATCACCTTCCCTCAAGAAATCGTAATTTGTAAATCATTTTTCTCAAAAGTGCTGAAATTGCTTGCTTTTCAAGGCGTCTGGATGTTTCTCTGCTCTCAATTTCCCTTGTTTTTTCCCTTGTCAGGAAAGAACAAGGGAACGTCTTATTGCACCTTGTCCAGCAGTTTCGCGGCGTCTCGCTTGGCTTCCTTACTGGCGTGTGCGTAAATATTCATTGTGGTCGTCACATCCGAATGACCAAGAAGCTCCTGCACGTCCTTCGGCGCTGCGCCGTAGGACAACAGATTGCTGGTGAAAGTGTGGCGAAGCTGGTGGAAATGAAAGCTCTCCATACCGTCCACTCTTTTCTTCGCTGTCTGGCACATATTGGAAACCGTTGCCGGAGACTCATACCTGCCATCCTGCCGCACACAGACAAGGCTGATCGCCTGATAGCCCTCTGGAGGATGCTCTGAAACCGGCAGGCTGTAGACCTCATAGTAGGTGCGGTTCTTTTCCTCAATGCTCAAGTAGTAATTCTGGCTGTATAGCGGCCCGCAGGCAAGGCGGTCAAGCATCTGCGTCTTCTTTGCCTCTTTCAAGATATCCGCCAGTGTGTTGCAGAAATCCACTGAGCGGATCTTTTTGCGCTTCGTGGTGCCAATCTCCGTCCTGTGCCGCACCGAATTATAGCGGATGCTGCGTCTCACCGTCAGCCGCTGCTTCTTCAAATCAATGTCCTGCCAGGTCAGGCTGCAAGCCTCGCCAATGCGAAGTCCGGTGTAGTACGCGATCTGGATAGGCAGAAGGGCGGGGTTTTTCTTTTTGAACAGCATCTCATTCAATTCAAGAAACTGTTCGTAGGAGATCGTCGGGATAATTGGAACATCCTCATCCGTTCCGTCCTCCGAAAACAGGTCATAATCCTCCGTCCTCTTGCGGTACACGATGTACTGCATGGGGTTGAAGGAGAGATACCGCTTAGGGAATACCGCGAAACGGAACGCACCTTGCAGCACGGCGGAGTATTGCCGCATGGAGCCGCTGCTCAGCGCTTTCCTCACCGTGCCGTCCGGCCATTCACCGCCAAGGCTCAACAGGTCCAGATAGCTTTGCAGATGATCCGGTGTGATCTTCTTCAGTTTGCGGTCGGCGATGGGGTGCTTCTTGATGCGTCTGGCTGTGTCGATGTAGGCGGCCACCGTGCCGTTGCTCAGAGAACCGGGCTTCAGTTCCTCCTCAATCCACTTGTCCAGCAGCCCTGCAAGGGTCAGGTTTTCAGATTTTGCTACGAATTGCTTTTCTTCATAATCCGCCATGGCCTTGCGGAGCATGGCTTCCGTTTCGCTCTTGCTCTCGGAGCCGGGAAACTCCCTCTGGACGCTGTTGCCGCTGGCATCCTCTACGTAGAACCGATAGTACCACTTCTTCCCCTTTTTTCTTACAGAACCTTTTGCCATAGTGCTTCTCCTCTCATAGCGGCAAACGGAGCTGTTATGATGTGTTGTCTGCTATTATAGCAGACCTCACATGAACCGGCAAATAAAAAGCTCCGCACTGTCCTGTCCTTCATCTGACCGCACGGACCTGTTCCCGCACCAGAAGATCTGCACCCTGGTTGGCTTCCATGAACTTATGAATGACATCTATGCGGATGATGTATCTGCGTCCGATCCGCAGTACGGGAATCTTCTCCCATTCCACGAGCTTCCGCATGGTGTTTCTGCCAATGCCTGTATAGTCTGCGGCTTCTTCAATCGTTAAGCCGATTTTATCTGTCATGGGGATACCTCCCAAAATAGTAAAAGTTATAAGTTGTTATTATCACGCTATAAATAGTGGCAAACCGGATGGCGGCTGGCAGCCGCCCACGGGAATCTCACCCCGGCCCATGCTGATGGGTGCGCCGCGCAATGCTTTGAGGGCGTTCAACGCGGGAGTATCGTTAGCTGAACGGAGGTCATGGCCATCTGTGATGCCACACACAGATGCAAACTGGCTGAATCGCTCGCCCAAATCCTCCTTTCCGTGCGGATCATGGCGCGCCATTTGCTGGGCTTTGCTCCGTTCAGGTTCGTTATCCGGTTGCCTATGAAATTTTCAAGGTACAGCAGATCCGCGCTTTCAGGCGCGTGTGATATTTGGCTGTGGATCAGCCGGGAAAGGCTCCTATCGGGTGATAAGAACCTTTCCTCGCGGATGCACGAATGGCCCGTTGCAGAAGCGTGGAAAGGGGGACACGCTCCTGCACGGGCTGCTATGGGTTTTAGGCTGTTTTGTTTACCTTGAAGTCAAGAATCTTGGTAATCAGCTTGGTTCGCATCCTGCATACCTTTTCTTCATCGAGGCAAAGGTGCGGAACACCGTTTTCGTCATACAGGGTTCTGGTTGCCAGAGCCGCAATATAACGCTCATAGTGCTTCAGCACAGCATTGATCGCGTCCACATTGCCGGACGCTGCCGCTTCGATGGTCGAGTAAGGCAGCAGAGATGCAGCGGCATTACTCAGATTGCGCGCCATCTTCAGTAACCTCCATTTCTTTTTTCAATTCCTTGAGGGACTGAGCGCGCTTGTATTGCACGGTACGGCGTACCATGTCCAGCTTGTCCGCAATTTCCTGATCGGTCATATCAAGGAAATACGCAAGCAGAACAATGTCACGCTTATCATCCGGCAGCACCGTCAGGGCGTTGGCGAGATTTTCGTTTTCGATTGCCACATCATAGCCCTGCACATGAAAATGCGTCTGCTCGGACGGATACTCGTCCAGCACATACATTTGGCGCTCCTGCTCCTCTGACAGCTCCGAAAGGGATACCTCATGGTTGGAACGCCACGCAATATGACGCTCATAATCACGGGCTTCTTCGCGCAGAACCTTCCTGCAAAAGCTGTCGAACTGATGTCTAACGGTTTTCTTTTGGGATGGTGTCAGCTCCAAGAGTCGTTCACCTCCTCTCATGCACCGAGAGGTCGGCTTTCTTCCCCTTTCGCTTCTATCCCGAATGGAAGGTGCGGTTTTGGCAAAGTTTCGGCAAAAATTTTCAAAAAAATTTTCCAACGGCATAATGAGCCGATGGAAAAAGAAAATATGGTAATTTAAGCAATACAAAGCGGTGTAGTTGAATACACCGTTTAGAACCGTAAAAGCTATATGATAAATAGCCGTGCTTCTATCAATTTGACGAAGGTCCGCTATCCGCATCGCACCAACAAACGCGGTCTTTTACTGGAAATTCTTTAATTTAGAGATTTGCTTCAAGAAATACAACTCCTTTCCAATGGTGAGTTACAGTACATCACAATACTGCCCTACATACCGATTTAAGTGAGCTGAAGTACACACTAAAATGGTAGTAGAGGTGATGAATGTGTATGTTGCGCTTGATCTTCTGGCAAAGGCTGTGAGAGAGGCCAGAGAGGAACGGGGTCTTTCTCAGCGAGAATTAGCCCGCAAGCTAAGCATGAATACAAGAACGATCATGGATTTGGAGATCTGTCGCAGCAATCCGAAGGGCGAAACTATTTTCCTTATCGCCCGTGAGCTGCACATCAGCTTGGATGCCATTGCACACGCTGGTACCTCTCGTCCGAATTCCGTCAGCGCCGATGTTCTGGAGTTCTTCTCCGGAAAAGACGATACTGAATCAAGGGACTATATCGATCTCTGTCGTCAGGTAGAGAAAATGAAGAAAAAGAAAGATCAGTAACGGAGAAGTGGGGGTTACACCCTGCTTCTTTTTTGCTCCAAAAGATAAAAAGGCGGCGGCAAAGGACATGGTGATCCTTTGCCGCCGTTCTTATTGCGGGGTTAGTATACGGTTACTTGCTCTGATAGTTACGATAGAGGAACGTCACGATCTGGGCTCTCGTGCAGTCGTTGCCGGAGCCGAACAGTCCGCCGCCGATGCCGCCGGTGATGCCGTTCTTGGCGGCCCATGCCACCGCGTCGGCGTAATAGGCATTGGTCGCCACATCACCGAACTCAGCGCTGCCGCTGACCGCGGGGCTGCCCGCCGCGCGGTACAGGAAGGTCACGCTCTGTGCGCGGGTGCAGGTAGCGTCGGGACTGAACATACCGTCGCCAGTGCCGCCGGTGATGCCGTTCTCCACGGCCCACGCCACGGCCTGCTCATAGAAGCTACCGGGCTTCACATCGTCAAAGGCGGTGCCGGTGTTCTTGGGTGCGGGGCTGCCCGCCGCACGCCACAGGAAGGTGACGATCTGTGCGCGGGTGCAAGGCTGGTTCGGCCCAAAGAGGCCGTTGCCAATACCGCCGGTGATGCCGTTCTTCGCCGCCCACAAAACCGCGTCAGCATAATAGCTGTTGGCGGGAACATCCGTAAAGAAGTCCTGCGCGGTCTTTTCCGGCGCGAAGCTGGCCTTGATTTCCACCTTGTCCGCGGGCATTTTGAAGGTGTAGATTCCATCGCCCTTGTCGGTCAGCCCCAGCGCCTTGCCGTTCCTATCGGTGACAGTCACGCTTTCCAGCTCATAGCCCGCGTCGGGTTTGGTCGTGATGGTCACGGTGTCGCCCTTGGAGGCGTTCTTCGGCCGAACGGTGATGCTCCCGTTTTCCGTGTCGGGCGCGGTGACAGGCCAGCTCGGCTCATCATAGTCACCGGACGAGGAACCGCCGGAGCTGCTCCAGTTCGCCGTGACCGTTACGGCGGAAGCTGGCATAGTAAAGGTCGTTGTCGCGCTGCTCGCGTCTGCGAAAGTAACACCGCTGTTGGAAGTCCAGCCGCTGAACTGATAGCCACTGCGCGTTCCCGCACGGATTGTGACCATCGCACCCTCAGCGTAGCTCCCAGCGCCCGAATCCTGTGCGTAGCTTCCGTTCACCGTAACAGCATACTGCTCCTGCTTGGTAATCAGCGCAAACTGCAAATCTGATTTGCTCCCTGCGGCATCCTGCGCGTAGAGGGAAAGGACACCGCTGTTTTCATACTCCAGTGTACCGAGAATAGTAAAGGTTCCGTCGCTGCTCGCGTAGACCGACTTACCATCATTTCCGTATAGAATCTCGCTTCCCGCGTCCGCCGTTCCGGTGATTTCATACGCACCCGTGGTCATATCGGCATAGAATATCGGATCAGAGAGGGTCAGCACGGGGGCGGTCTTGTCCACGCTCACCAGCAGGAATACGCTGGTCACATCTTTGGCGGTCGAACTGCCCGTGACGCTTGAAATGCCGTCGATTTTGAACATCAGGCTGCCCTCAAAATCAGGGATTGTATAGCTACCATCTTGGCTCGCCGCAATCTCGTTTTCGGTAGTCTTGTCCATTCTTGTAACCTTGAAAGTAGCATTGGAGTTGTCGTCAGCGCAGCTTACCGCCAGCGTATTCGATTCACCGCCGATATAGGCGTGGTACACGCCATTTTCGTCTGCTGTGCAGGTCGTGCCGTTTACAGAGAGTGTCAGTTTCAGCGGCGTATATTCAGGCAGATACACACCCTCATCCGCAGACTCGGTTTCCGCGCTGTAATACTTGCCGCCCTCGTTCTCAGCATCTTCCTTGTATGCCCTCACGCCGACTTTGTAGGCCTCGTTTGCGGACAGGTTTTTAGACTTTGTTGTTTCTTCTCCGCCCACGGTCAGCGCCATATTGATAGAGGTCGTTTCTTTATCAAGGTCATAGCCAAAGCCGGTGTCGATCCATTTGCCTCCGTTTTTCTGATAAATCGTCACGGCATAGCCGGCAGCATCGTCCACCTTATCCCACTTTGCCGTCATGACCTCGTTTCCGGCCAGCTCCAGCGTAACAGTTTGGGGTGCGGTCGGCTGGTTTTGGTTCTGATAGCTTACCTGAGTATTAAACTGCTGATGGTCGATGGCGACAAGGCCGGTCAGGGTTTCCTTTTCGCCGTTCTCGTCGATGCTTTCCACGCTCTTTTTCGTCATCAGGAAAGAGGTCACATAGTATTCGCCCGATGGGGCCAGCGCACCGCTCTGCGGGATCGTGACTGAGATTTTACTTGCATCCGTTACTTCCTGCTCGTCGATCAGATAATCCGCGCCGCCCTCTTCATTGGCAAAATAGGTGCGAAGCACATACTTTGTATTTTCCTCGGCGTATTTGATTTCACCGGACACCTGATTGCTGTTCAAAGACAAAGCCAGTTCTTCAAACGGAGCAATGGAAACGCCTTGGGATTTCTGCGTGTCAAGCGTAAGCGAGCCCGGGTTGACCTGATAAGTCCCGCCCTCTTTCAGCCGCAGGATCGCCACGCGGTAGTCCTTGTTGTCCTTCTTGTTATGTATGATGTCGGTGTCTGCATTGATGGCGTAGCTGGAATTGATTTCGTAGCTATTACCCAGCCAGTTGATTTGGATCGGGGTGGTTTCACCACTCTTTGTAACAGACAGAGCTTGTTTAATTTCGTCCTCGGTGATGTTCTTGTCAAATGCCAGCAGGATATACGGCGTTTCGTCTGTACCGGCATTTACTGTGATAGTCGTTGAGTTCTCGCCGCTGGCTGCAAGCGCAACGGGCTCCGCCGCAAGCAGCATGGGGACGTCCTCGCCGCTGTCCTCCGACGACATGGACTGCACCACTGGCTCAACGCCCTTTTCCGACCAGTCCCATTCGGGCAGTCTGCCGAACCATTTGGTTTCAACATCCCAGCCGCCGCCCCTGCGGAAGTTGGTCTCCACGATATTCGGCACAAGCACCCACAGCCGCGCGTCGATGACACCGGCATACACCCCGGTCATCGCGCCCAGGTACACGTCAATCTTTTTGAAAGCGTTTTTCATTCCCTCGTCAACACTGACGTCCTCGATTGGGAACTCCGTCTGTCCGCCCACAATGAGGTCAACGTCCCAACTGCCAAGCTTCCAACCGCCAATCACGGGCACATCGCTTGGAACCTGCACCTTGCTTTTGACAACGGCGTTGGCACCCACGCCGAGATACAAATGCTTTGTATCATTTTTCGTACCCGTTCCGCCAAACGCGCCCAGCTCGATGGAGGTATCCAGGATAAATACGTCTATCTCAGTGCTTGGCAGATCCAATTCAAGGGTCTCGGAACCGACGAAGTAAATGCCCTTGTAGGTCGTTCCATGATAGGTCCGCTCCTGGCCGTTGAGCTGGAGAGAATAGCCGAAGCTGTCGATGATGGACGCGTTCGTCCCCACGATGCCCACATCGCTCGCCTTGAGGGAAATTTCGCTGGGGCCGATGACCACATCTCCCTTGCCCTCGATGAGGTGGAGATAGGTGCCCTTCAGCGTACCCCGCAGCTTGAGGGGCGGAATGGCAAAGTAGTCGCCGTTCACCGTGTCGGCCAAATTGCTGAAGCCCGCGCCGCCGCCGTTGAGCTGCCCAATGGGCACCGGAGGAATGAGGGGGATGCCGGGGCTTGCCGACACAAAGAAGTACAGCGTATTGGGGAGCAGGCTGCCGTCCTTTTTGCTGCGCACCAGCACCAGCTCCGCCTCAGTCTCAAAGAGGTCAAAGGCGTTCAGTTCCAGCGTGAACGCATATTTCTCCTTCCCCTTGAAGGTGTTGACCTCGCCCTCGACCTTCGCCAGCTCCAGCGACAGCGTCTTGGCCGTGTCAAAGCTGCCCGTGGCATGGACGCCATTGACCGTAAATTCATTTTTGTCATTTAAGCCGTAGCCCAGCTCTTTCAAGGTGAAGCTCGCCCCTTCAAAGACCGTCTGGAAGCTGATCCCGCCGGCGAACACCAGGTTTCCCGCGGCATCAGCGGTGACCTTTTCCAGCTTCGCCGTGGCATAGGGGATGTCCACATAGATCACGGCGTCGTTCTTTTCGGGGGCGATCTCAAACAAAAAGCCGTCCTGTGTGAGCTTGATTTTCAATTCCTCGCCCGCGCCGCTGTTCGGCTGATAGAACTTGAAGCTGGGCGCATTCAGGCTCAGGCCACTGTGGGTGATTGTTCCGTCCTTGTGAATGACGAGCTCACCGCCATTTCCCCATGTCGCCGTCACAGAGGGCGAGAGCAGCGCCGCCCCGCCGGTAAAGGCAAAGTCCGTGCCGTTTTTGCTCTCATAGTCGCCGCTGATGAGGGCGACGGGATTTCCGTACCGCTGTTTCAGCGCGTTCAGCGCCGCGTCATCGGCAACATATTCCACCGTTACGCCGTCATTCCCATCAGCAAAGGCAGCAAGCCGCTTGGCGTTGATGGATACTTCCACCTTGTCCGGCTCTGATGGAACATCAGCCGCATTTTTTGTCAGATTGCGGAAGCCCCAGAGAAAGCGTCCTGAATTCGGATAGCTCTCGTCACCGCTGAAATAGTAACCAATATCGTTTCTGCACTCCACGCGGGTGCTGCTGGGGTTATTGCCCGGCGTGACGCTGACCGTATCGGGCAGATAGGCTTTGATGGTCTTATTCTTATAGTAGCCCGACAGTCCTACAAAGGGATTTGCCCAGGCGTAGCCGTCCGCATAGACCTCGGTGATGTAGTTGTAGCACCAATCCGTCCCCTGTGAGAAAGATTGCCAGGTATCCAAATCATCCACCTTGCTGGTGATGACGGAGCTTTCGGTTGAAATCTCATCTTCTGCCTCATTCTTGACGACGGTACGGCTCATCTTGATGGCGGGGCCGTCTGTGGCGTTGGCGTGCCCCATACCGCTGAAGCCGTCTAGGGTATAGCCCCACCAAGCACTCATATCGGTAGCCAGGTTGAGGTCGCCGAAGCTGTTGGCGTTGATTTTGATGTTATCAACGGACGTCAGCACGCCCCATGCGTCTGCTGACGACTTATTTTCTCCGCACTGCACCAGTTCATAGTAAACCGCGGTCGTTGCGGAAACAGATTTCCCGGACAGCTCGAATGTCAGAGCATACTCCGCCTTAATGGCCTTTGTGTCGCCGTTCGGCGTTTTCTCCACAAACGATGCGCTTTTCAGACTGAGCGTTGCGGGATGTGTGATTTCTTTCTTATTGTAACCGATTCCGTTATCATACGTGATGAACTCGCAGTAGGGCTTCTGCTGGCCGGGGCTGTCCGATGCCGCAGTCGGAGCGGTCGTGAGGATGCCGGTCTGCCTGTTCAGCGTCACACGGATATAGTCGTTTTGTAGGACGAGCGAATTATTGTTCGTGCTCGTCTGCACATTTGTACTGCCAGGCGATATAATGTCCCCCACATAGGCGAGGGCCTGAGAGGGTAGAACGCCCAGCAGCAGGCAGAGGGTCAAAAGCAGGGACAGGATTTTTTTCATGTTGCGTCCTCCTTATGTTCTTGTTCTTGTTTCTGTTTTTGCTTCTCCCGTTCATGCAGCCGCATACAGACGACCGTGATCACCACGGCCAGCATAAACGTCGCCACCGCCAGCAGCACATATCCGCCCGCGCTCTCATGCAGCAGGATCGCGCCGTACATTCCTGCGGCATCTATCGGCTGGCCCCGTACCGTCCCTACCGTTCCCACCGTTCCCACAAGGGACAGGAACAGCAGGACGCACAGGGCAGACAAACTGCGGATGCTTCGCCGCGCCTGCCTGCGGCGGTGTTCCGCTATTCGCTTTTTTACTATCGCAACACGCTTTTCTGTATCGTACATACACGCAAAACCTCCTCTCTGAAAACTCAGCTTAAAAAGCCTTTCACTTATATAGGTACAAAAAAAGCGAAAAACTCTCACCCCAAAATCAAATTTTTTCAAAAAAATTTGAGAGCCGCACAAAGGCAGCTCCCAAAAGAGAAAAATCTATTTCATTATGGTGTCAGACGGCGGGCAAGCGACTTTCCCGCTGTCAGAATCAGCACAGGCAGAAGATAGGCGATATACTGCGCCGCGCCGCCGTAGGCAATCAGCAGATTATAAATCGCATGAAAGGTGATGGCCGCTCCCAGCAGGCCGCAGGTTCCGGCAATCTTCAACCACATCCGCCGCCACACATACGCAAGCCCTCCTCCGACGATGGCACCGCAGATCACATGCATGGCACCCGTTCCAATGCCCCGGAAAAAGATAAAGGAAAAATGTCCGGCTCCGTTTTGAATCAGATAGCAGACATTCTCAAAGGTGGCAAAGGAAAGCGCAGTGATCACGGCGGCGATCTTGATCTGTTCCGCCCTCGGCTCGAATACCAGAAGGTAAAAGAGCAGCGGCAGAAGCTTCATCACTTCCTCCACCACCGGGGCGATCTCCGCAGTTGCGCCAAAGGTGTCCGCCCCATAAAGTGCGGCGAGAAAGGTATTGATGTAAGCGGAGAGCAGGCATGCCCCCATTCCTGCAAGACAGAACAGAAAGAATTTTGTCTGCCGCTTTCCCATGCACAGGGCAGCGATCAACAGGGGTGAGGCCATACAGATAAATACATTTTCAATATAGGTCATGTCCGCACCGCCTTTCCTGTGGCAGGCAGCAGCCCGAAAAGGCAGAACGTCAGCAGAAAGTCAAGCCAGCAGTAGGGGCTGGAAATGGAATCCCCCGGCCAGAAGCAGCCGGAAGTCCAAAAAGCATATTCCGCCGCCACATAGCACAGCACCCCAATGTGAAAATATTGCATATCGCGTGCTGTCCCTACCTGCGCCCGAGCATAAGCAAGGCCACGGATCGCATGATAGGAAACAACGATCATCAAACCGCACCAGAGCAGATTGGAGAGGATGTCTCCAAAGGTGCAGTAAAGCACGCACAGCGGAACGCCGATCAAGAGGGCGATTAGGGCTTTGCGGCAGGCAAAGCCCCTTTCCTCCGCGGAGGAAAGCGCGTATTGCAGGATGTAAAGAAAAATGACGCTGGCTACCCAGCCAAACTCCGACACATAAAAGACCTGCGGTGTTTCAGAATATAAAAGCAGATACAGCGTCCAGTACAGAGAGCCGAGGGCAAAGCAGCCATAAAAGCAGGTCAGCAGGAAATACGCCTGTGTCCGGCTTTTCAGATACCGGATTCCGCTCAGGCTAAAGCCCAGCAGGGTAACGATGAATTGCAAAAGGTTACTGACAAGTTCCATCCGCATTGTCCCCCTTTTGCTCCTCCGTCTGTCCCTCTTTGTTCAGCAGACGGATTCGGAAACACAAAATCGTCACGCATACGCCGAGAACAAAGGCAAGCAGTCCGATGACGATATATCCCAGCGCGGCGCTGCCGCCGAACATCGTTGCCGCTGTTTCAAAGCCGGAGGAAATTCCCAGCTCGATTTGCTCCACAATACCGGGCATGAACAGGGAAACGCCCACAATCACCGCAAGACACGCTGCCACGCCGGAAACGGCGGCGATCCGTGCCTGCCGCAGCCTTTTTTGATGCTCTTTTTCCGCGATACGCCGTTTTACTTCTGCAATCCGTTCCTCATGGCTCCGCATTTGTTATTCCCTCCCGTTCCAATAATCCCCGCAGACGCTCTTTCCCCCGGTACATTATATTAGTGATCTGCTTCACGCTTTTTCCCATGACCTCGGCGGCCTGCAAGTAACTCATGCCCTCAAAATAGGTCAGATAAAGGGCCTCCCGATAGTCCGGGTTTAACTCATCCATGCAGAAATGCAAAATCTGATCCCGTTCCTTTGTTCGGATGACCTCATCCACCAGCGTTTGTCCGTCCGGCTCCTCGGTCAGGTCATCCAGGTTGAAGAAAAGTCGCCGTCCGCTTTTGTGGCGTAAAGCCATGTGCCGCGCTGCTTTATAGAGGTAAGCCTTAAAACCGCCGTCCCGGATGCGGGGCTTTTTCGTGAACAGATAGGAAAAGACTTCGATCATCAAGTCCTCCGCCTCGTGAACATCATGCAGATAACCGTTGATGTAGAGGGTCAGCAGATCGCCGTATTTTTTCATCAGAGCTTCAAGTCCAGCTTCATCACCGTGCAGATATTGCCTGTAAAGTTCTTCGTCGGAGATCATGCCGCCCACGCCCCTTTCCGCTGTCACATCGTCATGTATTATATGCGAATCGGGTCGTTTTTTCAAGAGCATTGACAATCAGGCAAAGAACTACATATTCGTTCCAATCACTCCCGCTGTACATAATAATCAGGTCGTCCGACAGAGGTGAAGCCCTCCAGACCAGTAACGACCACATTGTTATAGCCGCTGGCGCAGTGGATGATCAGCAGCTCTCCGTTGGCATCCCAGCCGCCGACAATACCCACATGGGAATTATCTGGATAGAACACCAAGTCACCGGGCTGTGCGTCCGCCCACGAAATATCGGTGCAATAGTTGTGCTGCATCGTGGCCCCGCCGCCATGGCCGATTATGTACTGTCCGCCCGTGGCATTGTAGAACACCCAATCCACAAAGCCACTGCAATCCAGCCCGTAAGGCCGATAGGTCCCCGTGGTGGAGCTGCCTGCCGCCGTAACCTGCCGCAGCTCGCCCCACCGGGCGTCCCAGCCGATTACGAGGGATTTTCCTCCCCAAAAATAATTCACCTTGCCGACAAGAGAACAGGCGGCGCGTACCACCGCTTCGCGCTCCGGTGACAGATCTTCCGGCAGACTGCGGATCAGCGCTGCCGTGTCCCCGCTGACGGAGTACGCATCCTCGATCAGTTCTCGCAGGAGATCCCGCTGCTCCAGCAGCTCGTCCAGCGCTGCGATCTGGTTACGGTTGAAATGATACTCGGTTTTCATCTCCTCTGCCGTTTTTGCGGTAATGGTGATATAGAGGTTCTTCTCCGTCCAGCCGTCATCGCCCTCGTCGCTGCCGGGGTGATGAATGATCTCAACACGATTGGTAATGGTGGTCATATCCCAAAAGACGGCTTTCAGGCGGGCGATGCGGTCAGCGTCCATGGTGGCCACGTCCGCGGCGTCCACATCGTTACTGCCTGCCACCTTCACCGCGAACACCGCCAGCACCTCGATCCAATCGGCAGGCTGGCCGGTCACGGAGATGGAATCATAATCATCTGCCGTTTGCAGGGTTTCCAACCGCTCATTGAACTCATAGTTGACCTGCGCCACCGCAGCGGAGAGCGGCACAACGCCTGCCTCCCGGCTTTCGTTGGAAAAAAGGATGCCGAAGGGTGACGCCACGATTGCCGCCACAAGGATCACCGTCAGTATCAGCACCAGCACCACCGCACCGCCGCCTGCGGTCAGGAGGGAGCTGACCGCAGATGCCACACCCCGGCCCACGGCCTTTATCGCCTGCACCGCTGTTCCACTCAGCTTCTTTGCGGCATTTCCGCCGTTCTTTACAGAATCCTGAAGCATCGCCCGCTGTGCCTTTCTCTGTGCCGCCGCCCTTGCGCGGCGCGTGATGATTGCATTGTTCGGCGCTGCGTGGTCAGTTGGTCGAACACGCATGGTGCGCGTGGCCTTGGTCATGGCCTGTCCGCTCTTGGGGGCAGGACTGCCCTTGGCCGATGCCCCCGAATTGCCTTTCTGCGGAGTGGTCATTGTACCTCCACGGTCGGACGGTGGAGGTACAATGTGCCGCTCTGCTGTTCTTTTCTCGGCAAGGTTCCGCCGATAGGCGGCTTTTGCGTCCCTCATGGCTTTCTGCCGCCCACGCTCCTGCGGGGCGGCATTTGCACTTTTTGCGCCTCCGCGATTTTGCGGAGGTACGGTCTGATTTCCGACTTCGTTTCGTGCAGCGTGTGATTGCGGCGTATCGGGCAAGTTTCTTCCTGCCGGTGTCACGCGGTTCGTGGTTTCGAGCGTTTCTGCCGCAGTACGGCTTTCCGACGCACTATTCTTACCTTGCCGTTTCTGCTCCTGATAGCGCTTTATCATACGCCGCGAGGCATCCGCCGCCCCAGATGCGCCACGGCGCATATTTTTCTCCACGCGGTCGGTGGCGTAACGCACGGGGTCGCGGCTTTCCGGCTCTTTTTCCCGCTGCCGCTTGTCCATGTGCTGTTTCAGAAGGGAATCGGCGCCTTTGGGTGCGGGGTTCTTCAGCTTTGCCTTGGGCGTGTCCATGCCGGGTTTAATTTTCAAGTCCCGCATGGCGTCACTCCTCACCAGGCTTGGTAGACATTAGGCGGTACAGCTCCGTAATTTTTGGGCAGCTCATTGGAGAAAGGCACGATGGCCCCGCCCACCTTGATGAGCCCATGACCGGCAGGGGCGTTATCCACATAGCTCATCTGCGTATCCGATGCCCCCAGCAGGCGGGCAAGCTGCTCCCGGTCGGTGGTGGCCTGATTGAGCATCAGCAGGAACTCGGAGTTTGCGAACATCATCCGCGCTGTGTTGGATAGCAGACATTCCTCCACATTCTGCGTGATGCCGGTGAGCGTCGCGCCGTATTTACGGAAGCGCTTCCAGCACTTGTAGAGGAATTCGCTGCTGTAATTGGTAATGCTGTGTCCGCTGCCGCTCCCATTGGCGAAAAACAGATAGATCTCGTCGATGTAGACATGGGTGTATTTCCCCGCCTTGCGGTTTTGAATGACGCGGTTATAGATGGCGTCCAGCATCACCAGCAGGCCCACCGATTTCAGATTTTCGCCCAAGTCCTGAATATCGAAGCAGAGAATGCGGCTTTTTGTGTTGATATTGGTCTGGTGGGAAAATACATTCAGACTGCCCACTGTGAACAGCTCCAATGCCAGCGCGATCCGGTGCGCCTCCGGGTTGACCTGCTTCATCAGGTCATCATAGAGATTTTTCAGCGTGGGCGGCTCGCCCTGATAGTTTTTCAGATATTCCCGGTAGATGTTGCCCACACTACGGTCGATGATGGACTTCTCCTGCGGCTCGATCTTATCAGAGCCCATGAGCTGCTCGTAGAGCGACATGATAAACTCGGACTTCATCACCAGCGGCTCCTTGCCATCGCCATACCCCTCGGACAAGTCCAGCGCGTTGATGTGGCAGCCGTTTGGATCAGAGGCGGAGATGGTGATGACCTCGCCGCCCAATGCCCGCACCAACTCGCCATATTCACGCTCCGGGTCCACGATGATAATATCATGGTCGGTGGAGAGCGCCAGCGCGGAGACCTCCTGCTTGGCTGCCATCGACTTGCCGGAGCCGGACACGCCGGTAATAAAGCCGTTGCCGTTGAGCAGGTTTCCGCGGTTGCAGATGATGAGGTTATGCGATACGGCATTGACACCGTAGTAAATACCGCCCGCGTCCTGAATCTCCTGCGATTTGAACGGCATGAGGACAGCGGTACATTCCGTGGTCAGGGTGCGGGTAGCGTCAATGCGCTTGAGGCCGAGGGGCAGTACCGTGTTCAGTGCGTCCTCCTGCTGATAGCGCAGAATATTGAATTGACAGCCCCGCGCCCGCCCGATGGCTTGCAGAGCCTCGGTGTCCTGATCGAGCTGTTCGAGGTTATCTGCCAGGTGCGTCAGCGTCACCAAAGCCAGCATCATACGCTGGTCGCGGCTCATGAGGTCAGTCATAAACTCCTTCGTTTCGCTCCGCATCTGCTCCAAGTCATAGGGGATATTGGCGGTAAAATTGTTGCTCTGATTCTGCCGCTGCTGCCAGCGGGTAATATCCGATTCCACGGACATAATGCGCTTGCGAATATCGCTCACTGCTTCGTCCATCGCCACAGGAATAATGTCAATGGAAAGCATCATGTTCCGGGGATAGTCCATCAGCTCCGTGATCATCTCATCGGAGATAAAGCTGGCATACTCCCGCAGGAACAGGGTACGGCCCACATGATCGCCCAGCTCATAGTGATTTTTTTGAAAGGAAATACAGTCCGGGGCGATGCAGTCCCGGAAGTCATGCCCCCTTCGCATGGTGTCCTCCAAATTGAACCGGAATAGCTGCTCCTCGCCGGGGCGATAGAAGTCATGCAGAAGCCGCAGGCGGTCATTGACCGTGATCTCACGAACGCTGGAGGACATACGGGAAAGTCCCGTAGTGAGGTCAGTTCCAACACGGGAGAAGAATGCGCGGGCCTCCTCCACGCTTTTCTTTTCTGCCGAAACGGTGATGTACTTCTCCTGAATGAGATTGTTGCTCTCCGCCGCCTTACCCAACACAAGCGCGTTATACTCGTTCCGGTAGAGGTCACGGCGGTCGCCCTGCATGGGCATGAGCAGCGTCCGACCGAAGTCCTTTTGATTGAGCTGACGGTTAAAGAGCGTGATCTTCGCCGTGGCTCCGATGGGCAGTGAGTTCAGGAAGGAACAGTATGTCATAAAAAGTTCCCGCTGCTTTTCCGGGGAGGCCACGGCATAATTGACATCAAAAAAGCGCCAAGTTTTTGAAAACTTGCCGCTTACCTGAAACACGCCGTCTTGATAAATACGTTTGATGGGAATAGATTTTTGAACGCTGCGGGGAACGGAAAAGGCGTCCCGTTCCGCGCTGCGCCGATGCTTGAAAAGGATCAATGTTTCTTCACCTCGCGTTTCATCGCTTCTTCATAGTAGTTTTCCGCTTTCCAGACACGCTTGCCTGCCATGATGACCTCCGATTTCAGCCATGCCCACAAAAATTGCTCCAGCGTGAGGCCGTTGTACTGAAAGAATCCGGCAGCGGCCACGGGAGCCGCGCCGACAATGCACACCCAGCTTACCGTTTCCCGGTCCAACACTTGGCTCAGGCTGAAATACAGCACCACGGCAACGCCCACCGCCAAAACGGAACATACAAACTGCCGCACGGACAGGCCGAAAAAGAGCGTTTCGCGGTAAGCTCTAATTTCCTTGTTGATTTTGATTTCCATAATCAATCTCTAAAAAAAAGAAAAGCAAGTAGCGATGGGCTACTTGCTTTTTCCTGTCTATTTAATAAAATGTATAGTTTTAATCCTCGTCAGCGGCACAGATCCTGCGTTTTTCTGTTCTTCTCAAATTTGGCAACGGCTGACTTGTCGTAAAACTTCATAGCATCTATTCCGTCGTACCTCTCTTTTTTCACCAGATAATTTCTTGTGATGCCGTGCTTTTTACAATAGTTCAGATACCTTTGCATTCCCTTCCAGCAGGAATTTTCCTTATCTCGATTCTGCTCATCAGCCAGATATTCCGTTGCACTCCAAGCGGTGCAATGGAAAAGATCAGATACCGATAAAATCAAGTATCCTTGCTCCAGCTTTCCAAAGAAGTCTCCTTCCACATCAAACAAGGTCAAGTCATACCACATAGCCTGCTTCTGCCTGATTCGCGGCTCGTCTCTCCAAATCTGAAATTGAAGCTCAAGCCCCATATCCTCAACAAATGCATGAGCGATCACCTCTTTCGGAAAAGCATCTCCCTTAACCATGATACAGCCCAAAATGTACTCCTCGTTGCCGTACTCGTCGCGTCTTTGCTGATACTCTTCCGTTCGTTTCAGCTCTCGCTCCACGATACGGACGATCTTCTCACGGTAATTATCCATAAACGTCTCCTTTATAATCCAAGCATTTCCTTCGCAATATGGTCGGCGGACTTCACCAATCCTACCAGTACCAGCAAATTAAATATGACCTCACCCAAATAGCTCCACACCTGCGTCACCACGGACGCGCTGCTATCCACCACCGGCGTACCGCTGGAGGAAAAGGCTGAAAAGATGATGCAGGCCAGAACGATCACCGCCCCTTCCATGCACACGCCTACATAGCTCCGAAGGAACGCCTTGCCGAAATGGGATGTCCCCTCTCCGGCAAAGGATGCCAATGCCACCGGGGACAGCGCAGCATACATATAGATTTTGAAAAAGCGCCCATAGACGGTGAGGATCATAATGAAGGCCAGCACCGTAATAAATAGACTTCCCAGTAGCGTCACCAGCCAAAGGGGATGCTCGCCAAAAAGCCCACATCTCCAATGGCGTCCGCAATCTCCTGCGGCAACGCCACGGATGCGCCAGTCAAGCCGCCGATGCTGCCCGCCGCCGTTGCCACAATGCCGCTGCACACATCAAATACATCTACCAGCAAGTCCATACCGTAGGTGATACCCAGCTTTGCCAGCACAAAGTAGATAAAGTGCCGCAGCAAATGCTCCGGCCTTTGAAAGTCCCGAAAGCCGGAAGAGCTGCGAAAGATACCGATGGCAAAAAACAGCACCAGCAGCCCGTAGCCGATGGCCTGCATCCCGCCGTTGATGGTCACAATGGTCTGCCAGATGGTGCCGCCCTTGAAGGTCTGGGGTGATTCCGTCAGCAGTGACCACATTTCAGTCATTTTACTATTCCAAACGCCAAAGGCGTTGGTCAGGTTTTCTACGATCCAGTTATTATCCAAATGAAAATCACCTCCCACAAAGGAGCCGGGAGATCCGCCGCAGTATCTTCCGGCTCTTTTCATTAGATCGCACCGATGGCGGTCAGAATCTCCTTTGCAAAGGCGATCATTAAGCCGCCAAACAAGCAAAGGAAGCCCTGCGTTCTCTGGCTGGCATCATGGGACTGGATCGACATACCCACCTGCACGATGCCCCAGCCGAGAATGATCACGCCCAGCGCCTTGATGATGCTGAAGATAAAATCGGAAAGGTTATTGACAATATCCAGCGGATCGCCGCCCGCCGCCATCGCGGGCGTGGTGCAGCAGAGGCAGAGGACGGCAGCACCAGCCGCCGTCCAATAGCATTTTTTCACCTTACTCAGTCTTGTCGGGTTTGAAATCTTTTTCTTTTTCAGATAATTCATGTTCAGGTTCCTCCACGTCAATAAAATCATAATCGTCCAGCGACCGGAACGCATAGGGCAGGTCAGGCAGCGCATAATCCGGCGCGCCCTGCGGCTTATGGATATAAGGCTTTGCCTTACCGTCCGTTGTCAGCTTAATGTTTGGGTGGCGCTTGATGTTGTACTTTTTGTCCAGTACGGGATCTTCCCCTCGTATAAACAAGATCGCTTTATGGGTGTCCAGTTTTCGCACCTCGTCAATGGTCATCAGGTCGCGGCCCGTCTGTTGGAAGTTGGTAGAGCTGGAGCCGCTGCGCCCCTTCGTCTGCCCTCGTGTGCGGGTGGCGATGGTCTCCTTGCCCAGCAGCTTCACGATAAATTCCAACGAAGTCGGCTCGTTGCCGCCGCCGAGGAACAGCAGCGTGTCGCAGTTGCCGATGATGCTCTCCCATTCCTTTTCATACAGCGCCTTGATCTGCTGAATGTTCTGCACGATGATGTTCAGCCCGATATTGTAGCTGCGGCAGGTAGCCAGAATCTTCGGATAGCTCTCCGGCTGGGCCACATTTGCCCATTCGTCCTGAATGACACGCACCGGCACAGGCAACCGTCCGTTGTATTTCTCGTCCGCCCTGCGGTAAAGTGCCTGAAAGCATTGGGTGTAGAGCATTCCCACAAGGTAGTTCATGCTGCTGTCATCAACAGGGATCACGCAGAAGATGGCTTTTTTCTTCTCGCCCAAGCTGCCGAAGTCCATCTCGTCCACCATTGTCATTCTGGCGTACTGTGGGATATTGAAGGTGGCCAGCCGCACGGCGGCGCTTACCAAAATGGATTTCGCCGTCTTGCCCGCCGCCTGCTTGAAAGCCTTATATTGCTTCACCGCCACATGGTTGGGCTGTTCTTCTTCCAATGCCCGAAAGAGCATATCCAGCGGGCTGCGGTATTGATCGTCCTCCTCCCGCACCTCGGCAAAGTTCATCATGTAGATCAGCATTTCAAAATTCTGTTCCTCCGGGGGCGCTTCGCTGACGAGGTAGAGCATAAGGGCTGAATCCAGCGCGATCTCCGCCTTCTCCCAGAAGGGGTCGTTGCTGGAAGCGTTGCGGGGCGTGGTATTTTTGATGAGGTTATCAATGAGGGTCAGCACGTCTTTTTCGCTGTGAATGTACGAAAAGGGGTTGTATCCGTCGGACTGGCTGGGGTCGATTAGGTTGAACACCCGGACTTCGTAGCCCTGCGCTGCCAACAAAGCGCCTGCCGCGCGCAGCAGCTCGCCCTTGGGATCTGTGATAAGATAGGAGCAATTCGCACTGTAAATATTGGGCTTGCAGAAGAAACGGGTCTTGCCGGAACCGGAACCGCCCACTACCAGAACATTCATGTTGCGCTGGGTGATATAGCCGTCCATGCCCAACCGGACGCGCTGGGTCAGAATGATATTGGCGTCCTTATGCCGGTGATCCATATACTTCCGGTTCAGTTCCTTGGGACTGCCCCACTTGGCGCTGCCGTATTCCTCGCCCGGTCGCCGGTTCTCCCGGCTGGAGTAGTAAAGCGCAATGCCGCAGCCGTAGAGCAGCAGGCCCACCAACATATATTTCAGCGTGTAGGGCGTCCAGCCGATGGTAAAGGGGCGCTCCAGCACTTGGCTGAAACGCCCCATCCATAGAAAGAGGTTCATACCGTCCTCGTAGGCATAGGCGGCGATTGCCGCCAGCCAGAGGACCAACGGGGAAAGCGCCGCCCACACAGGGGCAGCGCTGCGAAAGTCATTCTGCCGCAAGGCTTAGTACCCCGTTTTGGGCAGCTTCACCGTTGTTTTGGTGTAGACGGTAGTGAGCCAGCGGGACACTGCCTGAATCCACTGCCCGTTGTAAAGACCGCCCACATCCGCCACATTCACAATGCCGGAGTTGTTGGCAAGACCGCTGCGGGCGGTGGCGTAGATATACGGTGTCTCTACCTGTGCAAAGCCAGCTTTTACACAACCGAATACGAACATGACTTCGGTAACACGCTCATTGGCGGCAAGGCCGAGGACAGCGGGGCGGGCGTCCAGTACATAAACCTTGCTTGTACTGAGATTGTCCGCCAAAGTGCGGTAATCCCCGGAGAGGTTGGTCTTATAGACCACCTTGTAGGAAAGCGGCTGATTGTAGCTGCCGGTGACGATTTTGCTCAGCGTTACCTGCGCGGGAAGCTGATCGCGCCAATAGAAGGAGTCGAGGGCAACGTTGGAGCTGTTCTTGATCTGTGAGAACACATAGCGGATCGGCTGACCGGGGACAGCCTGCACAGGGCCGGTTTTCTTAATGGATACGCCGGTGGAAACGCTGGTATTCTGCACTTCAAAGGTGACGATCTGTCCGTTGAATTCCAGATAGGCGGTCATCATTGTGGGGTTGATGGAGTAATTCGCAGGCGCTTTGATCTCGCGGACGGTATAGCGGGACAGCGGCAGCGTCTTGGATACGGCGCGTCCGTTGCGGTCGGACTTGATGGTGTCCACCACATTGCCCGCCTTGTCGTAGATCTCAAACACTGCGCCCTCCAGCAGCGTCCCGGCAGGCAGGCCATTGATAGGATTGTCGTTCGCAGATTTTTTGATGATCTGGATCTGGCCGCACTCTGCGGTATTGCTCCACTCGATTTCTGTGGTGGAGCCGTAGCGGATGTAGATGGTTTTCAGTTCAGGATCAAGCACATAACCGGGGGCAGCTTTGATCTCACGCAGATAATAGCGGCCATCGGCCAGTCCCTCGTCGGCGTAGATGTAGCCGTCCTGATCGGTCACATACTCCCCGATGGGATTGTGATTGCTGTCGTAAAGCAGAAACACCGCGCCGTAAATGCCCTTGCCTGTTGCCTTGTCCACCTTGTGGAGCAGGATTCGGGAGATGGGGGCGTTATAGAACCAAAGCTGCTGCGTATCGTTGGCGCGGACCTCGATGGTCTGGCTGCGGGAGGCATCGTCAATGCGATACCCCTTGATGGTTTCCACCTCCGTTACGATAACCGTTCCGGTGATGCCGCTGAGAATGATCTGGCCGTTTTTGTCCGTTCGGTACAAGCCCTTGCTGGAAAGTGCGCCATTGTCCACGAAGCTGCCATCGGAATAGGTGATCTGGAACAGCACACCCTCCAGGGGTGTTTTCTTATCCGCACTGGACAGCTTATTGATAATAAGGGAGCCCTGCGGCTGATTGCGGAACTCCAGTGTCACGGTCTGGCCAGCCTTGACGGTTGCGGCCTGCGGTGCATCGTCCAGCAGATAGCCGTCCCTTGCGCGGGTTTCCTTTACCACCAGCGTTGTGCCGGGGACGATGTCTGTAATCGTGAAAGTACCTGCGCTGTCCGTCACATATTTGCCGTTGGTGTCACCCACCACCGTTCCGTCCGCAGTCGTCACCATAAACTCAACATCGGAAAGGGGCTTATGGGTCACGCTGTCGATCTTCTTCACCAGCAGGTTCCCCTTGGGAGAATTTCCAAAATAGAGCTGCACCACATCCTGCTGCTTGCCGCTGATGTAGACCGTCTGCGGTGCGGAGTCGATCACATGGCCGCTGTCACTGGCAATCTCCTCGACGATATAAGTGCCTTCTTTCAGCCCCGTCACGGTGAAGCTGCCATTGGCGGAAGTCTTGTAGGTGCCGATGACTGTGCCGCCAGTGCCGGAGGTGCCGCCGAGGTATTTCACTTGAAATACGGCGTTGCTGACTGCTTCGCCGGTGACGCTATCATACTTCCACACCACCAATGCGGAGAGGGGAATATTTTCAAAGGTCAGCACTTTACCGGTGCCGGACTTGATGTAGACCTCCTGCGTGGCCTCCTTGATGGCGTACCCCGTGGGCGGCTCCTGCTCCGTTACCTTGTACCAGCCGTCCCGCAGGCCGGTGAGCTGAAACTGGCCGCTTTCGTCGGTATAGAAAGTGCCGAGGTCGTTGATCTCGCCGCTGCCGGTATTGTTGCTGGCGTAGGTAACATGGAATTTCGCGCCCTGCAAGGGGTCTCCCGTCACGCTGTCTACCTTTTTAACGGTCAGCGCGGGCTTCTGATGGTTTTCAAAATAAACGGTGTGGTCGCGGTTCGGATAGAACGTCGCAAGCTGCGCGGGTGCATCTAACAGATACGGCGACGGCACGGATTTTTCGCTGATTTCGTACACACCGGGCAGCAGGTTTCTCAACTCTGCCTTGCCCTCGCTGTCTGTCTTGATCTGATCGACGCTGTGACCGTCTGCGGCACGGACTTCAAACACAGTGTTCGCAATCGGCTCACCGGTATCGGCGTCGTGCTTGTAGACGGTCAGATTGGGGCGCTTCTGGTTTTCGATGGTCAGGGTGCTGGTTCGGCCTGCGAACAGCTCCATATGATACTCCCGCAGGTCGAGGATGTGAGAGGAATCCGTGGCGGTTTCCTTGACGGAGTAAACACCGGGCTCCAAATCAGCAATCAGAATTTCGCCCTGTTCATTGGTGGTGCGGTCAAGATAATGCGTTCCATCCTCGATCTTGGCGATACGGAAATGAACATTTTTCAGGCGGCTCCCGTCCGAGCTGGTCTTGATGATCTGCAAGGAGGGCTTGATGGTATTGGTGAATACGAACTGTGCGTCCTCGTTGGCATCAAGCTGGATGATACGCTGGGCCTGGTCGATGATATAGCCCTCACAGGCTTTTTCCGTCACCACATACGCGCCGGTGGGGAGCTTGGAGAGGTCGATCTCGCCGTTCTGGTCGGTGGTAAACTCCTTGGGGCCGTAGTCACCAGCCACGGACTTAATTTCAAAAACTGCATTGGGAATCACCTTGCTTGGATCGGTGCTGTCTACCTTGATGAGCCGCATACCGGGCTTTACATCGTTGAAGAACAGCAGTTCCTTGATGCCGTCCCCTGCGGTCAGCTCCACCTCCTGCGGCGTGGTGTTGAGGATGTGTCCATCGCTGCCGGTGTCCACCTCCACGGCGCGGTAGGTGCCAGGGGCAGCGTCGGTCAGGAGGATTTCACCAAACTCGTCCGTGCGGAATTTGCCGAGAGAAACGCTGTCACGGAAAATCTCGAAGGTGACATTGGGCATGGCAACCATGTTCTTGCGGTCATATTTGATGATCCGCAGACCGGGCAGTTCCTTGTTTACCAGCGAAAAAGTGGTGGTTTCGCCGGTGGCTACGGAAGCCGTATAGGTGGCGTCGTCCTTCAGCCAGCCGGAGGGGGCGGTGATTTCGCGGATTTCATACGCACCGGGCTTGATCTCATCGAAAATGGCATAGCCCGCAAAATTGGTTTCAGCGGTGTAGGTCACGCCGCTCTCAATGTGCTTGATCTGCACCATGGCACCGGGCAGGTGCGCCCCGGTGTCGGACAGCTTCTCGATGCGAAGCGTTCCGTAAGGCTCATTCCAGCAGGTCAGCTCCGCCACCTTGCCGTACTCAACCTTGATATTCTGTGCGGGCATATCACTGAGTAGGTGATCCAAAGGTGCTACACGCTCATACACGGTGTAGTTACCCGCCAGCGTCAGGGGGATGGTCACGGTGCCGTCCGAGCCGGTGGCGAAGGTGCCGACGGTGGCTCCGTCGGGATCGACCACCTCAAAAATAGCGCCGCTGAGAGGGGTATCCGTACCCTTTTCCAGCTTGATGATCTTCAGACCGGTGTCGGGCGCTTCGGGCTTTTCCCCATCGCTGAAATTGCTGTATGCGGACAGGCGCATGGTAACGGTAGGATCGGTGTCGCACATATAATTTTGCAGCTTACCGTACTTGTTCTGCTCTGCGCACACAGCGTAAAACACAGCATACTTATAAACATCGGTGGTAAAAGAAAGCTGGACGCTGCCAGTCTTGCCCGCCACCGCAGCGGCAGGGTACAGCACCTTGAATTTACCGCCGTAGCCATCCCCGGTGCCGGAGGTGGTGATGGTGGTAATATCCTTGTTATTCATGTCCACGATGCGCGCTCCTGCGGGGACGGAGGCGGGATCGGAGAAGGCCACGCGGATGGCGTAATTACATACCCATGTGTCGGAATGGACGGTGAATACCTGCTGCTTGTACTGCTGCCCGTCCACCGTGACAGCATAGGCGGTATCGCGGTCGGGGGCAGCGGTAACACGGGGCGAGTAGATCTTGTTCCACGCCGTGCCGCGCACATAGATGTCCTTGGCTGCGGCAAGGATGGCCCGCGCCCGCTGAAGCTCCGCACCGGTCAGGTTGGGATTGACCTTCAGGTTGTTGATGTTCCAGTTGGGGAGCAGGTAGCACCACAGCGCCATCTTGGTCGCATAGTAGGCGTGGTACTTGTTCTCCAGCTTCAGCTCCGAAAGGCCGCGGGTAGGGTATCCGCTGGCGATGATACCCATGACCTTCGGATCGCTGCCCTTTTCCTTGGCGATGTATTTGATACTCTCGCCGGGGCCTACCGTCTGCGGGACGCCGTAAATATTCGGATTGACGCAGTAGGCAGGAATTTCTTTCGTCCTGCCGTTGGCATCCACATGGTTGAAATAGGTGTAGATCAGCTCACGGATTCGCCCGTTGATGGAGAGGTAGGAGAGCTTCTGTTCTCCGTTGTAGATATTGACCTCGCCCAAAGCCTCCTCCTCGCTGCCGGCGGCAAGGACCGTGACGGGGAGCATCCCCAGCACCATTACCAGTGCAAGGAGCATGGAAATCAATCGTTTTTTCATGTGCATTTTCTCCTTTTATTGATTTTGGGAAAGAGAAAAGGCGGTATGCTTTTGCATACCGCCCGCGCGTTGAGATATGAAGTTGTCAGCTCACATAGATGCTGTACTCAGTGTATTGAAACACGCCGTTTTTGTAGACATTCCATGCCTCCAGAGAGTAAGTCCCCGGAGGACAGGAATTAAACAACTCGGTGATCTGCTCCGAGCGCCACGGCCAAAAGCTCTGCGGTGTGACATCTGCGGGAATGGTCAGGTTGATCTTCACCTTGTCATTCCCGCTGGGGAATTTCACCGGCTGGCCGTTCTGCCATGTTTCAGGGTTGCCCCCGATGGCATTATACAAGGTATAGAGCATCCGGCGTGTTTCGTAGAGATTGCGCTGGAACAGGTAGTCTTGTCCGCCGCTGGTAAAGTGGCGCGCTTCTGCCTGCGGCATTTCCGGTTGGGGCAGCTTGCTCCAGTCACAGGTGGCGGCAGGCAGTTCTCCCAGCGGTGCGCTGGAAAAAGCGTTTTTATCCCAGCGGGATACATCTTTAATAGTGTAGTCCGTACCATCGTCGCAGCGGATCATATCACCCACCTTGGGAACATACCGAGAACCGTCTGTGGGGGCTGCGGTAGTCTGCTGGGGTGCGGTTCCGGTGTAGGGCTTTCCGCTTTCCACCTGCACACAACCGTTGGTGTTGTCCCAATAAACATTGAAACAGACCTGTTCGCCAATGTCCCGCAGCTTCACATAGTTGTTGCCGTTGATAACATAGGCTTCCATCTGTACTTCCCGTCCATCAACAAATACGCGGTGGGTGCTGCGCTCTGCCATGATCCCGGCGGCGTAGGCTGTGGTGGTGACGCCCACCACCAACAAGCCGGTAAGAAAACCTGCCGCAAAACTTCCTCGTTTCATAGGGTGTACCTCCAAAGTCTTTTGATGGGTTCATGGTATCGTAAAAGTTGGTGGGTGTCAAAAAATATGGAGGCGTTGGAGCTCAGCAAAAGTTCTTTACATCAATGACCATCATAGTATCTCATCATTTTTCTCGTGCCTGCACGCACCAGCGGTAATCCGGCTGATTCATCACGCAGGTGACAAGGGTGATGATGTTCTCCGTGCTGTCATTCAGGACGCTGGTATCGTCTACGCCGATTTTACTGACGGAGTACACCTCGTAGCTGCGTGTGCCGAGCTGGGTGGTCAGCTTGATGGTGTCCCCAATGTCAAGGGTGTGAATTTTGCCAAAGTGATTGTTGACGCCCCGATTATGGCCCGCAATCGCCACATTCCCCTCCCAAATGGAGGTGTTGGTAAAATGCCCCGCGCCCCTGCGGAGCGTGTCGCTGTCCGTGCCTTGATAGACCTTGACGGACAGATCAAGCGCAGGGATCTTCAGCGTAGCAAGATAGCCGCCGCTGTAATAGAGGTCTTTCGTGACTGCCGTGTACTTAGTCTGCGTGTAGGAGCCGGTGTTTCCGCCGGTGCTGCCGGAAGTAGAGGGCGGCAGGACGGTCACACCGCCTGTGCCGCTGACCGTTCCCGCAGCCGAGCCGCTCACAAGGTTTGGCGTCAGCAGTTCCCCGGCATTCAGCGTATAAGAGGTAGGCGAGCCAAAAGCAGGCGGGATGTAGGCGGCGTTTTTGCTGCGGTCGGTATTCACAGGCTTGTCCATCGTGACATAAATGGTATCGTCCGAGGTGGGGCGTCCGAACAGTCCTGCGTCCGGGCCGTCAAAGTGATACTCCAGTGCCGATGCAGGCATGGAAAAAGCCGCCAGCATACAGCAGGCGGCCAGCAGCGTGGTCAGATACTTTTTCATGCGGCGTACCCTCTTTTTTTATTGATGTAGTGGCGATAGCCCTTATAACCGGCATAGCCGCAGCCGCCCAGCGCCGCAGCTCCCACGGGGAGCAGCAGCCACAGCCAGTTAAAATCAACGCCGCTCTTTGACGATGCCGCAGCACCGACGCTGGAAAAAACGGCGGTGTAGACCACCGTATCACAGCTTGTACGGGTGACATCACCCTTGTAGTCTGCCGTAACGGTGTAGCCGGTGGCGTACTTGCTGGTGGCGGTGCCGGTGTAGCTTGCCACAGCGGTATAGCGAATGGGAATGTCATAGCCGTCCGTGGGATCGACAGCTGCCTCCTGCCAGCTCACATCGGCAAGAGTCAGGGTGCGGCCATTTTCATTCACGGACTTGGGAACAAGGGACACATCCGCGTCGGAGAGGTTGGGATAGGTGCGCTCCGCCGTCACCGTGCGGCTGCTGGTCCCGTAGCCCGCTGCCTCCACCTGAATGGTAGTATGGTCAAGGGACAGGACACCCTCATAGCCGTCCTCGGTCTTGACCTCCAGCTTCGGCTCCAGCATTTTCAGAATTTCCGCCATATCTTTGGTCTTGCTCTCCAGCGTGACCACCTCGATATGCTCCCGCGTGTCCGTTTCTGTCTGGTCATTTTTCAGCAAATCAAGGAGCGTATAGGTGCGTCCCTCGCGCTCAAAGTCAGCGGTGGGGATCGTGGCGGGATCGTCCTTTGCGGTCAGGTAGTAGACCTTTTCCAAACGGTAGACGCCGTTTTCCTCGCTGGCTCTGACCTCGGCGGGATAGGCAGAAATGCCGGGGAGCGTATCTGCGGCAGAGATCATCGCGGATACCGTATCGGCTTCTGTCATGGGCTCTGCGGCCAGCGCCGCGACGCTCATGCTGCACAGCATCAGCGCCGTGCAGAGTGCAAACGCAACTTTCTTTTTCACGCTTCGTCCTCCTTCCTCAGCGAACGGGCCGGTTCTGTTCCGGCTGCTTGCGCTCCTGCGGAGAGATCTCACGCTGAATGTCATTTTGCAGCTTACGGAAATACTTTTGCAGGCTGTCCACCACACTGCGGCGATCCTGCACCTCCATACCGTCAAACACCTGCCCCACACGGCTCACATCGGGCTGCGGGGTCTCCACGCCGAAATTGCGGCAGAGCATATAGCTGACGCTCTCGGCATCCATGGCGCAGTCCTCGCGGTTGTAATAGGGATAGCGTCCGTGGTCATGGATACCGGCGTGGACGATCTCGCGGGAGAGCGCCGCGAAGATCTTGCTGTCGATCAGGCGGCTGGATACCGTAATGCTCTGCGTTTTAGGATCATAAACGGCGTCCTGGTACATGGTGCTGCTGGTGACCACGGGAACGGGGGAGCTGTCCAGCAATCGGCGCAGGGCGGCGTCCATTTCCGGTGTATTGTCTTTCAGGCTCAGCGCCGGAACACCGGCCTTGCCGTGGGTCTGGGAAATATCGAACACACGCCCGATCTTATAGCCGTGATACTCCCTTCCGTCCTTCATATAGGTGTCCGACACGCGAATCTTCATGCCGTTCTCGTCACGGTTGACGCTGCGCCCCAGCCGATTCCACACCTCCAGACTGTTGATGTAGGTGATTTCCGGGTTCTGCGCCATCGCCAGCATCACGTTGGATGCGCTGTATCGCGGGTTGATGGCCTGCGTATCCAGATAGTGGAGGTATGCGCCGGGTTCACCGGTGACGTGCATGACCGCATCGTCGGATAGCTGTCCCAATTCCTCGCGCTCCGCTGTTTTCTTTGCCTTCCAGTCCTCGTCCCGCTGCTGCTTCTGCTGGATCAAATCGTCTAACTTTGCCATGTTCGTTTCTCCTTTTCAAAATCAATTTATTCCCGCGTGGGCATAGCCTTTTGAATGGCTTCCCGCACGGTGTCCTTGGTGGGAGCTGTGCCATCCCGTTCTGCCGCCGCTTGCAGCGCCATCAGACGGCTGCGGACGGAGGGGCGGGCGTCAGCCTTCTCCGCAGCCGGTTCCGTAGACGCTCTCGCACCAGTCCCGCGCTCCTTGGAGCTGTTCTCGGACGGAGCGCGGGCGTTCTCTTTTTTTGCGGCAGCGTCCTCCTTTACCGGGGCGGGATAACCCATGCGCTCAAAAATGCGGTTGATCTGCTTGGCATCTTTGGCTTTTGCCATAATTTCTACCGTCCCGGTCTTTTCCACCTTATTGACGATGGGATAAAAGAGGACGCCATAGCGTTTGGCCTCCATCTGAAAGCCCTTCAAGTCCCCCTGCTTGACGGAAAAGATCGTCAGCTCCTCGCCGTCGTGGATCAGGCGCTTGAGGTTGGTTTTACCGGCGAGCTTCTGATTGTCGTTGGCAAGGGCGATCAGTAAGGCGGCAAGGTTTTTCGCCCCCAGCCCTGCCAGCTTGAGGGCACTCTCGGTGATCTGGATGCCCTCACGCACCATCAGGTCAGCGGTTTCACCGTTGGTACTCATGCTCGTGTTCCTCCTTCTTCTTTAGATTTTCCTGCCGTTCAGCCTGCGCCTGCTGGCACTGCTGGGATACCCTCGGAATGTCCGATTGTATCCTGCGGCACAGCCGCACTTCCCGGCGTTTCTCCCGCAAGGCGGCAGTCTGCTGTTGGATCTCCGCGCTGTACTTGGCTTGTGTTTCTTCATCTCTGGTGTTCCTCCTTTCCTGATAAAGCGGTTTTCTCTGTTCCTCCAACAAGCGGATGTCCCACTCCAGCACACGGATACGCTGCTCCAGCTCCGCTTCGGTGGTAATTCCGCTTGATAAAAGGTATTTGAATTGCTGCTCATACCGCTCCAAATGAATGACCTCCCGCTTGACGGAAAAGGGCAGCTTGGGCGGCAGCTTTTTCCGCCTGCCCCCACGCAGAAGGTAGAGGTAGCGGAGATAGAGTGCGTGAAAGCCGGTGATCTTCTTTTTTCGGACGGTGGACAGCTTACCCTTCATGCGATAACGCTTGACGGCATGGGCGATGATCAGCGGGGCCATGCCGCCATGCCGCTGGCGGGAGAGCCGCAGCAGAATATCCGCTTCGGTGTAGCCCTCGCCCAGACTGTCCAGGCGGATCGCCCGCTTTGCGCCGGGGGGCTTGACCGTGGTATATTTCCGGTTGGGGCTGCGGCGTACCTCGTAACCGTTCTTCCGCAAGAGCATGAGAAAGGTATCGTAGGTGTAGGCTTGGTGGATGATGGCGTCAATGTCGGCGCGGATCACGCCGCGCACGGTAGGCTTGCCGCCCTGCTCCGCCTTCCACTCGGCGTAATGCTTGCCCTTACCCTGCGGAGTGATGACGGATAGGTCGTTTTCCCGGCACAGTGCGTCCGAGGTGCCGCGCACATCGTTGTAATAGCTTTCTGGGCTGGAATGGTATTTCTGCCCATCTACACAGGACACGGAATTGACCACCAGATGATTGTGCAGGTGGTGCTTATTCAAATGGGTGCTGATAACGACCTCATACCGTTTACCAAACAACCGCTTGGCAAATTCCAGCCCAATAGCGTGCGCCTGCTCTGGTGTGACCTCCCCCGGCTGAAAGGATTGGATGAAATGGTAGCCGAGGACACCGCCCATTTTGCCAAACTGCTGTTTGGTTTCCATCATTTCAGAAAGAGCGGTGTCCACGCTGCTGCAATTCAACGCAGAAGTGAAAAAGAATTGCTCCGTCTTTTCGGGATTAGAGATGTAGGTGATGCCGGACGCCAGTGAGGTCTTTTCTCCGTCTGTGATGTAGCGCACACGGTCGTCTAAACGGACGCGAATGGCAAAAACTTTGGTAACAGCCATTACCCCCGCTTCACCGCCCTCCACAATGCCGCCTGCATTTCCATGATACTTTGAATGTCCTCCTTGCGGACATAGCCGGAGGCATTGGCAACTTTGGCGATTTGGTTAATATTTGTGCCGATGCCGGAAAGCTGACGCAGCAGCTCCGGCAGTTCATCAGGCGGACGGGGACGCAGGTTCACGCCCATGATAAGCCGCCGAATCGCAGGCTCCATTTTCAAGCCGCTGTCCTGGGAAAGTTGTTTGACATGGGCGTATTCGTCAGCGGTCAGGCGAATGGTAATTTGCTTGACATTGTTGCGTTTCATCGGAAGTTCCTTTCCTGTTGAAGTGGGGATATTAAGGGGTTTACCCCTTAACAAGCGCATTTTGATGTCAAAATGCTATGCTTGCGACTGCAAAGCAGCCGCAGGCCGCTTGCAGTCCTAAACCAGCCGAAAAAGAAAATCAGCGTGCGTTATCGCCACGGGTTCTTACCTTGCCGCCGATCCCTTTCACAAGCCGGAGCTGGTCGTTATAGTCTTTTCCGCGCCGTGGTGGGTTGTCGATGACCTCATACTCGGAAAGTTTCTTTTGAATGGCTGCCGACGCCGCCCGCCCCGGTGTATCGTTGTCCAGGCACAACACAATTCGCGTTACGCCGGGGTGATCCGCCAGATATTGCTCCAACGCTGCGGGGAATCGGATGGAGCCATCCTTCCGTGGCTGATAGATGCCAGAGAGGGACAGCGTATTGGCGCTGCGCCAGTCCTGCCCCCGCAGCTTCAGCAGCGTCAGGTAAGAAAGGGCGTCAATGGCAGCTTCAAATACACAGAGGGTTTTGCCACCGGCGCGGAGGGGAACGGCAAAGGAAAACCGCTTATCACTGCCGGGGACTTCACCGGCAAAGGTGGTATCCGAAAGAGTTCCGCGCAGCGCACCATAGGCAGGCTTTCCATGTTCATAACCCACGAATACGCAGTTATGACGCTCGGCATCCTCGTAAAGCTGCCCGTGCTTGATGCAGTGGTTGATGATCTCCGCATCAATGCCCCGGCTCCGCAGATATGCAAAAACACGCCGATTGTCGGCGTGTTTGGGTGGCAGGATAAATTCAGTTTTCAGAAGCGGTGCAGTACGCATTGGCGTGGGCGGCACACGAGGCAATTCTCCAAGGATGCGCTGAACGGCATCCAGAAAGGAAAGTCCCTCCACGCGGGTCAGATAGTCCAGCGCATTCGTGCCGCCGATGTTCCGCGACCACCAGCACCATTTCCCGTTGGAGATTTTCAGGGAATCGTGGGTGCGGGTAGTGTAGGTGTTCCCGCCGATATGGACCAGCTCCTCCGGATCAAAGCGGCGCAGGTAGGTCAGCAGGTCCATCTCGCGGGCGGTGGCGATCTGGTCTTTTGATAGATAGGGCACAGTGTTCATCTCCTGGAGACATGAAAAAAGCGCAAGCATTTCTGCCTGCGCTTTAGACTTATTAAGTTCCATTTCTGAGTATTTCAAGATATGCTTCGTAAGAAAACACACGATTTCGTGCTGCATTTGTCGTTTCACGCAGGATACCCAACTCCACAAGCGTCTTTACCGCGGTAGAAGTCGTGTTATAGCTGATTTTAAGAGCCTCTGATGTGTGCTTAATATCAATGATAGGATGCTTTTCAAGGTAATCGAACAGCATACGCAGATTATCCTTTTTCCGCTTTGGCTTTGGCAACAAAGCGATATTCTTTTCATGTAGTTTTGAGAGCTTTTCTATAGATTCCACAGCATCTGAGGCTGCGGAATCTACTGCCTCCAAGAAGAATTTTACCCATTGCTCGTAGTTTCCGCTTCTGCGTACCTCGCTGATTCGGTCATAGTATTCCACCTGATTCTTTTTCAGAAAGTAGGACACATAGATAACTGGTTCCTTCAGTAATCCCTGTTCCATCAGATAAAGCAAAATCAGCAATCTGCCGATTCGTCCATTGCCATCCAAAAACGGGTGAATCGTTTCAAATTGATAGTGGATCAAGGCAGCCCGTACCAGAGGATCATAGTCCTGATTTTCGTTGATATACTTTTCCAGATCCGACATAGCAGTCACCATATCTTCCGGATTTGGCGGAATAAATCGCGCATCCTTCAAGCCGCAACCGGCAGGGCCAATCCAGTTCTGTGAGCGTCGAAATTCTCCGGGGTTCTTTTCCTGCCCACGGACGCCTTCCAACAAAATAGCATGAGCTTCACGGAAAAGACGGTTACAAATAGGAAGTTCATGAAGCCTTGTAAGGGCATATTGAGCTGCCTTTACATAGTTCACGACATCTGCTGTATCCAAGTTTGCGTTGGTATCAAGCTCAGGGTCAAGGATGTCGTCCAAGGTACATTGTGTTCCTTCCATCTGCGAGGACATGAGCGCCTCTTTGCGGACATACATAGATATAAACAGCTCGGCGTTTGGAATCAATTGGGCAGAAACATCCAACTGCTTCAAACTGCGGCTTGCCTTGACCAGAATTTGAAGCATATCCTCATCGAATTCAAGTCCCGGAACTGGTGGAAGTGGATTAGGACAAAATGACTGATATGAAGTATCTCCCGGCATATTATTGACAAATTTACCTGCTCGGTTCATCTGTTCATGCGCCTCCTTTTGAAAGAAGTTGAAATATACTCTCTACTATACCTGCTTTATTTCAAAAAAAGACAATCACTTTTTGAAATAAAGTCATTTGTTCCTTTGCCTTATTTCAAAAACGATTTTACCTCTCCGGCGCGTCCTTTTTCACCGCCTTTCGCTCCACACTGCGCTCCGGCTTGGCAAGCTGCTCCATTGCGGCATTGATCACGCACGAGTGATTGTCCACAGCGTAAATGTCCGTATGCCCGCCCATCTGCTTTTGGAGCGCCGCAAAGCGGCCTGCGGCCTGACGCGCCGGTGGGTAGAATCGCTCATCTCCCGTGCGCTGCGCCATGGTGCAGGCCAGTACGAACATACAGCGGCCCTTGCCGTAGGTGTTTGTCCACTCCTTCAAAAAAGCAGACAGCTTTCCATCGTTGTAGGCATTGGTTGCGTCCTTCTCAAAGGTTCCCGCACAGGTCAGCGTCCGATCTCGGCTGGCCATCCACTCAAAGACCTCTCCGCGAGCCATGGCTTCAGAACGGGTGTTAGGGTATATGGGCTGCGCGGGATCTCGATATTTTTCTTCGACTCTTTTCCGAAGAATATCATCCGCACAGCACGCAATGCTGTCTCGAAAGGCATCCATCTCATCCGTATCGCGGGAGAGCCAGTCTGTATAAAGCTGTGACAGGGGATGCTCAAACTCGTTCAGCACCGTAAGCTGCCGCTCGGAGAGGCTTGTTTCATCCTCAAAAAGCATCAGCAGGTTGTCACGGCAGGCGATCTCATAAGCGTGGGAAATGATCTCGTCCACGGGCTTTACTCTCAGATCCGCCAGAAACGCCTCGTTTTCCGCGGACATACGCTCATAGAGCGTATTTTCCAACTGTTCCTTTGTCATGGTAAACCTCCCTTCATCTCGCCAGACCCGCCCGCATCCGGTGGGCGTAATTTGCGACGCTGTATCGTTTCATATAGGCGTTTTCGCTGGGGGCCGGACTGTCAAAGTCCAGCCCCTCCATGCGGGGATCGTCGGTGCCGTCCAGCACCGCCTCCACCGGGATCACGCGGAGCCTGCCGGAGCATTTCAGCTCCCCGCCAAATACGCCAGCGGCACAGTGAAAGCCACGGTCGCCGCACACCCATAGCAGCTTCTTTCCTGCGGGAATATCTCCAAATGGCTGCTTCAAAACAATAACGGAATGTGGTTCCGCACCGGCTACCTCATAGTAGCCGGACTGCTCCGCCTTTTCGTATGCCTGGATCAATTTCTTGAATTTGTGCTGCGGCTCGATATAGAGCCAGCTTTCCTGATAACCCATAATTTCCTCCATTTTCTATTGGTTTTACCGCTCCAACTGCGGTCTGCGGCGCTCCGGTGGCCTTTGGTCCTCGTCCGGCTCGGCGTCTACGATCTCCGGCTCCTTGTGGTCTAAATTCAGCAGGGTGTTCAATTCCTCCAGCCGTGCCGTTTTAGTGTTCAGCTCTGCCTCGCGGGGAAACGGCTTTTGTACCTCTGCCTTTGCGGTTTCCAACTGCGTTTGCAGATTGGACAACTGCTCGCGGCTTACTGATGTGCGATAAAGAAGTAATAGAAGTGTAAAAAATTTTGCCGTTCCTATCCGGCACTTAGCGCTTGTGTCGGATAGGTCGGGCGGTTATTCGGGCAAGTCCACCTTGCCAACAAAAGAATAATAAATCTCAATGTCCTGTCTGCGGGTCTTGTTCTCGTCATAGCTGCACTCATGCACAACGATTTTCTCTACAAACTCCCGCAGCAGAGTAGGGGTAAGTTCTTCAAAGCTGGTATGCCGCCGGACAACATTCATAAACTTTTCTGCGTTCACGGTGGCTTCCTGTGCTTTGGAAAGCTCCGCTTGAATAGCAGCGGCTCTTTCTTTCAGCTCCCGTTGCTCTGCTTCATAGTCTGCCGACAGCTCTGTGAAACGCTCGTCTGATATGCGCCCGGTCACGCTGTCCTCATACAGCCGCTTGAAGATAGCGGATAACTCGGCTATGCGTTTCTCGGAGGCTTCCAGTTCCTTTTTCTTGGCGGCGTTCCTGCGTTTGCCCCCGTCCTCGTTCTGCTCAATCAAGAGTTTCATAAACCGGGCTTCATGCTTTGCCGCATAGCTGGTCACTTTCCGCAGATTGGAGAGTACACCAGCGGTCAAGAGGTCGGTGCGGATAAAGTGCGCCGTACAGTCATGGGTGCGTTTCTTGTAGTTGCCGCAGATATAACAGTCCTGCTTGCGCTTGTCCGTCTGGTATCGCTGCTGATACATCACGCTGCCGCAGTCCGCACAGAACAGTATGCCGGAGAACAAACCCACTTCATCATAGCGGTTTGGGCGTTTGCGCTGTTTGCGTAGCTCCTGCACCCGTTCCCATGTTTGGGTGTCTATGATAGGCTCGTGGTGGTTCTCGAAAATCACTTGCTTTTCCGGGGGATTTTCTACACTGTGCTTGACTTTGTAAGAAAGTTTTTCTGTCTTGAAATTTACCAGACAGCCTGTGTATTCCCGGTTTTCAAGGATATGCACTACGGTATTGGTCGCCCACTTGCACTCATAGCCGGGGTGGTAGCGGCGGGTGCTGCCCGTCCTGCGGTATTCAAGCGTTCCCGGCGTGGGGATTTGCTGCTCTGTGAGCATACGGGCTATCTTGGTCGGACCATTCCCGGCAAGACAGAGGTTGTATATCTGCTTGACTACGGGTGCAGCTTCCTCGTCAATAATGAAATTTTCATCCTCGTCCATGAGGTAGCCATACACAGGCTTGCTTGTGATGGGCTTGCCATTCATGCCTTTTGAGCGTTTTACTGCTTTGATTTTCTTGCTCGTATCTCTCACCAGCCATTCGTTAAAGATATTCCGCAGCGGGGCAAAGTCATTGTCGCCCTGTGCGCTGTCCACTCCATCATTGATAGCGATGAAGCGGACACCTTTCTGTGGGAAAATCATTTCCGTGTACATTCCCACTTGCAGGTAGTTTCGCCCTAACCTCGACATATCCTTTACGATAACTGTCCCGACTTTTCCGGCTTCAATGTCTGCAAGCATGGCTTGAAATCCGGGTCTTTGAAATAATGAGGTGTGATAGCGATAGCGGCAAAAAGCTAATAAAATCAATGGTTTTGCGGACAGCGGATAGACAGGGAATGTGTTAAAAACTGAATACGCACACAAGCGGCGTTACCTTAACCCCTTTTGGGGGAGAAAGTAACGCCGTTTTTTTATGCCCGCAGGAAAGGAGGTACAGCCGGAATGTATTTCATAAAAGGCAAGCAGCGGGCATTTGAACTGCTCATGCAGCAGAAGCCGGGATTTGACCGCTATCAATCCGGTTGTGCCGGAGATGATGAAGATTGCGGCACTTGCCGTTTCTACCGCCCCGGGTGGAAATATGAGTTTTGCGTTTTCAAAGAGTGTCCCTATTGCCCCGGCAAAAGGACGCGGAAAACGCCCGCCAGCATGGACAAATAGACGGGCAAAAGCCCTTGTGTCATGCGGCTTTGCAGACGCGAAAACGGCAAAGGGCATATTGCAATACCAAAACAGCCGAAAACGGCTTTCTAATTGTCCACGCAGACCAAGAGAGGAAGTGAGGAAAAATGGCAGTTTTCAGAGTGGAGCGAAATACGGGATATACCGTTATGAGCAACCACCACTTGCGAAACAAGGAATTGTCCTTAAAGGCAAAGGGCTTGTTGTCGCAAATGCTTTCGCTGCCCGAAGATTGGGATTATACCCTTGCGGGCTTATCCCATATCAACCGGGAGAAGATCGACGCAATCCGCGAAGCGGTAAAGGAACTCGAAAAAGCCGGATATATCGTGCGCAGCCGGGAGCGCGACGAAAAGGGACGCTTGCGGGGCGCAGATTACGTCATATACGAGCAGCCGCAGCCGCGAGAGCCGGAAGCAGCTACCAGCGGCGGACAGCCGCCTATATTGGATTTACCTACATTGGAAAATCCAACATTGGATAATCCAACGTTGGAAAAACCTACGCAGGAAAAACCTACGTTGGAAAATCCAACGCAATTAAATAAAGATATATCAAGTAAAGAACAATCAATTACTGATTTATCAAGTACCGATTCCATTCCTTTCCATTCCCTAAACCCCTTGCCCTTTGCGCATGGCGAAGCGGCTACGCCGCCGGAAAGGAAAAGAACGGAAGCGAAAAGCAATAGCGCAGTAGAGATTTACAGGGAGATTATCAAGGACAATATCGAATACGACCATCTCATTCAAAACTGCAAAATTGACAAAGACCGTTTGGACGAGATTGTTGACCTTATGCTGGAAACCGTCTGCACAGCCCGAAAGACAATCCGTATTGCCGGGGACGACTACCCCGCCGAATTGGTGAAATCCAAGTTTTTGAAGCTGAACAGCAGCCATATTGAGTTTGTTTTGGATTGCATGAGGGAGAACACAACCAAAGTGCGCAATATCAAGCAGTATCTAAAAGCGGTGCTGTTCAACGCGCCGAGTACCATTGACAGCTACTATACCGCCCTTGTCAATCACGACTTATACGGCGGCGAATGAGCATAGCCGCACTTTACCGGGAAAGGAGTTGATACCTTGCAGGAGGAAGTAACCCAAAAAACGATTGCCCTATACGTCAAAGTGGGAAAAGGCGCGGCGCGGCTTACCGAACAGGCGTTACAGAAAGCAATCCAAAAGTTTTTGGAGCAGAAAAGCAAACCCGCGCATGGGAAACAGACCATGCGGCAGCTTATGAAGCAGAACGCGGGTGTTTCCAACATCGAGATCACCGACAGCAATATTAAAGCCTTTGAGAGTACGGCGAAGAAATATTAAGTGTAAATGACACATACATGGACGCACAGGAGGTTATGCACATGACTGATTATAGCAAAATTACAGCCCTTTACTCCCGCCTTTCCGTGGGCGACGAGGACAGGGACGGCGGCGAGAGCAACAGCATACAGAACCAAAAAATATTTTTGGAGAACTATGCCAAAGGGCAGCACCTAACCAATATCCGGCACTACATTGACGATGACGAAAGCGGCAGGTTTTTTGACCGTTCCGCCTACTCCCGCATGATGGACGATGTGGAAAACGGGAAAATCGGTGTCTGCATTATGAAAGACCTTACCCGCTGGGGGCGCGACTATCTCCAAGTCGGCAACGCTATGGAGATATTCAGACGGAACAATGTGCGCTTTATCGCGGTCAACAACGGCATAGACAGCGAGAAGCCCGACACGCTGGAGTTTGCGCCCTTTATCAACATCATGTCGGAGTGGTACGCAAAGGACATCAGCAAAAAAGTAAAAACAGGCATTAAGACCAAAGGCATGAGCGGAAAGCCGATTGTCACCGAAGCCCCTTACGGTTATGTCAAAGACCCGGACAACAAGGATTTTTGGATAATCGACGAGGAAGCCGCCGCGGTTGTCCGTTTGATTTTCCGTCTGTTTATCGGCGGGAAGAACCGCAACCAAATCGCCGTGCATCTGAAAAACGAGCAAATCCCTACCCCCACTTTCTATATGAAAGACCGGGGGCGGGGAACGTGTAAAAATAAGACGCTCAACGAGGATAACCGCTGCAAGTGGAACAAAGCCACCTTGACCAATATCCTCACACGGCAGGAGTATTGCGGCGATGTAGTCAACTTCAAGACTACAAAGCATTTCCGGGATAAACATAACCACTATGTAGACCGGAGCCAGTGGCACATCACAGAAAATGTGCATGAGCCGATTATCAGCCGCAGCGATTTTGAAACCGTACAGCGGATTTTGGAAAACGCATCCGTCAGACGCCCCAACGGGGACGGGGAAATCCACCCTCTGTCCGGCTTGCTTTTCTGTAAGGACTGCGGTGCAAAAATGCACATTCGTATTGATTACCGGAACGGCGGCAAGCGCCATGTTGCCTATTGCAGCGAGTACCACAAGGGGAAAGCCAAGAACCCCAAATGCCATTCCCCGCACATCATGGACGCGGACTTGCTCATGCAGACCATCGCGGAAGTGCTGAAGAAAATCGAGGACTATTCCATCAGCAACCGGGCGGAGTTTGAAGTCTTAGTGAAAAAGAACCTTGCCATGCAGCAGACCGACCAGAGCAAAAAGCAGCAGAAGCGTATTCCGCAAATCACGACGCGCCTTGAACAGATTGACAAGGTGCTGAATAAGCTCTATGAGGACAACGCCCTCGGCACGATTCCGCAAGACCGTTATGAGCAGATGTCGCAGAAGTATTCGGAAGAATACTATGCGCTGAAAGCGGAGCTTGCCACGCTCCAAGAGCAGCTGTCCGCTTATGAGAACGCGGGAGGACGGGCGCAGAAGTTTTTGAAGCTGACGGAACGCCATGCTGCCTTTACCGACCTGACACCCGCCATTCTCAACGAGTTTATCAGCCGGATTGAAGTGCATGAGCGCGACCAGAAAAGGGCGAGATACGCAATCCAGCACATCAGCATATATTTCAATTATATCGGCAAGTTTGAGAATGAAGTGACACAGCTTGCAGAGCCTACGGAGCAGGAAATCCGGCAAATGCGGGAGGAAATCGAAGAAGCCAAAAAGGAAAAGAGCCGCGCATACCACCGGCAGTATTCAAGGGAGTACCGGGCGCGAAACCTTGAAAAGCAGCGGGAGTATGACCGTATCAAGGCGCGGGAATACCGGGCAAGGAGAAAGGCGCAGGCAGCCGCCGCACAGCCCACACAGTAAAACAGAATAACCGTCAACCAAGAGGGATTTTCCGAGTTACGGGAAATCCCTCTTTTGCACCCGGAGAAAGGAGCCGCCTATGGCAGAACAGACCCCCGACAATATCATCACGACCCAGAGGAACGGGCAGACCATTGTTGCGGAGTTATTTTTCAATCACAGCAGCACAGAAACATTCCGCGACAAGCTGCTCAAACTGGTGCTTGCCGACAGCACGCGTTTATCCGCGTCTGACGGTCAAGAGCCGGAAAAAACAGAAATCTTGCGATAACAGCCGCCCTGACGAACCATTCCCTGTCCGGGCGATTTCTATTTGAAAATCCTCATTTTCCCCAAGTCAAGAGCCGGGAAAAACACCCGAAAAATGCCCCTACTGCGTAACAGGGGCGCAGAAAGGAGAGTTTATGAGAACAGGGCTTACGAAGCAGGAAAAGACCACCGATATTTGGTTTGACGAGAAAGACCCGCTGATCCATATCCGCACCCACAACACCGACTTAAAGAAACGGCTTGCCGCCTACGCCAGACAGCACCCCGACCAGTGCCGCCAGACCGACGCAGACCCCGAAACGGGCTGCATGGAGTTTGAAATCCGCAAGGGGCGCTTCTCTTTCCGTCTGACCGCCCCATACAGCGAGGAACGACGGGAAGCAGCGCGGCGATATGCCAGAGAAAACAGCACTACAAACTTGTTGAAATAATGTGGATTTGTTCATGTTCTTGTGCTATACTTTTCTCAAAGGCACAGAATGGCAGATATAAATTCGTGGGAGAAAAAATATGAAGAAGCATAGAAAATGTAAAAAGATAATAATAGCTTTTGTAACAGTGTTGTTTATAGCATTTGTTGCAGTAATTGGGCTACACAAAACAGGGATTTATCGTTTTGATTTCTTAAAGGACATCTATAAAAAAATTGATTTTCAACTAAGTACGAATGAGCTTAACATTCCGCAGGACGCTCTTTCATTTTCTGTTTATGATATTGAGCAAGAAGAATATTTATTTTACGAGGGTGATAGCCAGTTGCCCACTGTCGCAAGTTTGGCAAAACTATTTTCCATTGATTATGCTTTGGGAAAAGTAGATTTGGAAGATATTGTTGAAGTAAATCAAGAGGTATTAGAACTTGTTCCGGCGGGTTCATCTTTAGCAAATCTGTATGCTGGGGAATACACAGTTAAACAAATCATGGAGGCTATGCTTGTTCCTTCCGGAAATGACGCAGCCTATGCGTTGGCATATCATATCGCTAAAAACGAATTAGGCGAAGGTTATACAGCAACGGAATATATAGATTATTTCATGACAGAACTTAGTGAGTATTTAATCGAAGCAGGCTATTCCAAAACAAATTTATATAATGACCCAAGTGGCGCGTCTATGCAAGCTGACTCTCATTTAGATGACATTAACCGCGTAGCGTTGAAGCTCCTTAACTACGATTTTGTTAAAGAATGTATTGGAAAAAGCGAATTTTCAATTCAAACTCCGCAAGGTGAATTTACATGGAAAAATACAAATGAATTTTTAGATGAAAATTCACCGTACTATAATGCAAATGTTAAAGGAATGAAAACAGGAACAATGGCATCTTCCTATAACATTGTTGTTCTGTATGAAAAAGATGGAAAAGCATATTTAATTACCTGTTTAGCGGCACACTCAAATGAGGGGAGATATAAAGCGGTACAGTCTGCTATCAACACGATTATTGAATAATGATGATGAAATATCCCGTTTAAGTAAAGTGTCAAAACAATAAGGGTAAGATAAAACAGCACACAATAAAACTTAATACCCACCCAAAAGGGCAGCCGAGAAATCGACTGTCCTTTTTCTATGCCGACAGGCAGAAAGGAGCGACCACCTATGACGAAACCGAGAGAGAAAACCCGCGAGGAGCTGCAAGCCGAGATTGAGGACGGAAAGAAGAAAATCCGGCAGTTTGAGAACCGGGAAAAGATGTTGCGTCAGAAGCTATCCAAAGAGGAACGCAGAACGCGCAGCCACCGCCTTATCGTCCGGGGCGCAGTCTTTGAAAGCATTGTGCCGGAAGCAAAGAACATGACTGACGAGGAAGCCGCCGCGCTTCTCCGGCTTGCCTTGACGAGTGAACCAGCGCGGGAATATCTGAAAAAACGAGCAGAGGGAGCGACAAGCTGAAAATCCCTTAGGAACTAAGGGCGCACTTATACACCCTTACGGGCGTGTGCGCTCTGCCGAGGGCTTGTCTCCGCACAGGGATTTTACCCCGCGCTCCGATTGGCGGCTTTGCCGCAACAAGGGGCTGCACCCCTTGCGCCGCTTCGCGGCTATCCCTGCACACCCACAAAAACAGTACACCCGCCGTTGGCGTCTGTACCATTTTTGCGGGTTTTATTATCCTATCCGGGAGGTGATACCCATAGCCATTTACCATTGGAACATCGGCATTGTGAGCCGAGGAAAAGGCAAATCAGCCGTTGCCGCAGCCGCCTACCGAAGCGGCGAAAAGCTGACAAACGAGTGGGACGGAATGACCCACGACTACACCCGCAAAGGCGGTGTTGTCCATACAGAAATCATGCTGCCGCCCCATGCCCCGCCCTCTTTCTCTGACCGTTCAACCTTGTGGAACAGCGTGGAGCTTTACGAGAAAGCCGGGAACGCCCAGCTTGCCAGAGAGATTGACGCGGCACTCCCCATAGAGTTATCCAGAGAGGAACAGATCCGGCTTGTCCGGGAATACTGTTCCTCTCAATTTGTTTCCAGAGGAATGTGCGTTGATTTTGCCATTCACGACACCGACAGCGGCAACCCCCATTGTCATATTATGCTTACCATGCGCCCCCTTGATGAGCGCGGCGCGTGGGCGGCGAAGTCCAAAAAGGAATATGACCTTGACGAAAACGGCGAGCGTATCCGCTTGCCAAGTGGCAGATACAAAACCCACAAGGTTGACCTTACAGGCTGGAACGACAAGGACAACACCCTCTTGTGGCGCAAGGCGTGGGCTGACTTTACCAACGACTTTTTGGAGAGGAACGGAAGCCCGGAGCGTATCGACCACCGCAGCAACGCCGAGCGCGGCATAGACGAGATACCCACCGTCCACATGGGCGTGGCTGCTTGCCAGATGGAGAAGAAAGGTATCGCCACCGAGAAAGGCGAACTGAACCGAAATATCCAAAAGGCAAACCGCCTTATCCGGGAAATCCGGGCGCAGATTGGGAAGCTCAAAGAGTGGATTGCCGACCTGTTCAAAGCGCGGGAAACCGCCCCGGAACAGCCGCCGCAATCTCCCAACCTTGCAAATCTGCTGATGAAGTATTTGAGCGTTCAGAGAGAAAAGAGCCGGAAGTATTCGCAGCGTTGGCAACGGCAGCACGCAACCGATGAATTGAAAACCATAGCGGCAGCGGTCAACTATCTTTCCGAGCATGGTATCTCTAATCTTGATGAGCTGGACGCTTCCCTTTCTTCTGTCAGCGATAAAGCCTATTCAATCCGGGAGGGAATGAAAACCGCCGAGCAGCGCATGAAAGAACTGCAAAACTCATGGAGTACGGCAGAAATTATCAAACCTACAAGCCCATACAGGACGAGTATCGGCAAATCCGCTGGAAAGGAAAACAGGAGAAGTTTGCGGAAGCCCGCCGCGCCGAGCTTACCCTATGGGACGCGGCAAACCGCTATCTCCATGCAAATCTGCCGAAAGGAACAAAGACCTTGCCTATTGCGGAATGGGAACAGGAATATGCTGACCTCAAAACGCAGAGGGACAGCGATTATACCAAACTGAAAGATACCCGCGCCGAGGTTGCCGAGCTTCAAAAAATCCGCAAATGCGTGGATATTGCACTCCGCGCCGACCAACCGGAACAGACACAGAACCGCACCAAGCGGCATGAACAGGAGCGATAAAGGAAAGGACGGGCAAGCGGTTTTGCCTGTCCGTCCTAAATGTTTTCCGATAAAATGGACGCTATTGATTCCTAATATTAAAACCAACTTGCTCTTTCGTCCCTAAATTCGGGCAGGTCACTATGCTCATAAGGATTATAATTATTCAAATTGCAGCCAAACTCTTTCAATGATTTTATTTTATTATCCTTTGTCCATTCAACCAGGGAAATTCCATCAAATTCCTCTATGCTCCCATTGTTCATTTCATTTTTGAAATACCACTCCACAATCGTCTGATTTCCTTTGTGGAAAAATTGTTTGATTTCCCAAGCAACGACTTTGCCACGAGTATTCCATTCCTGAAACCAGTGTTTTAGGATTTGACGGTTATTATATTTTGGACCCCAACTTTCAGTATAAATTACATCTTCTGCAAAAATATTATCAATACCTAAGTCCTGTTTTGTAAGCCACATTTCAAACCATAAGTGAATATTTTTTTTCACAATCCAGCACCTCACTAACTTCCGATTTTTCGGTTTCATTCTACATCAAAACTATGAACAATTCAACCACAGAAAGAGAGGTATCAGCCATGTATTACACCCAAGAACAGATAGACCGCGCCAACCAAGCCGACCTTGTTTCTTTCCTGCAATCACAGGGCGAGCAGCTTACCCGCGCCGGGAACGAGTACCGCTGGAAACGGCACGACAGCTTGACCGTCCGGGGAAACAAATGGTATCGGCACAGCCAGAGTAAGGGCGGTGCCCCGTTGATTTTGTCATGGAGTTTTTCGGCAAGAGCTTCACCGAAGCCGTTGAACTGCTGACAGGCGAAAAAGGAGCCGCCCCGCCGCCGGACAGACATTGCCCCGCGCCCCTATCCGACTTCCGACTGCCACCCCGCAGCACCGACAACCGCATAGCGAGGAACTACCTCACAGCAGCCCGCCGCATTGATGAAGATGTGACGGGCTTTTTCTTTTCCAATGGCGACATTTACGAGGAAGCCGCCCACCATAACGCCGTATTCGTCGGCAGAGATGAAAGCGGCATACCGCGATACGCCCATCAGCGCGGCACAGCCGGGAGTTTTCGGCTTGATGTGAAAGGCAGCGACAAAGCCTTTAACTTCTGCTACCGTGGCGAGGGCGAAAGGTTGTTTGTCTTTGAAGCCCCGATAGACCTCTTATCTTTCCTCTGTCTGTTCAAAAAGGATTGGCAAAAGCAAAGCTATCTGGCGTTGGGCGGCGTGGGCGAGAAAGCCCTTTTGCGTTTCCTTTCTGACCGTCTGAACATCAAGACTGTTTACCTCTGCCTTGACAGCGACCAAGCCGGAAACGATGCTTGCAGCCGCCTTGCGGAGTTTGTGCCGGAGGGCTTGACCGTTCACCGCCTTGTGCCGCTTTACAAGGACTGGAACGAGGTATTGCAGCACCGGGCAGAAATCGCGGACGGGAAGTATATCCGGGAAGCAATTTACGGCTTGAAAGAGCCGCCGCAGGAAGAAACCGTTGAGATTATCCGCATGAGCGAGGTTGACACACAGACCGTTGAATGGCTATGGGAGCCGTATATTCCCTTTGGGAAAGTAACCATTGTGCAAGGCAATCCCGGCGAGGGCAAGACCACTTTTGCCCTACGCCTTGCCGCCGCCTGCACCACCGGGGGAACGCTGCCGGGAATGAAGCCCCTGCCGCCATTCCAAGTAATTTACCAGACCGCCGAGGACGGGCTGGGCGATACCGTCAAGCCACGCTTGATAGAAGCAGAAGCCGACCTTGACCGCGTACTTGTGATTGATGAAGCAAAACGGGAGCTTACTTTGTCTGACGAGCGCATAGAGAAAGCAATCTGGCAGAACGGGGCGCGGCTGATTATCCTTGACCCCATACAGGCGTACATGGGCGAAAAGACCGACATGAACCGGGCAAACGAAGTGCGCCCCATGTTCCGCCGCCTTGCCGATGTTGCCGAGCGTACCGGGTGCGCCGTTATCCTTATCGGACACCTCAACAAAGCTGCCGGAGGGCAGAGCGCATACCGGGGATTAGGTTCTATCGACTTCCGAGCCGCCGCACGGAGCGTCCTGCTGATCGGGCGCGTGAAGCGGGAGCCGAATGTGCGCGTTATCGTCCATGACAAATCTTCCCTTGCGCCGGAGGGCAAGCCCGTTGCCTTTTGCCTTGACCCGGAAACGGGCTTTTCGTGGATAGGCGAATACGACATCACCGCCGACGAGCTGCTGTCCGGCGCGGGCGGGAACACCGCCACCAAAACCGAACAGGCCGAAAGGCTGATACTGGATTTACTGGCAGACGGGAAAGAGCTTGCCAGCGAGGACATTGTAAAAGCCGCAGCCGAAGCCGGAATATCCGAGAGGACGGTACAGAACGCCAAGCGCAACATGGGCGGCATTTTAGGCGCAAGGCGTGTCGGCGGTCAATGGTACAACTTCATCAAGAAGAAGCAGCCACCCGAACCCGCAAGCTGAAAGTGCAAAACGCAGACCCTTTGCGCTTTGCACTTTCGCACTTTCACGATAATTTGCGTCAATAACTCAAAAAAGCACTTGACAAAACGCTTCATGGGGGAAACGCCGAAGATATAAAGCCCTACATAGACCCGGATTTCCAAAACAACATCATTTTGACGCAGACGGAACGGCTTACCATGAACAGCCGCCCGAAGCAGCCGAAGTACGCGAGAAATAAGAACGTCGTCGTGATCGGCGGCAGCGGCAGCGGAAAAACAAGGATTTTTCGTCAAGCCGAATTTAATGCAGCTTCATTCCTCTTACGTCTTGACAGACCCGAAAGGTACGGTTTTGATTGAGTGCGGGAAGCTGCTGCAACGGGCGGGCTACCGCATTAAGGTACTGAATACGATTAACTTCAAAAAATCTATGCACTACAACCCCTTTGTGTATATCCGCAGCGAGAAAGATATTTTGAAGCTGGTAAACACGTTGATAGCGAATACCAAAGGCGAGGGAGGGAGAAAAAAGTGCGGAGGATTTTTGGGTAAAGCGGAAAGGCTATTGTATTGCGCATTGGTTGGCTACATCTGGTATGAAGCCCCCGCCGAGGAAATGAACTTTATTACCCTGTTGGAACTTATCAACGCCAGCGAAGCCCGCGAGGACGACGAGGAATATCAAAGCCCCGTCGATCTGCTGTTTGCCGACTTGGAAGAACGCGACCCCGACCATTTCGCGGTGAAGCAGTACCGAAAATATAAATTGGCGGCGGGTGTTGTATGCTCTAAAAGACTTCTTAATCAAGCGGTTGGGAAGTCTCTTAGAACACACAACCTAAAACCGAAGAAAGGAGCGCAAGTTATGAGAAAAAACGAGAAAATCACTGCTCTGTACGAACGACTGAGCCGTGATGACTTTGGCAAAGATGATGACCAACAGCGTGAGAGCAATTCCATTTCCAATCAAAAAGCTATGTTGGAGGAGTTCGCCGCACGGCAGGGCTTTACAAACATTGTCCATTTCACAGACGATGGCATTAGCGGCACTTGCTTTGACCGTCCCGGATTTTTGGCAATGATGAAAGAGGTGGAAGCCGGGAATGTGGAGTATCTGTGTATCAAGGACATGAGTCGCATGGGTCGTGACTATCTGAAAGTCGGTCAGATTATGGAAATCCTGCGTCAGCGTGGCGTTCGCCTTATCGCCATCAATGACGGTGTGGACAGTGCCAGAGGGGACGATGATTTTACCCCTTTCCGCAACATTATGAACGAGTATTACGCCAGAGACACCAGCCGTAAAATCCGTTCCACTTTCCAGTCAAAAGGCAAGTCCGGCAAGCACCTCACAGGCACGGTCATTTACGGCTATCTCTGGAACGAAGCCAGAGACCAATGGTTGGTTGACCCCGAAGCCGCAGAGGTGGTAAAGCGCATTTTTGCCATGACGATTGAGGGCTACGGTCCGTATCAGATCGCCAGCAAACTGAAAGAAGAAAAAGTCCTCATTCCGTCTGCTTACCTTGCCCAACACGGCGAGGGCGTGAACAAAAACAAGACTTTCAAAGATGTGTACGGCTGGGGTTCTTCCACCATCTGCAACATTCTTGAAAAGCGTGAATATCTGGGACACACCATCAATTTCAAGACCCGCAAGCACTTCAAGGACAAGAAAAGCCATTATGTCCCGGAGGACGAATGGACAATTTTCGAGAATACCCATGAGCCTATCATTGACCAGCAGACCTTTGACCTTGTGCAGAAAATCCGTGGGAATGTCAGACGCTACCCGGACGGCTGGGGCGAAGCAGCTCCCCTCACAGGCTTGCTTTATTGTGCCGATTGCGGCGGCAAGATGTATGTCCACCGTACCAACAACGGCAAGCGTATTTCTCAATATACCTGTTCCCAATACAGCAAAGTCCCAGTTGGAAAGCTCTGCAAGACCCAGCACCGTATCAATGAAGATGTGGTACTGTCCCTTGTCTCCTGAAATGCTCAAAGCCATTGCCGAGTATGCGAAGCATGACCGAGCCGAGTTTGTCCGTGTGGTGCAGGAAGCGCAGTCCAGCCAGCAGACAGCAGAGGTTAAGAAACAGCGGATACGCCTTGCCACCGCAAAGCAGAGAGTGTCCGAGCTGGAAGTCCTGCTCTGTAAAATCTATGAGGACAACATTTTAGGAAAGCTGTCCGACAGCAGATACGCCACTCTGGACGCTCAATACGAAAAGGAGCAGACCGAGCTTACCGCTGAAATCTCTGCTCTGGAAAAGGCAGTCAAGAGCTACGAGAAGCACGAAAAGGACGCTGACCGTTTTATCGCTCTGATTGATAAGTACGAGAACTTCGACAAGCTGACCATTGCTATGCTCAACGAGTTTATCGAGAAAATTCTTGTGCATGAGCGTGACCGCAAAGGAAGTATACAGACCACACAGGAGGTTGAGATTTACTTCAATTTTGTTGGGCGTTTCGTTCCCCCGGCGTTTGGAGAAGTGGAGCTGACCCCGGAGGAATTAGAAGAAATCCGCAAGCGAGAGGAACGCAAGGACAGACTTCATCAGAACTACTTGAAGCGTAAAGCCAGCGGAGCGCAGAAGCGATACGAGGATAAAATCAAGGAGCGGAAAAAGGCAGAAATCGAAGCCAAGAAAGCCGCCATTCGTGCAGAGGACATTGCAAAGGGCGTGTTCGTCCCTGTCAGCAGCTTACCGCAGAGAGAGCCAATGAAAGGAGTACAATCAGCATGAATATCACTTACACACAGAACGGCGATTATCTTATCCCGAACATCGTTATCCGCAAGACCAAGCCCATCGGACACTACGGCAGACTTCGCAAGGCGTATCTGGAAATGCACCGCCCGATACTGTTCAACGAACTGGTGCTATCCGACAAGCTCTTTGAACATTGTGCCGAGATTGACGAAGCGGCACGAAACCGCATGGAGCTGATCGTGCGGTCACTGGCAGAGCAAAACGGTGTGACTGAGCAACTGAAAGCCGATAATCAAATGGAATGGGTGCGGCAGATGAACGCTTGCAAGGCACAGGCAGAGGAGATTGTGAAAGCAGAATTGATTTATGATTGAGTGAGGAAGTCCGGGCAGAAAACTGTTCGGACTTTTCTCATATATTCCAAAGTTGCGATAGAATTGTTCACGAGTTTTATGGTATAATTTGAATGCGAAAAATCGTAGAATTGGAAGTTGGTAGGAGGTTGCTTTATGAGCCTTGATAGGAAAATAAATCGCATTCAATTTCTCTCAGGAAATTCGCTAAAGGTTATTGCTGTACTGACAATGCTTATTGACCATCTATGTAAAATTGTGCTGCAATGGCTGCTATCAAACTACTGGGGGGCTATGGCAGATAACGGGCAAATGTCGTGGGAGAGATTCCGAGAGATAGATTATTTCATACGGTTTGATTTGCAAAGCATTGGGACGATTGCTTTTCCGCTATTCTGTTTTTTGCTGGCAGAAGGATTCCAACACACAAGAAGTAAAAAACGCTATATTGGGTTGATGCTTGCATTTGCCCTTATTTCGGAAGTTCCATTTGACATAGGTTTCTTTAGTGCGTATTCACGAATGGAAGATACATTTCCGTTTTACTTGAAGTATCAAAATGTATTTTTCACCTTGTTTTTAGGCTTATTGACATTGGTATGCCTTGAAAGATTTTCGTGTAAATCAGACCTACCGGTGGATAGAATAAAATCAGCAGTCCTGCAAGTTCTCAGTGTAGTGCTTTTTTCCGGCATTGCGGAAGGAATCCATTGTGACTACGGTATGCAGGGGATCTTATTCATATCAGCATTTTATATTTGCCGTAATCACCGAATCTATCAAGTGTTGCTGTTCCTTTTGGCTTACATGGGGACAACGGGGAATCAACCGCCTTTATGTACGCTTCTTGCCTGCTTGCTTATTCTGCTATACAACGGAAAGCGTGGTAAACTGAAGCTAAAATACTTCTTCTATGTTTTTTATCCAGCACATATCCTTGTCCTATATTTGATTCAGATAGGACTCGGAAAATACTTACTGAAATGACTAATTGCAGTTTGTCGAGAAATTAAGCCGGAGCAAACCCCTTTAGGAACTAAAGGGCGCACTTCTATACTCTCTGTCGAGAGTAGTGCGTCCTGCGGAGCTTCATTCTCCGTCAGCAGAAGAAAACTGCATGACCGAGAATGTTGCGTCACTTCGTTCCGTCAAGGTGGCTACACCCCCTTGCGCCGCTAAAGCGGCTATCCCCTGTGGACTTGCCGTCCGCAAACGGTTTTGACAAACCGTTCGCCGCCAGCAAGTTTGAAAATCAAGAATCTTAATTTGATAAAGGAGTGTGATTCTATGAAAAAGAAATTATGGAGTAGTACCCTGTAAGTGCAGTCGCAAAATCCCCAAAAATCTGTTAAACTGAAGAAGCAGAGACGGAGGGAATCGCAATGAAGCATTACAGCAAAGAATTCAAGGAAGAAGCGCTGAAGCTGTCAGACGAGATTGGCGTGAAGAAAGCCGCGCAGCAGCTCGGCATTGCGTACTACACGCTGGCGGATTGGCGCAGCATACGCCGAAATACACCGCCCGCGAAGACACTGAGCGCAGAGGAGCAGACGATCCGCATCCGTGAGCTTGAGCGAGAAAATGCCGAGCTGCGAACTGCAAACGACATTCTCAAGGATGCACTCGGTTTTTTCGCAAAAGACCGCAAGAAGTAAAAGCGTGTGAACGACACCTGTTCATAGTCGAACGCAAAGGGCATCTACACGGCAAAGGAGATGTGCCGCGTCCTGCGCCTGAGCGAATCCGGTTATTACCGGTGGCTTCGAAACAGGGGCAGGCACAGCAGCCGTCAGCTTCTTGCGGGAAAGGTCAAAAAAGATTCTCGAAGAGCATCCGGATAACCGAAACTACGGCGTGGATCGCGTCTGCCTTGCGCTTGAGCAGGACGGCGTTGACGTTAGCCGGAGGACAGTGTATCGCGTGATGAAAGAGAATGGCTGGCTCCATAAAGACGCATTCCGCACGGTATCACGAAGACCACGACAGAAGCACAGGAGCAGGAAAACCTTTTAAAGCGGGACTTCAGCGCCCAGCGCCCTTTGGAAAAATTTCTCACGGATATTACCGAGGTACAGTGTGCGGACGGCAAGCTGTATGTGTCTCCGGTCATGGACTGCTTCAGCGGCGAGATCGTCGCGCTCGAGATGCGGGACAATATGAAGAAGGAGCTGTGCATTGATACGGTACGGCAGTTGGAGCGGCTCTATCCGAGTCTGAGCGGAGCGGTGTTCCACTCGGATCGCGGCAGTCAATACACCAGCTTAGCCTTTCGTTCCGAGCTGTCTCGCTGCGGCATGATACAAAGCCTCAGCGGCACCGGACATTGCTTCGACAACGCACGGATGGAAAGTTTTTTCGCCACGCTCAAAAAAAGAGAAGATCTACCAGATCGCGGCATACAAGCTACCGAGAGAACAGGTCAAAACGATCATTTTCCGCTATGTTTTGGGTGTTATTTTGGCTTGTGTGTTGGTTTTCGGTTTCCTTTATGCAAACAATGACATTGGTAAAACCGCAAACAGTTTAGAAGCAGACATTCGCCAATCTCAAAAAATTTTGGATGATTGGATTGTTGATGGAAGCATTTCCGACACAATGGCTGCATTTATTTCTTACCCACAGGACAAGACAGACCACACTTTTTTTCTGTCTATGTAAATCGCCCTGGCTTGTCTTTTGGATATTTCTTCCGTGGTGGTGGAGATATAGTTGAGGTTGATGATTACATTGCAGAGTTTGTTGTTGAGGGAAATAACGAAAGGGCATTTATCTCAATGAATACCCAAAATATTGTTCGACTTGAAGTAGATGATGGCAACGGCATTCAGGTGATTGATATTGATAGTGGCAAGCCTTTCGCCATTGTCCTGCCCCTCAATGTAGGAAACATCTGTTTCTATGATACGAATGGAAATGTTGTGGAATATCTTCGCCAACAACTTTGACCAACTTCAATTTACCGAACTGAACACAACAACTGAATACCGAAAAACTGACCGTTGACTGGTCGCACTATGCGAAAAGTTGACGGTCTTTTTTTATCCCCAAAATCAAAAAAGGAGGTCAATTACAATGACAAAACCGAAAACCCTCGACCAGCTCCAAGCCGAAAAGGAGCAAGCCGAGACGCAGCTTGCACAGGAACAGCACAAGCTGGAGCGTCTTGAGAATAGAAAGAAGTATCTGGAGAAAGGCGAACGCACCAAGCGCACCCACCGCCTTTGCAATCTGGGCGGCACGGTTGAGAGTCTTGCCCCGGAGGTCAAAGATCTCACACGCACCGAAATGACAGAGCTGATGGAACACATCTTTTCTCTGTCCGAAGTCCAGCGAGCCGTCCGGCACATGGCGATTACTCACACCAACCAAGCGAACAGAGAAAAGGAGTTGAAAGCCGATGGCACTATTTCATCTGAGCGTCACGCAGACTAAGCGAAGCGCAGGACAGTCCGCTATCGCTTCTGCCGCCTACCGAGCCGGGGAGCGATTGTATAGCGAGTATTACGGCGAATACAGCGACTACACCAGAAAGGGCGGCGTGATCTGCTCCGACATTCTCCTGCCGTCCCATGCACCGCCCGAATACGCAGACCGCCAGACCCTATGGAACGCCGTGGAAAAAGCCGAGCGTGGAAAGAACGCCCAGCTTGCATACAGCTTTGACATTGCCTTGCAGAATGAATTTTCCCTTGAGGAAAACATCGCTCTTGCAAGGCAATTTTTGTTGGAGAACTTTGTGAGCCGGGGCATGGTGGTTGACTTCGCCGTACACCAGCCAGACCGTGAGGACGGCGGCATACCCAATCCACATTTTCATGTGCTTTGCCCTATCCGCCCCATCGAGCAGAACGGCAAATGGGGGCTAAAGCAACGCCGGGTGTACGAGCTGGACGAGGACGGCAACCGTATTCGAGACGCAAACGGAAAGTTTGTGTTCAACGCCGTTCCCACTACCGACTGGGGCAGTCCCGAAACGCTGGAACATTGGCGTGCAGCATGGGCGGAGATGTGCAACGCCAAGTTTGCGGAGAAAGGGCTGGATGTTCGTATCGACCACCGCAGCTATGAACGGCAAGGCGTGGATTTACTTCCCACTATCCATGAAGGCGCAACCGTCCGGGCAATGGAGAAGAAAGGTATCCGCACCGAGAAAGGCGAGTTCAACCGCTGGATCAAAGCCACCAACGCCGTGATCCGGGACATCAAGAAGAAAATCACTCTCCTGTTCGATTGGATTGCCGAAGCAAAAGCAGAGCTTGCCAAGCCACAGGCACCCGACCTTGTTTCTCTGCTGAACGCCTATTACACCCAGCGCAGAGCCGGGGCGTATTCGCAGAAAGGCAAGGTCAGCAATCTAAAGGAGATGAACGAGACTTTCAATTATCTCCGGGCAAACGGCATTTACTCCCTTGAAGATTTGGAAAGCCGTGTCAGCGAACACAGTGCTGCCACAGAGAGCTTGAAGAAAACGCTGGACGAACAGACCGCTCGAATGAAAGCAATTAAGCAGCTCTATGACAGCTCCGCTGCTTTCCAGAGCTTGAAGCCTGTCTATGACGGCTTGCAGAAAATCAAGTTTGAGAAGCCCAGAGCCAAGTACAAGGCTGAACACGCCGATAAACTGAAACTGTTCTACGCCGCCAGACGCAAGCTGACCGGGAGAGTTCCCGGACGGCAAGGTGGATATGAAAAAGCTGACCGAAGAGTATGACGAGCTGGAACAGGCGCACGAAACCACCTATGGCGAGTTTAAGGCTGTCAGAGACGATTTACACCGCCTTTGGAAGGTCAAGTCATGCGTAGATACTGCCGCCCGATTTAACGAGCGTACAGAGGAACAAATGCTCCAAAATCGACCCCAAACACGACAGAAAAAGGAGGAACTATCCCGATGAATTACACCCAAGCGCAGATTGACCGGGCAAACGCCGTCAGTCTGGAAGATTTTCTCCGCACACAGGGAGAGACACTGATCAAAAGCGGACGGGAATACCGCTGGAAAGAACATGACAGCCTGACCGTCCGGGGAAACAAGTGGTTTCGCCACAGCCAGAGCAAGGGCGGCTATCCCATTGATTTTGTCATGGAGTTTTACGGCAAGTCCTTTCCCGAAGCCGTCCAGATGCTGACAGGCGAAAACGGCGAGGGACAGACCGAAGCCACCACAGCACCGCCCACAGCGTTCCACTTGCCCTTGCACAACCGAACAGCCGACAGAGCAATTCAATATCTTTGCGAAAGCCGAGGTCTCAACCCGAAACTGGTTGAGGCTTTTCTTCTTTCCGGGGATATTTACGAGGACGCAAAGCGGCACAATGTTGTCTTTGTTGGCAGAGACCGAAGCGGTACGCCGAGATACGCCCATGTGCGAGGAACGGCAGACCCATTCAGACAGGACATTGCCGGGTCTGACAAGTCCTATCCGTTCCGATACGAGGGCAACGGCAATCAGCTTTTTGTCTTTGAAGCGCCGATAGACCTGTTATCGTTTATCTGCCTTTATCCGCAGGATTGGCAGACAAGAAATTATCTTGCCCTGGGCGGCGTTTCGGGCAAAGCCCTTGACCGTTTCCTTTCTGAACGCAAGGACACCCGAAAAGTGTTCCTCTGCCTTGACAGCGACACCGCAGGAAGCGAAGCCTGTACCCGACTGGCACAGTCCATTCCCAGCGAGATCGCCGTCATTCGCCTTGTCCCGGCAAGGAAAGACTGGAACGATGTTCTCCGTCAGCAAGGGGACATTCCGAGCCGCAAATTCATAGCCGAGACAATCACGCTGCGAGAGCTGCCCACCGCCCAGCCTGTCCCAATGCTCCGTATGGCTGATGTGGAGCTGACGAGCGTGGATTGGCTATGGTTTCCGTATATCCCCTTTGGAAAGCTGACCATCATACAGGGCAACCCCGGCGAGGGCAAGACCTACTTTGCTATGCGCCTTGCGGCGGCTTGTACCAATCGAAAGCCCTTACCCGGTATGGAGACACTTGAGCCTTTCAACATCATCTACCAGACCGCAGAGGACGGTCTGGGCGATACCGTCAAGCCCCGACTGATGGAAGCGGAAGCAGACCTTGAAAGAGTGCTTGTCATTGACGATAGAGACACACCGCTGACCCTTGCCGATGACGCATCGCAAGGGCAATCCGGGAGAACAACGCAAGGCTGGTTATCATTGACCCGGTACAGGCTTTTCTGGGCGCAGATGTGGACATGAACCGAGCAAACGAGGTGCGCCCGATATTCCGCAGTCTGGGAGACATTGCACAGGCTACCGGGTGCGCTATCGTGCTGATCGGACACCTCAACAAAGCCGCAGGAACGCAAAGCACCTACCGGGGATTGGGGTCTATCGACATTACGGCGGCAGTCCGCAGTCTGCTTTTTATTGGCAAGCTGAAGGACAGTCCCACAACGAGGGTGCTTATCCATGAGAAAAGCTCCCTTGCGCCGCCCGGACAGTCCCTTGCCTTTTCTCTGGGAGACGAGAAAGGCTTTGAGTGGATAGGGGCTTATGACATTACCGCTGACGAGCTTCTTGCCGGGGCAGACAACACCAAGACCGAGAGCAAGACCGCACAAGCGCAAATGCTCATTCTGGAACTGCTTGCGGACGGAAAGCGTATGCCGAGTGCAGAGTTGGAAAAGGCAGTCAATGAGCGTGGGATTTCCTCACGCACCATGAGAACGGCAAAGAGCCGTATCGGGGACAGACTTGTGACCGAGAAAGACGGCACAGCATGGGTCTGCTATCTCCGAGACTGACAACAGGAACACGGCAAGCGTGGCAAAGACGGCAAGGGTTTTATAGATACCTTAATGTTGCCGCCTTGCCTTGTTCCCTCATACCGACACCGCCCGATGATGAACAGTCACCGGGCACTTTTTCATTTACAGGAGGATTTTGAATGAACAATACCGCAACCAACAGCACCCCTTGCCCGACTGTCAGAAAGCAGATCGGCAAGACAACCTATATCGTCCGTGTGCATTTCAGCCAGACCGCAAAAGAAACGATGGAGGACAAAATCAAGCGTCTGCTTCGTGAGGAAGTCCGCAAAATGTGACTTCTTTTTGGATTTGATGAAAAGACACAGGACGAAATAGCAGTCATGGACGGAGGAAAATGTATTCTGCAGTTGCGCGGCGTGCGCCCTTTTTCAGCGATAAGTACGATATAACGCAGCACCCGAACTACAAATACCTT